>OENZ01000002.1_pt1 | contig 459007 bp, 450 predicted proteins | sample 1539401 | NCBI WGS metagenome assembly OENZ01 (sample SAMN03777355, study PRJEB22549) | human gut metagenome | biome: gut; feature: infant; material: feces | host: Homo sapiens | collected 2013-11-23 | reverse complement strand
CGTTTTTTATGCCTGATTTTTTTAGTTTTGTGTCCAATTTTTGTTGACAAGTGCAAGTGACTGCATCTTTGATTGTATGAAGTGATGTATTAGTAATGGCAATAAGAGTGCTAATTGCTGATGATCACGCTCTATTGAGCCAATACGACCCGTTGAATTTGGCGGGTCGTTCAACAGATAGTAGGAGGTTATTATGAAGAAATTTTGTTTTTTGTTTTTGATAATCTGTGGCTTGATGGTTTTCTGCCTTCAGGATTGTCAAGCGCGGCAGAAATTAAATCTTGCTGATCTGGAAAATAAATATAACGCCGTGATTGGTGTTTACGCCGTTGACATGGAGAATGGAAAAAAAATTTGCTACAAACCTGATACGCGTTTTTCCTACTGCTCGACACACAAAGTTTTTACGGCTGCAGAATTGCTAAGACAAAAAAATACCTCCGATTTGAATGAAATTCGTAAGTTTTCGGCGGAAGATATTTTGTCCTACGCGCCAATCACCAAAGACCATGTTGCTGATGGCATGACGCTGGCGGAAATTTGTTCGGCATCGCTCAGGTGGAGTGACAACACGGCGGCAAATTTAATTTTGCAGGAGATCGGCGGCGTGGAAAATTTCAAGGTGGCACTTAAAAATATTGGCGACAAAACTACCAAACCTGCGCGAAATGAACCTGAACTTAATCTTTTCAATCCAAAAGATAATCGTGATACTAGCACGCCGAGACAGATGGTAAAAAATTTGCAAGTCTATATATTCGGCGATATTTTGAGCGACGACAAGAAAAAACTGCTGATTGATTGGATGAGCGACAATTCCATAACCGACACGCTTATCAAGGCAGAAACTCCGCAAGGTTGGAAAGTTATCGACAAGAGCGGTTCAGGCGATTATGGGGCGCGGAATGATATTGCCGTGATTTATCCGCCCAATCGCAAACCCATTGTCATGGCGATAATGTCGCGCCGCACGGAAAAAAATGCAAAATCTGACGACGCTATGATTGCGGAGGCGGCAAAACGAATTTTTGATAATTTAGTATTTTAAAGGGGCTTGATAGCATCGGTATTGCCGATGGGCAGAGAGGGCCATCACGCAAAAATATTTCGCCAAACATTTATATCTCACTCAAACTTCGCACACCTGAAACCCTTACTATTATATCATATTCCGATTTTCTTCATCAAAAATACGGCAGAGAATCCTGCGTTTCCTCTTGGATTCTCTGCCGTAATCCTTTTTTCCTGCTTATGCTCTGATTTCCGTCCCGTCCTTGAAGGTCACCCGGATATCGTCTTTGCTGTACACTGTGATGAAATCCACCAGGCTGCCCCACAGCCGGGCATCGAACTCCTTAATGAGATCCTGATTCCTAAGCTCCTTGATGAAGCTGTCCATCTGACGGCTCCGGGCCTTGCGATACTGGATGGCTTCACAGGTCTTGTCGTACTGCGTCTTCGCTGCTTCATACCGACTGACCAGTTCGTTGTAGTTCCGGTCATAATCATCCTGGTTCTGCGCGACCCTGGCGTTCTCGGCTATGAGCTGCTGTATCTTGTCGGCCAGCAGGTTCAAATCTGTGCTTATCCTGTCCCGCTCCTCTTCCAAGTCTTCTGTGTCAGTGAGCCGTTCCTTCAGCAGTGTGATGCTGTCAAGTACGTCCGCTTTGTTTTCGATGAGCTGATTGACGGCCCGGACGAAGGCTTCCTTGATATCATCCTCTGTCAGATGTGGTGTCTTGCAATGGCTCTTGAACTTATCGTTGCATCGGTAGATGGTTCTGCGGTACTTGTCGGTCGAATGCCAGACCTTGGCCCCGTACCAGCCTCCGCACTGGCCGCACTTGATTTTGCTGGAGAAGATGGATACGCCGCTGTAACGTCCCCTGCCTTCACGCCGCCGCTTGATTTCTTCCTGTACCCAGTCGAAGACCTGCGGGCTGATGATGGCTTCGTGGTTATTTTCCACATAGTACTGCGGCACTTCCCCTTCATTCGCTTTCGTTTCTTTGGTCAGGAAGTTGACGGTGAACCGCTTCTGCAGCAGGGCATCGCCCTTGTATTTCTCATTTGTCAGGATGCTCTCTACCGTCCCCGGATACCAGCGTTTCTTTCTTGCCGGAGTTTCCAGCCCTCTGGAAGTCAGCTCCCTGGCAATGGAGTGGAAGGTATACCCGTCCAGGAACAAGCGGTAAATCAGTTTCACCGTCTTGGCCTGTTCCCGGTTGACGACCAGATTCCCGTCAGGCCCTTTGTCATAGCCGAGAAAATGCCTGTAGGGAACACTCACCTTGCCATCAGCGAACCGCTTCCGATGACCCCAGGTGACGTTTTCCGAAATGCTCCGGCTTTCTTCCTGCGCCAGGGAACTCATGATGGTGATGAGGAGTTCGCCCTTGGCATCGAGCGTCCAGATGTTTTCCTTCTCGAAATAAATCTCGATGCCCTTATCCTTGAGCTTGCGTACCGTTGTCAGGCTGTCTACGGTATTTCTGGCAAAGCGGCTGACTGATTTTGTGACGATGAGGTCGATTTTCCCATCCATGGCATCCCTGACCATCCGCTTGAAACCATTGCGGTGACGCGTGTTGGTCGCCGAGATGCCTTCATCGGTGTAGATGCCGACAAATTCCCAGTCATCCCGTTCCCTGATATAGTTCGTATAATAATCGACCTGTGCTTCATAGCTGCTGATCTGGTCATCATGGTCCGTGGAAACCCTGGCATAGCCCGCTACTCTCCGCTTCTTCCGGCTGTTAATCGGAGCCGCCGTATAACGGCTGATGGTGGCCGGGATGGCCCTTACTGTCTTTGCCACTTTTCTCCGCTCTCCTTTCTCCGTGCCTTGGGACGCCGCTTGGATGGCGTAGGCGTATAAGAAATCTCTTCTGTTCTCCCACTCTTGAAATGGACAGTCAGGCAGTCTGGCTTTCCGGCTTCGATAGATTCCACTTTCCCCCGGAATCTATCCTCATCAAAGTCCTCTAACCCCATGGTCTCTGCGGCCACACGCTTCAGGTCATCTTCCCGGATGCTGACCGATTCACATTTGCCGCCTTTGCTGCATCGCCAATAAACAGGCCTGTCATGCTTCGTTTTACACCGCCGGAAAGAGGATCCGCACAAGGCGCACCGGATGCGGGTCGTAAAGACGGAGAACCGTGTTCCCTTGCCATTGGCCATGTAGTTTTTCATCCATGCCCTCTGACGATCCTTATACTCATCGGTCCAGCAATCCTTCTTCGCCGTTGATACCCAGTGCCGGATAAGTTTCTGTCCGTTTTTCATACAGAAAACCATCACATGGTATTCTGGCACTACTATCTTTTCGACCCGGTCAAGAAACGCCTGCTCATCGAAATCATCCAGGCCTAGGACTTCTGTACTCTCCTTCACGAGGACTGCATGCGGGATACTGCCTTTTGCGCCGCAATTCCGGCCTTTCAGTTTATGGGAGCCGCAATCCCAGAATTCTTCAAAGCCCCGGTCTGTGCGGCGATTGTGCATATAACTCCGACCGCAGATGCCGCATTTGATTTTTCCCGTGAAGCAGGTCGTGTTCAAGGACTTATTGGCCAGCGCCCCCAGTTCCTTTCGCCGCGCCATCTCCTGCTGCACGTAATCAAAGGTTTCCTTGTCGATGATAGGCTCATGCGTATTTTCAACATAATACCTAGGAAGTTCGCCCCGGTTCTTCTTCCGCTTCTTGAGGATTGGATCCGTCACATATTCCTTCTGGAAAAGCATATTGCCAGTATAGGTAACATTGGTCAGGACAACCCTGATGTTGGAATCCATCCAGCGGCAGCCATTCCGGGTCGTGATGCCTTCGGCAGCAAATTCCCGTTCGGTTTCAAGACGTGACTTGCCATCAAGGAAATTCTGGAAGATGCGCCTGACAACAGCTGCTTCCTCGGGAACTACCACCAGGTTATCCCCTTCCCAGCGATACCCGTAAACACGGAACCGCCCGTTAGGATTCCCCTGCTCAAATTGTTTCTTGATGCGCCACCGGATATTTTCACTAATGGAACGGCTTTCCTCCTGGGCAAAAGATGCCAGGATGGTCATCATAAGCTCGCCGTCCCCGCTCATGGTATGGATATTCTCTTTTTCAAACCAAACTTCGATGCCCAGCTCTTTCAGATGCCGGACGGTACGCAGAAGGTCTACGGTGTTGCGTGCGAAGCGCTGGATGGACTTGGTCAGGATGCTGTCTATCTTCCCGGCTTCGGCATCTTCCAGCATCCGCAGGAATTCCTGCCTCTTCTTCATCCCCGTCCCAGAGATGCCATAGTCGGCATAGACCCCGGCGTATTCCCAGTCCGGGTTCTTCTGGATGAGGCTGCTGTAATAACTGACCTGCGCCGAAAGGGAATGGTGCATCCGCTCCGATTCCATGGATACGCGGGCATAGGCTGCGACTTTCTTTCTTTGCTTCAAATTTGGTATGCGTCGTTCAATCTTACGGATAGTCCGCATAGAATCAGCTCCTTTCGACACTATATATCACTCTGTTTGATACAATTATCAAGTGTATAAGTCCCCGGAAAAAGGCTGATAGCGGCGAAGCATCTCCTGCTCGAAGTCCCGGTACTCCTTCCCGGTGATGAGCTTTTCGGCCAGCATCCGCCTTGCCAGATACATCGCCATCTGGAAGGCTGTTTCATTTTGAAACGACCTCTTATCCATGGCGGACACCTCCGAACCGGTATGCAATATAGCATGCGTGGGAGCAGAACTTCCGATGGCTGTTGCCGTAGACAGTGAATTTCTTCCCGCAAGCCGGACAGGTATAGTTGTAGACTGCCTTCCGCTTCACCAGCTCCAGATGTGCGTTCCACCACTTATTCCGGCAGGCATCGCAGCAGAACCGTTTCCGCTTCCGTCCCGTATTCTGCTCAATCGGCTTTCCGCACTGCTCGCAAACTGAGGCTGCCGACTTCGCCGCCAGGCTGTGCCGCCGGCAGAACGACTTCACTGTATTGATGGAAATCTGGAGCCGCGCCGCTATCCTGCCATATCCTGCCCCATCCCGGCGCATGGCAATGATCGGTTGTTTCTGTTCGTCCGTCATGATGGACACCTCCTGAAAATTTAGCTTTCAGGAGTAATAGGACAGAACAGCTATCGTTAAGTACTTCAAAAGAAGATTCAACAGGACTTATCTATTTTTAGATATAGTCTTTTCAGTTTTATCTAAAGCTTGACATTATAGTCATATGATGACTATAATAAACCTACCTCAGAAAGGGAGATTATACTATGTCATATAATCGTTACAAAAATACGCAAAAAAGAAAAAATTATCTATTAATCCATAATAAGGAAAAGTATGATAGAGTATCTATCATACTTCCAAAAGGAACAAAAGAAAAAATGATTCAGGCTAGATATTAAATCTAGCCTGAATCATTTTATCAATATGGCCATATACGAAAAAATTAAACGAATGGAACAGGATGGTAAAAATGACTTATAAATTAATCAATGATAATTGTTTCGATTGGATGAAGAATCGAGAAGAAAATTCTATTACTGCAATAGTTACAGACCCGCCATACGGTGTAAAAGAATACACGGAAGAAGAGTTGAAAAAAAAGAGAAATGCATCTGGAGGTATATGGCGAATTCCTCCAGCCTTTGATGGCCGAAAAAGAAGTCCATTGCCAAGATTTTCTGTTATCAATGACAGTCCATTGGAAAGAGACAATGTATATAATTTTTTTATTGATTGGGGCAGGCTTGCCTTTAAGGTTCTCGTTCCTGGTGGACATATTTTTATTGCATCTACACCTTTATTATCTGACATAGTTAGTCGGGCTTTACGAGATGCTGGTTTAGAACGACGCGGAGAGATTGTCAGAGTCGTAAAAACTTTTCGAGGTGGAGATCGCCCCAAAGGCGCAGAAAAAGAGTTTTCTATGACAACAGTTATTCCTCGTGGTTGTTGGGAACCGTGGGGGCTTTACAGGAAACCGCTTTCCGAAAGGACTGTTGCAAAAAACTTAAAACGGTGGAAGGCTGGCGCTTTACATCGAAAATCAATTGATACGCCATTTTGTGATTTGATTGAAAGTGGAAAGACTCCCCAATGTGAACGTAAAATTTCAAATCATCCTAGTTTAAAACCGCAAGATTTTATGAGGATTCTTGTATCGGCTGCTTTACCTTTGCAAGAAGGGATCATATTAGATCCATTCTGCGGTGGGGGCTCCACTATCGCGGCAGCGGAAGCACTTGGCTTTAATAGCATAGGCGTCGAGCAAGACAAAGACTTCTATCAAATGGCTAAGAATGCTGTACCTAAATTATCTCAACTTTATCCACAAAGCGAAAAGTTATTATTCGAAGAAGGGTGAGTACGGGGGTATCGGCAAAATGTCTTTAAGTTTATTACGTGCACTTTTTAGTTGCTTACTATATTGAATTATGTCAGTATTTATGTAGACAGCTCCATCGCGTAATTTATTAGTTCCAATTGAATTAGTAACATAAGTTTCGGTACGCTGACTATTATTACTATTTCTTTTACTCTTGCAATACACCCAATCTGAAATACCCTCTCCCATTTCATATCCATTAATATTTGCAATCAAAGCCTGTATAAATTCAATGTTCCCATCGTCCAGGATTGTATAGCAAACTATAATATGCCATCCTGTATGTCCATTGTGGCTTTCTCCACCTTTTTTATAATTAATACATGCCTTCACTTCAAGTCCTATATTTTTTTCTGCGTACATTAAATCTGGATATTCTTGGTCACTATATGGCTTGTAAAGACTATGTTCACCCATGTAATGAGTAAATAGATTTGAAACTACGCCACTAAAATTATTTTTTTGTATTAGTTGGGATAATTTTATTCCGGTCTTACTATTTATTGTCTTAAAAAAATTCTGAGTATCTTTCATTGCTAAAAAAATGCTTTCTTTTGTTAAGTTTTCCGGTAATAAGACATCTGTTAAATACTTTCTATCGAGCATATGCTAATCTCCTATCTAATGATTCTTATAATATGACTTTAGTATAACACAAAAAGCCGGTATGGAACATCTCCCCGATGCTCCATACCGGCTTTTCTCATGCAATCTTCTGTTTTACATCAGCCACGATAGCTTTGACCGCCTGCTGCATCAGGGTGATATACAGCCTGTTCCGAATCTTCACCCACCAGCTGGTAGTGGTCTGGATTTCCGCTTCCAGCGGGTCTGTGAGGTTCTTCATCTGGGCTTCCACCATCTTCTGGACGTCATCCAGGTCGATGGACTTGATGGCTGCTTCGGCTTCGCTCCTGGCAAAGGATACGACGGCATCGGCGACAGCTTTTCTGATTTCTTCACAGTTCATGGTCATTCACCTCCTAAAATCAGCTGTTCATAATCTGTCACGCCCCTGGCCACGGCTCTGGCCAGGGCATCCTGGGCATTGGCCAGGATTTCTTCATCACTAGGATTGGTGATGAAGGCCAGTTCGACCAGGACAGCGGGCATGTCCGTGTTCGTGAGGACATACAGGCCGTTGACGCCGGGCGTGGCAATCTTCACGCCCCGGTCTGTCGTATCCAGGGCATCGACAATCTGGTTCTGGATGCAACTCGCCAGCATGCTGCCACGGTAACTGCCGGCACAGGCCCAGGTTTCCGTGCCGTTGGCTTCTTCGGCTTCGGCGGCATTGCAGTGGATGGACACGAAGATGTCGGCATCACTGGCATTGGCGGCTTCGCAGATTTCCTCCAGGCTGTCAGACTGGAGCAGTTCTGTTGCTACTCCTGCCGCATTCAGGTAACTTTCCGCAGATTGACCGACTGCCAAAGCGACATCGCACTCACGCAGACCGCTTTCACTATTGACAGCTCCCGGGTCGGGATGGCCGCCCGGCGCATGACCGGGATTCAGGAATACTTTCATGGTTTTTCTTCTCCTTTCTGATGAACGGCGGACTTCACAGTACCGCCGATGTAACCGAGAAGCCCTGACGCAATAGACATGGCCAGCTCGTTCAAGGCATAAAAAATCGCCAGGATCAGTGCTGTGACCAGCCCGATGATGACGATACAGTCGGGGATATTCACTTTCTCAAACATGCCTTACACCGCCTTCGGTGTGACGGTCACCCTGCCATCCTTGCGGACGATATTGAAATCCTCCATGGGCAGGATGCGGTCAGCTGCTGATTTCCAGTGGCTGTCTGCCTTATATGCATCCAAAGCAGCTCTGGGAACCAGGATTTTTGCCGATGCGGGCACCCCTTTGTCTGCATCGGCGGCATCCTGCATGACAAAATCCACATTCACATTATCAATGATGAGATATTCTAAGCTGCTGCAGGGAGCAAACATGTGATAGGTATTGATAGTTTTATTCTTGCTGTTGGATAATGTATCGATATAGACACATTTCAAGCTCGAACAAAAGGCGCACATGCTGTACATGGCTGTCACATTGCCAAAGCCGCTCAAATCCAGGGATTCCAGCTTCTGATTTCCAGCAAAGGCCACTCCCAGATCAGTAATCGCCCCTTTTTCCACATTGCTGAAATCAATGACAGATTCCGCCAGGGTTCCTTCAGCAAAACTTACCTTAGATGGATTGAACATACCGTTCATGCTCGTTGTATTTTTTGTAATATCAACGATGAACAGTTTAGCGCCATCTTTGACCAAGGATTTATTATTGAATTTTCCCTGCAAGTCCTTGTCCATGTACAAGCAGCCATCGGATAAATAAAGGGGAATATATCCGACGGGCATCCTGAGTCCGGATGCATCTTCTATTGCCTCTGTGGCACTGATAACTACGTCCCCGCAAATCAGGCCGTTCTTCAAAGCCCCAGAAATGGTTGGATTGCCTTTAATCCAGCCAGAGTCGGCTATGACTTCTGCATCAAAGGCATAGGAAAGGGCCAGATTGGCCTCGCTCGTGAGTTCGGCAGACTGACTTCCCGACTTCTTGAATCCCGTCAGGTTTCCCGTAACTTGTGGCGTAAAAGTTACCTCGATAGTCTGATGCGGCACCTGTTGGATGGTGACTCTGTATGGTGCCGCTTCTGCCGCTGTGCCGCCGCTTCCCGTACGGGTTCCTTCCGTATAGTTCCCGTCTGCATCATAGAAGGTCTTGCCCTGGGCCACATCGGAGGCTTTCGCCGTCGTATCCGACACTTCGCAGAAACGGGCCTTCCCGCCGCTTTTCAGCGGAATCAGGACGGACGGTACCCCACTGTAGCTGTTCCCGGCCATTTTCACATCTACCTTCATGTCATCACCCCTTTACTCGATGGTCAGCACCTTGGTCAGACTGTCCTGGGATACGGTCACGGTTGTCAGGCTCCCGGTCACTTTGGTGCCATTGACGTAGGCCGTCTTGCCGCTGATGATAGTGCCGGCTGCCGCTGTGGCATCGCCCGTATCGACGACACTGGATTTGCCGGACACGCCGAGGATGGTCACGCCAGCCTTGATATTCCCGCTGACCAGTTTGGCCTGTTCCTCGCTGCTGATGCGGACTGCCCCTTTGCCGTTATGGAACCCGGCCGGGATGGCATACGTGCCATCGGCCTTGCTGATACTGCCGCTGACGGCTCCGTTATTGGGCATGGAACCCGCGACGAAGCCATTCCCGATAAAAGCGGATTTTCCCGTCAGGATATCCCCCGATGCCGCCGTGGCCCCGGTCGTATCATAAAAGACAGCCGTCCCCTGTCCTTCAGCCAGAGGAATGGAAACCTGCGGCACTTCCGCATACACGACCGAATTGATTTTTACATTTTTCGCCATGTTGATTGCTCCTTTACTCGACTTTCAACTCATAGCCATTAAAGCTGATTCTGCCATAGTTCGACGGGATGGCAGCTACCGTCACCCGGGAAAGGGCCGCATGACCGCTGTCAGCGGTGACGACCTGTTCCTCATCGGATGGGATGATGCATTTTTCCTGATAGTCCCCGGACGGGGCCTGGGGCATGGAAAGGATGCCGATGAGGCTGTTTTCCTTATGCGCCATCGTCCGTCACACCCCTTTCCAGGAAAAAAGGGCGGGGCGGGATAAGGGTATCGGTGTATCCGTTCTCCCGCACCAGCTCTACATCATAGATATAGCGGCCGCAGGGAAGGCTCCGCGTATCGTCCGGCCAGAAAACCAGGAAGCACTCCGCCCCTTCCTGCCGGATGCCCTGTTCCAGTGTCTTGGTCAGGACAGGTCTTTCATCGGGGAGACTGCGCTTCAGCGTGAACGTCAACTCATCGCGCTTTCCAGGGATGAAAGGTTCCCCCGTCACCCGGTCGCAGATGACCAGGCGGATTTCTGCCGAATCGCCCCTCACCAGGCGGATCCGGTTCTGCACCACGGAGAAGCTCATTTCCATCCCCCCTGTTCCGGCTGCCGCTGTTCCATGGCATCCAGCCTGCGGTGGGCATGTTCTGCCAGGGCTTCCACCCGGGACAGCCGTTCCGCCATCTTCTGCCGCTTGGCTTCCGTATCCGACAGCTGGCGGCGAAGTTCTGCGATACAGTCCCGGAGGCTCCGCACCGATTCATTCAGCGGCTTGATGACGCTGAAATTAAAGATGACGCCGCAGAGCATCAGGACCGATACCAAGGATGCGGCCATCTGTAACCATTCAGCCATATTCCTCACCTCCTATCCTGTCCGCTGGAACATGTACACGACGATGGACGGCTGCATGTTGTTGTGCGGCTGGCCACCACCCGTCCGGGAAAGGCTGTGGGAATGATTCCCATCCCAGGAGGTATGCCCGTCCACCTGATTCCCATGCCAGCAACCGTCGCCATAACCTACGGCAACAGGTGCATCATTGCCTTCACAGGCATCCCACTGGAAGTTGCGCGGCAATGACCCGCAGGACCAGTGACGATGATTTCCGCTGTCTCCGACTGTATGGCCATGAGCCGGAGTTTCTGGAATCGTAAGGTTGTGCTTCTCCTCACCCAGCTTGTCCCCGGCCTTGTACATGGTTCCGCTGTCTGCTGCTCCGGCCCCGATCAGGCAAAGGCCACCCAGGTCGTCCCGGGCCAGTATGTCGCGGGATTCTTCCCGTCCGTAGAAATGTAGATGGCATTGACAGGGAACGGGCATGCCTGGATCTTGGCCACGGCTTCCTCGTCCATATCGGCGTAGGTGACCTTGCCCCAGCTGCCGTTGCTGTGCAGGACGGTATTCAGCTTCCCAGCAGAAGGTGACGGGACCATACCGCTCTGGCCTGCCGTCTTTTCGCCGCAGCCGCTGAAATCTGGCAGTGTAATATCCTTCGTGCCATCAAAGACAACCCGGTGAATCTTCCGCCCCGTCTGCAGCTTCGACGCACTGGCCGCATTGCCGCTGATGCCAGTCGCGTGGGCATTGGCGTCCGTCAGATGGGCATTGATGTCAGCTGCCGTAGCGGAAATCCGCTCATAGAGCCGGGCATCATTGCTGACCAGCTGGGACACAGTCTTGTTCTGCTGGTTGAATACAACCGGGTCTTCCGAAAGATACTGTGGGAAAAGCACATCATAATCCAGCGTATTCTCCACAGCTTCTGTGGGCCGGACTTCCTGTCCGGCACGGTCCGGGAAGTCGGCAGACCATTTCTCTTTGCTGTAATCATCCATTTGTCATCACTCCTTTCTTGGATACGATGGTCGCCGTCGAGAAGGTAGCTTCCCCGTTCCAGTGAATCTTGCCATTCCAGGAATAACCCAGGTAGATGGCGTATCCCAGATGGGCCGGCTTGTAGATGTTGAGCTGCGTGATGAGCTTCTGCAAGGTCGTGGTATCTTTGCCGTTCATGATGCAGTACACCTTGAAGTAGTATTCCTCATTGACTTCCTCGATATGGCCGACACTGTAGAGATTGATGATGGAGTTCATGAAATCTTTTGTAGACACATCCACGTGCTGCAGCTTGAAGAAAATCCGCTGCCTGCGGAATTCGTCACTATCTCCGTCACTGGGCTTGATGCCCAGGAACGATTCATAAAGCGGCAGCGCCCAGGTGGCGGTGTTCACGAAGAAGTTGTCCGCCAGATCCTGCAGAGCCAGGCGCAGACGGTCATGTTCCTCATTGCAGGTTTCTGCCGCGCAGTGGAACATCGGGTCTTTGGATAAGAAATTCGGCAAATACTTCAGGATATCCATCCGGCTCTGCCGCATCCAGTCATTGGCTGACAAGGTTCAGCACCACCTTCCCTGCCACGGGGATCTGCTCGTTCGTCAGTTCCACGTTGGCCGCTTTTCCATTAAGCTTCAAATCCTTATAATCCGTAATGCCACTGATGGAAAGGAGGAGTTTCCCCATCTGGGCCAGGCTGACATAAGAAAGCGTGAAGCCCGTCTGCTTGAGATAGGCTGTCATGGCTGCCTTTACGGCATCGGGGCTGGCTGTGCCATAGACATCTGCCGTCAAATCAATGGATAATGGCGCCGGCGAAACGACGGTCACGGTCGCACCGATAGGCCGCTGGCTTTCGATGTAGTCATAGACCTCCTGGATCAGTTCAGCCGATGCCGATTCATTCTCTGCCGTGACGATGATGACCTTCACCGTGCCATTGCCCTGCCAGAGCGGGATGACTTTGCAGTTCCCGACGCCATCGACAGACATGGCCCAGTCACGATAATGATTGGCATTGCCCGAGGTGATAGGCTGGCGCACCCGGAACAGGAGCCGGGCAAGGAGTGCGTCATCCGTTTCTTCATCCGCCCCATCGGTGCATTTCTTATGGTTAACGACTGCCGAGATATTCGGGATGGAATAGGGGATTTCTGTAATCGTTCCTTCGGCCACATTGCCACTCGCCCCGGCATCGGCAGCTTCCACGGGAATCGTAACCTCAGCGGCATCGGCAGGAATGGTGGCCGACTCCAGGGTATAAAATCGCTGGCCGTCTTTTGTCTGGAAGAGACTGCTGCGAATGATGTAGGCTCCTGCCATCCCCGTCACCGTAACTTCTCCTTTGGCCTTGACGGCTTTCTTGCGATCGACGCCAAATTCCGCTGCCCGCAGCGTCAGGTAGTCGCCCCAGGACGTTTCGGCAAAGGCCGCGTCGCGCAACATGGCCATCTCGGCATAGCTGCTCTCAAATTCCACGGCATTGGCGTCGATCAGGTCGCGGGCAAAGGTGCCTTCCATGGTACTTTGCTCTTTTTCCGTAATGGTGTGCAGGGTTTGGGCCATGCGGCTCTCAATCACATCTTTGGTTTGTGCATCAAATAAATTGCTCATGCCTCGCTCCTTCCTGCCGTCACGGTCAATGATTCGTCACTGTAAATGGAAGTGACGTCAACCGTAATGGCCAAATCATCCCGTTCCCGCTTCTCCACCTCGATATGGTTAATGCGGGCAATGTACGGATTCACCATCAATCCCTCACGGATATTCTGGCAAATCCTGTCTGCCGTATACTGGCTGTTTGGCGCTCTCCCCTGATACGGCTCGATGGTAATGCCATAGCTGTCATCATAGGCCAAGTAGCGATACCGCTCGGTGAGGATTGCCTTATAAATCCAGACCTTGAGGGCTTCATTTTCTGTCACCATCAGGTTCTGGCCTTTTTCATCGTAGCGGAAGCACTGCTTATCAAAGTCATAGCCGTATTCTACGAAAAGAGGCAGCGACTCATTCCGGTTCGCTGCCTGGATGCTGTTCATTGCTACAAAAGGATCAGCCATGGCCATCAATCCTCACAATCTCATCCAAAATAATGTACTGCTGAATCCGGTCGTTGATGAGCATGGGCATGATGGCCACGTACATGCCGGGCTTCAGCGTATCCGTATAGATGACGGAATCGGTGTAGGCATTATCGATATCATGATTATGGGACTGGTAAGCCGCATCGCCGCTGCCGCCGGCACGGTTCTGTGTCGCCGATACCAGATGGCCTTTAGCCGTGCGGCCATAACCTGCCAGGAGATAATGGGAAATCCACAGCTCCTCTTTCGTCAGGATGATGCCGTTGTAACGGACTTTAATCTCTGGCGGCGAAGCAAGGATCTGCCCGATTTGAATGTCCGGGCTATTGCTGCTGCGGCTGACCTGCTCCATCAGATTCAGCAGGCTGATATACGGATTTTTCTGCATCTCCTGTCACCCCCTCGATGTCTTGATGATGGTCGCCGGATAATAGTCGCTCCCCATATCGATGCTGCCTTCGTAGTGATGAAAACAGCCATAGACATTGGAGCTGTTGCCCCAGCAGCCGCCGCTTCCGTCATAGACGACGACATGCCAGTTCGGGTCCGGCTTGCTGTAGCGGTTGTACATGATGATGTCGCCCTTTTCGAGCTGCGACGGGTCATAAGGGATAGCCATACCCTGCGCTTCGGCATCGGCGCGCAGCTGGTCGCAGCCTTTCACGCCATTGTTATATTCCTGCGCTGCAAAAGGGGAATAGCCCGCTGCAGCGATGGTCGCCCGGTCGACACAGCCTTCTGAGCCATAGGGAGAAACGGTACCCTCGAAATTGGCCATGCACGCATCGACCACACTGCTGCCAGCGATAGCGCCACCTGCAGGAACAGAAGATGTCGATTCCGTTTCCGCTGGCGGCACATAGTCTGGGTTGGCATTGTACGATGTACTGTCCAGTTCCTGTTTCTGCTCATCCAGCAGTTTGTTGAATACCAGATGCAGCTCCATCAGGTGCTTGTTGCCTTCGATTTTATGGCTGTCCGACTTGATGAAGAACTGGCCCTTGAGCTGTTCTTCCTGGACTGAGACAGAAAGCCCAGCGATGCACTGGATATGACCGATGGCCCGGATGGACATGTCATGGGCGACGGTCTTCAGCATGGCCCTTGCCTGCGAGGCATCGTCCTGCTTAGGGTCGGCCTTGCAAATGGCCTGGATGAGACCAAATTTCTGGATGTCTGTAGTATTGGGCAGCTCCCCCTTCGTCTGTCCCGTACTGTCAACGACGACCACTTTCGATACCATGTCTTCCACCGATTCAGAAACAGACGCGCCCGTCAGATTCGTCACATCGCTGATCAGGAAGTCCTCCACCACCTGGTCATTCATGCAGACCACGTTGAGCTTCCCTTCGGTCATGTAGATATGGTATCCCTTGCCATCCTGTGCAGACTGATAGGATAATGCCTGCTTGATAGCCTCCGTAGCCGAGATATCATCGGCAATGAAATTGCAGGTGACGGACAGGTCGGGAATAGTCCCGGCCGGAATAGAAAAGTCATTGATGGTCTGGCGGATGGCGTCGGCCACTGTGACGTTCGTGTACTTCTTGGTTATGCGGGACTTGGCCAGATAGACGATATTGTCAAAGGCTGTAAAATGCATCACGGAAGAGCCGCTCTCCCGGCTGCGGCCAAAAATACGTCCCTGGAACAGGTGGACAGTCTGCTGCGTCTTATCGTCAATGTGGATAAACAGCACCTCGTCCCCCAGTTCCAGTTCCGGATTCTGCCAAGATTTATCCCGCGTCGTATAGGCCAGATCGAATTCCAGCCTGCGTCCGGCCTGTTCGACGTCCCCGGACCAAGTTGCACAAATCAGCCAGCCCGTAAGGTCTGCGTTCTCGGGCTTTTTCTGGCCTTCCGTCTGAGCATCCTCGGTATTGGTTTTCTTATTGATTCTTTGCAACTGGAACATTTTCATCATTCCTTTTGAGGTTCATCGTCGTCAGGCGGATGATATCCCCGGGCGAAAGACCGCCGTTACGGACGATGCTGCGATAGATCTGGAACTTCGAGAACTGCTCATTGTTGAGCGTCACCGATTTCCCCACGGCCCGGCCGATGACGTTCCCGATACTGTCACCGGGATAATAGGTGATGTTCTTCTTCATCTTCGACCAGAACGATTCCGGCCGCTTCTTCAGCCCTGTCGCAGCATCGGTCTTTCCCGTCTCCGGTGCTGTGACGTAGCGGTACTCTGTCAGGCCCAGCTCGTAATAGACATCGCCGCTGCCGTCCTTTTCACCAAACTTGAAGGACGAAATCAGGCAGGGCATGGAAAGCGGCGTATCCGACACCGTCAGCTGACAGACGCTGTCACCGGTACGCATCGTTTCCAGTTGGGCGATGTATGTATAAGGCGCAAGGCCCATCATGGCAAAGGGATAATCCTGTGCTGGGAAAAATCCGGAAAGGGTCAGTGTCCTGAGTCCCGTCTTTCCCATCATGAGGTAGTCGCCGAAGTTATTGATGTTCACCGTGCCATGATTCGTATTGACAGATACCATCAGCTCCGAAGGCAGGACGGGAAAGACCACCGCTGCCGATTCAGAAGAGAGAGAAATTGTGAGGGAAGATGCAGCCTGGCCGATGGCGTTCAACAGGGATGCTAAGAAAGAACTCATCAGAGGGTCGCTCCTTTCATGCGGTTCATGCCGTACAGTCTCATTTTTTCGACGAGTTTTTCAGCGACGGCGTCGATGTCCTGCTCGCTGCGAACGTTCATCGTATCAATGCAGATGGTGATGCCGCCGCTGCCGGCGTTCATGGCCTGACGGATGCTTTCATCATGAGGTATGACCGTACTGCCGTTGGGCAGGTGTACCAACTCGCCCCGGCGGTCTTCATTGATGACGGCAAAGCCGCCACGAAAGTTCTCGACACCGCTTTCAAAGTGGCTGATACTTGGGATATCAAATCCCACATGGGTCGGCGCCCCTCCCGTCAGGGACGGAATGTCGATAGACAGGCCGTTGATGCTGGAAATCAGGCCGTTCACCTGGTCGATGACCCAGTTCACACCGCTGCGAAAGGTGTCCTTGATGCTTTCCCAGATACTGGAGGCCGTCTCGCTGATGCCGTTCATGGCTCCGTCCCAGGCAGAACTGATCCAGTTCATCCCTGCATCGACGGCGTCCGATACAGCCTGTATAGCCTGTTCGATATAATGCGACACGGTATCCCAGTTCCTCCACAGAAGGTACAAGGCAGCAATAATCGCGGCAATGATGATAATGATGGGATTGGCCATGGCTGCGGCGCCTACGGCACGGATGATGGTGATCATCATGCGTCCGGCAGTCAGAAAGGTACTGCCCATGCCCCTGGCCACGATGGCAATGCCCCGGCAGACCGGAATGAGTCCTTTGAACTGGGTCGAGAGATACTTCGAGACACTGCCGGCTTTGCTAATGCCCGTGGCAATAGAGTTGAAAGTACCAAAAGCCCTGCCGCCGACCGTCAGCACCCGCCCCAGGGTGGAACCGAAGAGCTGGAAGGTCACGATGCCAAAAGCCACCTGGCCAATCAGCGTTTTCTGTTCCGGTGTAAGCGCACGGAACCAGGCAGCCAGTTCCTTGACGCGCATCGACATGGCCTTGAAGTACGGCGTAAACGACACCGCTAAATCCATGCCGGCATTCTTCAGCTGGTTCATGGCAATCTGCATCTGCTCCGACGGGGTCAGCATCTTCTCATAGGCTTCCCGGGTCATGCCGGCAGACTGGGCCATCTGGTCCATGACCTTATCGAAGTCCCCGGCTCCCTTGCCCGTCAGGACCAGGATGCTGTTCAGGCCCTCGACAGAGCCAAAGAGCTGGGCCATCTGTTCGGCATCGCCGCCTGTCGCCCGCTTCACTTCGTCCAGGAACTTCACCCAGCCCACGCTCTGCAGATGAGCCGCATTGAACTCAAGGCCAAGGGACTGAGCCAGTTTCGCCGCTTCGGCAGACGGCTTCAGGATGTTGCTGTAAGCCGCCTTGAGTCCGGTAATGGCCTCGCTGGTCCGGATACCGTTCTTGGTCAGGACGGCGATGGAACCGAACAGTTCCTGGGTACTGACATTGAGCTGTGCCGCAATGGGGATGACATTGCCCATGGACTGGGCCATCTCGCCAAAGGATGTCTTGCCGAAGTTCTGTGCCAGGAGCATCTGGTCCGTCACCGCCGTGGCTTCTTCTGCCGATTTTCCATAGGCATTGAGGACCGTGGTCACACCGTTAACGGCAGTCGTCGTGTCGGTGAAGCCGGCTTTCGCAGCAATTGTCATGTCTTTGACAAAGCCCACGGCATGGGCCGCATCGACACCAGCGGAAATGGCCTGGTAGACCGATTCCGAAAGATCAGCGACACCTGCGCCCGTTTCATCGCTGACAGCACGAATCTCATCACTGACCTTCTGCATGGAAACGACCGTCGTGTCGACCAAAGTCGAAATCTTGGCGATACCGTTGGCAAAGTCGCTGTGCAGCTTGAAGCCTGCCGTTGCGGCTGCCAGGAGGGGGGCTGACAGCAGGGCCATCTTGTCTGATAAGCCGGAAATCTTGCTTCCCGTCTGCTCGATGCTCTTCGCCGTCCGTTTCTGGATGCGCTCATGCTCCGTCAGCTTGTCCGACAGTCCGCTGACCGATTGTTTCGCCGCCGCCATCTGGGTCTTCATGGTCCCCAGGCTGGCATTGACGCTACGCACGGTCGGCGTGAACAAATCCCGCAGCCGGATGGCGGCATCGATGACATTATTGGCCATGCTGTTTCACCTCTCAATGTTGTTACAGATATTAAAAATATAGTAAGATAAAAGAAGTCTATCGTTACGGAGGAATTCCAATGCGCTATTTCAATGAAACAGAAAAAAGATTAGCTGAACGATATCACCATATGGAGCTTGGTACTTGCAAAATCTTTGAAGAATGTCACAAGAAAGAACATTTATCCTTACCGATTGGCTGCTGGTGCGTAGGTTCCGATTTTAATAAAACTTCCAAGAGAATTCTATTTGTCGGTAAAAATGCCAGAAACAATCCCGGCACGATTGAAGACGGCTTTCGCAATCCCTTTCAATATACCCGTGAATCTCTGTGGAACAAAAGCTGGCCATATTGGAGCTATACTCGTGCTATCACTCAGAGAATATTCGGTGACGATTCTATAGAACACATCGCATTTACCAATATTGTCAAATGCAACAATTCCGGAGGAAAGGATACTACCTCAGATTTTGTAAAATCCAACTGTATCCTAAACCTAAAAGTCCTTCAGCAGGAATTAAAGGTAATACATCCTACTCATATCATTTTTTATACAGCTTGGTATTATGACGATTACATACCTAACGTTTTTGACCGTTATAATATTCATTACAACGGTTCTAAAGACATCGGGAAAAGAAAAATGCCCTGGCAGGAAGCCATTTCCACTCTGGGCAATCAAACCTTTCATGTACTACGTGTCGGCCACCCACAATGCAAGAAAAAAAGCGACTTCGTCTATGAAATATCTAAGTGGCTTGAGCCTGCCTTATGACTTTATGGCAGATAGCCGTATTTTCAGCAGTTAATCCGATAATGCTGAAGATACTTTTTTATCGCGTTCTTCCATCTCATAGCGGATAAAAGCATACAGCACCTGCCGTTCGCCGTATCCCAGTTTCATGACCGCTGACGGCAGCAGGTGATGCTCCCGGAACAATAGATACATCGCCTGCACCTCGCCATCGGTCCGAATCAGTTTTTTACGGCTTTGTCCGCCTTTTCCTGGGTCGTATAGCCGTTAAGTTCTGTAATCTGTGCCGTAAGGTCGGCAATCTCGCCTGCCAGGAAGAGCTTGCGGATGATGTCACCAGGAAGTACGGCCCCGAATTTTTCCAGCAGATCCTTATTCTTGAGGTCCGGATCGGCAATCCCCGCCAGGAGCGTCTGGGTCTGCATCTGATAAATGTCGATATTGTCGGCGCTGCCGTTGGTGAAGTCCACGGCCATCTTCTGGATATCGGCGTAGCGTTCCGGGTCGATGGCCCGGAGCGTGATGATAAAATCGAATCCGAACAGCTTCGAGAGCCGTTCCATCTTCACTTTCTTTTCAGGCCGTTCGGCCAGCTTGTTCACTATATCTGCTTTCAGCAGTCGGTCTACCATATTCATGTGCTTGTTCTCCTTATGCTAAATCCAAGAGATCCCAATCCGAAAAGGTGAAGCTGTAGCTTTCCTCGCCCATCTTGTCCACTTCCCAGTCGGCCAGGATCAGGCTGTCAAAGGTCGCATCCTTGATGACGATGCGTTCGCTGCCAATGGCGTCCTTATCGTCAAGGACGGATACGATGGTCACGACGGTCTGCTTGCCCGCTTTGATGTTGTCGTTCATCTTCTTGATCATGTAGCTCGAGACTTTATGGAGCTTCAGCTGCCCTTTGCAGTCATAGCCTGTGACCTTGTAGCCCTTGCCGACATGACGGAGCATCTTCACTTCTTCCTTGGTCAGCGTGACCTCGGCCTTGAAAGCCGTGGCTTCGGCCATGAGGTCGCCGTCGATATAGAGGTCGGCATACTTGCCGTTCATCACCCGTTTGGCTTCCATGCTGTTCACTGTACCTCACCTCCTCAGATATTGACGGCAATCGTGACATCTTCCATGGCATCCAGGAGCGAAGCATCTACGGCTATAAAGACATTGCTGCCGATATTGGCCATCTTGATGTCCATTTCCGACATATCCGCCAGTTCCTCTTTCGTATACTTGCCATTGGATTCCAGCCAGATCTTTGTGGATTCCACATCGATATAAGCCGTATTCTGCCCCTGCTCCAGCAGGCCCTCCTGGGCCAGCTGGTCAAGATACCCCTGGATAGCCGTCACCAGGAGGCATCGGTTGGCATAGCTGTTGGCATCCTTGCCAAGGTAATGATCCTGGGCTGTGGTGCGGATATCGTCATACATCATGTCCATCAAATCGACGAGCTTGATTTTCTGGAACGATACCCCTTTGCCCTGGACCGTCGTGACCAGGGAGTTGATGCCGCGGCCCAGCTTGACCTTTTCCCCGTCAAAGAAGAAGAACAATTTGCCGGCATCCGTCATAGTATCCATTTCTTCCTTCGTCCAGACGTCGCAGCCAATGACTTCCGGCAGCGGCGCATACGTACAGGCAATGGTCATCGGCGTTCCTGCGATGATACCCGCGATGCGCCCGCAGTACTGGGCCGTCGTGTAGGTCTTCGTTTTCGTGCGGATGACTTGATTGACGAAGTTGATGACTCCTTCCGTATCCGCTGTGCAGTCCGGCAGGACGGCCTTGATGCGCTTATTCTTATTCGTCCGCATCCCCTTGATCCAGGTCGCGATGGTGTCGATGTGGTTTTCTTCGATGTCCGGGATGACCAGGTAATCGAAGCGCTTGTTCTCGATGGCCTTGAGGACATCGGTATAATCTTCTGCATCCTTGCTGATGATTTCGGCGATGACCTTCTTCGGACTGTTCACGTAGCCGCGAAGGGTCAGTTCCAGCTGCTCACGGTTGCTGTCTGAGAGTTCTTTGGGAATGTCATCTGCCGTATACAGGTTCACTTCCGTCTGGGACGGCAGTGTCTCTTCTTTCAGAATCAGAAGGACAATACCGCGTTCGCTGCGTTCGACGGCACTGATGCCTTTTTCTTTGAACGCGATATTGATGGATGGCATTTTCATGGGTTACGTCTCCTTTCCCTGGTACCGCTGATGCAATACCTTCATGATTTCTGCCGTTTCTTCTTTTTCCCGGACGTCATAGTACTGGAAGGTCAGCGTCAGACGCCCGCCGTCATTGTCCGTCCCCATCAGCTCCTCACTCATAGACACGACAGGGAGATAACGGTTGCCGACTTTCAGTCCGTCCCGGAATAAATTTTCCGCAGCAAAAAGCACGGCGTAGATGGCCGTGCTTTTTTCCTGCTTCTTCGGCAGATACGTAATGTAGAGGTCCGTATCCCGGTAGACCTCGTTTTCTTTCTGCGGCGTCGCTACCGTCATTGTCTTCAGGAAAAAGGCCGGCGGCGCAAAGCCTTCCTTGACTTCCTGCAGGTAGACGGGATACGGGAACCGCTCTTTGAATTTCTGCTGCACCGCCTGCAGAATATCGAGATCATGGATCATGTGCCGCCTGCTTTCTTGAGGAGCTTCTTCGTGAGTCTCTCCAGTCCCGGCTGCAAGTCGCTGGCTTCGAAGACCTTGACGGATTTCTCCGTATAGTGCCGGCCTTCATAATAGCCCACGGTCCTGCCGCCCGGCGTTTTCTTGACATGGCCGTTATTCAAGAGGTGATGGACCGGATGCCTGTTGACCAGTTCATAGGTCAGCTCCGAGCCGTTATACCCTTCCACCTTATGCTTCCAGCCTTTCTTCAGCTTGCCCGTGCTGCCTTCCGGCGTGTTTTTTACGCACTCCTTTTTGAGCTTGTTGCCAAGCGTCACCAGGCCCTTCTCGGCAGTGCCGGGAAACTCTTCAATAGCAGAAAGCAGTTTTTCTGAAAGGTCATCCAATCCTTTGACCTCAAAGTCACTTCCGCTCATTGCCCGTCCCCCTCACTTCTTCCGTGCAGTACAGTTCCAGTGCTTCATGGCGCATGTACGGGTCGACGATGGTGTCGATGTCGTAGAAGTGATCCTGATACTTCACCTTCATATCATGGGTGATATGGGGACGCCAGCGGATAGTGATCTTGCTGTACTCCGTGTCCGCCTTGCGTTCCATCTCATAGAACACTTTGCCCCGGGCAGGCTCGATGGATGCCCAGCAGCGATATACTACGACGTCAGCCTGGGTATCGAAACCATATTCATCCGTCACGGCCTGCTTTCCCAGAATCTCAATCCGTTTGTTCAAAAGCCCCGTCTTCATGGGCATCCCCCCTTTTTCAAAAACAGCTCCGCCGGACCCCGAACAGCAGCCAGCGCAGACGTTTCAAAAGTCCTGCGTAGTCCGCTTCCTCACGGTGTTCATACAAAAAAACCGCAGCATAGAGGATGGCTTCATGGAACACGACGGGATTCTCTTCGGCATCCGCTTCCTCGCAGCGGGCCAAGTCCAGGCAGAGGGCCTGGGCTGTTTCCAGGGAAGACTGGATGACGTCATCATTACTCGTGTCATCTTCATCAATCCGCAGGTATTCCCTGGCTTCTTCCAGCGTCACAATCATGGCTTATCCCTTCGCTTTCATCTCCAGGGCCTTGACCGCTTCCTTGAGCATCAGCATGCCATCGACGCGCTGGCTGGCAAGGAAGCCGATCTGGCCGTTGGCGGCATACAATTCGTTAAGCCGCTTGAAGGAGCGGTATTCCCTATCGGCAATCCAGTAGTAGCTGAAGTCCCCGAAGAGCATGGGACGGCTGCCCGCCGCCAGTTCCGGTGCAAAGGAAGTGCAGTAGCAGGGACGGTTCAGGATAGTATCCGGCGTACCGGCCGTGACAGACGGCTGCCAGATGTAGTTGCCGTTGTTGTCCTTCACCTTGCGCAAGGCCTTAATGGTTGCATCGTTCAGGAGCCATACGGCCTTGCGGCGGTACGGGATGCGCAGGGAGTGATACAGGTCGATGACATCATCAAAGGTGATGGATGCGCCATTGGCTGTCACGCCCAGCTCCGCGGACGGGAACACGCCAGTCGGCTTGTTCTTCCCGTCACCGGTGAGGAAGGCTTCTTCTTCCTTCGTGCCGATACGGCGGGCAAATTCACCGGCAATGTAGCTTTCCAGGTCGAAAGCGCTGTCGTTCAGCAGTTCTTCCGACACACGGATAGCCGTCCCCAGCTTGTACGCCCCGATGGACTGCTGGCCGAAGGTATCCTGGCTGTCCGGGTAGAGGCCGTTCTCTTCCATCCAGGACGCTTCGCCATGACCCGTCACGATGGGAATCTTGCGGTCGCCGCTGGTGTGGATGACCGTGGCCAGGCCGCGGAAGAAATTCTCTTCCTGGAGCTTGTCGATGAGCTGGTGTTCGAATTCGTCCGGTACCAGATAGCCACCATCAGCATCGGTGCCTGCACTCAGGGCGTTCTGTACATCAATGAAGTTCTTATGGCGGATGCTGTCCCAGAAAGCCTTACGATAGGCATCAGACGCACGGCCTTTCTTTTCTGCTCCATTCTGGCCTGCGCCAGGGAGTTCAGTAATCGGTGTAGTAGTGGGCTGGGCAAGCTGGGCGTCGAGCTGCTGCTGGCGTTCCAGGCGGTCGATTTCTTTGCCGAGATTTACTACATCCGCTTCCATCTTGTCGTAGCGAGCCGCATCTTCTGCAGAGACCATGCCATTTTCATCACGGACGGTATCCAGAAAATTCTTGGCGGCATCCCAGAGGTTCTTGCGTTTCTCACGCAGTGCTAAAATCGTATCCATTGTTGTCCTCCTTAATGAATGAGCAATGCCAGCCGTTTTTCTAAGGATGCGGCTGGCACTTTATGAATCGGTTCATGGGGCTTCAGTTTTTGTACCAACGAATTGGTAACAGTTACTGGCGTATAAATCATGGCTTCCGGCTGCTCTCCATTGTCCTTCTTCTGGTCGAACAGGATTTCATCGGCAAAGCCAAGTTCTACCGCCTTCTTTGCATTGAGCCAGGTTTCGTCATCCATCATGTGAGAAATCTTCGTGCGGGCCAGGCCGCTCTTGATTTCGTAGGCGTTGATGATGCTTTCCTTGACTTCGCTCAGCATGCCGATGGTCTTTTCCATCTCTGACTGGTCACCATAGGCCAGGGTCGCCGGATTATGGATCATCAGCATGGCCACTGGCGACATACAGACCTTGGTCCCGGCCATGGCGATGACAGAGGCCGCCGAAGCAGCCAGTCCGTCAATCTTAACGGTGACGTTCCCCGGATATTCCATGAGCATGTTATAAATCTGGGCAGCGGCAAAGCAGTCACCGCCCGGACTGTTGATCCAGAGGGTGATATCGCCGCTGCCCGCATTCAGTTCTTCCTTGAACGCCTTCGGCGTTACCTCATCGCCCCACCAGGTCTCGTCCGAGATCTGGCCGTCCAGGTACAGCGTCCGTTCACTGCCGAAGGCATCGGGGGCCGCATTGGTCACCCACTTCCAAAATTTATGTTTCATTCGTTTCTCCCTTCCGGGCAAAGGCCCCGGCATCTTTGAGCTTGGTCATGCTGCCGTTCACCAGGTACAGATTACCGCCTTCCTCATCGGGGACGGGATTCATGTCTTCCATCTCCCGGATATCGTTGGCGGACAGCCAGCCGTTCTGCCGGCCGATGCTGTACCCGGTCATGCGGCTCTCGTAGTCGCCGCGCATGAGGCCGTTCACGTTGAACTTCAGGAAATACTGCTTCTTCTCTTCCGGCAGGAATAGGGCTTTCTGCATGGCCTGCTCCCAGCGGATGACCCATGGGTCTAACGTGTATTTCACGAATTCCATGGACTGCTGCTCGATGTTATTGAAGGAACTTTTCTCCAGGTCGCCAATCATGTGTGGCGGGATGCGGTAGAGCCGGGCAATCTCATCGAGCTGGAACTTCCGTGTTTCCAGGAACTGTGCTTCTTCCGGCGGGATGCCGATCTGCTGGTACTTCATGCCTTCTTCCAGCACAGCCACCTTGTGGGCATTGCCCGTCCCCCGGTAGACGGCATTCCACGAATCCCGGACTTTGGCCGGATCCTTCAGAACGCCTGGATGTTCCAGCACCCCGCTGGGGCTGGCCCCGTTCGCAAAGAAAGAGGCACCGTATTCCTCGCAGGCCATGGTCATGCCCACGGCATTGCGGGCCATGGCAATCGGCGAATAACCGACCAGGCCGTCAAACCCAAGGCCGGGGATATGCAGCACTTCTTCCTTCTGCAGGGCCACCTGACCATACGGCTTGATGTTCGGATTCTCATCTCCCGTCTTGGTATACAGATAAAAAATCTTTCCCCGGTCATCCCGGCAGACGGTCATCTTGTCCGGCCTGAGCGGGTATAGTCCCTGTACCCGCCCTAATCGGTCGCGGATGATCTGGGCGTAAGCATTGCCCCAGATGAGCAGGTGGCTCATGAGCGTTTCCCGGAAGATAAACGAAGTCATCTCCGGATTCGGCTCATCATGGAGTAGATGGTACAGCGGATGGTCATAGACCCGCTCCTTGCCGCCAGGCGTGTAACGGTACAGCTGGAGCGGCAGGGCTGCCAGAGTTTCCGCCAGGATGCGGACGCAGGCATACACTGCCGTCGTCTGCATAGCCGTGAACTCGTTCACCGTCTTGCCACTGGCAGAGGGGCCGAACAGATAACGGAAATCCGTGCCGATATAATAGTTCTGAGGCTTGTCCCGGGTACGGAACAGGCTGGATAAAAAAGGGATGTGCATGGAAACCTCCTATTGCTCTATCGACAAATTTATGATATTTTCAAATTACGAAAGGAATGATGCCCAATGAAAAAATATCTATCTTATCTTGCCGTATTTTTTATCTTTTGCTTTTCACTTTGGCTTTTCCCACAATCTGCCGAAGCCACTGACATCTGGGCATATACTGCCGCTCCTCAGGATGGTAACTACCAAGCCTATGTTGTCAGTGAATCAATTCAATGGAACAACGACTATTCAAAAATAACTTGTGCTGTAAAACAAGTAAAAGATGGTTCTGTCCAAAAAGTAGTGTTCTGGAATTTTGACAGGCTATCTGATGAATGGCGATATCAAACCTCTACAATGCAAAAGCCCAATTCATTCGGTCATACCAATCGTGTATATCCTAATAGCTGGGGAGCCTATATCCTTAAAATCTGCATAGATTATTTACGTTAATCAAAATGCAATAACGCCCCGTTCATCATAGACGCTGCCGCTGCCAGTCCCGTTGCGGACGCAGCGGTCCAGTGCCATGATGGACGCCACGATTCCGTCGATCTTTTCGACGGATTTTTCTTTGTCCGGCTTGATGTTCCCCGCAGGGTCTTGGCGCATGACGACGTTGCCGGCCATCCATTTGAGGACGGGATTGCCGCCATGGTTGATATTCCCTTCCATCAGAAGCTTGAACAGCTCCTTCGACGGCGGCGACATATCCTTGAACCCCTGGCCGAAAGGCACCATGGTAAAGCCCATGTCCTCAAGATTCTGCACCATCTGGGTGGCGTTCCAGCGGTCATAGGCGATTTCCCGGATGTAGTACGTTTCCCCCAGGCGTTCGATGAACTTCTCGATAAAGCCGTAATGGATGACGTTTCCTTCCGTCGTCTGGATGAAGCCCTGCTTCTGCCAGACGTCGTAGAGGACATGGTCACGTCGGCAGCGAAGTTCCAGTGTGTCTTCCGGCAGCCAGAAGAATGGCAGCAGGATATATTTTTCCTCTTCCGTCCGGGGCGGGAAGGCCAGTACCAGGGCCGTGATATCCGATGTGCTGGACAAGTCCAGCCCGCCGTAGCACATCCGCCCCCGCAGGGAATCCAGGTCAATGGGGAGATTCCCCTTATCGTAGACCTGTTCCGGTATCCAGCGGATGCTGGCCGAAGTCCAGATATTCAATCTGAGTTGTTTGAACACATTCTCCTCGGCCGGATTCTCGATAGCGTTCTGGTACGCTTCCCGGACGCGGTCGATCTGGATGGTGTGGCCAAGGGAAGGATTCGCTTTGTACCAGTTGGCTTCATCTGTCCAGTCCGCTTCCCCTTCCAGGCCATAGACAACGGGGTAAAAGGTGTAGTCTTTCTTTCGGCCCGCCATCAAGTGAAGGGCCTTTATGTGCAGCTCATAGCAGATACTGTTCTTGTCGTTGCCCGCCGTCGTGATGATGAAGAAGAGCGGCTGCTCCCGGGCATCGCCGGAGCCTTTGGTCAGGACATCATAGAGCTTGCGGTTCGGCTGGGCGTGGATTTCGTCAAAGACCAGGCCCGACACATTGAGTCCGTGTTTGGTCCCGGTTTCCGCCGACAGCACCTGGTAGAACCCGGCGTTGCGATAATTGATGATGCGCTTGCCCGCCGTCCGTATCTTGGAGCGGCGCATCAGGGCCGGACTCATCTCGACCATCTGCCGTGCCACATCAAAGACAATGGACGCCTGGTTTCGGTCACAGGCCGCACCATACACTTCGGCACTCGGTTCGTTATCGGCATAAAGAAGGTACAAAGCGATAGCGGCAGCCAGCTCGCTCTTTCCGTTCTTCTTTGGAACTTCTATATAGGCCGTCAGGAACTGCCGCTTGCCGTTTTCCTTGACGATGCCGAAGAGATCACGCACAATCTGTTCCTGCCACGGCAGGAGCAGGAACGGCTGCCCGGCCCATTTGCCTTTGGTATGACAGAGATGCTCGATGAAGGCAACCGCCCTGTCGGCCTTGTCCTTGTTGTAATGGGAATCCGGCAGCATGAACGCTGACGGCCTATATACAAACGCCAAACCACTCACCCCCTTAGAATCAATTCCATTTCATCCACTTCCCGTTCGCCGCCCGTGTCTTCTCCAATCATGCGGCTCCGGGCAGACGGCGTCAGGCCGAACTGCTCGCAGAACTTCAGCATGATCTTGAGGTTCGTTTGGGCGATGGACACCTGCGGTACCTGCTGCAGGTAGCCGTTCGGCGTCCGTACCATGTCGCCGTGCTGGGTAATGAATTCCTCAGCCCCTTTCCAGCGGGCGTAGGCCTGACAGTAACCGGCGAAAGCGGCACGATCGATTTCCGTCAGCATCCCCATCTCGGCGAGGACTTTTCCCAGCCGCTTCCATTCTTTCTTGGCGTCATCTTCCAGCCACTCCGGGCAGCGCGGCAGTTTGCCTTTGGGCATGGGTTCTTTCTTATTGAGCGGCCGATGGCCGGGATTGCCCTCCAATACTTTGAGGGCTGTCGGTTTCGGCTTCCTTCCTCGTACTGCCAAGCCATACACCTCCTTTCTGTAATAAAAAACAGCCCCGCAGGGCTGTTTGTGTGTTAAGTTAGAAATCTTCCAGTTCGTCCGCCACACTTTCCAGCCAGGGGCCGACTTCTTCAAGACTGCTAAATTCGGCTCTGGGAAAATCGTAAGGGCTGTCCATGGTGCCGTTTCCAAATTCTGTAAGCCAGAGGCTTTCGTCGGTGATGATGTACTTCCCAAGGTAATGGAAAAGGTAAGCAGTGTCATCCAGGTAACCCAAAGCTTCTTTCGCCTTTTCGGAAAGGTCTTCCGGCCAGTCCATCGCTACTGCGGTGGCTCCGTATGCTCCGTCCAGGTTCTGTTTGTCGATTGCGTTCAAGTCTTTCATGTTTTTCCTCGCTTTCATGTGCTTTTCCTTTGTGGGTGTTCCCATTTGGTATGTATATATATCACTCTAAAGGCACATAATAGTGAGCTTTATATTGAGAATTTATGCATTTTCTTGAGGAGCTTGATGAGAAAAGAGGGCTGATTCCCAGCCCTCTTTTGGCGCCTGCTTCTTAGCAGAAGCTGATGGTCAGCATCCCTTTCCCCATCCACCAGCTGTTTTCGACCCATGGATCTTCCATGAAGGTCTGTTTCGCTTCCTTAATTTTTCTTTCCATGTCTTCCTTGCCGAACTGTTCACAGGCGGCTTTCTTGCTGATTTTCTTTCCATCCAAGGTAATGATTGTTCTCATCGTTATTTCCCCGCTTTCTTATGCTTTGAGTGTTTTCCTTTCGGTATGTATATATATCACTCTAAATGCATAATATAGCAAGTCATTTCTGATAGATTAGTTGAGGATTTTCCATTCATCGACTCCCGGCACCAGACCAAGGCTGCAGCCCGTATCCCATGCCACGTGGATGGTCCCTATATCGTCGATGAACTGGACGGTGCCTTCCGTCCCCAGTGCCGGTGCCTGCGGGTCCTCCATATAGATTAGCTTCACCCGCATCCCGGCCATGCCTGCTTTACTGGCTTCCAGTGCTTTTTTCAGGATGACGCGGTCGAAGCCGAATTTCCGGTAATCCCGTTCCATCTGCTCATAATACCAAGGGAATGGCATCCCGCAGTGACGGTCTTCATGCATGATGTAGACCAGCCCTGTAATCGCCCCATCTTTCATCTGCACTTCGATATCCTTCTTGTAGTAGAACGTCGGGAAGCCTTCGTAACGGTCCAGCCGCTTCTCGTCGGCCTTGGAGATGGCCCAGACCGTGACGGGAACAGTGCTTTCTTCCTTGGGTTCGATGGTGGCGTAGCAGCCTGTCAGCGAGCCTTTGAAAAGCAGCTCGTATCCCTGAATGAATCCTGTCCCCACAAGGCCGGCGTCGCGGCACCGTACGGCCATCTGCTGTTCGTCCATATTGCTTCCGTAAGCGATGTAGTATTTCTTCATATTGCTCATCCTTTCTGAAGGGAATGTCCTTCTACCCCCTTAAGGGCAGCCGGGGCTGCCCTGTGTGTAGTTTATCGTTCCCTTCAGGCGGCTGCGTGTCTCCATGCGGCGTTGCCCGTCAGGTTCTTCAAAAGGTGATGGCGGCAGGTCTTGAACTCGTCGCCAATCAGGCCAAGCCGGAGCATCCAGCAGCGGAAGGCGTATTTTTCATTGTCCGTTTCCGTTTTCCGTGCCGAGGCTTTCTTCTGGGTCAGGGCCTGGTGGGTCATGGCAAGGCAGAACTGGATGTAGGCTTTGATTTCGCCGGCGTGGAGGGTGCCGTTGAAAAGGCGGAACTCGACGGTGCCTTTGGTGAAGGTGGCGTGGATGTTCAGGCCGTGGTAGCGGCTGCTGTTGTAATGCATGTTCCGTCCGCAGGGGGCTTCCATGTACCAGAGGTCTGCGAATTTCGCCATCGTCGCCGGCCGTTTCTTATTCAGCTCCCTGAGAAACTTTTCATTGGTCTTGCGGCAGTAGCGGTGTTCCCTGCTCGGGTTGATGCTCAGTGCGCGGTAGATCAGATCTTCCTTGCTGTAAAAGACGTTCACCAGATTCCGCAGTGTCTTCGGCGTGAACCGTTCCGCCCCCACATGGATGTGGATGCCGCAGGAGCTGTTGGCGAAAGCGCCGGCCTTGCGCAGGGTGCGGATGAGTTCCTGCAGGCTCGGGATGTCGTCGTAGGAAAGGATGGGGCTGACCACTTCGGTGCGGTAGTTTGTCGAGGCTTCAACAGTGCGTCCGCCGACCTTCTTTTCGGGAACCAGGCTGGAATCGTTCATGGCTTTCCATTTCCGTCCCTGTCCGTCTTCTGCGATGTAGGTGTCGTAGGCGCCGCCTTCGTGGTATTTGCGTTCCGTCCCGAAGAAGGTGGCCATCAGGCTGGCCGCCTTGCTGCGGGTAATCCCTGTCATTTCGATTTCGATGCCAAAGTGCTGTGTTTTCATAATTCTCTCTGTCCTTTCTATGTGTGCGTGTGTCCTCTCGGTACACCATATATCACTCTAAAGGCACACAATAGCAAGTCATTTTGAGAATAATTATGGATTAATTTTACCGGTTCCGGTGTGCTTTCACCCGCTCTGCATGACGCTTTGCTTCTTCTTCCGTGCGGAAAGCACTCCAGCCGTTGAGGTCCTTCATCAGGGCCATGCGGGATTCATGGCTGGCCTTGGTCCCCATGCCGATGCGCAGGAGCCAGCTCCTGAAATAGTACTTTTCGTTCTCCGGTTTCTTCACCGCAGGCTGTACCCGCTTTGCTTTGCGGGCCGCGCTAATCAGGAAGGCGAAAAGTTCCACCATGGCCCGGTTCTTTACGGCGTTCCCCTTGTCGGCAAAGCAGAAGGTCGCCGATTCTTCATTCAGACGGATACCCTTATTGCCGCTTAGGCAAGTACCGTACACCTTGAAGAAGGAAGCAGCGTCAGTAAGTGCGGCTTCTTTCAGGGCCGTCACGCAGTCTTCTGTAATATGGAAGTTCTCGGAGCCTGCTGCGCGGTTCAGCAGGTACTGCTGGGCGCTGAGGGTGAAGATCAGGCTGCGGAGATGGATGCCGTCCATCCCGTCAATGGGAACACCGACTTCGATGGTTTCTGTTTCGGCTTCTGCTTCCGGTTCCACCAGCCCTTCCTCTTCGAGGAAGCGGCGCAGGGCCTGCTGCGTCTTTTCGTCATCACATTCGATTTCTCCGCTTCGGAGGATGCGGAAGCCGCAGCCTTCAAAAGCAAAGGTCGGAGTTCCTGCATAGTGCAGTTTTTCGTTATGGTTGAAGGGAATCAGGTGTTTCGCCAGTTCCTTGCGGTCGTCCAGATTGGTTTTGATGGTCATATGTATGTACCTCCTTTTTTTGTTAGTACATATATCACTCTGAACTCCGATAATAGCAAGTTATTCTGCATCTTTGGGAGAAACTATTCATCTGTTTCAGGTGCAATATCACCATAGGGGATTTTTTCATCCCCGCGCAGGATAAACACACCCGCGTCCCCATATTCACTGATGTAGCGCCTGACGATGACGTCGACGAACTTCTCGTCCAGCTCGATGCCGTAACAGATGCGGCCCGTCTGCTGGCAGGCCATGAGCGTAGAACCGGAACCGAGGAACGGGTCCAGGATGATGCAGTGGCTCATGGATGAATTCTGTATAGGATAGGCCATGAGAGCTACAGGCTTCATGGTGGGATGCTCTTTGCTGGCTTTCGGCCGGTCGTATTCCCAGATGGTCGTCTGCTTGCGGTCGGAATACCATTGATGCCTGCCGTTCAGCTTCCAGCCAAAAAGGCACGGCTCGTGCTGCCATTGGTACGGGCTGCGGCCCAGCACCAGGGCGTTCTTCTTCCAGATGCAGCAGCCGGACAGGTAAAAGCCTGCGTCCTTGAATGCCTTGCGGAAGTTCAGCCCCTGGGTATCTGCGTGGAATACATAGATGGAAGCATCCTGCTCCATGTTCTGTTCCATATTGACGAAGGCCGCGAAAAGGAACTGGTAGAACTTGTCATCCGGCATATTGTCGTTCTTAATCTTGCCGGCCGTTTCTTCGACATCGACGTTATACGGCGGATCCGTCAGCACCATGTTGGCCTTCTTCCCCACCATCAGCCGTTCATAGGTTTCCGGCAGCGTCGCATCGCCACAGATGACGCGGTGGTCACCCAGGAACCAGATATCTCCCGCCCGGGCGACGGTCGGCTTTGCCAGTTCACCGTCGACATCAAAGTCATCTTCTTTCACTTTCTTGTTGTGGACTTTGGAAAAGAGCTGTTCCACTTCCGGTGCCTCAAAGCCCGTCAGGTCGACGTTGAAGTCGACGCTCTGCAAATCGACGATGAGGTCGGCCAGGAGCTGTTCGTTCCAAGCACCCGTGATTTTATTGAGTGCGATGTTGAGCGCCTTGACCTTATGCTCATCCTCGATATGGACAACGACACACTGGACTTCTTCGTAGCCCAGATTCTTCAGTACGGTCAGGCGCTGATGCCCGCCGATGACCGTCATGTCGTAATTGACGATGATGGGTTCCACATAGCCAAACTCCTGAATGGACTTCTTGATTTTCTCGTATTCCTTGTCGCCAGGCTTCAGCTGCTTCCTGGGGTTATATGCCGCAGGCTTCAGCTGGCCGATGGGCATCATCTTCCATTCCATATCCGATGTCTTCACACGCTTGCTCCTCTCTGAAGGCAGCCGCCACCGCTCTGCCGTAACCGGCGAGGTGGTGCCACCTGCAATAATTCCGTACGCTGTCCCGTGACAGCTTGGTCTTCCTGGCGATGGCTTTGTAGCCCATCCCCTGCTTCCGCATGGCTTCTATCTGCCGACGCTGGCAGTCGTTCATGACAGGCTCCTTTCACACAACAAAAAAGCTCCGGGCCAAATAGCCTGGAGCAGATGATTCGATTTTAGATGCCGGGTATCCCCCCTTATGAATTTCGCGTTTTTTCACGTTTGAGGGGGCGGCGGTCATGGACGGAAGGGTCACAGAGATTTGCATCCCCCCGCCCTACGGACGGATTCAGTACTTGTACTCGATGTTCCGGTCTTCGGTCATCGTCTTATGGTCATGACAGCTCTTGCAAAGGGGCTGCCAGTTCGTTTCGTCCCAGAACAGTTTCTCATCACCGCGATGCGGTTTGATATGGTCAACGACCGTTGCCGGGACGAGACGGCCTTTTGCTTTGCAGCGAATGCACCAGGGATGGCGTTTCAGGAAAAACTTTCTAGCCTTCTGCCACTCCCATCCGTAACCACGTGTCTCTGCACTGGCCCGGTCGCCCTGGCACTGCCGTTCATGTTCCTCACAATATTTTCTTCCATACGGCACCAGCCTGGGGCAGCCCGGATATTTGCAAGGCGTATTCGGTCTTCTGGGCATTTACATCATCTCCGGCATCAAAAAAGGACCGATAGCGTTCAAACCTCGGTCCTTCATTCTTTTCTTGCTGATTATAGTATATCTTACAGAAGCCTGTGACATCAAGTGCTGCTTTAGTGACATTCAGTGACATTCGCCAGGAATCTCGATGTGTTTCAGGGCTTCGTCATGCAGGCGGTACACCTGGCGGACATGAAGTCCGAGGGCATCGGCAATGGATGCCCAGTCTTTAAAGGCCAAGTAGCGGAGTTCCAGGATGACCCGTTCCCGGGCATCCGGAATCCGGCTGATGGCTTTCATGATATCTGCCTTGAGTTCGATCAGGCCGTCGATGGCTTCATCCACTTCATGCTCCATATCCATCATGCGGGCAATGGTTTCTTCCAGTCGGTGCGGGTTAGGCGTCCCGCTCGGCGGCACCGGACTGAGTGTCGATGACGCCTTGATGGCCAGCTGCCGCAAAGACGATACCTGCTCCAGCTTGCTGTCTATCTGTATGTTGATGTTCCGTGCCTGTTCCAGGTACGCCTTGGCTTCCATACGCTTTTCTTCTCCTTCTGTTTCCTGCTTCATAGTATACCCCCATTTCCTGTTTCCGTCATGCCCAGGTCAGCCTTTACGGCATCAATCAAAGCCGCCTGGGTTCCGTCTTTGTGTTTCAAGACGTTCAGGATGCGTTCATCAATCGTGTCCTTGGCTACGATGTGCTGTATGATGACCGTCTTGTCCGCCTGCCCCTGCCGCCAGAGCCGGGCGTTGGTCTGCTGGTACAGCTCCAGGCTCCAAGTCAGGCCGAACCAGATCAGGATGGAACCACCCTTCTGCAGGTTCAGGCCGTGTCCGGCAGAAGCTGGATGGATGAGGGCCACAGGAATCTTTCCTGCGTTCCAGTCGGCGAAATCCCGCGGCTCCTTCAGTTCCCTGGCTTCCATCCGCTCCCGGATGCGGTCCTTATCGTGCTTGAACCAGTACGCCACCAGGACAGACTTCCCGTTGGCACTTTCTACTAGGTCTTCCAGGGCCTCCAGTTTACGGTCATGGATATTCACGACGTTCTTGTCATCTGTGTAAATGGCGCCGTTCGCCATCTGCGAAAGCTTCAGGGTAAGCGATGCAGCATTAGCAGAGGTGACCTCGCCGCCTGGAAGCTCCAGTACCAGGGACTTCTTCAGCTCATCGTACCGTTTCTTTTCCGTTTCACTCAAGCGGACCTCTTTCGCTACGCTCACCAGTTCCGGCATCTCCAGATAATCTGTTGCCTTCATGGACATGGTGATGTCGGAAATCTGGTGATAGATGGCTTCTTCCGCTCCCGGCAGGGGCTTGTAGGAATACACCACCATGCCGTTGCGCTTATCCGGCTTGAAGTATAAGTTACGGTACTGGCTGATATATCTTCCCAGCCGCTCCCCCATATCCAGGATACGGAACTCGGCCCAGAGATCCATCAAGCCGTTCCCGGTTGGTGTCCCCGTCAGCCCTACGATGCGTTTCACCTTCGGCCGCATGGCCTTCATGGCCCGGAACCGCTTCGACTGGTGGTTCTTGAAACTCGACAGCTCGTCCAGGACGACCATATCGAAATCCAGGCGGCTGTTCTCATAGAGCCAGGCCAGGTTCTCGCGGTTCACGATATAGATATCCGCATCCTGCTGCAAAGCCCGCCGCCGTTCTGCCACGGTTCCCACGACCACACTGCAGGTCAGCTCTTTCAGGTGATTCCACTTCCTGAGTTCATCCGGCCAGGTGTCTCTCGCCACCCGCAGCGGAGCTACCACCAGCACCCGCTTAACTTCAAAGGCATCATACATGAGGTCACGGATGGCTGTCAGCGTTGTCACCGTCTTGCCAAGGCCCATGTCTAGGAACAGGGCTGTAATGGGATGGGACTTGATGTATTCGATGGCGTATTTCTGATAATCATGCGGCATGAACTTCATGCACCTCCGCCCCCTTTCCCATCAGGCATGTGGGCGATAGCCTTCAGGACTGCGGGAATATCCTCCATGGCATCCAGGACGAATACCTGGTAGCCCAGCCGTCGCAACATGGCATGGCGCTTCAGCTGCAGCGGCCTTGGCTTCTGCCCCGGCGCCTTTACTTCCACAAAGCCCATCTTCCCATCAGCCAATAGAATCAAGCGGTCCGGCATACCTGCAAATGATGGCGAAACAAGCTTCACTGCCTTACCGCCAGCCTTCTCCGTTTCCATCACCAGGTGGTGTTCGATTACTTTCTCTCGCATATTACTCACCCCTTTTTTATAGGGGTGCAGGTCGGTGAAGGTCGTTTCATAAACTTCCCTTAAAGACATTTTTTCTATTTTTCAGCCCTAAAGGGGGTTTATATATTGACCTGCACCGACCTGCACCCTTCCCTTTTTCTTACAGGAAATCTGTGACTTTCAGCTTCAGCCCATAAATGAAATACCCGGCTTTCCGCTTACGCCTGTCAAACCCAGTTTTCTCTAATGCTCCGTAAAAATCCGTCGTACTGCGGGTATACTCGTTCATCTGCTGGCAGTACAGCCGATAGGCCGTATAAAGTTCCCCGGACTTCTCGCTGAAAGAGGCATCTTCTTCACAGCAGTCATCCAGGAAATGCCGAAGCCAGTCATTCTGCCCGCGGTATTCATTGATGGCAGATGCGACGCAATCAGGCGTATCCAGGTGATAGTTCTTGGCAATGACCCTCTCCGCCCCTTCGATAATCCACTGCAGGATGGCAGGACCGGCTTTCTCCACCAGGTAGTCTGCGTAGTTCTTGATGTCGCTCTTCCCTTCGAACTGGGCCTTGAAGGGCATGACGATAAGACGCCGCCATGTCCCTTCGTCATTGGCGCCTACCCTGGGCAGGTGGTTCGTATAGAGGACCAGCGTGTGTGTCGGTACGAACTTGAAAGGATCCTTATACTTCTTTTCGCCGCTCACTTCATCCGTCGAGCAGAGCTGTTTCAGGATGGACGTAGATAGCCGGACACCTTCTTCCATTTCGGCGGCAATGATCATGCGCTTCCCCTTCAGCTCCGCCATTTCCGGACGGACGTTCCGCTTGCAGCCTGCCGTCAGGGCATCGGCAGAGATGCCGCCGCAGTAGCTGCCAAGGACGCGGGCCAGGGAATTCCAGTAGGTCGACTTGCCGTTGCGGCCGTCGCCGTATGCGATGACCAGGGCTTCTACATAGACTTTGCCGATAGCCATGAGACCGCTGATTTCCTGGGCGTAGTCGATGAGCGCCGTATCGCCGGTAAAGAACTGCCGGACGGCCTGTTCCCAAATAGCTTTCCCTTCGATGCCCGGGTCTACAGAGGTACATTTCGTGATGAAGTCCGTCGCTCGGTGTTCCTGCCGTCCCCGCATCCCTTTCCGCAGATCATATGTATAAGACGGGGTGTTCAGCAGGAATTCATCTGCATCCAGTGACTGGATAGGCATCTGGACCATGGGTTTCAGTGCCTGCAGGGCCGACAGGATATAGCGCATATCGCGGCGTTTCAGGACAAACTTCCGGTACGCTTCTGCGGCAAGGTAGGCGGCGTAGACTTTGGTCTGCTTTTCCTCGATCATCTTCTCCAGGTTCCGTCCGCCCTTACGGATGATATCTTCCGAAATCCCTGTCCCTGCTAATTCCATGAGTGCCTGCTCGGACTGTTCATTAGCATCAGCCAGCTGCAAATCCAGGAATTCTTCCGCTGCACCGACCGCTGCCTGCCGCGATTCTTCCCAGCAGATGCCATCGTAGCGGATGAAATCCGTGCTGTCGGTGTAGCGCAGCTCGTTGCCGTATTCTCTGGCGATGACCTTGGCCTGGCCGATATCCGAATAATCCTCCGGCCGCAAGGAGTCCCGGGTGCCGAAATCGTTGTTGTATTCATCCGGGCTGACGTAACCTTCCTGCTTTGCGATGCGCTTGCCGAACCGTACGGCACTGCCCCAGATAGTGTTCAGCTCGGTGTCGGGAAGCGGCGGGTCGCACTTTTCCGCTTCGTCGAGGAAAATCTGGTACGCCTTTTCCGTCGCCCCGTAACGTTTGATGACGCGGCCGGCAAAACGGCTCATGGTGCTGTTCCGGCGTCCGGCCGGGATACTGCGTGACTCGGTATCTCCCACTTTGAGTACCTGGTCGATTGTCGTTTCCCCGTCCTGCCACAATACTTTCTCGACAGGGCAGCCATAAATGAACCGGGCTGCATCGAGAGCCGCTTCATCAAAGAAGGGATAGGCACGGTGGATTGCCCGCTTCAGTTCTGCATAGTGCTGTTCATCCGTGATATCCGGAATCCCGAAATAGGCATGGAAGCGTGGTCTGGCACACTTGCCGTCCTTGGGTTTCATGTGATTCCTTGACGGCACGATGGCCACCGAGACTTTTGGCAGCATGGCCAGGAGGTTTTCCATGGTAATCCAGTCAGCAGGATTCTCCGAGTGAGTGTTGTCACAATCCATGACCAGGACGTCGGCGGAGAGAAAATTCTCCCGCTTCCGATAACAATCTTCGAAGGCTACGCAGACATGATCGAAGGCGGCTGCCGCCTTCAGGTCCTCGGCACAGCTGATTTTCTGCTGCCTGGGATAGCGGCAATTCGCTTCCACGCCAGCAAAGTCTGACCTATAAAGTGTAAAATCCATCTTATTTCACCTCGTTAATATACCGAATTGGTTTTCCTTTTCTTTGGGCGTACTGGATTTCTTTTTCCATTCCCGCCGAAATCACATCGCCAAAGACCCAGAGTTCGACGCAACGGGACAATAGTGCAATATCCATAAAGAGTGCCAGTTCCCGTTCCGATTCTTCGTCGAGGAACTGCGGTAGATACAGATGCGGTGCCAGAGGGATATATCCCTGGTCTACCGTATAGCGGCAGTAGGCACAGGCTTTCCGGATATTTTCTTCCACATCCCCGGCATAGGGCGAACACACGTACACAACAGGCATGAACGGGAACCTTTGTGGTTCCACGTTCCTGATTGCCTGATACGCTGTCGGGTCCGGATAGTACTCTGCATTACGTTTCGGATTGTTTTCCATGCAGTTCCATCCACCCCTCCGCACATTCATCGCACAATACTGCCGTTCCCACCAGGTCAGCGTCACTGTCTGACAGGACATCCTTCAGATTGACAGGTACTTCCCTGCCACAGACCGGGCAACGGCAGAAAACGTTTTCGTCATTGATTTCGACCGTCACATCGACACCATCCTTAAGTGGTTCTTTTACGTAAAACATGTTTCATCCTTCCAGTTCCGTCTTGTAATAGGTCATGAGCATCTGCTTGCGCTGCTGGAAATCCGGGCAGGAATACAGCAGGCCGTAATCCAGGTGCTGCAGCCGGTCCAGAGCATGGATCTGCTGTGCAGTCAGATAAGGCCGGATGCTCTGCCCTTTTTCGATGCCGTTGGCCAGCCGGAACTGCTTGGCAGACATCCCCAGCACGATGCGGTTCAACATGTCACATTCATTGCTGAAGTGGTACGGCTTCGGACTTTCATGCAGGCGGCAGATCATGTCCGTCAGCATCGGGAATTCCTGCCGGGCAGACAGGAGCGACCGGATGCACTGCTCCATCTCATTGAAGCGATGGATATAGAGTTCCTTGAAATGCATCGCCTTCGAGCCTGTGTAGCCCATGACCAGCATGGTGAACCCATCGCGGGTCAGTAGGTAACGTGGCAGTTTTCTTCCCCTGGCATCACGATATGTATTGCCCTCAAAATTGAGTGCAATGAATTCTGGGCTTAATCCAGAATTGGATGCAGTGATTCGTCCGATATCACGCAGAACGTTATAATGCTGTTTTTCAAAAGTCGCTGCAACAAACAGGCTGTCGACCCTTGGTACACCTCTCTGATCAGCAAACACGCCAAATTCATCTTCCGGAATCAAAAACTTCATAGCGAATCCCGCCTTTCTTAAAATAAACATCCGAGGAAATTCCCTCTGATAGTGAAAGGACAGGAATCACTATGTTAAGTACCGGGAAATCAATCTTTTTTATAAAATTCGCACTCATACCCGTCTGCCCGGAGCAATAGCCCTTCAGCCCACGACGGCGTCCGGCCCATCTGCTCACAGATGGCATCGACGCTAGTGTCTTTGGGACACTCGATAATCAGTTCATCATGGACATGGCCGACGATGGCGCAGCATCGCAGCGTCTGCATGGCATAGCAGAGGATGTCCCGGCTGATGCCCTGGACGATGTTCTCCACGAACTTCGGGCCATAGCTTTCGAGCCGTTCCCACTTCTTCGTTGCGCCGATGCCTTCATAGGTGACGGATTCCCCACCGAAGCGGTTCTCGCCTATCCGGGGCTTTACGTAGGAAAGCCGCCGTCCACTGGGGAGCTGTATGAACAGCATGCCGCTCTGATACAGAAAGCGGATGCAGCCAGTCCGCATGGGGATACGTTCCTTGATGGCTGTCTTCACGGCGGCGTCCACCTGCCACCAGAAATCGACGATGTGCAGATTGGCCGACCGCCAGGACTGCACCAGAGGATACAGCTCATCTTCCGAAAGTCCCATGTCCAGGGCACCCATGGCCTTCAGCGCTCCTACGGAGCCGCCATAGCCAAGGGCCAGTTCTGCGATTTTCCCTTTCTGCCTGAGATGCCCGTTGACACCATGCTTTTCCACGGGAACGCCGAACATGGAGCTGGCCGAGGCGCAGTAAATGTCGCCGTTCCTGGCAAAGACATCCGAACGCCATGTTTCTCCTGCCAGCCATGAAAGCACCCTGGCTTCAATGGCCGAAAAGTCAGATACCACAAACTTCAGCCCCTGCCGTGGTACAAAGGCGGTGCGAATGAGCTGGGAAAGGACATCGGGGATGGAATCATACAGGAGTTCCAGGGCTTCATAATTTCCCTGGCGTACCAGTTCCCTGGCTTCCGAGAGGTCCGGCAGATGATTCTGGGGCAGATTCTGCAGCTGGATGTGCCGGCCGGCAAACCGCCCGGTCCGGTTGGCTCCATAGAATTGGAACATGCCTCTGGCCCGGCTATCCTCGCAGGCCGTCATTTCCATGGCCTGGTATTTTTTGACCGAGGATTTGGCCAGCTTCTGCCGGAGCAGCAGTACACTGCGCAGCGGTTCTTCTGCCGTCTTCAGCAGTTCCTGCACCTGCTTCTTTCCCAAAGAATCGGTCTTCATCCCATGCTGTTCCAGCCAGCCGATCATCTGGATAACGGAGTTCGGATTCTCCAGGCCCGTCTTTCCCTTCAGTACAGCCATCAGGCTGTCCCGGCTGCGGGCATCGATGACGATGGCATTTTCAGCCAGCGTCCGGTCAATGGCGATGCCCCGGTCGTTGATTTCCTGGTCGAGATGATATTCATCCCATATCGGTTCCGGTACGGGATACTTCTTCAGCCGCTCTTGGATAGCCATTTCCACTTCCACATCCCGTTTGTTGTAGGACTTGAACAAGATCCATTTGTCTAAATCATGCTGAGGAAGGTTCCTCGTCCTGCCGCCGTTCGACTTGGTTTCCTTGCAGGGAACACAGAAATAGCGGATCAGGTCTTTGCCTTCCTTCATCTTCTGGCTGTCCAGCCTCAGCACGGCCCCCACGCCTTCCAGAGAAAGGGGCAGCCCCATGTAAGCCGACCAGATCATGGAACATTTCCATCCTGCCGAATTGAGGAATCTGGCACAATCCCGGGAAAGCGGATGATGGTCATGGAACGGATCCAGGCTCATCCCCAGGTCACGCAGATACCGTGACAGGCAGACCCGTTCGAAGCTGGCATTGAACGCCCACTTGGTAACGGATTCATCGGTCAGGGCATCCAGGATAGCATCCGGGATGCGCTCTCCCTGCGTCAAGTCAACGACCTGTACCTCGCCGCCGTCCACAGCATACCCGAAGAGGAGGATTTCAAAGGCTGGCGATTCTGCGTATTTGTACACGCCGCATTTCGCCAGATTGACATCGCTGAATGTCTCAATATCGATACTGATTGTTTTCATACTCTTCACCTCGAAAAAGCGGCGAGGCACAAGGCCCCGCCGCCGCTATTCACTACTACTTGTTCCGGAAGGATTCCATCTGCTTGCGATGATATTCTTCTTCCCGGTGCCGGGCCATTTCTTCATCCCGCTGGTCTTTTTTGATATCCGTATAAATCATAGACACGAAGAATCCACAAGCGCACAGCGCAAGCAGGCAGTACAGGCACTCCAGAATCAGCTTCATTAGTGTTTCCATCATCACGCCTCCTTATGCCAGGAAATCATCATCGTCAGCTGTAGCAAAATCATCTTCTGCACGGGATTTGCCACCGAGGGGTTCGCCATCACGGATTTTCTGCAGATTGTTCAGTCCGCAGGCAATGCCTTTATTGCCGTTGCTGTTAAATGCATAGAAGTTGATGGACGCACGGCCATAGACGCCGGAGTATACTTCAGAGCGTTCCAGGATATGCTGGCAGTCGGCATCGACGATGCCCGGCTTGGTCGCCGAGTTGGCATTGACGAAGAAGCTGTCTTTATAGGCATCATCGCCCGGGCGTTCCAGGTCACCGTCACGGAGCGGCGTCTTGATGGCTTCGAGAGCCGGTACAGCGCGGCCATTGCCCTTGAGCTTGCTTTCGCCTTCTTCGTAGGCAGCCTTGATGGCGGCGCGGATTTTTTCTACGGTCTTCGTATCCGACTTGGGGATGATCAGGCTGACGCTGTACTTTGGCGTACCGCCATTGATGGACTTCGGTTCCCAGACGTTGGCATAAGACCATCTGGTGTTGACTCCGGTAATCACTTTGCACGGATTGACATAATGCTTGGACATAACAAGTTCCTCCTTATTTTTCATCATTGAATTCATCTGCCGCGGTGTACATGGCCGGACGCTTATCCGATGCCGGCACCAGGACTGGCTTGCCCTGCGGCTTTTCCACTAAATCTGACAGCAGTTCTTCGAACCGCTTCTTGCCGAGCTGTTTCGTCATCGCCGTGATGCCGAGCAGCTTCTTTTCATACGGGTTGAACCCTGCCTTTTCTACAGCTTCTGCTACCGCTTCTTCATTTACGTAGCGGCGGTTCGACCGGCCTTCGACCAGTTTCCATCCGTCCCACTGCTTGCCGGAAAGAGCCTGCTGCAAAGCATATTCCTTGACATCCCCGGCCCAGTTCACCAGTTCATCGGCCCTCTCCAGGACGGCTTCGATTTCTTCATCCTGCAGCGTGGACGGGACGGCGAAATCATACCGGGCCAGTTCCAGATTGTACTCGGCCCGCTTGCGGCAGGTTGCCTTGATCTTGCAGAAGCGGCAGTGGTCACCGGCTTTATATTCGCCCTCACCTTTCGCCGCCAGTTCTGCCGCAGGCTTCAGCACCGTTTCGGCCCACTGGAGCAGTTCTTCCTTGCTCATGGTGCAGGTGCTGACGTTGTCCCGGCGGGGCTGGAAGATCGTCATGGACACCTGGCGGATATCATAGATGCCATCAAACAGGTTCAGCGCACCGAGGGCATAGCACATCATCTGCGGATTCTTCTCGGAATCCACCAGGACTCCCAAGCCATGCTTGTAATCGATGACTGTCAGGGTATCGTCGGCTACGATGAGGCAGTCGCCTGTTCCAAACCCGCCTGGCACCCACTGGGAAAAGTCCAGCCGCTGTTCGATCATGATCAGCGGGTCCTTGCAGGATGCTTTGGCTGTGGCCAGGCATTCCATGACAAACTGCGCGTATTCATCAGTGCATTCCGCCATCTCCTCATCAAAGAACGTGAGTCCCTTCGTCGGGTTTTCCAGTTTCTGGCCCAAGGCCGTCTTCACCTTGAATTCACAGAGCGTATGGGCATCCGTCCCCTGCCGGGCGAATTCACTGGAGGTATCCGGCAGCTTGGCACATTCCTTTGCAGATGGTGGGCAGGCCAGCCAGCGGTAGCAGGAAGATGCGGACAGCACCGCGTGTTTATCCGGCATGTCCAATCACCTCCAGTTCCTTCAGGAAGGCTTCGTACTGCGCCGCATCAATGCCGGAGAGCTTGTCCGCCCCGTACTTCTGAATAAGGCTGCGGACTTCTTCCGTGAATCCCTTGCGGGCCTTGTCGGCAGCGACTTTGCGGACATCTTCCAGTGCCAGCGGCTTTTCCGCTTTTTTTGATTTCGCTTCCGAAGCTGTCGGATTATCTTCTTTCACCGCCATGACTTCGGAAATCTTCAGCAGCGCCTTGCCGCAATCGCCCAGGGCTGCTGCCAGTTTCTGCAGTTCATCGTTTTTCATGTGGATTGACTCCTTTCACATGTCTTTGCATTGATAAGAGATAGATGTTCCTGGCAATACTGCGGGTCGTGACGCTGATGGACATCAGCACCGCCGCCAGTTCCCGGTCCAGCTTTTGCTGCTGAGCCAGTTTTTCAGGTGTCTGTGTGTACATCATCTTGAGTTCCTCCTTCCTGAATGGCTTCTTCGTTCGCCCTTCACCAGTAATAGGACAGCCGCGTCATCGTTAAGTACCGATTCCGAAAAAAATCCGGCCACATTTTTTGTGACCGGATCTTTTTCTTCTTAACGGAAGTCTTTGAGATGTTCCTTCAGGAGTGCATACAGCTTGTGTTTGCGCTTATTCACCGCTTTCTGGCTCAAGCCGACGGCCTTCCCGGTTGCCGCTTCGCTGGCACCGTCGGCAATCATCAGTAAGATGGTCCGGTCGATATCCTGCAAGGCCGCCAGTTCATGGCGCAGTGCTGCCAGCAACTCTTTCTTCACGACTTCTTCCTCTAAGTTGAAGTCATCAGGCACCTCCAGCTCGTAGTCATCCCGCACTTTGTCCGCCGATACTTCATCGGCACCATGCCGCTGCTGGCGCTTATCTTCCCGCCAGAGCGGACGCATGTATTCACGATACTGTTCTTCAGTTGCCGGAATCAGGACAGTACGAACCTTACGGCAGCCGATTTTTGACCAGCGGACTTCACAGTCCTTGTATTCCTCGGTGATGACGGTTTCTGGAGTGCGTTCCAGAGGAATGTAGTATTGCTTCTGTTTGTTTGTCTGTAGATTGGCCATGCGCGATCTCCTTCGCATAATGCGAAGCGAGAATCCACGCAGGCAGCCTGTCGAAATTGACCATAAGATGCATCCTCGCTTCTATGGCCAACCATCCCAGTAGGCTAACGTGATTAACTTTCCAGACCGTCTCTCGGCTCTGGGCACACCCGCGTCCGGGAGTGAACGTTGAGACGGAAATTTCATTCAAATGTCTTTATAAGCTCATCTATTTCCCCAAGGTATGATAAAATATAAGTAATTCATGGTGTTTCCTTGGTTGTCCAGATGCTTGCTCATTGGTTCTGCCTTAATTCTAGCAATTCCCTCTCGTCAAAAATCGGACTGGATGGACAGCCTCGGACAATTTCGGACAGCATCAATCGGTTAAAGGGAGGTATATGATTTGAACTTTTCAGAATTTGCAACCGGGTTGTTTCCTTTTTGCTCTGGTCACCTAGGCAAAGAACAATACTTTAATGAAATTATTGGAAATTTTATTCAGGATTCCGCCATGGATTCATGTCCGATTCTTGAGAAGAAGCCTGACACTAAATATCGTTATTTAAGCGGCAAACGTGTTATTCCACTTAAAGAGGCTAAATACATTTATAATCATCGTGATAAGAAAAAATTTTCCCAATGGATTGCAACTCAAACCGATGAATTTGATTCATATGACGGTGTAGTAGGCTGGTTAAAAAGCAATGGTATAAATGATACTTATGCAGACGATGCTTGTGCCGATTTATTCGAGCAGATTTTATGTGATATTGTTTCTTCATCAAAAAATAAGCGCTCTCTTAAACCACCAATATCAAAGCTATTATCAGGCAGAGACTTAGAGCATCTTGATAAATTTATGAACGATTTTAACGAAATTCTGAAATTTTGTATTAGCACAGATCCTACAATTGAACCTATGCCACTTGAACTTCCAACACAATTCGATATGTTATATGAAATGTGGAAATATAGAGATACCGATTTTAAAAATGCGAAGCTCAATTCACTAAAATATGATATTATTAATAATCTCTACGATTATTTTTCTTATTGGGGACTTTTGATGTCATATGATACAGTTAGCGGCTATTGTGTATATAAAAAGCCACTTTATCCAAGAAGTGAAGAAGTTAAAAAATCCCATCAAAAAAAGATGCTTGCTTTTAGAAAGATATTTGCTAATTTGCATGAAAATCTATGTGAATTCGTTAATAATGCCGATTTGCCGATACAATAAAAAAAGAGCTATCTACATGACCTTTCAGTCAATATAGATAGCTCCATTTTACAGCTCCGCATAAAACACATCGGGCTATTGAGGTAACTTCTACTTTATCTTAGTAAGCTTATATCTTTTGCTGCATCCACCTGGGATACAACATCTTCCCAAGGGATCTGCACAAGTTTTCTTTGACTAGTCTTAATTTCGAGTATGACTTTATCTCCTTCAACGATAGCATCAAAAACTCGTTGTCCATTAAGAGTTGTATCGTGCAAATTTCTAATCTGTTTCCTAATTTTCACCATATACACTGCCTCCTCTTTTAAAATGGAATTTCTTCATCAAACTGTTGTGGCGGATCATCCTCATTTTCACCTTTCATGAAAGAATCAATGATATACCTGAATTCCTGCTTTACTTTTGGATGCTTTGTATTTTCAGCCACTGCTGCATAAAGGTTGTTAATGAACTCTGCCAGTTTGGAATCGCCATGATCACTGCACAGATATTGCGGTTCTTGTCCCGGTATGCTCATCCATATCTCTTTTGCAAAGACCTCCGAGTCATTGGTACGATACACACTCTTAGAAATATTCATGAGGTGCAAGTAGGCTCCATTCTTTAACCTCAATTCGAAACAATCCCCATGAATCGAAGTATGAACACCGAACGAATTTGAAACAAATACGACTCTTGAAACCTCTTCCGGGTACTCGCTCTCTCCCTCTTCATAGAAACGATGAAAATCAAATAATGGATGATTTGTAATACCATTCTGATCCGTTTCCATGTTGTTTAAACTTTCTGCCGAAACTCTTTCCCAGGCTAACAAATCATGAACTGTATCATGTTCCAACTTTTTCAAAAATGATATTAAATATCGTTCCGTCGGTGTGAGCGAAGATATATCCACTTTCAAAAGAGTATCGATACTAACATGGAGTACTTTTGCTATATTCATAATGAAATCAATACCTGGCCGACTTCCACCGTCCTTGCTAGTTCTAGATATATATCCGGCGCTGACACCTGCATCACTTTCAACCTCACCAATTTTCCGGTTCTCACTTTTTATTAAGAAGTCAACATTGTCAAACAGTACCTTAGGATTGAACTGTTCCGTCATATATATCATTCCTCCTTTGATTATATGTAAATAATATCATGTTTTTACCTATACGTCAATATTTTAAAAAAGTTGATTTATAGGCCAATTATTCCGCAGTTCTGGTATCTTATTGAACTTAAGGATTTTCCCAGCGGTCATCCTCTACGGCAGTAACGATAAAAAGCTATCGTTACTGCCGTATTCTTATTGCCGTCTTTTTCTTCGCCTTTGCCTTAAGGCCACTCCCCTATTTCCAGGCACAAAAAAAGCCGGCCATCTGCCGACGTTTGCCAAGCCCCCGCTATATATGGACTTTTCCACTATGCACACCGTCCCCAATATTGTATCAATCCCAAGCATCTTTGCTCCCAAACATAGGAATCTTTATCAACTCTTGCAAGTTTTACTAATAATCTTGCTACATATGAAGGTGTTAATACAACGTCATTAAGCTTATCTTGTGTAAATCCAAGCCACCCATACATTTCATTAAATAATTTACCGGTAAAATCTGTTGTCAAACCAATTTTATAATAGATGCCTAAATCATCAACAATTTTTGTAAAAACTCGTTTTAACTGGCTTTCTCCATTTACAGGTTTATTAATATTAGTTGTTTTTAAAGTATTTTCTAATGTGCGAATAATTAATTCACATTTATCTTTAGGAATTTTTTTAGCCTCAAGAAATGCTTCAATTTTATTTACAATAATATCACCATCTCGTTGTTTTTTTTCAGTAGATGACTTTAATTCATCTTTTTTTAGAGGGGCTACTTCACCGGGTATACCTAACGTTGCAATAATAGTAGCAGCTACTAAATACACACGATCATTTTCGGCCAGTCCTTTTTCATCGTTATAGATATCGTTATTCAATTTAACTAAACTTGCATTAATTTCCCTTTCCCTTTTTTCCTTAATATCTTCAATCTGCTCTAAAGTCAAAGATAAATTTTCAACACGTTCAATAAATGCATCAAAATGTTCAGGTTTCAAAAAGGATAAATCTGTATAAGTATCTACTTCTTGGCCAATACCAAAATTATCTTTTGATACATAATATACTCCAATTTCATGTTTCAATTCTCCCGAAATATCTTTATAACCAGTTACACCAATAGCAATAACTTTATTATAACTAGTATACTGTAACAATGCATTAGCATAATGGACAGCTCCATTAACCGCATAAGAATTAATATTTTTAAAATTTGGCCTATTTTTGCTAGTACTATTATCTACTTGCCCATTTTCATCTTTTTTAATAAGCTTATCTTTATACCCTTTATATTCAATTAAAATTGGCCAACTATTTAATTTAGAATCTTGTAATAATAATTTAGCATCTGGTCTATTACCACCTACTCCACCACTTTTAGATCCATATTCTTTTAATGCATTATCAATCTCGTAATTTAAAGATTCTTGTTCTATCTTATAATCTAAATCATAACTTTTTAACCAACCATTTACCAAATTGGCTATATTAGGTTCTACTGACTGCACTTTTGCCATATAAATCACCTTTTTTAATTTGTTAACATTTTAAAACTACTTTTATCACAATTAAACTCAATATTGATTCAATATATAAAACATATATATTATATTATATTATTAATTTTCAATTTTGTAATCGATAAATTGAATTTTTTCTCCTATTTTATAACAAAAACAGCCACGAAGATCGCGCTTCATGGCTGTTTTTATTTGGTGCGCCTAGGCGGAATCGAACCACCGACACGCAGTTTAGGAAACTGCTGCTCTATCCTACTGAGCTATAGACGCATGTATGTATTATTTATACGACTTTACAAACTATATTATAAACGGAATGTTCATATCTCGCAATATACTTAGGTTTTTAAGCACTCGCCAATAAGTTATCCCCAGTTTATACACAGAGTTATGCACTATTTCGTTCACTTATGCACCAAATTTTAATACTTACACACAAGCTATACACAACATATCCACAGATTTATGTGCATAATCTGTGGATATGTTCGTCAGTATGTACTATTTTTAATTTATAACCGGTGTATAACTTCTAAAATTTTATTCAGGGAACTTAAATTCACCGTCAATTTCAACAGGACGACTCCAATCAACTTGAACGTCCGTACGTTCCCACATAACAGTTAAAGCTAATTTTAAATTTTCTAAAGATTCTGCAGGATTTACTGTTACCGTTTCATACACATCCAGACTTACCGCTTTTTCAAGAGTTTGCGGTGTATGCAAATAATCCCAAACCTTTTTTTGCCAAGTTTCATCAGGCAATACTACTGTCATTTCTTTATTGTCTTTATTAAAGGCAATATATCCCTTTTCATCCACCCCATAATGGATGGCATAATATGCTACGTTACTCATCGTATTAGCTCCTTTTCACTGTAATCGGCAATTTCTTTCTTTATTATTTAATCATACAATACATCATCTACGCAATATGCTTTGATTAAATTTTATCGTATTAATTACAAGATTACCAGTCAAAAATCACTTCTTTTGATAAACAACCGTCATTTAATACTCACTCCTCCTATTTCTCTTCCGCTTTAAAGTATAGAGCATACATGACAGGTAGCACTATTAATGTCAAAATGGTAGCCACAAAGAGGCCGCCGCTGAAGGCAATGGCCATAGGCGACCAAAAGGCACTGCGCATAAGCGGTACCATGCCTAAAATAGCCGCCAAAGCAGTGAGCATAATCGGCCGGAAACGCAAAATAGTGGAACTTACGATAGCATCATAGGTCGTTTGTCCTTCCTTACGGTGAAGCTCAATCTGGTCAATTAAAATGATAGAGTTTCGGATAATCATACCACTTAAGGATATAACGCCCAATACCACCATAAAGCCCATCGGCGTATTAGTTAAGAGCATTGTCAGTACAACCCCGATAAGTCCCAACGGCGCCGTTAACAAAGCCATGACCATAAGAGAAATCTTTTTAAGCTGGAACATAAGTATAACCATAATCAGACAGATCATAATCGGCATCGGCCCTTTTAAGTTATTAAGAGCTATATTACTCTGTTCGGCGGAACCATCTACTTCAATGGTATAACCGGCAGGTAAATCAGCTCTCATAGTATCCAATTTTTTATTAATTTCATTTGCCAAAGAATCGGCCATTACATTAGGCGGTACATTACCGTGCACTGTAATGGTAGGCGCCATATTACGATGCCAAATAATACCATCCTCGTTACCCAAGGATATATTGGCAATCTGACTGAGTGGCACATACGCACCGGATCCGGTCTGAATCGGAATATTTTGCAAAACGCTCATATTGTGGTCTTCGTTGCCACTGAGTTTAAATTTCATCGGTATAGTCTGATTGCCCACATAATATTGACCTACGGTTACCCCAGATATTTTACTTTGTAAATCCGTTGCTACAGTATAGCTATCAACGCCCATCAAACGCGCTTTAGACGGGTCGATATGAACTTCAATATTCGGTGTATTATCCGGCCAATCTTCAGAAATATCCGTAATATCCGGATATTCTTTGAAAACATCTTTCACATCAACCGCTATTTCTTTTACTTTTGCCATATCAGGACCGGATACACGGAACATAATCGGGTATTTAGATGGCGGACCAGTTTGAATAAAGTCCATGTTGATTAAAGCCGATGGGAATTCGTCCTTTAACTTTTCATTTAATTCGTTGTACAAACTGTTTCTGTCGTCCAAAGATTTAGCTACAATCACATACTGCATGTAGTTGTTACGCTGTACTTCCGGTTCCAAGGTAAGTACAAAACGCGGCGCTCCTTCACCGATATAGGCTGAATAATGCTCAATACGCTTATCGCCACTGAGTAAATTATCCAATTGTTCCGCCTGTTCTTTGGTATATTGCAATGAAGAACTTTGCGGAAATTGAACGGCCACCATAATTTCAGGTCTTGTAGAGGCAGGGAAAAACTCCACTTTAATAAGAGGGACACTGACTAACGAAATCAGGAATAATACAATAGTCGTTATAAGAACTGTACGTCGATGACCAAGTGACCAATGGAGGAATTTTTCAAAACGAACTAAAAAGGTCTTCTGAATTCGCATAGCTCTGCTTTCTTCATGGCCCGGTTTGATACGAATTAATTTACTGCCCAATACCGGACTTACCAAAACTGAAGCAAACCAGGATAACAAAAGTGCCATGGCTACAACGATAAATAAAGCATGGGTAAATTCAGCAACCGATCCTTCGGATAAAAAGATTGGTAAGAAGCCACAGCAGGTAATTAAGGTACCGCTCAGCATAGGAAAGGCCGTTGATTTATAGGCAAAAGTGGCCGCATCATGAGTATTGAGCCCTTCTTCCATTTTGAGGGTCATCATTTCCACAACGATGATAGCGTCGTCCACCAAGAGCCCCAGTGAAATAATTAAAGCCCCAAGGCTAACTTTATGTAACTCAAGCCCGTCAGCGTACATGCCCACAAAGGTGCTGGCCACTACAACCGGTATAGTAAGGGCTACCACAATACCACTGCGCACACCGAGGGATATAAAGCTGACAATCAATACGATAACAATCGCTTCAAATAGTGAGCGCGTAAATTCACTGATAGATTCATCGACCACTTTTGACTGATTGGATACCTGACTCACATCGAGTCCCACCGGTAAGGCATCTTTATAGGACTCCATTTTAGCATCCAAAGCCTTACCGAACTCAATATTATTAGCCCCCGCATCCATAGAAACGGCGATACCGATAGCCGGTTTGCCATTATAGTAGAACAACGGGCTCTGTGGCGATTCATAATCCATGCGAACCGTAGCAATATCGCCGAGCCGTAAAGTTTGATTATTCACGCGTAGCGGCATTTCACGAACCGCATCAACGCTATCAAAAAGACCGTTCACGCGCAAATATACATTATTGGTGTCCGTATCAATCATACCGGCCGGCGCCATAGAACTCTGTTGTTTTAAAGCATTTAAAATCGTCTCGGCACTTATCTGATAGGCCGACAATTTATCCTTATTCATTTCTACATAGAGAGTCTGTTCCTGTACACCCTTTAAATCGATGCGTTTTACATTAGGTACACTTAGCAAAAAACGCTTAATATCTTCCGCATAAGCTCTTTTCTCTTCATAGGAATAATCGTCCCCCGTAAGAGCGTAAATCGTACCGTACACATCGTCAAAACGGTCATTAATAACAGGTCCCTGAACGCCGGAAGGGAGGCTCGACCATTCGTCCTCAATCATATGACGAACTTCCGTCCAAGCGGCCCTCACATCATCGCTTTTAACAGATTCTTTTAAATTAATATAAATGACAGTTTTACTACTATCAGTAAAACTTTTCGTATAATCAAGGCCTGGTAAATCACGGATTTTTTCTTCCAATTTATCCGTAACCTGCTCCGACATTTGCTGTGGTGAAGCACCCGGCCAAGTGGCGGCTACAACCATGGTTCGAATCGTAAAATTTGGATCCTCCATGCGACCGATTTTCATAAAGGAAAAACTGCCGATAGCAAAGAGCATAGCCATGAAAAAGTAAATTATCGACTTGTGGCGTAAGGCCCAATCGGCTAAGTTAAACTGTTTCATATGCGTACCTTAGCCCCTTCTTCCAACTTATCCGTACCGGCTGTTACAATTCGTTCGCCCGCCTTCAAACCGGATACTACGGCTACCTGATTATTCCCCAAGTTCCCCAATGTAACTGTTCGCAAATGAACTGTATTATTGGTTACTACATATACTTGACCCTGACTGTTCGGTGCCGGTTGACGAGTACCTACCAAAGCGGTTAACGGAATCATTAACCCATTACTATTTAATTGATTAAATACTACATTAGCCGTCATACCGAGCTGCAATTGAGCCGGTGGATTAGGCAAGGAAATTTTAACCGTATAGGTACGAGCCGTTGCATCCGGAACCGGTGAAATTTCACGGACTACACCGGCCGTCGTTACATTTGGTAAGGCCCAATAGGTTACATTAGCCGGTGAGCCGACGGAAACGGAGGCCATCATTTGTTCCGGCAAAGCAATAACCGCTTCCGGTTCATTGCCTACCGCAATAGTGCCCACTGTTTGACCAGCTGCTACAACTTGGCCTACTTCTATGGAGGCCGCCGTAATAATACCATCTGCTGGCGCTGTTAATTGGGTATAATTTTGCTGATTAGCGCTGGTCTGCACATTAGCCTGTGCTTGAGCAAGTTGCGCCGCTGCTACTTTATATGAGTTTTCCATTTGATCCAATTGCAACTGGCTAATAGCTTCTTCAGCATAAAGTTGACGATAGCGCTGTACGTTAGTAGACGCTAAATCATATTGAGATTGAGCGGCCGCCAAAGCACCCTCTGCATTCTGCATTTGGCTACTCGTATCGCCTTGATCTAATACAGCTAATATTTGGCCTGCACTAACGCGGTCACCAATATTAAAGTTCTTTTGAATAACACGGCCACCTATTTGAAAAGACAATGCTGTTTCATTGCGGTTTTTAATAGTACCCGCTAAACTGTTTTCACTGGCATCGCCGCCCTGACCTACAACTTGTGTTTTAACCAAAGGTGCTTTATCACTGGTATCATCTGATGAACCACAGCCACTGATTATAAGTAACAAACCTGTTAATATTGCTGTAATTATCGTATATCGGCGCCAACTTCGCAGCACGTTCATATGAATCTCCTCCTTATTTATTACCGGTAATATATATTTAATTGTAAAAGTTATTCCCCTCACTGTCAATTATTTTCAATATAATATTCAAGCTTTCGATGCTATAAAAAGATTCCTATTATCGCTTAATTATGACTTCTACAACTTCAACATATAATTAAAATGCCGATTTTGGTTTCATACCGCTCAATGTATTCAACTCTTCCTCAGATATAGCCTTAGGTCCTCCCATTAGAAGCTTCAAAGTTTCTAAAGTATATTTAATCTTTTCAGCCGGCACATTATTTAGAACCATCTTAAAATATGCTTCTTCGCGCTCATGCAAATCATTATGTACAAGCGCCACTGCATTGCCCAATTCTGTATTACGAAGTAAAACTGCTTTCAAATCCTCTTTATTATGAAAACGGATAAGTAAATCATTCGCTGCTAAACGCTTTACATAGCGAGATAATAGGCCTTGTGAAAATGGCATAGCCTTCAATAAGTCTTGGTAAGTACCAGTTTTATCAGGTTTAGCTTCCAAATAATTTAAAATTTGCATCTCTGAATGATTAAATTTTTTATTCATCAGTTTTTCCGCCGATTCGAACGGTACTGTATCTATATAGGTTTCAATAGCCTCTTTTAATAAACGTTTGCGCAATTCCTGCACATATACGGCAAATACTGAGGCTGTTGCCACTAATTCTTTGTACTTATTATCCATACTGATTCTAATCTCCATATTCTTACAAATCAATATATGACATATTTGTTTTTTGCTTTACAACTCTAACTTCAATTTAAAAAAAATCCTCATAGCGTCGGTCTTAACCTGCACTATGAGGATAGTTATCTTATTCGTCGGCTTCGGTCTCTTCTTCCACCGGCTCATGAACCACCATGATTTTATCGATACGAACATTATCCATATCAACAATTTCAAAGGTATATGTATCCCATACATAGCGATCCAACTCTTTAGGAATGCGACCGAACAAATACATCAAAAAGCCGCCCACCGTTTTATATAAATCTTTTTCTTCACCCGGTAATTCTTTGGTAATACCGAAATATTCTTTAAATTCATCAATACTAAGTAAGCCGTCAACCAACCATGTTGTTTCCGTACGTTGCATAATACGATTTTCTTCTTCTTTTAACTCGTCTTCACTGGCCGGCATTAAACCGACTAATTTTTCCATGATATCATGAAGTGTTACGAGACCGCTGAAACCGCCGTACTCGTCGAGTACCACTGTTTCGTGAATACCTTCCGTACGAAATACTTCCAAAAGCTTCATGAGACTGATGGATTCCGGTACCATAACAGGCTGCTTAGTGCATTCTTTCACCAATTGTTTCAATGTTTTTTGGCCGCCCGCTTTCATATGTTCCGCAAACACATCGGCAACGATAACGAGACCTTCCAGTTCATCCAAAGAATCACGACCTACCGGCAAACGGTAATGAGTGGAATTGCAAAGACGTTCTTTAATTTCTGCTTCCGGACTATTCAAATCAAGCCACTTAAGCTGCGTACGCGGTGTCATAACATCACCGGCATTTAAGTCGGCTAAACGGAACACATTATCTACGAGAATCGGTTCTTCTTTTTCAAAAGCGCCTAATTCCACGCCTTGCGTCAACATTTTGTTGATTTCAAGCTCTGTTACCGGCGCTTCTTCCTTCTCTTTTACACCAATCAATTTTAATAAAAAGCTGGTTGAAAAACTTAATAAAGCCACAAGCGGCTTGGCCACCAAGGCGAAATAATGCATCGGTACCGCCATTATGATAGCAATACGTTCCGGTGCGTTTAAAGCGATACGCTTCGGTACCAATTCACCGACAACAAGCGATAAATAAGTCGTCAACGATACGATAATAATAGGGCTTACCGAATCGGCATAATCCGCTAAGGCCGGAATATGTTCCTTAATAGCATCTGCCATCGGTGTCGACAAAGCGGCCCCTGAATATAAACCGGTTACGATACCGATTAAGGTAATACCGATTTGTATAGTTGAAAACATCTGATTCGGGTCTTCCGATAATTGAATCGCCCGTTGTGCCCCTGTACTGCCTTTTTCGGCACTATCTTCCAATAAACCCTTACGGGCATTGACTATGGCTAATTCTGTCATGGAGAAAATACCATTTGCTATAATGAGCAAGAAAATTATGAGTATCTCCAGCCCCACGTCACCATCCACTAATGAATCACTCTCCTCTTACTTACAGTGGATACTTTTGTCAGACCAATTTCAGTCTGTACTTACCATATAGTATATCAAAAATTGAATATTTTCGCTATATTGAGTCTTTTATAGACTTATTAGTGAATTTTTCAGTCGTATAAAAAGCTTTACGAACTTTATATATAATAAAAAACTCCCCGTCACTGCGTATTGTGACAGGGAGTTTTTATAGAATATCTTGAAAGGCAGTCAGCCCTTATTGCTTGGCATTTATGCCTAAAATGCCAAGCTTTTTATATAAATGCTTTAATCATATATTAAAACGGGGACCCGGAAGGCTGTTTCTTATGAACAGCCTAATTTAATTAACAAGATTATTTATTTAAAATCGCTTTTACATCGTTAACGATTAATTCAGGGGATAAGTGGTAACGAGCCACCAATTCATCCATAGGAACACGGTCATTTACTTCTTTTTTCATACCGATGTTCAATACTTTCATATCAGCTAAACCGTAGAAACGGGATACTTTTTCACCGAAACCGCCGTCCAATACACCATCTTCCAAAGTAATAACGAGGCTGTGATCAGCTTTTAAGCTTTCCAATACATCAGCATCCACTTCAGAGGATAAACGAGGATTTACAACAGTAGCATCAATGCCTAATTCAGCCTTTAAAGCGTCTTTAGTACGTAATGCCAAATCATAGAAGGCACCTAAGCCTAAGAGAACTACCGTATTGCCTTTAACAGTTACCTGATTGCTCAAATCACCGTTAAATGCGCTGCCGGCTTCATAAGTCTGAACTTTACCACCCGGTACACGAATCATTACAGGGAAGTCGCTTTGATCCAAAGACCAGTTAAGCATAGCCAATAATTCTTCTTTAGTAGCCGGCGATAATACGCGAAGGTTTGGAATCGTGTTCATCATAGCCATATCAAACGCACTGGAGTGAGTAGCATCCATTTGAGAAATACCGCCACCCAATGGGAAGGATAAAATTGTAACGGCATTGTTATTTAAAGCCATATCCTGAGTCAATTGGTCATAAGTACGTTGTAAGAAAGTAGCCGCATCAAGGATAACCGGTTTACCGCCATTTTTAGCAATACCGGCAGCCATAGCCACCATATGTTCTTCCGCAATACCTACGTCAACAAATTGTTTACCGGCCTGAGCACGACGTTCGGGATTAAAACCGCCAATGTTAGGTATACCGGCTGTTAAACCGACTACTTTCGGATCTTGCTTCATTTTTTCGAGTAAATGAGTAACGATGATGTCATCAAAATGTTCTTCTTTCATGTACGCATCCACATCAAAATGTTTGCCCATAATGTAGTGATAAGTTTCTTTATCAGCTTCTGCTTCCGGTAAACCTTTACCTTTAACAGTTACCATATGGATTACAATCGGATGATCAATATCTTTAACTGCTTTGAAAGTTTCAATTAAAGATTCCAAATCATGACCGTCTTCTACGAATACATAGTCAAGACCCATAGCTTTGAAGAAGTTATTTTCAGCTTTGCCTTTGCTGTCACGCAATACTTTGAAGTGTGCGTAGAAACCGCCTTCGTTCGGAGCAATGGACATATCGTTGTCATTGAACAACACGATGAAATTGCTGCCCAAAGTAGCACTTACATTAAGGCCTTCCAACGCTTCGCCGCCGGACATGGAGCCGTCACCGATGATAGCGATTACATTGCCGTCTTCACCTTTAAGGTCACGAGCTTTAGCCATACCGGATGCCAAACTTACAGAAGTAGACGTATGACCTACAGTGAAGAAGTCATGTTCACTTTCATTCGGGTTGGTATAACCGGAATATTTACTGTAAGAAGCAGGGTCGGTAAAACCTTCTTTACGACCGGTCAAAATTTTGTGAATGTAGGACTGATGGGATACGTCAAATACGAATTTATCTTTCGGAGAATCAAATACGTAATGAAGGGCCAAAGTAGCTTCTACAAAACCAAGATTCGGAGCCATATGTCCACCGGTTTCACTCACACGAGTAATCAATACTTCACGAATTTCTTGAGCCAATGTTTTTAATTCATCAATGCTCATACCTTTAATATCTTTAGAGCTGTTTACTTTGCTTAATAAATTCATAATTTCTTCCTTTCCAAACACCATATATATAATCCGTATATCATACTTGTTATCCAACTTAAGATTATCCAAAACTGTATAAATACGACTTACTAACAATCGGTTATAAACAAAAAAGTTCCGTAATCCTCACTGTGACTGACTTTATGTCGTCATCAGCGGTGATTACAGAACTCATTATAGATCTTGAAGTTAACTTCAAGTCAAAAACTACTTTTAAATTTTTCAATTTAATTTAAAATTTTCGTTCAACGAATGATGCATATATCCCTAGAAACAGCTCTATTATAAGTATTTATGACCATATCGATAGTTTTAAAAATTTTTAGAAATTCAAAAAATTAAGAACTTAGCGAATTATTTTTCGTAATCGCGATCCAAATTAACTTCTTTTAACGGAATAACGTGAGTTTTATATTTGCTCTTATAGGCCGCATATACCAACAAGAATACCGGAATACCGATATAAGCTACGCTGGCACCGTACCAGTCAATCGTATCGCCCGTAAAAGCTGTATAGTTCTGACCGGCAATAATGATAAGACATAAAATAGTAGCAAAAATAGGACCAAACGGATAGAACAAAGCTTTAAACGGAATGGCATCCAAGCTTTTGCCCTGTGCATGGAATGCACGACGGAAACGGTAATGAGCGATGGCAATACCAAGCCATGCAATAAAACCACTCATACCACTGATATTAATCAACCAGTTGTATGCCGTACCTTCACCAATCAAAGAAGTTAAGAAAGCAAATACACCGAAAGCTGCCGTAGCCAATAAAGCCGGTACCGGCACACCGCGAGAATTTAATTTAGTAAAGATCTTAGGTGCATCACCTGCTTTAGCCATAGCATACAGCATACGGGTAGATGCATAGAGACCGGAGTTACCGGCAGATAATACGGCCGTTAAAATAATTGCATTGATGAAGCTGGCCGCAAAAGCAAATCCGAAACGATCAAGTACCAAAGTGAATGGACTGATAGCTACATTTTCAACACTGGAATTCAATAAATTAGGATCGTCGTAAGGAATCAAGAAACCGATAACTACGAAAGCACCGATATAGAACAATAAAATACGCCAGAAAATGGAATGAATCGCTTTTGGTATATTTTTCTCAGGATCCTCCGATTCGCCGGCGGCAACACCGATTAATTCCGTACCTTGGAAGGAGAAACCGGCTACCATGAAAATAGCCATAATAGAACCGAACCCACCTACGAACGGAGCTTCACCGCGTGTCCAGTTTTCAAAGCCCGGAGAAGTACCGCCAATGCCTAAAATAAGCATAGTGCCTACAAATAAAAACACGAAAACGGTAATAACCTTCATACTGGAGAAGAAGTATTCACTTTCCCCGAAGGAACGAGTCGATAAATAATTCATCAAGAATAAAGCCGTCAAGAACAAGGCTGACCATACAATAGCCGGAATTTCCGGAAACCAGTATTTCATAATCAAGGCACCGGCTACGAGTTCAGCCGCCAAAGTAATCGCCCAGTTAAACCAATAGTTCCATCCCAATGCAAAACCGAAAGCCGGATCCACATAACGGGATGCATAGGTACCGAATGAACCCGGTACCGGTAAATAGGTAGCCATTTCACCTAAACTGGTCATCAAGAAATAAACCATAATACCGATAAAACCATAGGCTACCAAAGCGCCGCCCGGGCCGGCGGTGCTGACTACTTCACCGCCCGCTACAAAGAGGCCTGTCCCTATGGAACCGCCCAAGGCAATCATATTCATGTGGCGCGATTTCAAACTTCTTTTTAATTTAGTATTCGCTGCATCACTCATACACTATCCTCCCACCCTACAAGTCTAAATTACGAACTAATTTAGCATTATCTTCAATAAATTTGCGACGCGGTTCTACCTTATCCCCCATGAGTACGCTAAAGATCTTATCGGCCTCAATGGAATCTTCCAAACTTACCTGCAATATAGTACGATTTTCCGGATTCATGGTTGTTTCCCAAAGCTGTTCCGGATTCATTTCACCTAAACCTTTGTAACGCTGAATCGTAATATTGTCGCGACCGATTTCATCCAGCTTAGCGGCCATTTCCGCATCACTGTATACATACCAATGACCTTTGCCTTTTTTGATTTGGTACAATGGCGGCTGCGCAATATATACGCGTCCTTCTTCGATGAGCGGTTTCATATAACGATAGAAGAAGGTTAATAAAAGCGTACGAATGTGGGCGCCGTCTACGTCCGCATCGGTCATGATAATAATTTTATGGTAACGACTCTTATCGAGATCAAAATCTTCGCCAATACCGGTACCGAAAGCGGTAATCATGGAGCGAATTTCATTATTGGCCAAAATCTTATCCAAACGTGCTTTTTCTACATTCAAAATCTTACCGCGCAACGGTAAAATAGCTTGATAACGACGGTCACGGCCCTGTTTGGCACTACCGCCCGCCGAGTCACCTTCGACAAGATAAATTTCAGTCATCAAAGGATCTTTTTCGGAGCAATCTGCCAATTTACCCGGTAACGAGCTGACTTCAAGCGCATTTTTACGACGAGTCAATTCACGAGCTTTACGAGCTGCTTCACGAGCACGATTAGCCGTAGTTGCCTTATCAATAATTCGTTTAGCTTCAGCCGGATGTTCTTCAAGGAATGTCTTTAGACCTTCCGATACAACAGTATCGGTAATACCTTTAACTTCACTGTTGCCAAGTTTTGCCTTTGTCTGGCCTTCAAACTGCGGATCCAATACTTTAACGCTGATAACGGCAGTTAAACCTTCACGCACGTCATCACCGGATAAATTACTTTCATTATCTTTAATAAGACCTGCTTTACGACCGTAATCATTTAAGGTACGAGTCAAAGCACTGCGGAAACCGCTTAAATGAGTACCGCCGTCAATCGTATTGATATTATTAACGAAAGACAATAAATTTTCACTGTAGCTGTCATTGTATTGGAAAGCTACATCAACGACTACATCATCACGGGTATTTTCCACATCGATAATAGTAGGGTTTACGAGATCTTTATTTTCATTCAAGAATTCAACGAAGGATACGATACCGCCTTCGTACATGAAACTTTCCACCACATCTTCTTCCGGACGTTTATCCGTAAGGGTAATGCGTAAACCTTTATTTAAGAAAGCCAATTCCTGTAAACGAGTACATAACACATTGAATTCAAATACAGTGGTTTCAAAAATTTCAGCATCCGGTTTGAAAATAACCGTTGTACCGGTGTCATTGGCACTGCCGATTACTTTTAACGGTGTCCGTAAATGACCGCGTTCAAAGCTGATTTCCTGCTCTTTACCATCTTGGCGAACTTTGACAACAGTCCATTCACTCAAAGCGTTAACTACGGAAATACCTACGCCGTGCAAACCGCCGGATACTTTGTAGCCGCCACCGCCGAATTTACCGCCTGCATGTAACTTGGTCAAAACCAATTCAACAGCCGGCACACCGGTTTCATGCATGCCTGTAGGAATACCGCGACCATCGTCGATAACGGTAATACTATTATCTTCATTAATGCTGACTTCAATATGAGTACAATAACCGGCTAAGGCTTCGTCCACACTGTTATCAACAACTTCGTATACTAAATGGTGCAACCCTTTAGACGATGTACTCCCTATGTACATCCCCGGGCGGCGACGTACCGCTTCCAAGCCTTCTAAGACTTGTATATTATCGGCACTGTAATTCTGTTCTGCCATTCCATATCCTCCCTAATTTCAGTAATAAACTATATCTTTTGGGATTTCGCTTTATAAAACAATTATCCTTAATTATACTCTATTTTTATCGTTTTGTGTATAAGTTTACAGGAATCCCCATGGCGGCACGCTGTAAACGGCGGCCTACACCGGAAATTGACATACTTAAGCCATACACAGTATCTACCGTAACTAAGTAGCTTTCAATCGGTTCATCCGGAAATACATGAATAACATCCTTATTTTGCCACTGTTTATTGCGTCGGCGTCGACCTTTTAAGAGCGGTATATCCTGAACGATTGCCACGATATCTTCAATAGACACGCTATACGTGTCCGATAAATGAACGAACATAAATCTTACCATCACTTTCTCTATATTTCAATTTTTTTGTAAATTATAAGCCTGTTTAGCCTTCTCATATTGAGCCCGCATTTTTAAAACCGAATTTCGTATAAATTCCGGTTTTAATTGGTCTGATTTTTTATGAGTAATCAGCATTAACAGCATATATATATCATAGTTCTCATTGGACTCTTCGCGAACTACACGATTTCTGAAAAAATATATACATTCACGATGAGCCAGTTGATAATCCTCCATAGAACACTGCGGCACATACTGACGTACTTCCTCATACACGGCAAACGGCTCCTGCATTAATATATCTTTAATACGATTAATATGCTGTCGATATAAAAATGCCTTATGCTCTTGCTCTTTTAATTTACAAGAAGAGCAAAGTATTTCTTCCTTTTTAACAAGGTTTTCACAGCGCTCACAAGTATGATAGCCATGCTCTTTTAAGTATATAGTCTTCTTGTACTGTTTAATTTGCACATCCCGCAGTTCATTACGAAGCTCTTCGTTATGTATAGTCGCCAAGGAAGCTTCAATTTGAGCCAACGCATCAGCCGGCAGAGGAATGGCCTTAAAATTTATCAATACTCGCTCATAAGAATCAGTGTGTTTTGCCTTGCCTATATAAGCTGAGGTATCCCCTTTTTGTAAACTGCTGCTTGCCGAATCCATTTCACCGCCGGCCGGCTGAATAGCTTTTAAATAACTTTGCTGATACATGGTGCATTCCAGGTCCGTTATGAGCTCGGAACCGTAAAAATCATTAATCTTCTTCAACAACTGACGTTTCATCATCTGAAGTTGTTGTAAACAAGGCGATGTCATAGCCGCCACTTTAATAATCGGCGGCTGAATTTCAAGAAGTTTCGTCTGTTTGCTTAATACAGCACCTGCAACTTTTGGCCAATGATGGTAAAGATGCATGACGGCGATTTGTTTAAACACTTTAAATGGCTTATACTTGCTATTAATATGTGAATCATATTGTCGTACATAGGAATCAGGCTTATAATCGATTGGCCCCGGCGTACGCTTAGAATCTAAAAGACCTTCAATATAACGTATTGAACTATCTTCCAAGGCAGTATCATCAGCTTCTGTTTTTACCGGTTTTGTCGAACCGGCAACAGCTTTAACAGTCTTAGCCGATGAGTCTCCGGTTTGAAATTCGTTTTTAGGTTCAAACATTTCGCTCATCATGTAATCACCGCCTTTCACAATCAATCAATGCCACATCACTCAACTGTTTTACATCTTCCAAATCAGTCGTAGTAATAAATGTTTGAATTTTCTTATGTATAAATTGCAACAAATTTTGCCGTCGTTCTTTATCCAGTTCACTGAGCACATCATCCAATAACAATATAGGATATTCGCCCACTTCCGACTTAATATATTCCAATTCACTAAGTTTAAGTGATAAAATAGCCGTTCGTTGCTGCCCCTGTGAACCGAATCGTTTTAAATCCATGGCCCCGGAGAAAAATCCCAAATCATCGCGATGCGGTCCGAATGACGTACTCATACGATGCCTGTCTGCCGAAAGATTTGATTGCAATTGATCATAAAAAGCCTTCGGCTCCATTAAAAATCCGTTTGTTATTTGATGTTGCTCATATGTAAGTTTTAAATTTTCCTTACCGCCAGTAAGTTTACGATTCATTAAATCCAACAATAAATTAATTTTACGTAAACTATCAAGCCGCTTTTTTATGATAAAAGAACCGGTTTCCGCCAACTGCGTATCCCATTCGGCCAAAGAAATATTCCGTTGCCCGTAAGAATCCTTTAACACTTTATTACGTTGTTGCAAAATCTTATTATATAAACGCAATTGCTGATAATATAAAGCACTGGTCTGTGAAATTTCAATATCTAAGAAACGACGTCGCAACGACGGACTGCCCTTGATAAGTTGCAAATCTTCCGGGCTGAACAACACCGTATTTAAAGTACCTACTAATTCTTTTTGCAGAATACGGTTACCGTTAAGTCGGATATCTTTTTTTTCCTTACCGCTGAGTTTTAAATTGATTTTATGACGGGTGTCACGTTTCGTAAATTCCACAATGATTCCCGCCTCGGCAGCACCAAACTGCAATAAATCCTGAGTATCATTGGTACGAAAACTGCGACCGATGGTGCTTACATACAGCGATTCCAATAAATTGCTTTTGCCCACCCCGTTCGGTCCGTAAAGCACAATAATATGCGGCGGAAAGATCCAATTGGCATGCTCGTAATTTCTGAAATTAACGAGTTCCAAGGAGTGAATGTTCACTCGCCGGCCTCCTCTTTAACAACGAGTAAGGTACCGATGCCCTGTATTTCGATTACATCATCGGGGTAGATTTTTTTACGTTTTTCATGGCAAATTTCGCCATTTACTTTAATTTTTTCATCATCAAGTAAGAATTTAATCTGACCGCCGGTACCGATAATTTGTTCAAATTTTAATAATTGATCCAATTTAATGTACGGTGTGTAAATTTCTACTTGAATCGGTTCTTTTGTATTCATAATTGCCTCCTCACACGCTGTGATGTTCAATTCGCAACTATTAATGTAATAAAGCTGCTTACAGTTTACCGCTACCGCGGTAAACTCAACCTGCTCTATGTATTTATTAGTTCGTACGAACCGGTGTAACTACATAAGTGTAATTCGGATTGTCATCCTGACGAATAACAACCGGTCCGTTTTGTTTTAAGTATAAATGAATTCTGTCGCCGCTGCTGTGACGCAAAATATCACCGATGTAACGTCCGTTAAAGGAAATGGTAAATGGTGTCCCTTTAAATTCACAAAGAACTTCTTCTTTAGCCATACCGATTTCAGCATTTTGAGTTGATAAAGTTACTTCTTTTTCATCCCAATCGTAGCGAATAAAATTGTAGCTTGCATCTTTAGCCAATAAAGATACACGATCTACGGCACCGGCAAAATCACGGCAGTTTAAAATCGCGCTGGAATCAAATTGAGACGGAATTACTTTTTCATAATCAGGATACTGGCCTTCAATCAAACGGGAGAATAAATAGATCGTATCAAATAAGAATACTACATTCGTGCGATTCCAAATAATGCGCACTACAGTCGGTTGATCGGTTGGCAATAAACGGGATACTTCGGCCAATGTTTTAGTAGGAATCAAAATACGCATAGCTACCGGCATAGGTGTATCTAAGGTAATTTTCTTAACGGCCATACGATGTGTATCGGTAGCTACCATAGTTAAATTTTTATCTTCACCTTCCAATAAAGCACCTGTAAAAATCGGACGATCTTCTTCACTGGCTGCTGCATAGTTTGTTAAATCAATCATTTGCTTAAATTGTTCGCCGTCAACATCAATATGATTTTCATCTTGAATTTGTTCTACTAAATTGAAATCATCCGGATTCATAGTAATGAGATTAAATTGAGAGCTTTCAGAACTTAACAATAATTGTTTTGTTTCCGCATTGGATTCTAATGTAATGGTATCGGTCGGTGTTTTGCGAACCCATTCTTGGAAATAACGAGTGCTTAATACAATCGTACCTTCTTCGATAATATTGGCATCAATAGTAATGCGTATACCGATTTCATAGTCATTGGCCTGCATTTCTACTTTACCGTTTTTAGTTGTTATATATATAGCACCCGGTAAATTGGAACTGGTTTTGTTTTGACTTACTTTTGCTAAAGCATTAATTGCTTTTTGCAACATATCTTTTGAAAACTGAATTTTCATGCTGTGTCTCCTTTACTATTACGGATGTGATTAAGTTTTTAATTATTAGTAGTCTTAGTAGTAGGGGCGGTGTATAAGTGGATAAGTAGTAAAAAGTCGCAAAATGAATAGGTTTTCCACATGAGCATAAGTTTGTGAATAACGAGAAAAAGTTATCCACTTATGAACTTTTGATTCTGTGATTGTCAATAAGTGGTCAATTAATCACAAATTATACACAACTTGTCCACAGAGTTATACACATCCTTGATTACTTAGGTTTGTTCGTTGATTTTGCTGATAATATCATCGATAGTTCGCTTTAAATCAGAGTTTTTAGCTAAATCTTCACCGATTTTATTGTATGCATGGAGTGCCGTAGTGTGATCCTTTTTACCGAAAGCTTGTGAAATTTGTGGAAAACTTTCGTTAATGAGTTCACGACACAGATACATGGCAATTTGGCGAGGATGTGCGTATTGCTTATTACGTTTTTGACCGACTAAAAATTCTTTCTTAATTTTGAAATAGTCGGAAATAAAATCTTGAATATAAGCAACGGATAATACCGATTTTTTACTTTCCGGAATTAAATCACGCAAAATATACCGTGTATATTCTACGGTAATTTGATTCAATTTATTATCCAATTCGGCTGCCGTAATCAATTTGGTAAGAGCGCCTTGCAAATCACGGACGCTGCGATTGTAATAGGTATTGCCGAAAAAGCGAATGACTTCATTCGGAATATTCAGATTAGGCAATAATTCACGTTGTTTATCTACATAAGATCGGGTAATCGCTTCCAATGTTTCCGAGTTTGGCGGATCGATGGTAACCACGAGGCCCGAGCTGAATCGTGTACGCAAGCGATCTTCCATTTGTTCCATATCCTGCGGCAATACATCACTGGTAAGGACAATTTGTTTTTTACTGTCCGTTAAGGCATTAAATGTATGGAAAAACTCCATTTGAGTGCCGGCATAGCGTTTTTCTTGAATAAACTGAATGTCATCAATCAAGAGAACGTCGACTTTACGGAATGTGCTGCGGAAAATATCCATATTAGTCTGACCGTAACGAATGGATTGAACAAAAAGGTTAAGAAAATTTTCGCTCGTAATACACATGATTTGCAGATGCGGATAACGACGATGAATTTCATTGCCGATAGCATGCATCAAATGTGTTTTCCCCAGTCCCGATTTACCGTAAATAAAGAACGGATTATAACGATTAGCCGGATTTTCAGCAATATTTTGAGCCGCCACATAGGCCATTTGGCTGGAACCGCCGGCAATAAAGGTTGCAAATGTATAATCGGGATTTAATTTTAAGATAGACTCATTATTTTTATATAAGGTCGTTTGACTGCTGTTGGCCTGCATGGCATCCTGTTCCGAAACTCCGCTGTTCGGAGGAAATAAACTGTCTGATTCCATTGGTGACGTACTTGGGATAAACGGGCCTGATTTAGCACTTTCATTTTTGTGAATTGAATCCACTACAATCGGTTCATCGTAAGTCGGTGTATGTAGCGGTGTTTGCGGTGGTGTCGCTGTAACCGGCGGTAAACCGTATTGATTGGCTATTTGCTCATAATTGTTATAGTTTGGTGCATGTGTTGCCGTTTCATTGGCATGAGCTGCTGTTTCATAAGGAACGCTGTCATAATCGTTCATATCATAACCGGATTCATTACTCAATTGAGTAGGTGCGCTTGTGGCAATTTGCACATCGTCATAGTTTACCGGATGATTTGAAAACGTCGGTGTTTCAGGTTCCGTCGGCGTAATTGTCGGTTTATCCTCCGCATTGAGGACAGCCGGTTCTTTTTCACCTACCGTTGTAATAATAATTGTAAGAGGAGAATTACTTTTGGATAAACGCTGCCAAACATTATTTACCGAATTTTGAAAAGCATTTTTTATCGTTGGTTCGTTTTCAATAAAATCTCTGATATATGTTTGCATCGTAGTTAACGTAAGTGTTTTGCTGATTTCGTCCAATGTTAACGGGAGCAAGCGGATAATCGTGCTTTCCAAGATCTCTTTCGGCAGTGTGGCTTCAATGTCTTCGCGTACTTTATTCCAAAAATCATTAAGATTGATGTTTGACATACCATTTCCTTCCCAGGGTTGTCATACTGTGAATAACTAAAAATACCCAACCTGTGTATAAGTCTTGATTTTTCTAAAAAAGAGAAAAAATAAATAGGTTAGAACAGCTGATATACACTGACTTTATACTGTAATCGCCTCCGCTGTGGATAAGTAGTGCATAAGTTGTGTATATCTTGTTGATAACCTAATTTTAATAGTCACAATATGATATTCCTTTTATATTTCATCTCTTATATTTTATCAGAAATGTAGAAAATTGTCATCGTAGTTGTGGATATCTTTATTTCATCAGTTAAAGTATAATGTATATAATATATATCCACAGAATATAGGTAATAATGATTGAATCTATCGAGTGAGTATTGACATTATAGGTCTTTATATTTATAATTATGCTGTTATGGTATAAGTAATTACAAGACCAATCTCGAGGAGGTGTTTTATACATGAAACGTACATATCAGCCAAATACGCTTTGGAGAAAACGTACTCATGGTTTCCGTGAACGTATGAAGACTATTGGCGGTCGTCTTGTTTTGAAAAGACGTCGTGCTAAAGGCAGAAAGAAATTATCTGCATAATATAATAGCTTTTAGGCAGGAGAAAAAACTTGGCGCTGCTGCCAAGTTTTTCTATTCATAATGGCATGGGATGATGATATGAGTGAATTGACATTTAACTTAGATAAGGAACGAAGAATTCGTAAAAACAGTGAATATCGCCTTGTCTATAAACATGGCAATTATGAAGTAGGTCGTCTTTGTGTTGTTTACCGTATGCCGGTAGCCAAGCAGGCTACCCGCATCGGTTTTGTAACCGGTAAAAAGGTAGGCGGCGCAGTAGAGCGCAATCGAGCCAGGCGGCTTATGAAAGAAGTCTATCGTCTCAATCAGCATGCTATTCGAGAAGGATACGCTATTGTAGTTGTAGGACGGGCTCGCATGGCGAGTGCGACGTACGACCAGGCGTGCAAGGAAATGATGTATCTTTTCAAAAAAAGCAAATTACTTAAGAGTAATGAAGCTTAGAAAGAGGTCTATCCATGAAGCGCTGTCTGACTCTTTTAACCAAACTGTTGAATGCGGTATTCATCGGCTTGGTACAATTTTATCGCTATGGAATTTCTCCATTAAAGCCTAAAACTTGTCGATTTTATCCCTCATGTTCGACGTATACCTTGGAAGCATTACGCAAATATGGACCTTTTAAAGGCAGTTATTTAGGAATTCGACGAATTTTACGTTGTCATCCGTTTAATCCGGGCGGCTATGATCCGGTTCCTTAATAACACAAATTTGGAAATGTCAAAGTGTCTGTATGGATGAAATATAGACCATACCATAACGTATATGGACACGCAAAGGCCATTTGTATTCGTCATTAATACTCGTATAGGAGCAAACTAATGGAAATTTTTCAGGTATTAGTTGATTTTATGCGGACCTTGCTTACGTATTGCTATAATTTTACAGAAGCATTAGGGTTCCCAAGCTATGGTATAGCGATTATCATTATGACCATTGGGATTAAAGCAATCCTTGCGCCATTGACGGCTAAACAGGTCAAATCGATGAAGGGCATGCAGAAATTGCAGCCTAAGATGAAAGAAATTCAGAATAAATATAAGAATGATCCACAGCGTGCGCAACAGGAAATTGCTAAGATGTATAAAGAATTGGGCGTTAATCCGTTGTCCGGATGTTTACCTTTATTGGTACAGATGCCATTCTTGATTGCTATTTTCTATGCCTTGCAAGGTTATCCATACGATCCTGCTCATGAAAGCTTCTTATGGTTGCCAAGCTTAGGTGAAGCGGATCATTTGTATATTTTACCTGTTTTAAGTGCTCTTTCTACATTTGTAATGAGCAAACAAACTGCACAGGATACGCCGGGTGGCCAACAGAAGGTAATGCAGATTTTCATGCCTTTATTCATTGGCTACATCAGCTTGAATTTCCCAAGCGGTTTGGTTATTTACTGGGTTGTATCAAACGTATTCCAAATGATTCAGCAATTCTTTATCTATCGCAACGATAATAAGGAGGCTTAATTATGGATTATATTGAAGTTTCAGCAAGAACCATTGCTGACGCCGTAGCCAAAGGCACCGAACAGCTTAAAGCTGACGGTAAAGTTGTGACTGATACAAAAGTATTGGAACAACCTTCCAGCGGTTTCTTGGGTATCGGACGTCGCGATGCGTTAGTGCGTTTATATTTTGAAGAAGCTCCGTTAACTGAAAAAGTTGCCTTTGCGGCTGAAAAAGTGGCTGCCGATGTACAAGAAGCAGCGCAGAATAAAGTGGCGGAAGCAAAAACGGCAGTAGCCGAAGCATCTGAATTTGTGCAGGAAAAAGTAGCTGATGCGAAGAGTACAGCTATGGAAGCGGCTGAAACAGCTCAGCAGAAATTCAATGAAGTTGCGGAAGCGGGACAACAAAAAGCCGGTGAAGTGGCTGATTTAGCACAGCAACACTTAGGTGAAGCCGCTGAAGCCGCTCAGCAAAAATTCGGTGAAGTTAAAGACAAAGCCGATGAAATGGCTGAAGCAGCTAAAGATAAATTTGCTAAAGTTAAAGAACAGGCTCAAGATGTGGCAGACGATGTGAAAGAAAATGTAGCGGATACGGCAGCTGATGCTAAAGAAACCGTTAAAGATGCAGTAGTAACGGCTGCGGCAACTGTAAAACCACAGCGTGAACCTGTTTCCAAAGAAGAACAGATAGAAATTGCCGATAAAGGTAAACAGTTCTTGCAGGATATGTTTAGCAAAATGGGCTTATCTGTTCAAATCGAAAAAATGATGACGGCGGAAAAAATCACATTCCAGATTCATGGTGAAGAGTTAGGTATTTTAATCGGTAAACACGGTCAGACCTTGGATGCCATTCAATATTTAACGAATTTGGTGGCTAATAAAGAAGTAGCAGGCCATTGCCATATCGTAGTGGATGTGGAGAATTACCGTTCCCGTCGTGAAGAAACCTTGGTTAATTTGGCAAAACGTCTTGCCTCTAAGGTAAAACGTAATCGTCAAAAGATTTCCTTGGAACCTATGAGTGCATTTGAGCGTAAAATTATTCATTTAACGCTCCAAAACGAAGTACATATTGTGACTGATAGTGAAGGTGAAGAACCGTATCGTCACGTAGTCATTGCTTATAAACGATAAGCTATGTGCGAGTCATAAAACCCGATCTATTGATCGGGTTTTATTTTTACACAAGGGAGAACACCATGTACACAGAAGATACGATTGCTGCCATTGCGACGCCACCCGGCATCGGCGGGGTTGGCATTATTCGCGTCAGTGGCACTCGTTGTTTTGAAATAGTAAATTCTGTTTTCAAAGCGAAGGGAACCGTACCTTTAGAAAAACGGCCGAATCGAACCATTCAGTATGGTCATATTATAGATCCTCAGAAACAAGATGAAATCTTGGATGAGGTGCTTGTTTTAATTATGAGAGGTCCTCAGTCTTTCACGGCCGAGGATGTCATTGAAGTACAGTGCCACGGCGGGATTATCGTGGTACGTGAAATTTTGAAAGTATTGCTTCGTCAGGGGGCTCGCTTGGCCGAGCCGGGAGAATTTACAAAACGGGCGTTTTTGAACGGTCGTATCGACCTTACTCAGGCGGAAGCTGTTATAGATATTATAGAGGCAAAATCGGAACAGTCTTTGGCGGTGGCGGTGAAACAGCTGGACGGTACTTTGGCCGGCATGATTCGTGCCATCAGAGAGCAGTTAATTGAATTAATTTCGCACTTGGAAGTGGCCATTGATTATCCGGAAGAAGATATTGAAGAACTTACCATGGAAGAAACGGCTGACAGATTGCAGCCGATTTTAGACAACATTAATAAATTATTGGCTACGGCAAACCGCGGTCGTTTATTGCGTGACGGTATTATGACGGCTATTGTAGGACGCCCTAATGCGGGTAAATCCAGTTTAATGAACGCTTTTTTACGTGAAAACCGTGCCATTGTTACGGATATTCCGGGAACAACTCGTGACAGCATCGAAGAAGCAATTACCATTGAAGGAATTCCGGTTCGCTTGATTGATACGGCCGGTATTCGTGAGACTGATGATATTGTAGAAAAACTCGGGGTAGATCGGGCCAAAGATTATTTGGAAAAAGCTCAAATCGTAGTGTGCGTGATTGATGCGTCGGAACCGATTAATGCTGAGGAAGAAGCGATTTTACGCGAAGCCTCTCATAAGAATACCATCGTATTCTTAAATAAAGCCGATAAAGGGGCGGTCATTACGGCCGATACAATAAAAGCGTACGGTCAATTTGCCGCTATTGCCCCAATCAGTGCCGCTAACGGTGAAGGTATGGATGTTTTAGCCGATGCGGTTAAAGAATTAGTGTATGGCGGTACAGTTCAAAACGAATCATCTGCTATGCTTAGCAATGTGCGTCACATTACGTTAATGGAACAGGCAAAATCTCAAATTGAGCAGTCGTTAAATAATATTGAAGCCGGTTTGCCGGTAGATTTTGTAGTAACCGATGTGCGCAGTGCCTGGGAGCAACTGGGAGATATTACGGGGGACAGTTTGCGTGAATCTATGGTAGATGAATTATTCAGTCGTTTTTGCTTAGGCAAATAATTAATTTGAATAATAACAGGTATCCGGAAGAATATATTTGTTAAAATAGGTGAATAAATTAATGATCTCGAATGAGGTCTGACATGATTTACTAAAAGTAGCCTCGAGAGAGGGATAGGAGATAGTATGTATACAGTAGATACCTATGACGTCATTGTCATCGGTGGCGGTCATGCCGGTTGTGAAGCTGCGTTGGCAACAGCTCGTATGGGTCAACGGACACTTATGGCAACTCTTAATTTAGATAATATTGCGTTGATGCCTTGTAATCCGGCTGTAGGCGGTCCGGGTAAAAGCCATTTGGTGTATGAATTGGATGCTTTAGGTGGTCAGATGGCCATTAATGCAGATGCTACAGCGATTCAGATGCGTATGCTCAATATGGGTAAAGGCCCGGCGGTGCATTCTTTGCGTGCTCAATCGGATAAAGTGGCCTATCAGCGCTTGATGAAAGAAACGCTTGAAAATACGGATAATCTTAATGTAAAGCAGATTATGGTCAATGAACTTCTCACTGAAGACGGTGAAGTAAAGGGTATTTTAAGTGAACTCGGTGAAGTGTATGAAGCGAAAGCCATCATTCTTTGTACCGGCACTTATTTGAAAGGTAAAATTATTACTGGTGAATTGACCTATACCGGTGGACCTAACGGTCAGCGTACAGCTGAATTATTATCGGATTCACTTCGTAAAAACGGTATTGAATTAATGCGTTTTAAAACGGGGACTCCGGCTCGTGTCGACAAACGCAGTCTTACTTTGGATCATATGACGGAACAGCCGGGTGACGGTAAATATCGTGCCTTTTCCTTTATGTCCGATTGGACAAATCGCAATGAACAAATTTGCTGGTTAACTTATACGACGGAAGAAACACATGATATTATTCGCGGTAATTTGAACCGTGCGCCGATGTATACCGGTATTATCGAAGGTACAGGTCCTCGTTATTGTCCGTCTATTGAAGATAAGGTAGTTCGATTCAGCGATAAAAATCGCCATCAGCTTTTTGTAGAACCGGAAGGTAATCATACTAATGAAATGTATGTACAGGGTATGAGTACCAGTTTACCGATTGATGTGCAGTATAAATTCTTGCGCACCATTCCCGGTCTTGAAAATGTTGAAATCATGCGTCCTGCTTATGCGATTGAATATGACTGCTTAAATCCGTTGCAATTAACACCGGCTCTTCAAGTAAAACATATTAAAGGTTTATATTCTGCCGGTCAGGCTAACGGTACTTCCGGTTATGAAGAAGCGGCCGCTCAAGGTCTTATGGCCGGTATTAATGCAGCTTTGTATTTACAGGGCAAGGATCCGTTTATTTTGTCTCGATCTGAAGCTTATATCGGTGTATTAATCGATGATTTGGTAACGAAAGGGACTAAGGAACCATATCGCATGATGACGAGTCGCAGCGAATATCGTTTGCTCTTACGTCAGGATAATGCGGATCTTCGTTTGACTGAAAAAGGTCGTGAAATCGGTCTGGTATCAGATGAACGTTATCAACGTTTCTTGAATAAAAAAGCTTTGATTGAAGAAGGCGTAGCGGCTTTACGGGCTAAGAATATTAACCCGACTAAAGAAGTACAAGCTATGCTCGAATCTATGGGGACAACTCATATTAAAACCGGTATGACAGCTTATGATTTGGTAAAACGTAATGAATTAAGTTACGGTGATGTAGCCGAAGCTTTTGATTTAAAACGTTATAGCCCTGATGTGGAAGAAGAAATTGACATCATGATTACCTATGAAGGCTATGTTAAAAAGCAGATGGAACAGGTCGAAAAAGTCAGAAAGCTTGAAGAAAAGATTATCCCGGCTGATTGGGATTATGATTCCATGAAAGGTATTTCCTTGGAAGCCAAGCAAAAATTAAATGCAATTAAGCCCCATTCTATCGGTCAAGCCAGCCGTATTTCCGGTGTATCGCCGGCGGATGTGTCTGTTTTATTAATTCAATTGGAACAATATCGTCGTGAACAGCAAAAGTAGGAGGTCCTATGAACTTTACCGATAATTTGGCGATTCAATTAAAGGCAGCCGGTTTTACGGTTACAACCAATCAATTGGCTCAGTTTACTGCGTATTATGAAATGCTCATTGAAACAAATAAGCAGTTAAATTTGACGGCCATTACGGATCCGCATGAAGTTGCGGTAAAGCATTTCGTAGATTCTTTGACTGCGTTGGATGATGATGCTCATATATTCAAGCAAGGCGCTAAATTGCTTGATTTGGGAACCGGTGCCGGTTTTCCCGGTATACCGCTTGCTATCATGAGACCGGATTTAGAAATCGTCTTATTTGATTCTTTGCAAAAAAGACTTAATTTTTTGAGTGCGGTTATTTCAGAGTTGAATTTGAGTAAAGTAACGACTTTACATGGTCGAGCTGAAGATATGAGCCATGATGACAGGCATCGTGAAGCCTATGATTTGGTGACAAGTCGTGCGGTAGCACGATTGCCGGTGCTACTCGAATGGGCGTTGCCATATGTGAAGCAAAACGGTTATATGGTGGCTTTAAAAGGAGCTTCTTATGAAGACGAAATCAATGAAGCAGCGAAAGCACTTACAATCTTAAAAGGCAATATTGAACAGGTTAAACCGGTTCAGTTACCGACACTTACAGATAAACGGGCGATTATTTATATTAAGAAAACAGGCGTAACACCTAAGTTATATCCACGTAAGCCGAAGGATATAAAAACTAAGCCGTTAGTATAAGTTCAAACAAAAATATATTAAAGACTTATACCAAACTATAGGCTTATACTGAGACATCATAAAAATATAAGCAAAATACCATATAGAATTTCACCCCCCCCTTGTTCTAGGTTTTACCTATAACCAAGTACATTTGATATGTATAGGTTGGAAGGCCTTTGGCAAGGGGGTTTTTCTTGACAATATAAGGCAATAAAGGTAACATATTTTTATGTATTGACCTTATCAAGAGTGATGGAGGGACTTGGCCCTATGATATCCGGCAACCGGCAAATGCATGGTGCTAAATCCAACAGTTTGTCAGGTGACTGAAAGATAAGGACAGATCCTCTGTCTTTTGAAGATAGAGGCTTTTTTGTTAAATAAGCATTATAGGTAAATTCTATAATACCTGTTGAAAAATATTATGGCGATAAGCCGTAAAATATTTGCGAAAGATAATGAGAGAGGAGCGAGGCGTATGGCTATTTATAATGGGCGTTTACCGCAGATTGATGTGGCAGAAACAATTCGTTATGCGGGCTTACGCCAGGCTACCGATTTTCCGAAACAATATGTAACGGATGCCTGTTTGGAAGTACAGTTGGTGGCAGAACCAAAAGGTGTATATGAAATATATGATTATGATGCCGTTACGGGGACAATTCAAAGTAATCCGTCGCTTACGGTAGAAGGTACGTCCATTCGCAAACACTTAAAAGATGCTGAAAAAGTGTATGTTATGGCAGTTACCATTGGGGAAGGCGTAGAGCTTAGAAGTGCTGAGCTTTTTAAAGAAAATAACTATACACTCGGTTTATTGGTGGATGCGGCGGCTACAACGGCGGTAGAACAGGTAGCGGATCAGGTTAATGATTTAATTGAAAAAGAAGCGGCTAAAGCGGGTTATACTACTACATGGCGTTTTAGCCCCGGCTACGGTAATTGGAACTTGGATGTCCAAAAGAATTTGGCTACCATTATCGGGACAAACCATATCGGTCTTACGGTGACGGATACATTTTTGTTATTTCCGCGCAAATCGGTGACTGCTATTATAGGCTGTATACCTAAGGGAAAGCTTGCTTGTGAAAAAAATGCAGACTTGCGTCCGGGTATTAAACGCGGGTGCAGTTCCTGTAATCAAGTAAACTGTGCATCACGTAAAATTTAGAAAATGATATAAATTATAGTAAATCATTGGCAGACAGAAGGTTAATATACTTAATATACGGAGAGAGGCGATAGGTATGTATATATTTGATGGTGCTATGGGGACCATGTTGCAACAATCGGGGTTAGTCGAGGGTGAGTGTCCGGAATTATTTAATGTGGAACATCCGGAAGTAGTGACCGGTATTCATGCGGCTTATTTAAAAAACGGCAGTGATATTGTAACAACCAATACATTTGGTGCCTGCAGTTTAAAATTAGCCGATTACGGCTTGGCAGATCGTGTTGCCGAAATAAATTCAGCGGCTGTTAAAGCGGCTAAAAAAGCGATTGCTGATGTTAAACCGAGTGCCAAGGTAGCAGGTTCTATGGGGCCGACCGGTCAATTTATTGAACCGTTGGGCCAAATTTTCTTTGATGAAGTATATGCTACGTATTATGAGCAGGCATCGGCTTTAATTGAAGCAGGTGTTGATTTTATCATTATTGAAACTATCATCGACATTCAGGAAATGCGCGCCGCTTTATTGGCTGCTCGCGATGCTCGTGAAAAAGCGGCTAAAACCGAAACGGATGTTAAGATTATTTGTCAGTTTTCCTTTAGTGAAGACGGTCGAACCATTACGGGTACACCGCCTGAAGCTGCAGCTATCTTAATGGAGGCCATGGGAGCCGATGTAGTCGGCATTAATTGTTCCTTGGGACCTGAACAACTTATTCCTTTGGTAGAACGCTTAGCTTCGGTTACTAATTTGCCGATTAGTGCGCAGCCGAATGCGGGCATGCCTATGCTGGTTGGTCGTGAAACGGTATTCCCTTTGTCCCCTGAAGAAATGGGTTCTTTTGTGCCGGCTTTGATTGATGTGGGCGCTACTTACGTAGGTGCTTGTTGTGGCAGTACGCCGCAACATATTGCGGAAATTGCCAAAGCGGCTAAGGCTCATACACCTAAAGAGCGTAAAGAAGTGGTACCGTTTACCGCTTTTACGAGCCGTACCGGTTTTGTAAAAGTAGGTCATACGGAAAAGCCGATTATTATCGGTGAGCGTATTAATCCGACAGGCCGTAAAGTATTGGCTAAAGAGATTAAAGAAGGCAGTTTTGCTATGGTGAAGCGAGATGCTTTAGCACAGGTAGCGGCCGGCGCCGATGTACTTGATGTGAATATGGGGGTACCTGATGTCGATGTAGCGGCTGTTATGAAACGAGCTATCATGGAATTAACCATGCTCGTTGATGTACCGCTCTCTATCGATACTTTAGACCCGGCCGCTATGGAAGCGGGCTTAAAAGCCTATCCGGGTCGTCCGTTAATAAACTCGGTAAATGCGGAACCGGAACAATTGGCACAAGTGTTACCGTTAGCTAAACGCTATGGGGCTACGGTTCTATGCTTACCGTTGGGGCGGGGTGATTTACCGGCTACGGCAGAACAAAGAATAGAATTGGCCAAGGAAATTGTGTTGGCCGCTTATGAAAAAGGCTTGCGCAGCGAAGATTTATTGTTGGATCCGCTCGTGTTAACTTTGGCAAGTGGTCAGGATAGTGCGGTTCAGACCTTGAGAACTTTGGCTATGTATAAAGAAACTTTTGGTTTCCCTACGGTTATGGGTCTTTCCAATGTGTCCTTCGGTTTACCGCAACGACCATATTTGAACAGCCAATTTTTAACTATGGCTTTATCTCATGGGTTAACGGCACCTATTTTAAATCCGTTGAATGCAACTGTTAAAAAAGCCTTTATCGCAGGACGCACGTTACTCGGCTTTGATCCGGCCGCTACCGAGTTTATAGCCGATTACGGTCTGGATGAAGAAAATACGGTAACTAGTTCTGCGGCTAAAAATGTAACATCCGTTTCATTTAATAGTGATGATCCGTTGGAAAATATCCAACATGCCGTTGAACAAGGGGAAAAAGAATTAGTTATTGAATTGGTAGAAAAAGCATTAGCCGATGGTCTGGATCCGCTTAAAATTACCAAGCATGCTTTATCAGAGGCTATGAATGTGGTAGGTGAAAAATTCGGTGCCGGTAAAGTCTTTTTACCACAGGTAATGCTGGCAGCCGAAGCCATGCAAGGTGCTTTCCAGACGATTAAAAGAGTGTTACCTGATGCGGGCGGCATAACACGTGATACCGTTATTGTGGCTACCGTTAAAGGTGATATTCACGATTTGGGTAAAAATATTGTAGCCGCGTTGCTTGAGAATAACGGCTATCGTGTTATTGATTTAGGTAAAGATGTGGAACCGGAAGAAATTGTGGCAGTGGTTAAACGAGAAAACGCAACGGTTGTAGGTATCTGTTCTTTGATGACGACCACTATGCCGATGATTGACGTAACAATCGATGCGATTCGTGAAGCTGGCTTACCGGCTAAGGTGCTTGTAGGCGGAGCCGTATTGACACAGGAATACGCCGATAAAGCAGGAGCCGATTCGTATGCCAAAGACGGCATCAGTGCTGTCAATATTGTAAAACATTTACTGGGAGACGATTAATTGAATGAGTTATTTTGAGCAGACTGAATAGTTACTGTTAAACAGTCAGCTGTAGAAATAGGCTCCCGAACAGTTAAGTTAAAAAATAAGTCGTCGGATTATTTAGAGAGAGTTGGGGATTGGATGGTAACATCATTACATGAAAAACATCAAGCCGGTCAATTTACTATTACTGTAGAATTAGACCCGCCGAAGAGTGCTTCGGTAAATAAAACCTTTAAAGAAGCGGCACAACTTTTAGACAAGGTTGATGCTATTAATATTGCCGATTGCCCAATGGCTAAATTACGTATGAGCCCTATTGCGTTGGCTCATTTGATAAAATTTCGGGCACAGATAGATACTATTTTTCATCTTACCTGTCGCGATAGAAATATTTTGGGGCTCCAGGCTGAATTATTGGGGGCGGCTGCTCTCGGCGTAAATAATATTTTAACTTTGACCGGTGATGAGCCATCCCGTGGTGATCATCCTGATGCCAAGCCTGTTTTTGAAGTAGACTCAATCGGGTTGTTAAAAATAGCCAATACATTAAATAACGGTTTTGATTTGGCCGGTAATCCATTGGATGAATCTACCAATTTTTATATAGGTACAACCGGTAATCCCGGGGCTGATGATTTAGATGCAGAAAAGGCTAAGATTATTCGTAAAATTGAAGCGGGTGCTAATTTTATCCAAACACAGCCTATTTATGATTTGGAAAAAGCAAAACGCTTTGTCGATATGGTCGAACCTTTAGGGCTTCCGGTTATGCTCGGATTGATTCCTTTAAAAAGTTTTAAAATGGCAACGTATCTTCACACGAAGGTACCCGGAATTTTCTTGACTGACGATATTCTAAACCGTATGGAAAAAGGTGGTAAGGAAGCAGGTTTGGAAATTGCACTTGAAACTTTGTTGGCAATAAAACAAATTGCTCACGGTGTTCATATCATGCCACTCAATGATATTCAGACTGTGTTGTATCTGATTGATCATATAAGTTAAAATTAAATACAGATGTTACATACGATTCATCGCATACTATATTTGTTGTGGTGAATCGTATTTTGTTTCACGTGAAACAATTTGATCTAAAACTGTTGAGCCGGAATAAAAAGGAGGATGTTTCACGTGAAACAATTTAATCTGAAACTGTTGGGCCGAAATGAAAAATAAGAATGTTTCACATGAAACATTCTTTTAAAAAACGTTAAATTGTGTTTAAAATGCAAGTTTTTATTCGGGGAGTATGGTATAATATTTTTGTGTATTTGTATTAAGAAAATGAGGTGAGCCTGTGGGAAAAGTAATAGCCATAACAAATCAAAAAGGTGGAGTCGGCAAGACTACCACATCGGTTAATTTAAGTGCTTGTATTGCAAATTCAGGCAAAAAAGTACTGCTTATTGATATGGATCCACAGGGAAATGCTTCAAGCGGACTTGGTATTGATAAAGATAGTTTAGAACTTTGCATTTATGATGTTTTAATCAATGGCATGACGATGAATGATGTTATCGTGCCGACAGCTCTAAAAAAATTAAAAATTGCGCCTGCATCAATCGATTTAGCCGGCGCCGGGGTTGAGTTAGTAAATTTACCGAAGCGTGAGCATATTTTGAAAAAGGCATTGAAGGAAATCAGAGATGATTATGATTTTATTTTCATCGATTGCCCGCCATCATTAGATTTGCTTACGTTGAATGCGCTGACAGCTGCTGACGGCGTATTAATTCCTATTCAAAGTGAATTTTATGCTTTGGAAGGCGTCAGTCAGTTGATTAATACCGTTAATTTAGTTAAAAAATCCCTCAATGAAAAACTTGAAATTGAAGGGGTATTATTAACTATGTTTGACGGTCGAACTAATTTGTCTATTCAAGTGGCTGATGAAGTGAAAAAATTTTTCACCACTAAAGTGTATAAAACTATCATTCCTCGTAATGTTCGGTTAAGTGAAGCCCCTAGTTACGGAGAACCGATTATTATTTATGATCCGCGTTCTAAGGGGGCCGAGGTATATATGAAATTAGCCAAGGAGGTCATCAAAAATGCCTAGAGACAGTAAGAAAAAGGGTGGTCTCGGCAGAGGTGTTCTTTCCTTGTTGCCGCAAGATACACCGGAAAAGGAATCAGCGGTAAATACAGATGATGAGGCGGCCGGTAAACAGAACGGTATTGTGGAATTACCGGTAACAGACATTGAACCGAATCCAAATCAACCGCGTCGTCATTTTTTAGAAGATGAAATGGCAACATTGGTAGAATCGATTCGTCAATATGGTATCATCCAGCCTATCGTAGTTTGTAAAATGAATGATAAATATCAAATTGTGGCCGGTGAGCGTCGTTGGCGAGCAGCTCAAATAGCGGAACTCACGACCATACCGGTAGTTATTAAAGACTATAGTATGGAACAGATTACGGAAATTGCTTTGGTTGAAAATTTACAGCGTCAAGATTTGGATCCGGTAGAAGAAGCTTATGCTTATAAGCGCTTAATGGATACGTTTAAAAAGACGCAGGAAGCTATTGCTACTCGCTTGGGACGCAGTCGTTCCCATGTGGCCAATATGGTTCGCTTATTGCAATTGCCGGATTTTATCCTTACGGAATTATCGGTTGGAGATATTTCAATAGGTCAAGCCAGACCATTATTAAGCTTAAAAAATAAAGAGTTACAAAAAGAAGCGTTAAAGCTGATTAAAGAAAAAGAACTTACGGCCCGTCAAGTGGAAGCACTGGTTAAACAGATGACGGACGGTACATACGGTCAACCGGCTAAAGGCAGAAACAAAACTCCGCAAACAGCAGAGTTACGGGATATTATGGATCGCTTAAAAGTGAGTCTCGGTGTGCCGGTAGACATTAAATTAAAAGCAGGTAAAAAGGTACAAGGGAAAATGGAGATAGCTTTTCGCAGTGAAGACGAATTGGACTATCTGATTGACTATTTAGAGGCCCAAGGAATGGGTGAAGTTGAGGGAGCTTCCCCTGCACAAACTGAGGCTGATACTGATGAATCAGCTTCCATTTCATTTCGTGTGTAACCTGCGCTTGTCATAATTTTTTGCGAGCACGGTACAATCACGACGTATATTAAAGGCAGGTAAGTAAGAAGCTATGACAACTATGGAACAAACACCAAAAGCAAATCGCGTTCATATCGGTTTTTTCGGTCGCTGTAATGCCGGTAAATCTACATTGATTAACATGCTTACAGGTCAGCCGATTGCACTGGTATCGGATATAGCGGGTACGACAACCGACCCTGTAAGTAAGGCTATGGAAATTTTGCCGTTGGGGCCGGTAGTTATTACTGATACGGCGGGCGTTGATGATACATCAGAACTCGGCCCGTTGCGTATTAATAAGACAAAGGAATTATTGCCGCGCATGAATTTGGCAGTCTATGTCTTGAAAACCGATGAGGCACCGACTGCTGCGGATTTGGAGTGGCTTGGTTTGTTACAGCGTCAAAATGTTAATACCTTGCTTATTTTGAATGAAGTGGTCGGTAAGACTGCCGACATATATATGGCAGAATCCGGCACTTTATTGAATGAATTAAACTTGCCTTATATCGGGGCCAATTTATTGACGAACGATAAACAGCAGATAATTTTAGAAAAATTAGGCTCCATGAGACCAAAGGACAGTGAAGATGAGCAATCATTATTGGCCGGCTTAGTGGAACCTCATGATATTATACTTTTGGTATGTCCGATTGACGGAGCAGCACCGAAAGGACGCCTTATATTGCCGCAAGTACAGATGATTCGTGAGATTTTGGATGCTCATGGAATGAGTCTTGTTGTGCAGACGGAAGAAGTGGCAACGGCCCTTACTAAATTGGCGGTAAAACCTAAATTGGTGATTACCGATTCACAAGCTTTTGATGCCGTAGCTAAACAGGTACCGGATGATATTCCGCTTACCTCTTTTTCCATTTTGATGGCTCGTTTTAAAGGAAATTTAAAGACTTTAGCTGCCGGTGTCAAAGCTGTTAAAAACTTAAAACCCGGTTCTAAAGTATTGATTAGTGAAGGTTGTACGCATCATCGTCAATGCGATGATATCGGTACGGTTAAAATCCCGCGTTGGTTAAAACAAGCGGGCTATGAAGATTTAGATTTACAATGGACCAGTGGCGGTGCATTCCCCACTGATGTGACGGACTTCGATTTGATTATTCACTGCGGAGCTTGTATGTTGACGCGCCGAGAAGTATTACGACGTTTAGAGGTATCGGAAGAACAAGGGGTACCTATCGTAAATTATGGTGTGCTAATTGCGTCATTACATGGTATACTAGAGCGTGCACTTAGTCCGTTTGTTGCTGAATTATAAGATACGGTCGGTGCATTAATCTTTTAACAAGAATTAAGAATTTTATGTTATAATAATAGTTCGACCAATAGTCGTATTGATCGTTAAAAATGGTACCGCAGTTATACCGGTACCTCCTTATTATGGCCACAGTATTCATATTATTGCTGTATTAGGCTGTATTTTAATTTTAAATTCATTATATTCGTATAATTTTAAATAGAAAGGCAAATCATGTTAGAAAATATGCAACTTTGGATCGCCATTGCCGGCGGTTTATTACTCATTGTATTATTTCTCTATTGCCTCGTGTTGCAAAGTAAAATTAATTCCTTAAGTAAACGGTATGATTATTTTATGCGCGGTGAAAATGGCAGTAGTTTAGAGCGTAAATTATCAGTAGAAGTTAAAGAATTGCGTGATGCGGCGGAATCCATTGAAGGTTTATTCCAGCAGCAAGAAGCAATTCAAGCAACACAGCATAATACATTTCAGAAAATCGGCTTTGTTAAATACAATGCCTTTGAAAATATAGGAAACGACTTATCGTTCTCCGTAACTTTATTGGATGGTAATAATAACGGGATTTGTATTTCCAGTGTGTATGGTCGCAGTGAATCTCGTATTTTCAGTAAGCCGATTGTCAATGGTAAAAGCCTTGCCAGTCTTTCGCAGGAAGAAATGGAAAGTTTACAGGAAGCTTTGGGAACTAAGAGCAATGAAGAAGCTCTTATTAGTGCATCCGTTGTAAAATAAGGCTAATGAAGTTTTTTTATAAGGTGGAAGGTTACAATTAGCAGTTACATTTTTATTTTAGCTGTGAAGTTTAAAATTTAATTAGTACCTGTTAAAGGCGTTAAAGGTTTAAGTAAAAAGAAGGAGTTGGGGCAATATATGAAAATACCGGGCTTTTTGGCACAGCATGTGCAAAGTCAGGGCGATTCGTATACGTTGCAAATAACAAAGCAGCAATGGCGTTGGGTTTTGACCGGCGTGGTTATATTGTTGGTTGTTACGCTGGGCTTTGGCATATGGGGGATTACCCGTCAGGCTGAAGTGATGCAATTACGTCAACAAACGCAGTTGCAGACGGAACAATTAAAATTATTGCAACAAAAGACAGAGATTTTAGATAAAAAAATGGAATCGTTGGATCAGTTGGATAAAGAGATCCGTCAAATGGTTAAGGGTTCTGAATCCGGTACTATACCGCAAGGCGGCGGTGAAGCACAAACACCGCAGGCTGCATCAGGCGATAAAGAGGAGCCTGGCGGTGCCACAAAGAGTGATTCTGACAGCGGAGTGAGTAATTCCGGTACTTCAGTAACGAGTTTATCGGCCAAATTATCGCGACTTGATCGTTTGGCACAACAACGAATGGCTTCGTTTTATATGTTACGCAATATTTTGCGTGACGGTGCAGGCCAGAATATCCGTGATTTACAGTCGGTAGCGTTTGCTGCCAATAATCCGGGCAATACATCTACGATGCCGTCTATTTGGCCGACTAAAGGGGTTATTACGTCCAATTTCGGTACTCGTATCGATCCTGTATATGGCGGTTCAGCTACCCATGAAGGCCTTGATATTGCTAATGATTACGGTACTCCGATTGTTGCAACGGCAGCCGGTACGGTTACTTTTGCCGATGCAACATCGGGTGGTTACGGTAATTTAGTTGAAATCGATCATGGCAATGGTTTTGTAACGCGTTACGGACATAACTCAGTCTTGCTTGTTCATGCAGGCATGCAAGTAAAACAAGGCGACACAATTGCTTTAATGGGCAGTACCGGTAAGAGTACGGGCAGTCATGTTCATTACGAAGTGGATATTAACGGTGTGGCTGTGGATCCGTTGTTATTCTTGCCGATTCAGTAATTTGTTTACGGTTATTTCCGGCTGATTTATGAAACAACAGCATAAGGGCGTTTGATAATTGTATAGTTATCATAAAAATAAAAGCTATAACATTCATATATGGTGTTGCGTGACGAGGAATTCTTCGGAATTACGTTGTTTCGCAATGCCTTAGGTGAGCTGTTATAGCTTTTTTGATTAAAAAAATCAAAAGAATTTTCAATGTATATACTTTAAGTATAACGCTATAAAGACAGATGTGGTAAAATGATAATATACAATTGTGTAAAGGAGGTCCATCATGGATACGTATGTGCAAGTCTATACGGGCGATGGCAAAGGTAAAACGACCGCTGCTATAGGATTGGCGATTCGCGCCATTGGTGCAGGCAAAAAAGTACTGTTTTTGCAATTTATGAAATCTAAGGTCTATAGTGAGCACGAAATTTTACCAACCCTACCTAACTTAACTCTGGAAACGGTAGGCAAGCCTTTTTTTATTATCCAGGAAGGGGTCAAGTCGAAAGAAGAATTGGCTCGTTGGGGTGATGAAGTCGTTGTATTTCCGGTCGGTAAACCGCCGGCTGATTATGTAGCCCTAATTGCCAAAGGTATGGAACGGGCTAAAGAAGCAACCGCCTCAGGTGAATATGATGTAGTTGTGCTTGATGAATATGTAATGGCTCTGTTTTTCGGACTCGTCAGTCGTGAAGAAAGCGAGGCTTTATTGGCACATCGTTCACCAAAGACGGAATTGATTTTTACCGGACGCGGTGCACCGGATTGGCTCATTGATGCGGCTGATTTGGTTACTTCTATGGAAGAAGTAAAACATTATTACACAAAAGGCGTTTTGGCCAGAGCCGGTATTGAAAATTAACCGTAATAAAATCAGATAGAATATTTTAAGTTATGAGATTTAAAATAGAGGAATTTTTTCACTCTATGGAGAATATTTAAAAGAATGCCCTTTTCAGAGACTGAAGGGGCTCGGCGGATATAGAGAAAACCGCAAGGAGTTACTATAGGAGGGTAGGTGTTGCCTGTGACCGGATTAGCCATAGTGCTACTGGTTATTTTTGTTCTGATTATAGTCGCCATTTTTAATCCCATTACGTATGAGGTTGAATTATCAGTGCGTAAACCATATAAAGTGCGTCTTTTCATCCAGTGGTGGGGAAAAATGTTCCGTATTCACTTTGCCTATGAGCAGGAGAAACCTTTTTTCAAAGAAGTCTATATTTTGCGTAAAGCAAAATTGGGCAATGTCCGTGATTATGAAGATTGGCTGTCACGCCGTGTAGCGGAAGAAACAGCTGAAGCTGATGAATCTAAGGTTTACGAAGAGGAATTAGAAAAAGCACGGAACAAAGAGGAAGAAGAATCTAAAGACACTGTACCGAAGACAGTCATCAAAAGCGTACGCTTTGATGCTGACGGTAAACCGGTAGAAATGGTGGAAGAAGTCGTTGAAACAAGCGGTGACCGCATTGTAATGACCGATCCGACTACGGGAAATATTGAAGGAACCGTGTCACCGAGTGAATTGCGGGCTGAAAATGAAGCAGCGGCTGCTAAGGCGGCACGTCAAGCTGAAAAAGGAACCGAGTCTGACAGTCAATCTGATAGTACTGAAGATGCAAAAAGTACTGATGATAAAGAGGCTAAGGAAAATGATCCTAATAAACGATGGTGGCTCAAACATGTAACCAATGGCGCCCTATATGAGAAATTGTTGCTGTTTACGAAGCGTTGTTACAATCATTCGAAACCTCGTCAATTTGAAATTGAAGGTCAGTTCGGCACGGGTAATCCGTATCAAATGGGTTTAACCGCGGCTGCTTTATACTCGATTTGGCCTGAAAAAATGTCTCGGGTTGAATTAAGTTATATGGAACCGGCTTTCCGCGGCAGCTTAGATGTACGCGGTCGTATCAGTCCGGGCGTACTCGCTTTCTACGGTACTTTATTTGCCGTATCAAAACCGGTACGAGATCTTCTGATTGATGTGGTAAAATTTGCTTTGCGTTATCGTAAAGCACAGAAGGCCAAAAAAGAAGCCGAAGCTAAAGAAGCTGATAAGAAACAGGCTGCAGACAAAAATAACAAAGCTAAAGAATCAGATACCAAAGATAAAGCAGCAGCGTAATCGCATTGCTTGTTATACGTGAAACTAATCGGTGTGAAGTACACATGTATTAAGGAGGATACTCATGGAAAATAAAAGCGTCTTTATTAAAGAGAATTTACAGCCTATTTTTGAAAAATTCAAAGATATGATTAAAGTGGAAACTGTAGTCGGTGAGGCAATTCAAATCGGCGATGCTACACTTGTTCCTTTCATTGATGTAACCATGGGCTTCGGTACCGGTGGTGCCGGTAAAGGCGATTGTGGCGGTGCCGGCGGCGGTGCTAAAATGGAACCGACTGCCATCCTCGTTATTAAAGGGGAACGCGTTGAATTATTCAATATTAAAGGTTCTGCTAAATACAGCGGTTTTGACCGTCTTATCGGTATGGTTCCTGAAATTATCTCTAAACTAAAAAAGGACCAATATATTTATATCAATGAAAACGATGAAAAATAAAATTTAGTATCTCCAAACAGCCTCTTCTTTAAGGGGCTGTTTGGAACATACTATTGATTTTATAGATGATTCATTTGATATTCATTATCAATCGGTATGATAAATACATGACAAAAATGAATATAAAGTATTAAATTTATTTTTTTAGATATTGTAGTTTCCCTGTATTTCTGTTACTATAGTGAGTATAGGGCAACATAATACGCTCTAGTATTGTAAGGAGGTCTTTGGGACATGAATTTTAAAAAGAATCTTGCTGCTTTAGCAGTTATTGGAACAATCGGTTTAGGTGCTGCCAGCGCAGCTAATGTTGGCGTAGTTAATATGGCTCAGGTAATGCAGGCATATCCTGGTTACGGTGCTATTCAGATGCAGGCTCAGAAAGTTGAACAGGAATACGCTCCAAAACTTCAGAAATTGGAAACTGAAATCAACGCTATTAAAGACGAAAAAGCTAAACAGGACGCTATTGATAAAAAATATGCTCCGGTAGCTCAGAAATACAACGAAGAAATGAACAAAATCTTCGCACCTGTTGACGCTAAAATCCAGGAAAAATTGGATCAGGTACGTGCTCAGAAAAACTTACCTTTCATCGTAGCTAACCCTACTGTAATCGTAAGCATCGAACCAAATTCCACTGCTGAAAACGTAACTGACGATGTAATTGCTTTGTTGAAATAAGCAAGTAAATTCATTAGTAAGGGGCTATCATATTGATAGCAGACCCTCATTAAAAAAAGCGAGTCAAGGATGACCTTGGCTCGCTTTTACTTTTTATGAGGCTATAGAATAAGGGTTACGTGTAAATATGTTGTTTGAATCGCGATGCATTCCTATGAGGATGGAATGTATCGTTTTTTTATTCCGGTTTGTGTACTAATGTAACGATGAATTCACTGTCTTCCACCAGCGTTGCCTGAATGAAGTTATCACCGTTGAAATGTAGCACCGTACCCGGAGTTAATACATGTTGTTCTTCCTGATTGAGTTGAACATCTACTTTGCCTTTAACTACGGTAAAGACTACATTGGCTTCCGGATGATTATGGTTTTCCACTTTTTCACCGGCTTTGCCGCCTTTTTTTACGACTACGAAATTAGGTCCTTGGAATAATAAGCCTAATTCGTTTTTTTCTGTACTAACCATGAGAATACCTCCTTTACGGGTAAAAAAATTGCCGACAGTACGTTGCCTTATAGACTATAAGGGAAAGGTAAATTAGTTATAAAGTGCAATGGTCAGCTGTCGGCAAGATCTATAATATGTTGTTTATTTTAGGGGCGTACATTACATAGCTGCTGTTTTGGCTATGTGTTCAAATCTTTTATTAAGCACGTACAATTTTGTACTGTGGGAATTCACCGTCAATTAATTCTACGGTGAATTTAAATTTAGGATCGGCGGCACTTACGAAGCCGGTGAACCAAGCTTGGTAAGTGGCCATCATGAATGTTTGATCCACGCCGGCCTTGGCCCAGTTGGCTTTTTGATTGGCATGACTGCCTTCCCAAACATATTCGTCAGGCGTATCGGCCAGAACCGTGTCACCGCCGTCACAAGGCATGCCGTTCAGGTAGTAGTTTTGCATAACCTGGTAGATTTCCTGCGGTGTATGCTCACCTTTATTAAGCTCGTCAGCCGCTACTTTCCCACAAGCGGCACCCTGGGTTACGAAGGCGGTTAAAATAGCCGTTTCCGCATCTTCGCCACCGCAATCAAGCAAGTCTTTGATGAAATTAGCCTCACGAACTGTCGCAATCTCAATCTGGTTCTGTAACCAGCCGTGAATATTGCTGTGGTCGATGATCATTTCAAGATTACGATCGGCCGGAATCGGTTTACCGTAAAGATCGACGGCTACGAAATGAAGTTCATCGGCTAAATCACCTAAGGATTTCTGAGCTTCTTTATAAATTAAATCTTCGCGCTCGATAACGAGGCGGATTTTTTTATACAACCAAAAATGAATATGACCCAAGAATGCTGACATGATTACGCTCCTTTACGAAGATTATTCAAACGAGTTACGAGTTCGGCAACATCAAAGCCGTGAATAGAAGCGGCCTGCCATAACGGTTCGGAAGTGGCGGACGGACAGCCGAGACAGCCCATGCCGATTTCTTGGAGAGCCGGAATGGTGTTTGGATATACTTCAATGATTTCACGAATGATGGAGTTTTCTGTAATAGGTTCACCTGCTTGTAAGCCCTGCGCACCGTTTATGCCCATACCCGGTAATTTTACAGCCGGTTCGGCGTTTACATTGGCAGCGGCAGCTGCGCTGATGGTCGCGGTTGCTTTGGTATCAGCTGCTTCAGTATTAGCTAAATCGCCCAATACAGCTTCTTTGAAAGCGTCGAGACCGATGCGATCGATGAAGGCGCCAATACGTTCAATGTGAGCGTTTTCTTTGTAGAAGGTTACCATACGGTTAACTAACTCCAATACTTCTTTTTCCGTTGCGACTTCGGCAATGAGGTCGGCGAAGCGAGGATGAGCCCCAGCACTGCCGCCGGCATATACCTGCCAACCGTCAACGGTACCGATAACCCCGATATCTTTGGTGATGGATTCGGAACAGGAGTTCGGGCAACCGGATACGCCCATTTTCATTTTGGACGGCATTTCTTGAGATACATATAATTTTTCGAGTTTCATACCGAGGCTTACGCTGTCTTGTTTAGCACGTTTACAGAATGTTGTACCCGGGCAAATTTTGACACTGCGTACGCGGTTGGATGTGGTGTAAGCCGGTGCCATGCCGAGCATGTCCCAAGCTTTATCTACATCTTCCGCTTTTAAATTGGTGATCATAATGCGTTGACCACCGGTGATTTTGAGGGTGGCTTTGAATGTGTTAGCCACATCTATAAATTTTTGAAGCATAGCGGGTTGTACGAAACCTCCCGGAATGCGTGGTGTAATTGCATAACGGCGTTCACCGTTGCGAATGCGTTGTAAGTTACCTGCTACTTGAGCCATAATTGTCATCGTCCTTTCCCTTGACGGCACTCACTTTACGAGTGCAATACTTCTACGTATAATAAAGAAGGTATCGTTTACTTTTTAATACGTTTAAACGATTACTTCATATTCTTTAGTAAACGGAACTTTTCGTGTTTACATGCTTATTATAGGACATTTAACTTGAAATGTATGTAGCCGATGCTACATTTTTATTTTTTTAGATATAATTTAAGAATGATTCGTTATTGCACTTCTGAAAAGGGAATGGCTGTATAGGCAGTCATTCAACATAACGATTATGTCATGCGAGGTATGTAATGAAACAGTTATATGAAAAGGTATTAACCGGACGGTTTGTAGAGCGCCCCAATCGTTTTGTAGTCCATTTGGCGATGGATCATTTGGATGGTGAAGTGGTTCCGGCCCATTTACCTAATCCGGGGCGCATGTGGGAATTACTATATCCGGGTGTGAAATTTTATGTGGTGCATCACCCGAAGGCGGGAGCCAAAACGCAATATCGTGTTATCGGCATTGAGCGTGACGGTGTGCCAATTATGCTTGATACCAATTATAGTAATGATGTGGCTGAGTATTTAATCGCGACTAAACAAATTCCGGGCTGGGAAGAGTGGTCGGTGGTGCGCCGTGAGTATACGGTGGGCAACAGCCGCTTCGACTTGTTTTTGACCAATGATGACGGGGAAGCTTTTTTATTGGAAGTAAAATCATGCACCTTATTCAGCCGTGAAGGAGCCATGTTTCCTGATGCCATAACGGAACGGGGACGGAAACATTTATTGCATTTGCAGGCCTTACAAAGTGAAGGCTACCATACGGGCGTCTTGTTTTTGGTGCAATGGGAACGGGCCCGTTGGTTTCTGCCGGATTATCACACGGATTTGGAATTTGCCAAAACATTTGCCGAAGTAGCGGGTGATCTTGATTGGAAAGCCATAGCCCTTCGTTGGACGGAAGAATTTACCATGCCCACAGTCATTCGTGAATGTCACTATGATGCGAACTTGCTTCGCCGTGAAGCGGAAGATCGCGGTGATTATTTGGTGGTCTTACAATTGCCGGATGCTATGGATTTAGAAATTGGCAGCAAGGGTGTCATGCATTTTGAAGCCGGTTATTATACCTATGTAGGTTCCGCTAAAGCTAATTTGACGAAGCGTTTGGAGCGCCATAAACGGAAACGTAAGAAACTCCATTGGCATCTTGATTATTTCCGCTCTCATTGTGAAATGATTGCTACTGTACCGATTAGAAGCAGTGCAGATTTGGAATGCGAACTGGCTAAAGCTATGAAAAAACTGGACACATGGGAAGTGCCGGGATTCGGCTCCAGTGATTGCGATTGCAACAGTCATTTATTCGGTACGACTTACAATCCGATTCATAATGAACCGTTTATGCTCATGGTAGAGAATTTCCGCATGAATCGCTTGGATGAGGAGATTTAACATATGGAGATTGCTAAATCATTATTCTATTTCGTCGTGGCCGGTCTTTTTGAAATCGGTGGCGGCTACCTGGTATGGCTTGCTTTAAAAGAGGATAAGGGCCCTTGGTACTTGGCGGCCGGTGCGGTGGTGCTCTTTTTATACGGCATCGTGCCTACCTTGCAGGAAGCCTCTTTCGGTCGTGTCTACGCGGCGTACGGTGGGATTTTCATCGTTTTATCCATCCTTTGGGGCTGGCAGGTTGATAAAGTAGTGCCCGATATGGACGATTTAGTCGGCGGAGCCATCGCTCTGGTCGGTGTTTTGATTATTATGTACTATCCGCGTTAACGGATATGGTACATTTTGATAAATGCCTTAAAAGTCACAATAAACCGGCTTAGATAATGCGATAACTGCGTGAAAAAGTAGCGAAAAAGCACTAAAAATGCTATAATATAAGTTGCTAATAAATTAAATGAGCGATTGAAATGTACGATTAGTTATTATTAAATGAGGTGAGACTGTGGAGGAAACGACCTGGAGTCACGGGAAAATTGAGCCCGTCCAGATTGATAAAGAAATGAAGAGCTCCTATATCGATTATGCCATGAGTGTAATCGTTATGCGTGCCTTACCGGATGTTCGCGATGGTCTTAAACCGGTGCATCGTCGTATTTTGTACGCTATGCATGAAACCGGTATGGCCCCTAATAAGCCTTATAAGAAATCGGCCCGTATCGTCGGGGATGTACTTGGTAAATATCATCCGCACGGGGATAGTTCCGTATATGATGCGACGGTGCGTTTGGCACAGGATTTTAATACGCGTTACCTCTTGGTAGACGGTCATGGCAACTTCGGTTCTATCGACGGTGACTCGGCGGCGGCTATGCGTTATACGGAAGTACGTATGGCTCGTATTACTACGGAAATGCTTGCTGATATCGACAAAGATACTGTTGATTTCATGCCGAACTATGATGAATCTTTACAAGAACCGACTGTATTGCCGGCTAAAATTCCGAACTTGTTAATTAACGGTTCGGCCGGTATTGCGGTTGGTATGGCAACGAATATTCCGCCACATAACTTGAATGAAGTGGCGGACGGCTTAATTATGCTCATCGACAATCCGGATGCGGATGTTAATGATTTGATGACTGCCATTAAAGGTCCGGACTTCCCGACCGGGGCGTTAATTCTCGGTCGTGACGGTATTAAAAAAGCTTACAGCACCGGTCGCGGCAGTATTAAGATGCGTGCCCGTGCCACTATTGAAGAAATGAACAAGGGCAAACATCGTATCGTGGTAACGGAAATTCCGTACCAGGTAAATAAAGCCCGTGTTATTGAAAGCATTGCCGAATTAAGCCGTGATAAAGTTATCGACGGTATTACGGCTCTTCGTGACGAAAGTGACCGTCGCGGTATGCGTATCGTGGTAGAACTTCGTGCCGATGTACAGCCTGATATCGTTCTTAATAAATTGTATAAACACACTCAATTGCAAGACACCTTTGGTGTAATCATGCTTGCCTTGGTAGACGGTCATCCGCGCGTATTGACGTTAAAAGAAGTGCTCACGCATTACTTAAATCATCGTTTAGGTGTTATCGTTCGCCGTACGCAGTTTGAATTGGCCAAAGCAGAAGCACGTGCTCACATCTTGGAAGGCTTGCTCATCGCACTTGATCATATCGATGAAGTTATTGCTACGATTCGTGCATCGGAAACTGATGAAATCGCGAAAAACGCATTGATGCAAAAATTCGGTTTAACCGAAAAACAAGCCGTAGCTATTTTGGATATGCGTTTACGTCGCTTGACCGGTTTGGAACGCGAAAAGATTGAAGACGAATACAAACAGTTGGAAATCCTCATTGCGGACTTGAAAGCCATCTTGGCCAGCGAAGAACGTCAACGCGGTATCATTAAAGACGAATTGACCGATATGAAACAGAAATACGGTGACAAACGTCGCAGTGAAATTACGATTGATACCTCCGAACTTGATGTGGAAGATTTGATTGCCGATGAAGAAATGGTTATCACATTGACTCGTCAGGGCTATATTAAACGCATGAATGCCAATGTATATCGCAACCAGCATAAAGGCGGTGTGGGCGTAGTCGGCATGAAGACGAAGGAAGATGATTATGTAGTACAGATTTCTCATGTACGCACTCATAATACACTCTTATTCTTCACGACGGCGGGCCGTGTATATCGCTTGAAAGGTTACGAAGTACCGGAAGCATCAAGCCGTAACTCCCGCGGTACAGCGATTATCAATGTATTGCCGCTCAATGTGGGTGAAACAGTTACGACCATGATTGATATGGAAACAGTTGATCATAGCCTTAACTTGTTAATGGTAACCAAACAAGGTGTGGTAAAACGTACATCCATTGAAGAATATCAAAACATTCGCCGCAGCGGTTTGAATGCGATTTCCTTGGCTGATGATGATCGACTCATTTCCGTATGCCTTACTTCCGGTAATCAGGATGTTCTCTTGGGAACCCGTAAAGGCATGGCTATTCGTTTCAATGAAGAAGACGTACGTCTCATGAAACGTTCCGCTCAGGGTGTTCGCGGTATTAAACTTAATGCCGGTGATGATGTAGTCGGTGCCGGTGTGATTACCGAATCGGGCGAAGCCTGTCAGGTATTTACCATCAGTGAAGAAGGTTTCGGTAAACGCAACAGCGAAGATGCATACTCGCTCCAGAAACGCGGTGGCAAAGGGACGAAAAACTTCCGCATTACCGACAAAACCGGTGATGTCGTAGCCGTAGAAATCGTAACTGACAGTGATGAAGTAATGCTCATCTCCGAACAGGGCAAGATTATTCGTTTTGATATGAAAGATATTGCCGTTAAAAAAGGTAAAGCAATTTCCGGTGTAAAATTGCAGAATCTTGAAGGCGGGGATAAAGTAGCTTCCGTTGCTATTATCGCCAAAGATGAGTTGGATACAGAAGAAGACAGCTTGTTCTAAGTTGTTTTAAGCAATAAAAATAAAAGGTATTGTAAGACTACAATCCTAAAATAAAGCGGTTTGAAGATTTAGGTAGCTTCAAGCCGCTTTATTGATTTTTTATTAAGTTATTGCTTCGATATTATTTTACCGTCTTTAATATGGACTCAAATACCTTTATTAATCAAAATAAATTCCTGAAAAATTCTCTTTTGTACAATTTTATGGTAAAATACATATATATAGAATGAAATATATAGATATAGTTGTATTTTACAAAGTGTAAATATGTAGTATAATTATAGAGTTCGCTGATTATCACTCAGCCCCTATCGGTACTCTATCGTAAGTATCGATTGGCCCTAAGTGCAGTGACTATAAAATCCTAAGAGGTTAGGTAATTTGGGTTAGGGAACAGATCCTAATAAAATGTACAGCGTTATAAGAAAATCAGAACGCTATAACCGTGTATTATTACTGTTAGTTCATAGGAGGCGAGTCCTATTTTAGAATTTAAAAGATTTGAATTAAAAGATAAACCAATCATTGATGATTATTTTGCAATTCATCATTATGAATCATCAGATAACTGTTTTACCACATTATATATGTGGCAGGACGCTTACGGTATTCAATGGGCCGAAGAAGACGGCGTATTGTTTATCAAAGGGGGCGGTAAACGTGAACCGTTTATGTTGCCGCCGTTTGCCGGTAAAGACGCAAAATTCGTAGACGGTCTTGATATGGCCAAAGAATGGTTTGAAGTAAATAATTTACCGTTCCGTTTAAAAGGCGTTAATCCGATCATGATGGAACGTATGAATACGCTTTGTCCTGATTGTTATGAATTTACGCCGGACCGTGACAATTTTGAGTACATTTATAAGACTCAAGATTTGATTACTTTATCCGGTAAAAAATTGCGTCAGAAGAAAAATCATTTAAACCAGTTCCGCATGCAGTATACCAACTATGAGTACATGCCGCTTACTTCGGATATTTTTGCCGACTGTATCGCTACGGCTGAATCTTGGGTGGAAACGCATCATGAAGAAGGCATCGAAGATGAGTTGGAATCCATTAAATTGTTATTCGCTCATTGGGATGAACTCGGTCTTGTAGGCGGTGCTATTAAATTGTTCGGTCGAATCGAAGCATTCACTATCGGTGAATACTTGAACGAACGTATGGCTTTGATTCATATTGAAAAAGCAAATCCTACTATTCGCGGTTTGTACCAGGCTATCAACAATGAATTCATTCGTCATGAATTTGCCGATACAGAATTTGTAAACCGTGAAGAAGATATGGGCTTACCGGGTCTTCGTAAGGCTAAAGAATCGTATAATCCGGATCATTTTGCCGAAAAATATGATGCGGTCTATGCCGATATTTGTCCGATTAAGGAATAAAGCATAAGGGGAGTCCCGAGGACTCTCCTTTTTGTATATACACTGAATTGAACTATGTAGTGCTTTAATTGGCATGCATATTATCTGACTATAATTGAGTGTTATGAAAAAAGAGGTGTGATTATGGAATTTAGAATTGCCAATACCAATGACACAAAGGCCGTGGAGAACTTGTGGGCCTATTGCTTTGAAACCAAAGACGATCCGTTTTTCCAATATTATTTCAGCAAAGCGTATGAACCGGAACATACCATGGTGGGGTATGACGGCAACGTATTGACCAGTATGGTACATTTACGTCAATACACGCTTAATGTGCGCGGTGCGCTTGTACCGGTTAGTTACATGGTAGGGGTAGCCACCGATCCGGTAGCGCGTCGTGGCGGTATCGGCGGCCAATTATTAACTGCTTCTTTGGAAGAGTTAAAGCAGCGCGGCCAGGGTATCACTATTTTAATGCCGTCTAAAGCAGCATTTTATCAGCAGTATGGTTGGGAATTATACGCTCATCAATGGGTGCAGACATTGAGTCTTGAAGAATTGCGTCCGCTTACAGATAAAACGTTACACTTCGGCCTTTTGCAATCGGAAGACGAATGGACTAAGTTAGCGCCTATTTATGAGGCTTATACGGAAGGTTTATCCGGTTATGCCGTACGTGGTGAAAAAGAATGGCATCGCTTGTTGGGCAGCTTCTTTGCGGAAGGCGTACGTGTAGCCTATGTGCAGACCGAGGACGGTCAGATTGAAGGCTATGCGGTGTATCGTTTGGGAGCGGAAGAAATTCCGGTAACCGAATTTGTTTATACCTCCCGTCGCGGTCAAAAAGGGCTCTTAAATTACTTGTATAATCATCGTTCACAAGGTTCAAGTATTCGCTGGAACGAAGGTATGCAGGATGAGTCCTATATTTTCCATCCGAACGGTAAAACCGGTCATACGACTATGCCGTATATGATGAGCCGTATCGTTGATGTTACGACCGCTATGGCGAGTGTGCCGGCTCATATTGATGCGCATTGGGCCAATCAGCCGGGCGTAGTTGACGGTAAGACGTATACTTTTACGTTGGGAGTGAAGGATTCCTTGGCAACTTGGAACGAAGGCACTTATGAAGTTACTATTCATAGTGACGGCCATGTAGCGGCCGTTACAACAGCGGACGAAGTTAAGGCTGATGTACAGGTTTTAAGTGAAGTTGGCGCCTTAAGCCTTATCCTCATGGGCCGCATGACAGTCTCTGAGTTACTGTTTGAAGGTAAGGTATGCGGTGAAAAAGCGGTTATTGCCATGCTTAACCGCGTATATCCGAAACAAAAAACATACATTAATGAATGGTGGTAAAATTTAATAAATTAAAGCCCTTATAAGGTTCAGACTCTATTAATAACGGATGTATTACATTTAAATTGATAGCTTTCTTGTATCTTATGAATGACATAAGTTAGGAGGATCCATGATAGATATTATCCCTATTCAAAAAGATGTAAGACATAGTAATTTTGATGCTTTATTTACAGTTGCCAAAGCGAAAGAGGTTAAAGAATTTCACGAGAGTTTGCCGGGGTATAAGGTAACACCGTTGCGAGAATTGAGAGCTTTAGCTAAACATGTGAGCCTTAAAAATTTATTTGTGAAAGATGAAAGTTATAGATTTGGGCTGAATGCTTTTAAAGGTTTGGGTGGCAGCTATGCGTTGGCGAAAGTAATTGCTGCGAAGTTAAATATAGCACCGGCTGAAGTGAAAAATGTGGAGCCCAATAGCTTTACTTTTGTCACAGCCACCGATGGCAATCATGGACGAGGGATTGCTTGGGCGGCCAAGAATTTAGGGCAGCAAGCTGTTGTATATATGCCGAAAGGGTCTGCGGTTGAGCGGCTGGAAAATATTCGTAATCTTGGGGCTGTAGCCGAAATTACCGAATTTAATTATGATGATACGGTGCGTTTTGCCAAATCACAAAGTGAAGCAAACGGTTGGATTTTAGTGCAAGACACGTCTTGGCCGGGCTATGAGGAAATTCCCGGCTTAGTTATGCAAGGCTATATGACAATGGCTCTTGAAGCGGTGCAGGCTTTGGGTGAGACCGTACCTACTCATATTTTCTTGCAAGCCGGTGTTGGCGCTATGCCCGGGGCCTTGACCGGATTTTTCAGCCATTATTACGGCGATAAGAAACCAACCATTATCTATGTGGAGCCGGATAAGGCAAATTGTGTATTTCAGACGGCTAAAGCCAATGATGGCACCTTACATGCCGTGACCGGTGATTTAGACTCTATGATGGCAGGGCTTTGTTGCGGTGAGGTATGCACGATAGCTTGGGAGCAAATTCGACAATTTGGTGACTACTGCGTATCTTGTGATGATAAAGTGGCAGCCGATGGAATGCGCGTGTTAGGGAATCCGTTAGCCGGTGATGCTCAGGTAATTTCCGGTGAGAGTGGTGCTGTTACTACCGGACTCGTTTATCGGCTCATGGCTGATGCGGATAAAGCTCATATGCGTTCGGAGCTTGGGTTGAACGAAGAATCGGTTGTTCTTTGCATCAGTACGGAAGGCGATACGGATAAGGCCAACTATCGTCGGATTGTCTGGGATGGCGCTTCCGGGCTTAGAAAGTAGAATTATCCGGGAAATAATAAGACACTTTGCAATGAATCAGTCGCAAAGTGTCTTGTTTTTTATTATAATGAAATTAGATTGAGATTTTTGATTATAAATAGGGTATAATAAAGTTAGAAACGGGAAATTTAAGCCGTTTGTATAAAAGCATGGAGGACTCTTATGAAAGATTTGTACTGTATGTTGGAGAGAGAGGTACTACCTGCTTTTGGTTGTACGGAGCCGATTGCGTTGGCCTTTGCGGCGGCGAAAGCGGTTGAAGTATTGGGGGCTTTTCCGAACAGCTTGCACGCTGATTGCAGCGGCAACATCATTAAGAACGCCAAGAGCGTTACGATTCCGAATGCCGGGGGGCGGACAGGTTTTTACTACAGTTTGATTTTGGGCGCCATTGTGGGAGATGCGTCTAAAGAATTGGAAGTGCTCGAAGGCCTGACGGTAGACGATGTGAAGCGAGCTGACGAATTATTTAACAGCAATTTCTGTACCGTATCGTTAGCGGAAGGTGTGGCGAATCTGTACATCGCGGTGACGGCTAAAACGGCGGATCACGAAGTGAAAGTAACAGTTCAGCAGAAACACACGAATATTACTCACATCGAAAAAGACGGTGAAGTCATATTTGATATGCCGATGGAACAGATTTTGGCCGAAGAAGTGCAAATGACATTTGACGATTGTTATGAGTTCGCTGAAAACGCCGATTTTAATCGGTTAAAAGAATTATTGCATCGTCAATTTGATTATAATATGGCGATTGCCGAAGAGGGTATGAAAAATTCATACGGCTCCAATATCGGGAAGCTTATCATTGAAGAATCGGCGAGTATCGCAGATAAGGCTCGTGCCTATGCGGCAGCCGGCTCCGATGCCCGTATGGGCGGTTGCAGCATGCCGGTTATGATTAACTGTGGCAGCGGTAATCAAGGGATTACTTTGGCCGTTCCGATTTTTGTATATGCCGAAGAATATAATGTGCCGGAAGAACGTCGTTATCGTGCGTTGGCCTTGGCTAATGTATTGGCGCTTTATATTAAGCATGATATCGGCCGTTTAAGTGCGTACTGCGGTGTTGTGAGTGCGGCTTCGGCTACGGCGGCGGGTATTGCTTATTTAATGGCTGAGTCGAAAGAAGTTGTGTGGGAAACTTTATCGAATGCTCTGGTTGGCACATCCGGTGTCGTTTGTGACGGTGCTAAAGCGTCCTGTGCGATGAAGATAGGCATGTCTTTGGGTAATGCGTTATTATCTTATCGCCAAGCAAAAACGAATAACAGTTTTAAAAACGGTGATGGTATTGTTAAAGCCAACATCGATGAAACGGTCCATACGGTAGGCCGCATCGCTCGTGAAGGCATGCGTGAAACGGATATCGTGATTTTAGAGTCAATGATTGAAAGATAAAAATCCTGATTAATTTGAGTTTTAACTGGCCTGAAAGCAAGTTTATAACTATAATTAAAATATAAGGTATATCTAAGAAAGAGAGTGACTACAATGAGCAAAACAGTATTAATCACAGGTGCTACGTCAGGGATTGGCCATGCTACGGCCTTAGCTTTTGCCAAAGCAGGGTATGACCTTTTGGTTTGCGCTCGTCGTTTGGAAGTATTGGAAAATATGAAAGCCGAATTCGAACCGGAATACGGTATTAAGGTTACGCCGTTTGCCCTTGATGTAACCGATCGTAAAGCTGTTTCCGAAATATTACCGGCTGTGATTGAAAAAGCCGGTGGTGTAGATATTCTCGTGAACAATGCAGGGCTTGCACAAGGATTGGATCCGTTCCAGGAAAGCTCCATAGACGATATTGAGCTCATGATTAATACGAATGTAAAAGGTTTGCTCTATGTATCGCGTACCGTGTTGCCATTCATGTTGGCTAAAAATGCCGGTCATATTATAAACTTGGGTTCTACGGCCGGAATTTATGCTTACGCTAAGGGCGCCGTATACTGTGCGACTAAAGCGGCGGTTAAAACATTGAGTGACGGTATTCGTATCGATACTATTGAGTCGGATATCAAAGTAACGACAATTCAACCGGGCATTGTAGAAACGCCGTTCAGCGAAGTTCGATTCCACGGCGATAAGGAAAAAGCGGCGGCGGTGTATGCCGGTGTTGAAGCTTTGCAGGCTGAAGACATTGCGGAAATTATCGTATTTGCCGCTACGCAGCCGAAACGCGTGCAGATTTCGGATATTACAATTATGGCCAATCAGCAAGCCACAGGCTTTATGATTGCCAAGAAATAAGTGAATGACAGTTGCCTGTGGCGAATACATCGTTACAGGCAATTGGCAGTTATACGTTTTTTTATTGAGTTCACTATAGAACTCTAATCAGACCGTGGGATTGGGGGAATGTACTGGCAGCGTCTGGGAAAGGCTTAACCGACATAGTATAGGCGGTGGGCAACATTTGATTGAACAGAATATTTTACTTTTGTATTGTGCGTTTTTAAAGATTGATATTGTGCCGATTTTGAATTTTTTAAGTGCATCAGATGGTTATTTTTTTTTATACCAGGGGGAAACTTATGAAAATAATTACGGTCAATAAGATTAAGTGCAATCATTGTGTAGATGAAATCGAAGCTACGGTACTACAGCCGTTCATAAGGTATCGGCGTGATAAGGTAGCAGTTGACCATGGTCTTGAATTGTTAAAACAAAATTCGGCGAAATGTGTAACTGTCAATCATGTTATTCATGACGAAATAAAGGCGCTCACTCGAGGAATAAACGATAAAATTCCCGACAATTATCCTGTCTGTCATCCTACGTAAATTTTAATTAATGACAATTTAATAATAAAAAAACAGCAATGGACTTGTCCATCGCTGTTTTTTATTAAGTAATTATGATTTAGCAACTATTATTCTTCCGAGCTTTTTGAAGTGAAAGAACGGTAGAGGTAATAAACGAAGCCGCAAAGTAAGAGAATGGATACAATCATAAAGCCTACTTTGAAAGCAAATACCATCATTTTGAAGGAAATATACATAAATAAGCCGGCTAATAATAACATAATTAAAGATTTCATTTTACATGTCTCCCTACTGTCAAAATTTTAATTTAAATGAGTACAAAACAGTAGCAAAGCATCGCGAGTATTATAGGTACGATGCGATCGATTAAATTGGCTTGATTATTGTGCCGATTATGAGCACATTGCTTGCTGTTCTTTTTAAATTATAGCAAATCTGAAAGTAAATCGCAAATTATCGAAGTAAAAATAACTATTTATTATGATTAGTCTTATTTTAGGCCGGCTATTAATAATGTGTTCTATAAGAAATGACCGCCAATCTAATAAAGAGCTGAATTGACGGTCATATTGTGATTTATTTAATTTTTTTCGGTAAAATAAATGTTTTTTCAAATTCGCAGAATAGCTTTAAGAGTTTAATATCTAAGTAAGATAAGGCTTCATCTCCGATGTCTCTCGGTATACCGAAGAACGGTTCCGCAATGGAGCCTGCAATGGCGGCCAAGGTGTCACTGTCGCCGCCGATGGAAATGGCATTGCGAATGGTATCTTCAAAATCGTTACCTTCAAGGAAGGCGACCACGGCTTGCGGTACGGTTCCTTTGCAACTGCCGTCAAATTCGTAGGTAGGGCGGATTCCGTCAATTGTAAAGTTCAAGTCGTAATAATTATCTTGGACAAATTTACGAATATCCTCCTTACTTGCCCGGTGCGAGCTAAGTAGATAGCACCGGCTGTGGCTTGCGCACCGGCAATACCGTCCGGGTGGTTATGAGTGACAGCCGTTACGGTGTGAGCCAGCTCGAGAACTTCTTCGAGGCTGTCACCGACATAGGCACAGCCGCTGACACGCATAGCGGCACCGTTGCCGTAGCTGTTATACGGCTTTGGATCTTTACTGTAAAGCCAATCGGCAAACATACTGCCATAGTCATAATTGAGACCGCGGAAAGCACGCCCCAATATACGCATTGTCATTACGGTTGTTTGGGCCAATTTTTCACGAGATTCGGAACCGGTTTTTAGTAAGGCCGCACCAACGGCAATGGTCATTACCGAATCATCGGTAGCATGGCAAGGGGGTTTAAAAAGTTCAAATTCTTTAGACTTCAGATTATCCCATTCAAAACGGGAGCCTACAACGTCGCCTACAATTGCACCTAACATAGTAATACGCCTCCTCATATCCAACACCTGATTCAATTAAAAAATAATGAATATTTAGGTTAAAAACCATAAAATATCATTAGGCTTATATTATACCACATGCTTTTTCCAATAAATATAGAGGGGAAGTTCAATGGTTTTTATCAAGATTTTTGAAATATAATTAAAAAATGAATCTGTGAAAATTAAAAGAGGGAAACTTTCAATGAGTGTGGAACTCTTTACTTATAGAATATGCCATAAAATTGTGGACGGGGATTTTTTTGAAAATAGGTATAGGGGAATAAAAAAACGGGGAGGATGGCATGGATTATTGGGGTCTGATAAGACGAATTATTATTGCATGTTTAATCATGGCGTCGGCGTCTATCATGGTTTCCACGAACTGTGTGGATAAAGTTTTTGAGTAGGCCACCAGATGGGTTGGCTACTGGGAACAGGGGAAAAAAGCATTAGGTTTCGGATCCGATGGATTTGGTTTCACAAACTGAGGATACCATTGTGATTAAATATACTTCACACACGGTTGTCGCGGAAGGTAGCGGTACGGTACGAAGAGAGTTTGCCGGCGAAGCGACGATGCGTAAGGACGGCCCCGTATGGTTAATTGATAAAATCCAAGAGCATCAAGTGAGAGTGGCTGACGAATAGACTGAGGACGAGCATAATTTGGAATTGACATATACTAATGGTAGAATAGAATTAATAACATTTAAATTATTTGATATTATTAAGTGATATATAAAAGAGGAGTATTTTACCATGAAATGTAGAAACTGTGGCACAGAGCTTAAAGAAACCAGTCGCTTTTGCCCAAACTGCGGCACAGCAGTAGATATGGAAGATACCTTGGCCAAGCCGAACGAAAATCAAGTTAATCAATCGGAACTGGCAACGCAGGGAGCCGAACCCGACAAGATTAGTAAGACAAGTCAATTTAATCAACCTGTTTATATGGAAGAATCACAGCAAACGGATGATGCCGATACAGCGCAGTCTGATACAGAGAATGCTTCGCATAGTGAAACGAATGAGTCTGAGAATCGGGTTGCTCCGGACAATGGTAATCGGCGGGGGTATGATAACGGGAATTACGGCAGTTATACGAATCTAACCGATGCAGACGGATATCCTCTGAATTGGGTAGGCTCATTACCGTTGATAGATAATTACATGATGTGTTTTAGAGAGAAATATTTTGATTTCAGCGGCCGAGCCACGCGCGGTGAATATTGGAAATTTACATTAGTGCAGTTCATAGTATGTTTCTTTGTATCGTCGTTGCTTTGGCTTTTTACCGACTTTGGCTACTTTGTACACTCTGCCATTAACTTAATATTGTTAATACCTGCTTTATCCGTACAGGTACGTCGTTTGCATGATATCGGGCGAAATGCTTTGTGGTATTTGTTGGTATTTATACCATTTGGCGGGCTTGTAATCTTTATTTTCAATTTACAGAAGAGTCAGCCGAATCCCAATGAATACGGACCGTTACCGGATTATTCTCATTATGCGCCATAAGATTCGGTAGAGGATAAATCTGACTGAATTTTAAAAATCTAAAAAAATTCTCTTGACAAAGTATATTTGTTGTGAGAGAATAGCAACAATCAAATGAGATATGTGATGAACAGGTATAAAGAACTATTTAGTTGCTTACAGAGAGTTGCCGGTCGGTGTGAGGCAATAGAACGGATAGTATCGAAACTCGCCTGCGAGCATTGTGGCTGAACCTCAGTAAGCCGTGACGGTAGTTCCGTTATAACTGCAAGAGAACCAACTAGGGTGGTACCGTGTTATAGTTTATGATGCCCCTGGAACACGTTATGTGATTCCGGGGGCTTTTTTGATAGGTGAAAAATTATTGGAAGTATTTAAACTTCAAGTCTAACAGTTTTTATATTTCAGGTCTTCAAATCTTCAGTCTTACATTCATCCATCAAAAGCATAACTGTTAATCTATTAATGTATATAACGCCCCTGGACGTACAGTCTGACTGTGCATCCGGGGGCGTTTTTATATTACCCGCCCACATGTTGAAAGGTTTGTAAACGACAGTGGGCATGACGGTTCTTTTGAGAAAAAAGAGAGAGCCTGCATCATGGGTGAGAGCATGAGGCGGTGGGGACTCATTTGAGTGAGAAGAGAGGAACCGGCCCTGTGGGTGAGAGCACGGGGCTAAGCCGGTTCATTCTTGTAAAAAGAATTTGAGGCTGCGGGTGAGAGCGTAGCACAATAGTTCTTTTGATTACGAAAAGAACGCTTTATTATATTGGCGTTATAGTTGAGAAATAAGAGAGAAAAAAGAGAGCAAAAAGAGAGGAAATTCATATGGAACAGGGGCAAGCAACTAATCAAATCAACGAAGTTACAAATCAAGTAGTCAATCAGACAAACGATAATGCAGTAAATCAAGATCGAGTGTATTTCTTTGATACAACTTTACGGGATGGTGAACAGAGTCCGGGCGTATCGTTACAGACTCCGGAAAAAATCGAAATCTCTCAGAATTTGGTTCGTTTAGGCATCGATGTGATTGAAGCGGGTTTTCCGGCTGCTTCGCCGGGCGACTTTGAAGCGGTTAAGAAAATTGTCGATGAAGTACGCGGCATTACGATTTGCGGTTTGGCCAGAGCCAACAAGGCAGACATTGAGCGTACGGCGGAAGCCTTGAAAGGTGCAGCCCACAGTCGTTTACATGTATTCATTGCCACCAGTGATATTCACTTGGAATACAAGCTTAAGAAAACGCGTGCCGAAGTGATTGAGATTGTGAAAGATTGCTTAGCCTTTGCAGCCGGTAAATTTGATGAAATCGAGTTTTCCGCGGAAGATGCTTCACGAACCGATTTGGATTATTTATGCGAAGTTTTTGCCGTTGCCATCGAAGGGGGCGCCACGATTTTAAATGTGCCGGATACGGTAGGTTACATGACACCGGATGAATTTGCGTATAAGATTCGCTATATTAAAGAACATGTAAAGGGCATAGATAAAGCAATTATCAGCGTTCATTGTCACGATGATTTGGGGATGGCCAATGCCAATACGTTGGCGGCTATTCAGGCCGGGGCTCGTCAGGTGGAAGGCACGATTAACGGGCTTGGCGAACGGGCCGGTAATGTGGGCATTGAAGAAGTGGTGATGGCGTTAAAAACGCGAGCCGATATCTACGGCGTTATGACGGGGATCGATACGAAGCAGTTCACTCGCGTCAGCAAGTTGGTAAGTAAATTGACCGGTATGGTAGTACCGCCGAATAAAGCAATCGTAGGTCGTAATGCCTTCGCTCATGAATCAGGTATTCATCAACACGGTATGTTGAATAATCCGACTACCTATGAAATCATGACACCAGAAAGTGTGGGGGCTGAAAAAACGAGTATCGTGCTTGGCAAACATTCCGGACGTCATGCCTTTGAAAGTCATTTGGAAGGTATGGGCTTTAAGTTCACTATGGAAAAAGTGAACGATTTATTCGCCAAATTCAAAGCGTTGGCAGATCGTAAAAAAGAAATCTTTGATGAAGATATTTTGGCTTTGGTTATCGATAATATCGACCATGTCAAAGCGGTGGAACTTATCCATCATCATTATAAATCCAACGAACGCGGCTATGCCTATGCCGATGTTCGCTTGAAAACACCGCAGGGAATTCGTGAAGATGCGGCGGTCGGTGACGGTTCCGTTGATGCTTCTTTAAAAGCAGCACAGCGTGTTATCGGTTTACCGATTGAACTTAAAGATTACCAGGTACGAGCCGTAACGGAAGGGCAGGACGCTCTTGGTGAAGTACAGGTGACCATTGCTTATAAAGGACGTCAATATAACGGGCGCGGCGTGAGTACGGATGTAATTTCATCCAGCGTTTTGGCCTATATTAACGCTGTAAACTATGTGTACTTGGCGGAAGAAATTGAGCAGGAAACAGCACAGGAGATAGAGTAGCTGTTACACACGATGAAGCTGAGAGAGCTTCAAGGTGAGATATTAGAGCTGATAAAGCGTAAATTCAGCATATGAGAGAAAAAATTTGAGAGAATTGAGGAGGACTTCGTTATGGGGATGACGATGACAGAGAAGAACATGGCACGCCACGCCGGTGTGGCTGCTGTGAAAGCAGGCGATATTATTGAGTGTAAGGTAGATGCTGTATTGATGAACGATATTACCTTTCCACCGGCGCTTAAAGAGTTTAGAAAAATCGGCAAACCTGTTTTTGACCGTGACCGTATTTATTTGGTGCCCGATCATTTCACACCGAATAAAGATATCAAATCCGCTGAGCAGGCTAAAGTGATGCGTGATTTTGTGAAAGCGGAAAAAATTACTCATTATTTTGAGGTAGGTCGTATGGGCATTGAACATGTATTGTTGCCGGAACAGGGCTTGGTAGCCCCCGGTGATATGATTATCGGGGCTGATTCCCATACTTGTACCTACGGTGCGTTGGGTGCTTTTGCTACCGGCGTCGGTTCCACCGATGCAGGCGTTGCCATGGCAATGGGCCAAACTTGGTTCAAAGTGCCGGAAACAATCAAGGTGGAGCTTACGGGCAAACCGAACCGTTGGGTAACCGGCAAAGATATTGTGCTTGAACTCATCGGTCGTATCGGTGTTGACGGTGCCCGTTATAAAGCGATTGAATTCACCGGCGACGGGGTAGCTCATTTAACGATGGCAGACCGTTTGACCATTTGTAATATGGCGATTGAAGCGGGCGGTAAATGCGGCGTTTTCCCTTATGATGAAACGACAAAGACCTATGTGACGGGTCGTGTGAAACGTGATTTTACACCGGTTACGGCTGACGACGATGCTGTTTACGGTGAAACGGTAACGATTGATTTAGCTGCTTTGAAACCGGTAGTGGCGTTCCCTCATTTGCCGTCCAATACTCATTGTGTAAATGAAATCGCCAAAGATATCAGCATCGATCAAGTTATTATCGGTTCCTGTACCAATGGGCGCTATGAAGACTTGAAGGCGGCGGCCGAGATTTTTAATAATCGCAAAGTAGCCGATTTCGTACGATGCATCGTTATTCCGGGCAGCCAGGCTGTGTATGATGAGGCTGTCAAAACGGGCTTGGTAGATATTTTTGTAGATGCCGGCTGTGCCGTAAGCACGTCGACCTGCGGTCCATGCTTGGGCGGTTACATGGGTATTATGGCGGCCGGTGAACGAACCGTGTCGACGACGAATCGTAATTTCAGAGGCCGCATGGGTCATGTAGACAGTGAAGTATATTTGGCCAGCCCATATGTGGCGGCGGCCAGTGCCGTTATGGGACGCATTGCCGGTCCGGAGGAGGTATAATATGGATTTTCAAGGTAAAATATGGCGCTACGGCGACAATGTAGATACAGATGTAATTATTCCGGCCCGCTATTTGGCCATTGCGGATATGGACGAATTGGCCACTCATGCTATGGAAGATATTGATACCACCTTTGCACCGAATGTAAAGCCCGGCGATATTATGGTGGCCGGTAAAAACTTCGGTTGCGGATCTTCCCGTGAGCATGCATCGGCTGTTATTAAGGCCAACGGCGTACCTTGTATTATTGTCCACAGTTTTGCCCGTATCTTCTTTCGCAATGCCATTAATATCGGCTTGCCGGTAATTGAAATCGGTGATGAAGTTGAAAAAATCCATGCCGATCATGAGGTAGGTGTGGATATGAGTACGGGGGAAGTACATAATTTGACGACCGGCGAAGTGTATCAAGGGACTGCTTTACCGCCTTTTGTACAAGTCATCGCCAAAGCCGGAGGACTCGTAAATTTTGCCAAACAACGCAGCGCTACCTAAAGTTTGCACATAAGTAGGCAATTAATATATAGTGTTTTATATTTAAAATAAACTTCACCATCTTTTTGGGGAAAAATTTGAGAAAAAACAGAGGGAACGGATATGAGTAAAACAAAAACGGTTGTTGCCATTAACGGCGACGGGATTGGTCGTGAAATTGTAACAGCCGCCCGGCGTGTGGTTGATGCGGCTGTGGCTAAAGATAATATAAAAATAGAATGGATTGAGCAAAAGGCCGGTGGGGAAGCCATTGACGCGTACGGCGAGCCGTTGCCGGCCGATACGATTAAAGCCTGTGAAGCGGCTCATGCCGTTTTGTTGGGCGCTGTAGGCGGACCGCAGTGGGATGATGTGGCACCGGCCATTCGCCCCGAGAAAGCGATTCTTGGTCTTCGTAAAGCTTTGGGCCTCTTTTGCAATTTTCGCCCTGTCCGTATCTTTAAAGCCTTGCAGGAATATTCACCACTCAAACCGGAACTCGTACAGGATGTAGATTTTGTTATCGTTCGCGAACTGACGGGTGGTATTTATTTTGGTGAGCGTGAAGAAGCACAGGGGGAAGGCCCTAATGAGTTGGCTTGGGATAAGGAAACCTATCATCGCTATGAAATTGAACGCATTATGGACGTGGCCATTGAAACAGCCGGTAAACGACGCGGTAAGGTAACGAGTGTTGATAAGGCAAATGTGTTGGCATCTTCTCGCCTTTGGCGTAAAATTGCACAAGAAAAAGCTCAGGCCAATCCGGAAATTGCCATGGACTATCTATATGTGGACAATACGGCCATGCAACTCGTTGTTAATCCGGGCCAATTCGATGTTATCGTGACCACCAATTTATTCGGTGACATTTTGAGCGACGAAGGTGCCGTTGTATCCGGTTCGCTCGGTCTTTTACCATCCGCTTCCATCGGTACGGGCACCGCTTTGTATGAACCAATCCACGGTTCGGCACCGGACATTGCCGGTCAGGGCATCGCCAATCCTTTGGGTACCATTTTGTCGGCAGCCATGATGTGTCGCTATTCCTTGAACGCGCCTCAGGCGGCTGATGCCATTGAAGCGGCCGTTGAAAAAGCTTTGGAAGCCGGCTATCGTACGGGGGATATCTACAAGGCCGGCATGAAACGTGTCAATACTATCGGTATGACGGATGCCGTTTTACAATATCTTTAATAGTGTAATCGTTTAGCCCAGTCTTAAACGTTAATTACCTTGCAATACTTTTAATGCTTATAAAAACCGCCATATAACAGCCTCCATTATCTTGCTGTTATATGGCGGTTTTATTCAATCTTAACTTTTGTCAGTGTAAATTATAATGTATATAAAACGAATAAAAGTGCTGAAATTGAGTGCTTTCTAAAATTTCCTAAATTGAATTTAGGTAAGAACTTTTTGAATTATAAATTAATATAATTTTTCCAGCACGGAATCGTCAATTTTGAAGGTATGTTCTTCAGCCGGAAATTCACGGCTTTTTACGTCTGCTATGTAGCTTTTAACGGCATCAATTGTAATATCGTGGAGGTTGGCGTACTTCTTAACGAATTTAGGGGTAAAGCCGTTGCTGACACCCAACAAATCGTTGCAAACGAGGACTTGACCGTCACAACCGTTGCCGGCACCGATGCCGATGGTCACCATGTTTTTGAGCGACTGTGTTACCTTCGTAGCCAAAGCGGCCGGTACGCATTCCAATACACACGCGAAAGCACCTGCTTCTTCTAAGGCTTTGGCATCGTCGATTAATTGTTGCGCAGCGGCCATTTCTTTGCCTTGCACTTTAAAACCGCCCAACTGATTTACCGATTGAGGTGTTAAACCGATATGAGCTACTACCGGAATACCGGCAGTGGTAAGTTTTTTGATTAAAGGTGCTACTTCCTGACCGCCTTCGAGTTTAACCGCCGTACAGCCGGTTTCTTTCAAGAAGCGACCGGCATTGTACATGGCATCGGCCATATCGGCCTGATAGCTCATAAACGGCATATCGGCCACTACAAGGGCCGTTGAATTACCGCGGACTACCGCTTTGGTGTGCTGAATCATTTCATCCATGGTTACGGGAATGGTGGATGTGTAACCGAGCATCACATTGCCGACGGAATCGCCTACCAATATCATGTCGATGCCGGCTTCATTAACATTACGTGCCATGGCAACATCGTAAGCGGTAATCATGGTAATCGGTTCGCCTTGTTCTTTCATCTGTTTAATGGTTGTTACAGTTTTTGGTTTATTGTTCATGGGAAGTCTCCTCCTCAGTAGCAGCTTCAAAATTAGATTGGTTATTTAAACATTCGGCTGATTCAAACAGACTGAATAATTCATCCGCCATAAGTGGCGTAATAGTCTGATTAGCCAGAGCCACACAAGTTGTGGCACTTCCTAAGGTTTTATAAAGGGGCCGTATGGAAGCGGGTAATACTTCTAAATGCCGCTCCACCGTTGTAATGTCACCGCGGGCGATGGGACCCGTTAAGGCCTCACCCGGTGCGGTTACGGTTTTCAGATTGGCGGCTACGCCTTCAAATAAAGGACGTAATGCATCGTATGCATCTTGCAAGTTATCGGTCCAACGGCTCATCAGTTTCTGTGCCAAAGCTTGTAAAGTAACTGTGTAGTTGGCACAAATGCAGGCAGCCGCATGATACAGTGCTCTGTCTTTGGTCGGGACATAAAAACTGCGACCTTTTAAGAGGGTTACCAGTTCCTTGGCGGCCTCAAGTGCTTTGGCATCACCGTCAATGGCCATAAAGACGCCTTCTAAAGGTGCCAACGGTTCTTGAGCGGAGGCAAAGCTTTGGAGCGGATGGAGGCTGCCTACGGAGGCTCCTGTTTTTTGTAAAGAAGCCAACGGCGCCAAATCCAAACTGCCGCTGCAGTGTAAATATATGCTATTGCGCATAGCCGGCTCGTGTTGAGCCTTTTGAGCGAGGTATTGGGCGACGGCAGGTACCAACCGGTCCGGTACTGTGAGTAGTACTACATCAGCCTCAGCGGCTAAGGCTGTGTGAGATAAGGTCGGTACCTTGAATCGGGCGGCTAAAGTGGCAGTTTTTTCAGAAGAAGAACCAACAATGCCGACCAGGTGGTGAGGCAAGTGGTGCGCTAAGGTGCAACCGACTTTGCCACCGCCGATAATGCCAATTTTCATGAAACTCCTTTCTGCTTTGTGACGGTCGCAAAATTCCATAAAAAAAGGCGCACTTCGACCTCGAAATGCGCATAAAATTCCTATGTTGCGTCTCGTCCCGGTCTGATAGATCCAAGCGATAAAAATAGAATAGAAAATATAAAGATGTAAATTATGTTGAAACAGATGCAGTTCTTGACAGATACCACTCTGATTCACTGTTATTATAGCATAGCCGAATATTTATTGAAATATGATGTCGCAAGTATAAATAAACCGTATAAGAGCCGTTCACATACTCTCTATGATGAATAAAAGTTCTGTGAGAGAGGAAGTAAGTTTTATGACGAATTATGAAAATTCGTATTGACTTCTTAATTCGCTTGTGTGTATAATTGAACAAAACATATAGTTATCATCTGCGAACAGGAAGAGTAGGTATACGAGTTCGGCTACAGCGAGTCGGGAATGGTGGAAGCCCGGTGCAAGAAAGTATAGTGAATGGACCTGGGAGATGTGGCCCGAACTGAGGGTAGGCGCCACCGGTCATCTCCGACCGTTACCAAAGGAGCGCGTATCGCCTGTATTGGGTAGGCCGTACGTAGTGAGCCGGGTCTTTTGACCAATCGGGGTGGCACCGCGGATTAACCTTCGTCCCTATATATTTTGGGATTGGAAGGTTTTTTTTATACCCATTTTTAGGAGGAGAACAGTATGGAGCGAATTCAAGATGTTTCGAAATTAGTATATACTCACGTACAAGGTGGTCAGTTCCGCTGGGTTACGGTGAGCACCTTAATGTTGGCGCTGGGCACGATTTTACACTTAGTGAGCCCAAGTGTGGCCGGCATTACACCGAACTGGATGATTGCTACGTATTGCGTAGCCATTCATTTAACCAGACCAAATTATCGTCAGTCTCTGGGGATTGGCCTTGTAGCGGCGCTCATTAACCTTATGACGTCGAAATCGGCGTTCCCGTATGCCAACCTTTTGAGTGAACCGGCCGGCGCACTTACCGCAGCTTTTGTGGTTCAGATGTTCAGCCGACTCAAATTCGGTCGTATGGTAGTGCCGCCGGTAGTATCCGGATTTTTCAGTACAGTCGTATCGGGTGGGATTTTCGTTACGGTTTTATATGTAGTGTTAGCCTTACCGACTGATGTATACGTAAAAGCTATGTGGCCGTTAGTTTTTTTGGTAGCTGCCATCAACGCTGTTATTACACCGCTTTTATACGTTCCGGCACAGCGCTTATTCGCTCGCCGCGGTTATTTACCGAAAGCAGACGAAGTTATTTCCAGCGACCACAGCCAATATGAATTGACTCCGGCTACGGATGCTAAAATCTCGATTGAACATTTCTCATATTATTACGGCCAACAAACCAAACCGGCCCTTAAAGATATTAATTTAGTTGTAAATGACGGCGACTTCCTCGTAATTACCGGCCCTGCCGGTTGCGGTAAATCGACTTTATGTATGGCTATGATCGGTGCTGTTCCTAAGTTCTACGGCGGCCGCATGGAAGGTATGGTATTTGTTAACGGTAAAGCAACAACGCAGGCTGAAATATCCGAATTGGCCACTGAAATCGGCGTTGTTCTGGCAGATTATGATACTCAGCTTGTTACCATGACCGTAGCTGAAGAAGTGGCGTTTGCCATGGAAAACCGCGGCTACACACCGGAACAGATTAAAGAACGCAGCGCTGTAGTCTTCAAACAAGTCGGTCTTGAAGGTATGGAACAGCGTAAAATTCCAAGCCTCTCCGGCGGGCAACGTCAACGTTTGGCCATCGCTTCCGTATTGGCTACGAATCCTTCCATCTTGGTATTGGATGAACCGACCAGTTCCCTGGATCCTGAAGGGACCGCTGAATTGTATCGCTTAGTAGGTGCCCTCAACAAAGAGTACGGCATTACCGTAGTCGTTATTGACCATGATTTGCATGCAGTTCTTCCGTATGCCAACCGTATGGCGCTTATGGTGGATGGCGAACTTCGTACCGATTCCTTACCGGAAGAAACGCTTCGTTATATGTATGATCACAATATCTATGTAGACGCGTTGCCATCGATTTTCACAACGTATATGCGTTTAGAAGCGGCCGGATTTACTTTTGAAAAACCATGGCTCAGTGTGGCAGCCGCCAAAGCGGGGCTTAAAAGCTGATTCATTAAATTGAGTAATTAAGGGCTAACACTTTAAGGCCAATGATTAAAAAGTAAATGATTTAAAACTTAGCGAATTAAGGCTATAGATTGACAGTGAAGAACGAATTCAAACAATAGGAGGTTCGTATGCTGGAAGTAAAAGGCTTGCGTTTCGGCTATGTGCTGGGCCAAGATATTATAGATAATGTAGATTTTTCCATCGGTGAAGGCGAGTTTATCGCTATCGGCGGTCGTAACGGCTGCGGCAAAACAACGGTGACTCGTTTGTTGATGGGACTCGAAAAACCGCGCAGCGGCAAAATTTATTACAACGATACAGATATTACGGCGTTACCGCCATCAGAACGGGGGCGTTTTATCGGCTATGTATTCCAACAGCCGGACCGTCAGATGTTCCGACCTACCGTTGCTGAAGAAGTAGCATTCGGACCGGAACAATTAGGTTATACCAAAGCCGAAGTGGCCGATATTACCTCTAAAGCCTTGGCAGACACCGGTATCAGCCACTTGCGTGATGCGTATCCGCCGAATTTACGTCGCGGTGAAAAACAGCGCGTGGCCATCGCCTCGGCTCTTGCCATGAAATCCAAGATTTTGATTTTGGATGAACCGACCAGTGGTCAGGATGGCAAGGAAACACGGGAATTATTGGAATTGTTGGAAACCTTACGTGCCACCGGTCTTACCATTATTCTTGTTACCCATGATATGGAAATTATGGCCAGTCATTGTACGCGTGCCATTATCGTAGGCTACGGCACGAAAGCTTTTGACGGGAAGCCGGAAGAATTATTTATGAAACGTGATGATTTATTTGATTTGGGGCTTACTAAACCGCCTTGCGTGGAATTGGCGGAAGCCGTACCGGGACTCGGTTATTGCAAATCAATGGCAGAATTTGAAGCAAAAATGTTGAGTTTAAAGGCTCGCAGTTAGGAGGAACCATGCAACGATTAGTACCATTTACCAAAATATTAATGACCATCGCATTTTCCGCATGGGCTGTCCTTTTGACAACGACTTATGAATTGAGCCTTTTATTAGCCTTGGAATTGTTAATTTTATTAGTTACCGGTTTGTTGGTTCGTCAATATAAAGCCGTTTTAACATTAGCCGCTTTTGCCGTATTTTTGGCTGTTGTTCAATTCCTCGGCGGCGGTACTTTGGAATCGGCGTATGTAACCGGTCTTCGTATGCTTTGTATGACGATGGTATTTATCATGCTCTTGGCGACGACCAAATTGCAGGATTTGACGGCCGCCTTGGTAACGCAGTGTAAAATCCCTTACGAATATGCCTTTATGTTTACCGCAGCACTTCGATTTGTACCGGATTTCATTGCGGAAAGTCATGCCGTTCAAGAAGCACAAGCTTGCCGCGGCCTCGCTTTGGAAGGCAATTTCTTTAAACGCTTTGCCTCCTACGGATCCGTTATTCAGCCTTTGTTGTTAAAATCCTTGGGCCGCTCCGAAACGATGGCGTTATCCTTGGAACTTCGCGGTTTCGGCAATAAAGACCACAGCTTCGTTGCCACCGTTGGTATGCGTGCTTTGGATTATGTCGTAACAGCTGTTTTAGTGCTTATTACGATTGCCATTATTATGTATGTGCGAGGCGCTATATGAGTAATGATATTCCCGATATGAACGGTAACCAGCCTTTTAATAACGGTCACACAACAAATGTGGCGACTCCCATCGGCCCGAAGGCGGCTCAAAATCAGTATCCCGTGGCCGGTAATAATCAGTATGAAGGGCAGTTGGCTGACGGACATATTCATACTGAACTTTGCCCGCACGGCAGCGGCGATAAGGTGGCAAGTATTATTGAAAAAGCCATTGAATTCAGTTTTTATAAACTTTGCATAACGGAACACGCACCGTTGCCAAGCGGTTTCAGTAAACGCTATAAAGGCGATCCGGAAGGTTTGGCTACGGCGTCGCTTCGCATGGATCAAGTAGAGCCGTATTTGGCTTTGGGTAATGAGCTGCAACGCGAGTACGGACAATACATTAATTTGTCGGTCGGTTTTGAAGTGGATTTTTTACCCGGCTTTGAAGAGGCTACACAGGAATTCTTAAATATGGTGGGGCCGTATACGGGCGAAAATCTTTTATCTGTTCATTTTATGCAGGGCGCTAATGACGGTTTTTGGTGCCTTGATTATAGTGAAGTCGAGTTTGCCAAAGCGTTTGGTCAATATTTGACAAAGCAGGATGTTTTATATCGACGCTATTTTGAATTGGTATTGCAGGCGGTGCAAACGGATTTTGGTCCGCATACACCGGTGCGCATCGGTCACATTGATGTGATTAAAAAGTATCAAAAGCATTTTAATTTCAGATCGTCTTATGATCAACAGACGCAACAGGTAATTATGGAAATCTTGCGTACCTTAAAAGTACAAAATCGTATGCTTGACTATAATGTAAGCGGGGTTTTCAAGGCAAACTGCGGTGAAATGTATCCGAGCCCGTTTATTCAGGGCATGGCCTATGTCTTGGGTGTACCGTACATGATGGGATCTGACTCACACAGCTTGGATGCGTTTGTTCGAGCCTGGAGTGTGTAGTTAAAGCTCAAGAGAATAACTTGAAGCTGATATAGTCGCCCTTCCGAGCGGCGGCAAGCGTAAATCAGAAATGGGAAATCAAATAGAGAGAACAATAAGATAATAAGTCTTTGGCTGTATGATTGATACAGCTAAAGGCTTTTTTATTTATGTTATATTTCGCTTGAAAACATTAATTCATTCCTTAAATACATAATTGCTATGCTTAAATGAAAGTTGACTATCCCGGTTTGAAAGTGTATTATAACTTTAATACTTTAGTTAGATGAAGAATAAAAGCAGAGATAAAACTGGATGGAAAGAGAGAGTAGGGAGCAGGTATGAGACAAAAACGTTTACCACCGGGATTTCGTGATGAGTTTGGCGAAGAAGCACAGAAAAAAGCGGCCCTTAGTCACGGCTTGGCCAAATGTTTTTATGAACGGGGCTATACCAAGATTAATACGCCGCTGATTGAATACAAAAATATATTTGATGATTACGACTTGGCCGTGCAACAACGGATGTATGAAGTCGTTGACAGTTCGCAGGAACGCATGGTAGTGCGCCCTGATCTGACATTGCCGATAGCTCGTTTCTTGGCTAATATTCAAGTGAATTTGCCAAAGAAATTCTATTATATCGGTGACGTTTTGGCTATGAATCAGGTACATCGCGGCTGGGCCAATCAAGTAACGCAGGCGGGGATTGAACTGGTCGGTTATGCTTCTGAACAAGCGGAGTTGGAATGTTTGCTGATTATTAATCAGGTCAATCGTTTATGGCTCAATAATCGCCTCTATGTGGAACTTAGCGATGCTCGTTTTGCTGAAACGGTAGTGGCGGCTCTGGGGCTCAGTGAAAATGAACGGACTGCCTTATTTGATGCTTTATTTAACAAAAACCTGCCTGTTTATGAACGTTTAATTGAATCATATGCGGAAAATACTTTATATTCATTACTTAAGATTTGGCCGCGCCTTTTCGGATCCATTGATGAAGTAAAACGTGAACTGGAGGCCATTATTTTACCGATGAATGCGCAGCGTTTGGTGAACGGAGTCATGGAAATGGCTCAGGCCGTGCAAAAATTATCGAGTCAGCAGGTGAGGATAGATTTTAGCAGCCCCGCACCACAGCCGTATTATACGGGAATTACGTTCCGCGGTTATGTTGACGGTGTAGCCAGTTACCTGGTGAGCGGCGGTCGCTATGATAAATTACTCGCCAATTTTCAAAAGGAACCGACTTGTGCGGTGGGCATGGGTTTTGATTTAGATGTATTAACCGAAGTGGCTCATATTGAAGTGCCGAAGGCACAACCGATTTATGTATACGCAGAGTTCGGTGCTTGGGATAAAGCGGCCGATTATTTGCTGGCACATCCGGCCTATAGCTTGGTATTGGCGGATACATTGGCGGAAGCTCGGACGCAGGCTAAAGCTGACGGAGCGAAGCTTTATGTAGTTACAGCGGAAGGGGTGAAAGCTGATGCTTAGTATTGCGTTGACTAAAGGGCGTGTGGAAGAGCAAGTCATTCCGTTGTTTGAACGTTGCGGCATCGACTGTGAACCGCTTCGAAATAAAAAGCGCAAACTTGTTATTAATTTGGGCGATAATTTAAAAGTGATTTTGGTAAAAGGCGGCGATGTCTTGACCTATTTAAATAATGGGGTGGTTGATATCGGTATCGTAGGCAGCGATATTTTGGATGAGCAGCAAAACACGGGCTATGAGTTATTGGATTTACAAACCGGTCGCTGTCAATTTATTTTAGCATCGCTGGCAGGCTATGATATGAATGAACCGCGGCGTCACACTATCGGCACAAAGTATCCGAATATTACGAAACGCTATTTTGCGGGCCGCGGTAAAGATGTGGAAATTATCAAAATTGAAGGTTCTGTGGAGTTGGCACCGCTTATCGGCTTAGCGGATGCTATCGTGGATATAACGGAAACGGGTACAACTTTGCGTGAAAATAATCTTCAGATTTTTGACAAACTGAGCCCGATTTCGACTCGCTTGGTCGCCAATCCTTTGGCTCTTAAACAAAAACGGAGTGAGATTTTTGACTTGGTAGATCGGTTAAAAGCGGCTCGGCAGTCGGACGATTTTAAATAGCTTTGAGATATATACTTGGGATATTTAATTTGAGAAAAACAGGAGAAAGGGTAATAGTATGAAAATATACAGAGAACCGTTGGCCAAGATGCTGTCTTTGGTCAATCAATATACAGCGGCCACAACAGACTTGGTTATTGAACAACAGGTACGCCAGATTATTGAAACCGTTATTGCTAAGGGTGATGCCGCTTTACGTGATTACAGCGAAAAATTCGACGGGGTGAAGTTGACGGATTTAAAGGTAAGCGAAGAAGCGTTGGTAGAAGCGTATAATTCATTGGAACCGGCGTTAAAAGAGGCTTTGGAAGTTGCCAAAAACAACATTGAAGCCTTTCACAAACGCCAAATTGACCAGAGCTTTATCGACCTTGATACACCGGGTATTATGCGAGGTCAGAAAGTGACGCCGTTAAAGCGAGTGGGCATTTATGTACCGGGCGGTACCGCCGCTTATCCGTCCACGATTCTGATGTGTGCGTTACCGGCCAAATTAGCGGGCGTGAAGGAAGTCATTATGGTGACACCGCCTCAAAAAGACGGCATAGCACCTATTGTGTTGGGGGCGGCCAAACTGGCCGGTGTTGATGCGGTGTATCAGGTTGGCGGAGTTCAGGCCGTGGGTGCCCTTGCATACGGTACCGAATCGATTCCGAAAGTGGATAAAATCGTGGGCCCCGGCAATATCTATGTGGCCACGGCTAAACGTCAGGTGTTCGGCCAAGTATCTATTGATATGATTGCGGGACCTTCGGAAATCGGTATTCTGGCGGATGAAACGGCGAATCCCATTCACTTGGCCGCCGATTTATTGTCTCAGGCAGAGCATGATAAACGGGCACGGGCTATTTTAATTACCGATAGTGAAGTATTGGCTCATGCCGTTGCGGATGAAGTGGAACGACAACTACAGACTTTACCGCGTCAAGACATTGCCCGCACAGCCATTGAAGAACGCAGTTTTATTGCCATTATGGATTCTGTTGCCGATATGTTTACCTTAATGAATGAAGTGGCGCCGGAACATTTGGAAATTCAATTGGCCAATGCCATGAATTATATGAGTTTGGTTGAAAATGCCGGCTCCGTATTTCTCGGTTCGTACACGGCTGAGCCGTTGGGCGATTATATGGGCGGCCCGAATCATGTATTGCCGACCAGTGGCACGGCTCGTTTTTCCTCACCTCTCGGTGTATATGACTTTGTAAAACGCACAGCTTTTATGCAATTTTCCAAAGAACGTTTGGCCGAATTGGCACCGCATATTGCTACCTTGGCTCGTACGGAAGGTTTGGAAGGCCATGCCCGTTCCATTGAAGTGCGTTTTGACCAAACAAAAGATGTTTCCGTAACGGATGAGGCGGAGGTCGTTGGCTATGGACACTGATTATAAAGCGGCTAAGGCCGTTAATGGCAGCGAAGCGGTTAATGATAAGGCATCGGCTTCACCGCGTAAGGCTACGGTAACACGGGTTACGGCGGAAACAAACATTGCGGTGGCTCTTAATTTAGATGAACAAACCGGTATTGATGTGAGTACCGGTATAGGCTTTTTTGATCACATGCTAACGCTGTTTGCCAAACATGGTCGTTTCGGTTTGACGGTTAAGGCGCATGGTGATACTTATATTGATGCGCATCATACGGTAGAAGATGTGGCTCTTGCTTTGGGACAGGCTCTTACGCAGGCCTTGGGTGATAAACGGCAAATTGAAAGATATGGTGATGCCTGGGTACCTATGGATGAAGCTCTGACTCAGGTCGTGATCGATTTGAGCGGCCGTCCCTATTTAGTATTTAAAGCAGACTTGCAAACTCCTTTGTTGGGGAGCTTCGAAACGGAATTAGTGGAAGATTTCTTCCAAGCGCTTGCCATGAACGGCCTTATGAATCTTCATGTGCGCAATGAATACGGGCGTAATACTCATCATATTATTGAGAGCATGTTTAAAGCCTTGGGCCGAGCCTTGCGTAAAAGCGTAACAGTCAATGAGGCCATTGAGGGCATTAACTCAACTAAGAGGAGTTTAACCGTATAGAATGTAAGATTTGGCACAGTCGGTTATGAGAGAAGAGAAGGTACATGAATGATTGCAATTATAGATTATGATGCGGGGAATACCTTTAATGTGCAAAAAGCGTTCACTTATTTGGGGATTCCCAACGTGTTGACGGCGGATAAAGAAATTATTTTAAGTGCCGATGGGGTTGTAGTACCGGGCGTGGGAGCGTTTCGTCAGGCTATGGATACCTTGAAACGACGACAACTGGTGCCCGTATTGGAAAACGTGGTGACCGGTCGTATTCCTATATTAGGTATTTGTCTGGGGATGCAGTTGTTATTCGATTCGTCTACTGAGTATGGTGAAACGGAAGGACTCGGCTTTATTCCGGGAACGGTTGAGGCGATTCCGCAAGACTTGGGGCTCATGGTGCCGCATACCGGTTGGAATCGTAATCGACTGCTGGATGCAACAAGTCCTTTTAGTTGTATTGACGGTGAATATACCTATTTTGTTCATTCCTATTATGTGAATTGCGATGCCCGATATATTACGGCAACCGCTGATTATGGTATTGAAATTCCGGCTGTAGTGGCAGCGGGGAATGTGTATGGCATGCAGTTCCACCCTGAAAAAAGCGCCGCCATAGGTCTTCGTTTGTTGAAGCGCTTTGGTGAAATATGCCATGGCGAATACAAAGGGGAAGTAATGGCATAATAGAATTTTAGTAAGGCTGTATTAAATTTATAGCCGATGTCGTGAAAATTCAAAGACATTATTTACAGTGAAATTTGATAATTAAAATAATTCTTAAAAGTTAGTGTTTGTTGTATATAAGGGGCGGTACTGCACATTTTTTTATAATAAAGACTAATACATTTTATAGAAAAGTTCGATATAAAATGTAGACATATGTAAAATAGAGGTGTATATTATAAAATTATACATAATATAACAGCAGTACATAAAGGAGGGGATGACCGTGATTTTTCCGGCCATTGATATACAAGACAAACGCAGCGTTCGTTTATATAAAGGTGATTTTGATAAGGAAATAGTAGTTAATTACAGTCCGGTGGCACAAGCTGAAGACTATGAGGCAGCCGGTATTAAGGCACTTCATGTGGTGGATTTGGATGGTGCTAAAGCCGGTAAACCGGTCAGTTACGATATTATTATCGGTATTCGTCAAGTTTTTAGCGGAATTATTGAAGTAGGTGGCGGCATTCGTGACGAAGAAACTATTAAAGCGTATTTAAATGCCGGTATCGACCGTATTATTTTAGGTTCGGTCGCTTTAAAGCAGGCGGAATTTACCAAAGAGATGTTGGCTACTTATGGTTCGGAACGAATTGTAATCGGTGTTGACGGCGCCGACGGCAAAGTGGCTACGGAAGGTTGGCTTGAAAAATCCGATGTGGATATGAGCCATTTAATTCGTGAGATGATGGTTGCGGGAGCTAAACATTTTATCGTAACGGATATTAATCGTGACGGTACTATGCAGGGCGTTAACCAGGAATTATTGGTTAGTTTGCATGAACAATTTCCGGAAGCTCGTATCATTGCATCCGGCGGTATTCGCAACGCCGGCGATATTGTAGCACTTCGTAAAGTCGGTATTGTCGATTGTATCGTGGGTAAGGCTTTTTATGAAGGCCCGTTAGCCTTGATGGATATTGTTGCTTTAGAAAAAAGTGAATTAGCAGGGACGTTGATCGAACCGTCGCCTTACTATACGCGACAAATTTATAAAGAATCAGCATCGTTGTAAGTTAACTACTAACTTAAAAGAGTCTACCTTAAAATATAAGCCTTGATATTTTAAAGCTTATAAGAGTGATAAAGGAGTAGCGAGACCATGTTGGCAAAACGTATTATCCCCTGTTTGGACGTGGATAACGGTCGTGTCAAAAAAGGGGTAAATTTTATAAATCTGGTTGATGTGGGTAATCCCGTAGAGATTGCCGCTTCCTATGAAACACAAGGTGCCGATGAACAGGTATTTTTGGACATTACGGCGACGACGGAAGGTCGGGGGACCTTTAAAGATGTGATTTCCGCTATATCTAAAGAAGTATTTATGCCGCTTACCGTAGGCGGCGGAATTCGTACCGTTGAAGATATGCAACAGTTATTGCAGGCCGGTGCGGATAAGATTTCTTTAAATTCGGCTGCATTGGCCAATCCCCGGCTTATCCGTGAAGGGGCTGAAAAATTTGGCAATCAGTGCATCGTTGTGGCTATTGATGTGAAAACGGATCCGCTTACCGGTGAACGGTACGCTTATAGTCATGGGGGCCGTAAAAAGACGGAGCGCTTGGCCTATGATTGGGCTCAAGAAGCAGTAGCTTTGGGAGCCGGTGAGCTGTTGGTGACAAGCATGGATAAGGACGGTACCAAATCCGGCTTTGATATTGAATTATATGAGCGTCTCGGTGAATTGGTACAGGTACCGATTATTGCTTCCGGCGGGGCCGGTACGGTGGACCACTTCGTGGAAGTTTTTACAAAAACTAAGGTAACCGGTGCTTTGGCAGCCTCTATTTTTCACTTCGGCGAAATAACGATTGCTGAATTGAAAGATGTGTTGCGCGCCCATCATATTCCGGTTCGCTAGGAGGCGTATTTAAGATGGCTGAGAATGTTATATATACGGCGGGGGACAAAAAGGCAATTGATGACCTGACGCCCGATTTTGCTAAGGGACAGGGTTTATTGCCCACGGTGGTAGTTGATACGGTTACTAAGGAAGTACTTATGGTAGCCTACATGAACCAGGAAAGTTATGAACGGACGTTACAATCCGGTAAAACCTGGTTTTGGTCGCGTTCACGTCAAGAACTATGGCATAAAGGTGCCACCAGCGGTCATATGCAAAAGGTGGTAAGAGCGGCTTTGGACTGTGACCGGGATACATTGCTGTTGGAAGTCATACCGAATGGACCGGCTTGTCATACAGGTGCACGGAGCTGCTTTTTTAATGAGATTAAACTCAAATAAAAGTAGTTTGGGAAGGCTTAATAAGAGAGAGGGACTATCATGACGCAGGAATTGGCGGAATTATATGAAGTCATTAAGAATCGGCAATTGAAGCCGAAAGAAGGGTCCTATACGAATTATTTATTCGAAAAAGGACTGGATAAGATTTTAAAAAAAGTAGGCGAAGAGGCTACCGAAGTGGTTGTTGCGGCCAAAAATGCAGGCACTGAAGAACTTGTCAGTGAAACAGCGGATTTACTGTATCATGTATTGGTTTTGTTGGTTGAAAAAGGAATTCCTTATGAAGCAATAACCGAAGAATTGGTTCGTCGTGAAGGACGCATCAGCAAAACAACGGATAGACCTGAAATAAAGAATTTGTAGCCTGTGTAGGTCCACCCGAGAGCGGTGGGCCTTTTTTAAAAGGCATATCTTTGATGGATATAAGAAGAAAGAGAGCTTGGGTATGAAAGAGAGTATTAAACAATTAAAACCATATATTCCGGAAGAGCCGGTGTCAGCTTTGCAGGCGCGTCTGGGTGTGGAGCGTGTAGTTCGTTTATCGGCCAATGAAAATCCGTACGGCACATCGCCGCAAGTGCGTGAAGCGGTCCTTAAGTATGTGACCGATCATGACAGCAGTCAGTATCCCGACGGTAATGCCGGTTCTTTGCGTACCGCCTTGGCAAAACATTTAAACGTGCCGGAATCATCTCTTGTTATCGGGGTGGGCCTTGATGAAGTTATTACGATGTTAAGTCGTGCCTTTTTGACTGCTAAGGACTCCGTTGTTATCAGTACACCGACTTTTTCGGAATATGCTTTGAATGCCCAATTAGAGGGGGCTCAGATCAAAGCTGTGCCTTGTGATGCGGTTACGGGAGCTGCGAATCCGGACGGTATGTTGGCGGCTATTGATGATACAACTCGCCTCGTGTGGCTTTGTAATCCGAATAATCCGACCGGTACGTATTGTTCGGTATCGGCCATTCGTGAGTTTATGCGGCAAGTACCTAAAGATGTGCTTGTTTTGATAGATGAAGCCTATATAGAGTTTGTTACGTCAACAGATTCGGCCAGTGCGCTGCCGTTACTGGCGGAGTTTGGCAACATGGGTTTGATGAGGACTTTTTCAAAAGCCTATGGGCTCGCCAATTATCGGGTCGGTTATTTAGTGTTGAGTCCCGAGTTGTCCAATTATGTGCAAGCCATCCGCTTGCCATATAATCTGAATAGTGTGTCACAAGTAGCGGCGGAAGCAGCCTTACAGGACCAAGCCTTTATTGAACGTGTTGTTGCGGCTAATGCTGTGGAACGACGTAAATGGGAAGCTTGTCTTGATGAACTTAAACTTCATTATTATCACAGTGAAGCCAATTTTATCTTTGTGGAATTCCCGACGGCTGAAAAAGCACAATACGTGGCTGACTATTGGTTGCAAGCGGGCTATCAGGTGCGATCCGGTCTCAGTCCGAAGTGGTTGCGTATAACAATCGGTCAGGCCGATGATTGTAAAAAAATGCAGATATTATTAAAAGAATGCTTGGTTTAATACTATCTTTTAAGCCTTTTGCCGATAATGTTTTGAGCTTTTTAAAAGAGGTTTAAAGGTAATAACTATATATTAATTATTGTTTAGAAGATACGAAGCCCTTGTCTGAATTTAGGCAAGGGTTTTTGCATGAACTTATTTTCCGGCTGAACATCTTGGCAAATGTGTTATGATAATATAGAGAGTAAAGATATAGAGTAATACTATAAACTATAAAGGAGACGCTATGAAAGCAATTGTATTATCCAGCGGCGGTGTGGATTCTACCACATGTTTGGCTTTGTCCATTGACCGTTTAGGCAAAGAAAATGTAGCGGCCGTATCCATTTTTTACGGGCAAAAACATGACAAAGAGCTTCAATGTGCCCGTAAAATTGCGGCGTACTATGAAGTCCCTCATTATGAATTGGATCTGTCGCAGATTTTAAAATACTCCAATTCGTCTTTATTGCAAAATTCCACAGATGAGATTATTCATAAGAGCTATGCGGAACAGATTGAAGAGCAGGGTGAAGGCATGGTCAGCACCTATGTGCCGTTCCGTAACGGTTTGATGCTGTCCGCTGTAGCCAGTTTGGGTATGAGTTTATTCCTTGATGATACGGTGCAGCTCTATTTAGGGGCTCATGCCGATGATGCGGCGGGCAATGCGTATGCGGATTGCAGTGAAGCTTTTGTGGACGCTATGACAAAAGCGATTTCTTTGGGAACTTATGATAAAGTGCAGGTAGTGGCACCGTTTGCTGCTAAAAATAAGGCGCAACTCGTTAAAGTCGGCTTAGACCTTAAAGTGCCGTATGAATTGACTTGGAGCTGTTACGAAGGGGGCGACAAGCCTTGCGGTACTTGCGGAACTTGTATCGATCGTATTAAAGCTTTTGAACTTAACGGTACGACCGATCCGCTTATGAAATAAGATTATTATCTAAAAGTTAATCAGATAAAACGGAATAAGTTAATTATACAGATTAGGTGGTGACGATATGGCAGATAAAAAAACTTGGCAACGGGTGTTATTTATCGGCGACAGTTTGACGCGCGGCTATGATGTGCCGTACGGTAAAGGTTGGGTCGAATTATTGCAAGCTCATTTTGAGAAGAATATCACCGCTAATGGCGGCTCGAAACCGATGCTGGTAAATGCCGGTGTTGACGGGGCAACCTTACAGGCGATTTATAATAATTTAGAGCGTGCTTTGCATGAAGCAAGTTATGATGCGGTAGTTATTATGGGCGGTACGAATGATATTTTGCATGGTAGAAATGCGGAAGATTGCTACTTTTCACTTATGCGTTCGGTGCACCACATACAAAAAGCCGGCAGTGATGTAATTATCGGTTTGGCACCGCAGATTGATTGCGATCTGGACGGTGATGATGCAGTCTTGGTTGACTATAATGAACGGTTGCGAACCTATTGCGAAGAGCAAGGGTTATTGTATATAGATTTTTACAAAAAAATCGCCGAGGCTGATTATCGCGGTGAAATCCTTTATGCCGGTGATGTGCATCCTAATGAGTTGGGTTATCACTACATGTATGAAGCGGCCCGTGATGTTTTGAAGTCGGGGTTCGGCGGTATGTAAGTTGCAAAGCCTGTATTTATGCGGCTTTTTATAATTTAAATAGAAAAATTTAAATTTAATCGAAAAAAATAAATTTTAGGCATTGAAATTATTAGATTTACATGCTATAATGGGCTCATAACAAGGAAACAGTAGTTAACGGTTATTCAGAATCGGGCGCTACAACTCCAAGAACTTCTTTATCCCGGAAGTTCCGGCGAGTGAGTCCACTTGTTAAACCTCTAAATACCTATACCTAATCGTGAGTACAAATATGTACGAACAACTTGCCGTTGCCTCCTCCCTAAGGGCAACGGCATTTTTCTGTTTATAATGACTTATATATTTACCTTATTTGTGAATAATAATACATATGAAGAATAGATGAACGATTATGAAAAACTTCACTGAAAGCTCATCGAAATTTTCACATATAACTCATGAAATACAGTTAACATGTACATATGTTAAACATCAATTAACACATAAGGTAAGTATATAGTATTGTATGATTAATATAAAACTATTAATCATATAGTAAAAAGTTTGTATAATTTTGTACTAGGAGGTATAGTTATGAAACGTAAATATGTATTAATGGTACCTGTCGCGGCGGTAACTCTTTGGGCCAACTCTTTCGGCGTTTTGGTAAATGCACAAGGCGTACAAGACATGAACAACAATGTTCCGGCTGTATGGCAACAAGATGATCAGAATAAACAAGGTCAGCCAAATGATAAACAGGGTAAAAAAGCTGATAATAAACAGATCAACAAGAATGACAAACAAGTTCAGAAGCAGCAGAATCCTCAGGTAGTCCCAAAAGCACCTGAAAAAGAAACTGTTAAAAAAGACAAAGCACCAAGCAAAGTAACTCCGGAAACTAAAGAAAAACGTAAAGTAGCATTGGCTAATGACTATAATAATCGCAGACCGGATGCTCAGAAACCACCGGTAAAACCGGAAGATAAGAAACCATTGCCACCTAAAGATGACAAACCGGCTCCGCAAAGCACTAGTGCCGTTCAAATCGGTGTAGTCCTTAATGCGTAAATTTAGTTTTTCTCTGAAAAACCTCCCTCACTGAGTTATGTAGCAATATGTACGAAATGCTAAAATAACACACAACACACACATAAAACACTAAACACTAAACACACAACACACTTAACTTTACAAGCATATGAAAATATATGCGAATACCCTCCGGACCATAGCGTTGGAGGGTATTTTTTTGCAATATTGTCTTTTTTTTTACCATAAAGTTAAGTATAAAATGCATTTAGGTTATACGTTTAAATTGATAAGATGTCTTTATTAACATGGTAAGAATCATTTGCGACCATAACGATGAAATCTTGATACTCGGCATTGATTAAATGCTATGGGCTGCTAATATTTGATATTTTTAAGGCGTTTTATTAGAGACTATATCATTTAGGCGCGATAAAAGCCGGCAACGGTAACAACGCTTGAAATTCGGTTATCAATAATTTTAATTGATAATAATCTTGTTTATCATTATGTGAGAACGATTTTTTGACGCTTATTATGCATAATCGATACCGATATTTATGTGGAAAATTCATTTTAAATATTCTTTATATTCAAAAGCTTTGCTATAATAAGCGTAGATTTCAAGGCTGTCGGTTTTCTGCCGGACCGGATGAAATACGTTTAAAGGTATAGGTTATTTCGAGGAGTTGGACAGACAATATACATTGGGTATATTGCATAGCGGACAGTACAGGTAAGACAGGATGCCTGTGAAGAGTGATAGACAGTAGCTAAGTTTATGACCGGTAATTACGGGCCTCTTGTCTTATCGAGATTATATTGTGTATTCGGGAGCTGGGTAGGGAGATTGACCAACATAGGTTATACCGAGCAAAAAAATATATATGTATAACAGAAAGCAGCCTAGGAATAGGCTGTTTTTTCTTTTTAGGCATGCAAAAGTTGAAAGAAGATTTAGATAGTGACGTTATGAAGTCGGAAAATGAATAATAACTAATATTGGACTGGCAAAAAATGTACAGTTGTAGTAAAATAAAGTACGTACAACAGAGAGTCAAATATTCGTCAGCTAATACAGGCGGAAAATCAAAAAGTTTAATTTCTCTGTTGACAGTATTAATTCATAGTGTTATAGTAGGTTTATGATTTGAATAGAAATCAGGACGAGGAAGAGAAAAGTACATATACTGTTGTATGTGCAGCGAGCCCGGATGGTGAAAGCGGGTCTTATGAAGTGTATGGAAGTGCATCTCGGAGTTATTAAGGCAAAGCTATAGTAATATAGGGGAGTCTTTTTCGGGGGTCGCCCGTTACAGCGAATCTGTATAGTATGAACTGATAGGAGTTAAGGCTCCGGAGAATATTTGTTCAAGGTACAGCAAAGGTTTGATTGTGCGCACAGTCAAATGAAACAAGGTGGAACCGCGATATATCGCCCTTGGTCACAAACGTGACCAAGGGCTTTTTTTATTAGAGCTGAGAGACTCTATGAGAAAGGAACGATGATTATTATGAGTACAGAACCTGTAAATGACACATTAAAATTGATTGGTAATACTCCTGTATATCAAATTGGGGAATCTAATGTTTTTGTAAAATTGGAAAAATACAATGCTGGCGGCAGTGTTAAAGACCGTGCCGTATATGGTATGTTGCGCGACGCTCAACAGAAAGGTTTGATTAAACCTGACACTATTTTGGTAGAAGCAACTTCCGGTAACACCGGTATCGCGCTTGCTATGTTGGGTGCCGTTATGGGTATTAAAGTTGTTATCTTGATGCCTGAAAGCATGAGTAAAGAACGTCGTGAATTAGTAAAAGCTTACGGTGCTCAGTTGATTTTGACTCCAAAAGCAACCGGTATGAAAGGTGCTTTAGCTAAAGCTCAGGAAATTCTTGATGCTAACCCAAGTGCCGTAACTTTAGGCCAGTTCGTAAACCCTGCCAACCCTGGCATTCACTACGAAACAACAGCTACCGAAATTCTTGAACAAGTTTCAAATGTAGGCATCGTAGTAGCCGGCGCTGGTACCGGCGGTACATTCACCGGGGTAGCTCGTAAATTGAAAGAACACAATGCTAACGTGAAAGCTGTTGCGGTTGAACCTGCCGGTTCCCCAATGATTTCCGAAGGCAAGGGCGGCGCTCATAAAATTCAAGGTATCGGTGCCGGTTTTATTCCTGAAAACTTTGATCAATCCCTTATGGATGAAGTTGTAACTGTAACTGATGATGATGCAATTGCTCAAGTACAGACTTTCATGCGTGAAAGCGGTATCAGCATCGGTATTTCCGCCGGCGCAGCTATTAAAGCAGCTAAAGATTTAGCCACTAAAAACCCTGGCGTGCCTGTAGTAGCTATCGCTCCGGACGGAGTTGAAAAATACTTATCTATGCTTGAATTTGATGATGTAGAATACGTAAAAGCCTAAGTTAATCGACATACGGTCAGCGCAACTGCCTCGGCAGTTGCCGAGCATTAGGCATAGCTTGAAGAGAGAAGACGGTCATGAAGTGACCATAGATATTTAGGGGCTGGGGGAAACCGGCCGGGAGGATGTATGAAAGAACTTTGGCAAGCGATTCGCTATAATATCAAGCGCGTTATGGATTCAGATCCGGCTGCCACATCGGTATTGATGGTATTGTGGACGTATCCGCATATAACTGCTTTATTCTGGCATTTTTTTGCTCATCGTTTGTATAAACGGGGTTATAAATTATTGGCCAGACGAGTGGCGCTGCATTCGCGTCATGTGACGGGGATTGAAATACATCCGGGCGCGCAAATCGGTAAAGGCTTGTTCATTGATCACGGTATGGGTGTCGTGATTGGTGAAACCGCCATTGTAGGCGATAATGTAACTCTGTTCCACGGCGTAACTTTGGGCGGTATGAGTTCAAAACGCGTGAAACGCCATCCGTCGGTCGGCAATGATGTGCTTATCGGGGCCGGTACTAAGGTACTTGGCGATATTACGGTAGGCAGCGGTAGCCGGATCGGCTGTAATCTGGTTATCAAACGTGATGTGCCTGAGAATGTGGTCATCTATGAAACGGAACCTGAAAACATTGTAGCTCGTAAGATTCGTTCTACAATTCATTTGGTTGACAGCCATACTCGCAAACATATGCCACGGCATAAAATTGCCTTCACACCAAAAGATATGACTGACGACATGGCATGGTTCATTTAAAACAATATTTTATGTTACATACTAATATCGGCAGTATGTAACTAGGCATTATAATGATAAAATATGTGGATGTGACAATCTCGTTTTAAATGAAAAACGGCTTGACGTAAGGTCTTGATTTGGTTGAAATTATTCCCCAAATATCAGCGGGGGCTGAGTTTGGGGAGTTGACAAAGAAGAGATGAAAAATCAGTTTACTAAACTAAAACAACTTACTACACTTAAACCTTATACAAAATATACCAAAAAGAGGTGTGGAGCTGAGTCCTCAGGGCTTAGCTCCACACCTCTTTTATTATGTTGAGTTTGATTATACGGGGGATGGGACAAAACGTGTTGGTGTTTAGTCCCGAGAGTTATTGCGTTTACTCCGCGTCCGGATATGTATCGATAAGATAATCCATAGCTTCGAGATAGCCTTGTAAGCCGTGGCCTTTAATCGTTTTTTCCGCATATTCGCTTACATAGGAGTAATGGCGGAAGGATTCACGTTCGTCGGGATTCGAAATATGAACCTCAACGGTCGGCAGGCCGATGGCTTTTAATGCATCCAAAATCGCAACTGATGTGTGTGTATAGGCGGCCGGATTGATGATAATCGCCTCGGCATCATTGTGGGCTGCTTGAATTCGATCGACGAGGCTGCCCTCGTGATTGCTTTGGTAGAAACTAACGGCCACATGACGTTCATGGGCGTGCTGTCGAATCATTTGAATGAGATGTTCATACGTTTCAGAACCGTAAATATCCGGTTCTCTTAAACCTAACAGATTAATATTAGGACCGTTAAGAATTAAAATGTGCATGGTATTCCTCCTCGATGTGTTGAGCGCCGTCGTTCGGATTGACTATGTCAAAAGCACACTGTGAAAATGCGTCATAGAGAGGTTGCCGAACGGCATATAAAGATTTCAAGCGACTCAGACCGCCTTGCGAAAGAGGGCGACCGTCAACGGCCAGGTTTTCCAATGGGCGGCGAATCCAATAAATGCGTCCGTTTTGACGTAAAATCGGATAATTAACCGATTGTGTCACAACACCGCCGCCGGTAGCAATAATTGCACCGGTAGTTTTGCAAAGTTTAGCCAAAAGAGCCGTCTCTTTTTCACGAAAGGCGGGCTCGCCATGAGTGGCGATGTATTCGCCGGGATGGCAGTAGCGTTTTTCAAATTCATCATCACAATCAATGAAAGGCCGTTGCAATTGTTTGGCTAAAGCGGTGCCTACCGTAGTCTTGCCTACGCCGGGCATGCCGATGAGGACGATATTTTCCTGTTGGTGGCGCATTTGGCGAATGATGGTTTCTGTAGCCTCCGGTTCAAAATCTTTTTGCATGAATAATTTGGCGGCTGCTACAGCCTGACCTATCAACATAGGTAGGCCGTCGGTGTAGGGAATATTACGTCGCTCGGCGTCGATGAGGAGTGCCGTACGGTAGGGGTTATAGATTACATCGGCGACACCTTTAAGTTGTGGAAAGTCATCCAATGAAATCAACGCTTCCGGACAATTCGGATAGGTACCTACCGGAGTTGCATTAATGAGTACATCCGCATCGGCTCCGAAGGTAGCGGCTTCGCTGTAAAAAGGTTCAGTTTTACGGGACAGATGGATAATTTCACGTGCACCTAAATCGATCAGGGCTACATGAATCGTGTGAGCCGTGGCACCGTTACCAAGGACAATTACTTTTTGATCCTTAATATTGATGCCGGCCCACTCCAACATATAGATAAATCCGTCGTAGTCTGTATTGTGACCGTACCAACTCCCGTCGGTTTGGCGCACCATGGTATTGACGGCACCGATATGTTTGGCAGCGTCGGATAGGGTTTGGCAGGCACTCATGACGTCTTTTTTATAAGGAATCGTCACATTTAAACCTTTTAGTTCCGGTTGAGCTAAAAACTCTGTCAGTTCTTGAGGAGCTCGTTCGTACAGTACATAGTGGGGATTGCCCAGAGCGTTATGAATTTGTGGCGAGTAGCTGTGCCCCAAGGTTTTGCCCAAAAGGCCAAAAGGGGTTAGAGCAGAATTTTGATTCATACGTGTCCTTTCCGTTTATTGGAATTGTCTTTTTCGGCCGGTTAACGGTGTTTTATGTCTATCAGTCGAGTTTAAGGTTATTGTCCAATAAAAAATCCAATAAAATTAAGGCGGTTACGGCTTCTACGACCGGTATGGCCCGAACAGCGATGCAAGGGTCATGGCGGCCTTTAATTTGTAAATCCGTATTGGCACCGGCTTCATAGCTGAAACTTGGTTGTACTTTGGCGATGGAAGCAGTCGGTTTCATGCCTACTTTTAGGACGAGCGGCATACCGTTGGTGATGCCTCCTTGAATACCGCCGCTGTTATTGTTTAAGGTGCGAACTTCACCGTTTTCCAAACGAAACGGATCATTTTGATTGGAACCGCGGTCGAGGCAACCGTCAAAACCGCTGCCAAAGGCAACGCCTTTAACACCCGGAATACCAAAGAGGGCCTGACTGAGGCGATTTTCGATGCCGTCAAAATTCGGGTTGCCCAGACCGGCCGGCAAGCCGGTGGCAAATAATTCAATGATGCCGCCCGTAGAATCACCTTCTTGGCGGAGTTCGTCAATATAGGTGATGGCTCTGAGGCGTGACTGTGAAGATACCATAGCTACGGTTTCGTGGCTTACTTTTTGCAGCGCATCCATGTCCGGATCGGTAAAGCTGATTGTTCGGTCTTGAACGGAACCGATTTGTTTTAAATGGGCTCCGATTTCAATGCCTTTGGCTTTAAGTATTTGAAGGGCAATGCCGCCGGCGCAGCAAAGGGGGGCCGTTAAGCGACCTGAGAAATGACCGCCGCCACGCATATCAACGGCCTCACCGTAACGCATGCGAGCCGTATAATCCGCATGGGACGGGCGAGGGATATCGCGCAGATTGTTATAATCTTTGGATTGTTGATTGGTGTTTTCAATATAAAAAGCCAGTGGTGAACCGCTGAGTTTACCGTTCACAAGGCCGCTCAGAAAGATCGGTTGATCCGCTTCTTTGCGCTGTGTCGTAATTAAACTTTGTCCCGGTGCACGTCGTTTCATAAAACGAGCAAGGGCGGCCTCATCAATTGAAATGCCGCAAGGCAGGCCGTCTACTACGGCGCCGATGGCTTTGCCGTGGGATGCACCAAATACGGAAATAGTAAGATTTTTGCCAAAACTCGAACTCATACGCGTCTCCTGTTTTGAATGGTTAATGTTATAGTTTTATATGTTTATAGTATTTATATAGTAAGTTTGGCAGCTGTCAGCCCGGGAATTATTCGGCATGACCGCCCAATTCATTCCAGTGTTTGAAAAATAAAGGATAGGATTTATTGATGGCCTGGCTGTCGGTAATAGTGATCGGGTCATCGCTGAATAGAGCCATGAGTGAAGCCGCCATGACAAGGCGATGATCATTATGTGAGGTTACGGTGCCTCCTGTAAGACGTCCCGTACCGTTGATGTACAGATTATCTCCTTCAATGTGAGCGGTTCCGCCTAAAGTGCGTACTAAATCGCGTACCGCCAATAAGCGGTCAGATTCTTTAAGGCGCAAACGTTCACCGTTAATAAACCAGCTTTCGCCTTCGATGCTGCAAGCCAGGGCAGCCAATACCGGCAACAAGTCGGGACATTGTTCTAAATCAACCGTAATCGGGTCGATGGCTCTGCCTTCACAATGAAGACGTAGCGGTGTTTTTATATTGTCCAATTGCTCGTCTTCAATAACGGTACCGTCTTCGGTTTGCCATTCTACGGTTGTTCCGGCACAATCAATGATATCCAATATACGTTTATCCGCTTGGGTAGAATCCGGTTGTAAGTTGGTGATGGTAAGCGGCTGACCGGTGATGGCAGCCGCAACGAGCCAAATGGCACTATTTGACCAATCGCCCTCAATCGGATAATTTTCGAGGCCGTGGTAGTGTTGGCCTTTTGGTACGGTAAAACTGTTGCCGTCATCGGTTGTATAGGCCATAACGCCAAAATCTGCCATTACATGACGAGTTAACGTCACATAATCGCGAGATTGTAATGGCGTAGTGCTGTTTATTAAGGTATCTTCATCCAATTTCGGTGAAGCCAATAAGAGTCCGGAGAAAAACTGGCTGCTCACATTACCTACCATTTCAAAAAGGCCGCCCGTTAAATGACCGCTGATTGTAAACGGCGGTTTGGTTGCGGAAAAGGTGATGCCGTGAGCTTCCAATTGACTTTTCAGCGGTTCCAACGGCCGATTGGGTAAGCGACCGGCGGCGGTTACATCCGTGGTATCGCAAATGGCGGAACCCACCGATAAAAGGAGGCGCAAAGTCGTGCCTGATTCATGTGCATCAATTGTGCCGTGGCTTTGATTTTCGGGGATCGGTATAACGCGAACCCCACTCTCTGTTTTCTCAATAATGGCACCTAAACCGCGTAATGAGGCAATGGTGGCGTCAATATCTTCTGAATAGTGGGCAATCAGTAAGGTAGACGGACTGTCCGCCAAGGCGGCGGCAATGAGGGCCCGATGGGCATGTGCTTTAGCGGGAATCGCCGCAATGGTACCGGTTGGTATAGCGGCAGAGACCGTTTTAAATTCAGTGTTGGCCTTCGTAACCTTGATTGGTTCAAATTCAGATGGATTAGTTGGCACCATGATGTGTTACCTCCTTAATGGCATAATCGGCTAATTCGCTGTGATCCACAGTGCGTAGTTCGCAGTGGCCCCAACGAGTGGGATAGATAATCGTGATAGTTTGACCATGGCTTTTTTTATCGTGTAAAGCAGCTTGGCAAAGCTCCGTAGTACTGATTGTTGTAGTAATCGGTAACTTGTGAGCGGTGAGTAAATGTAAGAAATCGGTTAATTCGGATTCGCTGATGTGGCCGTTTTGATAAGCGGCGCGCATCATCAGTGCCATGCCGATGCTGACAGCCATGCCGTGTTTGACGGTGAAATGACTGCAAAGCTCAATGCCGTGACCGAAGGTGTGACCGAAGTTGAGTAAGGCTCTCACGCCGGCTTCTTTTTCATCGGCACTGACAATTTTTGCTTTCGCTTTAACACATAAGGCGATAATATCTTTAATATGAGCCAAATCGGTTTGCTGTAACGGCTTAGTCGCTAAATCGGCCAATAATTCGGGATAATCGAGCATGCCGTATTTGATGACCTCGCCGCAACCGTTACTGAATTCATCAGCCGGTAAGGTACTGATGGCTGTAGGATCGCAAAGAACCAAAATCGGTTGTTTGAACGCACCCCACAAATTTTTGCCCGCTTTTAAATTGACCGCTGTTTTACCACCTACGGAGGAGTCCACCGCAGCCAACAGGGATGTAGGCATTTGGATATAGTTGATACCGCGTAAATAGGTGGCCGCCGCAAAACCCGCCATGTCGCCCACTACACCGCCGCCCAGGGCAATGAGTAAATCCTTGCGAGTGAGGGCTTTTTCAGCCATGAATTCCACTAAATCTATGAGTCGTGAGGCATTTTTTTCAGCTTCACCATGGGGGAAGACGTATTCATATACCGTGTAGCCCGCTGCCGTAAGCTGATTCTTGACGAGTGAGCCATAGAGCGGTGCCACGTTGTCATCGCTGACGAGTACTGTGGGACAGGGCTTTTTGAGCGGCTCTATATAATCCGTAATATGTTGTAATACATTGTTTTCAATAATGACATCATAGGCAGTCGAGGCTTCGATATGAATACGTTCCATGATAACTCCTTAATCTGCATTTAAAATTTTGCGCATAGCAAATACTTCTTTGGTAAGGGAAGCAAATTGATCGGGACGCAATGCTTGCGGGCCGTCACAAAGGGCTTTAGCCGGATTGATGTGAACTTCAATCATGAGACCGTCGGCACCGCCACCGGTAGAAGCTAAGGACAACGGACGAACCATGCGGCTCATGCCGGCAGCGTGGCTCGGATCCATGATAATCGGTAAGTGACTTAGCTCGTGAATCATCGGAATAGCCGTTACATCAAGGGTGTTACGGGTTTTGGTTTCGAAGGTACGAATGCCGCGTTCGCAAAGTACGATTTGCGTATTGCCTTCGCTCATGATGTATTCGGCAGCCATCAACCATTCTTCGTAGGTAGCGGATAAGCCGCGTTTTAAGAGAACCGGTTTCTTTAATTTGCCCACTTCTTTGAGTAAGGTGAAGTTCTGCATATTACGGGCGCCGATTTGAAGCATGTCCACATTATCGAAATACTGTAATTGCGACGGATCCATGACTTCGGATACGATTGGTAAGCCGGTTTCTTTCTTGGCCAATTCCAATAAATGTAAACCTTCAGGCCCCATGCCTTGGAAGGAGTATGGCGAAGTACGCGGTTTGAAAGCACCGCCGCGAAGGATGGTAGCACCGGCTTCTTTGACGGCTTTGGCCGTAGCCAATACTTGTTCCGGTGTTTCTATGGAGCAAGGTCCGGCCATGATCGCGAAGTGGCCGCCCCCAATTTTTACGCCACTTACGTCTACGATGGTGTCTTCCGGATGGAATTTACGGTTCGCTTTTTTGAACGGTTCTTGAATACGAGTAACTTTTTCAACAATATCCAAGGATTCAATCTGGCGTTTGTCGACGAGTGAAGTATCGCCGATGAGGCCGATTAATGAGTAGTTATCGCCTTTGCTTGGATGTAAGGTAATTCCTTGCGCTTCCAATTTAAGGCGTAATTCTTGAATCTTCTCCGGACTGGCATTTTCCTTTAACGTAATAATCATCGTAATCTCTCCTCTTTCATCACTTATGAATATTTGAAAGCATGTTTCGTTCATAATTCATATCCTTTACTAATGCTTGTAAAACTTGCGCGGTTACCTCTAAAAGCAACATGACTACATTTTCAAACGAGTTGTTTTAAATCGGCTTACTGCGTATTTCCTTTAAAATGATAGTAAAAAAGGAGCTACCCGCGTGCACTACGGGTAGCTCCTTAACTATATTAAGCCTAACAATAATACCGAAATCAGCGTAGCCCAAATAGTCCTTTACCCGTAGCCTGGATAAAGAACCAAAAATAGAAGTATTGGCTGTTCATAGTGCTGATTGCTGAGTTCATTCTGTTGGCTCCTTTCTAAAGTGATTGCCAACATTATAAACCTACGATTCTATCTTGACAAGTCTTTTTTTGCAAAACATTCGTAAATTCCGGGTAAATTGAGTGTTTAGTTGATAAAGCTGAGTATTTCTGAAAGTATTGAAGTAATACTGTTTCGGTAAAAAGAAAGGCCGGCGAAGTGCCGGCCTTAATGGTTTTGACTGATTGTGGTGAATTATTCCAAATCGTCGAAATCGAAAGCGGCCGCTTTAGTATAGTTGGTAACTTTTGCTTCAAAGAAGTCCGTTTTAGTGCTGTTGAGGTTAGAGAAACTTTCAATCCAAGCCATAGGATTTTCCTTGATGTCAGGATAGAGATGTTTGAGGCCGATGGCCTCCAAACGAATGTTAGCCAAGTATTTGATATAGCGTTCAATCAATACATTGTTGATGCCGAGGATTTTGTCATCCGTAATATATTGACCCCAAGCAATTTCGTTTTCTGTACCTTGACGAAGCATATCGGTTAATTCGGCTTCCAATTCCGGTGTGAATAATTCGGGACGTTCCACGCGAAGTTCGCGAATTATATTTTGGAATAAAACAAGGTGAGTTACTTCATCACGATTGATGTATTTGAAAATCGTACTGGTAGCAGTCATCTTGCCTTGACGAGCCAAGGTGTAGAAGAAGCTGAAACCGGAGTAGAAGTAAATCCCTTCCAAAATGTAGTTCGCCATGATGGTGCGAATTAAATTATGCTCCGAAGGATCATCGCTGAAACGTTGGTAAATGTCGGCGATGAAGCGGTTACGTGCCAAGAGATGTTCATCTGTACGCCATTCGTCATAAATGCGGTCACGCGTAATCGGATTGGTTACGGTGTCCAAAATGTAGGAATAACTTTGAGCGTGAATTTCTTCTTGGAACGCTTGAATATTAAGTAAGGATGCCACTTCGGCAGCCGTAATATAGCGACTTAAGTTGGGTAAATTTTCACTTTGAATCGAATCAAGGAAGTTGAGGAAGGAAATAATTTTGTCAAACGCACGACGTTCGCTGTCAGTCAAAAACGGGAATTGTTTGATGTCTTCGTTCAGCGAGATTTCTTCCGGAATCCAGAAGTTGTTGAGCATGGTGCGATACATCGTTGTGGCCCAGTCATATTTAATACGGTTCCATTCACGCAAGTTGGTTGTATTGCCGCCAATCATGCTTTCGGTACCGCGCTCGCCGTGTTCGTTAAAAATTAATTTTTTATCCATAATGACATTCACCCTTTCTATATAAGTTCTTGTCTTTAGTATAGCATATTAAAGCAGTTAATCGATAAGAAAATTGCAGGTAACGGCAGCCAAAACAACGTATGACACTAAGTCCATAGGGCCGTTTGACTGCCGATTATCATGCGGTCTGTTAAGTTAATTTACATCAAGAGGAGCAGCTGGTGCATTCGTCCATTTCGAGGGACTGATTGCGGATGTAGTAAATCGTTTTTACACCCTGTTTGTACGCTTCCACATAAAGGTTGAGGATTTCTTTGGCCTTTACTTGCGGAGTGATGTACAAGTTGAAGGACTGAGCCTGGTCGATATGACGTTGGCGGGCAGCACAGGCACGAATGCTCCATTGCTGGTCAATCGTGTGAGCTTCTTTGTAGAGCCAGAACGTGGAATTATCGAGATCAGGTGCAGTTTTAGGAGTAAAGCTGCCTTTCTTTTCTTCGATGAAGAACTTTTTGAAAATAGGGTCGATACCGGCTGTTGTGTTGGCGATGTTGGATGTACTGCCGGTTGGGGCAACGGCCATGAGATAGCCGTTATGCAAGCCGTATTTAGCTACATCTTTACGTAACTGCTGCCAACGTTCGGAGGTATAGCCGCGACGTTCAAAGTAAGCGCCGGTTTCCCATTCGGAACCTTTGAAGGCAGGGTAAGCGCCTTTTTCTTTAGCAAGTTCCATGGACGCTTTAATTGCATAGTAAGCGATGTTTTCAAATAATTTGTCCGCAGCTTCGATGTGTTCTTCCGATTCCCATTGAATCTGGTGACGCACCAAGTAGTGGTGGTAACCGCTGGTACCGAGGCCGACGGCACGATATTTTTCGCTGGTCATCTTTGCTTCCGGTACCGGGAATTGGTTGATGGAAATAACATTGTCGAGCATGCGAATCTGAAGGGCTACATTTTCTTCCAATTCTTCGTCGGTGATTTTACCGAGGTTAATGGAGTTAAGGTTACATGTTACCATGTCGCCGGTTACAGTTTTGGTAGTGATGCTGCCGTCCGGATTGATGATTTCTTCGCTCAAGTTAGTGAAACCTACGTTTTGGGCAATTTCGTGACATAAGTTGGAGGCATAAATCATGCCGGCATGTTTATTCGGGTTGGTGCGGTTAGCCGTGTCGCGGAAGAAGATGAACGGCGTGCCTGTTTCAACGGCGCTGCGCATGATTTTTTTCATCATATCCAAAGCGCTAACCTGGATCGGGTGAAGTTCGGGATTGTTTTCACAAAGAAGATAATGTTCGGTGAAGGCTTTGTTATGTTCGTCTTCATCGTAAAAATCTTCTAAGTTGAAGCCCATAACCTGCTGTACTTCATGCGGATCGAAGAGGCTGAAGTTTTCACGAGCCATCAAGCGTTCCATGAAGATATCCGGAATGGAAATAGCCGGGAAGATGTCGTGAGCTTTACGACGATCGTCACCGTTGTTGGTACGAAGTTCTACGAATTCGTAGAAGTCTTTGTGCCAAATATCGAGCGTTACGGTAGCGCCGCCTTTACGTTTGCCAAGCTGGTCTACGGCTACGGCTGTATCGTTGTAAAGACGAATCCAAGGGATAACGCCGCCGGAGGAATTTTTGTAACCGCGAATATCACTGTTTAAGGCACGAACTTTACCCATGTAAATGCCGAGGGCACCGCCGTGTTTGGATACGCGGGAGAATTTGCTGTTTACATCGTAAATGGACCAAAGGTTGTCATCTACGCCGGAAATAAAGCAGCTGCTGAGCTGATGGAACGGGGTACCCGCATTAGCCAAGGTTGGTGTTGCGGTCGTCATTTTTAATTCGCTCATTAAGTCGTAGAATTTTTTTGCAAATTCCACTTTGCGATCCCCTTCGATGAGGGCGAGGTGCATAGCGATGGCCATGAAACGTTCCTGCGGCAATTCGTAAACTTCTTTGTCATAACCTTTTACAAGGTAACGATCGGCCAATAATTTGATGCCTTCGTAGTTGAAGAGGTAGTCGCGCTTCGGTTTGATGTAATCGCCTAATTCTTCAAGTTCTTCTTCGGTATATTTAGTGAGGAAGAAATCGGCATAGCGTTTAGCTTCTACTAATTTTTTTACCAATGCAGGGAAGTTGCCGTAACCGAACGCTTTGTATTTGCGTTGGATAGCCGCTTCTTTATACAAGTCGAAAAGGAACAGGCGTGCTGCTACATATTGCCAATCCTGGTTCATGCGGTTAACCATGTTACCGTAACCGTCGTCTACTTTTTGGATAACTTTTTCGATTGCTGTCTGCACTAAGATTTTCTGGATTTCTTTAGTGCTCATGCCGTCAACGAATTGCAATTTGGAGTCCATTTCGAGTTCGATAGGATCGCAACTTTCGAGCCCCAAGCAGGCGAAGGCAATCATTTTTTTAGTTTTCTCTACCGAGAGCGGTTCGTAATGGCCGTCTCGTTTTTTAATCATAATAGCCATGAATTAAGGTTCCTTCCCGTTACAAAGTTTTACACATAAAAATATGGCTCGCAAACAGTGACTTCACCGTGTTTACGTAAGCCGTTGATACACTCATACCCTCTAAATACATCTATTTGGTAATATCGATGAGTTGTATTATAAATCAATATCTTGTATACGATATTACTTATCATATACAAGATACACCTCATTATACTATTTTTCGACGGGCAAAAGAAAGAGGAGAATTACATTTTGTATTGAATATTTTGCATATGGTTAATGTTGATTTTGCTTTTTGAAATTTTGCGGCTTGACAATGTAGGATGGCAGGAATGTATAAGGGTGTAAGCAGGTTCACAAGAAATGGTGATTCGCTTATGACGTTTGCAAACGGTCAATGAGAATTGTGAGAATTCAAGAGTACATGTACTTTTTAGTAATAAGGGAAAAACGGTGCTGACACAGGTATGTATGCTTTTTAGTCATACATAGGCAGGGTACCGGGCAGATTTTTTACTTCAGGAGGCAAATATGGCTACAGGAACTATGAATGTTTTGAAAAAAGAATTACAACTCGTATTTTTAGATGATACCAACAAAGAAACTACGGTGAGAATCAGCGTTCCGAAAGAGGATGTGAGCTTGACTGCGGCTAAAACGGTGGCAGATATGATGCTGGCCAAACATTTTATGACCAGTGCTAAGGGGAAGGCCTTGAGCGGCTTCAAAGGGGCGTATGTGGTAGAAAATAACAGCGCACCGTTGGTAGATTAATTTTGGGGCAGAGTCGGAAACTGATTCCGGAGCAGCGTTGGAGATTAAATCCGGCGTACTATTTAAAAGATAATATATTAGGAGGTTAATTATGGCAGACGCAACAGTAAAAGAAGTAGTAAAAATTCAGATTCGTTTAGATTTGGGCGATAAAAAGGTAAAATCCATCAATATCGGTAATGTTAATCCGGAACTTGGTAACGCGGATTTTGAAGAAGTCGGTCAGGCTATGGCTAATCTTTGTGCTTATCCTTATAAAGATGTGGTTCGTGTAGAAACAACAACCATGACGCCACAGGCGTAATTAATAATTTGAATAAAAAGTAATAATTAAGAAGAGCGGTGTAATCTGTTAAAACAGGTTACACCGCTTTTTTGTTGAATATTTTCGTAATAAAACGTGCCTGTGGTATAGGCAGTTTTTGTCAATTTAAGTTATAATAAAAGTATATGGAAAAAGATAAAAATACTTTATCTGTCTGATGTTCTGTGTTTAATATGGGGGCATGATATATGACGATATTTAATATGAAAAAGAAGGCAATGCTTATTTTGGCCGGCTTGGCTTTGATATCCGGATCGGTATTCGCTGCCGGCAACAGCAATGTAACAACGGCCGACAATGCGGCAACTACAGGTGCGGATAAGGACTTGGCGGCAGTTGTTAATTACGCTGCTCAAGCTGCTGTTGATGCAGGTTCGCCTTATGTAAAACGGGGAATTCCCAAACAAATTTTAGAAGCATTTTTACCGGCTTCGGGGGCAAAGACCGTTTTGACCAACGAAAGTAACTCCTTATATAAAGAACAGGCGTTACGCGTGGCCTTCCCGATGACGGATGTTTCAAAATATGACTTGATTCCTCACTTTGACGGTTTTCCAAAGCAAATTCCGAGTTTTGCCAAAAATGTGTCCGTATTTTACATTCCTCAATTCATAAAAGCCGGCGGTGAGGCACAGGTTACCTTTACCGGCACGGCTTCTGAAATGGCACCGTACGTTACAGAGGCGTTAAAACTGGCGGTTATGCAGACTAATTTGCAGGACAGTCGTTCAGTATATGTGAAAATGGAACCGAATTCGGAAATGCAGTATGCCGATAGTTTGCGTGAATTAGTACCCGATTATAAAGTCGTCAGCACTACTGAGTTGAAAAACATGGGCCCATGGCGTGATTTCTGGGGTGATATTATTGATGTAAAGACCGTTAACGGCGGTAATTATGCGGATAACCAGCTCTTTGATTTAGCTACGAATAAAAAAGCTCAGCAACAGCTGTTAGGCTATTATTCGTATAACTACAATATGGTTTCGTTAGATAATAATTATACCTATTATATTTTTAATGTAGGCTCTACATTTAATCGTCCGTACGTCACCGGTGCGGCCGTGAATAAAGCAGGCACTGAAATTGTTTATTTTTATAAACAGAAATAAGTAGTGATGATATGAGAGGCGCTGTATCGGATCATAGATTACTAATAATGTACTATATATTGTGTTACAGATAAAAAATATTGTAACAGATAGCAGTTGTACAAAATACGAATATTTTTAAGAAAAATTAACTTAACGTTCGGATAGATTTATTGACCCTGTATTTTTACTATGATAGAATGAAAGAAGAATATTCAGTCATTTCGATGGAGGTTAAAGACACATGATTCAACGGTATACAAGAGAAAAAATGGGGCACATTTGGAGCGAACGCAACGAATTTGACCAAATGTTGGAAGTGGAAATCTTAGCTTGTGAAGCACAGGCAGAATTGGGCGTTATTCCTAAAGAAGCGGCTAAGGTTATCCGTGAAAAAGCGAACTTTGATGTAGAACGAATTCATGAAATTGAAAAAGAAACAAACCATGATATTATTTCTTTCGTAACCGCTGTCGGTGAATATGTTGGCGAAGAAGCTAAATACATTCACCTCGGCCTTACATCTACAGACGTAAAAGATACGGCTCTCGGTGCTATGATGAAACAGGCTTGCGACATCATTTTGGAAGATTTGCATCAATTCCGCGATGTACTTCGTCGCCGTGCCGCTGAATTCAAATATACGCCAATGGTTGGTCGTACCCATGGTATTCATGGCGAACCTACTACTTTCGGTTTGAAACTTTGCCTCTGGATGGCTGAAATTGAACGAGATATTGAACGTTTGGAACATGCAAAGAAAAACGTAGCCGTTGGTAAAATGTCCGGTGCTGTCGGTACCTACTCCGTAAACGATCCGTTCATTGAAAAATATGTTTGTGAAAAACTCGGTTTGGAACCGGTAAAAATTGCAACGCAGGTTATTCAACGTGACCGTCATGCCGAACTCTGCAGCACTTTGGCAATCATTGCCAGCACTTTGGATAAAATTGCTTTGGAAATTCGTCATTTACAACGTACCGAAGTGCGTGAAGCGGAAGAATATTTCAGCCCTAAACAAAAAGGCTCCTCCGCTATGCCACACAAACGTAATCCAATCACTTGTGAACGTATTTGCGGCTTAGCGCGTGTAGTACGCGGTAATGCGCAAGCTGCTTTGGAAGACGTAGCTTTATGGCATGAACGCGATATTTCCCACAGCTCCGTAGAACGCGTAATCTTACCTGACAGTACAATTACCGTTGATTACATGTTGTCCTTGGCTATCAAAGTTATCGACAAATTGTTGGTATACCCTGATAACATGATGAAAAACCTCGAATTGACCGGTGGTTTAATCTTCAGTCAGCAAATCTTAACAGCTCTCGTAGACAAAGGCGCTGTTCGTGATGAAGCTTACCGTTGGGTACAACGTCATGCGATGGCTCGTTGGTTGGAAGGCAAAGACTTCAAAGCCGGCTTAAAAGGTGATGCCGATATCAAAAAATACCTCACCGACGAAGAAATCGATCACCTCTTCGATCCACATCGTATGTTACGTCATGTAGATACGATTATGGCAAGATTCGGATTATAATAAAATAGCGAGAATGTCTTCGTGATTTGAAGGCCGTGATGTAATTTCTAAGGCTTGGTTTTGCAAGCAAAAAAGACCCTTAGAAATCACAATCACGGCCTTCTTTGCGCATGGAACATTCTCGCCGTTTTATTATAGGAAGGGAGATAATTAATCATTTTCGTGTTTAAAACCCCATACCATTATGGCGTAAAAGATTGGGAGGAGGTCACGTCCTTTGTCGGTAAAGGTGTATTCTACGCGCGGAGGAATTTCATTATATTGTTTTCGGCTTATGAATCCATCATATTCTAATTCACGTAACGAATTTGTTAGCATTGTATTTGTTATACCTGGTAATGCTTTACGGAGTTGGCTGTGGTGAAATAAGTAGAAAGAAGTGATTTCATGGAACAGCAGTCATTGTTTGCGAATAATATAGCGAAACCATTGGCTGCACGTTTTAGGCCGGAAACGTTAGAAGAATATTTAGGGCAAACGCAACTTTTAGGTGAAAATCGTGTATTACGACGTTTGATTGAAAATGATCAAGTATCTTCCATGATATTATGGGGACCACCCGGTGTGGGGAAAACCACGCTAGCACGTATTATTGCGCATCATACCCAGGCTACTTTTATAGATTTTTCAGCGGTAACAAGTAGCATTAAAGATATTAGAAGTGTCATGCAGAAGGCTGAAAAAAATCGTCAATATGGCATTAAAACAATTGTTTTTGTAGATGAAATACATCGGTTTAATAAAGCTCAACAGGATGCTTTTTTGCCTTTTGTGGAAAATGCAGTATTATTCTTATTGGTGCTACTACAGAAAATCCATCGTTTGAGGTTAATGGTGCATTGCTTTCACGATGCAAAGTATTTGTGCTTAAAATTTTGAAAACAGATGAATTGATGACATTGCTACAACGGGCTGTTCGGGATGAACGTGGGTTTGGTGGCAGAGATATTGAAATTTCAGAGGATATGTTATGGATTATCGCTGAATTTGCTAATGGTGATGCACGAATGGCACTTTCTACTTTAGAGATGGTTATACTTAATGGTCAAGTATTAGATGATGGTGCTATAAAAGTTACACGGGAAACAATAGAACAGTGCACGGCTAAAAAATCGCTTCTTTATGATAAAAGTGGCGAAGAACATTATAATATTATTTCAGCACTTCATAAGTCTATGCGAAATTCTGACCCTGATGCGGCTGTATATTGGTTAGCACGTATGTTGGAAGCTGGGGAAGAACCATTGTATGTGGCGCGGCGGCTTATACGTTTTGCTAGTGAGGATATTGGTATGGCGGATTCGCATGCTTTGGGAATCTCAGTGGCGGCTTATCAGGCTTGTCATTTTATAGGGATGCCGGAATGTAATGTGCACTTGACACAGGCAGTAGTTTATTTATCTTTGGCACCTAAATCCAATGCTATTTATATGGCGTATGAAACTGCTAAGAATGATGCAATAGAGCTTTTGGCAGAACCTGTACCGATGAATCTTCGAAATGCACCTACTAAATTTATGAAAGACGTTGGCTATGGCAAAGGTTATCAATATGCTCATCATACACTTGATAAAATAACTAATATGAAGTGTCTGCCTGATTCACTTGTTGGAAAGGAATATTATGTGCCAACCAATCAAGGTATGGAAGAAAAATATAGAGAAAAACTTAGGCGCATTAAACAATGGAAGAAAGAACATAATGGAGAAAGAAGGAGTAGGAATCTGCAACGCAGATTCCTACTCCTTCTTTCTAATTAAATAAATGCGGCGCGAGGTACGTAGCGTAGAAGTGTCGGGGATGTCAAAGTTCTTAGGCTATTAAGCTTTTTGTTGAGTGAATATGGCTGCACTAGTTGAGAAAGGGGCAGGGTGTGGTGACCAAAAAGCCTTTCTCCAGCTTTTGGGGCGCGATACCCTGCCCCTTTTTTATTATCGCCGTGATTAGTTAACAAAAAGCTTTCCTTTAAGCCTTTGGATATAATCCCCGACACTTCTCACTACTCCCTCCGCTGCTTTACTTAATACCTTCCAATGCTCTTTTTTTACTTTCCATTCCCATGCTCAACACTACAAGCGCAATGATTACAAAGACGGAGGCGAAGAGATAAAATATGGAGTCCATGAGCATTTGATGGGATAGGAGCACACCCACTAAAATAGGTGCTATGATGCCGCCAATGCGACCGACACCGGCTGCCCAGCCGGAACCGAGACCGCGGATTTCGGTTGGATACAATTCCGGGGTGTAAGTATAAATAACGCCCCAAGCCCCTAAATTGAAGAATGACATGCAAATACCGGAAGCCAGCAGCATTGTTTCAGAGGTAGCATGGCCGAAGAAATAGCTGCTGATGCCACTGCATAAAAGATAGAGCGATAAAGTATAACGACGTCCGATCTTATCAACTAAATAGGCTGCTGAAATATAGCCGGGGAACTGAGCTAACGTCATAATGAACAGATATTCGAATGATTTTATAATGGTAAATCCTTGTTGGTAAATCAATGAAGGAAGCCACATGAAGATGCCGTAGTAGCTGAAAACGATACCGAACCAGGTAATCCACAACATACAGGTGCGTAAGGCATACTGTTTGTTCCAAAGTGTCCCCAGCCCTTGAGGCGCGGAGTGGGCCGTTAAAGCGGCCAATTCTTCTTTGCTGCAGCGTGTCAGCGGCACTTTGGTGGCGGCTTCAAGTTGTGCAATGGTTGCATTTAATTGTTCCAGTTTTTGCTGTTTAATCAAATAACGTAAAGATTCCGGCATGTGGGAACGAATTACACCGGTATAGAGGGCCGGTAAGGCACCGATTGCCAGGCTGATACGCCAGCCGTAGAGTGGGATGATAAGATAGGCAATAAGGGCAGCGAGCAGCCAACCGATAGCCCAGAAACTTTCCAACATTACGATGAAACGACCACGGGAATCCTGCGGTGAATATTCGGTGATCAAAGTAGCTACAACGGGGAGCTCACCGCCGAGCCCCAGACCAACCAATAAACGGCAAACTAATAAAAACTCATAGTTAGGTGCCAGTGACGATAAGGCTGTGGCAACCCCGTAAAGCAACATGGTCCAGGTAATTATTTTTTTACGACCGATATGATCGGCTAAAGCACCGGCCAATACGGCGCCGATGGCCATGCCCAAAAGGCCTATACTGCCGAGCATACCGATTTCCGTGCCGGTAAGATGCCATTCTTTAGTTAATAGCGGCATGATGAAAGAAATAATTCCCGTATCCATGGCATCAAAAGCCCAGCCGATGCCGGCAATGAGCAGTAATTTGTAATGAAATCTATTCGGTTTCATTGTGTTCAATTCATTAATAATCATCGAGTCATCCCCTAATTTTTCATACCTAAACATAAAAAGTATACAGAATAATGAAATATATACTTTTTTAATATAACGCAAGACTTTACGGATATCAAGAGATTTTTTGAAAAAAGACAATGGGGAATGTGTGTAAAAAACACCGGACAGTTATTTGTCCGGTGTTACTAATATATGTAAATCTTGCAGTGTTTTTATAATTTGTTCCATAGCATCCATGGTGGGTGCCTCAATCAGATGTGTATGAAGACCGTCGTTTAATTTTGACAATAAGCCGCTGGCAGAATCTTTTTGTCTTTTTAAAAAATCTTCAATATCTGCTTCTGTTTTTATAGACAAGGGTGCGGTCAGATTACCGTATACGTCGTGGTTTACGGAGATGTTGTGAATCAGGCCGCCCAAGGCAATGATTGTGTGTAATTCAGTTCGTACATCCTCCGGTTTATGACGACAAATTATACTTCGCAAAATACCCTGCGTCGCGGCTTTACTGATTTCGTAGCCTTTTACAGTTGAACGAATAGGATAACCGGCAGAGCGAAGTGTGGCCATGTCATTTACAATAACTTGTCGAGTAACCCCGTAGGTCTTAGCTAATTCTTCACCGGTCAGCGGTGTTAAACTTTGATTCAATATATTTAAAAGCTCTTGGCGTCGTTTTTCCTTTTTATTCATGTCTTATGTCACCTTGCTGTGATAATAAATAAGTCATTGTAAAAATGGGGGCAGTTAATGTACTTCCTTACCCCTTGTTAGTTTATGTGATGGAATTCTAATGATTTCAATTGTTTGCTCTTATTTTATCTCATTTTTAGATTCTGTGCACCTTTCTTTCTCATCCCTCCCGCGCGGTAAATACGGCGTGAGGTGCGGAAAGCACCCGCGCGCTCCTAGGCAGAAGTTTCAAGTGACAAGTGTCCGGGGGTCGCGGTATAGAAGCTTAAGGGCTTTGAAGGCTTGGCTTTTTGTCGGGGAAATAGGACACTGGTTCTAGTGGAGAAAGGGGCGAGGTGTGGTGACCAAAAAGCCTTCCTCCAGCTTTTGGGCGCGATACTCCCTCCTCCATCCACCGCATAAGTAAATACGGCGAAAGGTACCGAGGGTAGGACGTGTCAGTGTATTGGGGGAAAAGGGTCTTCCTCCAAGCCTTTGGACGCAATACACTGACACGTCCCCACTCTTCCGCCGTTTTACCTAATGCATACTTTTGATTCGTGTGGTATAATGAGGTGTATGAATGGCTCTATTTTGTTTTTTAGAAATGAAGCTCTAGGAATCAAGAAACGGAGCAGGCCATACCACAACTGACACTATGTGATACAAATGGAGGTTTGAATATTATGGCAACTAGTATGGTTATCGGAACCCAGTGGGGCGATGAAGGAAAAGGCAAGATCGTAGATTATTTAGCAGAACAGGCGGACGTGGTTGTTCGCAGTCAAGGCGGCAACAATGCAGGACATACCGTAGTAGTTGATGACGTAGCATTTGCGCTTCGTTTATTGCCTAGTGGGATTTTATACGACAATAAAATCAATGTGGTAGGCACCGGTACTGTTATTGATCCTAAAGTTATTTTAGCTGAAATTGAAAACTTGGAAAGCCAGGGTAAAAGTGCTAAAACATTGCAGATTTCCAATCGCGCTCATGTAATTTTGCCATATCATAATCGCTTGGATGAAGCGGAAGAAGCCTCTAAAGGTGCGTTATCCATCGGCACGACCAAAAATGGTATCGGCCCTTGCTATGCAGATAAAGTAAACCGTATCGGCATTCGCATTTGCGATTTGATGAATGAAGAAGTTTTCAAAGAAAAATTAGCATATAATGTTAAGATTAAAAATAAAATTTTGCGTGATGTATACGGCGTTGAACCGGTAGATTACTATGAAATCTTGAAAGATTACTTAGAATATGCGGATCGCTTGCGTCAATATGTAACAGACACTAACTATAATGTAGTATCTTACATTAAAGACGGTAAAAAAGTATTGTTCGAAGGTGCTCAGGCCACTATGCTTGACCTCGATCATGGTACCTATCCGTTCGTTACCAGCTCGCATCCGATTTCCGGCGGTGCATCTGTTGGTGCCGGCGTAGGTCCTAATTATTTGAAAAACATCGTAGGTGTTGTTAAAGCTTATGCTACACGTGTTGGTGCCGGCCCGTTCCCATCTGAATTATTGGATGAAACCGGTGATTTCCTTCGTGAAGCCGGTCATGAATTCGGTACTGTAACCGGTCGCCCTCGTCGTTGCGGTTGGTTGGACCTTGCTGTAGTAAGCTATGCTGCCGATTTGAACAGCCTTGATTATTTGGCAATCACTCGTCTTGATATTTTGGACAAATTGCCTGAAATCAAAATCTGCGTTGGTTATACCTTGAACGGTGAACCGGTAAAAGGTTTCCCTGCTGATTTGCAGGTGTTGGAACAGTGCAAACCTGTTTATGAAACTTTACCGGGTTGGCAGACTGATATCAGCGGTATTCGTCATTATGAAGATTTACCGGAAGCAGCTCGCCGCTATGTAGAACGTATTTCCGAAGTAACCGGTGTGCGTCTCGGTATTGTATCCGTAGGTCCTAATCGTAAACAGACTATCGTATTGCAGGATGTATTCGGCGCGTAAGATTTATTTTCTCGTATAGTTTCTATGCATGGAAAGTAATGACTGAATTAGTCGTTAAGGCCACTGAATTGATTCGTCAATTCGGTGGCTTTTTTGTGTGATACCTTATCTTGAATAGGTATTTTAGCCGAATTGTCTGCTGTGTGAACGATTGTCGATTGAGGATAGGCGAATTTGTTTACAATATATTAAATTTTTATAAACTATGCATTTTAGTAATAACTTTGTATTAAAAACACAGAAACTATGGTAAAATAGAAGATAATGTGAGAAATTGAAATGCTCTGCATGATAATTATAGTTTGATAGGTTGTAAACAATTAAAAGGAGATATTAACAGTGGATTATCTGATTTCGTTTTTGGAAACATATGGCTATGCGGCCATGTTTATTGCCATGGTACTGGAAAATGCCAATATACCGATTCCCAGTGAAATTGTACTCGGGTTCTCGGGCTATTTGATTGCTCAGGGCGTTTTTGAGATGAACATGACCATGATCGTAGCTACGGCTGCCGGTGTGGTAGGTTCCATTTTATCGTATTGGATGGGGGAACATGGCGGACGTCCGTTGCTTAAAAAATACGGGGCCTACATTTTCTTCAACGAGCATAAGTTTGAAATGGCGGAAAAGCTGTTTAACAAATACGGCGGTGCCGCTGTTTTCTTCGGTCGTTTATTGCCGGGGATTCGAACTTTCATCTCTTTCCCTGCCGGTATTGCCCGTTATCCGATGAGTCGTTTCGTAATTTGGACCTTGCTCGGCACGATTCCTTGGACTATTTTGCTTGTATGGTTGGGTGTTAAATTAGGTGAACATTGGCAGGATTTGATTGCCTATAATCACGAATTCTTAGTTATCATGTTGGTTGTGTTTGCTATTATAGCTGTATTTTTCGGAATCCGTTATTATCGGAATAAAAATCGTAAAAATACAGCCGTGAATACTGCGGATGCCGCAACAGACAGTGCAGTTGTTAAGGCTGAAGAACAGACGGCTGATGCAGCAACTGACCGTACGAATGTTACGGCAACAACTGAAACAAAAGACAAAGCTGTGCAGGAGAATACCGTACAGCACTAAGGAGGAATTAGATGAGGCTTCATCGTTTAAGCGTCATTTGCTTTTTAATCGCCTTAGCTATGTTTGCTATCGGGAACGGCAGTTTGCCCATCACCGATCCGGTTGAGTCGAATTATGCGTTGACAGCTAAAGAAATGGTCATGTCAGGCGATTGGTTGTCGCCTCAAATTTACCATATTTATTGGTATGATAAGCCGATAATGATTTATTGGCTCATTGCATTAAGTTATAAAATCTTCGGGTTCACCGATTTTGCCGCTCGTTTTCCGGCGGCTTTGTTCGGCGCTTTATCGGTAGGCTTTTTCTACCAGGTAGTGCGCAGCATTTCCGGCCGCCGCTTAGTGTCGCTCTGGAGTGCTATGATTCTCGGGTCATCACTTGAATTTTGGCTTTTGGCACGCGGTATTGTGACGGATATGGTGCTCTTATGGGCTACAATCGGGACACTGGCTTATGCTTATCGCGGACTAATGGAAAAACGCACGTTGTTCATGTTGTGGGCTTACCTTTTTGCCGGCATCGGCGTGTTGACCAAAGGACCGGTGGCACTGGTGTTGCCGGGTATTTTGCTCCTGGTGTTTGCCGCATTTATGCGCTCGGCACGCATGCTTCGCTACATTTTTGCTTGGCAAGGCATTCTGGCATTTTTAATTGTTGTTATGCCTTGGTACGGTTACATGTATATGACGCATGGCCAAGACTTTATTGATGCTTTCTTGGGACTGCATAATGTGGTGCGAGCAACGCAGTCGGAGCATCCCGAAGCCAATCATTGGTGGTATTATTTAGTGTTGTTCCCATTGGCCTCATTGCCTTGGACCGGTGCTGTTTTGTACGGCATGTATTACGGTTGGCGGTTTAAACAACCGTTTTATATTTATTCCATGATTATGGGGTGGGGTACTTTAGTATTCTATACCTTAATGGCTACCAAGTATCCGACCTATACTTTTATCAGCTTAGTACCATTCAGCTTTTTAGGTGCGTTCGGGGTGGTTAAAATATTGCGTCCCGGCAGACCACGTAAACTTTCTTGGCTCATTATGGGGCCGGCTTTCTTCTTGTGGCTTGTGTTTGGGGTGGCCAGCTTCTATGTGCCATGGGGATTTTGGTATCTGCTATATGTATTGATTGTGGTTGGTTTTATCCTGACCGGTTTAATGTATTGGAATCAGAAACGGTATATGTTACCGGTAGTGGTGACCTTTATGACAATGGCCATTGCAGGGCTTGTTATTCATGAAGGGGTACAGCCTTTGATTGAACAACGTTCATCAGTGGCGTATGCACCAATTGTGGCGCAATATGACGGTGATATTTATTATTATGGTGATTACAGTGCATCGCTCGTGTATTATACCGATAAAGATATTGTTAAGATTAATGATAGCTCGTTTCCAAGCGGTGAATCGGGGCGTAGTGATGCATGGAAGGGCAAAAATAAGATGCCTGTTCAGTCAGTAGCTGAGGTGACCAATAAATTTCAAGCTATGATAAATAACAGAGAACAAATTTTACAGGGGATGACGAACACTCATGGTCAGCCTACACGCTTGCCGATGGGCAAAGAACCGACGGAACCGATGCCGATTGATAATCCGTTGCCGTTGCGTGCCATGATTCTCGTACCTGATAAATACAGGGCTTCGTTTGAAAACTCACCATTATATCCGATGGTACAATTACAGCGCGTTGTTAATAAAGTATATATTTTTGAAACACAATCAATTTAATTTAGAAGATTTCGGTTGCTCCCCCATATCTCATGAGATATGGGGGATTACGTTATTGACCGGTTGGCGCGTGGAGGTCGTATGAAAACTAAAATTAATCAATTTATCGAGCATTTGGCGGCTTATGAAGGGTCCCCTACCGTATTTAATCCGTGGCGTGATTTCGATCCGCAACTGGATGTGTCAAAAGAGGCTCCGAAGTGGCGCCGTGAGCAGTTGGCGAAGTATTTAGAAACTCGTTTAGGCCAAAGTTCGTATGTTATTATAGCGGAAGCTATGGGTTACCAAGGCGGGCGTTTTTCGGGAATTGCCATTACTTGTGAGCGCATGCTTCTGGGATTTCATAGTGAAGTAAAGCCTGACATGATTTTGCCGGATGGTTCAGCCAAGCGGACAAGTCGGGCTGATAGTCCGCTGGGACTTAACAATAAGCAGCGGATTGAAGGCTTCAACGAACCGACCGATACAGTCGTTTGGTCAGCGTTATTGGAAAATGATATTTCGACTTATGAAGCTGTTTTGTGGAATATTTTTCCTTTCCATCCGCATGTGGCGAATGAGCCGTTGACGAACCGGACACCCTCCGAGGCAGAGCTTGTGGCAGGTGGTCAGTTTGCCAAAGAACTTTTGGCATTAAATGAAGAATTTAAAACTGTGAAAAGCGGGCGTGAGCAAATTATCTGTGCCGTGGGACGTAAGTCGGCGGATATTTTGGCACGTCAGGGAATTACGGCTCATGCGTTACGACATCCGGCCAATGGCGGTGCTAAACAATATCGTGAACAGTTCAAGGCTGTTGTGACCGGATAAAACTATTAGATTAATGTAGCCGGTGGTAAGTGCTCGACGTAATGATATAATTAAAAGACATAGAACAAAAAAGTATTATATATAGAGAACCTTCGATTAATTTATCGGGGGTTCTTTTCGTTTTATTCTTCTTATGTTATACTATTCATAAGATATTTGTTCGGCTTTGGTTAAATAGAATGTACAAAGAGTCATAGTCAGGCTCTTTTTTCAGGTAGGCAACTTATTTTATAGTGCTACGCTGTTTTAACATTTAACCCTTTAACTTTACAAAAGCAGCATGCAAATAAAGAGGCGTGTCTTATACAGAACGGTCCTTGCTTTTGTGTTGCATCAATACGCTTATGTTACATCCATATGTTTGTGTTACATTAATAGGCTTATGTTATATTAATGAGTTTATGGGATGACAAGTTAATAATGAACGAGTGAATCTTTTAAGGTACATCCGACAGGTAATGGTATAAGCTGGGGGCGGACGTACATGATTAAGGTATATAAATTTAGAACATGTAAGATTTAGGAGGAGTAAAACATATATGTTAAAAGAATTATTGAATCAATTGACAGGTCAAGGTAATCAAAATGCCAATGCGCCTAAAACGGCAGAAACAAAGGACGCTTCAGTAGCAAAAGAAGCAACTCCTGCGGAAACAACCGGCACTGACAATCGTCAAACTGCAAGCGGTGAAGGTGCACCACGCCGTACAACGCGTCGTACGACCAATAATCGTAATACGAATAATGAACAACGTCGCACGGGTACTCGTCGTACAACAGTCGCTGCCGGTGAAGGCACTAAACAAGTTGCATCGCGCCGCAGAAATACAAATAATGCCAATACAGCTAATTCTGCTGAAGGTACGGCTAAAACGCAGCGCAGCAATAATCGCACGAATAACCGCGGTAATTCAAACCGCAATACGTCCCGTAATGCAGCTGCAGGCAATAATGAGCGCGCCGGTAACGGTCGTCACGTTTCTCATGGCAATGGCGATGTACAGAACGAAAATCAACATCATTCGAGCAAAAAAGATAAGCTTATGATTATTCCGTTGGGCGGTCTTGGTGAAATCGGTAAGAACATGACCGTATTCCAATATGGCGATGACATTATCGTATTGGATGCAGGCCTCGCCTTCCCTGAAAACGATATGCCGGGCGTTGACATTGTCATTCCGGACATGAGCTATTTGATTGAAAACAAAGATAAAGTACGTGCTGTAGTTATCACTCACGGTCACGAAGACCATATCGGTTCTTTGGCTTATCTTTTAAAAGAAATCAATGTGCCTGTATATGCCACTAACTTGGTTTGTGGTTTGATTGAAGGCAAATTGAAAGAAAATAAAGTGGGCGGCGTTAAGTTGAATGTTGTAAAAGCAGGCGATGAAATTCGCGTCGGCTCTTTTAAAGTCGGTTTCATTCAAACTAACCACTCTATTCCTGATGCTTGTGCCGTTTATTTTGAAACCCCGGTTGGTACCGTTGTTCACACCGGTGACTTTAAGGTAGACCAGACACCGGTTGACGGTAAATTGATGGATGTTCATAAATTCGCCGAACTTGGCAACAAAGGCGTATTAGCCTTGATGTCGGACTCCACGAATGTGGAAAAACCTGGTTTCACACCATCTGAAAGTACGGTAGGACCTGCTTTATTACGGGCGGTCGGCGAAGCTCGCGGTCGTGTTGTATTGGCTACCTTCGCATCCAACGTATCCCGTTTACAGCAGGCCGTTGATGCAGCGGTTGCGTTTAAACGCAAAGTTATTGTACTTGGCCGCAGTATGGTTAATGTAACGGAAATCGCGCAGGAACGCGGGTACTTGAATGTTCCGGAAGGAACCTTAATTGATGTGGATGAAATGGGTCGTTACCGTGATGATCAAATCATGATTTTGACGACAGGCAGCCAGGGGGAACCTATGGCCGGCTTATCCCGCATGGCAACCAACAATCATCGCACAATCGAAATTACACCGAATGATACAATTATTATCTCCGCAACTCCGATTCCGGGGAATGAAGCGGCGGTAGGTCGTACGATTGATAATTTATTGCGCCTCGGTGCCGATGTAATCTATGGTCGAGATCGCGGCATTCACGTATCCGGTCACGGTAGCCAGGAAGACTTGAAAACCATGCTCAACTTGGTTCGCCCTAAATTCTTCATTCCGGTACACGGTGAGTACCGTATGTTGAAAAAACACGGTGAACTCGCTGTATCCATGGGCATTGTTAAACCAAATCACGTGCTTGTTGGCGATAACGGTCAGATTTTCGAATTCACCAGCCGTACGGGGCGTAAAGGCGCTCATGTAACGGCCGGCAAGGTATTTGTTGATGGCCTCGGCGTCGGTGACGTAGGCAATATCGTAATTCGTGATCGTCAGCAATTGGCTCAGGAAGGCATGGTTATCGTAGTTATGGCTATGGATCGTGCGAGCGGTCAGATTGTGGCCGGTCCTGATATTGTATCTCGCGGTTTCGTATATGTACGCGATGCGGAAGATCTCATGAACGAAGCACAAAAACGTATTGAACAAGTGATTGAGAAATGTGAAGCCAGCCAAATGAAAGATTGGGCAACCATTAAATCCCAAGTACGCGATACTTTAGGCAAGTTCTTATATGAAAAAACTCGTCGTCGTCCGATGATTTTGCCGATTATTCAAGATGTATAATCGTTGTTTATGATTATTTGCACATCCTGATTAACGATTATAAGGGTCATAACTTGCGATTTTGGGGTTAATGATATTCAAAAACAATACAAAATGTTATAATAGGCGTATGACCTCGGTCATACGTCTATTTTGTCAGGAGTAATTTATGAAATATACAGATACGCGAGCCGTAGTGGAAACAGGTTTTTTGACGGCTCTTATTATGGTTTTTACCTTTGTTGGAGTAACGGTACCGTTTATGGGGTTCCTTGCTTCCATCTTGATGCCCGCCGTACTTGTAGTATTGGGGGCCCGTCATGGGGGGCGATGGAGTATTTTAGCGACTGTCACCATGGGATTGGTTATGTCGGTTGTATTGTCGCCGTTAGGTGCACTTATGCAGGTCATGACATCCGGTATTCCGGGTATTGTTTTAGCCTACGGTTATATACATCGTTGGTCGACGAGTCGCCTCTTGGTATTGCCGGCCGTTACGATGATGATTACCATCGGCATACAGCTCTTGGTAGCTCAGTACGTAATGCAGATGGATATTGTTACAATGTGGCAGAATTTTCAGCAGGAAACATTGACTGAAATGGACGCTGCTTATCGTGAACAGGGTCTCATGGATGAGCAAGTGACAGCTATGATGACGAGCATACAGAATATGCTTAAACAAATGGCGTATGTACTTTTGGCGGCACTGTTTATGTCATCTGTAGTTATCAGTTACTTTATTTGTGTAGTAGCCAATATGATTATGCGCCGTACCGGCGGTGAAGGTGTTACTTTGCCACCGATGGAAGCCTGGCATGTACCGCAGTGGACACTTTACATGTTTGCTTTGGGTGTGTTGTTAACCTATTGGGGCAATGAGCTTCAATCGGAGCCGTTGAGTATTGTAGCGTATAATATGTACGCCCTCGGTTCGTATATGTTGGTTCTGCAAGGGATCGGTTGTTTATGGACCGTTTTTAAAAGTTACGGACTTTCAAGCGGTATCCGCTTGGTTTTAATATTTATTACTTTAATAATGCAATTTGCTATTTTGTGGATTGGCATTTTAGATTTAATTTTAAATTTGCGTCGTCGTTTGTCTAAACGAATCGACGAAGAGTAAAGAGAAAATGTAGGGAGCGATCTTATGAATGGGAATGAAGGCTTTTTCGGAGCCTTTGAGAAAACCGCCATCTTTGTTATCATCGTTTTACTATTAGTGATTGCCTGGCTTAACTGGCAGATGGCGCTTTTTGGCTTATTGTTTGTTATAGTAGCCTATCTATACAGCAGTCGAGCGCTTTGTAAGCAGCGTCAGCAACGTTATGAACAGTTTAATACGATTGCCAAAGGGATTACGCAGGCATCAAATTTTGCTTTGCAGAATTTGCCGACCGCCATCGTTATTATTGACAGTAAAGCCCGCGTTTGTTGGTACAACAGCGTATTCCGTGACTGGATGCCACAAGACCCGGATAAAACACAGCGCCTTAACGGCTTTATTCCGAGTCTCCGTCTGGATAAAATTTGGGGCAAATCCGGCTATTTTAATGAAAAAATTGAAAATAAATACTATCGTGTTATCTATAAGTTTATCGATGGCACGGATTATAAGGGCGCGTCTGATGCGGAAGTAGAATCGTACATGGCATTTTACTTTGATGATGTGACCGAATCGGAACAATTGCGTCATGAAGCGGAATCGATGGCACCTGTATTCGGATTTCTCATGATGGATAACATCGAAGATGTGACGAAGGGTCTCAGTGACGTTGAGTACACTAACCTTTGGGCGGAAATCAATAATGCCGTGGTGGAAGAAATCGACCGTTATGACGGCTTTGTTCGTAACTATGCAGATGATTCGTATATTTTCTGCATTTCTAAAAAAGCTTTGATGAATATGATTGAACAAAACTTCCCGTTATTGGCGAAGGTTCATAATATTCCGACCAGTCGTCGTATTCCGGCTACCATCAGTATCGGTATTGCTGCCGGGGCAGCTACAATTAAAGAACAATCGGAACGTGCCCGTTCCGGTCTTGAGTTGGCACTCGGCCGTGGTGGTGACCAGGCCACTGTTTATATCGGCGAAGAATTGAAATTCTATGGCGGTAAGACACAGGGCGCTGAAAAAAATACGCGTGTACGTGCCCGTGTGGTAGCGCAGGCCATTAAGGAATTGATGGATGATGCGGATAATGTCATTGTAATGGGTCATGAACGTGAAGATTATGACAGTATAGGCGGCGCCATCGGTGTTGCGGCCATGGCCAGAGCAGCAGGTAAATCGGTGCATGTAGCGGTTAGCGATCAGACGGTGGCTATTAAGAAATTATCCGATTTATTCCCGACTGAACCGGGTTTTGAAAGTTTATTAATAACGCCGCAAGCGGCTGAAGATTTTGTAACCGATACGACTCTCGTATTCGTAGTGGATGTTCACAGACCGGATATGGTGGCGGCACCTAAAGCGTTGCAAAAGGCAAAACGTCGTGTCGTTATCGATCATCACCGTCGGGCATCGGACTTTATTGAAAAGCCGCTCTTAACATATTTAGAACCGGCTTCGTCCTCAACCAGTGAGCTCGTAACGGAATTAATTCAGTATTTCGTAGACCCGATTTCACTCAATGTGGTGGAAGCGAGTGCTTTATATGCCGGTATCGTAGTAGATACGAAGAACTTTGTGGTACAAACCGGATCCCGTACCTTTGATGCGGCCTCTTTCTTGCGCCGTTCCGGGGCGGATTTATCCATTGTACGCCATTTGTTTATGGAAAGTTTTGACAGTATTAAACTACGTGCCCAAATGTTGGCTGATGCGGAACGTTTTGACGGTATGGCTATCACTATTTGTCCGGAAGGCATACAGAATGCAGCCATCGTATCGGCTCAGACGGCGGACAAACTTATTACCATCGAAGGCATTGAGGCCAGTTATGTGCTTTATAATCTGCTCGATGGAGGTATCGGTGTCAGTGCCCGCTCACAAGGGGCTATGAATATTCAACTTGTTATGGAAGCCTTGGGCGGCGGCGGTCATCGCACTGTAGCCGGCGCTCAACTTTACGATATAACCATGGAAGAAGCTGTGGAAGCTGTTAAAAAAGCGGCTAAAGCACAAGTGGGCACCATGAAGAAGGAGGAGAAAACAGAATGAAAGTAATTTTGTTGGAAGATGTAAAAAAACTAGGTAAAAAAGGTGAAATCATTGAGGTTAGTGAAGGTTACGGTCGCAATGTATTGATTAAAAAAGGTCAGGCTTTAGAAGGTACGCCGGCTAACTTGAATAATGCCAAACAGCAACAAGCTTCGGCTGCTCATAAAAAACAGGTAAATACTGATGAAGCTAAGATCTTAGCCAGCCAATTGGCAAAAGTTGAAGTGCGCATTCCGGTAAAAATGGGTGATGCCGGTCGTGTATTCGGCTCTGTTACCGGTAAAGATATTTCTGATGCGTTGGCATCTCAATTTGACGTAGCTGTTGATAAAAAGAAAATTGAACTTAAAGAACCACTCAAAACGTTGGGTGTTCATGATGTATTGATTCGCGTGCACCCTGAAATTACTACTACCATTAAAGTTGAATTAGTGGAGGCATAATATGGCGGAAGCGCGCATTCCGCCTCATAGTATTGAAGCGGAGAAAGCCGTCCTCGGTGCTTTGTTGACTGAGAATGATATATATGATTCTGTCAGTAATATCGTAAATCGCAATGACTTTTATCGCGATGCTCATCGGATTATATATGAAGCTATTGAAAATATAGTGCGTCGCGGTAATCGCCGCGTTGATATGGTACTTTTAACCGAAGAGCTGACGCGCATGAAAAAGCTGGATGAAGTAGGCGGCATTAATTATATTGCCGAACTCACTAATGATTCCATGGCGGCTTTTAATGTGGAAGATCATGCTCGGATTGTGTATGAGAAGGCGACCTTGCGTCGCCTTATTGATACGGGTAACCGCATTGTGGGCGAAAGCTATGAAGGGACTAAAACCGTGCCGGATATTTTGAATGATGCGGAAAGCAGCATTTTGAATGTGACCGGTGCGGTTAAAGGAGAAAAAGCCTTTGTCAGCCTTGGTGATGCACTGGTTGAGAAAGTGAAATATATCGGGGAATTGCAAAAGTACGGTGACAGTTTAATCGGGATTTCTACGGGTTTTAAAGATTTGGACGAAATAACCAACGGGTTACAGCGATCAGATTTAATATTGATAGCCGCTCGTCCGGCCATGGGGAAAACGGCTTTCACTTTGAATTTAGCTTATAATGTGGCCATCAAAGGGAAAGGCTCAGTTGCATTTTTCTCTCTGGAAATGTCGGCTGCTCAGTTAGTTGGTCGTATATTGTCTTCGGCTACGGGCATTCCTTCCGAACGCTTGAAAACCGGGCGCTTGTTACCGGATGATTGGCCAAAATTAATTAGTAAAGTGGAAGAATTAGGTGAATCTAAGTTATTTATTGATGATACACCGGGACTTACAGTTCAAATGATGCGTTCGAAACTGCGACGGTTGAAGGTGGAACAGGGTCTGGATCTTATTATTGTCGATTATGTGCAGCTCATGACGGGTCGCAATGGCGGAAATAGTGATAATCGTCAGCAGGAGATTTCCGAGATTTCGCGAAATCTTAAATTAATAGCCCGTGAGATGGATGTACCTTTGATTGCTTTGTCACAGCTCAGTCGCGGTGTTGAATCGCGTACCGACAAACGACCGGTGCTTAGTGACTTGCGTGAATCGGGGTCATTGGAACAGGACGCGGATATTGTAGTCTTTTTATATCGTGATAAGTACTACAGTAAAGATGAAAATCAAGAAGACGTAACGGAAGTTATCATTCGTAAACATCGTAACGGCGCATTAGGCACGGTTAACTTGTTATTCCAAGGGGAATATACACGATTCCGCGATATCACTATGCGTACCGACGAGATGTAGGGAGGAACTGTATGAAACGCTGGGGACGAACTGTATTGGCAATGGCTATTGGGGTAACGTTGGCAGGCGGTACCGGCTTTACCGGAACGCAAGGCTTTAGAGCTGATGCAGCCGGTGTAGTTGATATATTATTGGGCGGTACGTTGGCTATGGTGGAGGTTAATTCAGAGTTATCACGTATGGATGATACGGCTGAAGGTCAACAGCAAATGCTTCAAGAACGTCAGAAAAGTACCGGGTACTATGATAATTATTCTTATCAGGATCGAGCTAAGCGAATTTTTGAAAGCTTGACTGATACCCCGGATGTAAAACGTACCTATGTTGTGTATGTAACGCCGGAAGAAGATGCTAATGCGGCTATGAGTCTTGGTCGTGTTATGTCTATCAATAAAGGGCTTATGGATATGATGGACGACGCAGCCATTGCGTCCGTAGTAGGTCATGAAATCGGTCATGGAGAAAATAAGGATGCTATTCGCGGCCTTCGCAAAAGCGTGGCTTTGCAGACTGCTGTCGGTGCAGCTACCGCTAATTCAGGCGGTCTTAGTGTACTCCTCGGCAATGTGGCCGGTAACTATGTAAATCAGCAGGTTTTCAGTGTAACGCAGGAAAAAAATGCCGATGAATGGGGCTTTAAACTCTTGGCGGATGCCGGTTATAACGTAGGTGCCGCCGCTGTAGCCATGGCTGTCTTGCGCGATAAGTACGGTGATTTGTATACGGATGGTTTGGGTCAGATTGTGAATCCGAATAATCATCCTAAGATGAGTCAGCGTATTTTGGATCATTTAAAGCGTTTGGAAGAATTCTCCGGTAAGCATGTGAGTGTTACCGATGATGTAGTATATGTAAATAAGAAGCCGGTGTATACCGGGGAACCGATAGGTCAATATACGGGCGCTATGCGTGCGTATTTGGTAGCGGGCAAATTGGCACGTTATTATCATGACAATAACGTCAATACACCAACGGTCCAAGAAAATCAGGTCTGGATGAACGGTTCGTCCTTGGTCACATTGAGTTCGTCTGAAAAAGCGGCTGAAATGGAACAAGCTTTAGCGACGGCGATTGATTCTAAGAGCAGTAAGAAAGTAAAAGCTGACGATAAGAAGAATAAAGTCGACAGCAAAGCTAAAGTTGATAAAGAAAATAAAACTAAATAATATTAATAAAAGTTGTAACCGGCACGCCTGTCAAACATAGTTTGGCAGGCGTGTTTTTATACAATAAAATGCAAAAAAAACTAAAATCAGGCTGAAAAATACTAAAAATATTATGAGAAATGCCATAAAATAAGGGGTGCAATTTCGACCTGAAATATGAAAAATGTTTGATTTATACGTTTTAGAGTAGACAAATATAGTAATAAAACAGAAAAATTATGGAAAAAATAGCGTAAAATTTTAAAAAATTCATCGTTCCTATTAGTAAAACGCATTCATGGATAAGACTAGTGATAACTAGCAGTTATGGCCTCCTATACCGTCAATTATTCGTCAAAAATGCCTTATCTATGCAGATTAAGTAATGGATTTTGGACGTTTTTAAGGCTTTGGAGTATTCAACAATCAAAAACCCTGTGCTATAATGAACTTGTCTTTAAAAGGGAATAAGCGATTTGAGAAGGGGACCAAAAAACGTCAGTAATTAGGATTAAGGATTTCTTGAAGAGCTTGTTTCAGGTATATGTTTTCGGAAAAGAGGATTAGACAAATGGGAAACGTAGTAAAATTTAAGTATGAACAACTTGACCAACTTTTATTGGATGCTTTCATGAAATTTGGTTTCTCTGAAAAAGATTCTAAAATTATTCGTGACGTATTGTTGATGTCCGATATGTATGGTATTCAGAGCCATGGTATGCAACGTCTTGTTCGTTACCACAAAGGTATCGAAAAAGGTACAATCAAAGTTGATGCTCAACCTGAAGTTGTTTTCGAAACTCCTGTATCCGCAGTTATCGACGGTCATGACGGCATGGGTCAATTAAACGGCCACTATGCAATGGAATTAGCTATTAAAAAAGCTAAAGAATCCGGTGTAGGTATCGTTTCCGTACGTAACTCCAACCACTACGGTATTGCCGGTTACTACGCTAACATGGCTGTAGAAGAAGGCTTAATCGGCTTCTCCTGCACAAACTCCGAAGCTATCATGGTTCCTACATACGCTCGTAAAGCTATGTTAGGTTCTAACCCTCAAGCTTGGGCAGCTCCTGCTGAACCTTACAATTTCTTCTTTGACGCTTCTACTACAGTAGTAACTCGCGGTAAATTGGAAATGTACAACAAATTGGGTAAACAGTTACCTGATGGCTGGGCATTGAATAAAGATGGTAACCCATCTACTGATGCAGCCGACGTATTGAAAAACAGCTCCGCTCATGTAGGCGGCGGTATCATGCCACTCGGTGGTAACACTGAACAATTAGGTTCCCACAAAGGTTATGGTAATGGTATGGTTGTTGAATTATTCGCAGCTATCCTTTCCATGGGCGGTACTTCCAACCATTGCATGAAAGACGGCAAATCCAATATCTGCCACGGCTTCATGGCAATCAACCCTGCATTCTTCGGCGATGCTGACGCTATTAAAAAACATTTCTCCACTTTCTTAACTGAACTTCGTGAAGCTCCTAAAGCTGAAGGCGAACCACGCATCTACACTCATGGTGAAAAAGAAGTAGAAGCAGTTAAAGACCGTGAAGAAAACGGTATCCCTGTAATCGACAAAACTATGACTGAAGTTTATGAACTTTGCGAATACTTAGGCCTTGACTTCAGCAAATACTTCGGCGATTACAAACCACCTGTAGCAGGCGATATGTTCACAGGCAACTATTAATAGACGGCCACCGGCCCCTGTTAATACGAGCCACCAACTCTCAGACTCTTAGTAATAATGCACCTAGCACATATAGCGCAATGTTTGACATTGTGCAGTTTAATAGGAAGGGCATAGCCTATTAAGCAGCAAGAATACAGTAGCCCGCACTCTAATCAGTGCGGGCTGTTTTGTTTGCCACTTGAAAAGAAAGCCTAAAATGAATACAATAATAAAATAGCTTTTAACCACATCATGGCAGATCGTGTTATGGGCTGTTGCAAGTGATATATGCAACAACCAAGGATTTGAATTGAGTTTACAATAATAAAGTGAACAGGTTTAATCAATAACTCTACATGATTATAATCTATTTGGTTATTGTGAAGTTGAGGCAAATATTGGAAGAAGGAGAGATTTGTATGAGTAAACAAGAAATCAACGGCGTATGTCCGTTTGATTGCCCCGATGCGTGTGGGCTTGTTTTGACAGTCGAAAACAATAAAGTTTTAAAAGTTAACGGCAATCCGAAACATGCGTTTACACGGGGAACTTTATGTCCGAAAATGGTTCATTATGAAGATACCATCCATTCACCGGAACGTTTACAAACACCTTTGAAACGCGTCGGCCCTAAGGGGAGCGGCGAGTTCGTGCCTATCAGCTGGGACGAAGCGGTGAAAACAATTGCACAGCGTTTTAAAGAAAGTATTGAAAAATACGGTGGTCACAGCATCATGCCGTATTCGTATGCGGGGACGATGGGGCTTATTCAAAAGGCGGCCGCTTTTCCGCTCTTTGCCCGTTTGGGTGCGGTGCGACATAATCGGGGGATATGTTCACCGGCTAAAACCTATGGTTGGCAAATGGTTATGGGTGATACATTCGGTACACGTCCGCAAGAAATGAGCCACAGCGATTTTGTAATTTTGTGGAGCCTTAATGCCTTGGCCACGGATATCCACATCATGTATGATGTAAATGCCGCTAAAGCTCGCGGTGCCAAGGTTTGGGTTGTCGACATTTATAATACCACTACTTGTACGCAAGCCGACGAAGTCATTATTACCAAGCCGGGAACAGACGGTGCGTTGGCATTGGGCATACTTCATATTTTAGAACGAGATAATTTGGTGAATCGTCAATTTATCGACAATTATGTTGTTGGTTTTGATGAATTAACCAAGGAAATATTACCGCAATATACGCCCGAAAAAGTATCGGCCATTACGGGTGTGCCGGCTGAACAGATTGAAAAATTGGCCCGTGCATACGGCATGGCGAAAGCTCCGTTTATCCGCTTGGGCAGCGGCCTTTCACGTTATGGCAACGGTGCTGCTACGGTAAGGGCTATTACTTGTTTGCCGGCTGTTGTCGGTGCCTATAAAAAATTGGGCGGCGGCCTTTTAAGTGATGCGAAGGGCAGTTTTTATGTGAACGATAAAATCATGTCTTGGGATGTTCACGCCGGTAAGGTGGTACCAACCTTTCCAATGGTGAAGCTGGGCGAAGTTCTTACAAAATCGGAAGAACCGATTCGCTGCCTCTATGTGTATTCATCGAATCCGGCCATTACGGCACCGGATCAGAACTTAGTGCGTCGCGGCTTGGCTCGGGAAGATTTATTCACGGTGGTACACGAACGATTTATGACAGATACCGCCAAATACGCGGATATTGTGTTGCCGGCTACGTCATCGGTTGAAGCGGATGATATTTATAATTCGTACGGTCATTATACGAGCGGTATCGGCTACAAAGCGATTGAACCGGTTGGTGAAAGTAAATCAAATTGGGATACGATTCGTTTGCTTGCCAAAGCCATGGGCATTACAGATCCGTTTTTTGACAAAACGGCCTTGGATTTAATTCATGATTTGTTGGATCAGTCGCCGAATGTACCGGACGAACTAAAAACGAAATTATTCAGCGGTGAACCGGTGGAAATGCCGGTGCCTGAAAATTATAAAATGAATTTCAAAACACGCTCCCGTAAGATTGAAATCTTGAATCCGGAACTTGCGGAACCTTTGCCTGTCTTTACGGCACCACACAGTGATACGGTGGCTCACGGCGAGTTTTCACTCATTAATGCACCGGATCTTCGCATTCTCGATTCATCGTTTAATGAACGGATTTTTGATAAAAATAAAACACTCATGGGTGCGTGGCTTAATCCGGCTGATGCGGCCTCTATCGGTGTTAAGCCCGGTGATATGGTAAAACTTTACAACGAGCAGGGCAGTTTGCAAATGCCGGTTCATATCGATGACGGTATTAGCCCGAAAACAGTGGTTTCCTATGGTGTATGGTGGCAACGCTACTCTTCGGATCCGAAGCACAGCATTAATGCATTAACCTCATCAAGACTCACTGATTATGCGGAAGGCAGCACTTTTTATGACGTAAAAGTGGATATTACACCGCTATAGGATACAAATGTCTCCATTTACAAAATAAAATGATGAGATAGTAAAATGTTAATGAGAATTGTCATCTTTATGAAAAAACGACAATTACAAAGAATATTCAATTAAAATGGGCATTCACAGGAATTTATTGGTTAGATTTTTTGATAGACATATTATGTTTGATATAAATTTATGCGAAAAAGTAATAAATAAATGAGGATAAATTTTAAGAATACATTTGTACAATATATAAAAACGTTGTATAATCTATGGCAAACCTATTTTAATTGAGAGAGGATGGGGACTATGAATACAGAAAATGTAAAATTAAGTAATCGGGCTTATATAGCTATAGGCTTGATGTTGTTCGCATTATTCTTTGGTGCGGGCAATCTGATCTTCCCGGCATCATTGGGACAACAGGCCGGGGTTAACGTGTGGTGGGCTGTCTTGGGCTTCATTGTGACAGGCGTAGGTTTACCGCTCCTCGGTGTTATGGCAATGGGCTATTCCGGCGCCAAAGATTTGCAGGCATTGGCCGGTCGAGTTCATCCGGCATATGGCTTTTTCTTCACGGTATTATTATATTTAACCATCGGACCGGCCTTCGCTATTCCGCGTACCGGTACCGTATCCTATGAAATTGCTATTCGTCCGTTCTTAGCAAACGGCGGTACTGACATGTCACAGATGATTTTCTTAGTAGTGTTCTTCGCATTATCGCTTTGGTTGTCCATCAACCCTGCCAAATTGGTAGACCGTATCGGTAAAGTGTTGACACCATTACTGTTACTCAGTATCTGTGCTTTGATTGTTAAATCCTTGGTTACACCAATGGGTGCTTACATGGGCGCTACCAAAGCGTACAGCACAGCCGGTGTGGCCGTAGTTCAAGGTATCCTCGACGGTTATAACACAATGGACGCCTTGGCTTCCTTGGTATTTGCTATTCTTGTAATCGACTTTGTAAAATTATCCGGTGCCAAAACTAAAGAAGAAGTAACAAGTGCTACTTTCAAAGCGGGCATCATCGCCGTTGCATGTCTTGGTTTTGTATACGTTTTCGTAGCAAATTTGGGGGCTACCAGTGTACAGCAACTTGGCCTTTTAGAAACAGGCGCACCGGTTTTGGCTGAAAGTGCCAAATATCTTTTCGGTGATATCGGTGCTTTAATTTTGGCCGTTATCGTACTATTGGCTTGTTTGACAACCAGTATCGGTTTGATCACATCTTGTGCTAAATACTTCCAACGTGTATTCCCGGCAATCGGTTACAAATCCTATGTCGTAATATTTACCGTTGTATCGTTCTTGATCGGTTTGTATGGTTTGAAAACAATCATCGTTGCCGCTATTCCGGTATTAATGTTCTTGTATCCGTTGACGATTGCCATCATTGCTTTGGTATTCTTGAATAATACATTCCAAGGTCGTCAGTGTGTATATGCTTGGACAATCGGTTTAACTTGTGTAGCTGCTTTTGTCAGCGGTGCTGAAACTGCCGGTGTCAGTCTTGGTGCTTTCGGTGAATGGTTCGCTACGTATGTACCGTTCCATGCGCAAGGTATGGATTGGATCAGCTTCACTGTAGTCGGTTTCATTATTGGTTTCGTTCATAAAGCTTTGGTATCTAAACCTGAAGTAAATGGCGAAGAAAAAACTGCATAAGTGTTAGCGATTGATAGTGGGTCTTAACAGATTCGTAATAATCACATAGTGAAAGGCAGTTCCTGCGGGAACTGCCTTTTTTGTTTTTATTGCCGGCTTATCGGTTAAGAAGAACGGCATGCCGAAAGGTTTTTGTTATCCTTGTAAATAGTGTATAATAAACAGGTAAAGCCTGTGTCAAAATTGCATGAAGGAAGGTTTTAGCCTTTTAAAGTAGGATGCAATGTGCTGACATCGGGCAAGTAGCGTAAGTAGTATAGGAGGATATTTGTGATTTCGTTGCGTAGGAAGCCGTTGGCTGATTTGACAGCAGCGGCGGCGGAGAAAAAACTGACCAAAGCATTAAGTGCTTTGGATGTAACCTTATTGGGATTGGGTGTTATTATCGGGACCGGCATTTTTGTGCTTACCGGTATCGGAGCCGCTAATTATGCGGGGCCGGGTCTTATGTTATCGTTCGTTTTGGCAGCTATTACCTGTGCCTTTGTATGTTTGGCCTACGCGGAATTGGTAGCTATGTTACCTGTTTCGGGTAGTGCCTATACCTATACCTATGCGTCACTGGGTGAGTTCTTCGGCTGGTGGGTCGGCTGGGGACTGGTGCTGGAATATTCAGTCGGAGCCAGTGCGGTAGCCGGCGGTTGGTCGGCGTATTTGGTAGGCATCCTACATGCGGCCGGTATCGATTTGCCGAAAGCTCTGACGGCGGTGCCGTACGAAGGCGGTATCGTGAATTTGCCGGCTATGTTGGTCGTGTTGTTTGCCACAGCTCTTTTAGTACTCGGTATTCGCGAAAGTGCGAAAGTTAACCGTGTGCTGGTTTTAATTAAGGTCGGCACTATTTTCTTGTTCCTGTTCTTGGCAGCCCCTCATGTGGATCCGATTAATTGGGATCCGTTTTTACCATATGGTTGGCAAGGGGTAGCAGCCGGTACGGGGATTTTATTCTTCGCTTATCTCGGGGTTGACTCCATCGCTACGGCGGCGGAAGAAACAAAGAATCCAAAGGTGGATATGCCGGTGGGCATAATAGCCTCACTCGTTATCTGCACCGTTTTATATATTGCGGTCAGTGTTGTTATGACCGGCGTGGTACCGTATCAACAACTCGATACGGCGGCGCCGGCGTCCTATGTGCTGGAATATGTGGGCATGCGAGCCGGCTCGGCTATCGTCGGTACCGGTGCTCTTTGCGGTTTATCTACAGTACTTCTGGTTATGATTTACGCGCAGACACGTGCGTTCTATGCCATGAGCCGTGACGGTTTGATTCCGCGAAGCTTGTGTCGCATTCATAAAAAATTCCACACGCCGCATATTATCACCATGATTGTTGGTGTGGTGGTGTCACTGATTGCGGGTTTCACACCAATTCATATCGTAGCCGAAATGTGTTCCGCCGGTACCTTGTTTGCCTTCATGTGCTCCGCCCTCGGTATCATGGTACTGCGCCGTGTATATCCGGATATGAAACGCGATTTCCGCTGTCCGGCTGTGTATGTGGTAGCACCGCTCGCTATTATTTTCTGCGGTTTGGTGTTTTCACAATTGTCGGCTCATACAATTCAGCTTTTCGTCGGCTGGAGTATCCTCGGCTTCTTAATTTATATGGGGTACAGCCGTAAACACAGCGTGTTGGCAAAAAGCCGTCATGCCGGTGAGGAAGTAGCTGAAGGTGCTGTGTAATCTTTAGCCGTAAAGGTAAATGCGTTTGGCATCGGACTGATTGATACAATAAAATAGAGGATTTGAAGGTGCGCTGTGAGGATTTATGCTCATGGCGCATTTTTGCATTGTGTATTAGATATGGATGTTTGTCTGTAAATTTTTAAAAAATTGAAAATTAGTGCTTGCAATTAAAAAAATGTAGTGCTATTATAATGTACAACAATACGGAGTCAATGGACATGTATCGGAGAGATTTTCAGATATCGATTTTAATTAAGTGCGTGGCACTGAGAAATACTGTGGAAAGGAGGACGCATCATGTTAGGTTTTGTCGTGATTATTATTAGCTTGCTCATTATTATTGACATTATTATCGTCATTAGCCGTGAACAAAACTTAACAGACGTCGTCTTAAAAGTTTCCACAAATCATGGCCCTGAGCTCCCCTTGCTGAAAGGGTTGGCAAGCTAATAAAGAGCTTGGGCCGTAAACCGTATACCGTATACCGTATTTCGTATTTCGTATATTTGTGAGAGACAAAGAGAACATTTAGTTGGATATTTTTAAGACGATTCTTCGGAATCGTCTTTTTTTATTACAATCACCGAAGATTGACAATTTAACGGCAATTACAAATTGACATCATCATTTTTAATTAATTACCGAAAACTGAGATTTGGTTGGGAAAAGGAGCGAGAAACATGCGAAGTGATAATTTTTCAAAAGGTGTGGCGAGAGCACCGCATCGTTCATTGCTGAAGGCTTTGGGATTTGTGAACGAAGAAATCGGTAAACCGGTCATTGGCATTGCCAATTCGTTCAATGAGATTATTCCGGGGCACATGCATCTGCTCAATTTGGTGCAGGCCGTAAAAGACGGCATTCGCGAAGCCGGCGGAATTCCCATGGAGTTCAACACAATCGGGATTTGCGACGGCACAGCCATGAACCACATCGGCATGAAGTACTCGTTGGTGACACGGCAAATTGTAGCGGATTCCATTGAAGCTACGGCGATGGCTACACCGTTTGACGGTTTGGTATTCATTCCGAATTGCGACAAAATCGTACCGGGCATGTTGATGGCGGCGGCCAGATTGAATCTCCCAAGCGTATTCGTCAGCGGTGGGGCGATGCTGGCCGGTAAACATCAAGGTAAACGGATAGGCCTCAGCGATGTGTTCGAAGCGGTCGGTAAAGTTGAAGCGGGGCTAATGACAGAAGAAGAGCTCGCACAGCTTGAAGATGCGGCGTGTCCGACTTGCGGCTCCTGTTCCGGTATGTATACGGCGAACACCATGAACTGTTTAACGGAAGCACTTGATATGGCGCTACCGGGTAACGGTACAATCCCGGCCGTATATTCCGAACGACTCCGCTTAGCAAAACGAGCGGGGCTTCAAGTGATGGAAGTGCTTAAAGCAGATTTAAGACCGCGCGATGTATTCACCAAGGGCGCTTTTGAAAACGCTGTAGCCGTCGACATGGTCTTGGGCGGATCGACGAATACGGCTTTGCATTTGCCGGCTGTAGCCCACGAAGCAGGCGTACCGCTCAGCTTGGATGATTTTAATCGCGTTGCCGAAAACACACCGCAGCTTGCTAAACTATCGCCGTCCGGTTCCTATTTCATTGAAGATTTGTATGCAGCCGGTGGTATTCCTGCCGTGCTTCATCGCTTGCAGGAAGCCGGGAAGTTACATGAAGAGGCTAAATCGGTAACATTGGTTACGCAAGGAGAACTCGCCAAGGTAGCCAAGGTGCTCGATGAAGATGTGGTGCATCCATGGTCGAATCCGGTATATGAAACCGGCGGTATTGCCGTTTTAAAAGGTAATTTGGCTCCGGACGGTTCAGTTGTCAAAGCGGGGGCCGTTGATCCGGAAATGCTGGTTCACAGCGGTCCGGCCAGAGTGTTTGATTCTGAAGAAGCTGCCTGCGAGGCTATTACGGGAAATCAAATTAAGAAGGGCGATGTGGTGGTTATCCGCTATGCCGGTCCGAAAGGCGGACCGGGGATGCCGGAAATGCTTACACCAACATCCACGATTACCGGCATGGGGTTCGGTAAGGATGTGGCTCTCATCACGGATGGTCGTTTTTCGGGAGCTACGCGAGGCGCTTCCATCGGACACATTTCACCGGAAGCGGCGGCCGGTGGACCGTTGGCACTGGTGCAGGAAGGCGATGTGATTGACATCGACATTCCAAACCGCAGCTTATCGGTTCGCTTGAGCGAAGCCGAAATGGCTAAGCGTCGAGCACAGCTTAAACCGCATGACTCCGGAGCTACCGGATATTTGAAGAAATATGCAACCTTCGTATCATCGGCGGCTGAAGGCGCCATAGAAAAATATTAAGCACGGTGGTCGTGGGAAGCTACTGAGGCAGCAAGTTATTAAGTAGAGTTTTACAAAAGTGCCGGCTGGTCGACAAGAGGTGAGAGACCTTGTGGATCGGTACCGGAGTTAGAGAATAAACGAAGAGAGAACATTAAAAAAGGTTTGAGAAGCCTTGATAGAGAGAAAAAACCGAGAGAGAACATTTTTACAAGGCGTGAGAAACCTTGATAGCAAAAATGAGAGAATTGTTTGAGAAAATAGAGAGAGGAAGTGAGCGAATGGGGGACGCCATGATAAACGGGGCGCACATCGTATTGGAAACGTTACATCGCTTGGGAGTTACCGATTTCTTCGGGTATCCCGGCGGTGCCGTTATTCCGATTTACGATGAGATTTATAAGTACCCGAAGTTGAATCATTACTTTGCAAGGCATGAACAAGGGGCTGCTCATGAAGCGGACGGTTATGCCAGAGCGACAGGTAAATGCGGTGTTTGCTTGGCTACATCGGGACCGGGGGCCACGAATTTGGTGACGGGCCTTATGACGGCCCATATGGATTCCGTGCCGGTGTTGGCAATTACGGGGCAGGTCGGTTGTGCGCTCCTCGGTAAGGACGCCTTCCAAGAGTCCTATATCGTGGGTATTACGATGCCGATTACTAAGAACAATTACCTTGTTAAGTCTGTGCGCGATTTACCCCGTATCCTACGCGAAGCCTATTACATCGCTACGACGGGGCGACCGGGACCGGTACTTGTGGATATTCCGAAAGATGTACAGCTGACGGAAATAACGCGTAAAGAATTTGACCGACTCTATGAGGAACCGTTTGAGCTCGAAGGTTATGAATCCAATTACAAAGGTCATCCGAAGCAAGTCAAAAAAGCGGCCAAAGTTCTTAAAACTGCGAAACGTCCGCTTATCATTGCCGGTGCCGGTGTTTTGAAAGGTCGGGCTTCCGCGGAGCTTTTGGAACTGGCTGAAAGGATGCGGATTCCGGTGACGAATACATTGCTGGGCTTGGGATCTTTCCCGGGAGAGCACGAACTCTTCCTCGGTATGCTGGGGATGCACGGTACGGCGGCTGCGAACTTTGCTACCGATGAAGCGGATGTGGTATTGGCGGCCGGTATTCGCTTCGATGACCGTATTGCCGGAAATCCGGATGCGTTTTGCAAAAATGCCACCATCATTCACATCGATATCGACCCTGCGGAAATTGAGAAAAACCGCAAGGTGGATGTGCCGATTGTAGGCGATGTGAAACAGGTGTTGCAGTCACTTAATAAAGAATTGGGCTTAAGTGCAAATGCTTCTAAAGATGGGGCTAAAGAGGCCTTGAAAACATCGCATGAAGCATGGCTGGCGCAGGTAGGTGCTTGGAAAGAAGAGTATGCACTGAGATACAACAAGCAACCGGACGGCACGTTACCGCCGCAACAAGTATTGGCAGAGCTCAACGATTTACTCAAAGGCGATGCCATTATTGTTACTGACGTAGGTCAACATCAAATGTGGGCCGCTCAGTATTTTACTTACAGTACACCGAATAGCATTGTTACTTCCGGTGGAGCCGGTACGATGGGCTTTGGTTTGCCGGCGGCTATCGGTGCTCAAGTGGGAATGCCCGAACGCAAAGTCGTATTGGTTGTGGGCGATGGCGGTTTTCAAATGACAGCTCACGAATTAATGCTCATCAAGCAGTATAAGTTGCCGGTCAAAATCGCCCTCCTCAACAATTCCTATTTGGGGATGGTGCGGCAGTGGCAAGAGCTTTTTAACGATAAGCGTTATTCCTATGTAGACTTATCCTGTAATCCGGATTTTCAAACATTGGCAGCGGCCTATGGCGTGCGCAGTGTGAAAATCGAAGGCGAAACAGATTTAAAAGCAAAGCTGAAAGCGGCGCTTGATGCGGATGAAGGCATGCTCATCGAATGCGTAGTAGCTCGCGAAGAAAATGTGTATCCTATGATTCCGGCCGGCATGACCGTGGCGGATATGCGCGGTAAGGAAGGGGTGGCTGACGATGTCGAATGAACATCAAATCTTGGTGATAACCAAAAATACATCCGGGATCGGTGCACGTGTGCTGGCCCTTTTTAATCGGCGCGGCTATTCCGTGAAAAAGATGACATCCGGCGTAACGGTTCAAGCCGGTTATGCCCGTATGACACTCACGGTGGATGCCGATCCGGATACATTAGATCAGATTCAAAAACAGATTTACAAAATTATCGACGTAGTTAAAGTTAAAATATTCCCGAAAACCGATGTGGTACGGCGTGAGTTGATGCTCATCAAGGTGAAGGCCGATGATTCAACCCGTTTCCAAATCGTACAAATTGCCAATATATATCGCGGCAATATACTCGATGTGGCGCCGACCTCGCTCATTATTGAGCTTACGGGGGACGAAGAAAAACTACGCGGTTTTATCGATATTATGAAGCCCTACGGGGTGCTTGAAATGGCTAAAACGGGCGTGACGGCAATGAGCCGGGGCGAACGATTATAAGCAATAGATTAGGTTAGCCGGGGAGCCGGCGGAGAGAGAGGAATTATTATGGCAGGAACAATCTATGGAGCAATAGTTTATTATGATGAAGATTGCAATTTGAATGCGTTGAAGGGTAAAAAAGTGACCGTGTTGGGGTACGGTTCACAAGGTCATGCTCATGCGCTTAATTTGAAAGAAAACGGCATGGATGTTACCGTTGGTCTTCGTGAAGGCTCTAAATCATGGCAGGTAGTCGAAAAAGACGGATTACCGGTTAAAGTAACGGCTGATGCGGTTACAGATGCGGATGTTGTTATGGTACTTATCCCTGATGAATTGCAGGCGGAAACGTATAAAAAAGACATCGAACCGAATCTTAAAAAAGGCGTTTATCTCGGTTTTGCTCACGGTTTTAATGTTCACTTCAAAAAAATTGTGCCGCCGGCTGATGCGAATGTATTCATGGTAGCGCCTAAAGGACCGGGGCACCTCGTTCGTCGTACTTTCCAAGAAGGCAGCGGTGTACCAAGCCTTTATGCGGTAGAAAAAGATCCGTCCGGTGATACGAAAGAATTGGCGTTGGCTTGGGCAGCCGGTATCGGTGCCGGACGTGCTGGTATCTTGGGAACGACTTTCCGTGAAGAAACCGAAACCGATTTGTTCGGTGAACAAGCCGTTCTTTGCGGCGGTATCTGCGAATTGATGCAGGCAGGTTTTGAAACCTTGACGAAAGCTGGTTATCATCCGGTAAATGCGTACTTCGAATGCGTTCACGAAATGAAACTTATCGTAGATCTTATCTATGAAGGCGGTTTTCATACAATGCGTAACTCTATTTCCAATACGGCTGAATATGGCGACTATGCAACCGGCACCAAGTTGATTACCGCTGAAACGCGTAAGACCATGGAGCAAATTTTGAAAGATATTCAATCCGGCGCTTTTGCGGATGAATTCTTGGCGGACTACAACGACGGCTTCAAAAAACTCTATGCCCGTCGTGAAAAAGCGGCTAACCATGAATCCGAAAAAGTAGGGGCCGAACTTCGCGGCTTGATGAGTTGGATTAAGAAATAAGAATTTATTACTCCTTTAGAGCATATAAAATCCTATGAAAGCGATTTGCGTCCCGTTTCGTTTGGAACGCAAATTGCTTTTTTGTTATAAAAAGTATTTATTTTTGCCCTCTTATGTTACAATAAAAAAAGCGAAACAATGAGTTTAATTCTTAATCACAACTTATGGGAGGTCGTATGCACGAAATCGTAGTAGGTGGCTTGTACCGCCATTTCAAAGGCATGTATTATTACGTAAAAGACATCGCCATTCATTCGGAAACGGGTGAACCTTTCGTTGTGTATCAGCAGTTATATGGTGAACGCAAGACGTATATTCGTCCATTGTCGATGTTTGCGAGTCCGGTAGATCATGAAAAATATCCCGATGTAAAACAGAAAGAACGTTTTAAACTTATGTCGGGCCGTGACAAAGTATAAAAACACATTTAGCTGTATAATTATATGAAAATATTAATGTGATGGGAGGCATTGATGAAAAAGAAATTCTTCTTTTTTGACATTGATAACACGTTGGCAGTTTGGCCGGACGGCATTATTCCCGATAGTGCACAAACAACTTTGGATACTTTAAAGGCAAACGGACACCGGGTAGCTTTGGCTACGGGGCGTTTACAAATAGATGCAAAACGCTTTGCCGATATGGCTAATGTTCATGATTTTGTCGCGGATGGCGGTAAAAGTGTAACTATTAATGATGAAATTCTTTTTATGGAAGGTTTGAATCGCGAAGCCTGTCTGAACTATTTGGCTCAGTTAGACAGATTGGGGCTCCACTGGGCTGTGACGGATGTAAATGAATTGGTCCGTGTTACGCCATATGAAGACGTGCTTAGCTGGCATCCTGTTTGGGATGTTTGTACGACCAAATATGATCCGAATTTTGACTACCGTCAGGTGGAGCATTTCTATAAAATTTATGCCTACATGACACCGGAACAAGAAGCTGCCACCGGTGTAGTTCATATGTCGAATGACATCATTCGCTACGGCAATGACTGTATTTTGTTTGAGCCCATGGTTAAAGGGGAAGGCGTGCGTCGTATGATTGCTCATTACGGTGTGGAACCGGCCGATGTGGTTGTATTCGGCGACGGGTACAATGACTTATCCATGTTTAGTCCGGATTGGCTCAATATCGCCATGGGAAATGCCCGTGAAGAACTTAAAGTGGCGGCTGATTATATTACTTCCGACTGTAAAAAAGACGGCATTTACGAAGCTTGTAAAAATTTCGGCTGGATTTAAGTTGATGGTCCGTTAAAGTCCATACGACCGCCCTTTACGAATGAAACCGAAAAATTTAAAATTACCTCTAGCCTAATTAAATACTCTATGCTATAATGAAATGTCAAAAGTACCGCTCATATTGTTTGTGAGCGGTTTTTCATATATTGGAGGTACAGATGAAGCTGACGCATATTTATACAAATTGGCGACGTTTGTGCTCGGTCGGTTTATTGGGGATGACCATGCTCGTAACAGCCGCTTGCGGTACGGCAGCAGGCAGCTCGGCCGATCAAAATGCAGCACAAAACAATAGTCAAACTGGTACCTTACAAGCACCGACGCTTGATAACACGCCGGTTAAAGATCACTACGCGGTTTTTAATACTACGGAAGGAACCTTTAAAGTTCGTTTGTATGGTACTAAAACACCGATTACAGTTAAAAACTTTGATTACTTGGTAAAACAAGGCTATTATAATGATTTAACATTCCATCGCGTTATCGACGGTTTTATGATTCAAAGCGGCGATGATGGTAAAGGTGGCCCGGGATATAAGATTCCTGATGAATTTGTCAATGACTTACATTTTAATAAAATGGGTCTTTTGGCTATGGCAAATCGCGGTCCGAACACCGGCGGGGCACAGTTCTTTATTACTTTGGGACCTACGCCTTGGCTCGATAATAAACATACCATCTTTGGTGTTGTTACGCAGGGTATGGATGTAGTAGCCAAAATCGGTAAGGTGGGTACGGATAAAAACGATAAACCGCTGACTCCGGTTGTAATTAAATCTATTACCTTAGAGCCGATTACGGATACGCAAGGCGGCAGCAAGTAAGTTATCGGCCGGTTAACGGTCGGATATAAATTTGATAAGAATATAAAAGTTGATTGTGAAGCTTGTACAATCAGCTGTATGAGGGGAGGCAGTTATGAGTCAATTTTACACATACATGGTAGAATGTGCGGATGGGTCTTTATACACCGGTTGGACGGTTGATTTGAAACAACGCGTGGCGGCTCATAACGGTGAGATCCCGGGCGGTTCCAAATACACCAGAACTCGTCGACCGGTGAGTTTGGTGTGGTTTACGGCCTTTGACCGTAAGCAGGATGCGCAGTCCATGGAATACCAGGTAAAGCGCATGCCGCGAGAGCAAAAAAGGGCTCTTGTAGCGGCTTTTGCCAAGGCAAATCCTACGCTGATTGACGACATTCTTCAAGGCGTTTAAGCAAAGAATTTTCTTAAAATTCAGCTGTTTCTATGGTATAATTAACTGATGTATAGTTTAATAAAATTTTTGATAACAAATTAATATAAAAAACGAGAAAGGAGGACTTCGATGAAACGCGTTTTAGTTGGCGTAAAGAGTATTCAACGTGATGCTGACGGGCAAGATACGGTCATTGAAATGGTTTCTCCCGGCGAATATCATGAAAAAAACGATACAAAATATATTATGTATAATGAAACTGAATTATCCGGTATGGAAGGGTCACACACAACAATTAAGTTGAAACCCCGTTCAATCGTATTAATTCGTAACGGTAAAGTATCCATGAGACATGAATACGTGTTGGGCGAGACCCGACAGACGGTGTATGAAACACCATTCGGGGAGCTTCATATGGCGTTTAAAACACATGAATTGGAGTCCACTTTGCAGGATGGAATCGGTAAAATACATTTAGGCTACGACATTTCGGTTAGTGGCGAATGGCAATATTACAATCAGTTGGATATCGTATTACAGGAGGAGTTAGAGTATGGAACTAAAGGACAAGCTCAAGCAAGGAATTGAGGCGGCAGTAGCAAAGGCATTGGCTGACGGCAAATTACCGGAAGGGGCGTACCCTGAAGTTGTTTTAGAAGTACCGCCACAGAAAGAATTCGGTGATTTTTCCACCAATATTGCCATGCAATCGGCGCGCGTAGCGCACATGAGTCCGGCGGCTATTGCCGATATCATCATTGCCAACATGGATTATGATTGGCTTGAGAAGGCGGAAAAAGCCGGTGCCGGATTTATCAATTTCTTTGTAAAAAACGATATGGTATATGATACATTGAAAACTGTATTGGAACAGGGTGTTTGCTACGGTACGCAACCGGTTCGTGAAGACGATACGATTCAGGTTGAATATGTCAGTGCCAATCCGACGGGCCCGCTTCATGTAGGTCACGGTCGCGGTGCGGCTTATGGCAGTGCGCTTGTTAATTTATTGCGTGCTGCGGGCTACAAAGTAGAATCGGAATACTACATCAATGACGCCGGTAATCAGATTGATAACTTGGCTAAATCTATTGATGCCCGTTACATGGAGCTCCTCGATATGAAGAGTGAATTTCCTGAAAACGGCTATCACGGTCAAGACATTGTGGAAACAGCCCAAAGCATCATCAACTGGCGCGGCGATTTCTTTGCTGTGTTGAGTGAAGAAGAACGCTTGCCGTTCTTCAAAGAATTCGGTTTGACCGAAAAACTTAACGCCTTGCGTGTAAGCCTTCGCAATTTCAATGTAGACTTCGATCATTGGTTCAGTGAACGTTCCTTGCATAGAAGCGGTGAAGTAACGAAAGCAATTCAGTTTTTGAAAGACACCGGTGATGTGTATGAAAAAGATGGCGCTTTATGGTTTGCATCTACCCGTTACGGCGATGATAAAGACCGCGTAGTTATTCGTGAAAACGGTGAACCTACTTACTTGGCATCGGACATTGCATACCATCGCAATAAATTTGAACGCGGTTTTAAAAAGATGATTAACATCTGGGGTGCCGATCATCACGGTTATGTGACACGTGTTAAAGCGTCCATGCAAGCTCTCGGATATAATCCGGATCGCTTGGAAATCTTGTTATTACAAATGGTGGCCTTATATCGTGACGGCGAACTTGTTAAAATGTCGAAACGTACCGGTCAATCCGTTACTTTAGATGAATTGATTGAAGAAGTAGGCGTTGATGCAGCTCGTTACTTCTTCCTCATGCGTTCCTTGGACAGCCAGTTGGATTTTGATATTAACTTGGCAGCCTCAAAGAGCAATGACAACCCGGTATATTACATCCAATATGCCCATGCACGTATTCACAGCATCTTCAATCAGGTGAAAGAAGCGGGCATCGCCTATGGCGATTGGGCCAATGTTAAATTTGATACCTTAACGAGTGAATTGGAACTCGATATTATTAAAAAATTGGGCGCTTACCCTGAAGAAATTCGTCAGGCGGCCGAACATCGTGCGCCACATCGTATTGCTCGTTACTTATACGACTTGGCCGGTTTGTTCCATTCGTTCTATAAACAAGGTCGTATTATGGGCGTAGACAGCGACTTGCAACAGGCTCGTTTGGGTCTCATTACGGCAATCGCCGATGTATTGCGTAACGGCCTTAGTATTTTAGGTATTTCCGCACCGGAAAAAATGTAAGCGTTTTTAAAGACTGTCGTGGAATTGCGATAGTGTGTAGATACATTCAGAGCTTTGGGAGGAATCATGGCAACAAAGTATATTTTCGTAACAGGTGGGGTTGTTTCGTCGTTAGGTAAAGGCATTACCGCTGCGTCCTTGGGCCGTTTGCTTAAGAATCGCGGTTTGAATGTAACTATTCAGAAATTTGACCCATATATCAATATTGACCCGGGTACAATGAGTCCGTACCAACACGGTGAAGTGTTTGTTACCGATGACGGTGCTGAAACAGACCTTGACCTTGGTCACTATGAACGTTTTATCGACATCAACCTCGGTAAACGCTCCAATGTAACGGCCGGTAAAGTATATTGGTCCGTTATTAATAAAGAACGTAAAGGTGATTATTTAGGCGGTACCGTACAGGTTATCCCTCATATCACTAATGAAATTAAACAAAACGTGTACCGTGTCGGCAAAGAAGACAATGCCGATGTTGTAATTACGGAAATCGGCGGTACCGTAGGCGATATTGAAAGCTTACCGTTCCTCGAAGCCATTCGCCAAGTTAAAAAAGAAGTAGGCCGTAACGATGTGCTCTACATCCACGTAACTTTGGTACCGTATATCAGTGCGGCGGGCGAATTAAAAACCAAACCGACCCAGCACAGCGTTAAAGAATTACGCAGTATCGGTATTCAACCTGATATCATCGTTTGCCGTACGGAAAAACACATTTCTGATGAAATGAAAGACAAATTGGCATTATTCTGTGATATTGATCCGGATGCCGTTATTGAAAACCGTACTTGCAACACAATTTATGAAGTGCCTTTGATGATGCAGGAAGAAGGCCTCGACGATATCGTTGTTAAGAAATTACAATTACCTGATAAACCGGCCGATATGGTGGCTTGGAAGGAAATGGTAGATAAAATTCTCCATCCTACCAAAGAAATCACGGTAGCTTTAGTTGGTAAATACGTAGCCCTTCATGATGCGTACCTCAGCGTGGCTGAAGCATTGACTCATGCAGCTATTGCAACCGATACGAAGGTTAATATTAAATGGATTGATGCGGAAGAGCTCGAAGAAAATGCGTGCAATATCGCTAAATTATATGAAGATGTAGATGGTATCGTAGTACCGGGCGGCTTCGGTTATCGTGGTGTTGAAGGTAAGATTCGTACTATTCAATATGCTCGTGAAAATAAAGTTCCGTACCTCGGCTTGTGCCTTGGCATGCAATCCGCCGTTATGGAATTTGCCCGTAATGTAGCCGGTCTTGAAGCAGCAAACTCCACCGAATTTGACGAAGATTGCATGAATCCGGTTATCGACTTAATGCCGGATCAGGTAGATGTAGACCAAAAAGGCGGCACAATGCGTCTTGGTATCTACCCATGTAAGACGGTAGAAGGTACGAAAGTACGCGAAGCTTATGGTGAAGACTTGATTTATGAACGTCATCGTCATCGTTATGAATTTAACAATGCTTTCCGTCAGGAATTAACTGAAAAAGGCCTCGTAATCAGCGGTACATCCCCTGATAACCGTTTGGTTGAATGTGTAGAACTTAAAGATCATCCTTGGTTCGTAGGCGTTCAGTTCCATCCGGAATTGAAATCCCGTCCTACTAAAGCACATCCGTTATTCAGAGGCTTTGTTGATGCTATTTTGAAAATTAAAGGAATGTAATAGTGAGTAAAACTGTACGTACAGCTCGTTATCAACAAATTGCAGCCGATGTGGCCGGCAAGATAGTATCCGGCGGTTATAAGGAAGGTGAGCGTATTTTTGCTCGTTCCACCTTATCCGTTCACTACGGTGTATCTCCTGAAACTTCTCGACGAGCCATTGCTTTATTGGCAGATTTAGGCATTGTAGAAGTAACTAAAGGGAGTGGCTGTACAGTTTTATCCAAAGAGAAAGCTGAACAATTCCGAATACAATTTAACGACTTTGATTCGGTGGACTCTTTGCGGCAAGAGCTAACACAGCAGATTGAGAATCAAACAAAATCCCTGCAGGTGTTAAAAGAGACGATTAAAAAATTAACTGATTCTGTCGGTCATTACCAATATAAAAATCCCCTGCAACCTATGAAGATGTCCATTACAGCGGATTGCCGTTATTTAGGGCAGTCAATAGGATCGATTCAGTTATGGCAGCATACCGGTGTTACAATTGTGGCGATTGAAAATCAAGATAAAACTATGATCATATCGCCGGGGCCATATGCTACATTTACAGCGGGCGAAGAAATATATTTTATTGGTCCTGCTGACAGTTGGTTACGATTGGAACGATTTTTGTACAATACCGATGAAAACGAGGCTTAACAGCCTGTGCCAGATAATCGGTAATGCTTTAAGGTTGACTAAAGATTGACCATATAATTTAATAATTTTATTTACAATATAACGCAATAAGCGCCTGACATGAGTCGGGCGCTTTTTTGTATTATATGGGCTATTATGACACAAAGTAATGTATAGTATTCTATATTTATAAAAGTCGATATTTGACTAAAGTAACAACCTGATGTTAAAATTGAGTTGTTACTTTAGGGAGGTATTGCATGATAGAAATAAAAAACGTGAAGAAAAGATATGGAAAAAAAGAAGTATTACATGATATTAGTTTGACTATTCCTGATGGTGAAATTGTTTCACTCATCGGCGGTAGTGGATGTGGTAAATCCACATTGCTTAAAATGATTAATCGCTTGATTCCGATTACAGGCGGCGATATTTATGTTAACGGTGAAAATATTCATGATATGGAACCGGTAGCGTTGCGCCGTAAGATTGGCTACGTCATCCAGCAAACGGGCTTATTCCCGCATATGACAATTCGTAAAAATCTGGAATTAGTCATGGACCTTCATAATATGCCGCAAGAAGGTCGGAGTGAGAAAATCAATGAAATGATGGATTTGGTTGATTTATCGCGAGATTTACTGGAACGGTATCCCATTGAATTATCCGGTGGTCAGCAACAACGTGTTGGCGTGGCGCGGGCACTTATTGTAGACCCGGATGTTATTTTGATGGATGAACCTTTCTCCGCGATTGATCCCATTACGCGCGTGTCCTTACAAGATGAGCTGCGCAGTTTACAAGAAACATTAAAGAAAACCATTGTTTTTGTAACGCATGATATGGATGAAGCTATTAAAATTTCGGATCGTATATGTTTGATGCGTGAAGGTCATGTAGAACAATATGATACACCGGAACAAATTTTAAGAAATCCGGCTACGGAATATGTGGAAAGTTTCATTGGTAAAAACCGTATTTGGAATTCACCGGAGTTCATCAAAGCGGAAGATATTATGATTGATGCAACCAATATTGCCTATCCGAGTGACAGTTTATTCCGTTGTATGAAAAAAATCAAAGATATTCCTCAGGATTTTCTTATTATAGTTGAGCGTGGCACTCGCCGTTTCAGAGGCTTAATTAATGCCCGCATGATTCGTGAACAGGCAAGCTTACAAGGGCCGGTTAGTGAAATCATGGCACAGCCGAAGAAGTTGGCTCATGTGGGGGATTCATTATTAGATGTGGTAGAAACAATTCAGACCTTGCATCGTCCGTACATGATTGTTTTGGACGATTCTGAACGCCTGGCCGGGGTCATTACACAAAGTAGTTTGATTACCACACTGGGAAGTCAGTATGTCGATGATGCGGAGGTAATATAATTGGGTATATTTAGTTATATGTTTGAAAATATAGATCAGATTATGCGTCTTTTGTTGGAGCATATTCAGCTAACCGCTATTGCGGTGGGTTTAGCTATTATAGTCGGTTTGCCGTTGGGGATTTTAATCAGCTACGTAAAGCCGTTAAATAAGCCGGTCATGGGAGCAACTAATTTAATTCAAGCCGTTCCCAGCATGGCTTTACTGGGGTTTGCCATTCCGCTTCTTGGGATTGGCACCTTGCCATCGGTAATTGTAGTATTTTTATATTCCCTTTTGCCGATTGTTAAAAATACCTATATCGGTATTAGTCAAATTTCACCGGGCACCATTGAGGCGGCTCGCGGGATTGGCTTAACTCGTCAACAAATATTGTGGAAGGTGCAGTTGCCGTTAACTTTACCGATGTTAATGGCAGGTGTGCGAATTTCGGCTGTTACAGCCGTAGGGCTTATGACAATTGCCGCGTTTATCGGAGCCGGCGGTTTGGGATTTCTGGTTTTTAGCGGTATCAGCTCCGTTAATAACGGTATGATTTTGGCCGGTGCCATTCCTGCATGTATATTGGCGTTAGTTATTGATTGGGTGCTCTCTCAAGTAGAGTCGTTGGTAACACCGGTCAGTTTACAACCTGAGTTGCTAAAAACTCGCTTTACACTTAAGGCTAAACGACGCCGTCAAAAATGGAGTGTCGGTATTGTAGCTGCTTTGCTGATTCTTATGTTTGGCCAGAATGTATATGCCAATTTGGTCAGAGACCCTAATACGATTCGCATTGGGAGTAAACAATATACTGAACAATTAGTACTGGGTAATATGCTGGCTGAAATGATTGAAAAGAATACAAATATTAAAGTAGAAAATCATTTAGGTGCCGGCGGTACGCAAGTGCTGTTTAGTGCAATGGAAAAAGGTGACCTGGATGCCTATATTGATTATACCGGCACGGCGTATGTAGATATTTTAAAACATGAACCGGTAAGTGATGAGCAAGAAGTATACGATAAAACAAAACAGGAATTGGCAGAGAAATATGATGTTGCTTTATTAGCGGCGGCACCGTTCAGTAATACCTATACGTTAGCGGTAGATCCGGCTGTGGCACAGACCTATAATTTGCATACAATGAGCGATTTAAGCCAAGTTGCTTCATCCTTAAAGGCAGGTACTACACTTGAATTTTTGAATCGCCAAGATGGTTTAAGAGGCGTTCAAAAAGCGTATGGTTTTAACTTTAAAGATGCTAAAGGTATTGACGGGGCAACTCGCTATGTAGCGTTGGCAAGCGGTGATGTACAGGTAGTTGATGCCTTTTCTACGGATGGGCTGTTGAAGAAATATAATTTAACTATTCTTTCAGATGATAAAGGTTTCTTTCCGCCATATTACGGTGTGCCGTTAGTTCGTCAAAAAACATTAGAAGATCACCCTGAATTGCAGGATGTTATTAATCGCATGATGGCAAATTTAGATACAGATACAATGCGTGAGTTAAATTATCAAGTCGATGTGGAACATAAGAGCCCTAAAGAAGTAGCGCATGACTATTTAGTTGCTAAAGGCTTGGTAAAATAAACGAGTGCGTAAAATCTAAGATGCAAAATTGTATCGCCTTTTTTCATAAATCGCATAATTGAAACTCGATTTCATATTGATTTTTTTCGTTCCGTGGTGTATAATAAATACATAATCAATATAGATTATCCGTTATTAATAAATATCAATTAGAGGCGATCAATTATCAAATGATCCTCTCCATGATGTGATGGTTTTTAAGAATAGTATAGTATTTATAAAAGACACAAGGAGTGACTCACAAATGGCAATTATCGGCAAAGAATTACCTGATTTTTCCTTACAGGGTTTCCGTAATCCGGAAGTAGTAACAGTAACTAAAGCAGATGTAGTCGGTAAATGGAGCGTATTCGTATTCTATCCGGCCGATTTCACATTTGTATGCCCTACAGAATTGGAAGATTTGCAGTCCCATTATGCAGAATTACAGGAAATGGGCGTAGAAGTATTCTCCGTATCCGTTGACTCTGAATTCGTACATAAAGCATGGGCTGATGCATCCCCTAACATCGCTAAAATTCAGTATACTATGTTGGCTGACCAGAAGCATGAATTGGCTGATTTCTTCGAAACTTTCTCCGAAGAAGAAGGTCGTGCTTACCGCGGTTCTTTCGTAGTAAATCCGGAAGGCAAAGTAGAAACTGCTGAAATCCACAATATGGGTATCGGTCGTTCTGCCGATGAATTGGTTCGCAAAGTTCAGGCAGCTCAATTCGTTGCTAAACACGGTGATCAGGTATGCCCTGCTAAGTGGAAACCGGGCGCTGACACTTTAAAACCGGGTCTTGATCTTGTAGGTAAACTATAAGAATTAACCTTGAGCTTTTCCTTAAATTAACCGGCTGATAAGCTAATAAATGAACAGCGAGTCCCTCCCTACCTAAGGCTGTTCATTGACATAATTAGGAGATCCCTTTTCTTGAAATCGGCGGCACGAGCGAGTCTCGGCCGCTGATTTTTTTGTTTGTGTGAAATTGTTTATTTATGAATATTTTATGATTTGTATATGATCTTTTTTGCTTCGAATTGGCTATTTATTCGTTTTTTTGAGGACGATATTCAACATTGGTCAATGAGTTTTACCGAATTTGTGTTCGTTAAAGCAGAATTCAAGATAATTATTAAGAATGTATAATGAAAGGCTACTTTTGTATATTCTTGCAAAGTGGTTTTTGTCAAGCTTTAGCAGGCTGAAATAAGGCAAAAACACAGTAAAATTGATTGACTTTTGTGCTCGAACTTATTCAAAATAATTAATAATTATGAATTAACAAAGCGTGAAAACCTTTGTCGAATAGGTGTTTGTAACTTAGCACTTTTTTTCATGGATTCAGAAAAAACTTGAAATATTGAAATTATTAGATTTATCGACCGATATAGTATATAATATATACATAGAATAAGGCGAAAGGGCATTAGCTAAGGTTAAAAAAAGGAGTATTGGGCATGGAAGTATCATATGAAAGATTGGCAAGTATTTTTAAAGCATTGAGTGATGAGACGAGATTGCATATTATCGACATGTTGTCGTGTAATGAATTGTGCGCTTGTGACATTTTGGCAAGCTTCAATTTATCGCAATCTACATTGAGCTATCACATGAAGATTTTGATTGATGCCGGTGTTGTTAACTCGCAGCGTAACGGGTTATGGACTCGCTATTCAATCAATGAAGAAACCTTTGATGAGTTGGTTAAGATTTTACCTGACTTGTACAAAACCAAAGATGAATGTATCTGTGCTCAGATTAAGTATTGTCGTTTAGAGGACAAACCTGAATAAGAATCGTAGGAGTTAAGATGAGACGTTGGATTATGCATGTGGATATGGATGCTTTTTATGCATCGGTGGAGCAACGTGATAATCCCGAGTATAGAGGCCGCCCGGTAATCGTTGGTGGCCTTTCTTCGCGTGGCGTGGTAGCAACGGCGTCGTATGAAGCTCGCAAACTGGGCGTTCACTCGGCTATGAGTATGGCGAAGGCGCGGCAACTCTGCCCAGACGGTATTTATTTGAGACCTCGATTTGAAGTATATCATGCAATTTCGGAACAGGTTCATGCCATCATGGAACGGTATACGCCATATATTGAGCCCTTGTCGCTGGATGAGGCCTTTTTAGATGTAACGGGCCTTCATAATCGCTTTGCGGGCCCCTATGCGGTCGGTAAGGCGATTAAAGTGGATATATTAGAGGCAACCAGCCTGGTGGCGTCTGTGGGACTCGCACCGAATAAGTATTTGGCAAAATTGGCTTCGGATATTAAGAAGCCCGATGGATTGGTGGTGATTCCGTACGGACAGGAAGCACGGTTCATTGCTAACTTGCCGGTTAAACGCTTGTGGGGGGTAGGGCGACAGACGGAAAAACGTCTTAACGAAGCGGGTTTTTATAAAATAGGTCAAATTGCGGCCTTACCGGATGAATCAAAACTGCGCCCGGTGGCCGGGAATCAAGCTAAACGGCTCTATGATTTGGCACGGGGAATTGATGAACGCCCAGTTGAATATGAGCGCATGATTCATTCTATCGGTAATGAACTGACCTACGAAACTGATTTGACCGATGAGGTTGTGATTGACCGGGAATGGCACTATTTTGCCCATAAAGTAGCGAAACGGTTACGCCGGCAAGGCTTGAAGGGGCATACCGTAGCTATTAAGGTACGGTTCAACGATTTTAAGACCATAAGTCGGCAAAAACGCTTAGATATGCCTACGGACAACGAAGAAACACTATACCGTATAGGATTGTTGTTGTATAATAAACTAAACATTGATAAACCGATACGCCTTTTGGGGCTTACGGTCAGTGATTTTGCCGGTGACTGGGGGCAGACATCTTTATTTGAGAACGAGGTGTCGCAAGATGAATTGGCAAAGACCGTAGATGACTTGGAGGCTAAATTCGGCGAAGGAATTGTTATGAAAGGGGCTCTTTGGGAAAGAGCTGCCGGGCAAAAGAGAGAGGAAGAGAATCAAGATGAAACATTTTAAATTAAAGTATGGCAACGGTGAAGTAGAATTTGATTTACCGACTCAGGAAGTATTGAATGTGGTAGAAGGCGCTGAATATCCGGCTATTGAAGATATTCCGGCGGCTCTTCTTGAAGTATTGGATAATCCGACAGGCACAGCACCTTTAAGAGATATTGTGCAGCATGATGAAACGGTATGTATCGTTGTATCCGATATTACTCGTGTGTGGATTCGTTACGATGCCTATTTGCCGACTTTGCTTAACTATTTGAATGAAGCCGGGGTACCGGATAAAAATATTTTTCTCTTAATCGCCTATGGAGCACATCGCTTACAGAGTGAAGCGGAATCACGCGCTGAATTCGGCGATGAAGTAGTAAATCGCGTTCGCATTGAGCACAGCAGCGGTATTAATCCGGACAGTCATTTCCGTCATATCGGCGAAACTTCGCACGGTGTGCCAATCGAAGTGAATGAGCTCGCATTGGATGCGGATCGCCTCATTTTAACCGGCGGTATTGTATACCATCTGATTGCCGGTTTCGGCGGTGGTCGTAAAGCTATTTTACCGGGCATTTCATCATATCGGACGATTCAGAAAAACCATAATCTTTGTTTGTCCGATGAAATCGGCGGCGGTACTAAACCTGAAATCGTGAGCGGTAATATTACGAACAATATTATGCATGATGACCAAATGCAACATGGCCGTGCGGTTGAAGCAGACTTTTTAATTAACTCCGTAGCCAATACGGAAGGTAAGCTTGCCAAATTCGTGGCCGGACATTGGGAAGATGCTTGGCTCGAAGGTACTAAGCTGGTTGAAAAAATCTACGGTGTACCGATTGAAGGCTTAGCTGACTGTGTTATCGCTTCGGCCGGCGGTTATCCGAAAGATATCAACTTGTATCAAGGTGTTAAGACACAGGTTAATGCCGTGTTGGCATGTAAACCGGGTGGGGTTGTAATCCTTCTCATGGAATTGCCGGATATTCACGAACCGGAAGAATTCCTCGGTTGGTTTGATACATGTGATTTGCAGGAACGCGAAATTAAATTGCGTAACGGCTTTACCGTACCTGGCTTTATTGCCTTCCATTTAGGCGAAGATTTTCAGAAATATCGTCATATCTTGGTGACTAAGCCGGAAAATAAAGCAATCTGTGACCGTGTCGGCATTGATGTGGTAACATCGATTGATGAAGCTTTGGAACTTGCCGGTAAATTACTGGGGCGTGATGACTATTCCGTCACCGTTATGCCTTTAGCCAGCAATACGGTGCCGTTAGTAAATAAATAATGCTGTTTTACTGTTTTTAGCTTAAGTATTAATACCAAAGGTATTGGAAGATGGGAGCTGGAAGTATGCATAATCGTCATGGCATCATTGGTAAGTCTGTTATTGAATCGGTTCGTCGTTCGTTACAGAATAAGTATGCTGAGGATTGTCATATTCAGCAATTGATTGAAGAGCTGGATAGCACGGAAGACTTAACGTATGAAGAACTTCATATTACACGTCAGGCCTATGAAGAAGTGAAAGCACGCTTATTCTATACAGCGTTATTGGACAGTTTATGGCAGGAAATCGATGAAACGCAGGATTTGTTGGAACAGCTTCATGTATACGATTCCTTGGAAGATGAATTTGATACTCAAGGCGAAGAATTAACCAGTGAAGAAATGAATATAGATGAAGTTGATTTGGCGGATGTGGATGTGTCAGATCGACCTGTAGCATTACGCCAAAGCGGTGCGGTGGCGGCACGCCAGGACGGCACCGTAGTAGCTCGTCGGGACGGTTCGGTAGTGAGCCGTCAAGAGGGGGCTGTGGCTAATCGCCAAGATGGTTCGGTAGTACTGCGTCAAGAGGGTACATTGGTAGCTGAACCGATGGTGGCTAAAACGCAGGCAGTGGCAGCTGATGCCATTACTGATAGAGATATTCCGTGGGCGAACTTAACACAGGGCGCCGATGCGGATGATAATTTATTGGCAGGAACAAATGCTGTATTGAATTCGGAGGTGGTAACAGCCAATTCGGCGGCAACTGCAGAAGAAGATGATAATGACGATGATACGAATACAGTGTTCCCGGCATCAGAAATCTTTTTGCAAGACATTTTGGATATGTTGAGCCAAAATTTGCCGGATGGCAAAGAGGGACCGATGACGATTGAAGATTTGATGCTCCATACGGAGTGGAAAGAATTTAAAAAACTTGCTAAACAGGCTAAAAAGTCTATTAAGAAAGCCCATAAAGCAGCCAAAAAAGAAGCTAAAAAAGTCGCCAAGGAAGCTGAAAAAGCGGCTAAGGCGGCTGAAAAAGAAACCAAAAAAGCATTGAAAAAAGCGAAACACGCCAAAAAAGGAGTGCAAGAACGCAGCGAAGAATGGTATCAAAATTTGGAAGAGTTGACTGATGATGTAGCAGACACCGCAGCTGACAAAACAAAAGAGATTTCCAAAGCAGCTGGCAGTGTAGCAACAGCAGTGCAGTCAAAAGTGAATGATGTCAAAGAAAAGGTGGTAGACGAAATGAGCAATCAAGAAGAACTAACCAATCGTTTGAATCAAGCAACTGATGGCAAAGCTGAAGAAGTTGTTGAAAAAGTTTCTGATAAAGCCGAAGAAGTAGCCGGCAAAGCTGAAGAGTTGAAAGACCAAGCTGTTGATAAAGCACAAGAATTAAAAGACCAAGCAACTGATAAAGCGGAAGAAATAAAAGATAAAGCATCCGATAAAGTGGATGAATTGGCAGACAAAGCCCAAGATTTGAAAGATCAAGTAGCCGATAAAGTTGATGAACTTGCCGATAAAGCCGGTGAGTTAAAAGATCAAGCAGCTGATAAAGCTCAGGAATTGAAAGAGCAAGCATCCGACAAAGTGGATGAATTGGCGGATAAAGCCCAGGACTTAAAAGAACAGGCAGCCGATAAAGTTGATGAACTTGCCGATAAAGCCGGTGAGTTAAAAGATCAAGATGCTGAAAAGGCTGATGAAGTGGCTGAACGTGCTAAAGAAGTAGCCGGTCAAGTAGCCGATCAAATTTCTGAAGTAGCTGATAATGTAAAAGAAGGTGCTCGCGGTGCAGCGATTAAAGTCTTAGATTTCATCGAAGACGCCCTTCAAAAAGCTAAGAGCAATTCGGATGATAAAAATCCAAAAAAATAAAACGCCTTGGTAAGAAATTACCGGATCTGCACGAGACGACCAAGGCGGAAAAGAAAGCCTTGCTGACCGACAGCAAAGGTCGTTGTCAAGTGTGCGGCAATCATTGCCGACCGGTAAAAGATAAATGCAAAAAACGACAACGAGCATTGGCCAAACTATTACAATAATATATTGTGTGAGTTTCCATCGCTAATTAAAATACCCCCTTACAGCAGTTACTGTAAGGGGGTTATTTGTGTGTACCATTATTTTTGCCCGACGATTTTATTTTTTTGCATCGCCAAAAATGGTGGGTCCCGGATCCTCACCATGAACTAAACGTTCTTCCACGACATGGGAGCGGAAATAGTTGACCCAGAGTCGAATAGCCGGCACAATCATGGACTGTTCGTTCCAAATCATACCGAGTACCCAGTTGATGCGCGGCTCAATCGGAATCGACACTATTTGATCCGGATTCAAACGCTCGCAAATTGTCTGCGGTAAAATCGCCGTGCCGAGGCCGCTTTTTACGAGTTCCGTAATGAAGTCCCAGTTATTGCTTTGTGCTACGATTTGCGGCACAACGCCGATTTCCTGGAAACGACCCAGAATAATGTCGTATAACGAAAAGGACGGATGGAAAAATACCAAAGGCTCCTTGCGAATTTCATGGAGCGTAACGGATTCGTAATCGGCAAACGGTGAATCGGGTTGCATTACATAGTATAGCGGCTGATGGTTAAAAATATAGGTTTGCGTATCCGGATTGGTGAAGTCCGATACCGGTAGCGTGACGAAGCCTACCTGTAACTGATTATCCTGAACAAGTTGAGCGATTTGCGGCGAACCATGCTCACTTACTTTCAATGAAATCTGCGGATAAGCGGCCATGAAATCGCGGATAATCGGTGATAAGAAGGAAGAGCCGATCATCGGCGGGATACCGAGGCTTAATTCGCCCGATTCCGTATCATTCGTGTGGTGCATTTGATGCTCCAGTACTTCAAATTGCCTCACTAAGGCTTCAATCTGCGGTAATACGGCACAAGCTTCGTTGGTGAGCTCGATGCGATGCCCACGGCGACGGAATAACTGCTTGTTCCATTCCCCTTCCAACAGGCGTACCGCTTTACTTAAAGACGGTTGGCTTACATGTAAAGTTTGGGCCGCTTTGGTAAAACTTTTCTGGCGAGCCACTTCTACAAAGTATTTTAAATGGGTAATATCCATATAATCCTCCTGCAATATAATCTCTATCTATTATAGCTAAAAAGAATACGGTCGTATAGGGAAAAAATATTATTTTTTTAAGAAAAAATGAGATACAATAAGTCATGACAACGGGGATATCGAAAAATCCCTATTTGATTAAACAATAATTATCACATTCGTTTAATGAATGAACATAAAGTATTTTGTCATAGGTAATTAGTCGGTTTGTAGGAGGCATTAAGGAATGAAACGTGTGGCGATTGTAGTAGGTCAGATTCTATTGCTCGCCTTCATAGGAGTGTTGGGCGGCTACCTGAAAGAATGGTTGCACCTGCCATTACCGGGGACTTTGGTGGGCATGATTTTGTTATTTTTGTTGCTCTGCTCGGGGATTATCAAACTTAACTGGGTGGAACAAGGGGCGGCCGTTTTAATTGGGGAATTGTTGTTATTCTTCATTCCGTCCGCTATAGGGGTTATTCAATATACACAACTGTTCGGCAGCACGGGGGCTATGTTGTTGGGGGTTATCGTAACGAGTATTGTAACATTGCTCATTTCCGTTACGATTATTACTTTGAGCGTTATGAAATTACGTAGAAAGGGGTACAAATTATGGTAAATTATTCACCGTTTCAGATGATTAGTATTCATATCATCGAATCGTTAGTGGGCACTGTAGTTTTGTATTTTCTTTTCAAAAAATTATATGAACGTTCCGGCAAAAAGCTTTATTTCACTCCTTTATTGGGTGTGCCGGTAGTTATCGGTTTATTCCTCGTAACCATGAATATTCCGTATCAGGTATATCAGGAAGGCAGTCAGTACATCACCATGATGTTGCAACCGGCTACCGTGGCCTTTGCAGTGCCTTTATATAAATTCCGTAATGTAGTTAAAGAATATTTTATTCCTTTGGTAGTCGTTATCGGTATGGGGTGTTCCGTTGCGTTCTTGGGTTCTATGGGACTTGCTGAACTCATCGGTTTGAGCCCTGAACTCGTTCACAGCATTGCACCACGTTCCGTAACTACGCCGTTGGCTTTGGCCGCTTCCGACACAATGGGCGGTGATCCTACAATTACGGCTATCCTTGTAATTGCAACAGGTCTTATCGGTATGATTATGACGACCATGATGATTAAACGTGCCCACATTCATAACCGTTTGTTAAAAGGTATGCTTTACGGCATTTCCGCTCATGGTACAGGCACTGCCAAAGCGTATGAAGACGGACCTAAAACCGGCGCCATTGCCTCTTTGGCTATGATTTTTATGGGAATTATGACGACCGTTATTGCGCCTATCGTAACAGCCGTATCAGCCGTATTATAGCTGAAAATAATTAAATATACCTATTTAAAGGTAGTTCCTTGATTGGCACGACCAGTCAGTTAACTATATACGTATTTACACACACTTACACAAACTTACGTAAACAAAAACGCCATCATTTGCGGGTTTATAGCTGAGTCACGAACAGCTATAACCAGGAAGTGATGGCGTTTCTGTTTATTTTGCGATATACTGAATTAAAATGTAGATGTAATCAAATGTATAGTGTATTTGAAGTGTATGTTTTGAAAAAAGAGAAATGAGGTTGAGTCAGCTATGGATGGGGCAACAGGATTGATTTTAGGCATGTCGGTGGGCATGTTATTGCAATTTATTGTGTTGGGCATTGGCGTTGGTGCTTTCGGGACACTCATAGGTGCCGGCGGTGGTTTGGTATTCGTGCCGGTATTCTTATATACCTTTACCGATTGGACGCCGGCTATGGTGGTTGGTACATCACTGACTATCGTTATGTTTAATGCCATGTCGGCTTCAACCGCGTTTATTAAGCAAAAGAAGATTCTGTATAGCGCAGCGATTTGGTTTACCTTGGCGACAATTCCGGGCTCTTATCTCGGTGCTGTGGCTTCAGAAGGTTTTGACGTATCCATGCTGAAATTCTGGTTCGGCCTCTTTTTACTTTGTATGTCTACGTTTATCGGTTATAAAAACTGGACTAAAGGGCAGCGTAAGGAAGAATCTTTGCAGCTCCATGAACTGACCTACAGTAAGACAATCGGTTGTTTAATCAGTGTGGTGGTTGGTTTCATTTCCAGTGTGTTCGGTATCGGCGGCGGTTTGATTCATGTGGCGGCGCTCGTATATCTCTTGGGTTTCCCGACTCATATAGCAACAGCTACCAGTCAGTTTATTTTGTTCCTGTCCACGATTATGGGTGTGACAACTCACTATTTCTTAGGTCATATTCAGTGGAACATTGCCATTGCCTGCGGTATCGGAGCTGTTATCGGGGCACAGCTTGGCGCGGCTATTGCTAAACGATTGAAGGCAACCAGTATCCTAATGGTATTCTCGGTGGGTGTAGGCATCTTGGCGCTGCAACTTATTCATTCTTCGGGAAAATTATGGTAGGATGCTTTGATTTTAGTGAATGTTAATTAAATATTGAGGACCTCGAATCTTTGAACCGTTACAAGGCAATTGTTGTTAGTTGCTTTGGGCGGTTCTTTTTTTGTTGTTAAAAAGAAATTTACTGAAATTTTATCAATAGATTATCGCAAAAATTTAATAACTATTGATGCTTTGGTTATAGTTTGAGTTTGCTAATACTTTATATATATAATGAAGTGTTATTACCGCGTTTTTTTATACAGTTTCTATAATATCAATTTTTATATTAAGTAAAGATATTAACTGAAGTAATGACTATATTGACCCGATATGGTAAAAATGTTAGTATTTAATCATAAGTGAAGCATAGATGAATTTAAAAGGGGAATCAATCAAGTTCATCGAGCTGTAAAAGTGTTAGCAGTATAAGGATTTGAGAGGTGTATAGTATGGAAACTAAGAAACACGGTTGTCATCGAGTAGTTAAGGCTTCTTTGAGTAGTGCAGTCTTATTGAGTTTATTATTAGGCGGACAGGTTTTTGCGGCGGATAATATCATTGTAGACAGTGGTACCGCTACGGGTACAACAAATACCGTGACTGATGATAAAACAGCTCGTGTCGTGGGGACAGAAAACTCTGTAACCGGCAGTGAAGATGCCAATGTTATTGGCGATACCAATACGGTTGAAAACACCAATGGCGTTAATATTGTAGGTAATGATAATAAGATAACAAAGAGCTACCCATGGCAGGGTGGAACAAGATATGAAGCCAGCGTTGATACTCGTGTTTTTGGTAATAACAACGAAGTACGAGGTAGTCGTAAACAAAACGTTATCGGTGATAATAATAAAATAATCGGTCGAGATGTTGGCACCGTTACTGACTATGGTCATCCTGAAGGTCGTCAACCTAATATTTCCGACTTAACTATTGGTCGTGGTAATGTACTTACCGGTAATAATACGTATCGTAATGAATGGGATGCTTTAACGGTTATTGGTAATAACAACGAAATTAGAGGAGTATCTGCAGGTATTATTATTGGTGATAATCAAAAGGGAAACAATATTAAGGATTCCGTCATTATCGGTTCTTTATCTCCTGAAGAAAAGAAGATTATCGGCGAAGGTAATAGAAATGTCGTTGTCGTTGGCTATCATACGATAGCAGGTGATGGTAGTACGGCAGTAGGTCAAAGAACGCAGAATTTGGGGCTAACAAGTACAGCGGTGGGAGTTCGTTCAACTATCAAAGATACAAATATCTATGGTTCTGTTTACGGTATCGATAATAAACTTAGTTACGAAAGTCAAAGTGAAAATGGGCCTGGGGGCTCGATAGCAACTGGTGCTTATGGGATGCTTAATAAGGTTGACTCCTCACTGACCTCCATGGCTTTCGGTACAGGAAACCGTATAACAAATGCATATGGTAATGTAAACGAGGGCATTGAAGGCGGGTTCCTTTCAGGTCGTTGGGGTGAAGTCTATTTCCACACTCCTGATGATTTCGGCTATACCGATCATCTTTCTGAAATAATGGGCGATTTTGCGGCACTTAACGGCGGGTCCGTATTTGCCATGGGGAACGGCAACGTATCGGATTATGCAAGACGCTCGGCCATCTTTGGGACGGGCAACACTTTAAACGGCACCGAAGCGGCTGTCAGTGATTATAATCTGGTTACCGGTTATCAAAATAAATCTACCAATGTGAATAACGTGTCTGTTATGGGGACCGGTAATAAGCTGAGTGATGCTACAAGAGATGTTGTTATTGGTGATTACCATACTTTAACCGGTGGTAGTAACAATGTTATTTTGGGGACGATGGGAACGAAAGAGGGATATGAAGAACAAACATATACTCCGCAAAGTTATGAGCACACAACCCCTGATAAATATTGGGTAGGAGATACGCTGTACTATGCGGTAAAGGTACAAAAACCGTTACGCGAACATACGGAAAATATCAGTAATGCCGTTATGCTCGGCTATAATACGGACGTACAGCATGATGGCGGTGTGGCTATCGGTAGTAATTCCGTAGCATCTGTTGATAAAGGGGCTTTTGGATATAACCCGGTTAGCGGCAAAGCTTTTGAAAGTGAAGCGGCCATTGTTGCCTATGTCGGTAAGGCGGATAGATTAGCTGAGCTAAATAACAGTATCCCTGATTTGGAATCCGCTCTTTCGACAGCTAAAGCTGATTATGAAACTAAGGTTTCTGATTATCTGGCCAAGAATGCTGATTATGTTCAAGCCGTACATGAGTATAACCAGATTGACCATGATTCGGATCAAGGTAAAAAAATTAAAGAGCAGATGGATGCCGCTAAGACTGCAAATGATAAAGCGAGAGCCGCTATGAATACGTCCGAAACAGCTATGAATGATGCCAATAAAGCCTATACGGCAGCTGTATCGGAAAAAACTCAGATTACATCTGCTTGGCAATCCGGTGCGGCGGCTGTTTCCGTTGGTGATAGTGAAACCAGTTTAACTCGCCAAATTACTAATGTAGCAGCCGGTACCAATGATACTGATGCGGTCAACGTAGCTCAGCTTAAAGCGGCTGTGGATGCTGTAGGTACAGGCTTACAAGAAAGTACGGATGCTTTGAGTTTTAAAGACAATAAATTAGGTCTGTCAATTAAGAATTCCGATGGAAAAGAAATCATTTCAGGGAGTGTTAATTTATCTACTATAGCCTCAGCTATCGATACGAGAAATACCATTGCCAATGCCGATGGTGATACTTCCATTATTATCGACAGCACAGAAAAGAATAATATTGGCGGAACTAATTACAAAATCAAAGTGAATACTGACGGTAAAGTTGAATCCGGCAATAAAGGCATCGTTACCGGCGGCACTGTTTACAACGAAACTCGCGTAGCTAAAGACGGCACGTATGTTAAACAGTCTAAATCTGCGGCAGATAACTTGACTGCTTTAGATAGCCAGGTAGCTGCCAATACAACTCAGATTACTCAGAACACCAATAATATTACTTCTATTTCCAACGAAGTAAGCAATATTACCAATAATGTAACCAGCTTAAACAGTCAAGTTAATAAATTGGACAATCGCGTTAATCGTGTCGGTGCCGGTGCGGCCGCTTTAGCAGCCTTACATCCGCAAGATTACGATCCGACTGCTAAATGGGACTTTGCCGCCGGTTACGGTAACTACAAATCAGCTAATGCCGTAGCTCTCGGTGCGTTCTATCGTCCGACGAATGACTTGCTATTCTCCGTTGGTACTAGCATGGGCGGTGGTGAAAACATGTTTAATGCAGGCGTTAGTGTTAAATTCGGTAGCAGTAACGAATATTCGAATTACTCGAAATCTGCCTTAGCCGAAGTTGTATCTGAACAGTCTAAGAAATTAGAATCTCAGAATTCAACGATTGAAGAATTACGCACTCAAGTTCAACAACAGGCACAGGAAAACGCCGAATTACGTACACAAGTACAGGAAATCATGCGTCAGTTGGCTAATAAATAATAAAACAAAAGCAAAACGGGACTACCCAAGGTATAACCTGGGCAGTCCCGTTTTGTATTACTTCGTTTTTGATTTTAGTTTTATTGCTTTTTTTTAGGGGATGAAGTCTATGAACAAGCTTACACCGCCATCCCCTTGGCATAGTTTTCATACAACTCCTTGTAATAACCACCTTTAGCCAAGAGTTCATGATGGGTACCTTGTTCAACAATCTGACCGTTATTCACGACGAGCAATAAATCGGCATCGCGAATGGTAGATAAGCGATGAGCAATTACGATGCCGGTACGTCCTTTTAAGAGCTGATTCATAGCTTTCTGTACTTCCACTTCCGTACGCGTATCAACATTTGCGGTGGCTTCATCGAGCACTAAAATGCTCGGGTTAACCAAGAAGGCACGAGCGATGGTTAGTAGCTGGCGTTGACCTTGTGACAGGTCATCGGCACCGTTTTTTAATACCGTATCGTAGCCATGCGGTAAGGTGCGGATAAAATGGTCAGCCATGGCCAGTTTGGCAACATGGATGATTTCTTCACGTGTTGCATTCGGTTTGCCGTAGGCAATATTTTCCGCAATCGTCCCTGTGAAAATCCAAGTATCCTGCAATACCATGCCGATTTGGCGATGTAAGGTCTCGCGGCTTAATTCACGAATGTCCGTGCCGTGAACCGTAATGGTACCGCCGGAAATTTCGTAAAAACGCATGAGCAGGTTAATAATCGTGGTTTTGCCGGCACCTGTCGGACCGACAATGGCTACAACGTGACCGCTCGGAATTTCAAAATTAACATCTGTCATGAGCGGTTTATCTTCGCTATAACCGAAGTTTACATGCTTAAATTCAATGGCATTGCCGTTTGATGCGGTCGAAAGTTCGCCTTTTCCCGAGTCATCTTCCATGGGTGCGTCCAGAATCTCATAAATACGGCCCAAGGCAGCATGAGTTTCCTGGAATTTTGTTAAAATGTAGGAGCTTCGGGAAATTGGGTCGGATACCTGAGTTACATAGAGGAAGAAGGCCTGAATATCACCGAGGGTAATTTGACCGCGCAAAACGAGAAGACCACCCTGAATAGCAACGAGTACATAGCCGATTTGGTTGATGAAGTTAACTAACGGCATGATAAGTTGGCCCATAAAGCCGGATTGTCGTTCGCGCGTGAAAAGTTGCGTGTTCAAGTCCGTCATATGGTCAGTGGAGACTTTTTCAAGACCGAAAGACTGAATGATTTGCTTACCGGAGATCAACTCTTCAATCCCACCATTTACGGCACCTAAAGCCTGCTGATTGCGCAGGTAGATGGCGCGGGCTTTTTTAGATGTAAAGGTTAAACCGAAAACGCCGACGATAATTACGCCAAGAATTATGAGTGCCAGACTCGGGCTGATCCAAAGCATCATGGCTACGGCACCGACGATGCCGATAAAGGAAGAAATGAGGCCCGGAATGCCTTCTCGGAGCGTTTCCCCGACAGAGTCAAGGTCACTGGTGAGACGGCTCAGCATATCGCCACGATTATGTTGATTGAAATAGGACATTGGTAAATGGTGAATCTGATGACTTACACGACTGCGTAAAGCCAATACCATGTGTTGTGCACTGCCGGCGATGATGAACTCGCTTACATAGGTAAATACAGCATGGCAAGAGTAGAAAATAATAAGGAGTACAACCGTATCGGTGGTGCCATCTAGAATTGCATTAATTTCTCGATGTTCTTCCAGACCATGGACGATGGCATCCACAATCTGACCCAACAGGCGCGGCGCGATGATTTCAAAGCTGGCCGCCAAGATGAGGGCTATGGTTAGAAAACCGAGGCGCCACCACTGACTGCGTGAATCCAGGAGGAATCGTTTGACTAGTTTCATAGTGCCACCTCCTGTGATGTTACGATCTGTTGATAAATAGGGCAGTGGGCTAACAGTTCCTCATGCGTGCCCACACCGGCCGATTCACCTTGATTGATGACTAGGATTTTATCCGCTTTTTGAGCGGCGCTGACTTTCTGTTCAATGGATATGAAAGCACGGCCGTCCGGTTCTGTTTGGCTGATTTCCAGGGCTACCGCTTTACGCACTTGCTGTTCCGTAATGCCGTCCAAGGCAGAAAAACTATCGTCAAAAATTAAGAGACGCGGCTTGCGCACTAAGGCTCGAGCCATAGCTAAACGTTGACGTTGTCCGCCGGACAGGTTGGTGCCGCCCTGTGCCAGTTCATGAACGTAACCGTCTTCGAAGCGACTGATAAATTCATGGGCACCCGCTAATTTAGCTGCTTCTTCCAGATCTTCACGTGTCAGCGATGCATCGGATAATTGGCTTTTGCCGAATTCTAAATTCATGGCGATGGTACCGGTGAAAAGATAGGCCGTTTGCGGTACATAGCCGATTTGTGAACGAACAGCTTCAATAGGTTGGCTAAAAATTGACTGACCGTTGAAAAGAATATCGCCGGACTCGATGGGATATAGGCCCAAAATGAGTTTTGCCAAGGTACTCTTACCGGAACCGATATCGCCCATAATAGCCAGCGTTTCGCCGGCGTTGAGGGTGAAGGAAATGTCTTTTAACGCCGCTTCTTCCGCGTCGTCATAACGGAAGGTAACGTTGCGGAATTCTAACAGCGGTACATGGTTGGAGCTGGCAACCGGTTCATGTGAAACGGAATTTTCAGCCGCTATATTTAGCTTAGAAGTATCGGTTGGGTTTTCAGAATGAACCAATAATTCCCGAATACGGCGATAGCAGATAATGGCTTCCGGCACATCGAGAAGCACGAACACGGCCATAATGAGGTTCATCAAAATAAGGGTGGCGTATTCGATGATGGCCATAATATCACCGATTTGGAGCACGCCGGAGTCAATCTGATAACCGCCGAGCCAGAGGATAACTACCGTACTCATGTTAAAGATGATGAGGATACTCGGCAAACCGATGGCGTAGGTACGTGCCAATTTAGTTTCTTTGGCGGATAAATTGGAGAACATGCTGATTTCAGCGGCTTTTTCATCGTCAGTACGATTAAACGCACGAATAACGGACATGCCGATAATATGGTCGCGCACGAGGTCGGTGAGCTTATCCAGTTGTTGCTGAACTGCCATAACTATAGAGAGGGCTCGTTTTTGAATCATAACCATGAGCATTACCATGATGACCATGAGACTTAAGATGATAAGCCCCATTTCAAAACTTTTGTAAAAAGTAAGCCCCAGGCCGACTATAATCATGAGCGGCATAGGGAGAATCATATTGATGCCTTCGGAGAGGACGGACTGGATTTTTTCAACGTCACGAGTGGCACGCATGAGCAATGTGCCGGTGCCGTATTTTGAAAAATCCGACAAAGAGAAGTCCTGTAACGCCTGTACGAGTTGTTGGCGCATGTTGAGACTTACGCGTGATGCAATATGGGAGGCCAGATATACAGCACTTAAAGAGCCGATAACGGTCACCAAAGAGGCTGCGAGCATGGCAATGCTGAGCCGGCTGATGGCGTCCAAGTCGCCGTGCAAAACGCCTTCGTTAATGATACTGGCCGTTAAGGTCGGTACAGTGAGCGCACTGACTACATGAATCAAGGAGAGCAGGCTGGCGCTTAAAAAAGCCCATTTTACGGGGCTTAAATATGTTGAGATAAATTTCATATATATCGTTCCTTTTCAATATACTATATATCTCTATTGTATCACAATTAGTGATATGTCGTTATTTTATTTTGATACGTCATACGAAATTTATTGTATGAAAAACCCCTTACTGTTAGGTTTAAAATCTAACAATAAGGGGTTATCCGATGAGTTAGGACACTGATTCGAGATGAACTGATTCGGGATGATGTGTAATTTTTGGTTCTATGCCACCGGATTCATGACGGTTATTTCAATATTTTCACCGTATGACCATTGGTATGAATATTGCTATTCGTTGCATCGTCATTGTTGAGTTCGGTTAAATACGAGTCGCCGGTTACATTCCAAACCGAGTCCTTGCTAAGACTGAGCGAGGACTGTTTGGCACTGTTATTTGGATTAATGGCACCGGTGAAAGTCGAGTTTTGTGCAAGCTTAATATCTAATTTACTGCCGCGGTCGGCTAAGATATCGCCGTTAATGGCTTGTTGGTTAGCCTGCAGTTTCACTTGGCTGTTAGTGTTTCCTGTATTGTTGATAGCCGCCGGTGCAAAGGTTAGGTCGGATGAATCGCCCGCACCGGATAGAACCTGCATGAGTGGGGCATTGCTGGATTTATTAATTGTATTACCTTGCAACTTTAGCTGTGCTTTAGTACCGATAACGATGAAAAGTGGTGCTGTGCCGGTTTCCGTAATTTGGCTTTGATTGATGGTTAGCTTCGAAGTACCTTTTTCAGCTGTGCCTAAATCTGTCTGATATAGGTAAAAACCATTGGCTGCTTTTAATTGGGAATTAGTGAAGGTTACATCCGTATTACCTTCCAAAAGTCCTAAGGTTCCGTTCGTAGCTTCGCCGTTAACAGCATTTAACTTCATCGTGCCGGTAGAGCTGATGAGGGGGCTGTTTTTGCCATAGGTGCGTAACGTTACATTATCCGCGGTGAGAATGCTGTTAGTCTTCGTAGCCGTGGCAATGGCCGGACTTTGGAAGCCGTAGGTACTGATACTACTTTGTTTTAAGTTGATTTCGGCACCGTAAGCGGTACCGATACCTTGGGAGACACGGTTATTTGTGTGAACCGTTAAATCTTTGGCGGTGATTTTTACCTTTTTGCCGCTACCGACTACGCCTGACGCACCATCGCCGGTGGTGGTAATCGTGCTGCTTTCAATCGTTGCTTCACTGTAAGGTGCGACTAAGAGAGCCGCGTTTTGACCGCGCCAAAGGCTGAGACCTTCGCTGTCGCTATTACCGGTTTTGATGAGTTCGGCTTTTTTCAACTTTGCTTTGCCGGTTTTCTGAACCAAGATTACATTTTGGTTATTCTGATTGTTGCTGAGGGACTTTTTAAAAGTCTGATTACCGTTGGCTGTTTTAGTGGCTTTAAACTTATAGTTGCTGTCTACTTTTTTGCCTTTTTTCACCGCATCGTCGGAATCACTTACAAGTCCGAGCAGTTGACCGGCCGCTTTAATCGGGTTGAGTGACGGTAACGAGAAGGACGGGATGATTTTTGCGGCGATATAAGCCCTAAGCGGATCGGCCGCGTGTGCGGTGCTAACCGGATAGGCTGATGCGGAAAACGCCAAAGTAACGGTCATTATGGCCGTTAATGTGATGCGTTTAGTGGATTTACGGGATTTGTTTCTATTTAAATGTTTCATGGTACTCCTTTATAGTTTGAGTGGCTGTATATTATTTGTATTAATCTCGCAAGTTATTTCGCGAGACACTATGTTCATTATAACGTAGTGGGTGAGTGAGTACAAAAGAAAGTTTGATGAAGTCGGCTGTATAGCCGGATAGAGACTGTGATTTACGGAGTTTTTCGGAGGAAAGTTTGGCTAAGGGCTTGATTTGTTGGACAAAACACGGTAATATATTAAGGTAATAGTTTAATTTGGAGAGGTGTCCGAGTGGTTTAAGGAGCTGGTCTTGAAAACCAGTGACTCCGCAAGGGGCCGTGGGTTCGAATCCCACCCTCTCCGCCATAAGAAGAAAGCGACTTTTCGTATGAAAAGTCGCTTTTTATTTATATGAAACTGATTTATTTTGCTTCGGGAAATGGTCGGAATCTGTCTTTTAAATAGTTTTGGAAGATGACCTCTGCCGCAGTCTTTTCTGAAACGGAAAACTCGTGAGACTCAAACTGACGAACCGGCATGATGCCCATGAGGGAATTCGTAATAAAACATTCGTCAAAAGTTCCGATTTCATCGGGCAGAATCGTTTTTTCCGTAACATCATAGCGGTGACAGAGATAAGCCCGAATAATACCCGGTAAGAGCCCAGCCTCGATGGGTGGTGTGTAGAGTTTACCGTCTTTGATAAAAAATAGATTGCTTACGGCACCTTCCGTAAGTTCGCCGCAGCTATTGCAGAAAATCGGTTCATCGATGCCGTTCTTAGCAGCTTGTCGTTTGGCTAAGATGGAGTCGCCGTAATTAAAGGTCTTATGACGGACAAAGGGTGAAGACTCGTTACGGCGAATGTCGGATAAGCCCAGGACGAAGCCCGGCCTTGACTCTAAAGTTTCATAGGGATTGGGGCGGGCGGTGAAGCTTAGATTGTTAGCGGATGCCAAGATTTTGACAACGCCCATGCCCTCACCATTCCGGTCTATATAGGTTTGAAAACGGTTTTTCCAGTCAGCCGGCAGTGTGATACCAAGCCAATCAAGCGTTTGCCGCATTCTGGCTTCATGGGCTTCCAACCAGATAGGCTGACCGTTTACGAGGGCCAAAGTTTCAAAGGCACCGAGGCCAAATTGATAGCCATCGTCAAAGGTAAGATTCATAATCGAAGGTTTCTCCTTTCAAAGCGCTGAGTAAGGCTTTAGCCTTTTGCCAAATTTCTTCATACTCAAAGTTTTTGTCCGATTCAGCCGTGATGCCGCCACCGACGCCGATATGGTACGAATCGCCTTGGTGGACCGCTGTGCGGATTACAATATTGAGGTCACAATTTCCGTCGAGGGATAAGTAACCGATGGTACCGGTATAGAGTTGGCGTCTGCTCGACTCCAGTTCGTCGATGATTTCCATGGCTCGTTTCTTCGGTGCACCCGTAATGGAGCCGCCCGGAAAGAGTGCCGTTAGCGCATCTATGGCAGTTTTCTCCGGTTTGAGCGTGCCGGTTACGCCGGCGATTAAATGAAAGACCGTTGCATACTCTTCAACTGCAAAGAGGTCGGGGACACTGACGCTACCGGGCTGACAAATTTTATTAAGGTCATTTCGTTCCAAGTCCACAATCATTAATAATTCGCTGCGATCTTTTTGGGACTCACTTAATTCTTTGCGTAGAGCCGCGTCTTCGGCAGCCGTTTTTCCGCGGCGACGAGTTCCCTTGATAGGACGGGTTTCAATTTGCGAGCCGTTAATATGGAGCAGGCGTTCCATGGAAGCACTGATAATCTGATAAGAACCGTACTGCAGATAGGCTCCGAAGGGAGACGGATTGTCACGGCGCAGTCGTGAAAAGAAGGTGTATGGCGGGCAGGGGCAGTCAACGGTCAAAGTACCGGTGAAATTGGTAACGTAGACGTGACCGTCTATGAGATAGTCTAGTAATTTCTTTAGAGCCCGGGCATACTCATCAGGCGTACAATCCGGCCGAATATCTATAGGATAAGTATCTGTCAGGATGGGTGCTGTGAAGGCGGCCATTTTCTCTTTGATGAGGTTTTCCATTTTCTCCCAAAGCTCCTGCGGCGGCTCCGTATGCCCGTTGGCGATGAACCAAAGAGAATGATCTTTTAAGTCCTCGATGATGAAAAAGTCGTAAAAAATCCATTTCATATCGGCCATAGCGATTTTCGCTTCGTGTCGGGACGTAAGTCCCATTCCCTTCATGCCATAGTCGTAGGTGACATAGCCGATGGCACCGTCAGTTAAGGGCAGGTCGGTAGGATTTTCACGGTGATTACGCCGGAGATAGGCTTTGAGATATTCTGCAGGTGTTCCTGAGTGGGTTGTGCCGTCAACGCTGAAGATTCCGTTTTCGACACTCACTTCATGATAAGGAACAAGGCCGATGATTGAATATTGACCAAGATTATTTTCCAAGGAGGAGTCAAGAAAGACGGCTCCTTGTTCTTCGGCAAAAAGTGCAAAAATCTGACCGGCACTATAGGGAAGCGTAGAACGGCGAATATATGAGTCGTTTGTTGTTGAGACCATAGTTTCAGTTATGGTTTCGGTTTTGTTTTTAGGCATGGATGCGGTCTCCTTTTTCGGCACGACGGCAAAATGCTTGAATTAATTCGGAGCCGTACTCTGACAGTAAAGCTTCCGGGTGAAACTGCAGGCCGAAGAGGGGGCGGTTTTGATGGGACAGGGCCATAACGGCACCATCTTCACTGACCGCGTCGACGCGATAATCATCCGGTAGTGTACTGTGTTGGACAACCAGCGAATGATAGCGAGTCACATCAAAGGTTTTTGGAAGACCGTTGAATAAGCCGTGGTCGTTATGGTGAATAGCTGTTATCTTGCCGTGCATCGGTTTTTGACCGCGAACTACAGCGGCACCGGCGGCGTAGGCTAAGATTTGCATACCCAGACAAACGCCGAGGATAGGCATCTTTTCTTTGAATTCCTGCACGATAGCCAGTGATTGCTGAGCATCGGCCGGGCTTTTGGGGCCCGGCGAAATGATGAGACCGGTGGGATTCATGTTGGCAATTTCTTGAAGACTAAGTGCATCACAAGGGCGAACCGCGACATCGCGCCCTGTTTCAGCTACTAAGTTAGCCAGGTTATAGGTGAATGAATCATAATTATCGACGATGAGATACATAATACCTCCTTAAACGCAAAAAAGGACAACGACGGCAGCAAAATACTGCACAGTCGTTATCCTTAAAGGTCCGTAAACTGTGATTTGTAAAAATCTCTTGAGACTAGTATATCATAAAATATTACCTTGTCTAAAGGTTTTTATATAAATGTTTTAAATCAAAAAAAGCCCCTACAAACAAGGTTTGTAGGGGGGGTAATCTAACTGGCGGAGGATTAGGGATTCGAACCCTAGCGACGGTAACCCGCCCTAACGATTTAGCAAACCGTCCTCTTCAGCCTCTTGAGTAATCCTCCATATCTAATTACTAAAATATCATATCATTAGTAGAAGGCACTTGTCAAGATTTTGTAAATAATACTTGTAAATTTTATTAAACACCCTTCGCATCGGGATCCCAAATAAATTTGTGGATTTGCAGTTGCAGGCGAATTTGTTGCAGATTATTTTTCAGCAAATACTCTACAATCTCTTTCGGGTCGATTTTGCCGAAAACAGGGGATACGAAGAGATGCCCTTTAGGTTGTTTGGTGAGCACGATTGCCTTCATGCGTTGTAAATCGGCATAAGAGCTGACTACAAATTTCAGTACATCTTTAGCCGTTAGGGAGTCGCACAACTGCGGATGCATCGACTCTTCGGCACCCGAATCGGGACATTTGTAGTCGTAGGTGTAGAAGACATTATCGCGTTGAAAAGGGGCGATAATGCTGCCATTTGTTTCGATGTTGAATTCATACGGACCAAACGGTGTTGTTTCACTGCTTAATAGATCAATGAGCTGTTCCACTTCGCCGGCTTGTAATAAAGGTTCGCCGCCGGTAATGGTAATATAGCGGTTGCCCATTTGCTTCAAGTCTTCGGCCACGGCGGCTGCCGATTGTGTGTCGTATTCGACGTCAAGCCCGTAACTGTAAGTTGTATCGCAATAGACACAACGTAAATTGCAATCATAGAGTCTCAGAAAGGAGCAAAGGGACCCTTGGCGGGTTCCTTCACCCTCGATGGAGCTGAAACGCTCAATCACGTTCATAGATGGCTACATTCCCTTCCGATTCTTGAACAACTACTTTGAAGCACTTTTCACCCAATTGGTCGGCAATCCATTTCGCCATATTTTCGGCGGTCGGATTGATATCGCCCATAATATCGTTCACGTGTTTGTGGTCGAGACGACCGTGAATGGCTTCTTTGATGTGACCGAAGTCGATAACCATACCGTTCTCGTCAAGCTCGGCGGAGCGTGCATGAATATGCACAATCCAGTTGTGACCGTGCAAGTTTTGACACTTGCTCTTGTAGGTCAATTTCAGCTGATGAGAGGCGCTGATTTCTAGTTTTTTTACTACTGTAAACATGTATACCTCAATTTAAAATTTTAATGTTTTAATTCGCTCAATGGCACGCAACGTGTTTTCACGACTGCCGAAGGAGGTGAGACGTAAGTAACCTTCGCCGCATGGGCCGAAACCGGCACCCGGGGTGCTTACGATATTTACTTTTTCCAATAACAGGTCGAAAAAATCCCAGCTTGTCATACCGGCCGGCACTTTAAGCCAAATGTAAGGTGCATCAACACCGCCGAATACGGTAAGACCGATAGTGGTAAGGCCTTCGCGGATGATGCGGGCATTTTCTTTGTAGTACGCAATAGCTTCGCGCGTTTGACGATGGCCGTCTTCAGAATAAACCGCTTCGGCAGCACGCTGAATAATGTAAGGAACACCGTTGAATTTGGTGCATTGACGGCGATTCCACATAGGATTTAAGGCCTGTTTTTGGCCATCTGCGGTATTGACCGTTAATTCCTTCGGAACCGCTGTATAGGCACAGCGTGTGCCGGTGAAACCGGCTGTTTTGGAGAAGGAACGGAATTCAATGGCTACTTCACGAGCCCCTTCGATTTCGTAAATGCTGTGAACCGTGTCTTCGCTGCTGATGAAGGCTTCGTAAGCGGAGTCAAACATAAGCACCGTTTCATTGGCTTTGCACCAGTCAACCCACTCTTTGAGACGTTTGCGGCTCAACACGGTACCGGTCGGATTATTCGGGCAGCAGAGGTAGACGATATCTACGCGACGGTCCGGGAATTCAGGGGAAAAGTTATTTTCCGCATTGGTCGGTAAGTAAACGATGTTTTCAAAACGGTCGCCTTTAAATTTCCCGGAACGACCGCCCATAACATTGCTGTCGAGATACACCGGATACACCGGATCGGTGATGGCGATTATATTATCGGCACTGAACAACTCCTGAATATTACCTACATCGGATTTGGCACCGTCGGAGATGAACACTTCGTCGATGTCGATATTGATGCCCAAGGGCTTGTAATCGTGATCGACAACGGCTTGACGTAAGAATTCATAGCCTTGTTCCGGACCGTAACCGCGGAAGGTTTCTTCATGGCCCATTTCGTCAACCGCTTTATGCATAGCCTCAATAACAGCCGGTGCCAGCGGTCTTGTAACATCGCCGATACCTAAACGAATAATATCGGCATCCGGATGCGTTTTTTGAAATTCTGCCACTTTGCGAGCAATATTAGCAAATAAATAGGAACTTTGTAGATTGGCATAATTTTCATTAATTAGGGTCATGATAACCTCCTTGAAGTTTGGGTACAACTAGTCTTGAAATTTATAAAATCTATATTATATAGAAAAATATAAATTTAATAGTAACATTTTACTATATAAAAGCGGTCTCTGGCAAATTGCGGACTGTAAAGAGTTCGTAATAATTGGCTAAGACATCTAAAAATAAAGAAAAACAGGAATCCGGGGAGGGATTCCTGTTTTCTTTGTAAGGGGAGTGTTAGTGTTAATCAAATGAAATCTTGATTACCTATATTGGCTGAACAGGGAGGGTTCAGTATCAATATAGTTCCCTGTAATCAATGATAGAGGTAATTCGAATGGGGTATCGAAATTACCGTTCATTTGATGATATAACTATAAGCCATCAATATGAATACAAAATGAACGTTTTTGTGTTTTAATGACTTTTTTTGATAAAATTTTCGCACTAAAATTAATATCTATAATTAGTGGTAAAACATATAGTATATGCGGTTCTAAATAATCCTAGAATCTTAGTGGACAATAGATTTTATTATATGTCCATTAACCCCGTCAATAATTAACTCATAAGTCAGGCCGGCACGCGTAGCTATAATTTTATACAGCGGATGCTTCAAGAATTCTTTCGGCGGAGTGCGTGTGAAATCATTAACCTGTACACCTTTGGCTAATTCGTCGATTGGCGGATGGAAATGATCGGTATTGTTCTCATCCGGCTCGATAAGTTGCTTTTCCCCGTTTACCGGCGGTGTTGGCGGCGGCACTCTTAGGGGTGGCAATGATGCTACATTACTGTTTTCCGCGGTGGTCGGTAAATTAAGATTAGGGTGATTATTGGCAACGTCATTAGTCTGAGCTTGGCTATTAGTTGGACCGTTAGCTTGCGGTCCCGGATTTTTGTCATTAGGCATCATGCCTTGTCCCATCGGAGCTCCCGGCGGGAACGGCAAATCATCAAAGGTGATTAAGGTGAGCTGTTTAAATGTTAATTCATTGAGTGGTACGCCGGTGTTGATAGACGTTAATTCTTTGATTCTATCTTCGCTTAAGACTGTTAAGTTGTTGGCTTTAGCTTGAGCTTTAATCATTTCAGTGCGGGCTGCATTTACTCGATTAGCTTCTTGCTGTGCTATATAGTCGTGAATGGCATATACACAGCCGCCTATGACAAAAGCGGTGACAAATAACAATATTATACGGCGTAGCGATCGTCGGGGCGGTTCCGAAGCATTTACTTCAACCGCAGATGGTCGCAGGAATGGTTTCATTATATTTCGTCTCCAAGGGCTTCATCAGTTATAATAGGAAATTCTAAAATAAAGCTTGTTGCTACATGGGGGTCACTAATAGCATAAGCTTTTGCCTTGTGCAAATTAATGACATTTTTTACAAAATAAAGACCTAATCCCAAACCTTGATTGGATTTTTTGGTACGAGCCTGATCAACCTGATACATGCGATTCCAAATTTTATCAAGGTCGTCTTGATTAATCCCATCACCGTTATCTTTAATGGTAATACGAATGGTATTGTTTAGTTTTACGACCTGAATTGAGATAGTATCTTTAGTGAATTTTATGGCGTTATCAATCAAGTTACCTACGGCTCGTTTTAAAAACGGCAGATTGCCGACCATGGAAAGGTTAGGTTCAATGGATGCGGAAAGGGTAATATTTCTCTCTTTGCAAATACGTTGGTAACTGTCTACAACTTCTTGCATCATTTGGCTTATGCTGAGCGGATTTTTTTGAATGCTGTCCATATTATCCAAGCGGGCAATGTCCAAAAGTTGAGTAACCATGGCTGTCATAAATCGGCTCTGTTGGAAAATATGTTCAAAGCTTTCTTTGGCTTCGCCGATATTGTCGATATAAGCACGACCGTAGTCACTTTCTGCCTGAATAACGGCAATCGGTGTACGTAGCTCATGAGATACGTCGGAACTGAACTGTTTCTCACGCTGTGAGGAATTTTCCAAACTATCCAACATGGTGTTAAATGTTTTTGACAGAGCCGAGATTTCGTCATGGCTGTCTACAAGTTGTTCGATACGCTGTGATAAGTCTCGTTCCTGGCCGATGGCTGCAGCGGTTTGTGTCATATTGCGAATCGGGCCGAGACCTCGCTTAATAATCCAATACCCGCCGCTGGTGCCGATGACCAGGAATATAACGCCGCCCAGAATTAAGGATAGCAACATTATGTTGGCTGCCCGACTGGCCGTGGTTGCAGGCATTACGCCACGAACCCAACCGTGGAAGGCCGGGTCGGCAACCGGAGCGTCATAATAATAAAATGTAGTGTTCTTAACAGTTACTTCTTGAATGTGGTGGGGAGAAATCATGCTTTCCGGTGGAAATCCGTCAGGAATGGCCCCTTTAACCGCGACCCCGTTATCTGTATAAAGGACGGTGAATACACCTTCTTGGAACGGACGGAATCGGGTAAGATTGTCGGCGGTATTAATAACTCTCGATTGTAAGGTGCTGCGCATTTCTGAAGTTTCCCATAACTGGGTGAACTGCAAGATGAATACGGACAACATGAGTAACATCAATAAGAGAAAGATGGAATACCAACCGGTAATCTTAAGGGTCAAGGGTAAACGGCTGAAGGGGGTTACCCAATGACCATCGGTTTTGAATTTATTCTTCCACTTTGAAAACATAGCCCACACCTCGAACTGTGTGAATTAATTTGGCTTCGTTGGCTACATCCAATTTTTTACGTAAGTCTTTAATATATACATCTATTAAGTTGGAATAACTTTCGTAGTCATATTCCCAAACATGGTCGAGAATCTGCTGACGGGACAATACGATGTTCACATTGCTGGCTAAATAATATAATAAGTCAAATTCTTTAGCGGTAAGAACTAATTCCTGACCATGCAAGGTAGCGGTACGGCTTTGACTGTTGATGGTTAAAGGACCTGCTTCCAAATCGTTGTGAGCATGGTTGTAACTGCGACGGGATAAAGCGTAGATACGGGCAATCAATTCTTCGAATTCGAAAGGTTTTACAAGATAATCATCGCCGCCGTGGTTAAGACCTTTTACTTTATCTTGTAAGGTGTCTTTAGCGGTTAAGAATAATACCGGTGTTTTATTACCTTCTTGGCGTAAATGTTGTACAACGGTAAAACCGTCCATTTTAGGAATCATTACGTCCATAACGACTACGTCGTAGCTGGATGTGTTAATGTGATCTAAAGCGGTTTCGCCGTCAAAGCAGCAGTCTACCGTCATGGATTCAACACGTAAGCGTTTGGCAATGATGTTATTTAGCATTTCTTCGTCTTCAACAAGTAAAACTTTCATATAATCGCTCCTGCCTTACAGAAATAAGCCTGTTTTACAACCTCCTCGGTGTAACAGACTATAAAATAAAAATATTAATCAAATTAAGCATGTCTAAAATTATTATACCATTATTATGCGTAAAAATAATTATAGCTTTTATTGAGGTCAGTATAGCCTAAGGGTATGAAATCAGTATGAAGGGATAACGTAACGGTATTAAATTTATGATAACTAAATTGCGTACCTTTGTGTTTTATGCATAGATTGGACGCTTTTCGGACGTTATGAGAAAAATCAAAAAAAATGTGTGAAAATGATTTTCGATTAAATATTCCGAATTTCTATCCGGCGGTATAAATAAACTGAATAATATCAGCGTTTATCCAGAAAATAAAATAGTTTATGATAAATAAATGTTTAAATGCACCCTAAAAATAGGGGAATTTAGGAAATGATAAAAATTATCAATTATGAGGGATATTTTCAAGTATGCGTATTTGATTTTGGACAAATGCCTTTAAAAGCCGCTATAATTAAAGAACAAGCTATAGGAAAGGCATGCCCAGGTACGGCGTGCCGGATAAGTCTGTAGGAAGTAGGTACAAGTTTAGGAGGTTATTATGGAACAGTATGATGTTCTAGTAGTAGGTAGCGGCGGAGCCGGCCAACGAGCAGCATTAGAAGCAGCTCATCAAGAAGGTTTGCGCGTAGCACTTATTACCAAGATTTTCCCAAGTCGTTCTGCAACGGCTATGGCTCAAGGCGGTATTAATGGCGTATTAAACAATGTGGCAAAAGAAGACACTATTGAAGACCACATCTTCGATACCGTTAAAGGTAGTGACTATCTTGCCGACCAGGATGCTGTTGAATTCTTTATCAACCGTTGTCCTGAATTAATCAAAGAACTTGATTATTTCGGTACCCCATTCTCCCGTACTAAAGACAATAAAATTGCACAACGTAACTTCGGCGGCCAGGCATACCCTCGTACATGCTACAGTGCCGACAAAACCGGTCATGTAATCTTACATACGTTGTATGAACAATGCTTAAAGGAAAATGTTCATTTCCTTCAGGATTGGTACTTGTTAGACATCGTTAAAGCTGACGACGGTTCCGTAGGCGGCGTTGTTGCTTGGAACATGAAAGAAGGCCGTGTTGAAAAAATTGCTACCACAGCATTGGTAATTGCTACCGGTGGTGCAGGTCGTATGTACTGGACTCGTACTTCCAACCCTTACCTTTCCACAGGTGACGGTATGGCAGCATGTTTCCGTGCCGGCTGTGCTTTGAAAGACCCTGAAATGGTTCAGTTCCATCCGACCGGTCTTGGTAAAAGTGGTATCTTGATGTCCGAAGCTGTTCGTGGTGAAGGCGGTTACCTCTTGAATAACAAGGGGGAACGTTTCATGAAGGACTATGCTCCTAGTAAAATGGAATTGGCACCTCGTGACGTTGTAGCTAAAGCTATCGAAACCGAAATCGCTGAAGGTCGCGGCTGGGGTACCGGTCTTGACGCTTATGTAGTAGCTGACGTTCGTCACTTACCAAAAGAAGTTATTCTTGAAAAACTTCATGGTATCCGTGATTTGGCTATCACATTCGAACATGCCGATCCATTAGTTCAACCTATTCCAATTCGCCCAACTTGTCACTATTCCATGGGCGGTATTGATGTAAAAGACTTTAAAACTTGCGGTACTGTAATCCCTGGTTTGTTTGCTGCCGGCGAAGCTTCTTGCGTATCTATTCACGGTGCTAACCGTCTTGGCGGTAACTCCTTGGCTGACGCTGTTGTATTCGGTAAAGTAGCCGGTGAAGGCGCTGTAGCTTACGTTAAAGAAAACCAAGCTAAAGACGCTTCCAAAGCTCTTAACGAAGCAGCTAACGGCTGGGAACAACGTTTCCGCGAAGTAACAGGCCGTACAAGCGGTCGTCCAATTTCTGAAATTCGTAACGAAATGGCTCTTTCCATGTGGAACAATGTAGGTATTTTCCGCGAAGAAAAGAAAATGGAAGAAGAATTAGAAACCTTGAATCGTTTGATTGAAGAATACAAAACTTGCTACGTTGGCGACACTAACCGTACGTTCAATATGGCATTCGTAAACTACGTTGAAGTAGGCAGCCTTTTAACTGTTGCTAAAGCTGTTACTTTGGGCGCACTTCGTCGTAAAGAAAGCCGTGGTAGTCACCTTCGTGAAGACTTCGCGAAACGTGATGATGCTAACTTCTTAAACCATACTTTAATTACCCTTGGAGAAGATGGCGAATACAAAGTTGGTCAGAGTGAAGTTGTAATTACTCGCTTCGAACCAAAAGAAAGGACGTACTAAGATGAGACAGATTACTTATAAGATTCATCGTTATAATGAAGGTCGCTCCTATGTACAGACCTATTCCTTTGATTATGAACCGGACCGTACAATTCTTTGGGGCCTTCAAAAAATTAAAGATACTATCGATCCAACCTTAACATTCATCGCTGCTTGCCGTAGTGCTGTTTGTGGTGCTTGCTCCATTAAAGTTAATGGTCAGGCTATGCTTGGTTGTGAAAGTAAAATCGACGATATTACCGAACGTTTCGGCAGCGACACTATTGAAATCGCTCCAATCGGTAACTTCGACGTAATCCGTGACTTGGCAGTTGACTGGGAAGCTAAAGTTAACCGTCTTAAAACTGTTGCTCCATGGATTTTCATGAAACCTGAATTCAACCGCGATACCGGTTCTCGCCAGACTCCGGAAGATTTCAAAAAATTTGTTACTAACACAGAATGTATCCTTTGCGGTTGCTGTGCTTCCGAATGTAACAAATTGTCCGCTAATCGCGAAGACTTCTTGGATCCATATGTTTACACCAAAGCTAATCGCTTTGTTCAAGATTCCCGTGATGCCGCTCCTATGGCTCACGTAAATCCTGCTTTTGAAAATGGTCTTTGGAAATGCGTTCATTGCATGAACTGTATCTCCCGTTGTCCAAAACACTTAAAACCTGCAAAAGATATTTCCGAACTTCGTGCGGTAGCTACGAAAGCCGGCTTATCCAATAAAGGTACTCGTCATGCTATCGCCTTCAAACAAGACCTCATGCAGACTGGTCGCTTGAACGAAGTAACGATGAGTCTTAAGACTGACGGTCTTGTAGATTCCGCTAAACAGGGGCTCTACGCTATGCGTCTCTGGGCACATGGTAAGATTAATCCTCTTGAACTCGTAATTCCACATAAACCTGTTCAAGGTATTAAGGATGTGCGCACCATTATTAAGGCAGCAGAGGAGGCAGAAAGATAATGAAATACGCATTTTTCCCTGGTTGTGTACTTGAAGGTGCAGCCAAAGAAGATTTTATCGCCACTGTTGCGGTTGCTAAAAAGTTAGGCATTCAAATCGAAGAATTGGAAGGTTGGACTTGCTGTGGTGCGTCCCACGTTCAGGATATCGATCCATTGGCAATTCTTTCTACTAATGCTCGTAATATTGCCTTAGCTGAAGCACAAGGCGTTAACTTAATGACAGTTTGTAACACTTGTACTTTAATGCTTCGCGAAGCTAAAAATGAACTCGATCGCGATGAAACTCAACGTGCTCGCGTAAATAACATTTTGGGCCAAGCAGGCTTACGTTATAAAGGTACCAGCGATGTAACTCATTTCTTATGGGTATTGATTCGCGACTACGGTTTGAACAACCTTAAAGCTAAAGTTGTTAAACCTTTAAGCGGCCTTCGTGTTGCTGAATACTATGGTTGCCATCTTCTTCGTCCGCAAGAAGAAACAGGCTTTGAAGACTTCCAGATCCCAACCAGCTTGGCTGATGTAATCAAAGCTATCGGCGCTACACCAATCGACTTCTCCCGTAAGCTCGACTGCTGTGGTTTCCATGCTGTATATCCTGCACATGATTCCGTAATGCATATGACTGGTTCCATCAATGCTGATGCTGCTAAAGAAGGCGCTGACTGTGTTGTTACACCTTGCCCACTTTGCCAGATGCAGCTTGATATGTTCCAAAAAGAAGCAAAACAATATGTTCCTAACGACAAAGATATGCCTATTATCCATATGAGCCAGTTAATCGGCTTAGCATTGGGTATCAGCCCTGCTGAACTTGGCATGACTAAACGTCATATGACAAGCACAGCTGCTTTGAATCGTTTTGTAGGTGCATAATCTAAGCTCAATAAGCTATTAAAGGCATTTGATTGTAGCTTGTGCCTATGAAGAAAGCCCCACCCGGTTTCGGGTGGGGCTTTCGTTTTATTGTTAAGTTAAGTGCTGTTAAATTTTAAATTGAAATTTATTATATATACTTGGCATTTCTTGTGATTGATTCCGAGTAATATTCGCCCGTTTAGAAACCGAGCTCTTCGTTCACGATGATGATTTCCATTATATCCATATTGCGCATTTTCTTATAGTAAATGGTAAGGGCATTGCAGATACGATTCGGTGAAGCACAGTCGTAGCAATGATCCTGTTTAATGGCACATGGAGTTTTGGAGAGTTTCTTGTTTTTGACTACGTTTTTCGGTGCCGCTACATTACGAGCCCGGTAGATGGTCGACGCCAAGTCGGGGGTAATTTTGTTGATACCCAGAACGAAGAATACTTCTTCAGATCCGAATAAGGAGCAGGCCACGCGGTTACCGGTGCCGTCGATATTAACGAGTTCGCCCGTTTGAGCCAATGCATTGACGGAGGTGAGAAATACATCTTTTTGCATAGTGCGTAATGCTGTTTGGCGGAAGTTTTCGCCTTCCAAAGGGCGGTGAATATCGGTGATTTCCTTATTATTCGGTTCTAAGGCTTCATAGACCCGAAGCGTTTGCAAGGTGCGTGAATCGCCTAGAGCAACGCGTTTATTTTGAATACGCTCTTTCAGATAAGCGGTGGCTTCGGTGCCGGTTTCAAAATAATGCACGACAAAATTATTGCGCTTCAGATTTCTAATCGTTGCCTCAATGTCGATAGGCGTTTCATTGGCTGCAGGATTGGTTACTGCGTTGATAGTAATGTCCGTGTTGGCCATGGGACTTCCCTCCTGTTATGAACAATATACATTTGTATTATACCACAGGAAATTAAAAGAATATATAATGTTTAAAGATTTTTGTGTATTAATTAAAATGCTGTAGAATCAAGTTTTGAGGGACGCTTTGTAAAATTCAGTCTTTAATTTTATAAAATACTTACAAAAAAATCTTGACATTTGAAGGCATTATGTTTATTATAAATACAACCTAAGTGGACAGAATTTCTTTTTAAAAGAACAAAATGATATGTTTTGTACATCACGAGATAACACTGGGGATTTGAGGGAGCAGAGAGACTGAGGAAATGACCGGTCTTGGGATTGATTGGTCATGTGGAGTGAGAGACATTTGTTATTATCGGTTGCGGCGGGGAGCCAAAACCTATATAAATTACATAGTGAACCTTAAAACCGTTGAGACGGAGATAAAAATAAGACGTGCACTTACAGAGAGTAAAGTTAGCTGAGATTTTCATAGAACGCAGTTTATTAAATGGACCGTTGAGGGCGCTGGGAAAGAGGCGATTCTTGGAATGCCTTTAGTATACAGCGACGCGATATTGGCGTTAGTAATGAGGGGTATGTTAGTACCCTGCGAATGAGGGGACGTTTTATGTATTTAAAGCGTCAATCAAGGTGGTACTGCGAGTATAATTAAATTACCCGTCCTTGGCATATATTTGCCAAGGACTTTTTTATTGGCAAAATTAGATTCCGTTACATTGAGAAATAAGAGAAAAAGGAGTTTCAGTCATGAATCAGTTAACGCTGGACACATTAAAGACTTACGCAGCCGAGTACCCGATTGTACCGGTGTATAAAGAAATTTTTTCAGACACACGAACCGTAGTCAGCGTGCTAAAAGCTTTAAAGCGAGTAAGTAAAACAGCCTTTTTATTGGAAAGTGCCGATAATAAAGAAAACTGGGGACGTTATTCATTCTTAGGTTATAATCCGTTGCTTGAAATCACATGCAAAGCCGGGACGATGACGATTAAGGGGGCTACGACCCAGACCTATCGGACGGCGAAGCCGAATGAAGAAATCAGGCGCATCATGAAAGAATATTGAAGTCCGCAATTCGATTTTTTACCGACGTTTACGGGTGGGTTGGTCGGTTACTTCGGCTATGAATATATGACTTATGCCGAACCGCATTTGGATCGCGGTTTTCAGAATCAGCGCATGAAATTGATGAGCACCGGTCCTTACGACATACCGATTTTCAATGATGTGGATTTACTCCTTTTTGATAAGGGGGTTGCCTTAGATCATTACAAGAAAAAGATTATTTTAATTGCCAATATTCGCACCGATGAATTGGAAACCAATTATAACAAGGCTCAAGTAGTGGCTAATTTGGGCGTAAAATGGGGTGCCGTGGTTCACGGTTTTGACGGCCTCGATGAAATTACGGCTTGTGATAAGACCTATGTTTGTGAAATTAACGATGGTAAGCTTACTTCTTATGTATTGGATCCGGTTGAATTTGGTCTGGCTTACGCCAAACCGGCAGAGCTCGTAGGCGGTGACGGTCCTGTGAATGCGGATATTACGCGTTCCGTCTTGACCGGGGAAAAGGTTCTCGTCGGAATGCGGTGCTTCTCAATGCAGGCATGAGTTTCCATTTGGCTGAAGCAAATACAAGCTTGGCCGACGGCATCGCCAAAGCGGCCCGTCTTATTGATGAAGGCAAAGCGTTGACCGTGCTTGAAGATTTGATCGCCGCTACGAATGAGGTGGCCTAATGATTCTTGATACGATTGTGGCGGCTACCAAAGAACGGGTAGCGGTATTAAAGGCAACGACGCCACTTGAAGTTGTGAAAGCACAGGCAGAGCAGGCGGCTAAAGAAGAACTGGCGGGTAACGGTGGTCAATTTCCCTTTGCTTTTGAAAAAGCACTTCGCGCAGGGTCGATGAATTTTATCTGTGAGGTAAAAAAAGCCTCCCCCTCTAAGGGCGTAATTGCTGAAGATTTCCCGTATTTGGAAATTGCCAAGGATTATGAAAAAGCCGGTGCAGCCGCTATTTCAGTGTTGACGGAACCAAAGTTTTTCATGGGCGCGGATGAGTATTTATCGGATATTGCCAAAACGGTGGCGATTCCCGTATTGCGGAAAGATTTTATTATCGACAGCTATCAGATTTATGAGGCCAAAGTCATCGGGGCAAGCGCGATTTTACTGATTTGTGCGATTTTGTCGGAAGCAGAACTGCAAAGTTTCCATGACTTGGCTCATAGTTTGGGGCTGGCCTGTCTCGTGGAAGCTCACTCGGAAGAAGAAATCGCCAAAGCGATGGCTGTAGGTGCTCGGATTATCGGTGTGAATAATCGCGATTTACGAGATTTTACGGTAGATATTAATCACAGCATCAGACTTCGTTCTTTGGTGCCTGAGTCCGTTACCTTTGTGTCGGAATCGGGACTCAATACGGCGGCAGATATAGATGTGCTCCGCAAAAACGGTATCACGGCCGCTCTTATCGGCGAACGTTTTATGCGAGTGGCTGATAAGGGGAAAGCCATTGCGGAACTCTACGGTGAAGTACCGCCGGTAGTGACGAAAATTTGCGGTTTGAAGCGGTCGGAAGATATCGAAGCCATCAATGCATTGCCGGCTGAGTTACGGCCTGCGTATATCGGTTTTGTATTTGCACTGGGTAAACGGCAAATAACGGCAGCGACGGCTCAAAAATTGGCAGCAGCATTAGTACCGGGCGTTAAAAAGGCAGGCGTTTTTGTTAATGAATCGTTAGCGACAGTGGCAAAACTTGCCGAAACGGTACCGCTCGATGTCATTCAGCTTTGCGGTGATGAAACGGAAGCAGATATCAAAGAACTTCGTACATTGACTAAGGCAAAGATTTGGAAAGCTGTTCAGGTGGCTACCGAAGCCGATGTAGCACGATGGCGTGACAGTGAAGCGGACATGCTTTTGTTTGATACCTATGTGGCCGGTGAACGGGGCGGTTCGGGCCGGAGTTTTGACTGGTCGGTTCTAAAGAATGTTAATAGACCATTTATGCTGGCCGGCGGTTTGAACAGCCGTAATGTAGCGCGAGCCGTTCGCATTGCAAGGCCTTACGGTGTCGACATAAGTAGCGGTGTTGAAACCGATGGTTATAAAGATGACCGAAAAATACGTGAATTTGTGACGACGGTTAAGACGATATAAATGATATTAAAGGATAAGTCGCTATAAGCGATTCAGGCAATAGGCCTATATATAATTAATTGTTGATTTATAATTGATTCTTAAATATAAGAGTTAAGATTGAGAAAGGCTGAAGAGGTGAGTAGCGTGGGTGAATTACAACGCAAAGGTCGCTAGGGTGAACATGGCGGTCAATATATTCCGGAGATTTTGATGAATGCCGTGCTTGAAGTAGAAACGGCTTATGAAAAATATAAAAACGATCCCGATTTCATAGCGGAATTGGAAGATTTGCAGGTTAATTATACGGGACGTCCGTCCCTTTTGTACTATGCGAAACGAATGATGGAAGATTTGGGCGGGGCCAAGATTTATTTAAAACGCGAAGACTTGAATCATACGGGGGCACATAAGATTAACAATGTACTCGGTCAAGTTTTGTTGGCTAAGCGAATGGGCAAAAACGTATTATTGCCGAAACCGGCGCCGGTCAGCATGGCGTAGCGGCCGCTGCGGCAGCAACACTCCTAGGCATGGAATGTGAAGTGTTTATGGGGAAGGAAGATACGGAACGGCAAGCTCTTAATGTGTATCGTATGGAGCTTTTGGGTGCTAAGGTGCATCCGGTTACGTCGGGTACTATGACCTTAAAAGATGCGGTAAGTGAAACGCTTCGCGAATGGCCCCGTCGTGTTGACGATACGTATTATGCCATGGGTTCAGCGGTTGGTCCTCATCCGTTTCCTATGATTGTGCGTGATTTCCAAAGTATCATCAGTAAAGAAGCGCGTGAACAGATTTTAGCGGCGGAAGGCAAAATGCCGAGTATGGTAGTTGCTTGTGTAGGCGGCGGCAGTAATGCTATCGGCATGTTCCATCATTTCATTCCGGATGAAGGCGTGCAGCTCGTAGGCTGTGAAGCAGCGGGCCTCGGCATTGATACAAAAGAACATGCGGCCACGCTCGCCAAAGGTACACCGGGTATTTTCCATGGTATGCGTTCCTATTTCGTTCAAAACGAATACGGTCAAATTGCACCGGTATATTCCATTTCGGCCGGCCTGGATTATCCTGGCATCGGCCCGGAACATTCTTATTTACATGACACCGGTCGAGCTACGTATGTACCGATTACCGATGAAGAAGCGGTAACGGCGTTTGAATATTTGTCACGCACGGAAGGTATTATCCCGGCTATTGAAAGTGCACATGCCGTAGCTCATGTGATGAAAATGGCTCCGAAGATGAGCCGTGATGAATCGATTATTATTTGTATTTCCGGTCGCGGTGATAAAGATGTGGCGGCGATGGCACGATACAGGGGGCATGAAATTCATGAATAAAGTACAACAAGACAGTTATGCAATAGAACAGGTTTTTTCCAACGGCAAAGCGTTTATCGGATTTTTAACAGCCGGCGATCCTAATTTGGAAGCTACGGCTCGTTATATTAAAGTGATGGCTGATGCAGGCGCGGATCTTGTGGAAATCGGGATTCCGTTCTCCGATCCGGTAGCGGAAGGGGAAGTCATTCAACGGGCTTCGCAACGGGCATTAAAGAGCGGAGCATTGACAGATGCTATTTTTGCCGTGGTTGAAAAAGTCCGTGAAACAGTGATGATTCCCTTGGTATTTATGACGTATTTGAATCCCGTTTACGTATATGGTGCCGAAAAGTTCTTTGTCCGTTGTAAAGAGCTTAATATTCGCGGTATCATCGTGCCGGATATGCCGCATGAAGAAAAAGATGAGATTGAAGGCGTGGCAGCAGCTGCCGATGTGACGGTAATTTCCTTGGTTGCACCAACATCGGAACAGCGTATCGAACGGATTGCATCAGATGCGAAAGGCTTTATTTACTGCGTTTCCTCCTTGGGTGTTACCGGGGTACGTAAAGAAATTACCACGGATATCGGTGCTTTGGTGCAGACAATCAAGAAATATACGGATGTGCCGGTAGCCATCGGCTTCGGTATTGCCGCACCGGAAGTGTTTTAGGCAAAAAGCCGTTTTTTCATGAAAGTTCGAAATGAATTTTGTATAGTGCTGTTAAGACCATGTTGTGTACGTATATGGTGATTATTGTGACCATAGCATAGGAAACCTAAATCATTATGATAATGACTTTCAATGATAGGAAAATTCATAAAAACATGGTATAATATTGATGAATTTAAAGAAATAAGGAGAATGACCATGAATTGGAGAAAAGCTTTATTGGTAGCCGGTTTATGTACTGTTTGCACTGTTGGTGTGAGCCAGGCAGATAATCGCTTGGCCGATGTGAAACCATCGGATTGGGCGTATCAAGCCTTAATGATACTCGAAAAGCATGGTGCTCTTACTGATACACAGGGCTTAAATTTAGGTACTCAAGTATATACACGTTATGAATTGACGCCACTCGTGGCTGACGTGGTGGATCGTCGTGAAACGATGAATGATACGGATAAAAATATTGCTATTCGTTTGTATAGCGAATTCCGCGATGATTTGATGCAATATAACCGCGATCAGGAAATTCGCGAAGGAAAACGCGGTGAAGACGCTATTTCACAAGGTCAGCAACCGGCCTTAACGCGTGAAGAAATCGAAGAAAAAATGAAGCATTTTGAAGTCGATAGCAGCAAGGTGCAAAACGGCGGCGATGTGCGACTCCGTTTTGATAATCACGGCAAGAATGATATGCGTACGCGTGTAGGTGTTGTGATTTCGAGTAACGGTGTGGCAGCACCGGATGCTTTATATGACAAAGTAGGTAAACAGGCGATTGCGAAAGCTGATGAAGAAGCGGCTAAGTCGCGTGAAAAGTTTAAAGAAAACCGTGCCCGCATAGAAGCGGAAGAAGCGGCAGAAAAAGCTAAGAGCGATAAAGAGGCAGCTAAAGCACAGGCTAAGGCTGATAAAGAAGCCGCTAAAGCACAGGCTAAGGCCGATAAAGTAGCCGCTAAAACTCAAGCACAAGGCGATAAAGCTGCGGCTAAGTCCGGTGCGGAAGGTGCTGATGTGCAGACGAAGTCAGGTCAACCGGCACAGGAAGCTCCTAAGGACAATGGAGCCGGGGCTAATAATGGGCAAGCTGATGGCAATACCGGTGAAAAGACGGTAGATCCAAACGGCACTTTAGCTGAAAATACGCCTAACGCACAATAAGAGTTTGGAGTGTGACAGGAAGGGGACCCTTGCTGAAATCCAAGCCGTTATTAATGAGTGTATGTGAATCGGTAGAGTTGGATTCTGAAAAAGATAGGGAATGGTGAAGGGTATGTTTTTGTCACGTATTAAAGAAAAATTAAATACGGTCCACAAACAGGGAGTTTCGGAAGTATTCCGTTACATCGGACCGGGTATAATCGTAACGGTCGGCTTTATCGACCCGGGGAACTGGGCCGCCAATTTAGCGGCCGGTGCTATGTTCGGTTACAATTTGTTATGGGTTGTTACGCTTTCAACAATCATGCTCATATTATTGCAACATAATGTGGCTCATTTGGGGATTGTTACAGGGCGTTGTTTATCGGAATGTGCGTATGAAATATTGCCGCACTGGTTGTCTCGTATTCTTTTGAGTACGGCCGGTTTGGCTGCGGCGGCGACAGCACTGGCCGAATTTATCGGCGCGGCCATTGCCTTAAAAATGCTGTTCGGTATTCCGCTTTTTATCGGTTCGATTTTGACAGCCGTCATCTGTACAGTTATGCTGTTGACAAACTTGTACAGCAAACTTGAAAAGGTAATTGCCGGCTTTGTATCGCTCATTGCCTTGGCCTACTTAGCGGAACTTTCCATGGTTGATGTGGATTGGGCGGCGTCGGGCCTCGGTTGGGTGAATCCCACATTGCCGAATGAGTCGATGATCGTTATCCTGAGTATTTTGGGCGCCGTTATTATGCCGCACAATTTATTCTTGCATTCGGAAATTATTCAGAGCCGTGAATTTAACAAAAAAGATCCGGAAGTCATGAAAAAGCGCCTGCGCTATGAGTTCTTGGATACGCTTCTTTCCATGGGTATCGGTTGGGCTATTAACTCCGCCATGATTATCTTGGCGGCCGCTACATTTTTCAACCAAGGCGTCGTGGTCGAAGAATTGGAACAGGCACAGGAATTGTTGGTACCTTTAATAGGACCGGCAGCCGGCGTAATATTTGCCGTAGCCTTGCTTTTTGCTGGTTTTGCTTCATCGGCTACAGCCGGTATGGCAGGTGCCAGTATTTTTGCCGGTATGTTTGGTGAATCCTATGATATGAAAGACTTACACAGCCGTATAGGCCTCGCATTGACCTATATTCCGGCACTCGTATTGATCTTATTTATTCAAGATTCCTTCAAAGCACTGTTGGTTTCGCAAATGTTTCTCAGCTTGCAGTTACCGTTCACGATTTTCTTGCAGCTCTATTTGACCGGATCGGCGAAGGTTATGGGGGAATACAAAAACAAACCGTCTACGGCTGTTATGTTATGGCTTATCGGTATCGTTGTAACGGGGATGAATATTTACCTGTTGATTGAAGCGTAATTAATACAGGGCGATTTAGCGTGGTTTATAAACCGGTGCCCGTAAATCAGGTTATAAATGTTAATTAAAAAGGACTTTCGCAAATATGGCGGAGGTCTTTTTTTGATTTTTGAAGCAATACAATGAAAAACATATTATGCTGTATTGTCCACTGAAGATATAGAAAATTTTAGGTAAAAATGCTATAATTATATGGTTAGAATAGAAAAGAAGCTTGACTGTTTCAATTCGGTGTTTTGATGTAGGAGGATCGCATAATGACAGAGGTTAAACATTCCGATTATGAAGAAGTGGTAGAAGACGTAGCGGTTCAGTTGTCAGCACAGTTGAAAACGGCCGAATCAGGCTCCGTTATAGATATGTTTTTGAGTGATACCTTGGATCCGGCAGAACAATTTTTGTTCTATGGTGCTTTGGAACAAGCTCTTTTAGAATACCGTAAGGGTCATAATCAGAAGACTGTATTTATTCGTTTACAGCCGGAAGGACTGGCTACCAATGCACCGGTTTCTACACCGGCCAGTGCCTTATTAGACCGTATTTTATTACGTCGTATGGATGAATTCATGCACGATAAATTGTTTGTTGAAGAAATTTTTTACAACGGCGAGCATATGGTATATTCCGGCCTTGATTTAAAGAATCGCCATGTTGTTATTTTGACGGATGGCGTGGATGAAGGCTCGCCATATTTGGCCGAAGCCATTTCCATGTGTAAGGAAATGAAGGCTAAATACGTTGTCGGCTTGCCGATGATGATTTGGAGTAAAGATTTGCAGGCTCATTTAGCTGAAGAAGATGAAGCTATGCATGAAGATGTCAAGGGTATGAGTGGTCATGAAAATACTCCTGTCTCCTAGCAAAACGAAAAAACTGCAGGGAAAACCGACGGCCCCCGTCTTTGACAAAGTCATGACCGATGCTATTGTAGGGCATATGAAGACATTGACAGCTGAAGTTATTGTAAAGGCACTTAAAGTTAAGCCTGACATGGCGGCCGAGTTGGTTGCTTTTTATCAAAACCACGATGACGCTCCGGTGGGGGCGGCGGCTTTCAGCTATTCGGGTCTCGCTTTTAAAAATCTGGCATGGTCTGAATTATCTGAAAAAGCTCAGGCTTTTGGGAATGACCATGTATGTATTTTGTCCGGTCTGTACGGTATCGTGACACCTGAGAGCCCGATTACCGATTATCGGCTTGATTTGGTTGATCGGATTTTTGCCAAAAACATCATTAATAAGTCGGTAATCGACGGTTTACTTCAAGATGTTAAAACATTGTATGATTGCTGGACCGAGAAGGTAACAGCCTATTTTCAAGCGGAAGACTGGCTTCTTAACTTGGCATCCAAAGAGTATGCCAAATTGGTGAGTCATCCCCGTATGGTGACCGTTGAATTTTTAGAATTAAAAGAGGGCGTATGGAAACAGCTTAGCACATCGTCAAAACAGATGCGCGGCCGCCTCGCTCATTATATGATTGCTCATGAATTGACCGAATGGACCGATTTACCGGCTGAGCTTGACGGTTTTGTAAAAGACACCGACTTGCCGGCCACATTGACCGAGCCGCTTACAGTGGCTTATCGTCGTTCGGAATAAGTGGAGGAATATGACAGTACAAGATATACTTAAGAAAGATTTGGTCGGCAATGATACGTTGACCGTCGATGAATTGCGCTTTTTGATGAGCGTTACCGACGAAGATGATTTGCAGGCCATTTATAAAAAAGCCTATGAAGTAAAGGCAAAATATGTAGATAAAATGGCGTATTACCGCGGTTTGATTGAATTTTCCAATCGCTGTGTGAAAAACTGTGAATACTGCGGGATTCGTCGTGATAACGATAAGACGGAACGCTTTGATATGAAGCGTGAAGATATTATCAAAATGGCACAATGGGCCTATGACCATGAGTACGGTTCCATTACTTTGCAGTCCGGAGAACGCAGTGATGCGGCCTTCGTTGACTATGTGGTGGATTTGATTCGTGAAATTAAATCTATCGGGGACGGGTCGTTGGGCATCACCATGTGTGTAGGTGAACAGACCGAAGAATCATATCGCCGCATGGTGGAAGCCGGTGCCAGCCGTTATTTGCTTCGTATTGAAACCAGTAATCCGGAATTATACAAGAAAATCCATCCGAATGATGAATTGCATTCCTTTGAAACGCGCGTAAACTGCTTGAAGAGCCTCTGCAAGGTTGGTTTCCAGGTGGGGACCGGTGTTATGATCGGTTTGCCTCATCAGACGGAAGAGGATTTGGTCAACGATATTCTTTTCTATCGTGATATGGATATCGACATGATCGGTATGGGGCCTTATGTGGTGCATCATGATACACCGCTCGGGCAGGAAGCCCTCGCCATGGGGATCGATGATGAAGCGGGTAAAAAACGCCGTATTCAGCTCGGTCTTAAGATGATTGCATTGACCCGTTTATTCTTAAAAGACGTGAACATTGCGGCGACTACGGCACTTCAGGCTCTTGATAAATTGGGTCGTGAAAAGGGTCTGGCTGCCGGGGCCAATATTTTAATGCCGATTATCACGATTCCGGAACACCGTGCGAAGTATTTGTTATACGATAACAAACCTTGCGTCGATGATAATGCGGATAAATGTAAGGATTGTTTGACTCGTCGCGTTATGTCCATCGGTGACATGGTGGGCTGGAAACAAAACGGTGACTCCAAGCATTATGGTAAACGAACAGGCTTATTCTAACACGTAAGCCTAACGCTCAAAGGTTAAATTTAATTGGTTTGAAATTCAAACTTAAATTATTCTGAAACCTGAATATCATAGAAAATATATAGGGTAAGGAGTATTTTGAATTTTAGTCATTAAAAAATAAATTAATCAAAAAACAGGCAATTGCACAAGATGCAATTGCCTGTTTTTATTTGCATATTTATCAATTAGCATTACAAAATAATATAAGCCAAAATATGATTTATGGCGTATAATTGGTGTATGTAAATTTTGAGTGCATTTATGTTTAATGGTGGAGGGCAAGATTATGGGATTACTAAAAAACTGGAAGATTCATCTGCTGTGTTTACTGATTACGTTACTCGCGGAGGGGATAGGAATTCAAAAATTCGGCATTATTGTCTTCTTGCCATTATTGTATTCATTGGTATTCGGCCTTATTATTTCAATTCCTAAATTTAAAATTGTTACCGAAGAGCAAATGGTAGCGGCTACCGATTATCTCAACATTTCGATTATGCTTTTGATGACTAAGATTGGTCTTGGTATCGGCCCGAATTTACACATTATCATGAATTCCGGCTGGGCCCTTATTTTACAGGAATTAGGCCATTTCCTTGGTACCATCGTGCTGGGCTTACCGATTGCGCTCTTGGTTGGTATGCGTCGCGAAGCGATTGGCGCTTGTTACTCTATCGACCGTGAAGCTAATGTGGCTATTATCATCGATCGTTACGGCTTCCATTCACCGGAAGGTCGCGGTGTTATGGGTATGTATATTTGCGGTACCTTATTCGGTGCTATGTGGATTTCCGTATTAGCCGGTATGATTGCTCAATTGGGTTGGTTCCATCCGATTGCTCTCGCTATGGGGGCCGGTATCGGCAGTGCCAGTATGATGGCGGCTGCTACAGGCTCAATCATAGCGGTACATCCTGAATTCGAACGTGAAATTATGGCCATGTCCGGTGCGGCGAACTTATTGACCAGTGTTGTTGGCGTATACTTCAGTTTGTTCGTATCATTACCGATTATGGAACGCTTATACGGCTTCTGTGCCCGTGTATTACGTCATGAATCTGAGGAGGTGCGCTAATGAGTACGGAAAAGACTATGACCTTACAGGAAAAAATAATTCAATTTTTAGTCGTTGTTATTATAGCGGCTGTCATCACGGCTGTAGGTAATATTTTGGATGGTAAACATGCCTTCGGACCAAGCTTGGTAGGTTGTTTAGTATTGGCAGCGATTGCTTTTGCCGGTGCCGTAATTTCTTATTTACCGGGTTTCAAAAAACTTCCGATGGTATTCTGGGTATCTATTTTAGGCGTTATTTTATCAATTCCGGGAGTACCCGGCAGTGAATGGATTACTAAACAAGCGGCCAATGTTACTTTCTTGGCTACTACCACCCCGGTATTGGCTTACGCCGGGTTATCGCTCGGTAAAGATTTAGGCGCCTTCAAACAATTGTCATGGCGTATTATTCCGGTTGCTTTAGCCGTTGCGGCCGGTACATTCTTCTGTGCCGCTTTGGTAGCACAAGTAGTATTACATTGGGAGGGCGTAATTTAATATGAGTTTAACAAAAACAGAAGTAAAAGAACGAGTCTGTGCAGCTATTGAAAAGGCAATGCCAAAATTAATGGAAGTGGCTGAAACAATTATGGCGGCACCGGAATTGGGGTATAAAGAAAATAAAACAACTGCCTTTGTGCAACAGTTATTTACGGAATTAAATATTCCGTTCACTACCGGCCATGCCGTAACCGGTGTTAAAGGTCGTTTAAAAGGTAAGAGCGATGCGTATCGCGTAGCCATGATCGGTGAGTTGGATGCCATTATTTGTCCGAAACATCCGCGGGCCGATGCTGTAACCGGCGCGGCTCATTGCTGTGGTCATAATGTGCAGATTGCCAATATGTTGGCCGTTGCCATCGGTTTACAGGCGGAAGGTGTGTTGCTGGAATTGAATGGTGAAGTAGTTATCTTTGCCGTGCCGGCCGAAGAATATGTGGAAATCGACTACCGCAATAAACTTCGTGAAGAAGGTAAAATTAAGTATTTAGGCGGTAAACAGCAGCTTATTTATGAAGGAGCCTTTGATGATATTGATATGGCCATGCAGATGCATGTGGAAACGGCTAAGGCAGAAACGGGCGAAATGGGGCTCGGTTCTACTTCGAACGGCTTTATCGGGAAGTTAATTAATTACCACGGCAAAGCGGCCCATGCAGCCGGTGCACCTCATGAAGGTGTTAATGCATTGCAAGCAGCTATGATGGGCGTAATGGGGGTTAACGCAATTCGCGATACCTTTAAAGAAAGTGATTATGTGCGTTTCCATCCGATCATTAATAGCGGCGGCAGTTTAGTCAATGTAGTGCCTGATTATGTAGCCATGGAAAGTTATGTACGGGCAGCTAATGTGGATGCTATGATTGCGGCCAATAAACGCGTTAATCGTGCACTTAAAGCCGGTGCCGATGCTGTTGGTGCTACTTGTGAAATCAACGATTTACCGGGTTATTTGCCAATGCGTAACGATGTGACTATGAATGAATTTTTAAAACAAAACTCTATTCCGCTGTTTGGTGAAGCTAATGTAGTTCAAGGGGAACATATGGCCGGCAGTACTGATATGGGTGATGTGGCTCATATTATTCCGGTTATTCATCCGTGGGTCGGCTGTATTGAAGGCGTTCTTCATGGTGCCAATTATAAGATTTCGGTGCCTGAAGTAGCCTATACCAAAACGGCGCAAGCTTTGGCTATGACCATTGTTGATCTGTTATATGGTGATGCTGAAGGTGCTAAAGAAGTACAGGCTAATTATAAACCTGTATTTACTAAAGACGAATACATTAAGCTGATGGATAGCATTAGTGAAGGCGAAAAGTAAATTTTGGGTTATAGGATTAACATGTTAGAGCCGATATAAAAAGAGTGAGGGAAATGCATTATATGCATTTCCCTCACCTTTTTGTCCATTACCGGGGCAAGACCCGCCAATAAGTGGGAGTATTTAATTTAGCGTATTAGCTCGCTTTCTTTTCTGGAACTAATTCGGATGTACAATGTGGGCAACGAGTAGCTTCTTCGTCCACGTCTTGTTTACAGAATGGGCAAGTACGCATAGGTTTTACCGGAGCTTCTTTCTTAGGGTAGAGATTGTTAATCTGTTTAATTACCAAATAGATAGCGAAAGCTACGATAAGGAATTGAACTACCGCGTTTAAGAAACTGCCGTAAGCGATAACCGGAATACCGGCTGCTTTAGCTTCGGCCAAGGTAGCCGCATGCTGACCGTTAAGGCTGATGAAGAAATCGGAGAAATCGATGCCTCCCAAGAGCAAACCGATTGGTGGCATGATGATGTCGCTTACTAAGGAAGAAACAATTTTGCCGAAAGCAGCGCCGATAACAACACCGACAGCCAAGTCAATAACATTGCCGCGCAATGCGAAGTCTTTAAAACCTCTTAAAAAATCGTTCATGAATTTACACTCCTCTAACTGCATTACTGTACACAATATAAATCATGCTTTTTAACAGTTGTCGGTTACTATGATTGCTAATGAATTAATACCGACTTATTATTCCCAAATTCAGTATAGCATAGATAGAGATTAGTGTATATATAAAATGTCGATTATTTTAAAACTAATTATAAAAATTCGATATCCGGCTTTATTTGTTTAGATTTTATGATATTTGAAACCCGTAAATAAAGAATTTAAAGTCCATTAGATCTATTAGAGTTGTTTAAACAAGTAGTTCGGTCAGAAAATAAAAGGATCTGAATCACTAAGATTCAGATCCTTTCGTAATTTAGTTCTGCGGTTTGTTTGTAAAACGACCGACGATGTATGTCAGAAGTGCAATGACAATCATAACCGGGAATGTGGTCCCCAACGGAGTTTCATAAGTCATCACATTTCTGTATAAGATAAACCCGACTAACCAAAGAATCAAGTTTGGAAGGTAAAATTTACGCCCAGATGCATCCTGCTTAAGGAGAAAGTATTGGGTAAAGAGAATCGCGATCATGGGCGTGAAAACCGAACCGATGAGAAACAGGAAGTTCTCATATTCTGTCATAGGTACTAAAATTGCTAAGATAATGCCTAAAACTGTGAGGCTGATAGCCGTTGCTTTTTCAGATAAGTTAGGGAAGATGCTGACAAAGCTGACCCCGGCGGAAAACGCGTCGAGGTACGTCGTCGTTACCGTAGCAAAGATAATGATTAATAAAGGCCAGAGGCCGAGACCGGTTTTTAACATAACGGCGGCAATATCCGTTTCACCGGCATAGATAGCGGAACCGAGACCAATCACATACATCCAGATGCTGACTACCGAGTAAGTCAAGGTACTTACTACGGTGGCGGCTACCGGGCGTTTAGCGGTACGCGTATAATCGGATACGAGCGGTAACCAGGATAACGGCATGGCGGCCGCCAATTCAACGGCAGCACCGAAGGAGAGTCTTTGGTCGTCCGTTAATTGTAAGGCACCGACCAAAGCCGAAGAAGGGTCAAAGATAATAAAGCTGAGCCAAATGGTAAGGCAGAACAAGAGGCCTACGGCCACGAGGTTTAAACGGGTCAGATTGCTGTACCCCAATACGAGCCAGAGAATGATGAGGCCGCCGATAATTAAGGACCAAGTGATGGTGCCCCAAGGTAAAATGGCATCTGTTGCGGCAGCACCGGTGATAATCATGACGGTAGTCCAGCCGATTAATTGCAGTACGTTGGCTAAGGCAAAGCCGGATGCTCCTTGGTGACCAAAGCCGATACGTACGGTTTCCATGGCACTGCGGCGCGTATTGGCACCGATGAGGCCGGCTAAGAAGAAAAGCAGTCCGCCGATAATGTGGCCCAAGAGAATGGCGATGACACCTTGTTCAAACCCGAGTGGGGCAAATAATGTGCCCGTAAAGATTTCGGCTATGGATAAGGCGGCGCCGAACCATAAAAGACCGTGAGATAATAATTTTGTTTCAGAAGTAGTTGTACTCATAGAATACCCTTTCCGGCATCGCGTGTAGGGTAATACATTACGCCTACTGATGCTGTTTTATTTGTTGCAAGGCTCCGGTGCTGCGTAATGCATAGAGTAAAATCCCTGCCAATAGGGAGCCGCCTATGGTAGAAATCAAAAAAGGAACCACATAGGTGTAGAAGGCGATTTGGCCGGCTGATTTGCCCAAGACTAAAATGGCAAGTGGGTAAGCGGAAAGACCGCCGAGAATGCCGGTGCCGAATACTTCGGCTAAGAGCGTCAAGAGCAGATTACCGGTCCGATGGTACACAATCCCCGATAAGAGGGCGCCCCACATGCTGCCCGGAAAGGCAAGGATACTGCCAAGGCCCAAAACAAGGCGCAAGGTACTGGCACAAAAAGCAACGCCTACCCCATAATAGCGGCCGAGTAAGACGGCACAAAGGATATTAATCATATGTTGTACGGGGGCACAGCGACTGATGCCAACGGGAAATGAAAAGGTACTGCCTACTACGGCAACGGCTACTAAAACGCCGGCTATGGTTACTTTTTTTACATTACTGGTAGAATCGTTCATTACAAACTCCTATTGCGGTCGAGACTTAATGGTCTCCTCTCACGCCGGAACACGGCTTCCCTTCGCTGTAATGACAACTGTCGGGCGCTCCCCCGCCAGTCGGTCTGTTTTGACAGACAACATAAAAAAACAGAGGCACCATACGGTGCCGCTGTGAGAAAGTCGCTATAACATCTTCCTACGACGGCATTATCCGTACAGGTATAAGGGTCGAAGTTGGATGACTTCCTCTCAGCCTACGTTCATAAGCTCCCCTGAAATTTCTAACGTGATTATAGCACAGGCGGCGGATGCTTGCAACGTTTTATTAACGGGCGGTTTGAAAAAGCGATGAGAATGTTTTATAATAAAGCGAATATAATGCGTTTGAAAAAGGAATTGGTGAGACAGTGAAAACTGGTATTATAAAGATTGGGGCTTCAGATGTAAAAACTTTACGCGATTTGGCAATGAGAACATTTTCAGAAACATTTTGCAATGAATATACGGATGAAGAGTTTAAAACTTATTTTGACACGGCTTTATCGGAAACAACATTGCGGCAGGAATTGAGTGATCCCGAATCGCAACACTATTTCGTTACGGTGGATGGTAAGCCGGTAGGATTTTTAAAGGTGAATATAGGGAGTGCCCAAACGGAACAGGAGTTACCGACCGGCTTTGAAGTGCAGCGCATTTACGTATTGGCCGATAATCAAGGGATGGGCCTTGGCAAAGTATTGTTTGAAAAAGCGTTGCAGTTGGCTGCCGAAACCGCTTGTGATTATGTTTGGCTCGGCGTTTGGGAACATAATTATAAAGCCCAGAAATTCTATGCCAAATATGGTTTTGAAAAGTTCAGTGAGCATACTTTTATCGTAGGCGACTCTCATGATACCGATTGGCTGTTGCGTCGTTCGGTTGCAAGCATTCGCGAAGAAGCGGCCAAGCAGTGATTAAAAAAAGTCGGATAAGGATTGAAGAAGTTGGACGGAACTGAATAGTACTGAAAAGAAGTTAAAAAATTTAAGAAATTTAAGAAGACTAAAAAGCGATACCCCTGAATTCGAGGTTTAAAACTCGGATTCAGGGGTATTTTATAGGGTATTAAGCTTTAAGTGTAAAATTTTTATGCATCAAGGATTTACTGCCACATTAGTCTTACAAGTTGATAGGCTGACGTATGCAGTGGTTCAATTGAAATCAAAGACAGTTAGTCTTTTAAAGGGTTTTTCAATACAGCCAATAACAAAGCGGTTACAACGGAACCGACTAAGATTGCCAATAAGTACATGAGCGGGTTACCGATAGTCGGTACAACGAAGATACCGCCGTGTGGAGCACGCAAAGTACATTCGAAGGCCATCGATAAGGCACCGGCTACGCCTGCACCAACGATACAGGATGGAATTACACGAACCGGATCGGCAGCGGCAAACGGAATAGCACCTTCGGTGATGAAGGAGAAACCCATAACATAGTTGGTAATACCGGATTTACGTTCAGCCGGGGTAAAACGATTAGGGAAGAACGTAGTACAAAGAGCAATAGCTAAAGGAGGTACCATACCACCGGCCATAACAGCCGCCATTACGCCATATTCACCGGTTGCCAAGAGACCGGTACCGATTACATACGCTGCTTTATTTACAGGGCCGCCCATGTCAACGGCCATCATACCGGCAAAGATAATACCGATAACGATACGGCTGCTGGTATCCATGCTCTTTAAGGCATTCATTAAGCCTTCGTTAAGAGCACCAACCGGCGGGTTAATAATAAAGGTAATAATGATACCCATGAAGAGTACGCCTAATACAGGGTAGAGTAATACCGGTTTGATCCCTTCCAAGGATTGCGGCAATACGGAGAAAGCTCGTTTTAGTAAGAGCATGAGGTAACCGGCTACAAAACCTGCCAAGAGGGCGCCGAGGAAACCGGAACCGCCTGCATTGGCAAGATAACCGCCGACGAAACCAACGGCCAGGCCCGGACGGTCGGCAATACTCATGCCGATGAAACCGGCTAATACCGGTAACATAAAGCTAAAGGAAGCACCGCCGATCTTCATGAAGAAAGCGGCCAGTTCTGTACCTGAACCGAATTTACTTGGATCGGCCGGGTTAAAATCGTCGAATAAGAAGGCGAGGGCAATAAGGATACCGCCACCGATAACGAACGGTAACATATGAGATACGCCGTTCATCAAATGCTTGTAAATCTGGCGACCAAAGCTGTCTTTGGCGGAAATCGCATTTTTATTGGCTTTTTCTTCGCCGGCTTCATAGATAGGCGCTTTGCCGGAGGTGGCTTCTTCCAATAATTCTTTGGCTTTGTTGATGCCGTCCGCTACTTTAACTTGGATGAGCGGTTTGCCGTTAAAGCGAGCCATCGGTACGCTCTTGTCAGCGGCTACGATGATGCAGTCCGCGTTGGCAATATCTTGAGCTGTTAAAGCATCTTTAACGCCGCTGGCGCCGTTTTGTTCAACTTTAATGGTGATGCCCATATCCGCAGCGGTGCGTGTTAAGGCTTCGGCTGCCATGGCTGTATGGGCGATACCGGTCGGGCAAGCTGTTACACCCAGTACGCGGTAGGAACCGTCGCCTGCTTTAGCCGGAGTTGCTTCAGTCGGTTTTTGTTCCGGCTGTTCAGCGTTAGGTGCTGCAGTGCCGGCCGTGGTTACGTTCTGTTCGACGATGGCTAAGGCTTCGGTTTCCGTCATTTTAGGCTTGAATAAATCAGCTTCTTTTACGTCGATTAAAGCGAGGAAGCCTTCAACGGTTTGTGCTTTAATAAGGGCTTCCTTGAATTCGGGATCCATGATGAGGGTCGCTAAGTTAGCCAATACTTGTACATGCATGTCGGCTTGGCCTTCAGGAGCGGCAATCATGAAAAAGAGGCGGGTCGGTTCGCCGTCGAGGCTTTCGAAGTTCATGCCTTCAGGTACGGTCATAGCCGCGAGGCCCGGTGTTTTTACGCCGATACTTTTGGCATGCGGCGTAGCAAGGCCCATGCCGAGACCGGTGGAGCCGGATTCTTCACGAATCAGCACATCTTTGATGTACTGTTCTTTGTTTTTCAAATTACCGCTTGCATCCATTAATTCGGCCAGTTGGCGAATGGCGATATCTTTAGTGGTCGGATGGGCTTGCAATTGAATAGATTGCTTTTGTAATAGATCCGTAATTTTCATGATATTACTCCTTCTCCAATAATGCTTCTACTTGTTCACGATTTGCCAGCCATTCTTCAAAGGCGGACGCTGAACCGGCGGCTACGCCCATGGCGAGAGCTTTGTCATATTGACCGTCCGATTCGATATAGCCGGCTAAGAACCCGGCCACCATGGAATCACCGGAACCTACGGAATTGACAAGTTTGCCTTTCGGCACGGCACTTGTTCGTACATCGCCGTTGGCATCCACTAAAACGGCACCGTCACCGGCTCTCGATACGAGTACATTTTGGGCTCCTTTGGCTTGCAATTGGCGAGCTGCATCGATAATGTCTGACTCCGTTGTAAATTTTGTATTAAATACACTTTCTAATTCGTGATGATTCGGCTTAATTAGGAATGGCTTTAAATCAAGTACATTCATGAGTAAATCTTGGGTAGCATCTACTATGATACGTATGTCACGACCTTTGAGGCGCTCCATAATATCGCGGTAGGTTGTTTCGGGAAGTCCCTTCGGTATGCTGCCGGAGAGCACTAACGTGTCACTGTTTTTGAGTGCATCGAGTTGTTTGTAGAGTTGGGACATGGCTGTGTCGGTAATGACAGGACCTTGGGCGTTGATTTCGGTTTCGCCGTTGCTCTTTAATTTTACATTGATGCGTGAATAGCCTTTTTCAAGATGAACGAACGATTCGTGGCAACCTTCTTCACGCAATTGACGAACAATTTCGTCACCGGTAAAACCGGCAATAAAGCCCAATGCTGTATTTTCATGGCCTAAATGGCGTAACATGATGGATACATTAACCCCTTTGCCGCCGGCTACAATGAAGTCCTCATAGGTACGATTAACGCCGTTGGCTTCAAAGCCTTTAACGCGCATAACGTAGTCGAGCGAAGGATTAAAAGTAACCGTGTAAATCATGACTCTACCTCCTTGATTTCAGTGTAGTTATGATAGGCACCTTTTACTTTGGTAGTAATAATCGTGGCACTTTCCAACGGGGCAAAGGTGACCGACGATATTTTATCAAATTTTGACGAATCACAGAGTATATACGGATGATGGCATTTTTGGATGGCTTTCGCTTTGATGGCTGCTTCGGCCGGATCCGGCGTGCTGAAACCGCCTTTAATGCTGACACCGTTGGTACCGAAAAATCCTTTGGTAAAGTTAAATACATCTAATTGTTGTAAGGCTGTATCGCCGATGATGGCGCCGGTAACAGCTTTCACCTGACCGCCTAAGAGTATGACACGACGATAACGGGCTGCTAAGGCTGCCGCATGCGAGGTGCCGTTGGTAACAAAGGTTACATTTTTGGCGTTTACAAAGGGGAGCATCATTTCCGTGGTAGTACCGGCATCGATAAAAACAAAGTCATGATCTTCAATGAGTTCGGCGGCTGCTTTGGCGATGGCCGTTTTTTCATCAGTGAATAAATTGGCTTTGGTTGAAATATCCGGTTCGGTTGTAAAATAGTCTACATCACAACTTACGGCACCGCCGTGTACTTTTTGCAGTAGCCCTTTGGCATGTAGTTCCGTTAAATCGCGGCGAATCGTGGCCGCCGAGGAGTCGAGGTCTTGGACCAACTCTTGTACGGTAACGGCTCGTTTAGTCCGTAACCGCTCTAAAATTAATGACTGCCGTTCTTCTGATAACATAGGGAATCTCCTCTACTTAACAAGGCGTATATTTTATTAACTACATTAGTATGTCACTTAATTATAGTATATCTTAACTATAATATAATCATAATCAATCATATTAGTCAATAATTAATGATTCTTTTTGAGCATTTGTAATCAATAGTACTAAAAATGATGGTTGAATGCCTTTTAGTTATAAATGAAATGCAATTTTTAGAATTGTGTGCTGATTATAAACCATACTAAAATAGTTAGAGTTGACAATGGTGTGACGGCGTGGTTAAATAACATTAAAATCAATTTGTTAACCACAGTTGATAAAAAGGGTAATAATAGAGGAAGGGATGTTATTATGATACAACTCGAATCAAAGAGTAAGGGCTTATTTGTATTGGGAACCGGTACGGATATCGGCAAGACATTCATAACCGGTTTATTGGTAAAAACGTTACGTGACGGTCAATATAAAGCCGGTTATTATAAAGCGGCAGTCAGTGGGGCTCCGTCCATTGCTGAAAGTGATGCAGGCTATGTGAAAAAAGTAGCGGGACTCACCGTACCGGATGAAGCATTATTATCCTATTTATATGATCATGCCGTTTCGCCTCATTTGGCGGCTCAATGGGAAGGCCATCCGTTGGAAAAATCCGTGGTGGAAGCGGCTTTTGCGAAAGCTAAAGAAAACTTCGAATATGTCACCATGGAAGGTAGCGGCGGCATCATGTGTCCTCTGCGTTATGATGAAACGGCTCATATCTTCTTGGAAGATGTGATTCAGTGGTTTAAATTACCAACCCTCTTGGTAGCCCATGCGGGTCTGGGTACTATTAATGCGACAGTTTTGACGATTGAATATTTACGCGCCCGTCATATTCCGGTAAAAGGGGTCATCTTGAACTTTTATACGGATAGTCCGATGGAACGGGATAATAAGGCTATGATTGAAGAATTGACGGGTGTGCCGGTCATTGCCTGTGTACCGGAAGGCGCCAAAGATTTAGGCGTATCCGCCGATACATTAGCGGCTTTATACGAAGAAGTATAAGCGATATATCAGCTGCTTTATTTGAAGTGTAAGGGCCTTAGTGGTTACTTCATGATGCACTGTAAGGGTTTAATATAAAGGTATAGAGAATAAGACATTAGATTAGGTATTAGGCATTTAGGATAAAAGGAGATTATCATGAGTTCACAGGTGTGGGTTGAAAAAGATTTAGCGCATATTTGGCATCCATGTTCACAAATGAAAGATTATGAAACTTTGCCCCCGATTGTGATTGACCACGGTAAAGGTTCCTATTTATACGATGTAGACGGCAATGAATATATCGATATCATCAGTTCGTGGTGGTGTAATTTGTTGGGTCACTGCAATCCGAAGATTAATGCGTCTGTTAAAAAACAATTAGATACTTTGGAACATGTTATTTTTGCCAATTTGAGTCACAAACCGGCTATTACCTTGGCAGAAGAATTGACAAAATTACTGCCAAAAGGACTCAATAAATTGCATTTTAACGATAACGGTTCCGGTGCGGTAGAATGTGCCCTTAAAGTGGCTTTTCAGTATCAGTATCAGACCGGTCATCCGGAACGTCAGAAATTTATGTGCCTTACGGAAAGTTATCACGGTGAAACCATGGGTGCGTTAGCCGTTGGCAGCATGGATTTATTTGCCAAAATGTATCAGCCGATGCTCATGGAAACGATTCATACGGAAGCACCGGATTGTTATCGTTGTCCTTATAACAAAACCCGTGAAACTTGCGAATGTGAATGTTTCTGCCACATGGAAGAAAACTTCGCCAAACACAGCCATGAATTGGCGGCCGTCATCGTGGAACCGATTGTCCAAGGCTGTGCCGGTATGCGTATTTATCCGCCTTTGTATTTGAAAAAACTGCGGGCTCTTTGTGATGAATACGGTGTATTGCTTATTGCCGATGAAATTGCCACAGGATTTGGTCGTACGGGCAAAATGTTTGCCTGCGATCATGCGGGCATTACGCCGGATATTATGACCATATCTAAAGCATTAACCGCCGGTTACATGCCAATGTCCATTATGGCCGTAACGGATAAGATTTATGATGCTTTTTATGCCGATTACTTCGAATATAAGGCTTTTATGCACAGTCACACCTATGCCGGTAACCCATTAGGCTGTTCGGCTGCTTTAGCGACATTAGATATTTTGCAAAACGACGGCGTTTTAGCTGCCGCTCAAGATAAAGCCGTCTTTTTACACCAAGCTCTGGAAGATGCTTTAGGCAAACATCCGAATGTAGGTGAAATTCGTCATATCGGCCTCATCAATGCCATTGAATTGGTTAAAGATCCGACTACGAAGGAACCGTTGCCAAGTAAAGCGCGTACGGGCTATCAGATTTATAAGAAAGCGTTGGACCACGACTTGTTACTTCGTCCGTTGGGTGATGTACTCTACTTCAATCCACCGCTTAATACGGACAATAAGACATTGACTGATGCCATCGATCGTACGGTGGAATCTTTTGCCGATGTATTGGGAAAATGAGATGCCCACATATTAGGTGAATGAGATGCCGATATACTCAAAAAATGAGATTATATCTCAATATAATATGCATCTTAAAATAGGTTATTATTCGTAATTGGTATTTGTCACGCGAACAAAATAAGAGTACTCTATATATAGAAAATATTAGAATTAATATAAATTATCAATAGGAGGACTTTTATGAGCAATGTGCGAGTAACGAATATTCACGAAGATGAAGCAGCTTGGCGTGCCGAACGTGACGCGTGGAACAATCGCTCCGAATTTTTTGTGGAATTGCATGAAAAACAAGAACGTACTGCGCAGGTTACACATTTTATAGACTTTTTGAAAAAACATGATTTATTGCCGGCTCCCGGAGGACGTACGCTTGATGTAGGTTGTGGTGTAGGTGATTACTCCTTGGGGCTCGCAAAGCTGGGCTATCAAGCTACCGGTATCGACTTGTCGAATGGTATGATTGCAGGGGCTCGTTTGATCGCCGAGAAAGAAGATCTTGATTTAGATTTATATGTTGGCCCTTGGAGTGAAGAAACACGTGCGGAATTAGGCTGGGAGAAACAGTTTGATTTAAGTTACAGCTTCTTCTGCCCGGTTATGTTTGATATGAACAATATCGAAGCGTTGACTAAAACAAGCCGTAATGCATGTCTGTTTGTAGGCTTTGCCGGTCGTCAGGATACCATCGTTGATGCTTTATATGAGCATTTTTACGGTAAAAAGGATGATTTTAAATGGCAGGCTAACGTAGATGACGTTATTGCTAAAGTAAATCAGATTGGCCGGGATGTGCAGGTTGAGTATGTAAATGTACCGGAAACGGAATACTTCACGGAAGAAGAAGCACTTCGTTACTTCACCATGCGCCTTCACTCTGAAGAATGGGGCACGGAAGATGCTATGAGAGCCGAAATTTTGCCTTTATTGGCATCCTATCGCACGGAAGACGGACGCATTCGCAATACATCGGAAGATAAGATTGCGTGGGTGTCTTGGTGCGTTAAATAGCTTTAATGGCCATATTATGATACCTGTATAGGTGTAGTTCTACAGGTATGTTGCCGGTAAACTGTTTTTTACAAATAAATTTAATAAGGCTGTGGTGTCCGGCGTTATAATTACCGGCTTGCCACAGCCCGTTTATAACGGTTTGAATGACTGACATTCAGGCCGTTTTTGCTATTTTTTGACTTGAAAACTCAGGTCAAGTGCGTATAATGTTGTGTATGTGAAACAAATCGATATAATAAACAATTACGGAATTATGGTAATTACGAATTTTAGCAATTACAGTAATGATAGATTATGGGAGTTACTGTAATTGTTGCGTTTATACAAAGTATAGAAAGAAGGCGAATTATGAGATTAATACATAAAATATTGGCCGTGCTCGGCCTTGTAAGTGCCTTGAGCCTGTCCTTTTTCGGACCGGTTGAGGCCCAGGATTATTGGTACTATGTGGGAGCTGATATTCATGATAATACAACTTCCATCGACAACAGCAGTGTTGATAAGGATGCGGATGTAGCGCAGCTTTGGATCCGTGTGATTCAGCCGGGTGGCGACTACTATTTTGAAAAAATGGAAATCAAGAAAAACGAACGATCTATTCAAACCTTGGACATGCAGTATTTTCATGCGACCGGTGTAGCGTATGATAAGAGTGAATATACCTATGACACGAAACCGGCTGCGGTAAAGCCGGGGACTATCGGCGAGTCTTTATATAATTTAGTGTGGGGAGCTCAATAAGCATATGATATTGCATATTTTTATGACTACGGTCGTACCTATTTTACTTCTTGTTCTCATCGGTTACTTTATGGATAAAAAATTCCATATGGACCTTGATACACTGAGCAAAATCAATTTCTATGTTGTGTCACCGGCCTTTTTGTTTACCAATACGTACAGTTATACCGTGAGTGCCGAAAGTGCGCAAGTTGTCTGGCTAACCATTATCGGCTTTGCGGCGACTTGGATTGCCAGTATGATTTTTGAAAAAGCACTGGGCCTATCCCGTGAAAAATCCGGTATTTTTCGTAATGCCGTGTTATTTAACAACTGTGGTAACATTGGGGTGCCGCTTATTGTGTTTATCTACTCCAATGAGCCGTTTTTGCAAAACGGTTCACCTGTATGGTTACAGGCGGCTATCGCCATTCAGATAGTCGTATTCGTTTGGCAAAATATTGTAACCAACAGCTTTGGTTTTTACTTTGCCGGACAGGGCAAAATGAGTCCTACCGATGCGATTAAGTTAGTATTTAAAATGCCGATTATCTATGCTGTAGCAGGTGCGGCTCTCTGTAGTTTCGGAAATATCCCTATTGATGAAACATTCTTCTGGCCGGTTCTGACTAACGTAAGTAATGCCCTCGTTATGGTCGCTTTATTTACGCTGGGGGTTCAATTGGCAAGAACACCGTTCAACTTCTTTACACGCGATGTTATATGGGGGAGTGCGGTGCGCTTAATTGCAGGACCATTGGTAGCTTGGCTCGTTATTTGGTCGTATGAACTCATTGCGGGGCCGGTTTCGCAACTTGTTATGCAAGTACTCGTTATTTCTGCGGCCGTGCCTAGCGGCGTTACCACAGCCCTTATTGCGGGCGTTTTAAAAATTGAAGCCGAATACGCTACCCAACTCGTTGTGGCATCAACAGTATTTTCGGCGATAACATTGCCGATAGTAATAATGCTGGTGAAGTAAAACGCGGATATTTTATACGAAGGCCGTGATGTACTTTTTAGGGCTTGGTTTTGTGCAGCAAAAAGCCCCCTGAAAAGTACATCACGGCCTTCTTTACGCATAAAACACCTCGCCGTTTTAAGAAGGAGGGGGAGCGGATGTGAAGAGTATTATTTTTAGACGATAATTTTAGAAGGGTCGTCTCTCTACAAGGCTTGGTTTTGCAAGCAAAAAAGCCCCTTGTAGAGAGGTGTCCCTTCTCTTTTATTATCATCTCAGAACAAACATCTGCACTCTTCACATTCAATTTTACAGGGGCGGGGAAAGCCGCCATTAAGTAATGAGCACTATTTTAAATCTGATAGATACAAAATTTATAGTATTATGATAAACTATTATTATAAGTTGTTAATCAATATTCGGGAGATGTGAATTTCAATTGCTTATAATCTAATTTTTATTGGGGAAGAGCTGATAATATGGACCTTTTATATTCGGATATTTTACCACTTGGCTTAAATGGAGATAAAAGCACAATAATAGATTGTTTTAAAAAAGAAATAGAAAAGGCAGATCAAGTTGAAATAGCTGTAGGTTATATATCTGAGGAGTCGTTGAAAGAACTTGACCGTTTAGTTCGTGAAAAAGGTGTTTCAAAAATATGCTTAAATATTGGTATGTATTATTTTGACGGAATTCCGGAAAAAACATATCATTTAGCAATGAGAATAAATAAGAAGTGGCAGGACCTTGGGATTGGTGAAATACGAATGGTAAACGTATTTAAATATCATGGAAAAATATATTGCTTTTACAAAGATGGAAAACCATGCTCTTCTATATTAGGCTCGGCAAATCTTAGTGTAATTAAATTAGATGCGAATAATAGAAGGCAATATGAAGTAGCTAATTTTATTGAGGAGAATCATTTGTTAGAGGAGATTTCCAATCATATTAGTGAGTTAAAAAAGCAAAGTATATCAGCTAATATTGGCGAAATTGAAAAGATAAAATTAATCCGTGAAGAAAATAAACAATTGAATGGAATTCAATTAGTAACTCCTGTTCCTAACAATATTGTCGAGCACTATAAACAAAGTGCGACGGAAATATCGTTTTCTCTTGAGTTAAAAGTCCCTAGTGCAGATGAGCGTTTTATGGACGATGGTAGACATTATACAAAATCAAATATCAATGTTTGCTATGCGGCACCACGGAGTGTACGAAAGTCTAGAGATTGGTATGAAACACAACTGACAGTTGGTGCTAGTATTTATAAAATGGAAGGGTATCCACAGAGAAATCAACCATTCTTTGTTATTACTGATGATGGTTATTGGTTTAAAGCACACACAACAAGTGATAATAATAAGCAATTTAGTGCAGTTGGTGATGAATTGATTATGGGGCGATGGCTTAAGGGGCGACTTGTAGCGGCAGGAATTGTTAAGCCTGTTAATAATACCGCTGAGGACACTGAGCGTTATGGGATGATTACTAAGGAGATGCTTCATGAATATGGATGCACACATCTTCTATTTAAAAAGACGGATCAAACGGCATTAGATGAAGATGGAAATAGACTTAATGTTTGGATGCTTTCTTTTACAGGGAATGTAGAAGATTGAGGGAGTGAGGTATGGAATATTTAAAAGCTTATTTAGATAGAATTGAAAATAGAGGTAATTCAAAATTAGCTGAATCTATTTTACATACGGCAGAAGAAGTAGGTAATAAATATTTAAAGAAATTTTCTTTTACAAGCATTGAAACTGGGTTGCTTTTGGGAAATGTACAATCCGGTAAAACCGGTCAAGTATTTGGCATTATGAGTAAGGCTGCTGACTTGGGATTCCCTTTGTTTTTGTTGCTAACGACAGATAATGTTACTTTACAACAACAGACTCTTGAACGAGTGATGGCTGATTTAAATGATTTTTGTATCTGTGGAGAGAATGATTCTATATTATTTGATTCAAATAGCCTAGAAAAACCGACAATTGTTGTATTAAAAAAGAATGCTCGGATTCTTAAATTGTGGGCTAATATATTACAGTCGAGCACTGTTTTACAGGGGAATCCATTATTTATTGTTGATGATGAAGCAGATGCGGCATCATTGAACACCCAAGTTAATAGCGGGACTCAATCCTCAATCAATAAAAATCTGGATATTATCAAAGAAAGTGCTGCCAGTACATTGTATCTTCAAGTGACAGGGACGCCTCAAGCTCTTTTTTTACAAGCTATATCATCGGGATGGCATCCATATTTTACATATTATTTTCAACCTGGAGAAGGCTATATTGGTGGAGATTTTTTCTTTCTTACAACGGGGAAACCTGATTGCATCCAATATCTTGATGATATGAAAACGCCAACAAGAGAAGTTGTATTATATCATCTTATGATTTCGGCACATATATTTGCCACGGGCGGGACCGTTTCAAATTGTATAGTTCACCCAAGCGTTCGGATTAATGTCCATAAAAAATATGCAGATGAAATTATGCGTGAATTAATATGGTGTGCGGCCAATTTAAACGGAGAAGTAAAAGAATTTTTAAATAAAGAATATCCTAAATTAAAAACTAGTAAGTCACAACCAATAAATATCGATAGTCTACTTGAAATGCTAAAAAACATTTTAGAGAAAAATGTAAATGTAATTGTTATGAATGGTCGATTTCATGTTGATAGTAAAGAGTATTCAAAAGGGTGTAATTTTATAATAGGTGGTATGACTCTCGGAAGAGGAGTAACATTTCCTGCATTACAGACAATCTATTATTTAAGGTCCAGTAAAAAACCTCAAGCAGATACTATGTGGCAACATAGCCGAATGTTTGGTTATGATAGAGATGCAGGCTTAATGAAATTGTTCATTGATAAAAGACTGTATAAATTATTTGCGGACATTAATGCTACAAATAATTCCATTATCTCTCAAATTGAAAAAGGTTATGAAGAAATAAAAGTATATTATCCGGAAGGATTAAACCCTACGAGGAAAAATGTAATCGATAATAAATGTGTACATATTATTTCCGGTGGGACAAATTATTATCCATATTATCCGGACAACGATTCGATAGAGGTGATATCGAACTTACTTCAAAGATTTGATGATTCTCAGCCGACTTATCAAGTAAGTATAAGGTTTATTAAAGAGCTTTTAAATCATATCAGATCGGCTTCAGATTTTAAGATAGAATCGTTTCAGTCAATTTTAGATTCTATGTTGGCAGAAACTCCGGCAGCTCAAGGAATTTTACTTGTTCGACGTAATAGGGATATTACTCAAGGAACCGGTGCTTTAATATCACCTAATGACTGGCAGATTGGTCGTTCACATCCTAATAAAACTGTATTGACAATGTATCAAGTAACCGGAACAAAAGGATGGGGTGGAAAACCGTTATGGGTACCTAACATAAAGTTACCGGATGGAATTATATATTATGATATTCTTGATGAATAGAAATTTTTACTAGATAAATAAAAAACAGAGGATAAGATAATTAATTCTGAACTGCACCCCAAAAATTGGACACAATTTTTGGGGTGCAGTTCATCTTATCCTCTGTTTTTTTATTCACTAATGTTGGCTTCTACGTAAGGATATTCAATACCGGCGAAAGACTTAAGAACGGCTTCAAAAATTATTTTTGCTCCTTTGCAAGGAACCGCCATCCCGATTTGTCTTCTTACGTTTTCTTTCTTCCCGATAAAAGTGAAATCATCAGGAAATGTTTGTAAACGAGCTCTTTCTCTGTTGGTTAAGGCGCGTGGTTCAGACCAATGATAGATATGAGTGCCACCACCGCCACTTCCGGTGACAGTATAAGAAGGTTTATTTGGTTCAAGACGTTTATAAATTTGACTTATTTTAGCACCCTTTACGTTCAATTTTAATTCATCTGGTAAATCTGCAGTAAAAGCATTTTGACCAGGTAGAATATGTTTTAAGCGTTCTATAACTGTAGGAGACTGTCGTGTTTTTTCGTTATTAGATGCATTTTCTGGAATCGGTGGAATTTCAATTGCTGTTCGACAGGAATTGTCTATTTTGTCATAAGGTGTAGTTGAGGGAACATGAAAAGTGACATTAATATCATTGCGGATTCCGATGATGATAATTCTGTGCCGTGCTTGAGGAATACCATATTCTTCAAATTTATAAAGATGTGGGGTTAAGGTATAACCTACTTCTTTTAATTCAGAGAGGATTTTAGCAAAAGCTTTCCCATCATTAGCATTTCTAAGACCACCAACGTTTTCGGCTAAAAACCATTGTGGTTTAAATAACTTAAGAGCTTTTACTCCATAAGAGTAAAGGGGACCATAGTCGCCGTCAATTCCTTTTTGCTCACCAACTACACTGTAATCATTACAAGGAAATCCAAATGCTAATGCATCAATTGGGGCAAGCTTAGTCATATCCAATTTTCGAACATCTTCATGGTAGACTGTTTCTGGAGCATTTGGACAAATATTATGTGCATAGGTATGGCAAGTACTTTCGTCATAGTCATTAGCCCATTGATGAACAATTCCATAGTTTGGATTATTTATGTTTACGTGTGTTGCGCCCCAAGCAATGCCGCCGGGTCCGCAAAATAGTTCACCTAATTTAAATATCATTGTTTAGTCCTTTTTGTTTATTAAGAAATTAATTCCGTCTTGAATGTGATTTTTTTCGTCTTCATCAAGTCTTTCGACACCTTGAAAGACTAATTGATAAGCTTTTAAGTCTTCTGGAATTAAGTAGCCGGCCTTTAAAAATAAATCTACCATTGGTATTTGGTATAATATGGCTAAACTCCTCAATTCGTCTATTGGACAGTTAAGTTGTCCATTTTCTATTTTGCTTAATCTTGAATCTGTAATTCCTGTTTGGGCTTTAACCTCAATTAAGCTTAATCCAAGCTTATTTCGGGCACCTTTTAAATATTGTCCTAAATTTTTCATGATTGCACCTCGATTTAGTTGAGCATATCATAGACGCTGCGTTTTGTCAATTTTTATATAGTTTTGCTGCAAAAATGCAGCAAAATATATTAGAAAGGAATTTTCTATTTCCCTCCAACGCCGGTAAGAACAGGCATAAAGTTCCCTGGGAAAAAGAAACCCGATAGGTCCATACATAAGGGTCTTTTTACGTAGTAAAACCAAGCCTTATGTATGGACCTATCGGGTTCCTATAAACAAAGAACTTTATGCTGTTCTTACCAAGTCCCCATCCACGTAATAATAATGGCATTGACGAAGTCAATCAGGAACGCACCAACGAGTGATACGATGAGCCATGCTTTAGGCGATGGACCGTATTTTTCAGCCAAGGACTGCATGTTGGCGAGACCGTTGGCAGTAGCACCCATGGCAAAACCGATACCGCCTACGCCGAGCATAACGCCGTCGTAGTTTTTGCCGAAGAGTAAGAAGTAACCGAGCCATGCAAAGACAATCATGAGAAGTGTCTGAGCAATCAAGATTACTACGAGTGGTAAAGCCAAATGAATCAATTCGTATAGTTTCAAGCTGTTAATAGCCATAGTAACATATACGGTTAATGCTACTTCGGATACTACATTGAGGCCGCCGCCCTGTACGCGATACATACCGGAGAAGTCACCGATATTACGAATGACAGCTGCTACGAGCATGGCACCGATGTAAGCCGGTAAGGTAATGAATGTGTTGAGGTAAGCACTGAGTACGGCACCGAGACCTACAGCTACGAATACGAAACCGGCTGCTTTTAATACGCCGTTTACGTCGGTTGTTTCTTCTTCTTCAAGAATAGACATATCGAATACATGTGGTTCTAATTGAGCAGCTGCCGGATTATCAGCTTCTGATTCAGGAATGTTTTTAGTTGCATTCGGAGTTGTTTTAGGATCAATATGTTGCGAACCGGGAGTTTTAATTTTGTAGTGTTTAATTAAGAATTCACCGAAAGGTCCGCCAAGTACGAGCGCTACTACCATACCGAAGGTAGCGGCTGTAATAGCTACGGTTGTAGCACCTTGAATACCATATGTGGTTTCAAAGTACGGGCCGAAAGCCGCCGAGGTACCGAGACCACCCATGAGGGAAACGGCACCGGCCAAGATGCCGTAGTGAGGGTCAATTCCCATGGCACCGGCAATAGACATACCCAACAAGTTCTGGATGAAACCGAGAATCGAGGATACGATTAAGTATAAGATAAGTGCGATACCACCGTATTTGATAAGTTTTAAGCTGGCCATCATACCGATGGTAGTAAAGAATACCAAGAGGGCTACGGTAGATAAAGTATTGTCAAAATCGACTTGTAAAATTCCGTATACACGTAATCCGGATAAAATGAAGGCAAACGGCAGACCACCGATTACCGCAGCCGGTAAGCTGAGCTTTTGGAATACGGGAACTCGGTTTTTGATCCATAAACCGATGAAATACGTCACAAATGCGAGTGCGACCGCTTGTACGCTACTGATTTTGACTGTCAAGACTTCTGCGCCCATAAACAACGCCTCCTTTGAGCAAGCTGACTCCCTCATAATACTGATAAGCAGGCGTTTATAACTTCGATTGCCGATAGACGGTAAGCCGTTCGCTTGTATTTAACGTACAAGCAGTCATAGCAAATAGGAAGTGAAATGACATTATTGCGCCGGACATTAACTATATTATAAGAGGCTTCATAATACAGATGATTTAACCGTGTAGTTGAATTAATGGGAAGAAAAGTATGGCAACCGGTATTATGAAACTAAAAAATGATGAGTGCGGAAGGTGAGTTTCATGAACGAAACAGACCTTCTTTTAATAAATATTTCAACTTGATAATATTATACTATGCGAGTGCGTAAAAATACAATAAAAATATGTAAAATTCTATGTATACAAAAATCATGAGAATGCATTTAAGCTGATAAACAATAGGTTATGTGGTCTGATGATTATAAAATCAACTGAATTATAAATTCTATAAATTGTTTATTTGTGCATAAAATAAGATTAATTATACATATAAAAACAAATGTAGTTACCTTAAAAATATAATAAAATAAACAAAAGTAGAGTATATAAGGACATTTTTATATACTCTACAAAATGCATAAATGTATAGAAAATTTTGCATGTTACTGTTTATCTAAATGAAGGATAATGTCTTTCAAAAATTCTGTCCCGGTTACTAAATCATCGATATTAATGGCTTCGGCCGGATTGTGACTTACCCCTTCGCGGCATGGGATGAAAATCATACCCACATCGGTGTAATCCCCCCAATTCATAGCGTCATGGCCGGCACCGCTTGGCAGTGTCATATAATTATACGGTTTATTTTTAGCAACCGTTTCCATGGCCTCAATCATAGTATTTTTTACCATGAGGGGCATTTCATCGGCAATTAATGAGGTGTCGATAGGAATATCGCGTTTGTGACCGATTTCCGCAATGGCATGAAGTATGGACCGAGTGGCACGATCTTTAGCTTCGGCAGAAATGCTGCGGATATCGAGACCTAAGGTTACTTCACCGGGAATGACGTTCATAACGCCCGGTGTGGCTTCGATAACACCTACCGTAGCTACGACCGGAATAGGTTCACTGTTTTGTGCAATTTGTTCTGCAGCCAATATGATTTCAGCGGCTGCGCAAAGTCCGTCATGACGATGATTCATCGGCGTGGCGCCACTGTGGCTGGCGGTACCGTGAATATGAATTTTATAACGGGTCGATGCGGCAATGCCGGTGACGATACCGATGGTGTGGTTTGTTTTTTCAAGTACGATACCTTGTTCAATATGGAGTTCCAGGAAGGCTTTAAGAGGTGTGGTGAACTTAGATTGCGGTATAATATCCGGATTGAAGCCTCGTTCTTTTAGAACATCATAAAGACTGAGCCCTTTTTTGTCGCACAAGGTTTGTAAACGTTCGCGACTCAATTGACCGCGCATGGCTTGACTCCCCAAAGTAGCACTGCCGAAGCGGCTCGATTCTTCGCACATGAAGAGCACAATATCTAGGGGATGATTGAGATGTGTATTCGTTTCTTTTAAATCGGTAATGACTTCGAGTGCGGCTGCGATACCGGCGAGTCCGTCGTAATTACCGCCTTGCGGTACGCTGTCTGTGTGAGAGCCGGTCATAATAGCGGGTACATCCGGATTTTTTCCTTCATAACGGCCGATTACATTACCGAATTCATCATAACGTAGAGTAAGATTCAGCTCTTTAAGCTGTTTGATGAGATAGTCACGGCCCGCCCAATCCTGATCGGTAAAGGCAATACGATTAATACCGGGTACATCGTCGATGGTACTTATGGTTTGCATGGCGTTTAAATGTTTTAAAAGTCGCTCTTTATTTATCATAGGAATCTCCTTGCTGTTCGGCGTAATATAAAATTTAACAGTAAAAGTTTATAAGTTTAGCAAAAAAAGCAGTATTTAATTCAATTGTTGAGTTAAATACTGCTTTTGTATTTGTTAAAAAATAATTGTTAAAAGCTATTTTAATATCTGTATTTACGACGGTAAGAATGCGGCGTTTCCGAAGTGGCTTCTTTAAAGACTTTACAGAAGTAGCTGGTCCGATTATAGCCCAGATTGCGGGCGATAGATTCAATGGACGAATCAGAGCCGCGAAGCATTAATTTAGCTTGTTCCAATTTGCGGTCGTTAATGTATTGTACGAGCGACGTCCCCGTTTCCTGTTTGAAAATTTTGGACAAATAGGACTCACTTAAATAAACGTGACCGGCAATGTCGCGTAAGGATGGATTGGAACTTAAATGCTTGTCGATATAAACAAGGGCCCGTTTAATTTCAGGACGATAGGCCGTCTTCATCTGGCTGTGTATATCGGACTTACCGCTTTGTAATTCCGGTATATCCAGCGATGTATTTAAAATATCCGGGAAATAATGACCGGCCATAAGATTCAGTACTTTAGACGCACTGTTTATTTCTTCGGTGGAATAAATAGGTAATTGTCTATAGAATTTTTTGGCCGTTGAATCGTTTTGCCAATCACTACGCGCTGAAATTTGTGACAATTGCGGATCGGTTACGGCTGTTTGGCCGGCACAAATAAAACCGAGCAAGTGACCTTCATGAATGACCGGTACGGAAAAATCTACGATGCCGGCGTGACAGCGATAGGCGGATGGACAATGTCCTTTGGAGGCCTCAAGGCCACCATACGCATCACAATAGGCACATAGCCTCGATAAGGTTGGATGACTGCGAATGTACTTGCAAAAATTACTGAAGTTGTATTTGCACGAAAGAACACGGCCGCGCAAATCTACATATACGGCTGCCAGTTCCGTAATGTTAGTAAAATCACGCATGATCTCATTAATCATGGTTGTTTCTGTCTTGAAATTACCGGTTGGCATCGTTGCCACCCCTCTCTCATTTCTTTTTGTATGGGCGTACAAAACAAAAGGATTAAAAAATAGTAATACAACAAATAACTAGAACTCATGATAAACACAGAACTTACTGAGGTTTTATGATTAATCGTTATACCAATTATAACAAAAAATTGTTAAAAGTAGAACAAAAAATTAAAATTTCGTAAAAATGTGTTAAAAAATGAAATACTGTTATTTTGTATAATAATCGTACACATAAACGATGAAATGTGGTGAATATTTGATTTTTATTTTTATTGTGCGCCCAAGATAGGAGATGAATTGTATGTCGCAAGAAGCACTAGGTATGGTTGAAACAAAAGGCCTGGTTGGCGCTATCGAAGCAGCCGATGCCATGGTTAAGGCCGCCAATGTGGCCCTCGTCGGCACCGAAAAGATCGGATCCGGTCTCGTAACCGTTATGGTTCGAGGTGACGTAGGGGCTGTTAAAGCATCTGTAGATGCCGGTGCAGCAGCTGCCGAACGAGTTGGTCAAGTTGTCTCGACGCATGTAATTCCACGGCCCCACAAAGATGTGGAAAGCCTTATCTTAAAGGAAAAAGGTGATGCGTAATGAGTACTACAGATCAAATGGTAGATGAGATTTTGAAACGCGTATTAAGCAAAGCTGACAATTTGTCGGCAGCCACCCCGAATCAAAGTGAAAGCAAAGGAGCGGAACAGATTATGGCGAACAGTTGTAGTTTAACAGAATTTATCGGCACAGCAAAATTTGGTGATACTATCGGCTTAGTAATTGCTAACGTGGATCAACAAGTATTGGATGCCATGAAATTAACTAAAAAATATCGTTCTATCGGTGTTGTAGGTGATCGTACCGGTGCCGGCCCTCATATTATGGCGGCTGATGAAGCAGTTAAAGCTACCAACACTGAAATCGTAAGTATCGAACTCGCACGCGACACTAAAGGCGGTGCCGGTCACGGTTCCTTAATCGTATTCGGTGGCGACGATGTATCCGACGTTAAACGCGCCGTTGAAGTTACGCTTAAAGAAGTAGAACGCACTTTCGGCGATGTATATGGTAACGAAGCGGGCCACATTGAATTACAATACACAGCTCGTGCCAGCCATGCTATCAACACGGCATTCGGCGCTCCTGAAGGTAAAGCGTTCGGTCTTATCGTAGGTGCTCCGGCAGCTATCGGCGTTGTAATGGCCGATGTAGCTGTAAAAGCAGCTAACGTTGATGTTATCGGTTATGCATCTCCGGGTAACGGCACAAGCTTCTCCAACGAAGTTATTTTACAAATCTCTGGTGACTCCGGTGCCGTACGTCAGGCTGTTATCACAGCTCGTGAAATCGGTAAAGAATTATTAGGCACATTAGGCAGCGAACCTAAAAACGATGCTCCTTCTTACATTTAACTTCGATAGAAAGGAAGCTTGACATATGAGATCAAAACGTTTTGAAGTATTAAGTAAACGCCCTGTTAACCAGGATGGTTATGTAAAAGAATGGGTGGAAGAAGGCTTTATTGCCATGGAATCGCCGCAGGATCCTAAACCTAGCATCCGCATTGAAAACGGCAAAATCGTAGAACTTGACGGCAAACGTCGTGAAGATTTCGACTTGATTGATACATTTATTGCTAACTATGCAATTCGCTTGGAACGTGCTGAAGAAGTTATGGCTATGGATTCCCGCAAAATCGCCAACATGATTTTGACACCGACCGTACCTCGCAGTGAAATCGCAAGCCTTGCCAAATCTATGACTCCGGCCAAAATGGTTGAAGTTGTAAGTAATTTCAACGTTGTTGAAATGATGCAGTCCATGCAGAAAATGCGTGCTCGTCGCACCATGGCTAACCAGGCTCACGTAACCAACGTTAACGATAACCCGGTTCAAATCGCAGCTGATGCCGCTGAAGGCGCACTTCGCGGTTTTGCCGAAGAAGAAACAACTGTAGCGGTTGCCCGTTATGCTCCGCTTAACGCTATCAGTATTTTGGTAGGTTCCCAAGCCGGTCGTCCGGGCGTATTGACTCAATGCTCCTTGGAAGAAGCTACTGAATTGGAACTCGGTATGCGCGGTTTTACAGCTTATGCCGAAACAATTTCCGTATACGGTACTGAAGACGTTTTCACCGACGGTGACGACACTCCTTGGTCCAAAGCATTCTTAGCATCCGCTTATGCATCCCGTGGTTTGAAAATGCGTTTTACTTCCGGTACAGGCTCCGAAGTTCAGATGGGCCAGGCCGAAGGTAAATCCATGTTATACCTCGAAACTCGTTGCCTCTATATCACTAAAGGCGCCGGCGTACAAGGTATTCAGAACGGTTCCGTAAGCTGTATCGGTATTCCGGCTGCTGTACCATCCGGTATTCGTGCCGTTTTAGCAGAAAACTTGATCGCAGCTATGCTTGACCTTGAATGTGCATCCAGTAATGACCAGACATTCAGTCATTCCGATTTACGTCGTACGGCTCGTACACTCATGCAGTTCTGTCCTGGTACTGACTTCATTTGTTCCGGTTACAGCTCCACACCAAACTATGACAACATGTTTGCCGGATCCAACTGGGATGCTGAAGACTATGATGACTGGACAATCATTCAGCGTGACCTTAAAGTTAACGGCGGTTTGAAACCGGCTACTGAAGACGCTGTTGTAGCTGTTCGTAACAAAGCAGCGCGAGCTTTACAAGGTTTATTCGCAGAACTCGGCTTACCGGCTATTACCGATAAAGAAGTAGAAGCCGCTACATATGCCAACGGTTCTAAAGATATGCCGCCTCGTGATAAAGTAGCTGATATCAAAGCAGCTGCCGACCTTATGAACCGCGGTGTAACCGGCATCGACTTTGTTAAAGGTCTTGCTAAACGCGGTTTCAATGATTTGGCCCAAAGCGTTCTTAATTTGTTGAAACAGAAAATCGCCGGTGACTATTTACAGACATCCGCTATTTTTGACGATAAATTCAATGTAATTTCAGCAATTAACAATCCTAACGATTATGCCGGCGTAGGTACAGGCTATCGTTTGGAAGGCGAAGATTGGGAAGTAATCAAGAATATTCCTAACGCAATCGATCCGCGTGATATTTAAGGGGGCATCAATATGGCTGAAATTAATGAGCAAGTTTTACGCGCACTAATTATGGAAGTGCTTCAAGAAATGGGCAGCGCCAGCAAGCCTGTTACTTTTGCCGGTTCCTCCACTGAAACAGCGGCTCCGGCTCGTCCTAAAGAAGAGGACGTTGATGATACTTGGATTCAAACCGGTGGTCCGGCTGAATCTCACACATCTCCTGACGAAGTAGTTATTGCTGTAGGCCCTGCATTCGGTCGCAGCCAACGCACTACTATCGTAGGTGTACCGCATCGCAATGTAATCCGTCAACTCGTTGCCGGTATTGAAGAAGAAGGCTTAAAAGCTCGTGTAGTTCGTGTATACCGTTCTTCCGACGTAGCAGCTGTTGCTGTTGAAGGCGATCACTTATCCGGTTCCGGCGTGTGCATCGGTATTCAATCCAAAGGTACCACTGTAATTCACCAACGTGATTTACAACCGTTATCCAACTTGGAATTATTCCCACAAGCACCGTTGCTTACGGAAGAAGTATACCGCGCCATCGGTAAAAACGCAGCTAAATACGCTAAGGGTGAATCCCCTAATCCGGTAGCTACGCTTAACGATCAAATGGCACGCCCTAAATATCAAGCGTTGTCAGCCCTTTTACACATTAAGGAAACAAAACGAGTGGTTAAAGGTAAACCGGCTGATGAATGCCGCGTAAGCCTATAAGGAGGCCTTTATGAGCACAGATATGGAAGCGATGATTCGCAAAATTTTAGAAGATATGCAAAAGGGAACGCCCGCACCCGTAAGTGCTGCGACTCAGACGAGCACAAACGAACGCGTTGCAACGACTGCGGATTACCCGATTGCTCAAAAACATCCTGATTGGATTCGCGTAGGCAACAAAGGTTTGGATGATATCACTTTGGATGCTGTTATGAGCGGTCAGGTTTCGATGGATGATATGCGTATCAGCCCTGATATCTTAAAAGCACAGGGCCAAATCGCCAAAGCCGGCGGTCGCGATCAAATCGAATTTAACTTCTCGCGCGCTGCCGAAATGACTAAAGTAGGCGATAAACGCTTATTGGAAATGTACAATGCACTTCGTCCGTACCGTTCTTCCAAACAGGAATTATTGGCTATGGCTGATGAACTTGAACATGAATACGGTGCTGTTATTTGTGCCGAATTTGTTCGTGAAGCAGCTGAAAACTATGAAAAACGTAAGAAATTGAAAGGCGATAACTAAGAGTTAGGAGTTTTGTGTATGAAGCGAGTCGTTGGTATTGATATAGGTAATTCCACAACAGAATCAGCGTTAGCGGAAATCCACGAGTCCGGTGAAGTTCGTTTTCTCGGTTCGGCCATTGCCAATACAACAGGGATTAAAGGGACTAAGGATAATATTCAAGGGCTCTTTGAATCGCTTCGTCAATTGGTTGCTAAAACGGGCCTGTCCTTAAAGGACATCGATTTAATCCGTATCAATGAAGCTACCCCGGTTATTGGGGATGTAGCGATGGAGACGATTACTGAAACGATTATTACCGAATCAACCATGATTGGGCATAATCCGAAAACTCCGGGCGGTCTTGGTATCGGTGTGGGCCAAACGGCTCATATCCTGCAATTGCTCGATAAACCTATGGATGAGGACTACATCGTCGTAGTACCGAAAGAAATAGATTTTCAGCTTGTGGCCGAACTGATTAATGCGTATGTAACAAAAGGCTTTCGCATCAAGGGGGCTATCTTACAGGCCGATGACGGCGTGCTCGTAGCGAACCGTTTGCAACAGCCGATTCCTATTATTGATGAAGTGGCGTATGTCGATAAAGTACCGCTTGGTATGCTCGCCGCCGTTGAAGTTGTTGAACCGGGTAAAGTCATTTCCCAATTGTCTAATCCTTATGGCATTGCTACGGTTTTCAAATTATCGGCTGAAGAAACCAAGAATATCGTACCTATCGCCAGAGCTCTCATCGGCAACCGTTCGGCGGTGGTTATTAAAACCCCGGCCGGCGATGTAAAAGAACGTGTAATTCCGGCAGGTTCGATTGTAGCCACCGGTGACGGACGAACTGTTTCAATTGACATTTCAGCCGGTGCCGAACAGATTATGAGCACCCTCGGTCAGGTATCCCACATCGACAATGTATGCGGTGAAGCGGGTACTAACGTAGGAGGCATGCTGGAAAGAGTACGTCAGACCATGGCGGACTTAACGAATAAATCACCGAACGATGTATACATTGAAGATTTACTCGCTGTCGATACATCGGTACCGATTAACGTAAAGGGCGGCCTTGCCGGTGAATTCTCGATGGAACAGGCTGTAGGCATAGCTTCTATGGTTAAGTCGGATCACTTGCAAATGGAAATCATCGCCAAAGAAGTGGAACGGGAGCTTAAGATTCCCGTTGAAATCGGTGGCCAGGAAGCTGAATCAGCTATTCTCGGGGCTTTGACAACACCGGGTACGGAAACGCCGTTGGCGATTTTGGACCTGGGCGCAGGTTCCACGGATGCATCGATTATGTCACCTGACGGACGAGTAACGGCTATTCATTTAGCCGGGGCCGGTAATATGGTTACCATGTTGATTAACTCTGAATTGGGCCTTGAAGATATTCACTTAGCGGAAAGCATTAAGAAATTCCCATTAGCCAAAGTTATCAGCGTCTATCATATTCGCCACGAAGACGGCAATGTACAGTTTTTCAAAGATCCGTTACCGGCGGAACTGTTTGCCAAAACGGTTATCGTAACCGATGAAGGGCTTGTGCCGATTGACGGCGAACAGTCCATGGAAAAGATTAAAATTGTACGTCAAACTGCTAAAGAACGTGTTTTCGTAACAAACTCGCTGCGTGCTTTGCGGGCCGTAAGTCCTACACATAATGTGCGTGACATTCCGTTCGTGGTTATTGTCGGCGGTTCGGCATTGGATTTCGAAGTTCCGCAACTTGTTACCGATGCGTTATCCCATTACAATCTCGTGGCCGGGCGCGGGAATGTGCGCGGCACGGAAGGGGCACGTAATGCGGTGGCAACCGGTTTGATTTTATCGTATGCGAAAGAGCGGAGGGGATAAGGTATGGAGGTTATAATTGCACCTAAACCGACCATCATAATTTATCACCATCCGAATGTATCTCAGGAGGCCATTCAGGATCTCTTGTTCGGTATTGAAGAAGAAGGTATACCGTTTAGCCTTGAAACGCGCGGCACCGATGAAGATATCTTGCGCATGGCCGATGAAGCTTCACATGCATCGGCACTGTCCGTAGGCGTCGGCTGCACGGCAGATACCTTGGTGTTAAGTTATCAAAACTTACCGCCACATCAATTTATCTATCGTTTACGTAATTATAAACAAGCACAACAAGCTATGCGAGCGCTGGGGGCTAATGCAGCTCGCCTGGTGAAGGGCAATCCTTTTAAAACCGACCCCGGATTGGAGGTGGCATTTTGAAAGAAGCATTAGGACTCTTGGAAGTAGCAGGTCTTGCAGCGGCCATAAAAGCAGCCGATGTAATGGTAAAAGCAGCCAATGTACGAATTATCGATGTGGAAAAAGCACGCGGTAACGGTTGGATGATGGTTAAAGTTTCCGGTGATGTAGGTGCCGTACAGGCGGCCGTACAAGCCGGAGTGGCACAAGCCAAACATGATCGTCATTATATTGCGCAAAAAGTAATCCCAAGACCGGCTGAAGGCATTGATAAAATGCTCTTGGGCGGTGGCGGTAAGCCGGTATTAAATCCGGAAGTAGCCAAAGCTGAAATTGTAACAGAACCGCCTGTACAATCGGAAGTGAAACCTGCGACAACAGCTAAAGCAACGGCACCTGCGAAAGCGACTGCCGTTAAAGCCGCACCGGCTAAGGTGGAAGCTAAAGCAGCTGCTTCAACGACTAAGACGACGAAGACGACATCGGCTAAGGCAACGGAACCGGTTAAACAGGCTGAAACGGTTAAAGCAACAACTGCTACGGCGGCTAAAACATCGACAGCAACTAAACAGGCGGAACCTGTGAAAACAGAACCGGCAAAAGCAACTGAAGCACCTGAAACAACGGCTTCGGGAGATGCCGAATCTGTTGTGGACACGACAAAAGAAGCGTTGCTGAAGGTAGTAAAACCGGCCCCTAAGAAACGGCCGAGTCGAGCAAAAACAACAACAAAACCGAAAGCGTAAGTAAAGATAAGCAAAACGCTTAGGTAATACAAACAGTATGATGTAATGACTTAAGGAGGATTTATAATGAATAACGCATTAGGCATGGTAGAAACAAAAGGTTTAGTAGGCGCTATCGAAGCAGCCGATGCTATGGTAAAAGCAGCTAACGTAACATTGACAGGCTATGAAAAAATCGGTTCCGGTTTGGTAACTGTAATGGTTCGCGGTGATGTAGGTGCTGTTAAAGCCGCTGTTGACGCAGGTTGTGCTGCAGCCGCTAAAGTAGGCGAAGTGGTATCCACTCACGTTATTCCACGCCCTCATAGCGATGTAGAAAGCATTTTGGTTAAATAAGACCGGCTTATCGGAAGTAAGATACCTTAGAAACACTGATTACAGAATCTATTAGCAAAGGATAACTTATGATGGATAGAGATGCTTTAAAAGAGCTGATTCGCCATATTATCCAAGACGTACAGACGCCGGAAATCCCAATCGGGATTTCCAATCGTCACATTCATCTCCGTCAGGCCGATTATGATCGACTTTTCCCTCATGTGACATTGCAGTCCAAGAAGGTATTGAAACAGCCCGGTGAGTTTGCTGCCGAACAAATGGTGACGCTGGTGGGACCAAAAAATGAAATTACTAAAGTTCGTTTATTGGGACCGCTTCGCAAAGCATCGCAAGTGGAAATTTCACAAACCGATGCCCGTATGTTAGGAGTCAAACCTCCGATTGTGTTGTCCGGTCAGCTTGACAAAGCCGTACCGATTACGTTAAAAACGGAATTTGCCCAAGTTACTATCCCATGCTGCATCGTAGCTAAGCGTCATATTCATGTAAATGCCGACGATGCTACGAAACTGGGCGTAACCGATGGTGAAACCGTAAAGGTACGCGTGGTTACACCTGAACGAACAACGGTGTTCGAAGATGTGATTATTCGCGTTTCACCTAATTATGTAACGGAAATGCATCTTGATACGGATGAGGCGAATGCGGCGCAAGTAGGTAATGATACGGTGGCGAAAATAGTACGGTAGGAGGCAAATATGCGCAGTATTGAAGAAGTAAATCAACTATTGGCCGCCTTTAATCAATGCGTTGAGGAAGGGGCGACACGTACAATTTCAGAAAAGGAAGCCGATACTTTACGGGTCGGCGTGGATTTGGGAACATCGTCCATCGTCCTTGCCGTAGTTGATGCCGAAGGGGAACCGGTTTATGGTGCTTTTGAATACGCGCAGGCAGTAAGAGACGGCTTAGTAGTAGATTATGTCGGTGCGGTAACCATTACAAGACGCTTAAAAGCAAAGGCGGAAGCAGCTTTAGGATGCTCCTTGTCAAAAGCGGCAGCGGCTGTACCGCCGGGAACTATGGGCAAGAATAAAGACGTGGTCGGCCATGTACTGGAAGGTGCTGATTTTACGGTAACCGCCATATATGATGAACCGACGGCGGCAGCCTTGGTACTTGACTTGGTAAATGGTGCCGTAGTTGATGTTGGCGGCGGAACGACCGGGATTACCGTGATTAAACGGCGCAAGGTAAGTTATACCGCCGATGAACCGACCGGCGGCTCACATATGACGCTTGTGTTGAGCGGTAATTACGGGATTTCCCAAGCGGATGCGGAACTTCTCAAGCGAGATCATTCAAGAGAACGGGAAGTGTATCCGGTGATTCGCCCGGTGGTTGAAAAAATGGCTACTATTACAAATAAAGCCTTGGCGGACGGGGCCTATCGCAAGAATGGTCCGGTATACGTTGTAGGCGGTGCCACTAATTTTACGGATTTTGCCGATACCTTTGAGAAAGTCATCGGACGCGAGGTAATAAAGCCTCTATATCCGGAATTTGTAACCCCTTTAGGAATTGCCTTAGGCAGTATGTAAGGCCAATTTTACAGGGAATGAGGTAGTTATGGACGAAATTATTGCAGCAGTACTCAAACGCTTGCAGGCGCGAATGGATAGCCGAGGACAGGTGGATTTGGCTCACGACGGCAAGCTTGAGGAACGAACCTTGCTGCATCATCAAAGGGTAACGGTGACGGGCGTAACCCAAGCACAACTGGATGAACTGACAAAGCGAGCTGAAGGACCTTTGGTAGCCTGGCTTGATAAGGCAGTCGCCTACGGTTGTGATATGACGCTGGTTACCGCCATGTGTGCCAACGGGCAATGGGATCCGGCGATGATATTAAACTGGCCGGTTACCTTTACGGATAAACAAGGCCGCAGGGTATACAGTTTCAAAGAGCGCATCATTAGTGCGTCGGCGATTCGTACTTGCAACAATGGGTCCGTTATACTTATATTTCGTGGTCAGCGATTTACCGCTCTCGGGCTTGATGAGTTGCGTGACCGCCACCTTGTATGTATAGAAGGGACGAAGCGATATGCAGACTGGTAGAGTAATAGGCAGTATTGTATCAACGCAAAAGCATGAGTCCTTAGTGGGCTTGAAATTGATGATTATACAATACGTAGACGGCAATCAGGAACCGTTACCTTCGTATGAAGTGGCGGCCGACACGGTGAGTGCCGGGATTGGCGAATATGTATTGTTGACTCGCGGTTCTTCCGCCCGCCATGTGTTCGGCGACGGACAGGACATCAACAGCGCTGTTGATTGCGCTATCGTAGGTATTATAGACAGTTTTGATAAATAGGAGGCCGGCCATGGCTATTTACACAAAGACGGGCGATAAAGGCATGACGGGGCTATTCGATGGTACCCGCGTTGCTAAAAACTCGGAACGGGTCAACACCTATGGCACCCTTGATGAGTTGAATGCGCACTTAAGTGTGTGTGAAAAATTGGTGCGGTATCCGGAAACAAAACAGATTTTACATAATTTACAGGGCCTGTTATTTAGACTTTGCGCGGAAGTAGCGACGATGGACCAAGCTAAATTAACACAGCATAGCACGCTTATCAGCGAAGCGGATATTAAAGAGCTGGAATCAATCATCGATCGTTATACGCAATTGTTGCCACCGCTTACAAGTTTTATATATCAAGGCAATAACTTAGCAGCCGCAGAGCTTCATGTAGCCCGTACTGTTTGCCGACGGGCGGAACGAAAACTCAACGGCTTGCGGCAGGGCGAACCGGTAAGACCGACAGCGTTGGCGTTTGTCAACCGGTTATCTGACTGCATTTATACATTGGCACGTATGGAAGATTTCATTTTCTATGTTGACGAAGTAGCGTCAAAAGTTATGGCTAAATTGGATGGGGCTGTCGAATCGGTCCCGTCTGCAGAAGGCCATACAGAAAATGAAGCAGCCTCTGTGGATGAGGACCAACGCCTGCGCCGTATGGCCATGTGTTTACTCGAAGGGGCGACTGCCAAGAGCGAAGCTATGGGCGTACCGGTAGTCATCACCGTAGTGGATGTACACGGTAATCCGGTGCTCACGTATCGCATGGCGGATGCTTTACTGGTAAGTACCGATATTTCGGCCGGTAAAGCCTATACGGCTGTAGCACTTAAATGTAAGACCGAAGCTTTGAAAGAAATCACTCAGCCCGGGGCTGATTTATATCAAATTGAATCCATGGTATCCAGGCCTTTAGTTACGTTTGGTGGCGGTTTTCCGCTGACTCAAAGAGGTAAGCTCATAGGTGGCTTAGGTATTAGTGGGGGGACAGTCGCAGAAGATGTGGCTATCGGAGAATATGCAATGGATTATATGGAGGCAAAGTATGGAAAATAAACAAGAGTTGGAACGCATGATTCGCTCTATGGTTATGAATATTATGAATGGTACCGACACGGGAGCCGCAACGGTTTCGGAAGGTGCCTTACCTGATGAACCGGGCGTATTCAGTACTGTAAATGCTGCCGTAGCGGCTGCTAAACAGGCACAAATTAAATTTGAAGAATGCGCGTTGGCTACGCGTGGTAAAGCTATCGAAGCCATTCGTCAGAGTATGCGTCCGTTGGTTAATAAATTAGCTCAGATGACCTATGATGAAACCGGTATGGGTCGTGTGGCAGATAAGATTATTAAATTGAATCTTACTCTTGATAAAACACCGGGTGTGGAAGACTTGGTAACGGAATGTGAAACCGGCGATAACGGGATGACGCTATACGAATTATCCCCTTACGGCGTAATCGGTGCCGTAACACCTAGTACGAACCCGAGTGAAACACTTATTTGTAATGCTATCGGCATGTTGGCCGCCGGTAACGCTATTTTCTTCAGCGTACATCCCGGTGCCAAAAAACTGTCTCGTTGGCTCGTAAGTCAATTGAATCGTATCGTAGCCGATGCCATCGGTATTGATAACTTGATTGTTACTATTGCTGAACCTTCCATTGAAGCGGCTCAGGAAATGATGGTACATCCGGATGTTCCTTTATTGGTTGTAACCGGTGGCCCGGGCGTTGTACATCAAGCTTTGTGCAGCGGTAAAAAAGTAATCGGTGCCGGAGCCGGTAATCCGCCTGCATTCGTTGATGAAACGGCTAACATTCGTCAGGCTGCTCAGGATATCGTAATGGGTGCCAGCTTTGATAATAATATTCTCTGCATTGCTGAAAAAAGCGTGGTTGCTGTTCGTTCCATCGCCGACGAATTAATTGAAGAAATGAAAAAAGCCGGTGCGGTTCTTATAGAACGTGATGATCAAATCCAAAAATTATTGGACATCACCTTACAGAAAAACTGTACTCCTAGTCGTAAATATGTAGGTCGCAATGCCAACGTAATCTTGCGTGATGCCGGTATCGAAGTGGAAGGCGATCCTCGTCTTATCATCATGCGAACCGACAAACATCATCCGTTTGCCACAACCGAAATGTTAATGCCGATTTTGCCTGTAGTAACCGTGGAAAACTTCGAAGACGGCTTGGCAACCTGCTTATTCTTGGAAGCAGGTTTACATCATACCGCTACCATGCATTCCCTTAACTTGGAACGTCTTAACAAGATGGCTCGCGCTATGAAAACTTCGATTTTTGTTAAAAACGGCCCATCCTATGCAGGTCTCGGCTATAATGGTGAAGGCACTACAACCTTTACAATTGCCACGCCAACCGGTGAAGCTACCACTTCGGCTCGTCATTTTGCACGCCGCCGTCGTTGCTGCTTGACTACAGGCTTCCAAATTCGCTAGGAGGCTGTTATGAATCAATGGACATTTTCTACTAAAATCTTTGCTGGCCATGATTCCCTCTTACGATTAAAACAATTTCGGCAAGAGCGGATCTTGGTTGTGTGCGATCCGTTTTTAGAAGGTACGGAAAATTTAAATTATATTTTGAATGAGCTCCGCCCACAGAACGAGGTGAGCATTTATACGGACGTTGTCCCGGATCCGCCTATCAGCCATGTGGTTAAAGGGGTCGAAGCTATTCAGCAAATAAAACCTACGGCAGTGATTGCCATTGGTGGCGGTTCGGCCATTGATTTGACCAAAGCGGTATTGTATTTTGCCCGTCGCATGGGGTATGTGGGCGTACATTATTTCACCGTAATTCCTACCACCAGCGGAACCGGTTCGGAAGTAACGTCGTTTGCCGTTATTACCGATCCGTCTTCCCAAACGAAATATCCTATCTTGGATGAAAGTTTATTGCCGCAAGAAGCAATTTTAACGCCGCTTTTTGTTAAAACGGCACCACCTAAGGTGACGGCCTACAGCGGTATGGATGTATTGGTTCATGCCATTGAAGCACTGGTTTCGACCGGTGCCAATAATTTCACGGATGCATTGGCAGAAAAAGCTTTGGCCTTGGTATTTGAGTACCTGCCTAAGTGCTTTGCGCCGGGTGCTACGGAAGATGATCGCATGGGGATGCATGAAGCATCCTGCATGGCGGGGCTCGCTTTTAACCAAGCCGGTCTTGGTATTACCCACGCTTTAGCTCATCAGTTGGGCGGTCAATTCCACATTCCGCATGGTCTCGCCAATGCGATGCTTATCGCCAGAGTCGTTATGTTTAACGCCTTCCATTGTGAAAAGGCGTATGAGAAATATGTACAACTTGCAAAGAAGCTCGGCTTTGCAGATAGAGGTACAGATAAGAGAGATGCTTTAGTCGCGTTAGTTAAAGCTATCTTACAACTTGCCAGAACCGTTGAATGCCCGCTCAATATCAGTGCGGCTGCTAAAATTTCGGCACAGGAGGCAAGACAGAAAGTTTCTATTATGGCGGATAAAGCATTGCAAGATATGACCTATCAGACAAATCCATATGCCGCCTCGAAGGACGATCTGGAAAATCTATTGTTAATGATCATGTAAGGAGTAGCGTATGGATACACAGATCCTGATTAGTGAATTTGTCGGCACGGCAGTTTTAATGGCTTTTGGTAGTGGGGTTAACTCCTCGGTTTTATTAAAAAATACATTGGCTAAAGCATTTGCGCCAAACTGGATGAGCCTAATTTTTGGATGGGGCATGGCGGTAACCTTTGCCGTATATATCGATTTGGCACTCGGTGGCCCGGCTCATTTAAATCCGGCTATCATGATTTCTCTCGCTGCCGGTGGTATTTTCCCGTGGGACCAGGTATTGCCTGTTGTTGTTGCTCAAATGGTGGGCGGTTTCGTTGGGTCTGCGATTACTATGATTCACTATTTCCCTCATTTCAAACAAACCGGACCGGATGAAGGCAATGTAGTCGGTATTTTTGCCACCGGACCGATGAGCGATAACCGTTTCATGAATTTATTATCCGAAGTAATTGCTACTTTTATGTTTATGTTGGCAATTCTTTGTCTCGGCAAAATGAGCGACGGTTTATTCCCGTTTATCGTAGGTATGTTAGTTGCCTCTATTGGTTTCTCCTTCGGTTCTACCACCGGTTTTGCGCTCAATCCTGCGCGCGATTTTGGCCCTCGCTTGGCCTATGCAATCTTACCGGTACCTAACCGCGGTGATGCCAATTGGGGTTATGCTTGGGTGCCTGTTATCGGACCTGTCATCGGTGCAACAATTGCTGTGTTATTCTTCTTGGCAGTTGCGCCTAAATAGAGGAATGAGTAATGTTAGGTAATTATCGTTCTTAAATGAGCGGAGGAGGCTCACAGGCGATGATTACCTAATAAATCATAGCCATTAAACAAAATAAATCAGGAGTCTGAAATATACAGTTAATTTGAAATGCTGTCAGAACACTACGGGATACAGGGGTGCAGGCATGAATTAAGAGACTGAACTATACGCAGAAAGGACAACATTATGGATTTTTTAGACGCTGTAGAAAATAAACAACGCATTATTCAGGAGTTTGTGCCCGGCAAGCAGGTTACGATTGCTCATATTATTGCCAATCCGAAACCTGAATTATTCCGTAAAATGGGCCTCGATGAAAAACAACGCGGTGCTATCGGTATTTTGACGATTACACCGGGCGAAGGTACGATTATTGCTGCCGATATTGCTTCGAAAGCAGCCGGCATTGAATTGGGCTTTGTGGACCGTTTTTCCGGAGCTTTACTGATTACCGGGGATATATCCGGTGTAGAATCAGCTTTAAAAGCGGTAATAGAAGGGCTGGATAAAATTTTAGGATTTTTCCCTACCAAAATTACTCGCACCTGATGAAGCAATTCGTCAGGTATTCATACTAGTGTCGGTTATTTTAATAGGTATTTGCAGGAAATCTGTAGTATAATAGATAAGGATTCAATGGTGCTGACAGCCTGCGGATTGTGAGGTGAGCGGATGGAACAGACGAATCAGGCGTTAAAAACGGTAATAATGGTAGGACGCACGGAAGTGGGGAAAACCACTTTAGCCAATACGTTGATGTACGGCAGTCCGGAAGCTCGTAAGACGCAATCAATAGGACGAATCGGGTCGATTATTGATACACCCGGTGAGTTTGTGGAAAATCCCATATACTATCGGGCAATTTTATTGAATGCCTATGATGCGGACATCGTATTGTTTTTGAATGAAGCCAATGAGAAGGAGAGTATTTTTCCGCCTAATTTTGCCGCTTCGTTTAACAGGGAAGTTATCGGGGTTATTACTAAGACGGACTTGGGGGGCGACGCGACTAGAGCTCGCAAAAATCTTCGCGAAGCCGGTGTCAGCCGAATTTTTGAAATATCGGTACATGATGCTGAATCCGTTAAGCAATTGCGTGATTATATTTCTCAGGAGCCGCAACCGTAGCTGTATACGGACTCCGGTATAAGACATTAGTAGTGAATATGATGGTGGTAAATTATGAATTTTAAGCAGAATTTAGCAAGTGTATTAGCTGGTGCCTATAAGCTGGATTATCGTTGGCTCCAGATTACAGATAATGAAATTTTTATTTACAAAGATGTAAAAGACGCGGCCGAAACACCGTTGGCTTTACATTTTGATCCTGCCTTTAACGAAGAGGTCATCGCTTTATGCGAGAAAACAGTAGGCTCCATTACCGAACCTATCTTGATTGATACGATTTTACAAGCTCATTGCGCGGCTGAAGCTCATGAAATTTATTACGATGAGAAGTTATATGCTGAAAAAGCGGTGGCCATTCGCCATAAACCGAATGAATTAACGGCTATTTTAGAAACAGGGGAACGCTATTTGTTGACATTAAACGGCGTTGTTAAAACGAATCCCGGTGATTGGGTAATTCGTGGTGTTAACGGTGAAGAATATCCTTGTGATCCTGAAATCTTTAAAATGTTATATGATGTAATGGATGAATCCAAAAAATAAGATATTGAGTAGGATTCTTAACATTGAATGTTCAAGCATCGGTCTTGTGGCCGGTGCTTTTTTGTATCCGAGAATGTAGGGCCTTTATGTTTTTTTGAATTTGTGTTTATATAAAAAGAGGCTGAGTCGGGTGACTCAGCCTCTTTTTCAAAGTAGACAATAAGATATGCAATCTTAATATTTAGGTTGTTTAAGTTAAGTTTTGAATGCCTGATTATAATCTTATAATTTTACTGTTTCGCCATCTTCAGGAATGGTTACTTGATCTTGTAAGCCCATGCCGTCAACGTATTTTTTCATAGTTTTGCGGTCAACAGCAGTGTGGTTAACCGTATCCATGTGGACCGTTAAGATCTTAGCTTTGGGTGTTAAAGCGGCCGCTTTACCTACATCTTCGGTACCCATGATGATGCTGTCTTCGAAGCCGAGTAATTTAGCATAACCGGTGTTCATTATGAGCACGTCAGGATTGAATTTGCTGATGGATTTGGTAATGTCCGGAGTCTAAACGGTGTCGCCCATAATGTAAACAGTTTTTTCGTTAGGCATGGAGAATACTACGCCCATAGTTTCGCCCAAGAGATCTGCTGCGGCCTTGTTTTGGTACATAGCGTCAGTACCGTGAGTTGCGTTGCGGTGAGACAAAGTTACGCCTTCTAAAGTAGTTGTATCAGCCAATACGCGTACATCTTTGAAGCACTGTTTTTGAATCAATGCCTGGTCGGATGCGTTTTGAACGAAGATAGGGGTATCTTTGTTGATGCTTTTAGCAGCAGCTTCATCCCAGTGATCCAAATGTGTATGCGTTACTACAACGCCATCTGCACCTTTCAAAATTTCATCAACGGATTTCGGAAGGTCAACGAGCGGTATAGTTTGTTTGCTGTTGAAAGTACCTTCAAAGCCCGGATACGTGTTTTTAGCAGCGAAGAACGGCCCAAGCAGGTGGCGGCCCTTACTAAAGAATTGAAGGTTTCGGAAGCGGTAGCTGACGCTATTTTTCTGTTTTGCGTGCATGGACTATATGCTATAAATCAAAAGTATAACTGGCAACGTACCGAAGAGTGGCTTCAGGCGCAGCAAGTCTTGTTCCAGTTTATGCAATCGGGTATGCAGGGCGTGGCGCAAAATCATGATTAATTTGTTGTAAATGACACTTTTACGTAGTTTAATCATAATGTTAATATCATAGCAGGTTTAACCGGTAAGCGAGTCGGTTGAATCTGCTATTTTTTTTATTGCATATATAGTAACGGATACGGATTGCCCTGCTCATCAAGTTCAGTTCGTTTATAAACGCTAAATCCCATGTGTTCGTAAAACCCCTTAGCCTTCGGATTTTGCTCATTAACGGCGACATGGTTAATTCCATAGGTTCCGATGCCGTATTGAATCAATTGCTTGCCAAGACCATGGCCGTGCATGTCCGGTGCGATAAACAGCATTTCTAATGTTTGCTCGGCAATACCCATGAAGGCGATAGGCTGTTGCGTATCATCTTCGGCTACGATTAAGTGGGGAATACCGGTTAAAGCTTCGGGTACATAGTTTTTGATTGTTAAGATTTCCTCGCCGGACAGAAAGAGGTGGGTAGCTCGAACTGAAGCTTCCCAAACAGTTAATAGTCGTTTTATGAGATCTTCCGGACGTTCTGTGACTTCATAAATTTTCATAGTAAACTCCCTTTATATAAATATTATGTTTAATGGTTTTTCTATTGTGTAAAAGTATTATTAAGATTATATCATATACTCCAATAATAGGAGGTTAGGGGAGAATGCACATCGGAATCTGCCATAATAGAATAAATGCAAAAAAATACTGAAATATGAAGTTAATAATTAAAAAGCCCATAATACGATATTTTGCACATCGTATTATGGGCTTTAACTTATTTATTATTATTTGTGCGGATGATGTACCAATACTTTGTCTGTATCGATTTCGTGCATTTTGTGGAAATATTCTTGCGCATATTCCAAATCTTCCGGCGTATTGATGTCGATGAAAATATCGGCTTCTAAAGTGTTTTCCTTCAACGGTAATTGTAACAGAGGCACTTCTTTGTAGAAGGAATGAAGCAATTTTTCGCCGGCTGCAATTTTTTCTTTCATAATCGGCAATAACTGGCGATTATAAATAGCGTGTAAGCAAATATCCTTGCCGTTAAGCATTGGCACAACAACTTGAGCCACCCCTTGGCTTTGAACCATACGATCCAAAACTACGAGGGATAAGAACGGCATATCAACGCCGATAACAAAGAGGTTTTCCGCATCGGTAGCTTCAAATGCTGTAGCCACGGCACCTAAGGTATTGTGACCCGGATATTTATCTTCAACAACTGTGGCGTCGTGTAACGGTTCGAATTTATCGAACAGGGTCTTATTATCGGTTACAATAATAGGGTCCTTTTCGAAAGAGAAAGCTAACATAGTGTAAATTGTTTCAATCAATGTTTGATCGCCGAATTTGGCGAATACTTTGTTATAACCCATGCGAGAGCTGTTGTGACCCGCTAAGATAACCGGTTGTAATGCTGCTAAATTTTCATACATAATAACGACCCCCTTTAATTATGTGTCTCTGTATATTAATCATATCATAATTGCATAATTGAAATAAAGAAAAATCATGTTGATTTGAAATTCTATAGTATTAATTTTGCATAATTGGACTTGATTTAACGGGGTATATGATAATAGGGCATACTCGAAAAATGAAGTTAAAAATCACTTCCAACTAGCTAAAAATTGAATATAGACGCCAACATTAAGTTACTTAATATTGGCGTCTATATAAATTTAACGGGAAATAAATCAGTAATAATTAACGATTTATCAGCTTTCGGAGTTTTTAAAACGAAGAATGAAGGTAGTACCTTCACCCGGTTCACTCTTGACAGCTACAGAACCACTGTGAATTTCCATAATATGTTTTACGAGGGCAAGACCGAGTCCGCTGCCTTCACGCTTGCTGTTACGGCTCGGATCGGCCTGATAGAAACGTTCAAAGATACGAGCTTGTTTGTCTTTAGGAATACCGATGCCTTCGTCGGTTACGCTGACTACGGTAAAGCCTTCTTTAGGACAAATATTAACGGTAATGTGATTATCCGAGTTTTGGCTGAATTTAATAGCATTGTCAAAGAGATTGATGAATACTTCTTCAATCAATTTAGGCGAGAGAAATAAGGTCGGGCTTTCGCCGGTCATGGCCAAAGTGATATTGCGACCCTGCCTTTTAGTAGCTAATTGCTGCCAAGCTGAATTGATAACGGATCGGATTGAGGTTTTTTCAAAAAGAACTTCAGATCCTTCGTCTTCAATGCGGGAGAGTTTCAAAATAGTATCGATAAGTTCCTGCATATGGAGAGCTGCCGTGTGAATGTGGCCGCCGAGAACGGTTGCTTCATCTTTGTTCGGATACATTCCTTTGGCAAGAATTTCCGCATAACCGCTGATGGTAGTAAGCGGTGTTTTTAATTCATGTGATACATTAGAGGTAAACTCATGACGTCGCTGTTGTTCTAAATAGCTCTGCGTAATATCGGAGATAATAACAAGCAAACGGCCTTTGTAACGATCGTCTTCCGTGATGTGGAACACGATATGAAAATGCTGATTATCCTGGTGCAATAGATATTCGCCGCCTTGATGCTTGCGCATGGCATTGATTACCTGTTTACGCCATTCTACGTCGTCAGAGAGCAATAACAGCGATTCACCGTGTAATTCACTTTTAGCATTCAAAAATTCTTTTAAGTGTTCATTATATGTAATGATTGTGCCGTCTAATTCGGCCAATAAGAGCCCTTCGTCCATTTCTTCCATAATAGACCGGAGGGTATTTTTTTCGGCCTGTAAACGCAAAATCATGGCTTCCAGTTCATTTTTTTGAAAAGAAAGCCTGGATAAAAGCGGTGTGATTTCATTATAGGCCTCGTCTATAACCGGTTTGGTGTCTCCGTGAGAGGTCCACGCTTTTACGATCTCTTCAATCGGATAGATGGCATCGGCAGTCCACCGACGGGCTAAGAGATAACAACCGCCGGACATAGCCGCAAAGAGCAAGAAGAGGCCAGGTGCCGCATCTAAGATGACCTTGTAAACGGTGGAACCGTTACGTGATACGCGCAGAATGGTATTATCCGGCAGACGTATGGCTTCATAATAGCTTATGGCATGGATTGTAGATGAGTCACGAATATCACTGCCTTCGCCGTGGAGAACGGCTTGTGCTATTTCCGGTCTTTGCAGGTGATTATCCATCGTGTCGGCATCATGTACGGAGTCAAATAAAACTTTGCCTTCGTAGGAAATCCAAGTAATACGTAACGTATTATTGGTAGATTGGGCAATGGCTTCTAATCGGTCCGGTGTTAATGTACCCGTAGACGCAATAATTCGGCCTTCCGTATAGAGTACGGTGCGAAAATCATGTTTCCAGTTATTGTAGAACAAGTAACTGAGGATAACGGTGCTGACTACGAGACTCAGCATGCCCAAACCGAACAGGGCACGGAAAAACTTTTGTCTCATATGGTGGCCTCCCAACGATATCCGATGCCGCGAACAGTCTTAAGATGGCGGCCTGCATGGCCTAAATGCTGTCTTAAGGTAACTACATGCATGTCAACGGTACGGGACTCGCCTTCGTAGGAGAAGCCCCAAACAACTTCCATAATACGTTCACGGGAGAGGGCAATGCCCGTATTTTCCATGAAGTAGAGCAAAAGTTCATATTCTTTGAGCGTCAAGGCGATAGGTTGACCGTCAAGGGTGACGATGCGACTGTCTTTGTCGAGTATCAGATCATCACAAGTAAGTACGGATTTCTTAGGTGGTGTTGTCGGACGAGTACGTCGCAATAGAGCCTTAATACGGGAAACAAGTTCAACGACGCCGAATGGCTTGGTAATATAGTCATCGGCACCGCCGTCCAGGCCTTGCACGACATCAATTTCGGAGGTTTTAGCGGTAATCATGATAATAGGCAAATCTTGGGTCGTTGGTTTTTCACGAAGCTTATTGAGGATCGATAAACCGTCTTCACCTTCCAGCATGATGTCGAGCAAGACAAGTTGAGGCCGGCGTTCTTCCAGGGCGGCCCAGAAGGGACCGCTTGACTCGAAGGTGCCGACCTCAAAGCCCTGCCCGTTTAACACATAGGAGATAAGTCCGCGAATGCTGTCTTCATCTTCTACACAATAAATTAAAGGGTGGGTTTGTTTCATAGCTATCTCCTTATTCTGATAGAAAAAAAGGAACGAACTGCATTGAGTTCGTTCCGGGGAGTTTCCTGTTATCAACCGAAGCGACCGTTAATGTAGTCAGCCGTTTTTGGCTGTGTTGGTTCGGTAAATATAGTCTTTGTTTTATTATATTCTACCAAATCTCCCATTAAGAAGAAAGCGGTTTTATCAGAAATACGAGCAGCTTGTTGCATATTGTGAGTAACAATAACAATTGTGTAGTCTTCTTTTAACTCTAACGCTAATTCTTCGATTTTAGCAGTGGAGATAGGATCGAGCGCACTGGTAGGTTCGTCCATGAGGATTACGTCAGGGCGAGTTGCCAAGGTACGGGCGATGCAAAGACGCTGCTGTTGACCACCGGATAAGCTGATGGCACTTTTGTGTAAGCGGTCTTTAACTTCGTTCCATAAGGAAGCTTGAGTCAAGCTTTTTTCAACGATTTCGTCGAGTTCGCTTGCTTTGGTGATGCCTTGTAAACGCGGGCCAAAGGCTACGTTGTCATAAAGGCTCTGTGGGAATGGGTTAGGCTGCTGGAAAACCATGCCTACGCGGTGACGAAGAACGATAGGTTCCATGTCGGCGTAAATATCTTCACCTTCAAGAAGGATTTTACCTTTAACGGTAACGTCACCTTCGAGGTCGTTCATGCGGTTTAAGATACGTAAGAAGGTAGATTTACCGCAACCGGAAGGTCCGATTAATGCAGTAATTTCATTCTTCTTAATGTTCATGTTGATATTTTTTAAGGCATGGAAGGTGCCATAGTAGAAGTCGAGGTTTTCTACTGTAAAAGCGTTGCCTACCGCTTGATCGGCTACAGCTTTAGCACCGGCATTTACCAACACTTGCTGATTTGGCATTGCTACTTCAGAAATTTCCATTATTTGTTGTCTCCTAGGTTTTTACGATTAAGGTGACGGCTCAAGGCACGAGCACCGATACTGAATGTGAAAACGAGGGCTAAAAGTACGAGGGCACTTAAGTTGGCCATGGCACTTGCATTTGGATCTAAGGATTCACTGCGGGACGCCCAAATTTGAAGAGATAATGTTTCACCGGAACGGAATGGGTTGAATGCATTGGTAGGGGACGTAATGTCCGTGCTGGACCAGTTGATGTCAGTACTCATACCGGCAGTAAACATAAGGGCAGCGGCTTCACCGAATACACGGCCGGCTGCCAAGATAATGCCTGTAATAATAGCCGGGAATGCGGCCGGAATTAATACGCGGCTGATGGTTTGCCATTTGGTAGCTCCTAAACCGTAACTACCTTTAGCATAGGATGCCGGTAAGGCGCGTAAAGCGTCTTCGGTAATTGTGGCGATAAGCGGTAAGGTTAAGATAGATACCGTTAACGCACCGGCGAATAAGTTCCACTGGGAGTTGGTCATGATGATGAACACCAAATAACCGAACAAGCCGAGAACGATGGATGGTAAAGAAGATAAGGTTTCAATGGAGATACGCATAATCTTTTGAGCTTTACCTTTAGTTGCATATTCCGCCATGTAGATACCGGCACCGATGCCGAGCGGAATACTGATAAGTAATGCTAAGAATACGAGATAAATCGTATTAAAGAATTGGTTACCGATACCGGTAGGAGAGAATGCTAAGAGTTCCGGTTTGAAATCGCTCAAGGCACTCCATGCGATTTGGCCTACAAAGCCAATTAACAATAACAAGGTTGCCCCTGCCAGGATATGCAGACCCAGTGTAACCAAACGGTCGGTAGATAAAGCTCGTTGACGAGGGGCCGGAATGGCTTTACTTGCTTTCACTTAGGTTGCCTCCTTTAGATGTTATGTAGCGAATAAGTAAAATGAATACTAAGGAAATTACGAATAAGAATAACGCCATGGTCCATAAGGCCATATTGTATTCACTGCCTTCCATTGTACCGCCCATATCCGCTGCAATCGCACTGGTTAAGTTAACGGTAGGATCCAATAAGGATTTAGGGAAAGCTTTCATTTTACCGATTACCATAGCTACGGCCAAGGCTTCACCGAAGGCACGAGCCAAACCTAGTACAACGCCGGCTAAGATGCCGTGTTTTGCTACCGGTAAAACGATTTTGTAAATTACTTCCCAGCGGGTAGCACCCAAGCCGTAAGCACCTTGACGGTATGTTTTTGGCACACTGTTGAGGGCGTTCATGGTTACGGATGTAATCGTTGGGAAAATCATGATTGCAAGTACGATGGAAGCTGCCAATACGGAGAAACCGCTGTCAGCAGTAGTGTACTTTTGAAGGAAAGGTACCAAGATGGTAAGACCTAGCCAACCATAGATGATTGAAGGAATTCCTACAAAAATTTCAATCACCGGTTGCCAGAAACGACGTCCGACGCTAGGTGTAATTTCTGCCATGTAGATGGCTAACGCAATACTTACAGGCGTTGCCATTAACAAGGCGAGAGCACAGGTAATAAGAGAGCCGACAATATAAATGCCGGCTCCAACGTGACCGCCGCCGGCAAGAGTGTCGGCGGGCTGCCACTGGGTTGAGAATAGGAATTCTGAAAGACTGTGCCCGTAGATAGTGAATGTACCGGTACCACGATAGAGGAGGAAGATCCCAATTGCTGCTGTAGTAATCAGTAGGAAGAGACCTGCGCCTCTGATAACGTTACGCCATATTCTATCGGCGCGTAAAGTGCTTTCAATGTTCATCTATTATTACCCCTGTTTATTGTTTAACTTTGGATGCTACACCGTAGCCTTGAGCTTCCAATTTTTTACCATATTCATCAGACATGATGAAGTCTAAGTATGCTTTCTGAAGAGCATCAGGCTGACCTTTAGTGTACATGTGTTCGAAGCCCCATACTTTGTAAGTTCCGTTGTAGCTGTTTTCGAGGGTAGGAGCCACACCGTCGATGGAGATAGCAGTTACGCTGGAATTATTCAACAAGTAAGGAAGAGCCACATAACCGATAGCGCCAGGAGTGTTGGCGATACTCTGAATTAATGCACCGGAGTCATCAGTTTCTAAAGATTTGTTGGATGCTTCCTGGTTTTTGTCAAGAGCGAATTCAGAGAAGAGAGCACGTGTACCGGAAGTAGTAGGACGAGTTACCAATACTACGTTCTGGTCAGGACCGCCAACTTCTTTCCAGTTAGTGATTTTGCCGGTGAAGATGTCGATCAATTGTTGTTTTGTTAAGTTTGGAACAGCTTTAGCAACATCTTTGTTAGCTACAGTTGCTACAGTTACGATTGCTACTTTGTGGTCAACGAGTTCAGCTGCTTTTTCTTTGGATAATTTAGTTTCAGCAGGAACGTCGGAGTTACCAATGTTAACTGTGCCATCGGAAACTTGTTTCAAGCCGGTACCGGAACCGCCACCGTTTAATACGATGGATACATCAGGGTTTTTCTTTTTGAATTCAGCCGCAGCATCTTTTGCCAATGGAAGTAAAGCGGAAGAACCGGAAGAAGTGATGGTTCCTTTTAAAGCTTGAGAATTAGCAGGGGCAGAGCTGTCGTTGCCACAACCAAGTAAACCGAGAGTTAACATGCTTGCTACTGCCATTGCTGTAAATGCCTTACGTTTGAAGTTCATGATTCAATTGCCTCCTAGTAGAAATGGACGTATTTACCAATTTAGTTTGTATACACAGTATAACCAAGCTGTGTAAAGTTTTTTATGTCACTCTGTAAAAGTTTTGTAAAATTAATAATTAATGAGAATAACTTCGATTTACTTTGTCGTTAGGGGTTACTCATAGGATTATATAAATAGTTTTTTATTGTATAAGAAATTTGGATTGTTTATGTATGTTTTATTTGTGAAGTGATTGTCTACTATGGACGGAACTCATGAAAACTTTGAATTTAAATGACGTTTTTGGGCGGTGAACAGAGATAATTTCAATGTGTTAATACTGACGGTAATCTTAATTGTTTTTAAGCTTAAATCAAAAAATACCGATCAATTAAGAATAAAGGAGGCGTGAAAAAATATTTTGTAGTTTTGAATTGCACAAATGTTAAATAGTGCTATAATTTATTTAAACTATATTCTATAGAGATAAAAGGGGTTAGTGATAGGGCTATAGCGTATAGGAATGAAAAAAGCGAAGGTATTTGGAAAGGAGCGATTATAATGCGCGTGGATATGAACAGTGATTTGGGAGAAAGTTTCGGTGCGTATACCTTAGGTATGGATGAGGCTGTATTATCTCATGTAACCAGTGCCAATGTGGCTTGTGGGTGGCATGCGGGTGATCCGCTGATTATGGCTAAAACAGTGGCTCTTTGTAAAGCCAAGGGTGTAGCGGTAGGTGCTCATCCGGGATATCCCGATTTAATGGGGTTCGGTCGTCGTAATATGACGGTTACGCCGGCTGAAGCTAAAGCGTATATGCTCTACCAGGTGGGGGCTTTGCAGGCATTTTGTAAAGAGGCAGGTGTACCGTTACAACATGTTAAATTACACGGCGCTTTTTACAATACGGCCTGTGTAGATCCTAAATTGGCTACAGCTGTTTTGGACGGTATTGAAGCTTTGGGCGACGGCATTGCCATTATGGCTCTCAGCGGCAGCGTTATGGTTCAATTGGCGAAAGAACGAAATATTCCGGTTATTCAGGAAGTATTTGCCGATCGCGGCTATACGGCTAAAGGTACATTGATACCACGCAGTGAACCGGGGGCTTTTGTCAAAGATCCGCAAGAAGCACTGGCACGTATTTTACAAATGGTTAAAGAAGGTACCGTGGTAGCCAATACGGGCGAAACAATTCCGATTGTTGCTGATTCCATCTGCGTGCACGGTGATAATCCCGAAGCGGTATCATTTACCAAAGAACTTCGCGAAGGTCTCGAAAAAGCCGGTTTAACCGTGGCTAATTTTATCGGTTGATTGAATAATTTATGATTTCATGACATGGTATTTAAGGGAGGGTTTCTATGAAGCGAGTTGATGATAATAAAAAAAGCTTATCCGTTTTAATCGGGGCCGCCTTTTTGATGGCTACATCCGCTATCGGTCCCGGTTTTATGACGCAGACCGCAGCGTTTACAGATCAGTTTAGGGCGGACTTCGCTTTTGTTATTTTGGCATCTGTTATTTTATCGTATATTGCCCAGCTTAACGTGTGGACGATTATTGCGGTTTCTAAATTGCGCGGTCAGGATATTGCAAACCGCGTGTTGCCGGGGCTCGGTTATTTTGTAGCCTTCCTTGTAGCGTTAGGCGGTTTGGCCTTTAATATCGGTAATATAGGCGGGGCGGCTCTCGGCATCAATGTAATGTTTGGATTGGATACGAATGTAGCGGCCGTGTTATCGGCAGTTTTAGGCGTTATCGTGTTTGTCTCTCATAAGGCAACCAAGGCAATGGATGCAGTGACGAAATACTTGGGGATTTTAATGCTCTTATTAATCGGTTATGTCACCATTGCATCGGCACCGCCGGTAGGTACGGCGTTAAAACACAGTGTATTGCCGTTAAAATATGAATGGCTCGCTACAATTACGCTCTTGGGCGGTACTGTTGGCGGTTACATTACGTTCTCCGGCGGGCATCGTTTAATTGATGCCGGTATCGTGGGCGAAGAAAATTTATCGTAAGTACGTCGTTCTGCTACCCTCGGTATGGGTGTGACTACCTTGGTGCGCGTACTGTTCTTCTTAGCTGTGTTGGGTGTTGTTATGCAGGGTTACACGTTGGATGCAAGCAATCCGGCTGCGGCCGCATTTTGCTTTGCCACCGGTGATGTGGGTTACCGCATTTTCGGTTTGGTATTCTTCTGCGCCGCTATTATTTCGGTAGTGGGTGCCGCCTATACATCGGTATCATTTTTAAAAACACTGTTCAAACCGATCGGACAATATGAAAATCTTTGGATTATCGGCTTCATTATTGCATCGGCTATCATTCTGGTGCTCATCGGCAAACCGGCTATGCTTCTCATTGTGGCAGGTTCTTTAAACGGTCTTATTTTACCGGTAACGTTGGCGGTTATGCTCATTGCGGCTAAACGCAAAGATATTATCGGTGAATACAAGCATTCGCCAATCTTATTATGGAGCGGCTGGGCCGTAGTTATTATTGCAGCCTACATCGGTTTTATTTTCTTGCAGGGCATTTTAAAACTGATTTAATAAGATTTTTAAAAGAAACTTAAGTCACAGTGATTAGGAGGTGGCCATTTTGACACCCGGACAGGCAACTTTGCACTTTGCGCCCGTTGGTGATAAAGCAGTAACGGCGGTATTTGGAGATACTATCGATCCGGCGATTAATCGGCGCATTCGGCATACGGTGCAGGCATTACAATCTGAAGTGGGGCAAACCATTGAAGAAATGGTGCCGACTTACAGTTCTATACTTGTAATATATGATCCGCTTCAAAAATCATATGCGGATATTTGTGAAATGATTACTCAAGCGGCTGAAGATGTGGGACATACGACGGAAGCCGGTACGGTACGCGTGGTAGAAATTCCAACCGTTTATGGTGGCGAGTATGGCATGGATATGGAATTCGTAGCCGAACATGCGGGCCTTACGGCGGATGAAGTTATACAGATTCACAGCGGTACCGACTATTTGGTATATATGTTGGGATTTATTCCGGGCTTTACGTATCTCGGCGGGATGGATGAACGAATTGCCACACCGCGTCTTACGACACCGCGTACCTTGATTCCGGCCGGATCCGTTGGTATCGCCGGTGCTCAGACCGGCATGTATCCTTCGGACTCGCCGGGCGGCTGGCAAATTATCGGCCGGACGCCGGTGCGGTTATATGATGGCAGCAGTGCTAAACCTACTTTATTAGAGGCCGGCGATTATGTTCGTTATGTGCCGGTTTCTGAAGATGAATTTTTACGTATTAAAAATAATTTGGCGAGTTATGAAGTGAAGTCGTTTTATTGCAAGGAGAGTGAGCTCCATGGACGTTAATACATTGAATAAAAACGGGGCTGCTCACGCCTTTCATTTAATCGGTGAGCCTCATGGCGACGTATCGCCGATTGCTTTTTGGCAAATTGAGCAACCGGGATTTTTTACCACTATTCAAGACGGCGGTCGGGCCGGCTGTCAGCAATATGGTATGCCTGTAGCCGGTGCGATGGATCTTGAAAGTTATGAATTGGGACAGCGTTTGGTAGGCAATCCGCAAAATCTTGGCGCTTTGGAATGTACCGTTATGGGACCGACCTTTACGGTCAAAGAGCCTTGTGTAGTCGCCTTTACGGGGGCTTTGATGGCTCCGGCCGTCAATGATGTGCCGGTGGCTATGAATGAGGCTGTTCGTTTGCAGTCGGGGGATGTAGTTTCAAGCAGTTTCAGTACGAGTGGTGTGCGCATGTACATCGCCGTGCGTGGCGGTTTTGATGTGCCTGTTATAAATGGCAGTGTGGCAACGCATGTAAAATCAAAATTAGGCGGTTACGGCGGTGAACGATTGCAAAAAGGCCATGTTTTGGTGTTGGGGGATGAACGAGTTCGTGCCTGCGGGCTAAACCGTGCGGTAATTCCGGGGTATACTGTGCCGGCCGGCTATGAAACGCCGATGGCGCGACGGACTAAACAGTCGATTCGACTCGTGTTGGGCCCACAGGCTGACCGCTTTACTGCAGACAGTTATAATATCTTGACGAGTGCTCCTTATGAAATTACGGCCTCATCCGACAGAATGGGCTATCGCCTGGCGGGGGCAAAGTTAGATCATGTGAACGGGGCCGATATTATTTCCGATGGGGCCGTGTTCGGTTCTATTCAAGTGCCGGCGGACGGCCAGTCGATTATTCTTATGGCAGATCGACAAACAACGGGCGGTTATACTAAGATTGCTACCGTTATAACCCCTGATTTACCGATTTTGGCACAAATGGGGCCGGGTGAAATGATTCAATTTGAAATTATTTCGGTGGAAGCGGCACAGGCTGTTTATAAAGAATATTGTGCTGTGTTACGCTAACCGCAAGTTACGTATTTTTAGAAGCTCTTTTATACCAGGTTATAAATGTCCGGAGTCAAATATTTCAGATCCTTGATTTATATGACTTCGGGCGTTTTTGTGTTCTGTCATGTGCGGGGGTATAATATTGGGTAGATTTTATAGAATTTTAGCGTATAATAAAACGTAACTATAGTTTATTATATTTTTTACAGTTAAGGTGTATGTAATATTATGTCTTATGCGGGAACCAAGCTATCGGTTATCGCTTAGGAGGAATTTAACTTATGAGACCGACCCATATAGAAATCGATACGGCCATAATTCGTGAAAATTTACGTCGTATCAAAGACAGTTTACCGGAATGGAGCACCAGTACGGCGGTAATTAAAGCTAACGGCTATGGTCATGGCAGTGTCATGGTAGGCCGTATTGCCGTGGAAGAAGGGTATGAATCGCTGGCGGTAGCGTTCCCGGAAGAAGCTTTACCGTTACGTGCAGCCGGTATCATGGTACCGATTTATCTCCTGGGGATTACTTTGCCGCAGTCCTTTGATTTGATTGTGGAAGGAAATTCGCGCCCGGCTATATGTGAGTCGACCGATTTGGCGGCTTTGGAGGCTTGTGCCGCTCGTCACGAGACGATTATTGAATGTTGTATCGCCGTTGATACAGGCATGCACCGTATCGGGATTCATCCGGATAGAGCACTCGATTTCATGCAACAAGTGGAATCCTATCCGCATTTGCACGTAGACGGTTTCTTTTCGCATATGGCCAGCGCTGATGCGGCCGATAAAACCAGCGCTCATCAACAAACGGCCATGTTCCGTAATATGGTGGAAATGATTCGCGCTCATCGATCCGAACCATTCCGCTTTTCTTTGGCTAACAGTGCCGGCTTATTGTCGGTTAAGGACAGTTTATTTACAGATGCACGCCCGGGCATTATTCAATACGGTATCATGCCTTCTTTGGAAGTGCCGAATCGTTTAGGCTTGCGTCCGGCTCTCAGCATGTACAGCAAAGTCGTTCATGTCCAACATTTAAAAGCCGGTGAACGCATCGGTTACGGCGGCACTTATACAACTGACCGTTTGACTACGGTGGCGACCGTACCGGTTGGTTATGCCGATGGCTATCCGCGCAGCTTGTCGAATCGCGGCAGTGTGCTCATTCACGGTCGCCGTTGTCCTATTGTAGGCCGTGTTTGTATGGACCAATTAATGGTGGCTATGCCGGAAGGGGTACCGGTTCATCCCGGTGATGAAGTAGTTTTAATCGGTACACAAGGTGATGAAAGTATTACCGTGCTTGAACTTGCTACCTTGGTAGGGACTATCCCGTATGAAATTTTCTGCGATTTCTCGGAACGTGTTCCGCGTATTTATATTTAACTGTGAAAAGCTTGGCTGAAACGGCGACCGAGATAGCTGAAGAACAGGTAGTCGATGCTGAAGCTTTTGTGTGACAGATAATAAAAAGTATGTAAAACAAAAAGCCCGTCTTGATGTTAATTTGATCAAGGCGGGCTTTTTATAAGTAATTTTCAGCTGACTGCAAGCCGAGGGTACTTATCGAGTCCGGCAGTCGGCTTTTTTGTTTGCCACAGCTGAAATTAATATTGGAAATTCTTGGTTTCCATGAGCTTTTTGATGACGGTGCCGAAACGTCGCAAAATATATTTAATGTTGGAAATGTGTTCCGGCGAAGCGTCGAAAATGATGAAGCTGATACTTAGTGCAGCTGCGATATTGTTGTTTACGCGCAGTGGCATGGCAATGCATCGCGCATATTTGGTGATTTCTTCTTCTTCGTAGGTAAACTCACCGTTAGGGTCTTTGTGAATATCCTGATACAAGGCATCTACTGTGGGAATGGTTTTTTCTGTTAAAGGCGGCAAAGAATTAGGGAACAGTTCGCGCAGTTCATCTAAACTGTGGTCGAATAAAAGGGCTTTGCCCAAGGCTGTGGCATAGGCCGGCAACCGTTTCCCCACAGAGGAAATTAACTGTAACGGTTTAGGGCTGTTTACTTTTTGAAGATACATAATCTGATTGCCTTCCAACACACCCAGATGAATGGTCTCTTTACATAGGGAGGACATAACTTCCATTTGATCTTTGATCAGGGTGAGGATGTCACTGTTGTGTTGGTAGGTATTGCCTATGATAAAAGCCTGTTTGCCAATCGTGTAAATTAACGTATCTTCTTCACAGAGCAAATAATTATTTTCGACTAATGTTTTTAAAATAGGGGTCAAGGTGCTTTTTGGGCACTCCAGGCGCGCAGCAATCTGAGAGAGTGTAAGCCCGTTGCTGGCGGCCACCGCTTCCAGAATTTTTATGACACGCAGGGTCGGTTTATGTTGTGTGGGAGATGGTGCTGTGTCGGTATTTAGCGCATCTCGTTGAATTGAATTGGATGAAGGCATATAAAGCGCCACCTTTCTAGAAAAGCATATATTTTAAGACAACGTATTAGGTTGCGGTAGTATAATTGTAAACCTGTAAATATATTGTAACATAATTGTTCGTATATGCATACATTAATATGGAAAATGCAATTTAGTATCTTTGATTATTGTCATTATGATAAATAGTTATTGCGTATATACGAATTATATTGACTTTTGCGTATGGTAAGTATAAGATAAGAACATAAATAGTACGTAAATGATATTTGCGTTTGTATATACGAAACATTTTGGCAAATCTTACATGATTGCGTGTTGATTTAAATTTATGGTCTTTCGTTCGCATATAAGAACAGCAGCGAAAAATTTTGAGACAGTGTTGAAGAAGTTAATATATTTTAATTTAGCCGCTCGGCAGTATAGGGCTAAAACGGTAAAACAAGTGCTTTGTGGAGGTGCAGGAGATGAAAGGTATTCATGTAGGCTCTATTGATAATGTGGCAACAGCCATTGAGCCGTTAGAAGTGGGTGACAAAGTTCTCGACGTAGTGATTAAAGAACCGATTCCTAAAGGACATAAATTTGCTACCGAACGTATTGCCAAAGGTAAACCGGTTATTAAATATGATTCCCATATCGGTGTAGCCGAAGTAGACATTGAACCCGGTCAATGGGTACATGTTCATAATATTGAAGGCGAACGCGGCCGCGGTGATTTGGATTCGGAAGTTCGTGATATCGATCAAGATGTAGAACGCAAGACTAATGTAGAAACAGGTCGTGAAAGTTATAAATTGACCGGCTATCGTCGCAGTGACGGCAGCTTTGGTTTCCGAAATCATATTTTGGTAATTCCAAGTGTTCATTGTTCGAATAAAGTGGTAGAACGCATTGCGAATGGCGTTATGTACAGCGATGTGGAACGACGTGATGATACCAAAGTCGTATACGTAAACCATCAACACGGTTGCAGTGAGTTATCCTATGATGCGGATCAGACAAAAGACGTTATTGTGGGAACCGCAGCTAATCCAAACGTATATGGTGTGTTGGTAGTAGGGCTTGGTTGCGAAGTTGTACAGGCACATACGGTAGCGGAAGAAATTAAAGATCGGGCACCGTATAAGAAAGTAGAGTTTTTCAACATTCAAGCTTGCGGTGGGACCGAAAAGAGTATTCGTCGCGGTATGGACATTGTTAAAAATATGTTGGCTGAAGCACTCAAAGAAGAACGTACGGAAGGTACGTTGGCTGACGTAGTGCTCGGTACGGAATGCGGCGGCAGTGACAGCTTCTCCGGTTTGAGTGCCAATCCGGCTCTCGGCGTAGCTTCCGATATCGTAGTAAGTCACGGCGGTGCCGTAATTTTGGCAGAAACTACCGAACTTATCGGGGCTGAACATATTTTAGCCAAACGTGGTATCAATGAAAAAGTAAGTAAAGAAATTATGAGTACCATTAAAGGCTTTGAACAAGTAGTTATTGATTCCAATGCCGATATCCGCGGTGCTAATCCGAGTCCGGGGAACATAGAAGGCGGTCTCAGCAGTATTGAAGAAAAATCACTGGGTTGTATTTATAAAGCCGGTAACAGTCCGGTAGTAGCCGTAAAAGATTACGCTAAACCGATTACCGATAAAGGGTTAACCTTTATGAATACACCGGGTAATGATATTGAACAATTGAGCGGTATGGTAGCCGGCGGTTGCAATGTTTGTGTATTTACAACCGGACGCGGCACACCGACAGGCAGCCCGATTGCTCCGACTATCAAAGTATCATCCAATACCTTCACTTTCAACAACATGAATGACGCTATCGATTTAAATGCAGGTACGGTAGTAGAAGGTACGAAGACAATTAAAGAAGTTGGTTATGAAATTGTTGATGCTATCGTTGAGGTAGCTGACGGAAAATTAACCAAAGCAGAACAGAATGAACAGAATGACTTTTCAATTTGGCGCTTGGCAACTACCGTATAAATCGGTAACGCTGACAGTATGACTGGCAGGCTGATGCAGTCTTGCAGCATATAATCCAAACGAATATAAACATTAAGTCCGGAGATTGATAGGAGACTTAGGTGGTTTATAGGATTATAGGTGTATAGAGTGTTAATTAAAATTGGAGGTATGTATCATGGATTTGCAATTAAAGGACAAGGTTGTATTTGTAACCGGTGGCGGTAAAGGCATCGGTAGTGGTATTTCTCTTTCATTAGCACGTGAAGGTGCGATTCCTGTTATTCTTTCTCGTTCGCCGATTACCGACGAATTTAAAAAAGATATGGAAAGCATCACAACTAACTATGAATTCATTCAGATTGACTTGAACGATACTGACAAAATTAAAGGTATCGTTGATGATGTAGCAGCTCGTCGCGGCGGTATTTACGGTATCGTAAATAATGCCGGTGCCAACGACAACAAAGATCTCGACACTACATCCTGGCAAGAATTTGAAAAGAGTATTCATGGCAACTTGACTCATTATTATGAATTGGTACATGCATCAGTTGATTACTTACGTAAATCCAAAGGTTCTATTTTGAACATCACATCCAAAACAGCCTTAACCGGTCAGGGTAAAACAAGTGCTTATGCAGCCGCTAAAGGTGCTATCTTGGGCCTTACTCGTGAATGGGCAGCCGCTTTATTGGATGACGGTGTACGCAGCAACTGCGTAGTAGTCAGCGAATGCTGGACTCCTCTATACGCTAACTGGATTAAAACATTTGATGATCCGGAAGCTCGTAAAAAAGTTATTACCGATAAAATTCCGTTGGAACGTCGTTTCACAACAATTGAAGAAATTGCTGACACAGCTGTTTTCGTATTATCGCCTAAATCCTCGCATACAACCGGTCAATGGTTATTCGTTGATGGCGGCTATGTTCATCTTGACCGCGCGTTGAGCTAAGAGGAGGTACCGTATATGAATCAAACAGGTAAGCTTGTTACCAGTAGAAATATTAAAATCGCTTTTTGGTTAGTAACATCATTATTCTTCCTCTGGGGCTTCAGTTACGGTCTCTTGGATGTTATGAATAAAAACTTCCAAAACCACTTGGGCGTTACCAAAGCCGTATCCGGTTTATTGCAAGCAGCGTATTTCGGCGGTTACTTCGTAATCGCAATTCCGGCCTCTATGGTAGCCACCAAATTCGGCTACAAAGGCGGTATCATTATGGGTCTGGCCTTATATGCATTAGGCGCGTTGCTTATCATCCCGGCCAGTAATGAACAAAGCTTTAACTTATTCTTATTAGCCTTCTTTATCATTGCCTGCGGTCTCGGCAGTTTGGAAACAAATGCTAACCCGTACATTACCAAATTAGGTAGTGACGAAGATGCGGCCTTCCGTATTAACATGGCGCAAAGCTTCAACGGCGTAGGCCAGTTCTTGGGGCCAATCGTTGGTGGTGCTTTATTCTTATCCTTATCTCATGGTGATATTGATAAAAATATGGCCAATGTACAGATGGTATATGTAGGGATTGCTGTTGTAGTACTTGCTGTATTGGCTGTTTTCGTTATGACACGCATGCCGGAAGGCTCTGAAGTCAGCGATACTACCGGTGATGCTGTGGCTGATGAAGGCAGCGGTTCTTATGGCGACTTACTCAAATATCGTCACTTCAGCTTAGGTGTAATTGCTCAATTATTATACGTTGCAGCTCAAGTAGGGGCCGGTGCATTCTTCATTAACTACTCCGTAGAACACTGGCAAGGTTTGGCCGACCATGAAGCTGCTTATTTCTTCAGTATTGCGTTGGTGGCTTTCTTAGTAGGTCGTATCGTAACGACTCCTATTATGAAAAAGGTTAAAAGTAATGTAATCTTGGCTACCTATTCCTTAATCAATGCAGGGATTATGATTGTGTTACAGTTTGTACATAATTTACCGGCCGTTATCGTTCTCTGGTTATCCTTCTTCTTCATGTCTATCAGTTTCCCAACAATCTTCGCATTGTCTGTTGTGAAAATTCCTAATAACTTAGTTAAAAAAGCAGCCAGCTTGTTAATTATGAGTATCGTAGGCGGTGCGTTCATGCCGTTCTTCATGGGCAATGTAGCCGACCACTGGGGTACCGGTCCAAGCTTCTTACTATTATTGCCTTGCTTCTTATATGTAGCTTGGTATGGCTTGAAAGGTGTAGCTAAAGACTGATTATATGCTGACAAGGATTGCCGGCGATATGTCGGCAATCCTCTTATACGGCTGAAAATCAATAAGACATATATTAAAAGGTCTTATGTCAAAGGAGACAGTAATATGTTGGAAATTGTAGATTCCCATTTACATATATGGGATTTGGATGTATTGCATTTACCTTGGTTGAATTCCTGCAAAGGGGTTATTCAACAAAGCTTTTCTATGGATGATCTCGTTAAAGAATACGCTAAAGCCGGCGTAGACTTTAAAGGTGGGATCTATATTGAAGTGGACTGCGATGACGCCATTAAAGAAGATGAATTTATCTTCAAATTGAACAGTCCTAAGATTTTGGCAAAAATTATGCGGGCCCGTCATCTGTGCGGTCATGTGCGTTTGCCTGCCGGTATCGTAGGCGTGCGTGAGCCGCTTCATATCGACAGCTCACCGCGTGGACGTTGCTTGGAACGTAGTTTCATCGAAGGTCTCGAAGTATTGGCTGACAAAGGTCTGATTTTTGAAAGCTGTAACCGTGTTGATGAATTAATCGACATTTACCAGGCGGCCGCTCAGGTTCCCGACTTGAAATTAGTTATTAACCATTGCGGTAATGTGACGGAATTAACTCCGGAATATAAAGAGGCCATGACTAAATTGGCATCTTTGCCGAATGTATATTGTAAATTATCCGGTTATGCAACCGAAGATCCGGTATTTGTCAAAAACTTATTAGACTTTATTTCCGGTACATTTGATCATAGTCGTTTAATCTATGCATCTAACTTCCCGGTTGTGGAATTGTATTCAAACTTTACCGATCATTTAAATTCGGTACGTGAATACTTCCAAGATGATCTTGATATTTTTTCAAAAAATGCCAAAAAATTATATAAATTGAACAAGCCGCAAGTATTTGCCAGCGTTATTAAACTTCGCCCCGAAAAAGCGGAATATTATAAAGCTTTACATGCGGATCCGTTCGCCAGTGTTAATAAAATGATTCGTGAATGCGGTATTACGCACTATCAGATATTCAATCGTGACGACTTGTTGTTTTCAATCATGGTCTATGAAGGAGATGATTTCGAATACGATATGGGCAAGATGGCTAACGACCCTGAAACACAACGTTGGTGGCGTGAAACCGATCCTTGTCAAACACGTATAGATGGGGCTCAGAAACATGAATGGTGGGCCGACATGGAAATGGTATATGATTTAAACAAGAAATAGGAGGAATAAATTATGAAAGCGAAGTATATCAGCCCAATTTTAACATCCTTGAATGCAGACGAAACTGTTAACTATGAACATATGCACAAATTCTATGATCAATTGATCGAAGCCGGTATTAACGGTGTTTTGACCGGTGGCAGTGCCGGTGAATTCTATGCGTTCTCCTATGATGAAATCAAAGAACTTATCTTGGACGCTATTAAATACGGTAAAGGTCGTTGGGAAGTAATTGCCGGTACCGGTCGTATGGTAAAAGCCGAAACCATTAAACTTTCGAATGAAGTATTGGCAGCCGGTGCTGATGCGGTTATTATCGTTGGTCCATACTACAGTGCTTGTAATCAGGAAGATGCGTTTGCATACTATGATGAAATTCTGAGCGCTATTAATGGTCCGGTGTACTTATATAACTACGGCGATCGCACAGGTTTTGACGTTTCCGCCGAAACATTGCTTCGCCTTCGTGAAAAACATGATAACTTGGTAGGCGTTAAAGATACTCATCCTGTATTGCGTCATACTCAACGTTACATTCAGTTCTTAAAACCTAAATTCCCTGACTTCAAAATTTACACAGGCTATGATAACAACTGTATTCCATCCGTAATCTCCGGTGGTGACGGCTGTATCGGTGCTTTATCCAATATCGATCCTCAGATGTGTGCGAATGTAATTAAATCTTTGGACGCTGAAGATTTGAGCGCTTTGAAAGAATTGCAACGCAAAATCGATGCTTACTTCGCATTCTATGAAGTTCATGTACCATTCAATCCTGTTATGAAATGGGCTCTTAAAGAATTAGGCGGTCCTATGGAAGAAACTTGCCGTACACCTATTCAAGTTTTAACTGACGCCGAAAAAGAAAAATTAGCTCCGGTAGCTGATGCTTTATGGCGCAACAAAAAATAATTATTTTGTTATGTGACCTATTGTAAGGGTTTCATATAGGCGCTATGACGCATTGCTTGCAGCACGTTGTAGCGCCAAATAAAAAATGAATCCGGCAGGAATTGAATATAGAAATCTATAAACAAGGCATTTTTCGACCTGAAAACTCTAATTTCTATTGATTGGGAGGCAACACAAATGGTTAATCGTATGATTCTTAACGAAACATCTTATTTCGGATTCGGTGCCATTAACAACATTGTAGGCGAATTAAAAGCGAACAATTTGAAAAAAGCATTGGTTACAACCGATAAAGACTTGATGAAGTTTGGTGTAGCAACTAAAGTTACCGACTTATTGGATAAAGCCGGTGTAGCTTATGAAATTTTTGACGAATTAAAGCCAAACCCTACAATTGAAAACGTGCAAGACGGCGTAGCAGCTTGTAAAAAAGCAGAAGCTGATTGTATTATTGCTATCGGCGGCGGCAGTTCCATCGATACCAGTAAAGCGATTGCTATTATTATGACAAACCCTGAATTTAGCGATGTTCGCAGTCTTGAAGGCGTAGCCGATACTAAACATAAATGTTTACCTATTATTGCGGTAACTACTACATCCGGTACGGCTGCCGAAGTTACGATCAACTACGTAATTACAGATGTAGAAAAACGTCGTAAATTCGTATGTGTTGACCCTCATGATATTCCAATCATAGCCATCGTTGACCCTGATATGTCCATGGGCATGCCTAAAGGCTTATGTGCTTCTACCGGTATGGATGCTTTGGTTCATGCCGTTGAAGGTTTCATCACTAAAGGTGCTTGGGAAATGACCGATATGCTTCATTTGAAAGCTATCGAAATTATAGCTCGTTCCCTTCGTGATGCAGTAGCCGGCGACCCTAAAGGTCGCGAAGCTATGGCACTTGGCCAGTACATTGCCGGTATGGGCTTCTCTAACGTAGGCCTCGGTATCGTTCATTCCATGGCACATCCTTTGAGCGCGTTGTATGACATTCCGCATGGTAAAGCTTGTGCTATGATGCTTACAGCTGTATTGAAATTCAATGCACCTGCAACCGGTGAAAAATATCGCGATCTTGCTAAAGCTATGGGCGTTCAAAACGTTGATGGCATGAGCAAAGAAGAATACCAGAAAGCAGCTATCGATGCTATCCAGAAATTAGCTGATGATGTAGAAATTCCTAAGAGCTTGCTTGAAGCCGGTGTTAAAGAAGAAGACATTCCGTTCTTGGCTGAATCGGCTAAAAACGATGCTTGTACACCAGGCAACCCTCGCGATGTATCGCAAGCTGACATTGAAGAAATCTATCGCTCGATTTTATAAGCCTAGCATAGTTTCATAAGATTATATAATTTTTGCTCGGTAATTAGATAATCTAAATAAAAGACCGCAGTATCTGTGGCTATAGCCATGAATACTGCGGCCTTTTTGTTGTTTTGTCAGACACCTCAATTTGAATGGGTTAATTTTTGAAGTTGATTTTGCAATGATTTTAATTCGGTTAAGATATCATCCGGTTTAAAGTCAGTGTGAACAGGTTCTTTGGCAGTTGGTGTTGCGAGCGGACGAAATTGGTTAGTGACTATTCGATCAATACTTTGGTGCAATTCGGATAAGAGTGCATTTAACTCCTTAATTGATAGTGACTCAGCATTTTGGTCGTCTTGTAATTGTTCTATATAGTAGTTGATGAAGCCGATGAGAAAACGACTGGCTGATGATATAGACGGCGTACGGCTGCCGGCAATAATTATAACATCGCTATTTAAATACGGTTTGAATTGCTCTGATAATAAGACATTAGTATCGACAAATTGGTCAACCCCGATAATGTATTTAGCTTGTTGAAGCAGTTGACATACGGTTTCGAAGGGCATTGATTCATAAGCAATCGGAATGAAACGATCCGGTGATATGGAAAGTATCTCTGTACAATCTTCTTGTAATTGCTTAGTGTAAGGCAAAAGATTATTAAAAATGTATATATTTTCGTTTTCGGGAATTTTGGCGATTTCAAAGAAGAAAGGCGTTGTAGGTCGTAAATCAAAAACAAATAATTGATTAGCCGGAATTATTGAATTCAGTTTTTCTGATTGTGTACCGGCACAGACATACAAGGTGTTTGAAGAAACAGTATTTATAGAGTTTGATGTGGCAGTTTTTAGGGTAATGTCAGAACCTAAAATGGATTGACACATTATAGCAATTTCTTCGGCAATAAACGGACTGCTGCCGACGGCTGTAATAAGTGGGCTATTCATCTGTTGAACCTCCTTTCTGAAGTAGCTCGATGAAAGCATTCGCCGCTCTGGAATTATGACGATTAGTCTTGTAGGCTAAGGCCGGTTGACGATATAAAGGCGGATCCAACGGAATCGTGACTAAGTCTGTATTTGTATCGCATAAGCTTCCGGGAAGAATGGTAATTCCTAGATTAGACGCTACAAAACGTTTGATGCTTTCAATATGATTCAACTCAAAATTGATTTGAGGTAATGTGTTTGATTTTTCAAAAGTTTGAATAATTAGCTGTCGATAGAAGCAATCGGCAGCTAATAAGATTAGCGATTCATTAACTAAGTCTGTTAATTGAACTGAGTTATTGCGCCGAAGATGATGTTGTCTTGAACAAATAACGTATAATTCTTCTCGCGGTAATGGCAAGTAGGTTAAGGCATTATTGTTTTGTGCTGAAAAAAGAATAGCCACATCGATTGCGTCGATTAATAACTCTTGTTCAAGCAGATTGCTGTGAGATTCGGTAAACACTAACTTGATTTGAGGATATTGTGATGTAAATTCTTTTAACAGTGAGGTGGTGGCACTAACGCCGGCTAACGGAGTCAGTCCTATTTTTAAAGTGCCGCCGTTTAGAGATTTTAAAGCGTCTATTTCATTTAAGGTGTTGGAAATACCTTCCATTACCTTTTGAACATGGCGTAAAAAATCTGGCCTTCGCTGGTTAGTGTGATTTGTTTCTGCGTACGGTCAAAAAGTTGTATTTCAAGTTCTTCTTCCAAACTTCTAATGGCACTTGTTACAGCTGGTTGCGATACATAAAGTCGTTCAGCTGCTCTGGTGAAACTGTGAGTTTCATTGACCATAAGGAAGTATTCAAGTTGGCGAATTTCCAATGATACATCTCCTTTCTATTTAAATGTTTTTTCGTATTAACTTAGCTGTATTGTAGCATTTTTTACATGGTTACGGGATAAGAAATAGCTATGGTAGCATAAGTGAATTTTATTTTGCACCGTGGTTTTTAATAGTAAAAGACTCTTTAAGCTGTTGCCGTGTCTTAATTTACTTCGATTCATGGCTGTAAATGAGCTAGGATAAATGACACTTATTGTTGGATAATCCCTAACTATTTCACACTGACATATGGTGCATGGTACGCTATGAGCATCAAAAGATACGTTAAAAAAAGATGGTATTGCGTATTAGGGAATAAATAAAGATATTGTTTTATTCCAAAGGAGTAATTATTATGGGTTCGTCTGCAATTGATAGTATGATTCATGGAGCATTATTCAGCACTGATGAAATGCGTGAGATTTTCAGTGATCGTTCTTGGGTGCAAAAATGGCTCGATACAGAAGCTGCATTAGCGAAAGCTCAAGGTGAATTAGGAGTAATTCCTAAAGAAAAAGCGGATGTTATTAATGAATATGCAAAAGCCGATTTGCTTGATATTCCGTCTATCGGTGAATTCTATAAGAGTTCCATTACAATTGTACCTTTGTTAAAAGCCTTTAAAGCTGTTTTGCCTAATAATGCCGGTGAATTCGTTCATTGGGGTGCTACCAGTCAAGATATTGTGGATACAGGCTTAGTATTGTTGCAACGTGATGCATATGATGTAATTTTGCGTGATTTGAAGCTATGTCAAAAACATCTCTTAAAGATTGTGCGTGAACACAGAGATACTATTATGTGCGGTCGTACACATGTTATCCATGCTTTACCGATTACCTTAGGTTACAAAGTGGGTGTATGGGTTGATGAATTAGGTCGCAACATTGCACGCTTGGAAGAGATTAAATCTCGAGTTTTTGTCGGTGAAATGGCCGGGGCTGTTGGTACTTTGGCGTCACAACCCGAAAAAGGTTTAGAAGTACAGGCTCGTATGATGTAAATTTTGGGCTTAGAAGTACCGACTATTGCATGGCATGTAGCACGCGACAGTCAAGCTGAATTTGTCAGTGCATTAGCCTTGATTGCCGGCACATTAGGTCGCATCAATCATGAAATCTTATCCTTACAACGTACTGAAATTTTAGAGTTGGAAGAACCGTTCTTTATGGGTAAAGTTGGATCTTCGACTATGCCTCATAAACGTAATCCGCAAGTATTGGAAAATGTATTGGCTCTTTGCCGTAATGTTCGTAGCATTGCACCGTCTATCGTAGAAAGCATGGTTAGCGAAAATGAACGTGATTGGGGATGCTTCTTGTCTGAATGGGAAGCGATTCCACGTGCTTGTCATCTTATGGCGGCTGCTTTAGAAAAATCAAAAGATATCTTTGAACATATGATTATTTATCCTAAACATATGGAAAAGAACTTGTATTTATTGCGTGGTTTGATGATGAGTGAATGTATTATGATGCATTTGGCACTACGTTTGGGTCGTATGACGGCGCATGAAATCGTATATCGTACTTGTATGAAAGCGTATGAAGAAGAAGTTCAAATGTTTGATGCCTTAAAAGCTGAACCGGAAGTAGCCAAAGCCTTTACTGATGATGAAATCAAATATATGTTAGATCCTCATAACTATATTGGCTTGGCACCGCAATTTGTTGATCGTGTATTGGCTAAATATGACAAATAATATTTGCTGCATATGAGATGTTATCTTATACGTACGTATAGAAAGGAGGCAGTATGTCTTCTAAGCAAATTCGTAATCTTTTGATTACTATAGCAGTCGGCGTTGTTATATGGTTTTTACCCGTACCAAATGGTATAACAGACCAAGCATGGCACTTATTTGCCGTATTTGTGAGCACAATCTTGGGGTTCATTTTGGCACCGTTACCTATTGGTGCGGTTGCATTCTTGGGCGTAACAATAGCTGCGTTAACAGGTGTTATTACGACAAGTGTAGCTATTTCGGGATTCGGTAATAGCACTATCTGGCTCATTATTTGTGCTTTCCTTTTGGCTCGCGGGTTTATTAAATCTGGATTGGGGCGTCGTATAGCGTTCTTAATTATTAAAGCTATCGGTAAATCTTCGTTGTCCTTGGGATATGCGATTACATTAAGTGACTTTATCATTTCACCGGCCACGCCTTCCAGTACGGCTCGTGCCGGTGGGATTATTTATCCGATTATTCGTAGTTTGTCGTCTGCACTCGGTTCGGAACCGGGGCCTACCGCGCGGAAGTTTGGCGCTTATATCATGCAGATTGAGTATCAAGCGAATGCCATTACCTGTGCCATGTTTATGACGGCCATGGCCGGGAACCCGTTAATTGTGGAACTGGCAGAAAAGACGATTGGGGTTCAGATTACTTGGGGCAATTGGGCGTTAGCTGCCATTGTGCCCGGTCTGTTATCCTTGTTACTTATGCCATATCTGTTGTATAAATTGTTTCCCCCTGAAATAACAGATATGCCGCATGCTAAGACTATGGCTATTGAAGAGTTGGATCGGATGGGGCCTATGTCGCCGATGGAAATTAAAATTGCTGTTATCTTTGTAGGGGCTTTGGTTTTATGGGCTACCTCCGAATTGACACATTTAAATGCTACATTGGTTGCAATGATAGCCGTTGGCGTATTATTACTGCTCAGTGTGCTGACTTGGGATGATGTTTTGGCTGAAAAAGGTGCATGGAACACCATGTTCTGGATGGGGGCTTTGATTACTTTGGCCGGGGCTTTGGCTAAATCAGGCTTTGTTAAGGCTGTATCTACTATGGCCGGCGAAGCAATTTTATCGGCCGGATTGTCTTGGTTGGCTGCGTTTGCCTTGCTAGCCATCATTTATGTTTATTCTCACTACGCCTTTGCCAGTGTATCGGCACATATTGGTGCCATGTATGCAGCTTTCTTGGCAGTAGCCGTAGCAGTTGGGACACCGCCTTTGTTGGCGGCCTTGTCATTGGCCGGGTTATCCAATTTGATGATTCCGTTGACTCATTATGGCGGTGGGGCTGCACCTATCTTGTATGGTGCGGATTTTGTATCTCCAGGTAAGTGGTGGCAATTAGGCTTTATAATTACAACGGTCAATGTGATTATATGGCTTGGAATCGGTGCCATTTGGTGGAAAGTAATCGGTTTATGGTAAAACGCCAAGTAAATGAATGTTTATTGTATGATTAAGAAAAATAATTTAATACCATAAAATGAAAATGCCGCAATTGTTATTTGTATAAAAGTAGTGATTGCGGTACCTTTGCTTTGGCGATAGGTTATTAATAAAATTTATTTCTGAGTTTTTATTTTGTGATTTTACATAAATAGTTTAAACGAATATAATTAGCCTCTGTAGTACGTACGATTTCATGACAATGTTTTTTCAAGGAGATGCTATTAGCTATGGAGGCTCACAAAGAGAAGCTGTGGACACTGCCGTTTGTGCTGGACACAGTGATTAATTTATTGGTGTTTTTAATTTATTACTTATTGATCGTAATTATTGCGGTGGTGGCAAAAGATACGCTTCATGCCACATCCAGTCAGGCCGGTTTGGCTGTAGGTATTTATATTATCGGTACCGTTTTGGCTCGTATATTTGCGGGCCGTTTTGTAAGTACCTTAGGAAGTCGCAAAGTGCTTTATACCGGTTTGGGTATCTATTTAGTCTCAACGGCTTTGTACTTTTATATTCCAAACTTGATTGTGCTGGATACCATTCGTTTTATTAACGGCTTTGCCTATGGTATTACGTCGACGGCTACCAGTACGATTGTGGCCAGTGTAATTCCGAAAGCACATCGCGGTGAAGGCATTAATTATTACGGTTTGAGCACCAGTTTGGCAGCCGCCATCGGTCCTTTCTTGGGGATTTTTCTATTATCCCTTACCGGATTCCGTACAATCGTGGCCATCTGTGTAGGTCTCGTAATCCTTTGTGTGCTTGCAGCTGTAAGCATGAAATACGAAGAACCGCAGTTCAGTGAAGCTATTAAAAAAGAAGAATCGGGACGACGCATTTCCGATTATTTGGAACCGCGCGTCAACTCCATCACTTTGATTTCTGTTTTGGTAGGCTTTGCTTATTCGGGTATTTTAGGCTTTATGGCATCCTATACCCGTGATATTAATATGGTGCAGGCCGGGACCTGGTTCTTTGTTGTCTATGCGGTAGTTATCACCTTGACACGCCCTTCACTGGGGTTAATCTTTGACCGCAAGGGTGAAAACTATGTTTTATATCCATGCTTTATTTCATTGGCCATCGGTATTTTGTTGTTGGCCTTTGCCGATGCTTCGTGGATGATTTTATTATCCGCTGTTTTTGTTGGTTTAGGTTACGGCACGTACATGTCCAACGGACAAGCCGTAGTAGTAAAAATGGTACCGTTCCATCGTATCGGGATTGCCACATCCACCTATTTTATTGCCCTTGATATCGGCCTCGGTTTCGGACCGTATGTATTGGGTGGTGTTAAAGAAATCGTAGGTTTCACCAATATGTTCCTGTTGACCGTCATAGTGGCGTTGGTTGCCTTCGTATGCTATCACTTCTTATACGGTCGCTTGTTGGGGACCCCAAACGATCCGGCTTTGAAAGCACAAAAAGAAGAAATGGAAATTCGCAATCAGGATGGCAGTTTTACTTTGGAAACGGGTAAAATCTCATTAAATTAATAGGTTTTAAAGCACATGAAATCGGCTTGTTTTTATTTTTCGTATGATATACACTAGAAATGAAAAGAGATGTTGTTGTATTTCTGGCGTGAACAAATTAAACCTTTCAGTCGTTGTTGAATTTGATTGAAATTAAAGTAATTTGAATTTACGCTGATGTGTATGTTTTATGATGGATTGAGGAGATTGGAAATGTCCGTTAAGCAAGCTGAGTTAATGATGCTGTTTGTTACGTTTTCATGGAGTTCATCCTATTTATTGATGAAAATCGCACTGACCGGTGTAGATCCGTTTACGCTCATGTTGTTGCGGTTCAGTATAGCTTTTTTGTGTGTGTTACCGCTGCTTTTGCGCACACTGAAATTTTGTACCAAACGAACGGTAGTAAAAAGTTTGGTGTTGGGCTTTTTGGTGTACAGTTCCTTGTTCGGTACGATTATGGGGTTAAAGCATACCACTGCATCAACGGCTGCATTTTTAGGAACAACGGCCGTTGTGTTGGTACCGATTTTGGAAGCCATTTGGACACGTAAGATGCCACCGATGCTGACGATATTAAGTATTGCGTTGGCCTTTGTTGGCTTGGTGCTCTTTACCGTTAAAGACGGGTTATCTTTAGATATCGGGGCCCTATACTGTTTGTGGGGGGCTTTCGGTTATGCCGTTTATATTCTGGTGGTAGGTCGTATGGCTAATGAAGATGATATGTTCCCGGCCAGTTTATTGCAATTCGGAGCCATCGCCATATTTAGTGCCATCAGTGCTTATGTTTTTGAAACGCCGCATTTGCCGCAAACCGGTTTGCAGTGGGGTGCCGTTTTGGGCCTTGCCGTAGTGTGCAGTGCTTTTTGTTTTGTTATGCAAAGTATTGTGCAGCGTTATCTGTCACCGTCGCGTACGGGCTTAATTTTCTCTATGGAACCTGTATTCGCTGCCATCTTGGCGTACTTCATCCTTGATGAAGTCATGGACGGCCAAGGTTTAATAGGGGCGTTGCTCATCATGATTGCCAATGTTTTGAAAAATATCGTGTATCGGATTCGGTATATGAATGCTCAACGAAAGCGTAAAATTTGGAATCGAAAGCGAGTGGCGTAGACCGGAGAATAAAGAATATAATAGATGAAAAAAGCACAGATCTTCGAGATGAAGGTCTGTGCTTTTTATTATTTAAAATAGATTTGTAGGTCCGTTAAAATATTCATTATAGGACTTATAAAAAACATACATACCAGACATATAAGCCGGTGACGTAGGTTTGGCTGATATTATATCAATCGAATCGAGAGGGTTTGCAGCAGTATAAGGCAGTACTTTTGAACCATCAAAATTGTAAATTGCGACTCCGAGAGGGCGCCATTTTACGCCGGAATCGTTATACCATGCATCTGATCCTTTTGCAATGTTACCGTGATAAATTTCGTGTAGACGTTTGAGACTTCGTTCAGAGTTTAAATAATAGGTGTTTTCATATAATGTGATTGTATTATTGTTGTAATAAACAGCGTATGCCTTAGCGTTAATTATATAGTAGGGAGGACTAGTGCGAACGATTTTAACAGAAGTGTTATCAATGTATTCATCAGATATATCTCCTGTAAATACATGCTGATAACGGCTCGGATTATTTCGTAATTCATCCAACGATATGGCTGATGCCATTGAAAATAGAGAAATGAAAAGTACAGCGATCATAAAAATCCGTTTCATGGTGATACCCTTCCCCTTTTTTTCGTGTAAAATACGAATGCTAAAAAGTTTTTGCCGAAGATATATTATCTTTATTTTACCATATAGTATGGGGATTTTATCAACTATATTTGCATAAATAATAAGATTAGAAAAAGTAGCCAAGGGGGCAAGAGCGGCAAAAAGGGCAACATAAAAAGGGGCAGAAAAATGAAAAAAAGCCCCCATTTTTTTTGAATGAAATGAAAAAAGAAGAAATATTCAAGCCTAAATAAAAATAACAACAAACGCAGTATGTATACGGCTTCTTGTCAGTTTTGAAATAGCTTTAAATATTTCTCCTTGATTTATAAAGTTGGTGGAGCGGCCGATGGGAATCGAACCCACCTCTACGGCTTGGGAAGCCGTCGTTCTACCGATGAACTACGGCCGCAAATGTCTTTTTATATTTTATCAACTTTGCTTATGTTTGTAAATACTTTGTATAGTCGGATTTAGTTGGTAAAATTAAGCAATTGGGCACGAAAGTTACGCTACATAAAGCAAAACGAATAATCTTTTTACAAGGACAACATTATGTTCGGTAGCTTTGTTATGATTATGGCAACAAAAGGATACTGTATCGATAATACGGGGATAAAGTAAGGAGGCGTTCGATATGGATTTATTACGGTGTTTCTTCTATGTTGATGATTTTAAAAAAGTGCCAAGTAAAAAGATGGTTATTAATAGCGCCTTGGGCATACTGTTTTTATTTATGCTGATGTTTAATGTGATGGGAATCCCTATAGGCACTGCAATCTGGTTTAATTCCGAAAAGCTGTTAAACCTTGAAAGTTTGATAATTTGCACCATAGGCGGCTGGGCGATAGTCACGGCTTGGTTTACTGTCGGAAATGAGGAAAGTTCCGAGAAGTCTAAATTGATCGCATATAGTTTGTTAAGTATAGTCGGTATGTATATGTTGGCGCCGATTTTATTCCTTGCCTTTACCTATAAGTTTATTATGGGTAGTGCGACGGTTTTGTGGTTTGCCCTGCTGGTCGGTTTGAGTAGTGTTGTGAAAAAATACGGTGCTGTGATTGCAAAACTTCGTTGGCTCTTTTTAGGGTTAATCGTGATATGTTATAGCAGCATGTTTCTATTCGATATGTACGGTGAACGATACAGCTTTGAAACTATTTGGGCGGTCAATGCAGGTTTGTATTTGTTGGAACTTATTATCGTGAGTTATTTCATTGTGTGGGAGCTCGTTAATTTCAGACTGCATCTGGAGTCCGGTTATGACAAAGATATTTTAATCCGCGGAAGCGAATCAGCCGATGAAAGCAACAATGGCTTGGACGAATTGGCATATACTTTAAAAACCATGTTTGTCCTTCAAATCAGTTTTATGATGCTTATTATGTTTTGCTTGCGTATCGGTGGGCTTATAAAGACAATATTTAATGTTAATATTTAAAAACCAGGAAAATAATAAATCTAAAAATAGCGTAGGCAAGCTACGCTATTTTTTGTTAATTATATAATATAACTGAATACTTATTTTTTTACAGTTATTCAATTTTTTTGCCACGCACATCGAAAGAATATGATATAGTTATAGTGTGAGAAGTATTCTGTTATGGAGGTGGCAAAACATGTCATTATTAGATGAAGTTTTAAAAGCTAATGAAGCCTATGTGGCTGATATTATTAAAGAATACGGTGAAGCGGGGATGCCGTCCCCGAAGACACCGCAGCGTCATATTGCGATTTTGACCTGTATGGATACGCGTTTGGTGGATTTATTGGAACGAACTATGGGAATCAATCGCGGTGATGCGAATGTGATTCGTGTAGCCGGTAACTGTATTACCGATGTGTTCAGCGATGTTATCCGCAGTCTGGTTGTAAGTATTTATGAATTGGGAGCCAAGGAAATTTTCATTGTCGGTCATGAAGATTGCGGCATGGAAAAGACTTGTCCTGAAGAATTGTCCAAACGCATGATTGATCGCGGTATTTCGCCGGAAGCAATTACTATGATTCGTTGTGAAATGGATCGTTGGGCCAATAATTTCTGCCATTCCGAACAAAACGTAATTAAAGCAGTCGCTCAGCTTCGTCAAAATCCGTTGATTCCTAATGATGTTAAGATTCATGGCCTTATGCTGAACCCTTACACTAGTAAGTTGACCTTGCTTGTGGACGGTAATAAACCGAATACTGAACTTGATTCCATGGCTGTTTGTACTTGCTACTAATTTGTAATGCTGTCAGGTTTGTCAATTACGGATTGTGTAATTAACGTATTTAGCCAACGGCTATAATTACTGACTTATTATAATTAACTCATTTGGCAACTTGTTCATTGCGTAATAATCGGGTATAGGTTTTGACAGTGAAGTCGGGAGGGTTTAATTTGCCTGTCAACAGAAGTAATCAAATATTAATCATTGTTATGATTGCGTCATTTTTGACACCGTTTTGCGGTAGTTCACTGAATATGTCGCTACCGGATATAGGCCGGGAATTTCATGCCGGTACGTCTGAACTTAGCTGGGTCATCGAAATATTTTTATTGACCTGTGCTATTTTTACGGTACCTATGGGACAACTGGGTAACCGAATCGGCAAAAAGAAGGTCTTTTTAATCGGGACCATATTATTTACGTTGACCTCATTGGTCATCCATTTTGCCCCGACTATTCATTGGCTCATGGTTCTGCGTGGTTTGCAGGGCGTTGCGGCAGCTATGCTCTTTTCAACGGGGACGGCCATTATTGCCTTGGTATTTCCGCCGGAACGACGCGGTTGGGCCATGGGCATGAACGTCGCTGTAGTCTATATCGGGTTGGCCGTGGGACCGGTTATCGGCGGATTTTTAAATTATCGTTTCGGTTGGCAAAGTATATTCTACTTTATAGCTTTCTTGGGCATGATTGCGGTGATCATGACGATTCTTTTTATGAAAGAAGAGTGGATCAATAAAGATCAGGGGTATATGAACCCGGTAAGCATAATATTGTACGCTGCCGCTTTGGTTATGGGGTTGTACGGTTTATCGGAGATTGTGAAAACGCCGACCGCCAAATATATTTTCGGAGCCGGTATTTTGACAACTCTCATATATATTTGGCATGAGGCCCATGTGGCTAAACCATTGTTACCGGTGCGTATTTTCCTTGAAAATAAGACGTTTGCGTTCTCTAATTTGGCCTCTATGTTGAATTACAGTGCTACATTTGCCGTGGGCTTTTTGTTGTCTTTATATTTGCAAATGATTATGGGCTATAATTCGGAAATGGCAGGCTGGTTTTTATTGGTTCAATCCATTGTTATGGCACTTTTATCGCCGGTTATGGGGGCTTTGTCGGACCGTTACGGATCGGCTGTGTTAGCCTCGACCGGTATGGGAATTATTGCCATAGGTCTTCTCGTGATTTGGGAGGCTATGAACCTGACGTCTGTGGCGATTATTATCGGCGGCTTAATTATTGTGGGCGTTGGTTTTGCCATGTTCTCGGCACCGAATAACAATGCGATTATGGGCTCGGTACCGCCGGCTTATTTCGGTATGGCCAGTTCCGTTATCAGTACGGTTCGTTTGCTCGGCCAAGTACTGAGTATGTCTATTGTAGCATCTATTTTGGCACGTAATACTGGGGCGGCCGGAGCCGCTATTGCCAATGTGGACAAGGCCGTTTTATTGGATAATATCCAATACAGTTTGATTGTATTTATGGCTTTTTGTGTTATCGGCATTATTCCGTCGATGATTCGCAATCGGTAATTAAGATCGCGCGTCGGTAGCAGTTAACTGCCTAAATTAGTAAAAAAATAAGTATATCTGTCTGAAGTATCAGCTGCCAGGCAGTGAATGCCGGATAGAATTGCAGATAGAATAACAGGTAGAATTATAGTTAAGGAGTATATAGTATGACGTGGAAAGTAGAGATTTATTCCGAATTGCCGGATGAGGCCAAAGCGATTCGCCAAGCTGTATTTGTGGAAGAACAGGGGTTTCAGGAAGAGTTTGACGAGTTGGATAACACGGAAGCGGCTCATTTGGTCGGTTTTGTGGAAGGTGAACCGGTTTGTACCTGTCGTTTTTTCCGTGCTAAAGATGAGGCATCTACATTTATTATCGGCCGTGTGGCGGTTATGAAAGACCGTCGCGGACAACAGTTGGGTGCTAAAATTTTATTGGCGGCGGAAGATTTTATCCGCGTCATGGGTGGCGTTAAAACTAAATTGGCGGCTCAAGTGCAGGCCAAAGGCTTTTATGAAAATCTCGGCTACACGGCGGAGGGTAAAGTATTCGACGAAGAGGGTTGCCCTCATGTGTGGATGAGTAAATAAAATATATATAAATAAAACAAAGCCGTTTAGCGATTATCGCTAAACGGCATTTTTGTTTTGCCAGCAGTTATCTTTTTTTATTTGGTACGTATACTTGTAAAAAGCCCGGCATTACTTCCAGATCAACCGGCATAAGCGGACCTTTGTTGCCGTCCATGTTGGTAGGCAATTCGATATCATCGAGTAAGGTAATTTTTGCTTTACGCACTTTTAAAATCGTTACATATTTTGATGTATAAATCGAACCGCGTAAGATGAGCGGTAAGATGCGCAGAATATCCATGATGAAATATTCTTTGAAGATGATGATGCGCATGTAGCCGTCATCAACTGAAGCTTGGGGCATGAATTTTTCAAAACTGGATACTACATTGGTGAGCAAAGCGATGACCAACGGTGAACGAATGGTAAAATCATGCTCATCCGTTTTAATATGAAAACTGTAATCTTTGGTGGTAAAAAGAGCTTGGCCGCCTTTTACGAAATAGGCCAAAGGACCTAAGAGCTGCTTCTCTTTAGGCGTTACTTCCTCCACCACTTTAGGAATGACGCCGGCCGCAATATTATTACAAAAATATTGATCGTTACAACGACCAATATCCACGTGACGAATTTTGCTGTGTTTTAGGGCTCTTATGGCAGCCAACGGCTCCAGCGGAATGCCGAGGGCTCGCGACATATCGTTAACTGTGCCGACTGGTACAAATCCGAATTTGGCAGTACCGCCGCCTTGGGCAATACCGTTTACCGTTTCGTTGATGGTGCCGTCGCCACCCATGCAGAATACGGAGTCGTAGCCGTTTACGGTAGCATATTTGGCAAAGCGCGTGGCATCACCGGCTTTGGTGGTAAATTTAATTTCCATATGATCAAAGAGGGTGCTCAACTGCCATTGCAGTTCCATAGCATACTGTATGGCACGGCCTCCACCTGAGACAGGATTTATAATAACTAAACAGCGACTCATGTATGTTCTCCCATTTGTATTTTAGTTGACGCTTAGCAGATATTGCCTTTATAATTAGATTAAAATAGTCTGTAGAAATCAGCATACTGCCTTGTTATATCTATTATAAGGTATTTATACTATATAGTATACTAGAGATTGACTGTCACTACAAAGCGTAGGCTGAAAGCTATTCGTGAAAGTAGAGGATTTACTATGGGTAAGCAAGAAGAATATCATCTTAATTCGATTGATTCTATTGGTCGTTTGCCGTTGAGCGAACAAGTTTATGTTACGTTAAAACAAGCCATTTTAACAGGGGCGTTAAAACCGCAGGTAAAGCTTAATGAAGTGAAAATTGCGGAACAGCTTAATGTGAGTGCCACCCCGGTTCGTGAAGCGTTTCGTAAATTGGCCAAAGATAATTTGGTAGTCATTAAACCTTGGAAAGGTGTTACCGTTAAAGGGTACACCCCGGAAGAAATTATCGGCATGTACCAGTGCCGTGAAGTGATGGAAGGCTTAGGAGCCCGATTATGTGCGGAACTTTGCACGGCAGAACAGCTTGAAGAATTACAGGCGCTCTGTGATGCAGGCTCGGCTACGACTGATGCGGAAGAACGCGTGCAGATTAACAGTCGTTTCCATACTTTGATCTCGTTCTTCTCGAATAACGAGCGCGTTATGGATTATTTGGGCGAATTCCGTGAAATGGTAAATCGTGATATGTATATCAGCACTATGGACCAAGCCCGTACCGATTCTTGTAATCGGGAGCACGCCGAAATTATGGCGGCTATTCGTAATCACGACGGCGAGGCGGCTGAACAAGCTATGCGCAAACATATTCGCAATGCTTTCGTATTTAAAAAAGCACATGCCGATTTACGCGCTAAGAAATTTGGCGTATAGACTTTTGATGTCGGAGTTGAGACTTTGATAAAGGGCGTATTGCAAGGTAAAGTTTGCACCGGATAGACAAATTTAAAAAATTTGCATGAAAAAAGTGCAAATTTTGCATAACAACTGTTTACTTTTTTCTTGCAGTTTGCTATAATCATTTCAGGATGTGACCACAGAGTTATATCTCGGGGCACCCCCCAAAGCCCCTTAACATTTGAATGTGATTCAAATGTTCTCTCTCTCTTTTTTCTCAAGCACAAAAGCCTCGGCATATGCCGAGGCTTTTGTGCGTTTAAGAGAAATTAGGATTAAACACTTAATTAAATAGATAAAAGTTTGTTGTGTGTGGACAGTTTGTTTGGGAAAATTAGAAGTGGCGGAATTTCAGACTGCAATATTGATAAAGGTCAGTTAGTAATTTGATCTTAGATACCATATACATTACTTTCTAATGACACACAATTAAATATAAATAGTTGAAAAAATCAATTGTCACAGAATGAATATAAGGAGGTTCTATGAAAAAAGTACCGGTCGCAGAGGCTGTAGGGCAGGTTTTATGTCATGATATAGCGCGCATTGTAATCGGCGAAGTAAAAGATACGCCGTTTCGTCGCGGTCATGTTATTCGTGAAGAAGATATTCCGGCCTTTTTAGAATTGGGTAAGGAATATGTATTCGTGCAGGAACCGGACGATGAAGCAGCTTTGGCTGACAAATTGCATGAAGAAGATGTAGCTCTCGGTTTATATGCTTTATGCGACAATGACAGTATTTATGCCTCCGATGTGCGAGAAGGTAAAATTGAGGCTTTTGCCGCTTGGGACGGCATGCTCAAAATCGATGTACCGCGTTTGCAGGCTATTAACAGCATCGGGGAACTGACGATTGTGACAAAATGGTCGCACACGGCCGTTAAAAAAGGCGATAAATTAGCCGGTATGCGCTGTATTCCTTTATGGTTGCCTAAGGTGCAACTGGAACAGGCCAAAGCGATTTGGCAAAATCAGCCGCTTCTTTCGGTTAAACCGTTTGTGAGAAAGCGCATCGGTCTTGTTACGACCGGTTCTGAAGTAGCCCGAGGCCGTATTCAAGATGCTTTCCGGCCGATTATTGAAGAACGGACGGCACCGTTTGGCATGAAAATTGTGGCTCATGAAATCGTTATCGATGATACGGATAAAATTATGACGGCTATTAAAGCAGTGAAAGAAGCCGGCGCCGATATTATTTTCTGTACCGGCGGCATGAGTGTAGATCCCGATGATTTAACGCCGGGGGCTATTGCCAAGAGTGCCGCTCAAGTAGTAACATACGGGTTGCCGGTATTACCCGGTTCCATGGTGTGCATTGCTTATATGGGCGACGGGACACCGCTTGTGGGCTTGCCGGGCGGCGTTTTATTCAGTAAACCGACCGCATTTGATGTGTTCTTGCCACGCCTTGCAGCGGATGATCCGATTACTAAAGCAGACTGCATTGCTTTAGGCCATGGCGGCTTACAATAGTTTGACAGCCACCGGTAGGTGGCGTACAATGAAGGGTGAATTATTTTATAGTAATGAGAGGTGAAATGAGTATATGTTTACCACATCATTGCAGGTACGATTTTATGAAACTGATATGATGGAAGTAGCTCACCATACCAATCACTTGCGATGGTTTGAGTTAGGCCGGGTTGAGTTTTTCAGAGCCTGTGGCATTACCCTGTGGGATATGATGAATGACGGGATTGTGTTCCCGATTACGAAAGTGGCCTGCGAATATAAAGAGCCGGCACGTTTTGATGATGTGTTGACCGTTGAAGTAACGCCGACCAAAGTAACAAGAGCTCAATGTGTTTTTACGTATCGAATCGTACGTGAAGCGGATGGTGCGTTGATTGCAACCGGTGAGACACAGAATGTGTTTACTGATAAGGCAACGGGGAAGGTAATTCGTTTGAGCGATACCTATTATGAGCCTATCAGTCGCACCATAAAGGAGAGAAAGAGTCATGAGTAAAGTAGCCGGTTCGGAGGTCGCCAAGCGGCCTATCGGAGTATTCGACTCCGGTATCGGGGGATTAACCGTATTAGCCGTGTTGCGCCGGATGTTTCCCCATGAAGATTTTATTTACGTTGGCGATAACGCTAATAATCCGGTAGGCAATCGGCCTAAGCATGAAATCAGTCAGATTGCTATGAATATCGGTCATTTTTTAGCTGAGGTACCTGTCAAAATGGCAGTTGTTGCATGCAATACATTTTCCGTGGTAGCCTTGGATGAATTGCAGGCTACCTTTGATTACCCTGTTGTAGGGGTTGCGAAGGGCGTGCGGACCGCTATTGATACGAGTCAGACTCAGTCGATTGCAGTTATGGCTACGAAGGCTACGATTGAAAGTCACAAACATAAGGAAGAAGCGTTAGAGCTTGATCCTCAGATTTCCATGTGGGAACAGGCTTGTCCTGATTTGGCTCATTTAATTGAACAAGGGCATTTGGATGATCATGTGATTCATGCATCGGTACAGGAGTATTTGGACCCGATTATAGCTCATGGAGCCGATACGATTGTGTTGGGTTGTACTCACTTCCCGTTTTTAACGGACTTGATGCAGCACATGACAGGCGGCGAGAAGACGTTCATCGATCCGTCGTATGAAACGGCCCAAGAAGTCAAAGATGTATTGGAGTCTCATAACTTGATGAACCCGCAGACAACTAAGGGTACATTGGATCTTTGCTTTACTAAAGATAAAGAACTGGCTGAACGAATGACGTCTTTATTGATTCCGCCGGAAGAATTCAACCTTCGATTAATTAAACTATAAGGGAGCAGTATATGGATATGTATTTTTACACATTAGTCAACATAGTAGTAACGATTGTGTTCATCGTTGCCGTCTTGTTTGTTGCATTTCGCATTTTTGCCTGGAAACAGGGCAATGAACAAATTGTCATGTTGCCAAAACGTCGTACGCCGTTTGAAGTAGAAGATATCAGTTTTAATCAGGTAACCTTGGTATCGGATATCCCGTTTGTCAATAAAGGTCGTCAAAACGGTACGATTATGGATTTATATCCGCGTCATTTGTTGCCGCAGGAACAGTTCGATGCCGTATCGATTACATCTTGGACAACCGATGCCAATGATGAACGTCACGACGGCTATTGGAAATCGGTTATTATCGAACCGCGTCAAGGCGGTACTGTTCGTTTGCGCCTGATTTTGACGGCTAAAAGCGGCAATATTCGTAAAGACCTTGTAGGTTTCCCCGACATGAATATTGACATTGTGTACCAGGTTGTGGGACGCAGTGACTGGCATATTTCTAAAAATCGTTTAATTTTGACAGCTGAAGAATTACAGCATGCTATGCGGCAGTAGGAGGTAGGTAACCATGGCAAATTTAGAATTAGTACCGGTTCATACTCGTATACTGACCCATCGAGATGATATTGTAGAAGCTATTATGCATTATGCCGGCCAAGATATCGGTCCGGAAGATATTGTGTGTGTCGCTGAATCTGTAGTAGCAATCACACAGGGCCGCATTACCCGTCCGGAAGAACTTCATCCGACCTGGCAGGCTCGTTTACTATGCCGTTTTGTGCCGGCTGAAGGCTCTATGAGTTCGGTATACGGCATGCAATCCGCTATGGAACTTGACGGCAAATGGAAAGTATTCGGAGCTTTTATTTTGGGGGCCATCGCCAAAGTATTCCGTAAAGACGGTGTATTTTATCAAATTTCGCGTGCTGCCGCGTTAACCGATGATGTAACGGGGACAATGCCGCCGTTTGATAAACATATCGTTTACGGTCCGAAGGATGCGGATAAAGTGGCAGAACGTATTGTACAGCGTACAGGCAGTTACGGTGCGGTTGTAGCCGATGTTAATGACTTGAAACGCGCTGCCGTGCTTGGCCATAGTCGCGGCATGGATCCGAAACGCATTGCACGTATTTTGATTGACAATCCGTTTGGTAATGATGATCAAATGACGCCAATCGTTATTATTAAAAATTTCGCCTCCATTTCGGAGCGACAATAAATAGGAGGCCTTAGGGCCTCTTTTTGTTTGTAATAATCGTTTAATCGGTAGGATACTTTAAAATAAATATAAGTTAAACATGGTTAAAAGGAGTTTAATTGAGTAATAAACAGTGAGCGAAAGGAGTTGTTCCTATGTTAGTGGGCCTTGATGTGGGCGGCACGTTCACGGATGCGGTAGTCGTAGCCGATGGTCGAATTTTAAAAAGTCATAAATGCAGAACGACCAAACCGAATTTGATGGAGGGGATTGAAGCGGCTTTGGCCGGCGTAGCTGCGGCCATTAATCCGTCAGAAGTGACACGCGTGACGTTGTCGACGACAATTGTGACGAATGCACTGGTAATGAATCAGGTGGATCCGGTCGATTTATATGTCGTGCCGGGGCCGGGCATGGATATTCGGCCTATGTTGCCGGCAGAACCGGTTGTACTTAGCGGTTATACGGACCATCGTGGCTCCTTGGCGGCTCCTTTAAAGCAGAGTAAATTGGACGCTATTCCCGGTGAAAAACGTCATGCAAGGGCGGCCGTTTCGGCTAAGTTCAGTGTTCGTAACCCCGGTTTGGAACAAGCGTTGAAAGAAGAATTATTGGCAGACGGTTATGAAACGGTATCGGCCGGGGCGGAATTGAGCGGTTCGCTAAATTTTCCGCGTCGTACGGTGAGTGCCTATTTTAACAGTGCTGTACAGGGAACGTTTGAGTCCTTTAGTGAGGCCGTAAAAGCAGCTCTGGCCCGCTACGGTTTGACGGCACCTGTTTACATATTAAAAGCTGATGGCGGTTCATTACCGTTAGAACGTATGAAAGCAAGTCCTGTTGAAACAGCTTTTACGGGGCCGGCAGCCAGTGTGTTGGGGATGGCGGCCTTGCGGTCTATGCCGGAAACCATGACGGTAGCTCTTGATATGGGCGGTACAACGACGGATATTTCGCTCTGGCAACATGGTGTGCCTATGATGGCACGCGGCGGTGCGATGATTCGGGAATATCCGAGTGCGGTTCGTTCTTTTGCGGTAAGTTCGGTCGGTATCGGCGGCGAATCAGCCGTTGCTTTTGATGAAAACGGTCAATTACAGGTCGGCCCTGATCGACTCGGACAGTCGCTTGTATTGGGCGGCACCATACCGACGTTAGGTGACGCATTAATCGTGTTAGGCAAAGCTGATTACGGTGACACTGAAAAAGCTTGGCAGGGTCTGGCTGAATTGTTGCAAAAGGCACCGGCACAATATGTTAAGTGTGCTCATAAAAAAGCCGGGGACGATGATGAACGTAATGCCGTTAAATTTTTGGCGGAGGATATTGTAGCGCAAGCAGTCAATGTTATAACCGAAGGTATTGCCGCTTCGGTACAACGAGAAAACAAACTGCCTATTTATGTGGTGCGTGATATTGTAGAACCGAAATTATTTACACCGGAAGAGCTGGTAGCTGTGGGCGGTACGGCAGTAGCGTTGGCCCCGTTTGTGAGTGAACGCTTAGGATTGCCGGTTCAAATCCCGCAAAATGCACCGGTAGCTAATGCTGTAGGTGCGGCGGTAGCTCGTGAAACCCTGATGATTACCGTTCATGTGGATACGGCCAAACGACTGTTGGTAGTGCCGGAATTGGGCATTCATCAAAAACAGGCTGCGGTGCAGACGGCGGCTCAAACCGAAGCACTGGCTTTAGAATTTTTACAAAAAGCGGCCGAAGATTTAGGACTTACCAATGCACCGTCAGGTCACATTATATCGGTGGAAGATGTGCCGATTATTGAAGGTTGGCAGTCAATGCATCGCTTAATTACCGTAAAAGCACAATTGGAACCGGGGGTGAGTGAATATGTACGATAAGAATACTTTAGGCCTCGTATTTTTCCCGGCCTTTGACTGGAAGATTTCGCCGACTCATCCGGAACGGCAGGAACGCTTGTTATATACGCGTGACCAACTCTTGGAAGAAGGTCTTTTGGAACATCCGGCTATTCGTGAATATAATCCGCTACTCGCTTCGTGGCAGGATATAGAACGTGTTCATGTAGGCGCTCCGTCGCTTAAAAAATGGGTGACCGAAGCTCATCGCGTATCGGTTGGCGGGGCTATTGCTGCCGCTGAAGCGGTTATGCGCGGTGAAGTAACTCGCGCCTTTTCATTGGTTCGGCCACCGGGACATCACGCCATGAAAATGGTGCACGGTATCCGCGGCTTTTGTACGGTTAATGTGGAAGCTATCATGATAGCTTATTTGCGTCGCCATTACGGCGTGCGTCGCATCGCTATCGTAGATACGGATGTGCATCACGGTGACGGGACACAAGATATTTTTTACCATGATCCGGATACCTTGTTTATTTCATTTCATCAAGACGGTCGTACTCTATATCCGGGGACCGGTTTCATGTATGAATACGGCGGGCCTCAGGCTGTGGGCGCTACGGTGAATATTCCATTGCCACCGGGCACGGGCGATGAAGGCATGCTCAAAGTATTACAGAACTTGGTAATGCCTATGTTTAATGATTTTAAACCGGATATTATCATTAATTCGGCCGGCCAAGATAATCACTTCAGCGATCCGTTGGCGAATATGATGGTTACGGCCAAAGGCTATGCCCGTCTTACAGATCTCCTGAAAGCAGATATTGCCGTTTTGGAAGGTGGTTACTCTGTGCAAGAAGCCTTGCCATATGTAAATACGGGGATTGTGCTTTCTATGGCGGGCCTAGATTACAGTCAAGTCGTAGAACCGGCGTTTGATGCCGACACGAATCGCCAGCGCCCTGATGTGACACGTCGTATTGATGATATTATAAGAAAATGGGCCGACCAGTGGCATCGCCGTCATGAAATGCAAGTTGATGCCTTATTGGGGCTCGGGGATTTTTGGCAAGATAGACGTCAGATTTATTATGATGAAACGGGTATTTCCGAATATCGGGATGAAAAGATTCGTCTCTATCCGGACAAGGTCGGTTATATGAGCATTGATTCCAGGAGCGACGGCGGACCATTCGGTTCACAGCATGTGTATGCCACTTTTATTCCTTGGCAGGCCGATGAAGAGTGTCGCAAGGACGCTTATGATGCCACACTGGCGGCTAAAAAATCGGGGAATGCGGATCGCTATGTAGTAGTTGATCCGATGAAGGATGTGCAGGAAGACATATAAAATAAAGTAGGTTTCTTGATCGAGTTGAAGGATTAAATGTAAGGATGATGTAAGTGCTGATTTTGACAAAGGTAAAACGTGAATTCTTATGCCGTATCCTATGAGAAGAGAGCTTTAACATATGATATAATAAGAATTGAATACGAAATAGGAGTGACAAACATGAGAATTGACGGAAGAAATCCAAAGGCTGTACGGCCTATTAAAATTACACGCCATTTTACGGCATATGCAGAAGGTTCGGTTTTAATTGAATTCGGTAATACGAAAGTACTTTGTAATGCCACAATTGAAGAAAAAGTACCTCGTTTTATGAAAGGCGAAGGCCGCGGTTGGGTAACGGCGGAATATTCGTTATTGCCTCGTGCCACACAGACTCGTAACAGTCGTGAAGCGGCGAAGGGCAAACAGACGGGGCGTACCGTAGAAATTCAGCGCCTTATCGGTCGTGCATTACGTGCTGTGGTTGATCTTGAAGCACTCGGTGAAAAAACCATCACCCTTGACTGTGATGTATTGCAGGCTGACGGCGGTACCCGTACGGCGGCAATCACCGGCGCTTTTGTAGCTATGGTTGACGCAGTAAATACGATGTATAACGGTGAAGGCATGTATCCGATTCGTGATTACTGTGCCGCTATTTCCGTTGGCATCGGTAAAGAAGGGGCCGTTACCGATTTGTGCTATGAAGAAGACAGTCAGGCTATCGTAGATATGAACGTGGTGCGTACCGGTTCCGGCAATTTAATCGAAGTACAGGGAACCGGTGAACACGGTACCTTCAGCCGTATTGAACTCAACACATTGTTGGACTTGGCGGAATCAGCTACCGATTCGTTAATGACGGCGCAGAAGGAAGCTCTTGGCGATGCGGCTAAATATATTGGCACGGGAGCCTGAGAATTAATAATTTAGAATTTGTCAAGGTAGCAGTCAGCATGCTATTTCTTATTGCATTTTTTTGCAGAAGATGTTAACAGGTATGTTATTAAGCTGTAAGTTATTACATTGAGAAATCTTTGTAGGAGTTATTTATGAAAATCGTTGTAGCCACTCATAATAAAGGTAAATTGCGTGAATTCAAAGCCGTTCTGGCAACAGTCGGTATCGAAGCCATCAGTATCGGTGATGTGGTACAAGTAGAAGAACCGGAAGAAACGGGCACCACTTTTTTGGAAAATGCACGTATTAAGGCACAATATTATATGAAAGCCTGTGGTCTGCCATGCTTGGCGGATGACAGCGGTTTGGCGGTTGATGTGCTCGCCGGTGCCCCCGGGGTGTATTCGGCACGCTATGCCGGTTCGCAGTGCGATGATGAAGCTAATAATCAAAAACTTATCGATGCCGTTAAGGATTTTCCTTTTGAAAAAAGAACTGCACGTTATGTATGCGAATTGGTTTTGTCATATCCTGACGGTCGCGAACTTACGGCTACCGGCTATTGCGAAGGTTTGATTCAAACAGAGGCTGTAGGGAACGGCGGCTTCGGCTATGATCCGTACTTTTACTTGCCGCAGTTTGAAAAAACAATGGCACAGTTATCCATGGACGATAAAAATGCCATCAGTCATCGCGGTTTGGCCTTACAAAAATTATTGGAACAATTAAAATAAACAGATTAGTTAAAATAGAATAGTTAAAACAGAATAGTTAAAACACTATAAGAAGCTAGGCTGTAAAGATAAGCATAATTACAGAAACTGGAAAGAGAGGCTCTATGAGCGCAGAGGCAATAAGCTATGTGGGTATTTTGAGTGATACTCATGGCTACTTGAACAAGATTGATGAAATTTTGGCAGCCACCGCTGATTGGCCGATTGAATTGTGGCTTCATGCCGGTGATTATGGTGATGATGCCCGTTATATGGCCAAATTGACGGATGTGCCGGTTATAGCGGTGCGCGGTAATAATGATCGTGAACGGCCGTTGGAACCGCGTGAACAGCTGATTCCTTTTAAGGATACGTATATCTATATGACTCATGGGGATCAGTTTTTGCCATATAATCGCATACAGGAAGTGTTGTCATTGGGGGAAAGTATGGGGGCAACCTTGTGTGTGGCGGGACATAGTCATCATCACTGCCAATATAGCGACGGACACGGCCTGTTTATCAATCCCGGCAGCCCGTCTTTGGCACGAGATAAATCGGGCGGTACGTTTGCGGTAGCGACCTATGAGGATGGTTTTTTCACGGGGAGATTTTATTATCTGAAAGAACGACCTTGGGAACCGCCGGTTATCAAGTAGATTTTTGCATGATTATTATAAAATAAAATATCGAAAGTATTGAATACTATGAAAAGTTTCGATATAATAAAATATAGGATTAAGTATTGAATGAGGAAGGTGTACAGACTACTATGGAGACATCCGTGAAACCGATTAAAAAGATGAAATTATACGGTTTTAACAACTTGACGAAAACATTGAGTTTTAACATTTATGATATTTGCTATACGAGTACCGAAGCTGAAAAACAGCAGTATATTGAATACATTGATGAAGTGTATAATGCACAACGGCTAACGGATATTTTGACAGAAGTGTCCCATATTATCGGAGCTAACGTACTTAACATTGCCAAGCAGGATTATGATCCGCAGGGCGCCAGCGTGACGATTTTGATTTCTGAAGAAGAAATTCAGAAGGAAGATGTGGTTTGTCATTTGGATAAGAGCCATTTGACAGTTCATACTTATCCGGAAAGTCATCCGTATCGCGGTATCAGCACATTCCGTGCCGATATTGACGTGTCCACTTGCGGCCAAATCTCGCCACTCAAAGCATTAAATTACTTAATTGGCAGTTTTGATTCGGACATCATCAGTCTTGACTATCGAGTACGCGGCTTTACACGTGATGTACAAGGTAAAAAACTTTATATTGATCACCGCATCAACTCAATCCAAAATTATGTTGATGCCAAAACCAAGAACTTGTACAACATGATTGATGTAAATGTGTATCAGGAAAACATCTTCCATACAAAAATGATGTTAAAAGAATATGACATCAATAATTACCTTTTCGGAATCACCGAAGATGATTTGACACCAAAAGAACGCAAACATATCAATCAGTTGTTGAAACAAGAAATGGCAGAAATTTTTTATGGCAGAAACTTGCCAACCTTAAAACAGTAATCGGTAACTTGCTAACTTTACAGCAGTAACGGTGACTGTCGCAAAGGAGGCGTTTGTAGCAATTCACAATGCCTGCACTTGCTTGGCAACAATCTGTCAACATTAATAACAGGAGGGGAATAACATGGACGTACGCGAAGAAGCGGTACAAAAGAAATTGGAATTAGGTGGTTTTTTAACAACCGGCACAAAATATCCTTTGAAGGATGCTCACGATTTATCCGTAGCGTATACGCCGGGGGTAGCTGAACCATGCTTACGCATAAAAGACAATGAAGAATTGTCCTTTGACTTAACTTGCCGCGGTAACATGGTTGCAGTTGTATCGGACGGGACTCGTGTACTTGGTCTCGGTAACATCGGCGCAGCCGCTGCAATGCCTGTAATGGAAGGTAAATCCTTACTTTTCAAACGTTTCGGTAATGTAGACTGCGTGCCAATCGTAATTGACAGTGACGATACGGAAGAAATTATCCGCACTGTTAAATTATTACAAAAGAACTTCGCTGGTATTAACTTAGAAGATATTTCGTCTCCTAAATGCTATGAAATCGAAAATCGATTGAAAGAAGAACTCGAAATTCCGGTATTCCACGATGACCAACATGGTACAGCTATTGCATGTTTAGCCGGTGTTAAAGCAGCTCTTCGTTTTGTAAAAAAAGATTTGAGCAAAGTTAAAATCGTTGTAAACGGTGCCGGTGCAGCCGGTGCTAATATTGCTCGTTTATTGTACTTGGCAGGCGCTCGTGACATTACCTTGATGGTAAGCTCCGGCGTACTTAACAAAAACTACAAACGTCTTGACTCTTTACAAGCTGAATTAATCAAATTGTTGGGTCAGGCAGAAAAAACAGGTACATTGGCTGAAATGGCTAAAGGCGCTGACGTATTACTCGGCGTTTCCGCTGCCGGTGCCTTCACACCTGAAATTTTGAAAAACCTGGCTAAAGACTCCATCGTATTTGCTATGGCTAATCCTAATCCGGAAGCTATGTATGACGATGCGAAAGCTTGCGGCGTACGCGTTATGGGTACCGGTCGCAGTGATGCTCCTAACCAGATTAATAACGTTAACGTATTCCCTGGTTTATTCCGTGGTGCCATCGACGTTCATGCATCCAAGATTAATGATGAAATGAAATTGGCTGCTGCCGATGCGTTGGCTAACTTAGTATCTGACGAAGATCTTCGTGAAGACTATGTTGTAGCCGATGCGTTCGACGAACGCGTTCCCTTGGCTGTGGCAAAAGCCGTTGCCGACGTGGCCGTGAAAACGGGCGTAGCGCGTAAAAAATAAAAAGGTCTTATCTTACCGGCTCCAAGCCGTTTAGGGCAGGTGCTTTGGTGAGTGACCGGTTACAATAATTAAAAAAGGGAACTCTTATCTTATATAAGCCAAAATGGCTGCACCGTTTTACGGGTGTAAGATAAGGGTTCCTTATTTTATTGCATAGAAGGCGACACATATCTTATTTGCTCCTGGCTACACGTAGCAAAAGTCGCTTCATAAGATATGTGTCGTCTTCTAATGTAATTAACTGTTAAATATAGCTAAACTTTATCTTACACCCGCTTAACTGCAGCATACCAAATCTCTTTATAAGATAAGAGTTCCCTTTTATCAATATTGTGAACTACATACAAGCCACTCACCAAAGTACCTGTTTGCGAAACAGGCAAAGCCGCTGGGGGAGATAAGGCCTTTTTATTTTTTGACGAGGAGGAGGAGATTAGGGTGATTGATTTTGTCGGGTGGTTTTACTATACTGAGGACAAGGATAGCTTGTGTGAGAGAGTAAAGTTTTAGGTGTTTGGAGTGAATATGATGATTGATACGATGAAGGTTCGCGGGGCCAGGGTCCATAATCTTAAAAATATTGATGTAGATATTCCGTTGGGGAAGATTGTCGGGATTGCGGGTGTATCCGGTTCCGGAAAATCTTCGTTGGCGCTGGGGGTTTTGTACACAGAAGGCCCGCGACGTTATCTGGAAGCATTATCTACGTATACTCGCCGGCGTATGACGCAGGCAGCCAGAGCCAGTGTAGATGAGGTGTTATATGTGCCGGCAGCGTTGGCGCTCCATCAGCGTCCGGGCGTACCCGGTATTCGCAGTACTTTTGGTACGGGGACAGAGTTGTTGAACAGTTTACGTTTGATGTATTCAAGGCTTGCCAGTCATCGATGCCCAAACGGTCATTATCTGAAACCGACTTTAGCCGTTGCGGCAGAAAAAGAACTGATTTGTCCGGAATGTGGCGTACATTTTTACGCGCCGTCCGCCGAAGAACTGGCGTTCAACTCTCAAGGTGCCTGTGAAACGTGTGGCGGTACAGGCAGTATTCGCACCGTAAATATGGCCAGTTTGGTGCCCGATGAATCTCTTACTATTGACGAGGGGGCTGTGGCTCCTTGGAACAGCCTTATGTGGTCGCTCATGACTGATGTGTGTCGTGAAATGGGCGTTCGTACCGATGTGCCGTTTCGTGACTTGACGCCTTAAGAAAAGGAGATTGTTTACCACGGTCCGGCGGAGAAAAAGCATATTTTTTATAAGGCTAAGAACTCGAATGAAGCGGGCGAGCTTGATTTTACTTATTATAATGCTGTGTATACCGTTGAAAATGCACTGGCAAAAGTTAAGGACGAAAAAGGCATGAGACGGGTAGAAAAGTTCTTAAAAGAGGAAGTATGCCCGACGTGCCACGGTACGCGTCTTTCTGTTGCTGCTCGTGCTCCGAAATTGCGGGATATTTCACTGGATGAAGCCTGTACTATGACATTGGCTGATTTGGTAGTGTGGGTAGAGGGCGTTCCCGATAGTTTGCCGAAAGCGATGAAACCTATGGCAGACAGTATTTGTGAGGCTTTTCAAGGGATGGCCAAACGACTCATAGATCTGGGGCTGGGCTATCTGAGTTTAGATCGTGCATCTTCTACCCTTTCAACGGGGGAACGTCAACGGATGCAGTTGGCTCGAGCTGTGCGTAATCGCACTACCGGTGTCCTGATAACCCTTGCCGAGGGCGAGTTAATAAAGGTAATATGGTCTGGAAGGATGGGAACGCTCATCACGATGATAGTGCTTATGATATTTGAGCGAGAAGATGTACAGTAAACGCTCTATGATATAAACAATGAAAAAGAACACCTACTCCAAAGGGGTCCCCTTGCTGCGTGTCAGCCGGGGAAGGGAGTAGGTGTTCTTTTTCATGTTATAAAGTATTTTATTGTATAAATCTCGCTCAAATGTAGAGCTGTATAATTCTGTGAGGCGTTCCCATCTTATCAGAATAGAGAGTTATTGCTCGTCCTCAGCAAGAGTTATAGAAACCTTGGAACCGAATTTCTTGTTCATAGTCTTTTGGCTATCTGCACTCAACTTGTCTACAACCAACGTCAACCCCGATGCGTTCTGGTTAGGAACGGCGGAAAGAATTGATCCGGTCGGTTCTTGCTGATTATAGAAATAAGCGGCTTCGGTCTGCAGCTTACCAAGTTCGATTTCGGTCATGGAACCGGTGGTTACTTGTACATTGCTACGTAAATCGCTGTCTTTGGAGAAGGCAAGGGCGGCTCCTAATTTTTTAACATTCTCTTCGTTTTTTAAGGCGGCTACGAGTTTATTATCCTGCCAATACATGGCGCCATGAGTACGGAATACATATTCTTTACCGAATGTTTGCTCAATTAAGTTGAGCATTTTATTCTCTACCTGTTGATGTAGGATTTTTTCACGTAAGGCCACGGCAGCACTGCTGTTGGTAACACGATACATGATTTCCGTTGCTTCCGCGCGGGTGATGTATTTTTCCGGATTAAACAACAAACGAGGTTGGTAATGAAGGAAACCTAAGGCGGCCAGTTCGCGAACGGCCGTTTGAGCCCAAGAGGCGATGAATTTCTGGTCATTATAATGAACGGCGTCCATAGCGGCTTGGTCGTCGGTGGTATAGCCCAAGTAGTGAATGTAGTTATCGGTTATGACGGCAAACTCTTGACGAGACATGAACTGCTCCGGACGATAGGTATTATCACCATAGCCGCTGATAATGTTCAGCTGGGCCACTCGTTCGATGGCATTGGCGGACCAACGATCCGACGTGATGTCTTTGAATGAGCTGGAGAGCATAACGGAGGATTCCCCGGAGATTAAATTACTGAACAATGAGGCCACTTCTTCACGGCTGATCGGTTTTTCGGGACGGAAGGTGTTGTCGTTATAACCGGAGATTAACTGCTGATTCGTCATGACCGCAATGGCTTTGGCAGCCCAGTAGTCGGCCGGAATGTCTACAAAAGTATATTTACGAGCTTCTTCGAAAACACTGGAGGCATTTTGTATCGTGCTGAATTTGAAAGGCTTATAGGTGCCTGTTGCAGCTGTTTTGGAGTTTGTTGTGTCAGTATTCGCATTGTCAGTTAAAGATTCGGAAGCTGTTTTACTGCTGTCGGCGGCTGATTGGGCCTCCAATTGCGAAGTTGCCTGTCCCACAGCTTGTTCTGTATTGTTTGTGGTGTAATATTTCAGCGCTAAGGGACTGAAGGTGGTTTCGTTGCTTGGCGATTCTTTGACAACGCGCACCGGCGTATAGTCCTCATCGCTAACATCGTTAGGGCCGGTCACCGTTACGGTTTCTGCTTGGGCGATTGAGGTAGTGAGAACTAGGGCACAAAGTAGGGCCAGAGACTTTGTGGTGGTAAATTTAAACATGATACTCCTCCGGGAGTTTTTGCAAAACTCTTGTAATTTAAAATTATTTGGAAAAATTATAATTTATACAGTATTAAAACTTAGCTAGGTAACCTCGACAATAAGATTACCTAGCTGTTTTGATAGAGTTTAAAAATATGATTTTATTATAATGATCTAAAAGTATAATCGCAACTAAACTTAGTGTGTTTATTGAGCCTTCGGCTTGAATACAATAACATTTTCGACCTGATAAGCTTCTTTGACCTGCTGATTGAGCGGTGTTTTCAGAAAATCCGCCTTGTATTTCAGCGGTACCAAGATGATGAAATCGGTCTTGCCTTGAACAGCCTTAACAGCCTCAGCTTCAGAGGCAACGGGCATAACGTTTTTGCCTTTATCCCAAATTGTTTCTTTGTCGGGATCAGGTATGATTTGTGTCACCGGATGACCGTTGTAATAGATGAGCGACGTGCGGTAATCGCGATAGTAATATACCTGTGTAGTCGGCCGTAATGTTAATGTGTCAGCCAATTTAGCTGTCGATGCATCGTCCGCGATAGGCGGCAATACACACAGCAATAATACATAAAGTACACTGATGCTTAAGGCGACCATCTTAGCACTTCGACATATACGCGGTCGGATGAGACCATATAAGAGCGGCAAGAGGCTCATTACACCGCCGATGATTAAGGTAACCATTAAGTTCGCAAGATTAACATCAGGCTGTGTTTTGCCGCCAAACCATAAGCCGACAGCCGCTATGATTACCAAGAAAACAGCCGGTAGCAGAATCAGCAAATTATTACTATAGGAACGGGTGTGTTGCTTGAGCCAGCAGAAATCACTTTCCGGCGGCAGTGCGATTACTTTTACTTGGCGAGGGTTAATATTTTTCAGAAGTGAATCTTTTAAACGAATATAGCCCTGCGCCGTTAAGATAATGAACGGGATGATACATAAGAATGTATATGTCAAATATTTGGTAGCCATGAGGTTATAAAAGATGAAAACCCCAAGTCCCCAAGTGAGCAAGTATTTAAACCAAGGACTGCGTTCTCCGTAGATGAGTTCGTAAATCGTTAAGCCGGTCCATGGCAATAGAGATACGGGCCAAAGCACAAAGTATAGGAACCACCAGTTATGATCGGGATGTTCCGGCACGGTAGCGCGTACTACATTGTGGAGTCCTAAGAAACCTTCGATAAAGGCCATGCCGTGATAGCTGTACATTAAGATGTACCAAGGCAAGGCAACGATGGCAAACACCAAGAGGCCAAACGGGTGAAATAAGCGTTTCCAGGTAGCGACATCCCGCTGAAACAGAGCCACATAAGCGATGAGAATGAGACCCGGCAGAACGATTCCCACCGGTCCCTTGGTTAATACGGCCAGGCCGGCGAAGGCATAGGCGAGCATCATATGACGCGTCGTCTGCCAACCGCGCAGGCCCAGATAGGCGAAGAAGAGAATTCCCTGGGTAAATAGGAATAAATAACCGTCTGTCAAAATGGCATGGCTGATATACCAAAATTCTAAGGACGTGCCCAACATGATGGCACACCATAGGGCTAAATCGCGACGTTTGGCTACAAGGCACATGCCGTAATAGATAAACATCCCATTGAAGGCGGCACAAAGGATGAACGGCAGACGAGCCGTAAAATCCGAAATGCCGAACAGGTTAAAGGATGCCATTAAGAGCCAGTATGTGAAAATCGGTTTGTCATACCAATACTGATCGTAAATCATGGGAGACAGATAGCTTTGATGTTGCAGCATATTGACGGCACTTAAGGCATAATTGGATTCTACCGTGTCGGTTATCGGAAAGTTCCAGGCGAAGAGCCCGTAGGCGAATAGGAGCCAAATTCCGATAGCCGCCAAGTAGAGATAATCTCGGCGCGTAAAAGGTGTTGCAAACATGTTTGAAGACTCCTTCGATTAATTTTTAGAAGTATCCGTTGTTGCATTGGCATTGTCCGTTGTTACCAAGAATACATGAACTTTGTTGCCAAATGCATTGCGGATGGAATCATTCATATAATCGAAGCCTTTGTCGATGCGGACAATCAGCTGATTATGAGCTACGCTCGGATAAGCACCCAAGATAGTGCCGGCCGGTTGTTTTTGAGCATAGAACGTACGGAAGTTGTTTTCAATACGATCGTATTCGGCCTGGCTGTACTGCGTTGTTTCCAAATGGATGCGGTTGTTCAGGGCTTCATCAGCGGCTTTATTTTTAGCGCCTTTGGCTAAAATATCTTCAAATTTAGCAAGGTCGTCATCGCTCTTGAAGGCTACATGCAATACATCATTTTGCCAGTACATGACACCGTAGTTCTGGAAGTTCCCCGGAGTTTTATAAAGTGTGTTTAATTTTTTGAAAACTTTGTTTTCAAGGTCAGATTGGGCTTCCAAATCGCTGGTCTGTTTAGCGGTTACATTGCCGGTTGTAGTGTTTTGATCTTTGGAATCAGGAAGAGCGGCACTGCTGTCGGAAGTGGCTGTGCTTGATTTTGTGTCAGTGTTTTTGCTGTCGGTCGCAGGACTCACCATCATGCCTTTTTCAATACGGAATAACATGGCTACCGCTTCGGCACGGGTAATATCTTCGGTCGGACGGAAGAAGTTGCTGTCCCCGCCGGAAGCGATGATGCCGCGGCTGGCTAAGGTAGTTACGGACGATTTATATTCTCTGTCAATTTTGCTTTCGTCAGGGAAGCTTACTTGATCCGGAGCTACCACTACATTCGGTTTGTATTCTTTAGCTTTGGTTTTGCTCTTAATGGAGGCTACGGTAAGTTCGTCTTTATAAGCTAAATATTCAGCGACTGTTTGGGCGAATTCTTCACGAGTCAAGGTTTTCTGATTTTTGAACGGAGCCAATAATTCTTCACCGGTTACATCTTTAACCACCGTGATTTTGGCGTTTTTCTTGTTTTGCGAAGATTTGGCGTCTTTGGCTGCCTGCTGTGCTTTGTCATGGGCAATCAGTTTATCGTAAAGGGCAGCAGCATCAGCTGTTTTTAAAGCATCGTCCGGTTTGAATTCACCTTGACCGTTACCGGATAAAATGCCGTCTTCAAGCATAACGTTAATTGGTACGGCGGCCCAGTGATTTTTTACATCCTTGAAGCCTTTTGCTTCTTCTGCGGCAGCGGCTTTAGCGGCTTTTTCATTCATAGATTCAACTAATTGCGCTTTTTCTTTGTCGGCGGCGGTTAATTCTTTGGTCTGTACCGTATCGGCAGCGGTGGCTGTGGTTGTGGTTGTTACCGCAGTTGTTGCCGTGCTGTCTGCGTCAGCGGCCAGACCGGAGTACGTAGTTGTTGTTAAAAGCGTAGCTACTAAAACGGCTAAGCGTAAAGAACGTGATGTCATAAATGAAACCCCTTTCTATTTCAGGTTATTAAAAATTTGAGAAAAACATCTTGATAATGTACATACTTTATTATTGAGTTTACGAATAATAAAAATAATACCCTTAATACTTTGATTATATCACGAATAAGAGGGGCTTTAAAGGGATAAAGAAGCGGTTTGAAGCGAACAACAGTTACTATTCAAATAATTACGTTCTCTGTACAAATATTTTGCTAAATCCTATTTCAAGCATTCTTAAAACGCATATGAGATAGGGCTTTTGCCAATATCGCAATTCTTTGGACAAGGCATTTTTTATTCTATATAATATTAGTGATGATTTCCGTGCGATTATACAGTGTAGACCGTTTAATCTTGAAAAGAATGGGAAGTATGCGCAAGTGTGGGTAATCAAGTAAGTGTAAGTACGTAGGAAAGTTGAGGATGTGAGGAAATGAAAATTCATTTATTTTCACAATGTTTGATTGACATGTTTTATCCCCACGTGGGGATGGCCGGCGTACAGGTATTAGAACGATTAGGCTGCGATATTACCGTGCCTAAGAAACAGGTATGCTGCGGACAGATGTTTGCGAACTCCGGTTATAATGACGCGGCTAAAGGCGCAATCAAGAATACGATTGAAGTCTTTGAAAACGCTGAGTACATCGTGAGCATGTCCGGTTCTTGTGCCTTTGCCATTCGTGACGAATATCGTCATATTTTGGCAGATGAGCCCGAATGGATGGCTCGTGCCGCCAAAGTCAGTGAACGCATCTATGAATTCACCGATTTTATCGTGAATGTATTGGGCGTAACTGATGTAGGAGCTACATTTAACGACAAAGTTACGTACCACAAATCTTGTCACGTAACGCGTTTAATGGGTATCAAAGAACCACCTATGAAATTATTGGAAAATGTTAAAGGTCTCGAATATTTACCAATGAATCGTGCGGAAGGTTGCTGTGGTTTCGGCGGTACGTTTACTGTTAAAATGCCTGAAATCTCCGCTGTTATGACTCGCGAAAAAGCAATGAATATTTACAATTCCGGTGCTAATGTAGTAGCCGGCGGTGACCAAGCTTGTCTCATGAATATTGAAGGTATGCTTGATCGTCTTTATAAAGACGGCGAAATCGATCGTCGTATCAAGGTAATGCACATTGCGGAATTATTGAATTCACGCTAGTCGTTAGGAGGAACTGAACATGGCTATTTTATACGATGAACGTCCGTTTAAAAAACGTGTTGAGGATGTTCTTGCCAATGACTTTAAGGTAAAGGCCATCCAAAAAGCACAAGATGTATTCTATGCAAAACGTAAAGCATTGGTTGATCAAGTGCCTGAATGGGAAGAATTCCGTGATGAAGCGGCTGAACTTCGCGATCATGTATTGAGCAACTTGGATTATTATTTGAATCAATTTGCTGAAAACGCCGAAAAAGCCGGTGCTAAAGTGCACTTTGCCCGTGACGCTAAAGAAGCAAATGAATATGTAATGGAAGTAGTTCGTGCCAAAAATGCCAAAATGGTCGTAAAAGGCAAAACTATGGTGTCCGAAGAAATCAGCCTTAACGAAGTATTGATGAATAACGACGTAGAAGTTAACGAAACTGACTTGGCCGAATTCATTTTGCAGACAGCTGACTGGAACCCGCCATCTCATATCGTAGTACCTGCCTTGCACTTTGCTCGTGAACGTATTCGTGACACGTTCCACGAAAAACTCGGTTATGAAGGTACGGAAGATCCGGAAGAAATGACTCGTTTCGTACGTAAACGTATTCGTGATCGTTTCTTGCGCGCCGATATCGGTTTTACCGGTTGTAACTTCGGTGTAGCCGAAACCGGTACTATTACTATCGTATCCAATGAAGGTAACGGTCGTATGAGTAGCTCCATGCCTAAGACTATGATTTGTCTCATGGGTATGGAACGTCTTGTACCTGACTTTGCCGGTCTTGATATTATGATGGAACTCTTGATTCGCTCCTCTGTAGGTGCCAAGATTTCCAACTACTACTCCATGATTACAGGTCCTGCTAAACCTGGTGAAGCAGACGGTCCTGAAGAACTTCACATCGTTATTATCGACAATGGTCGTTCCAATATTTTAGGCGGCGAATTCAACTCCATGCTTCGTTGTATCCGTTGCGGTGCTTGTATGAATATCTGTCCGGTATATCGTCAGATCACCGGCCATGCATACGGCTCCATCTATCCGGGTCCAATGGGTGCGGTATTGACTCCATTGTTGGTTGGTTATGAAAAAGCGGGCGACTTACCTTACGCATCCACATTATGCGGTGAATGTTGGGAACATTGTCCGGTTAAGATTCCACTCCACGAATTACTTTTGAAACATCGCGTTAACATTGCCGACAAAGCTCATCTTCGTCCGGCAGCTGAAGAAGCTATTTTCAAAACCGTGGCTACTGTATTTAGTAATTCCTTCCTCTTTGACTATGGTACTAAGTTAGGTGCCATCGGCATGAAACTTATGAGTAAGAACGGTAACTTAGCCGATTGGACTAAATTATTGCCGGTAGTTGGCGGCTGGATGAAAGCGAAAGACATGGGTACGATGAAACTCAAGAAATTCCGCGATGTATATGCTGAATATGAAGCTACTAAAAAACGTAAGTAAGGAGACAAGACAATGGATGAAGTAAAACGTAAAGCATTTTTTAGCCGTATTTCTCATGCGTTGGGGCGTAAAGAGATTCCTACTTTCGTAGCACCATATCCTTATGAAAAAGGACCTCAAGAGAATATGTACTCCGACCTTTCCCATGAACAAGTTGTAGAAATGTTCAAAGTGGAATGTGAAAAAGTAGGTACTAAATTTGTAACTACTGATGAAGCGCATGTAGTCGAAACAATCATTAATGAAATTGAATCTCGTGGCGGCGGTAAAGTAATTTATCCGTGCTGTGAAGAAGCTCAGAAATTCCAGTTGAGAGAAGAATTTGCTAAGGTTGATAAACCGGATATTACATTCTATCAATGGAATCCGTCAGCCGGTCGTGAAGCCAATATCGATCAGGCTAAAGTAGCTGAAATCGGTATTACCTTCCCAATCATGGGGATTGCCGAAACAGCAACTGTTATCCAACCTAGCTTTGAAGCCAGCGGCCGTTCTATCGGTTTGTTGCCACTTTGTCACATTGCGGTTATCCGCACAGCTGACATTGTGCCTCGTATGACACAGTCCATGCGAGCTCTCACTAAAGTGTATAAAGAAAATCCTGCAGGATTCCCATCTAATGTGGTTCATATTTCTGGTCCTTCCAACACAGCCGATATCGAATTGGTTCGTGTAGTAGGGGTTCATGGTCCTATCAATGTAACGTTTATTCTCGTTGACTAGGTAAGGAAATGTCCGACGCCGTAAGCACAACTTGTGCACTATGTCGTCGGACTTTTTTATAAGGGCATATTCGTCAAAATCTTTTACAAAATAGGGAGTTCAGTGAATATGCTGATAAGGGAATATGGGTGAATGTGCTTTGGCCCTTTTATAGTGCGAAAGTCAATCACCTGTAACCCTACAAATTCAGATATCGAAATATTTTTAAAAAATAATTATATTAAAACAGTAGGAATTTAAAAAATGTTGTGATATAATACCAACGTCACATTCACAATTGAATAAGTAAGGAGGGAAAAAAGTGGATATTCCATTTTTCCAAGAGTTTTTAATGGTTAGCAATCCGATTACTATCGGTATTCTAATCTTGTTTGTAGCGATGCTTGCGTTCGTTTACTACTTGCAACGCCGTCAAACAGCCTTTGGTAACCTTGTTATCATCGGTACCTTATTGGGTGCTGTTTTAGGCTTCGTAGTGCAGTTTATTGCACAGTTCCCGGACGACCCTATGAAAGTTGTGTACATTAAGGAAAGTACTAAATGGTTCTCCTTGATCGGTGGCGGGTTTATCGATTTAATCCGTATGCTCGTTATTCCATTGGTATTTATTTCCATTATTCATGTTATTTTGCACATGGAACGCGGTGCTGATTTGAAAAAATTAGTCAGCTCTACTGCTTTCGTAGCCTTGGTAATGGTAGCAATTGCTGCTGTGGTAGGCCTTGTGCTTGGTTCCGTAACTCACTTGGGTGAAGGTATTGCCGCCAGCGGTGCCCCTGCCAAGATGCGTGAAGTAAAACCTGTGGTTGATACCTTGCGGGCCTTGATTCCGAATAACCCGATTAGCGCTATGGCGGAAACTAACGTTATCGCCGTTGTAGTATTCGGTGTTATCTTGGGTGGTATTGCCCGTTTGATTAAACAAACCGGTACCGACAACCTTGAATTGGTTACTAAATTGTTTGATGAACTTCACCTCATTATTTCTTGGGTGGCAGATTTCATCATCGGCCTTATGCCTTACGGCGTATTGGGCTTGTTGGCAACAACGTTGGCTCAAAAAGGCTTCCAGGCTATTGCCGACATGGGTCTTTTCATCGTATTGATCTACGTAGGCGTAGTGATTATGTTAATTGTACAGGCTGTACTTTTAACAATCTTCGGCGTAAGCCCAATCATGTATTTCCGTAAAGCAAGAGCTCCGTTGTTCTTGGCTTTCACATCCCGCTCCAGTATGGGCGTGTTACCGTTAACGGTAGATACCTTGACTAAACGTTTAGGTGTTAACGCAGCGACTGCCAACACTGTAGGTAGCTTCGGTACTACCGCCGGTATGCAGGGTTGTGCGGGTGTATTCCCGGCTTTATGTATCGTATACATTGCGAATGTTGCCGGTGTACCACTTGATATGACTATGTACATCATGAGTGTTATCGTAATTGCCTTGGGTTCCATCGGTATTGCCGGTGTGCCAGGTACAGCTACTATGGCTGCTTCCGTATCCTTGTCCGGTACCGGTCTTGGTGCGTTCTTCAGCTCCATTTCCCCTGTATTGGCAATCGACCCAATTATCGATATGGGTCGTACGATGCTTAACGTAAGCGGTTCTATGACAAATGCGATTGTGGTAGATAAACTTATGGGCACCTTCGATCAGGAAGCATTTAACGATACTTCCACTATCGATCGTCCGGTAAGCAATAAAACGGAAACTGTTCAGTAATTGTAACTTCAGTTTATAAAACAAAAAGCTATAAGATACTAAAATAAAAACCTCGGCAGAGAAATCTGTCGAGGTTTTTTATGTAAATCAGAGGCTTAAGTTGTTTGGCAAAATATTGACGCTTTGGTTGCAAGACTCATAATTTTATTTAAAAATGTCCAGTTTACTTAATCCGTTGCGGAGATTAATAATATCCCACGGCAGGTACTCGGCAATAGATAGGCCTACGATTTCAGCCATTTCGTCGACTGCTTGAAGAATTTGAACTATGTTTGCCAAGTTCATTTCACCAACAGCGTATTCTACCGGGCCTTGATGTGGCTTATTGCAGAGAAGGCTCCGGAAATCAGCGGAACTGAGAACATCTAAATCCAAATGTACTATTACATGCTCAATGTTGTTATCTTTGAGCCATTGAGTAACAGGCTGAGCGGATGTTAAATCCTGTGGTGTTAAATACGAAAGCGAATGCTCAGTAATGAAACTTTTTTCATGTGGTAAAAGGCCGGATTCAATCAAACCTACATAAAGAACTTGGTTTGGTTTAAATGGCGCTTTCACGGTTTTGGCAAAGCTAGGGGCACCGTGACCCAATAAATTACCTAACAACATGGTTGTTCGTGGTCAAAGTCCTTTGGGGTCATGATGTCGGGATGAGCATCAATCCAAAGGATGGCCGCATTGTCCGGATACTGCTCATGTAAATAATCAAAAGGAACCTGTGAAATGGAGCAATCCCCACCGATAGTAATGATTCTGCGAGGTTGCTTGGTTTTTAAAATTTCACGAGCGGCCGCTTGCTGAGTTAAAAGGATATCTTCAGCGAAAATTGCTTTATTTGTTTGTGCTTCATAAGCTTTGTCCGTGGTTAATTCATCAGCCACCGGCACATGGACTTTCTCCATCGATGGAGACGTAGGGAGAAGTGCATCCAGTACGCGAGCTCCAATTTGATAGTCCGGATTGGCTCCGCCCTGCCATTGCGGATACACGAGTTGCAGCGTTTTGCCGGGAGTTGTAGTTTTAGTTGGATTAGTTTGTGCGTTCATGGTGTGAAAGACCTCCTTGAAAAATGCTATAATAACAGTAATAGTAGCTGTCGTGATGTTTGGTTTTGCGTCTCTTTGAGGTAAGAATATGTTAATACCACGTTATATTTTTACGAATGACTTTGTCGACTTGAGGACCTTATTTGAGGCTCAGCCGCATAAAGAAATAAAATTGAAGCCCGGTGAATACTTATGGCAACCGGACGAATTTGTTCAGTCTATTAACTATATAGATGGGGGCTTGGCCAAAACCTATTTGGTCCATGAAACGGGGCGCCGTAAGATTATTTCCTATCATGGCATGGGCACAATTTCCCCCGGTTTTCACGAGCTGGACTTTAAAATTGAACAAACACTGGTGACCGAGGCTATTACCCCTATGAAGGTGTGGCGGTTTTCACGGGAGGGGTTTGGCCGATTGCTCGAAGAATACCCGAAGCTTAATCGGTATCTGTTAAATTCGTATGCCCGCTATATTAATTTGCTTCTTTTTGAAACAGCCCATCAGGAATATAATTCGGGATTTGTTAAGGTATGTAATGCCATCCTGTTGATTCATAACGCGCAGACCGAAGTTGGTGAAAATGCACTCTTTTTGTCACAGGAAGAATTGTCCGAGTTAGTGGGCATGAGTCGTGTCAATTTGACGCGCCATATCGGTCGCTTGAGAGAAGAAGGTGTTATCGATACAGCTCGGAAACAAATAAGAATTCGTAAGCTCGATACCTTGATGCGGTACTGTTCCGGTGAAACAATGCCAATGTGAATGAAAACCGCCTATATCCAAATATATTATATGAAAAACACAAATGGGAATTCTGCTACAAAGGATACAGAATAACTGATATAATGAGAGTAAGTTTTATAAATGCACAATTGTGCATTTATGGGGAATAAATTTTATCTATTAATCAGTAAGGAGTGGAGCGTATGAAGCGGTTAGTGTTTTTATGTTTTGCCCTGCTCATGCTCGTGTTGGCAGGCTGTGCACAGGTAACTTCGGAGATTGAGGTGAAATCGGATTTCAGTGGGGAATGGAAGGCAACGATTCAATCACCGGTACCTATCAGTAAAGGAGATTTGCTAAGTGCAGTCACAAAGAACTCGAACGGGCAGATGCCTATCGACATAAACAAAGTGGAGCTTGAACCTATAGGTCCTGATGGTAAAGAGTTAAAAGGCGATAGTGCGACTATACAGGCTCAGACTTGGAAATTAGAAGCTAAATTTGCCAATAAAGACGAATTGGCCCGGATGAGCGCGGCAGTATTCGGACGCACTTCTGATGCCAAAATAAACGTTATTTATCCGTATGGTGACGATCCTGATGTGTATACTTTTAATTTAGGCAAAGCATCCGGAGCTACTACGATTGAAGTAGATGGCAAAATCATCAAGGAAAGTATCGGTAAGGGTATATTGAAAGATGATGATACGGTTATTTACGCGGCCGGGGATCTGATTTACTTCCAATTTAAGAAGGGTGGCAATATGGGCCTCTTTATTGGTGGCACACTTGTTCTTGTTATTTTGGCAGGGGTTGGTTATGTGTTCTATCGTCGCCGTCAAACCACGGTATAGGGGGGTCTTGCTATGAAAACGAAACGATTGGTAACCTATATGCTGATGGCGTTAGCGGTAGCTCTTATGTTTGTGCTCACCGGTTGTGGCGGTTTGGGTAGTTCACAAGACTTCTCGGGCACCTGGGGCTATTTGCAAACACCACAAGGGGATAAGGTAAACTATGAGTATAACAGTGATACGATTTATGTAGTCACCATTGAGAAAAAGACGGAACATACATATACAATAGACAGTAAAGATTATCAGTATAAGCATGAAAAGGGCGAATTCTTAAATCAAGCCAGTTATGTACCACGAAATCCGTATTGGAGTTTCTATCTCTCAGGTTATCCTACAGGCCCTGATATTAATGGAGTATTACCTAATATCGTAATTACATTTAAATTAACTGATGTGACACCTAAAACTGAAGCCTTATCTATGACGGAACGTGATGACGTATTATACGTAGATAAAAATGGTCTTGAATATACCTATGATAGTAAAAATGATACACTAGTAAGTGGAAATATTGTGTTACATCGTGTAAAAGATGGTGATATTTCCTCGTTAAAAGAAGAAGTACAAAAACATATAAAAGATTTCTATCAAAAAGAATATGTCGAGACAAATAAGTGGAACATTACGCAATATAATTTTAGAGATGATGCTCTAACGGCAAAATAAGAAGTATTGCTCGTATGCACTCAGAGTTCGGTGCATTCCCCCAGCAACTCAGCCATGACTAATGTACTGAGGGAACGGCGTAACGCAAAAAAGAAGAAGGGTATTGCTCGTAGACGACTTTGTTCGTAAGAACCCGGAGTCCGAGAGCAATACCCTCTTTTTTTACTTATGATATCCCGAAGTATTTAGTTATAACTGATTGCGTTCATTCCATAAAGTGCGTGCCCCAAAGTAGAGCAAGCAGAACGACGATAAACAAACGGTGGTACAGTTGGCTACCATGATGGTAATCTGATACAGCACCGCTTCATTTGGCATGGCGCCGGCTAAGATCTGACCGGTCATCATGCCGGGAAGGGCGATAATACCCATGCCGACCATCGAGTTCATGGTCGGTAAGAAGGCCGTTTCTAAAGATTGCACAACAAAAGGATGGATTATCTTGGCAGGTGGTGTGCCGATATTTAAGAGTACCTCAATTTGTTGTTTGTGCGAGTCCAGATTCTCCTTGAACGACTTCAAGGCCAAAGTGGCACCATTCATAGTAGCACTGACGAGCATACCGCTGATTGGGATAACATATTGCGGCGTCAAAATATCTTTACGGATAACAACGAGTAACATAAAGCTCGTGATGCTCACACAGGTGCCGATAACAGATAAAGCCGTAATACACTTAAATTTGCTGTTAAGCCACGGATTCTTATGAATCGTACGATAGACCGCAAAGCCGACCATGAGTGTCAGATAAGTTAAGACGAAGATCGGTGACGGGTTTTGAAAAATATAGAGCAGTACATAACCGGCGATGATTAATTGCACCGTCATTTGCAAAGTGCCCAGCAAGAGAAATTTTGTTTGCGGGATTTTACAATAGGTAAAAATTCCGGCGATTACCAGGAGCAATAAATAGATGGATAAGAAACCGCCCAGTTGCATGGAAATAGATTCTGTCATAATAAGAAACTCCAATCTTTTGGATACTATACCTCGTGAAGACTTTTAAGCTCAATTAAAGCATCGCTGAACTGTGGGTACAGCGAGTCATCATGGGAGATGACGAGGGCTGTTTTGCCATGTTCCGTCATATATTGTTTCATACGCGTGAAGAAGATGACAGCCGTCGGTGTATCAAGGGCGGCGCTGGGTTCATCCCACATATACACTTCTGCATCGAGTGATAGCATGATAGCGTTAAAAACACGTTGCCGTTCACCGCCGGACAGGCGTTCTACGGATTGTGAGGGTTCAAACGGTGCGGCTGCAATATAGAGAAACTGTTTCATAGCCTCTTCGTCGAGTGGAGTTGTTTCCCGATAGCTGTGATATTTTTTGAAATTATCGGCAATGGTGCCGTCAAACAGATAGACTTGCTGATTAACCAGCAAAATTTTGCGACGCAGTTCCAAAGTATCCATCGTAGCAATATCTACATTATCGTAATAAATCGTTCCTTGTGAAGGGTTTATGGTTGCATTAAAAAGACGAAACAGCGTACTTTTGCCGGAACCGCTGGCACCTTGTACAAAGGTCATTTCGCCTTTAGGTATTGTTATATCGGGGTAGTGAATCATATCGTTGAAGACTAAGTCTTTAGTAGTAATTAAGTCCATAGAAATACTCCTTTCCTCTATATTTTAATTGATTTCGCGGAATATAAATAGTTAAAAATTCTTAAATTTATCATCAGATGGTGAGAGTTGAGAATACATTTCATGTTGTTGCAGGGGCGATGAATAAAAGGATAGATTTTAGTATAATTAGTTATGAAAAAGAACGAAAATCGAAAAAGAGATAAATAAGAAATACTTTTATTTTAGAAAACCGATTTTGAATTATGGAGTTTATTAGATGAGTTAACCCTTTTATTTTTCCCTGATTCATGCTATGGTTATGTTTTAAGATTAGCGTTTACAAAGTGTAATTAATACGATGAAATTCGATATGATTAGACTTTTATTAAGTTGATTACTATTTGAAATTAATTTTATTCGATTTAGTAGCAGCTATTCTTAATTAATATAGTTAAAGCTGATTTTAATCAAATTGGCGGGTTCTATAATTATTCAATTTAACAGAGACTATATTTATTCAACTATCCTAAAAACACATATATGAGATAACTTTAAATTATAAATACTTTTGTGTGATAGGAATGTACATTTAGAATGTACAGATTTGATATTTAGGAGTATAATTTAGTCGTGATATTACGAATGGAGGGCTTTATAATGAGCTTTTCGGTGCTTACAGATGTATGTGTCAAGTGTAACATGTGTGTGGCAGAGTGCCCTACAGGATTATTGGTTATGAAAGAGAACGGTCCGGCCGCAGGGTTTGGCAGCTGTATTTCTTGTGGACATTGCGTAGCAGTTTGTCCTACAGGTGCGATTGATTATACAGTAACGCCTCGTGCCGAACAAATTCCTGTTGGTGATTACCATATGCCTGATCCTGAAACGGCAGAAAAATTTTTACGGTATCGTCGATCCATTCGTACATTCCGCGATACACCGGTTCCCAAAGAGTTGATTACGAGATTGTTGAATGTGGCTCGTATGGCTCCGACAGGTTCCAATAGTCAAGGCGTTTCGTATCGGGTAATCCAAAAGAAGGAAACGCTCACGGCTATTAGTGACGCTGTCATGGACTGGATGATCGGATTGGGGAAAGAAAATAGTCGTATGCGAATTTATGCGCATAACGCAAAGCGTTATAACCGGACAGGGCGTGATTTTATCTTGCATAAAGCCCCTGCATTGGTATTGGCGATAAGCAAGGATGAATTGGTTGAACGCGGCCGCGATAACGGCCATTTCGCTCTTACTTATGCGGAATTGATGGCACCTTCCTTAGGCCTGGGAAGTTGCTGGTCCGGCTTTGTAGAATTTTGTGCACAAGTAGGTTATGAACCACTGTTACAGTTACTTAATTTACCGGACGGGCATAGGGTTGCCGGTGCAATTATGGTGGGATATCCTAAGTTTAAGTACCACTATATGCCTGAGAGAGAATCACTGAGAGTTTTCTTTGATGAGGAGGATTAAACGCATGGCATTAGTAACACTGGAAATGATTAGGGAAGCGGAAGAACATCTGAAAGGGGTAGCACAACGAACTTCGATGATGCATTCTACCTCTTTGAGTGAACAATGCGGCTGTGAAGTCCATTTGAAAATGGAGAATTTTCAGCGCACCGGTTCTTTCAAATTACGCGGTGCATATAATAAGGTAGCGTCTTTGACACCGGAAGAACGAGCTCGCGGGATTGTAGCTTCGTCGGCCGGCAATCATGCGCAAGGCGTAGCTTTGGCGGCTAAAGAATACGGTTGTAAAGCAACGATTTGCATGCCGACCAATGCACCGATTGCAAAAATCGACGCCACTAAAAGTTATGGTGCTGACGTTGTGTTAGCAGGCGACTTTTATGCGGATTGTTATGAAAAAGCCTGCCAATTACAGAAAGAAAAGGGATTTACCTTCTGTCATCCGTTTGATGATCCGTTGGTTATTGCCGGTCAAGGTACGATCGGGCTTGAAATTCTTGAAAAATTACCGGAAACGGATGTTATCGTTGTGCCAATCGGCGGGGGCGGTTTAATCTCCGGCATTGCCGTAGCGGCTAAAGAATTGAAACCAAGTATTCGTATCGTTGGCGTGCAGACACAGAATATGCCGTCCATGAAAGAATCGGTGGCTCACGGTGAAATCACCACCGTACCGGCTTTAAAAAGCTTGGCCGATGGGATTACCGTAGGTACACCGGGTACATTGACTTTTGATATCGTGTCGAAATACGTAGATGAAATTGTTACCGTCAGTGAAGCGGAAATTGCGGAAGCTATTTTGTTCCTTTTGGAACGTGTCAAAACAGCTGCTGAAGGTGCCGGTGCTTGTCCGGTAGCAGCTTTGATGAATCATAAGATTCAAGGCGTTGAAGGCAAAAACGTAGTGGCTTTGGTCAGCGGCGGTAATATCGACGTGAACATGATCGACCGTATCATTAATAACGGTCTTGTAAAAACATGGCGTCGTGCTTATTTTGATGTTGTGGTACAGGATAAACCGCATGTATTATCTAAGATTACGAGCATAATCTCTGACAGTAATGCTAATATTTTGAGTATTTATCACGATCGCAGTCAGCGTGATATTGAAGTCGGTTATGTACATGTAGCCTTAGAAATTGAAACCATGAACGAAAAACATGTTAACAGCTTATTGGCTACCTTGTCGGCCAACGGATTCCCGGCTATTTTGCGATAGGTCAGAGAATCCTCAGGTAAAGGTGAGTGTTTTAGGGAGATGACACATATAGAGGAGACAGATTAGAAACATAGAGTAGGAGTAAAAATATGGAATCGGGAAAAAACTTAGAGCGTAATTTAAAACCTCGTCATGTGGAAATGATCGCCCTGGGCGGTACGATTGGGGTAGGCTTATTTATGGGTTCAGCCAGCACGATACAGACAGCCGGTCCGGCCGTATTATTGTGTTATGCTTTATCCGGCGTTGTAATGTTTTTGATTATGCGTATTATGGGTGAAATGTTGTATTTAGAACCGGTACCGGGTTCATTTGCGGCCTATGGGTATCGTTATATTTCCCCATATATCGGTTATATAACTGCTTGGTGCTACTGGTTTATGTGGATATCGGTAGGGCTTGCCGAAGTAACGGCGGTAGGGATTTACATGAGTTATTGGTTCCCTGAACTGCCCCACTGGGTATCGGCTTTTGTAGCTATGGCAATTATTGTAGCGGCCAATCTTGCTTCCGTTAAATACTATGGTGAGTTTGAATTCTGGTTTGCTTTAATTAAAGTAGGGACCATCGTATTCATGCTCGTTATCGGTGCGATGATGATTTTATTCGGCTTCGGCAATGACGGCGTACCTATCGGGTTCTCCAATTTGTGGGAACACGGCGGTTTTGCACCGCACGGTTTTGGTGGTATGTTGGCAGCCATGTGCGTGGTAGCGGCAGCCTTCCAAGGGGTTGAATTGGTAGGTATTACAGCCGGTGAAGCTCAAAATCCGCGTCATACCTTAGTTAAAGCGGTAAAAGGCATTGTTTGGCGCATCTTGATTTTCTATGTTGGTGCTATTTTTATTATTCTTTGTATTTATCCATGGAATGAATTGGGTTTTGTAGGTAGCCCGTTTGTTACTACATTCTCTCGCGTAGGGATTGCCAGTGCAGCCGGTATTATCAACTTCGTTGTTTTAACAGCTGCTTTATCCGGTTGTAACAGCGGTATCTATAGCTGCGGTCGTATGTTATATACCTTGGCTAAAAATGGTCAGGCTCCTAAGATTTTTGCAAAATTATCTAAATCGGGTGTACCGCGTAACGGCATTTATGTATCCATGCTTTCCTTAGTATTCGGGGTTGTGTTGAATTATTTAATTCCTGACTCCAAATTGTTCTTATATATTTATAGTGCCAGCGTTTTCCCTGCTATGGTATCCTGGTTTGTATTGGCCGGGGCACAGCGTAAATTCAGAGAACGTTGGGGCAAAGAAATCATGGATCAGCATCCGTTCAAATCGCCGTTGTATCCATATTCCAACTATTTCTGCTTAGGCTTCTTGGCACTTGTTACCATCGGCATGATTTGGAATGAAGATACACGTATATCCTTAGTGGTAGGTTGGTTATTCATCGCCATCGTTACGGCCTTCTACTACGGCCTTGGCATGAATAAACGTCCGGTTGTTCACGAAGAATTTGTTCATGAAGACGGTCTTGGTGCAGGCGGCCCTGCCGGCGAAGAACGTGTAATGGAAGAAGGTTCCGTAACGGCTATTAAATAGTTCTGTAGAATCAACGACTTAAATAGGTATATGGGCACTTACTTATATGGGTGGCAGCGTCAGTTGCAGTAAGCAGGTCATATAAACTATCAGAAGTATAATCAAATAAAGCCTCACAATAATTATTTTTTGTTATTGTGGGGCTTTTTTATTTCAGGTTTATGTGATAGGATAATAGATAAGCTTGATGACGTTGGGGTTTATGAAATTCTTTGTATCAAAATTTTTGGTGAAAAGAGTTTGGCCGGCCGGATTGAGAACCCGGGAGGCACACATCAAGTTTTTTTGTGGGGCCCTTAGGGCAGTGTAAATGAGAGAGAGGTAGTACAAATGAATTTTAAAAAATGGTTAGCACCTGTGTTGGTGGGGATTTTGGCAATCGGCATTGCCGGTTGCGGTACTGATTCTTCTTCAAAGGAAATTCGTATCGGCGCCACAGCCGGTCCGCATGCGGAAGTTGTTGAGGCAGTTGCAAAAGAAGCAGCTAAACAAGGCATCAATGTTAAGGTTGTTGAATTTTCAGACTATGTAACACCTGACAAAGCATTGGCAGAAGGTGATTTGGATCTTAACAGTTACCAACACGTGCCGTTCATGGAAAACTTTAACAAAAATAATAACGCTCATTTAGTATCAATCGGTAAAACGATCTTGATGCGCATGGGCTTGTACAGTAATAAGGTAAGAAGTGTCGATGAGATTCCGGATGGTGCCGTTGTGGCCATTCCGAACGATCCGACTAACGGCGGTCGCGGCTTAGCATTGTTGGCTAAGGCCGGTTTCATTACCTTAAAAGACGGTGTCGGCTTCAAAGCCACGCCGGCTGATGTAGTGTCAAATCCTAAACATTTGGAAATCAGAGAGCTTGAAGCGGCTCAATTACCGCGTAGTCTTGATGACGTAACGGTAGCAGCCATTCCGATGAACTATGTAATGAGTACAGGCATTGATGTAGCTAAACAGGGGATTTTCTTGGAACCTAAGAATGAACCGTTGGCAGTCATGGTCTTAGCGGCTCGTGAACAGGATAAAGACAATCCGACTTATAAGAAGATTGCCGAAATTTTCCATTCGCCGGCTATTAAGCAGTTCATTGCTGACAAATTCAAAGGCACGATTGAACCGGCTGAATAATTGAAGGTTAATAAATAAATTAAATTGAAGTAAATTGAATTAAAGTAAATTAAATTAAATTAAGCCGTGTTGTGATACCGTTTCCGATATTGCAACATGGCTTTTTTGTTTTTTGCGAAAGGTGGGATTATGGCCGTTAATTATAATGGGAATCGGCCAAATTATAGACTCTTTTGTTGATTTATTGATTGTATTAAATATACCGAATGAAGAAAAATAGGGTATAATAAATAATAAGAGTTTTTTATATTTATATAGAGTCAGGAAGTCTGTATGGAAATGTAGCAGGCAGAACCTGTTAAATTATTATGAGTAATGGTTAAAGGAGGTTGTATATGACCGAGTTAAAAGTAGTAGTATCAGAACATGCGGAATCAGTGGTCGGTATATTGACGAAACGCGACGTTATTCGGCCGAATCAAACCGATTTTACCAATGTAGGGGCAGTTATTATTTGTGACTGTGAAATAGATATATTGAAAAGTACGCCGGTTAAAGTTTTTGACATTCCCGTATTCGTGGTCCGCACGGGAACCGGGATGGAAGGCTTAAGCCCTAACCAAGTATCGCAAGCGGAGGATGCCGTGCTGCGTGATGCCTATGCGGTTTTAGACGATGAGCCGTCGGAACGTGAATTTTACATACGACGTCTTGAAACGGCTGTTCAAAATTATGAGCATCGTTCATTACCGCCGTTTTTCCGTTCCTTGCGACGCTATGTAGAGCTCGGCAACTCCCCGTTTGACTGTCCGGGGCATCAAGGCGGTCAATTTTTCCGTAAACATCCGGCCGGTCGGGCTTTTTACGATTATTACGGTGAACACCTTTTTCGTAGTGATTTATGCAATGCCGATGTTCAACTAGGCGATTTGTTGATTCATGAAGGCTATGCGTTAGAGGCACAGGAACATGCGGCACAAGTGTTTAATGCAGATAAAACCTACTTTGTGCTCAACGGTACTTCCTCATCGAATAAAGTGGTACTCAATGCGTTGTTGGCACCCGGCGATATTGTGCTCTATGATCGCAATAACCATAAATCCGTGTCGCACGGTGCTTTGGTACAAGCCGGTGCTATTCCGGTGTATCTCGAAACGGCCCGTAATCCGTTCGGTTCCATCGGCGGTATTCCGGAAGCTTGTTTTGATGAAACCGTTCTTCGTGAGCGCATTGCGGAGCGCGATCTTGAAAAAGCCAAGGCTCAGCGTCCGATTCGTTTGGCCGTGATTCAGCTTGGCACCTATGACGGCACTATTTATAATGCGCGTCAGGTGGTCGATAAAATCGGTCACTTATGTGATTATATCTTGTTTGACTCCGCCTGGGTGGGGTATGAACAATTCATTCCGATGATGAAAGATTGTTCGCCGCTCCTCTTGGAATTGGGGCCGGAAGATCCGGGCATTTTGGTAACACAATCCGTGCATAAACAAATGGCGGGTTTTTCACAAACATCGCAAATTCACAAAAAAGATTCGCATATTCGCGGCCAAGTCCGTTATGTGAATCAGAAACGTTTTAACAACGCTTTTATGATGCATGCATCTACATCACCGTTCTATCCGCTATTTGCGGCACTTGATGTGAATGCGAAAATCCATGCCGGCGAAGGCGGCAGGGCCTTATGGCGTGATTGCGTCATGGTGGGTATTGAAGCCCGTAAAACGGTGCTGCGCAATTGTAAATATTTGCGACCGCTCGTGCCGCCGATGGTACACGGTAAAGCGTGGGAAGATGGCGAAACGGAAGTTATGGCTGATGATGTGTCGTATTTTGCCTTTGAACCGGAAGCCAAATGGCATTCCTTTAAGGGTTACGGCGAGGGGCAATACTTCATTGATCCTTGTAAATTTCAGCTCATAACGCCGGGCATCGATATGGAAACCGGCGAATACGAAGATTTCGGTATTCCGGCGACTATCTTGGCAAATTATTTGCGAGAACACCAGGTAGTGCCTGAGAAATGTGATTTGAATACAATTTTATTCTTGCTCACACCGGCTGAGTCGTATACCAAAATGGATGCACTTATTGCTAAACTATTGCGTTTTGAACAATTGATTGAAGCGGATGCACCGTTGCAGGATGTATTGCCGAGCGTGTATGCGCAGAACATTGCCCGTTATCGCGGTTATACGATTCGTCAGCTCTGTCAGGAAATGCATGATTTTTATAAAGTGCGTCATGTGAGCGAGTTGCAACAACAATTATTTGATAGGGACCATTTCCCGACCTATGTAAAAACACCGCAAGCTGCCAATATCGACTTTGTGCGCGGTGAAGGCGAATTGATTCCGATTGCCGATTGCGTAGGCCGTATGGCTCTGGAAGGGGCATTGCCGTATCCGCCGGGCGTTATATGCGTACAGCCGGGGGAACTTTGGTCAGAAGCGGCCCGTGATTACTTTGTGGCACTTGAAGAAGGCATTAATGAACTGCCGGGCTTTGCACCGGAGCTTCAAGGTGTTTATATTGAAGCGGATGAAACCGGTTACAAACGAGCGTATGCATACGTTTTGAAAGAAACAACCGGGAAAGAAGGGGTATAATGGTAACAGACGGGTTAACCGAACAGAATGATAACGTGCAGTTGGCAGCTATCGGCGAAGCCGTGACCCAAGCGGTGAGCGAACTGGTGACTATCGCTAAACTGCAAGCCGGTAATGTATTTGTCATAGGCTGCTCCACCAGTGAAGTGCGTGGCAGACGTATCGGCACAGATTCAGCAACGGAAGTGGGCGAAACAATTATAAAGGCGGCTACAGCCGTATTGGAACCGTTAAAGATAAATTTGGCGGTACAATGCTGTGAGCATTTGAATCGTGCTTTGGTTTTGGAAAAAGCCGTAGCCGTTGCACATAATTGGCCGATTTGCAATGCCGTACCGCAACTTCATGCGGGCGGCGCGGCCTCTATGGCGGCGTATAAACATTTCAAAGAGCCTGTGGTGGTAGAACGGGTGGCAGCTGATGCGGCCATTGATATCGGTGATACGCTTATCGGCATGCATTTAAAACCGGTAGCCGTACCGGTTCGTCTGGCCGTTAAAACCATCGGTGAAGCTCATGTTACGGCTGGCCGTGTGCGCCCTAAATATATCGGCGGCGCACGAGCCGTTTACGATGAAGCATTAATGTAACAGAGGTGAGTACGTTTGAATTTCTACACTTATGCCTATATCGTGTAACAAGGGCAGGTAAATGCTCTTTTACAATATGGCGTATCTTTTTTGCTGTTGGTGGCGTTATTGGGGGTCAGTATCTTATTTATGCGTCATCGACTGAACAGTCGTTATCGTGATTTGACGATTCTCTTATCGTTGTTGATTGTGTTTGTTCTGGGCATCCGTTGGAGCGAATATGATTCGTCCATGCGAAACTCGGAAGAAAGCAGCCGTATGGCTAACTTTATTGTGTCCGTGTCAGAACGTTTGGGATCGGACAAGGAAGCCGTAAAGGTTAATTCTACGCATCTGGATGAAGATGTTATTGTCAATGTGGGCACTCGTTTTTATCGGGCTCATTTTACCAAGGGCTATGGTGCCTATTCATTGACACAGGTTCATATGATAGATCCGCAGATTAAAGTCATAGATATAGCGAAGGAGTAGCAGCAAACATGATAACGGGTTATACGTTGATTATGATAAAATTGGTGCTGGGCATACTGTGTCTGGTGCTGCAAATCAATTTAATGGGTAAGGGGAATTTGGCCCCAAACTCGGCGATTGACCAGGTACAGAACTATGTGCTTGGCGGTATTATAGGGGGGTGTTATTTATAATGAGGCCATTGGGGTTCTGCAATTTTTGCTGGTTCTCATTGGTTGGACCATCGTAGTTATGGCACTGCGTTACTTATCGGCCTATAATCACCATGTGAAACGAATTGTTGACGGCAGTCCCACAATTGTCGTGGATTATGGTAAATTCAAATAGAAGAATGTATGCGTAACGGTATCAGTGCCGGCGATTTACATTTGAAACTGCGCGCCAACGGGGTAACGCGCGTGGGGGAAGTTAAACGGGCTGTTTTGGAACAAAACGGACAATTGACGGTGGTTAAGTTTGGGGAAGATTCGGTACACTATCCGCTTATTGTGGACGGACAGGCCGATGAAAATGTATTGTCTTTAGTAGAAAAAGATAGAGAATGGTTAGAAACGAACGTAGCATAGCAAGGCTATCAAATCTTGGGGATCTATATGGCCGAGCTCGTGCATGGTGAGTTGGTTATAACCCCATATTTGAAAGATTAATCTTTTGAAAAATTATAAGTTTGATTCATGAATTTTGAAAACCTGGTTGTAAAAAGATTAATCATACTTGGGGCGATGAAAGGAGCTAGTCATGGTAGGACTTCAGCGATCTTTATTGGTAATTGCATTTCTCTATATTTTGTATCATATTTACGGGCACGGTTTTACGACGACAAATTTGATAGCCATTGTATTGCTGTTATTCTCGTTTGTGTTTGAAGTCACGCGTAAGGCTCGTCGTGAAAAATTAGAAGCCTATTTTGCTCGTAAAGAAGCGGAATTGGCGGCTAAAGAAGCGGCTGAACGGGGTGAAACTATTGAGGTTGAAGGAAAACCGACAGACACAGTCGATGTTAAACACGAAGTTAAGTAATATACAAAGTTAAGTGATATACGAAGTGAGGAGTGCAGAAAGCCGGGTGACATATGTAATTGAGTGATTCGCTTGGCTTATGATGAAAGGAGTCTTTGATGAAATTAATTTCTTGGAATGTTAACGGCCTGCGTGCCGCGGTAACCAAAGGTTTTATGGAAAGCTTTGAAAAGCTTGATGCGGATATGTTTTGCTTGCAGGAAACTAAATTGCAGCCGCACCAGATTGAATTGGAATTGCCGGGTTACGAGCAATATTGGAACAGTGCGGTGAAAAAAGGGTACAGCGGTACGGCTATTTTCACGCGTGTAAAACCGCTCAACGTAACCTACGGTATCGGTATTGAAGAGCACGACCAGGAAGGCCGCGTGATTACGGCGGAGTACGATAATTTCTACCTCGTAACTTGTTACACGCCGAACAGCCAGCGTGAATTGGCTCGTTTGGAATACCGCATGACTTGGGAAGACGCGTTCCGTGCGTACTTATTGGAATTGGATGCGAAAAAGCCGGTTATTCTTTGCGGTGACCTCAACGTGGCACATAATGAAATCGACTTGAAAAATCCGAAGACAAACCGCAAAAACGCCGGTTTTACCGACGAAGAACGTGAAAAAATGACGGAACTTTTGAATGCCGGTTTTACCGATACCTTCCGTAAACTCTATCCGGACGTAACCGATGCGTACAGCTGGTGGTCCTATATGGGCAAAGCGCGCGATAGGAACGTAGGATGGAGAATTGACTACTTCATTACGTCTGCACGTCTTGATAAAGATATCGTAGAAGCTAAAATTCATCCGGACATTTTCGGCAGCGATCATTGCCCGGTTGAACTTGAAATTAATCTTTAATAAACCGTTGTGGTATACTTTTTTACCGGAAACATTGGTTTATAATCTATAGAATGGCTTGAAACAAGGCATTTTGTGGTGTTTTTGCTATATTGAATTATCATATATGCATAAAAATAGTAAGAGTTCGCCTCGATAAATTCAGGCGGACTCTTTTATTTTCTAACCTTTATAAATCATGCGTAATAGTTATGATAAAAATGCCTCTTATGAAAAATAATTAGTTATTATTTCGGCGCTGTGGTATAGTGTATACAAGACATGGATTAGTAATGTTGATTTTAAATTTTTGATTTTTAATAGTGTATGCGTAAGAAGGAGAAACGATTATTATGGCAAATTATAATCCCTACGAAAACATGCTTAACACACTTGACCAAGCGGCCGAAAAATTAGGTTTGACGAGAAACGACTATGAAGTTATCCGCCATCCTGAACGCGAAATGCAAGTAGCCGTTCCTGTACAAATGGACGATGGTCATATTGAAGTATTTAGCGGTTATCGTACGCAACATAGTACAATTATGGGCGCAGCTAAAGGTGGTCTCCGTTTCCATCCTGATTCCGATGAAAACGAAGTTCGTGCTTTGGCAGCTTGGATGACAATCAAAAACTCTATCGCACACCTTCCATACGGTGGCGGTAAAGGCGGGATCAAAGTAGATCCTAAGAAATTGAGCCAACGCGAATTAGAACGTTTGACTCGCGGTTTTGTTCGTAAAATTGCTCCAATCATCGGCGTTGATACTGACGTACCGGCTCCTGATGTTAACACTAATCCTCAAATCATGGCTTGGATCGTGGATGAATTCTCCACATTAAAAGGCGTATGGTCTCCGGGCGTTGTAACCGGTAAACCATTGGCAGTCGGCGGTTCCAAAGGCCGTAATGAAGCAACCGGTCGTGGCTGCATGTTTACGTTGAAGAGCTACCTTGAAAAGAAAGGTAAGAAAATGACCGACGTAACCATCGCTGTTCAAGGTTTCGGTAACGTAGGTAGCGTTGGTGCATTATTGATGCATCGTGAAGGCGCTAAAATCGTTGCTATCGGCGACGTTCATGGTTCCATTTACAATGAAAACGGTATCGACGTTGAAAAAGCTTACGAATATGCCAACTCTCATGGCCGTTCCTTGGAAGGTTATGAAGAAGCAGGCATGAAACGTATTCCTAACCCTGAATTATTACTTCTCGACGTAGATGTATTATATCTCGCCGCTTTGGAAAACCAATTAAACGGCAGCAACATGAAAGAAGTTAAAGCTAAAACTATCTTGGAAGGTGCTAACGGCCCTACAACTAACGAAGCTGACTTGTACTTCTTCGAAAAAGGCATTGAAATCATTCCTGACGTATTGGCTAATGGCGGCGGCGTAGTAACTTCTTACTACGAATGGGTACAGAACAAAGCCGGCTTCTACTGGGATGAAGACGAAGTAAATGCTCGCCTCGAAAAGAACATGAAAATGAGCTTTGAAGAAGTTTGGGAAATGCAACAACAATACAAAGTATATCCTCGTTTAGCTGCTTACATGGTAGCTTTGAAACGTTTGGTTGATGCCAGCAAACTTCGTGGTTTCAACGGCTGATTTAGTTGCTGAAGTTAGCTCTTAAAACTTTATTACACTTGCCTTTAACGGCCGAACAGTAGTGAGTACTGATTGAGTCCGTACAACTTATAAAACGCTAAGTATGACTGTCTAACAAAGGCTATGCGTAGCCACTACTAATAAATGATAAATACTAGAAGGATACTCAGCGGAATTGCGGTCAGGTATGTATTGCCTGACCGCTTTTTTATGATTATGTTGGGGGCTTATATTTATCATAGATTAGTCGTTCTTCACCGTCTGTTTGCTTTGTGCAGTTACTGTTGCCACAGAAAGAGAAAGGTATTAAAGACAGGGGGATATGTGACTTTCGCAACGTATTTAGATTGCGTATAGAATTGGTAAAAAATATATAAAAAAGTACTTGCTTTTACTTTGAATTTAGTATAAAATATCTCTTGTACCATTCCTCGATAGCTCAGTCGGTAGAGCAATCGGCTGTTAACCGATCGGTCGTAGGTTCGAGTCCTACTCGGGGAGCCAATGTGGCCCGTTGGTCAAGCGGTTAAGACACCGCCCTTTCACGGCGGTATCGGGGGTTCGATTCCCCCACGGGTCACCAACTACATGGACGATTAGCTCAGCTGGGAGAGCGCCTGCCTTACAAGCAGGATGTCGGCAGTTCGATCCTGTCATCGTCCACCAGAAACTTTAGAAAAAGCACTTGAGAAATCAAGTGCTTTTTTATTTTATGGATTAATTTCTTACAAGGCTAATGCGTCCTAAAATTGAGATTACTTCGTAATCGGAATGTTGAATTTCTTATTGCCGGAAGTATATTAATTTCACAAAATAATAATTAAAACTGATAAGAATTTACATTCAGCCCACTGCAGTTGCAGTGGGCTGTTTTTTTATACAAAACCATTTATAAAAATTAATATTGATAAAAATCGATGGGGGGGGAGGGTAAAACCTACTTGATAATCAATAAAATGAATATATCTGTATTTACCAGTATTTATCTATAAAAATCGATGCCAATTGATAATTATCGAAGTCTATCGAGAAGAATGATAATATGAATAATATTATTATAATTATAAGTTTTAAATTGAATCTTTACATCGAATATTTTCAAATGGCATACTTAAGGAAGATTCATAAATATCTCATTAATTTTTTAACGGTCAAAGAGATGATAAATAGTTCGAAAAGTGTTTGGAAACGGTGTATTTTGTGAAGTAAATAAATCGTCTCAAATGGAATTATTTTGTTTTTTGATTAACAAAGTGTTCATATTCAAGAGCACGATTTATTTTTTTATGCTTTTTCTTTTGATGACGGCATGAAGTACGGCGGCGACTTCGGTACTGCATCTGCTGTAAAACTTAATAAGCAAGTTAACGTAAAGGGCAATGCAACTAACGAAGCGGACTTAACTGATGGCAACATCGGTGTCGTTTCCAGCCAGGATGGCGATAACGGCCTCTTAACTGTTAAGTTGAACAAAGACCTTAACCTTGGCTCCACAGGTTCCGTAGCTATGGGCAGCACTGCTATCAATAATGGCGGTGTAACTATCGGTAGCGGTGCAAGTGCTGTAACGCTTACTCATGGCGGGTTGAACAATGGCGGTAACCAGATTGTTAATGTAGCCAGCGGTATCAACGGTACTACGTATGATACTTCTGTAGCCGGTCAGGAAAACTACAACAACGGTGCCAACATTGGGGATGTGTACAATATTGCTAAGGGTCAAGCCGAGGCTGTTAAGGCTCAATCCGGTAAGAATATTACGGTAGATGCTGATAACAAAGTCAACTTGAACGACAATATCACTCTTGGTGACGATAGTGATGTATCTAAACAGGTTAACATTAACGGCAATGGTGCAACTGTAACAGCCGGCAGTGGTGATAATCAAGTTAAGATGGATGGTTCCAAAGGTCAGATTTCTGCAGGCGGTGCTGTTCTTGGTAATCAGGAAAACACAGCAGGCGATAGCAATCCGGCAACAGGCAACTATCTCACCGGTTTAGACAATACTACTTGGGATGGTGAAAACATCCAGTCCGGCCGTGCAGCAACTGAAGATCAGTTGAAGACTGTTAGCGATAAAGTCAATAAAGGCCGTGTATTCGAAGGCGATGACGGAGCTGATAATAGCGTTACTGTAGGTCTCGGTGATACCTTGAAACTCAACGGCGGTGCTAATACTGCTAGATTATCTGATGGTAATATTGGCGTTGTAAGAAACAGCAACGGTGACGGTCTTGACATTAAACTTGCGAAAGACTTAACCGGTCTTGATAGTGTAACAACCGGTAATACGACTATGAATAGTAGTGGTATCACCATTAAGACAGTGGATGACGATCGCAATATCACTATCCAGGATAGCAATATCAACATGGGTAACAACGTAGTAAGCGGGGTTGCTGACGGTACGGTGGCAGCCGGTTCTACGGAAGCTATTAACGGTAGCCAACTCGCTCAGCGTGACCAAGCTATCAACAACCTCGGTGGTGCGGTTAACAAATTAGATAATCGTATTAATCGTGTTGGTGCCGGTGCGGCAGCTTTGGCAGCTCTCCATCCACAGGACTTCGATCCGGATGATAAATGGGATTTCGCATTCGGTTATGGTCGCTATAGCGGTGCGAATGCCGGTGCGCTTGGTGCCTTCTATAAACCAAATGAAGATACAACCTTCTCCGTTGGTGGTACAATCGGTGGCGGTGAAAACATGTTCAACGCCGGTGTATCCTTCAAGATTGGTCAAGGCAACAACGTATCTAATTCCTGCGTAGGTATGGCTAAGAAAATCAAACATCTCCGTGAAGACGTAGCTAAACTTGAAGAATTAGTAAATCGTCAGAGTCAAATGATTAATCAATTGACCGGCCAGAACCCTGGTACGATTGAGTCTAAAGGCAGTGAACTCTTCCCTGATGTTCCTTCAAATCACTGGGCTTACGAATATGTAAACAAACTTCATGACCTCGGCATCGTTGAAGGCTATCCTGATGGCAACTTCGACGGTAACCGTATGATGACACGTTATGAATTCGCAGCAGTTGTATATCGTGCAATCATGGCAGGTGCAGCATCCAATGCAGCTCTCCAAGGTGATGATACATTAGATCGTTTGGCAAACAAATTCTCCGACGAACTCAAGTACATACGCGTAGACACTGTGAAGAAGGATAAAGACGGTAATCCGGTTATCCAACGTGTTCGTATCGTTCCTGAAAACAAGGATAAATACTAAGAGTCGTTGATTCTTTAACGAATTGTTAAATGGTCATTGATTAGTTTTTGAGAAATTGGGTCGTAACACAATGTAGGTTTTTACTCACATTGGGGTTACGGCCCTTTTTTCGTCATATCTTCATTGGCGAATACCCCAAGATGTGGTAACATAATATAATAAATATAAGAATAATAAGGTCAGTCAAGGCGTTTTTTCAAAACAGAAATTCATTAACGTTTGAACCGAATGACCTGTGAAATCTAAAATAAATTATGGCAGGAGGAAGAAAATGTCTGCATTTATACCGTATTTAGTAGTATTGGGCGTTATCGTCGTGTTTTTCGGAGTATGTTATTTAGTATTCCGTGATAGCGGTAAGTCTAAAGAAGCTGAGGCTTTGGCTAATGAAAAGGTGAGCGATGGCGATTATTATGAACGTAAACGTCGTGATCACGGTGCCGCTTACTATCGCGAAGATGCTAAACAAAATAGAGACAACTATCGATTCGGCGGTGGGCATCAAGTGACGGATACCAATCATCAAGAAACTTCCGATAAAGAGATGGCCAGCACGTTTGTGCCTTTATCCAATCGTCAAATGGAATCCGATTTTAATCATGCGATGACGGGACCGGCAAGCAATCGTTTTGGCGGAGCTCCGGAAGAGGATTTGGACAGTCGTTTAGGTCAAGATATTGTATCTGATTTGGATATGACGAAACCAATGCTTAAAATTCCGACGGAACCACCGGCTGAGCCGCTCACTGAAAGTGAATTGACACGTCGCATTCATCGTGTGACGCCGACGGAAGCAACTGCCGCTGAAGCAGCTGATGATGCTACCCGCATTATCCCGGTAGTTCGTGACCATAGCAGTGCTGATACATTCGGTCGTGCAGGTCAGAGTGCAACTCATGCGGCTTATGGTGAGGCTGAAATGCCTGATTTAATTGCTCTTGGTACTTCGCATTTCATGAGCTCTTTTGGTGCGGTTAATGCAAGCACTAAGGAACAAGTATTGGATATTACTAAAACAGCCTTAGATCGTTTGGGTATCACCGCCAGTGGTGAATTACACGCCCTTTTGGAAAATATCGTTGTGCAGGAAGCGCTCCTTTGCATGCAGAAGGCCTATGCAACAACGCCGACGGTTTGGATGAAAGAAACGGCGATTGAAGCGTTTATGGATGTGGTTCAGGAACCTAAATCCAGCACACCGTACTTGGTCGCTTTTGACGCCCTTCGCATTTTACCGCATTTGCAGTTAGGCCATTTCCAAATTATGGCGTTGGCGTTGTTATTGCAGTATTCGCGCAATTCCAACAACTACAGCTTGGAACATTTACAGTATTATGTAGATAAATACATCGAACCGTTCTTGTCCGATTTGCCACGGGAAGAATCTATGTATCGTCAATTGGATTACTTGCGTTGTTCCATTCAAGAACCGGAACGCAATACTTTCTGGGATATTATGGTTCATTCCTATCCGTTCGTGTTTGCCTATGCCGGTTTTGATAAAGATGAATTGACACGTGCTTTACGCGGCCATGCCTTGGATGGTCGTTATATCGTGAAAAGTGTGAACTCGCCGTTGTTAAAATTGGCCGTTGTTGATGAAGGTTTGGCACCACGCTACTTCCATATGGCGCATTTGGATAATCCTGAAATTCAACAGCACATTTTGGCCTTGGCAACCGGTAAGCCGGTTGATTTTAATGCGACTGAACGTAAACAGGTGTTGGAATATATCTCGCCTGTATTGCCTAAAGTGGCTGATATGTATGATTCCATGCCGCTCAGCCATTCCAGCTTAACCTTGTTAGGTTTATATTTGGGTCGTGCCCATGTTAAAGTAACCATCGGTGAAGAATTCGACTTATCTCCTTGGTTTTAAGCTGTAAAGTTAGAGAATAAGGCTTTTATGATAATTAAAAGCACGGTGACTTGCATAACAAATTAAAATTTATCAAATAAAAAAGTGTACCTCCGAGCTGATGATCGAGGGTACACTTTTTGTTTTGCGGTTAATTACCGGTGAGGATTAAGTTTCAGTTATTTAACCGTTTGCGCTCACACTTAAAAACTATATTCGTTAATTGCTTTTACATCTAATAGTTTTACTTTTTTACCTTCAAACTCGATGATTTTTTCATCCTGTAAGCGACCTAATTCGCGGCTTAAGGATGTGCGCGATACATTGAGCACATCGGCCATTTCCTGACGATTGTGAGGGAGACGAATCGGGTTTTGTTTTTGATACGTATATAAATCATCAAAGTAGGCGAAGATTCGTTCACGCATGCCTTTTAGTGAAAGATAGTGAACTTTACGGGTTAATGCCAAGGCTTTTTCAGACATATCATGTAAGAGATTGGTCAAAATTTGCACTTGGCAGGCATCGCAGTTGTTAAATGAGGTAGTGAAGGCTGCCTTGGGCACGAAGAGCACCGTGCTGTCTTCGGTTGTTTGAATTGTGGCCGGCCAATTCGGCATGTCCGTAAAGAGAATGGCTTCACCGAACATGGCGGATGGTGTCAGGTCAGTCATGATGGTGCGCTGGCCCAATACGTTTTCGCGCGTCAGATGAGCGTGGCCTTTTAATAAAATACCGATGCCTTCCATCGGGTCGCCGGCGATAGCGATGAAACTATTCTTTTTTATATTGGCAATTGTCAAATTCGGAGCAATTAAGAAATTCCGTAATTGATCTTCGGAAAGATCGCGGAATAAGGGACTGCTGCTGAGCACAGGCAGATATTCCGTTATTAATTCAGTAGATAATCCGATATGCATAGGAGCCTCCTTAAAATAAAATTTTTGTAAATGTTGCCATGGCTACAGTTTTTTACCTATAACTATACTATACTTTAAATGTAGTCACAAAGTAAACAACTTGCGGTAAGTGACAATCTGATTTTGTAATAGGCAAGTGATTTATATTTTTTTACTTTCTTACGAGTGATAGGAAAGTGTAGTTCGGGAGAGTCCCGAAGAAGGAGGCTATTATGAGTATGTTTTGTTTCCAATGTGAACAGTCTGCAAATCCCGGTGGTTGTACCGTACAGGGCGTATGTGGTAAAACAGCGCCGGTAGCAAACAAACAGGATGAATTGACTTCCGCCTTGATCGGTTTGGCACGTGCTTGTGATGCAAAAGGTGCTTCCGCTAAGGAATATCAATTGTTAAAACAGGGCTTGTTCATGTGCGTAACAAACGTTAACTTCGACGAAGAACGCGTTCAGGAATTCATCAACCGTGTAGAAGCCGCTCGTCAGGCAATTGACGCCAGCGCTCAGGATTTCGATTGGGAAGCTCTTTGGGTAGGTGAAGAAGACATCATTTCCTTGCGTTCCACTTTATTGCTCGGTATGCGCGGCATGGCTGCTTACGCTTGGCATGCATCCGTACTCGGCTATGATGATGCTGAAGTAGACGCTTGGTTCGTAAAAGGCCTTGTTGAATTTGCTAAAGATCACAGTGCTGACGAATGGCTCGCTTTGTTGATGGAATTCGGTCACATCAACCTCAAATGCATGGCATTGCTTGATTCCGCTAACACTGAAAGCTATGGCACGCCGGTTCCTACTAAAGTTTCCTTGACTGTAGAACCTGGTCCGTTCATCGTAGTAACCGGTCATGATTTACACGACCTCAAAATGTTATTGGAACAATCCGAAGGTAAAGGTGTTAATATCTATACTCACGGTGAAATGCTTCCTTGCCATGCATATCCTGAACTTAAAAAATATGTTCACTTAAAAGGTAACTTCGGTACTGCTTGGCAGAACCAGCAGAACGAATTCGACGGTGTTCCGGGTGCATTCTTATTCACTACGAACTGCTTAATGCCACCTCGCAAAACGTATGAAGACAACATCTTCACAACTGATATGGTAGGCTTCCCCGGTTTGAAACATGTGGAAACTAACGAAGACGGCACTAAAGACTTCTCCGCAGTTATTGAAAAAGCTCTTGAACTCGGCGGTTACAGCGAACCTCAAGAATTCACCGGTATCAACGGTGGTCACGAAGTAACTACCGGTTTCGGTCACGGTACAGTACTCAGCATTGCCGACAAAGTAATCGATGCTGTTAAAGCCGGTGCTATCAAACACTTCTTCTTGGTAGGCGGTTGCGACGGTGCTAAAGTAGGCCGTAACTACTACACTGAATTCGTAAAACAGACTCCAAAAGACACTGTTGTATTGACTTTGGCTTGCGGTAAATATCGTTTCAACGACCTTGAAATCGGTGAAATCGGCGGTATTCCTCGTATGCTAGACATGGGTCAGTGTAACGACGCTTACTCTGCTATTCAGGTAGCCGTAGCTCTTGCCGGTGCTTTCGAATGCGACGTAAACGACTTGCCATTGACTTTGGTATTGTCCTGGTACGAACAAAAAGCGGTATGTATCTTGTTAACCTTGTTAGCTTTAGGTATCCGCAACATCTACATCGGACCTACTTTGCCAAAATTCTTATCCAGCAACGTATTGGGCATCTTGGTAGAAAAATTCCAGTTACACCCAATCACTACTCCGGAAGCTGATATGAAAGCGATCCTTGGCAACAACTAATTGTTGATTGTAACTAATTGAGTAATAGTAGGTGGAACATAATTAAATATGAGATGATTCAGTTCGTGTCCTCTCGATAATTACTAATGTTCTCGTCAATTGTCAATTAAAATTTCTCATAGCTCCCTCGAAAGAGGGAGCTATTTTTTATATTTTTCTATGTCTGCGATACTTTTTTGAATAATTAGTTCGTCCGCGGTGTACCTTATAAAGCTTGTAATTATGGGCTTTTATGAGCAAATGAGAATCTTAAAAGAAGTAATATGCATAAAAAGTATGGCGGTGTCTATTCTCTGAAAACAAAACATGGTATAATACAAATTAAGGAAATTCAAGGGTTCGCCTTGAATCAGTTTGTAGAAAATGCACAGTGTAGATGTGAAAAAGTTTTCTGTGGGAGGACATAAATGAGTAGTGTTTTTGAGATTATCGGACCGGTTATGATTGGTCCATCCAGCTCTCATACAGCCGGAGCTGCCCGTTTAGGTAAAATGGCTCGATCTATTTTCAAGGAGCACATCGAACGAGTTGATTTGACTCTGTACGGCTCTTTTGCCAAGACTTATAAAGGTCACGGTACCGATCGTGCTTTAGTAGGCGGTCTTTTGGGATTTGATGCGGAAGACGAACGTATTCGTGACGCATTTAAAGATGCCGCCGAAGAAAATCTTCAGTATCAGTTTATTGAATCGTCTGATGAAGGCGGTCATCCGAATGAAGTGAAATTCGATCTCTACGGTAAGGATGATTACCACATGAGTATCGTAGGACGCTCTTTAGGCGGCGGCCGTATTTTGGTAACAAATGTAAATAACTTGGAAGTAGAAATTTCCGGTGAAGATTATACAATTTTGACATTCCATCACGACTGTCCGGGCGTTATTGCGTGGGTAACCAGTCAACTCGGTAAAGCATCGGTTAACATTTCGACGATGAAGGTATTCCGCAAACGTAAACACTGCGAAGCAGTTATGTTGATTAACACCGATGAACCGGTGGACGCACAAGTAATGGCGGATATTCAAGATCATAAGAGTATTTCATCCGTTATGTATTTTGAACCTTTGGAAAAGGCGGTAGCAGAATGAGTTATTTATATGAAACATTAGCCGACTTGGCGCATTTGAGTGATACTCATAATTTACCAATGTGGGAAGTTGTAATCCGTGCCGAAATGGAAGCGTCCGGTCAAACGCGCGAAGCGATTGAAAAAGAAGCTTTGCGTCGTATTCAGATTTTTAAAGATTCCGTAACAAACGGTGGTGAAGACCGTAAACGTACGGTAAGCGGCATGTCCGGCGGACAGGCCCATATCTTATTAAAACATACACCGCGTTTAATGAGCCCGGTAGCGTATAAAGCTTTGACGTATGCTGTTGCGGTTAATGAAGCGAACGCTAAAATGTTCCGTGTTGTAGCTTGTCCGACAGCCGGTTCTTGCGGGGTTATGCCGGGGACTATGTGTGCGGTAGCCGAAGAGTTGCAACTTGATGATGAAGCTATGTTGCGCGGGTTCTTCATGGGCGCCGGTATCGGCAATGTTATTACCAATCAGGCTTGTGTAGCCGGCGCGGTTGGCGGTTGCCAGGCTGAAGTAGGCTCGGCAGCAGCTATGGCGGCCGGCGCTGTGGTAGCGATGTTGGAAGGCTCTACGAAAGAAGTCATTAATGCAGTCGCTCTTTGCCTCAAAAACGTATTGGGCTTAGTGTGTGACCCGATAGGCGGTTTGGTAGAAGTACCTTGTGTAAAACGTAACGGTATTTATGCGGTACATGCTTTAAGTGCTGCCGAAATGGCTATGGCCGGCTTAATCAGCCAGATTCCGGTTGATGAAGTTATTGAAGCCATGGACCGTATCGGTCGTGCGTTGCCAAGCACATTGCGCGAAACCAGCGAAGGTGGTTTGGCTACGACTGAAACAGGTCGACGCATTGCTAAACAATTAGCGGAAATGTAATATTACGTCAATGAAACGTCTTTATGAGGAAACTTGTAAAGACGTTTTTTTATGATTCAACGGCCTTGAAAGGGTGAATTAGCTACATTGGTATGTTATAATAAATTATCGTGATAAGAGTGAGGTGATGACGGTGAGTTGGTTTACATCCAAGAAAATTGTAATGCAACCGAGTGGGGAACTTTGGCAGGGTGCTGTGCGCATTTTGCACGCTTTGGCTGATGCCGGTTTTGAAGCGTATGTAATCGGCGGAGCCGTGCGTGATTTGGTGCTCAAACAATTGCCTCATGATTATGATATTGTGACTAAAGCCAGACCCGATGATATTATGGCCGTTATGGCCAAGGCCGGCTTTGCTACGACTGGAGTGGTCGGTAAGTCATTCGGTGTCGTTGTGGTAACGGTACCGGAAGGCAGTTATGAAGTCGCTACCTATCGGCGTGAACGGTATGGTGCCGACAGCCATCGACCGGAAGAAGTGGTGTATGCCGATACATTGGAAGAAGATGTGACGCGACGCGACTTTACGGTGAACGGCATGGCTATGACCGTTGACGGTGAAGTAATAGATCTAGTGGCCGGGCTTAAAGATATTAAAAACAAGACCCTGCGCACTATCGGTGAGGCAGAGGAGCGTTTTCAAGAAGATGCATTGCGTTTATTCAGGGCTTGCCGCTTTGTAGGCAAGCTTGGTTTTTTACCGCATCGCAGTTTATTGGACGGCATGGCATCCAACTTCAAACGGGTTGAAGGATTGTCGTTGGAACGTGTACGTCAGGAACTGGACGGTTTGCTGATAACGCCACACGTGGCTAAAGGGCTTGACGTATTGGTACAATCCGGTTTGGCTGATTGCCATTGTCGTGTTTTTGTTAAGGGTGAGTATCAGCCGGTGGCCATTTTGCCGGAATTACATCATTTGGTAGGGTTGCCGCAACAACCGGAATTTCATGCCTATGACGGCTGGGTTCATACCTTGGCCGTGGTACAGGCCATTAAACCGGATTTGACGCTGCGCTGGGCAGCTTTATTACATGATGTGGCGAAAGGCATGGACGGTATTCGCGGTTCTAACAAAGGACGCATTACCGATCGCGGTCATGATAAAATGGGCGCTGAAATGGCGGAAACTATTTTAACGCGTTTACAATATCCTAAGAAAATGGTGGACCGTGTGACCTGGCTTGTCAGCAGTCATATGCGTTTTCACTATTTTGTCAATAATCAGGAAGCAGATCCGTGGAAATGGATGCGTAAAGAGGCGCAAAGCGGCCATTTCCGTAAAAGCAGTGAGTTAAAAGAAGCGGTGCTGCAAATGGCGGAAGTGTGTGCGGCCGATGTTATCGGTTGCGGCAGACCGAACAGCAGTACGGACGGTACTTATGCTATGGGGGACTGTCTGGCGGCTATAACCGAGTCAATGCCGATTCATACTCGTGATTTGGCGTATGGTCCGGAATTACCGGCTCTTTTAGGTGACCAAACAGGGGATATGTTGCAAAAATTGTTAGTTCAAGTGCGCAGCGGCCAGGTGGCGAATGAACGGGAGGCCTTAATGGAATCTGTCAGACGTAAGCTGGCACGCAAAGCACATAAGGAGTTATAGGGATTCATGATTACCAAAAAAGATCAGAAAGCCTTACAAAATAATATAGCTATACTCATGCTGATTTTTTCGGTAGTTGCGATTTTTTTAGTAGGCCGTTTATTGCTGTTGCAAGTGTTTGACCGTAACAGCTTGGATACGCAGAATTTGAGCCAAGTAGAGTCGGAACGTAAATTGCAATCGCCGCGCGGTACGATTTATGACCGCAACGGCAATCCGCTGGCTATCAGTATTGTGACGCGTTCGCTGTATGCGGATCCGAAGATGATTAAAAAGTCACCTGAAGAGATTGCCTCACTTATTGTACCGTATACGCGCATTAAAGAAGATGTGATTGTGAAACGTCTTAAAGAGGATACGGCGTTTATTTGGCTTGATCGCATGATGGATCCGGATAAATCCAAAGCCGTGGAAAAAGTCATGAAAGATAATGACATTGAGGGTTTGAACTTCGTTGAAGAAAGTCGTCGTTTCTATCCTAACGGCAATTTATTGGCTCAGGTCCTGGGCTTTGTAGGAACGGACGATAAGGGCCTTGACGGCCTTGAAATGAAGATGGATGAAACATTGCGTGGCGGTATTACGGAAGAGTTAATTGCTACCGACCGACATGGTAATGCCATTTTCGGGTCCGTGTTATCGAAGTTTTTACCGGAAAAAGAAAAGAGTATAACCCTTACTATTGATACAACGGTTCAGTTCATTGCCGAACGGGCGTTGGATAAAGCCATGTCTGAAACGAAGGCGGCCGGAGCCAGCATAATTGTTATGGATCCGAAAACCGGCGAAATTTTAGCCATGGCCAATCGACCAACCTATGATCCAAACCATTATGAGAAGGGTAATGATAATTCGTTTAAGAACCGTGCAGTTACCGATATGTATGAACCGGGTTCCACCTTTAAGCCGTTGACGGCATCGGCTGCTTTGGCCTCCGGCAAATGGTCGGTGGATACGGTTTATAACGATACGGGCAGTATCGTTGTAGGTGATCATACGATTCAAAACTGGAATGGTGAAGGCTACGGTCCGGTTAAATTGCTTGAAATTTTGAAATACTCCATCAATACCGGTATGGCCAAGTTGGGGATTACGACCGGTAAAGATATTATGGAACAATACTTGCAAGCTTATGGTTGCGGTAAAGCTACGGGCATTGAACTTCCCGGTGAAGCGGAAGGGCAGGTTATTGCGGCTAAGGATATGTCTCAGCTTGATTTGGCAACTATTGCGTTCGGTCACAGTGTGGCGGTTACGCCGCTCCAAATGGTACAGGCTTTCAGTGCTATCGCCAACGACGGTAAAATGATGAAACCTCATATCATTAAGAGTATCAATAATCCGGACGGTACCGAAGAAGCCGTTACTCAAGATATGTCCGCGGGTCAACCGATTCCGGAAGACGTGGCTAAAACGATTTTGGGCATGTTGGAAAAAGAAGTGTCCGAAGGCGGCGGTAATAAAGCGTCGGTTGACGGATATCACTTTGCAGGTAAAACCGGTACGGCTCAAAAACTTGATGCGGAACATGGCGGTTATTTGGAAGGTCGTTATATTGCGTCATTTATCGGCATCGGACCGGTGGAAGATCCGCGTTTTGTAGCGCTTATCGTAATTGACGATCCGAGCGGTACATATTACGGCGGTCAAATTGCGGCTCCGGTGTTCAAAGATATTATGAGTCAATTGGTGCGTTATTTCCAAATCTCACCATCGGTAACAAAGGAAAAAGATTTGAAAGGCAAACCGGATGAACGTCCGGCGAAACCACCGGTGAAAAAGAACGCTGATGGCAGTGTAGTAATGCCGGACTTTACGGGCTGGACTACCGGTGAAGTACGCAATTGGCTCCATGAGGCAGGTTTACAATTTGTACCGGATGGCACCGGTTATGCTATTTCGCAGGGCATACCGGCCGGCGCTGAAGCGGAAGCGGGCGAAGCTATTACGGTTTATTTTAAACGCTAACTGAGAGAACTCTTTTAGCTGATATAAGGTATATATTAATTAGGAGGCGTTGGCATGATTGAATTACGTGGCAAAGCTGTGGCGGATGCCCACAAGGCAGTGTTAAGTGAGCGTTTGGCAGAACTTCAGGCAAAGGGGATTGTGCTGAGTTTAGGCATTTTGTTGGTTGGTGATGATAAAGCGGCTCAGATGTATGCTCGCTTTATGGAAAAAACAGCCAAGAATGCAGGCTTTGGTGTTGAATTGGAACATTTGGCGGCCGATGCATCCGAAGATGAAGTATTAGCCGTGATTGACCGCTGGAATCGTGCCAATCAAATTTATGGCGTGTTGCCGTTGATGCCGATGCCGGCTCATATTGACCGTGAAAAAGTCATTGAACGTCTGGATCCGGCGAAAGACATTGATGGTCTTACTTCCCGTAATATCGGCTTGGTCAGTGCCGGCAAAGGCGGTTTCTGGCCATGTACGCCGCGTGCTTGTATGGCCATTCTTGACTATTACAAAATTCCGTTGGCCGGCAAAAATGTTGTGGTTGTAGGCCGCAGTCAGGTAGTGGGGAAACCGGTAGCATTGCTTTTATTGGAAAAACAGGCCACCGTTACCATTTGCCATTCAAAGACAGTTGATCTGAAAGTACATTTACAACGGGCCGATGTAGTAGTCGCCGCCGCAGGCCGTGCGCATATGATTACCGGAGATATGTTAAAACCGGGTGCCACCGTTATTGATGTGGGCATCAATGATTTAGAGGGTCAGACCGTTGGCGATGTGGAATATGCTTCGGCGGTCGAAGTGGCCGGTGCTGTTACGCCTGTACCGGGCGGTGTGGGTTCGGTGACGACCGTTATGTTGTTAGAAAATATTTACGAGGCTTATTATGCACGAAATGTCGATTGCTGAGGGAATTGTTGATCTCGCCCTCGACACATTAAAAGCAAATGACGGCCATGTAATTCACGCTATTCAATTAAAACTCGGCGTTATGTCGGGGGTGGAGCCGGATGCTTTGCTTTTTTGCTTTGATTCGGTGACTAAAAACACGGCGGCGGAGAATGCAGTTTTACAAATCGAAATGATACCGCTTTGCGGCAAATGCTTGGACTGTGACAAAGAGTTTTCTGTTACCGACTATGTGTTTAAATGTCCCCACTGCGGCAGTTTGGCAATTCAGACCATAACGGGCCGTGAATTACAAGTAGCATCGATAGATATGGATTGAGTCCCATGAGATATACGGACTCTGATTAGACAGATTGACGCCGCCGGTTAGCTTGGCGTTGATATAGATAGATTGATGTGAGGTACCTATGGAAGTAAAAGTTATGACGAATGTGCTGGCCAAAAATGATGCTATTGCAGCTGATTTGCAGCGCTTGTTCAAAGAAAAAAATATATTTGTCTTTAATTTATTGGGTTCGCCGGGAGCGGGCAAAACCTCACTGCTCGAAGCTACACTTAAAGAGTTGGCCGAAGATTATTCACTCGCTGTTATTGAAGGCGATTTATATACCGCTAAAGATGCGGAACGCATCCATAAATTAGGCATCCCCGTATTGCAGATTAATACGGTAGGCGGTTGCCATCTGGATGCGAAGATGATTGAAGACGCTTTGTCTGAACTTGATTTAGACAAACTTGATATGATTATTATAGAAAATGTAGGGAATTTAGTGTGTCCTGCTGAATTTGCCATTGGTGAAGCCATGAAGGTTACGGTGCTGTCTGTAACTGAAGGGGAAGACAAACCACTTAAATATCCTTTGATTTTTAAAGAATCTAAAGCGGTATTGTTGAATAAGGTGGATTTATTGCCGTATATTCCGTTTGATAAGGAAAAAGCCATTACGGATATTAAGAATTTAAATCCGACAGCCAGTCTCTTTGAAGTGAGCTGTACGGCTAAAACAGGTTTGACCGAGTGGACCGATTGGCTCAAGACGCAGATTGATGCGGTACGAAAGGGGTAGTTATGAAAAAAATGCAGCGTATTTCATTGGCGGTTCTTATAAGCAGTGCTTTGACCGGCGGTGTTTTTGCAAATGGAACAGCTGAACTCGTTATGGATCCGGCGGATACATGGGCTCCGGAAAAGGCGGCTGTCAATAAAATGGCGGTGCGTTTGGCGGAAAGTGTTGAAGCTAAGGATAGTGAAAATTCCGGTATTGATTTAAGTGCGATTGGCAAAAGTTATACAGCCGATACATTAGAACCGCTGGAACCAAAGGATTTTACTATCGGATCGCTGAGTTTGGGTGCTAATTTTAAAACATTGACAACTGCTGACCGTAATTGGGAAGCACTGGTAGGCGGCCCGTTACAGTCCGATTCTTTGGTTGAAAGTGAAACAAAAACAGCTAAGCTTGCAACCGATGAAGCTGAAGCGACAACGACTGAAAAAACAGAAAAAACAGAAAAGACCGATGCCAAGGAAGCTTCCGATAAAGAAACGGTGACAAAAGATACGGCAGCTAAAGACGCAGTGCCTGATACCGATAAAGCTCCTGAGACTAAGGATGCTGTGAATAAAGATAGTGCCGGCAAGGATCATGCTGTTAAAGATGACTCCCATAGTACATCTGCTGAGGTAAAATCAGAGGAAACCGGAGCTTCTCAAGACAAGGAAGCGGTTAAGGGCGAAGCATCTAAAGGTGATGGAGCCGTTAAAGGCGAAGAAGGCATTAAATTATTAATTGAGGACAAAAAGCCTCGTAAGATTCGTCCGGCTAAACCGGCTGTTTTGCCGATTGCGGTTAGCAATATGTTTACGACTTATACCGGTAAGGATGGCAGTTTTACGATTTACACCGGTGTGTACGGTGATCAGGGGAGTGCCTTGACAGGTCAGCATGCTGATGGGGATACGTTGCGGCGTGAGGGTTTAGATTATACCTATGCACCGCAGACTATTACCAATATTCACATTACCGGCGGCACCGATGAAACAGATCGCGGTATCGGTATCGGTAAGACTCGCGGTACCGTATTGTTTGCTTACGGGGCTCCGCAGGGCATGTGGCGTGATGTTAAGAATGGTACCGTAGCCCTTATTTATAAATACGAAAAAAGTAAAAATTCTGTAAAAAATAAGCAGGAATTTAATACGCCTGTGGCGAAAGATAATAAAGAAAGCACACTGCTTACAACTAATAGTAACAGCGCTTCAGCTTCGCAGTATTTAGTATTTACTTTGAAGAATAACAAAGTAAGTGCGATTGATATGATTGACGGAGAAGTGTGGTCACGACTCAGACTGCCGGCTGTGCAGGAACAGTATTATCGAGCTAACCATTTGACGGCCGATGACTTCAGTCTTATGGGCTATCGCGTGAACGAGCCGTTTGTTTCTAATCAGGACGAACAATGGCAGCAACGCGGTTTCTTGTATGATGATGAATTCATTGCCTATGATGATATTTTGGTGGGTTACGATAAGAAGCAGATGGTAGCGCGAGCTATGATTACCAAGAGCACCGCCTTAACGCGTCGCGGAATTTCGATTGGTGACAGTAAGTATTTATTGTTATATTTATATGGCATGCCTACGAGCATGGAAGCCGATACGGCGGCTAACGGCGATCCGCTCATGGTGTATACTTACAAGAATCCCGATTCGGCATACAGCTATTTGTTGTTTACAGTGGGTGAGAAAGACAATTTTATAAAAACAGTAATGCTGTCAGACAGACCTAACAAAGAATTGAGTAAGTAGGCTTTCGGTAAAGGAGGATGACACATGGTAACAGCACAGGACATCAAAGAACGATGGGAGTCTCTGCAAGCGGATGAAGAACGGATTTTATTTATTGTCGGCGGTCCCGGCTCCGGCAAAAGTAAGCTCATTCGCGAATTGGCAGAACAAGATGGTTGGAAGTACATTGAAGCTAAAGAGCTGATTGACGATGAATTTTTGGAAATAGCTCGCGACTTACGTCCTGATATGGCCAAGGACGTTATGTGCAAAGCTCTTAAAGCGTGCGGTTCCGATGTAATTTTACTGGATAATGTTAATGTATTGTTTGCCCCAATCTTAAATTTAAAGCCTATTGAATTATTAAAAACAGTCAGCGCTATGTATCCGATTGTAGTAGGCTGGCGTGGTCGTTTTGATGGTGACAATTTGTTCTTGGAACACAATAACAATCCTAATTATTTCTCCTTTAAAGTAGAAAAACCGGATCGTATAGTATCTATTGACTAATATAGTATAGTAGCGTACGATATAACTGTAAGCAAAGCAAAGAGTCTTTGCCGGGGTTAAGCCCTTCGGCAAAGGCTCTTTATATTGCTGTGAATCTTGTGAAAAAAATAGATTTAAAGTATAGACAGATATGCTAAAGTTTGTTATAATAAATCGTCAGGTAGTCGCCTGGCTTTTTTAAGTTGCCTAAAACTTGACATGCTTGCCCTGCTGTGGTAGGCTATATAAGCATATTTGTTTAAGGCAAGTTTATTTTGAAGTGAGGTGTATCCGGATGCGTAATGCAGTGACTATGGCATGTACTGAATGCAAACAACGTAACTATCAGACGAACAAGAATAAGAAAAACAATCCTGATCGTATTGAAATGATGAAATACTGCAAATTCTGCGGTAAACATACGTTACATCGCGAAACGAAATAATTCGTTTCATCCAATTAACCCGATGATTTAAGGATGTGAAATGATGGCAGGATCCAATTCTACAGCACCGCAGCAGCGTCGTGGCGGCGTAGGTCGTATGGCGCGCGAAATGAAAGCGGAACTCAAAAAAGTAGTCTGGCCGACAAGAAAAGAGCTCATCAATTACACGATTGTGGTATTTGTTACTGTAGTATTTGTGGCCGCCTTAATCGGCGTCGTAGATGCTATTTTTAGCGAATTATTCCAGTTGTTGATGCGTGTTGTCGGATAGGAGGCCTTTCCGTGGAAGCAGAAAAGAAATGGTATGTTATACATACTTACTCAGGCTACGAAAATAAAGTAAAAACTAATCTTGAACGGAAGGTTCAGTCCATGGGCATGGAAGATACGATTGGTCGTATTTTGGTGCCTGTTGAGGATGAAATCGACGAGAAAGATGGCGTTAAAAAAGTTGTAAAACGCAAAATCTTCCCCGGCTACGTAATCGTAGAAATGGAAGTAAATGATCGTTCCTGGTATGTAGTTCGTAACACGCCGGGTGTAACAGGCTTTGTAGGCTCTGCTACTAAACCGGTACCGTTATCTGATTCCGAGGTTGAATATATCCTCAAATCACAGGGGCTGGATCAAGCGCCGAAGCATACGATTGATGTCGTAGTAGGCGAAACAGTGCGCATTACTTCCGGTGCCTTTGAAGATAGATTAGGTACAATTACTGAAATCAATCACGAAAAACAAACATTGAAACTTGATGTGGAAATGTTTAATCGTGAAACGTCGGTAGAGGTAGATTTTTCTCAAGTTGAGAAAGATCTTTAATATATACAATATAACTCTAAACTTTTTAGGCGGCTTGGTGGTCGCCAGTGGGAGGAAGTAATTTCCGTTACCACCACATTTTGAGCGCAAGGAGGTGTAATCACCATGGCTAAAAAAGTTACAAAAATTGTAAAACTTCAGTGTGAAGCAGGAAAGGCAAGTCCAGCGCCACCTATCGGTCCGGCTCTTGGTCAGGCAGGTGTTAACATTATGGCGTTCGTTAAAGAATTCAACGAACGTACAGCACAGCAGGCTGGCTTAACTATTCCGGTTGTTATTACTGTATTTGAAGATAGAAGCTTCACTTTCGTTACAAAAACTCCACCGGCAGCTGTTCTTTTATTAAAAGCAGCTGGTATCCCTAAAGGATCCGGTGTCCCTAACCGTGACAAAGTAGCAAAAGTTAGTCGCGATAAAGTTCGTGAAATCGCTGAACTTAAAATGCCTGACTTGAATGCAAATACTGTAGAACAAGGCATGCGTATGGTAGAAGGTACTGCACGCAGCATGGGCATTGTAATCGTTGATTAATTAGCGTACGACGTGTGCCAATGAGGGCACATATCGGTGGGAGGGAATTCCCGTTAAACCACATAAGGAGGATTTTAGAATGGCAAAAGTAGGTAAGAAATACGCTGAAGCAGCTAAACTTATCGAAGCCGGCAAATTCTACGAACCAGTAGAAGCTGTTGAGCTCGTTAAGAAAACTGCTACTGCTAAATTCGACGAAACTGTTGAAATCTCTTTCAACTTGAATGTCGATCCTAAATACGCTGATCAACAAGTTCGTGGTGCAGTAGTTTTACCTCATGGTACTGGTAAAACTAAACGCGTCCTCGTATTTGCGAAAGGCGAAAAAATTAAAGAAGCGGAAGATGCCGGTGCAGATTTCGTAGGTTCTGAAGAATTAGTAGCAAAAATTCAGGGCGGCTGGAGCGACTTCGACGTTGCTGTAGCAACTCCTGACATGATGGGCCAAGTTGGTCGTTTAGGTAAAATTTTGGGTCCTAAAGGCTTGATGCCAAACCCTAAAGTTGGTACTGTAACGATGGACGTTGCTCGTGCTGTTAATGAAATCAAAGCCGGTAAAATTGAGTATCGTACTGATAAAGCAGGTATCATCTCCTGTGCAATCGGTAAGGCTTCTTTCGATGATGCGAAATTGCTTGACAATTACCGCACAATCGTTGATACTATTATTAAGGCTAAACCGGCTGCAGCTAAAGGTCAGTACATTAAATCTGTAACCTTGAGCTCCACAATGGGACCTGGTGTTCCTCTTAACGTATTCAAATTGACTACGGTTACGAAGGAACAATAATTAGATATGTTCTCTTAGCTGTAGACCGCAGGTATGTATAATGGATGTAAATCCGCCCGCTGAGGCTGACACCGATTTCTTATTTTAGAACGGTTCCGACCTCATCGTTTTGGCGGTGAGGTCGTTTTTTACGCTAAGATAGTACATAGAGCATCACCAAAATCTATAAGGAGGTATTCTAATGGCTGTCACTACACAGAAACAGGCAATCGTTGCACAGATGAAAGAAAATCTTTCTGAAGCAAAGGGGGCCGTACTTGTTGGTTACCATGGCTTGACAGTAGCTCAGGTAACTGATTTACGCCGTAAATTCTTGGCTGAAGATGTAGAGTACAAAGTAATCAAAAATACATTGACTCGCATTGCAGTTAATGAATTAGGTATTGAAGGTTTCGCGGAGCATTTGGAAGGTCCAACAGCGTTGGCAATTTCCAAAACTGATGCAGTTGCTCCGGCACGTATCATTGAAAACTTCATTAAAGACACTAAAACTGAAGCAATTGACGTTAAAGTAGGTCTTGTTGAAGGTAAATTAATCAATGCTGACGAAGTTAAAGCTCTTGCTAAATTGCCTAACCGTGAAGGTATGCTTTCCATGCTCCTTTCCGTACTTCAGGCTCCAATCCGCAACGTGGCTTACGCTGTAAAAGCGGTTTCCGAAGCAAAAGACGAAACTGTAGCATAATCGGTAATTTAAACATATTACTACCAAATATAATTAGTGGAGGAACTAAATCATGGCACTTAACATTGAAAACATCGTTGCTGAATTAGAACAAGCAACAATCCTTGAATTAAATGATCTTGTAAAAGCTATCGAAGACAAATTTGGCGTAACTGCAGCTGCTCCTGTAGCTGTTGCTGCTGCTGGCGGTGCTGCCGGTGCAGGCGAAGAAAAATCTGAATTCGACGTAATCTTGAAAGACGCTGGCGCTGGTAAAATCAACGTAATCAAAGTTGTTCGCGAAGTAACCGGTCTTGGCTTGAAAGAAGCTAAAGCTGTTGTTGACGGCGCTCCTGCTCCTGTAAAAGAAGGAATTGCTAAAGCTGACGCTGAAGCTCTTAAAGCTAAATTGGAAGAAGCTGGCGCAACTGTTGAACTTAAATAATTTCATTCTTGAAATTACAAGTCCCACAAACCGCATGTTAATGCGGCTTGTGGGACTTTTTTGATTTCTGGAAAAGGCCTGTTTGATACTACTTTGATACTAAAACTTCTAAAAATTGAAATTAAGGGTATCTAATTTTTCGGAAACTTCGGTTTGTTTATGGGGATATAGGTGAGAGTAGATCTGCAAGGTCGTTGTGATTTTTTCATGTCCTAACCGATCGGCGATGACCAAAGGTGAAAATCCCATCTCGATGAGCAGTGATGCATGAGAATGACGCAGGTCATGCAGTCGGATGACTTTAATTCCGGTCTTTTTTGCCGTCGATTTTAATTTCCGGGAGAGACTACTCTTATTGAGGTTGAAAACAATGCGCTGTTCTGGCGAATAGAGGCGGTTTATGTGAGCTTGAAGGATATGACATAGGAAGAGTGGAATACTAATGGTGCGGTAGCTTTTAGCCGTTTTTGGAGTCTGGATTATTTTGGCACCTGTGACTTGAACGTAATTTTTGCTGATTCGAAGCGTGTGATTTTGGAAATCACAGTCTGCCGGCGTCAGGGCCAATAATTCTCCTAAGCGTAACCCCGTAAAGAAAAGCGTTATAAAAGCGACACGGAAGCTAATATTCTTTTCATCGGTAAGGCCTTTCAGGAACGTCTTGAATTCGTCTAGGGTCCAGAAGGATAGGTGCGGTGATTGACTGCTGCCGATGGTTCCTGCTTTGTGTACCGGGTTTTCCGGTAAGTTGTAGTATTTTACAGCATAATTGAAGAGCGCTGATAACTTTGTGTTGATAGAGCGTTGATAGGTAGGGGCCAAATTGCTGTGCTGCATCAGTTCTGTTTGCCACTTTCGGATCATAAGCGGTGTAATCTGGTTGATGGGCATATTTGAAAAAGCAGGCAGAAGCCAGCGCTTGATAATATTTTGGCTGGTATACTGCGTCGTTGGCTTTAGACGGCCTTGGTTGTCACTAAGATAGTGCTGGCAGAGATTGTCGAACGTGATCAAACTGCCCTGAGTCAGCTCGTTGAAAAAATCTCTTTCGTATTTTTTGCTTCCTGGGATCGGTTGAAACCGCGTTTTAGTTTTTGGTGATGCTGGCCGCGCCAGTCCCGGTAATAAAATTTAGCATAGTATTTTTTTGTCTTTTCATCTCGATAGACAGGCATTGTTCTTCCTTTCTGCTATTGCCCGGTATCTTCTCGGCTTCTTACGTAGAGTTGATGATTGTCAGCATCATACCAAAAAGAGGTATCTCCACGTAAGAGATTATTTATCATGTAGACTCCGTCAAGAGCGTTGCGGGCGGTTTTGTTGACGGAGTAGGTGAATCCGATATTTAGGAACAGAAGCGCTATGAGAAAAGAGAGTAGCATTTTAAGCACCCATTGTCGTTCATCGACATTGCTCTTAATGCGTATTTCTGAATTGAAAATGTCGTCTGAGAGATCTTTTCGTTCGCTTTTTATCGTTTCAATTGTTTGAGAGCAGCTTCTGTCAGTGTCTCTTTGAAACACTTTAATCTCTTTCATTAATTCGGTGATATGCGCTTCTAGTGCCGCGTTTTGTGTTTCTAGTGCATTGAACCGGTCGAGAAGTTCTTTTTGTATTGTCACTTGGCTTGGTGTAAGCCCGTTTTTGTTTATTAATGCCATGGATGAAACCTCCTTTATAGACTCCAACCGCGATATATTTCCTTTTCGATACGTCGAAGCTTACTTTTCTTTTTCGGATGTTCTTCAGTGTTGGTATGACTGTGGATACGATAAGAATATTCTTGTTCAGACTCAAAAGCCTTAAGTAGGCTTGGTTTATCGTAGTTGAGTCCAAATTTCTGACCTCTAACCTTCTTTCCGTTGGGATGGATATAGGTCATACCTCGGCCATGGTCACGTGTGATGATGACGCTCCATTCGTTTTCCAATATAGTTTTAAAATCGTCGTAATTTTTCGCTTCTTGCTGAACGGCGCTGATGACGTCTCTCAACTCTTGTTTCCAGACGTCTTGTCCTCGGGCGGATGCCCAATATTCACCATTTGTAATGCCTTCACTACGTTGTGGAATTGGCTGCAGACCTCGATTTTGGCAAATCTCATCGACGTATTCTTTCATCTGTCTCAGGTCATTCCGGGACGTATGGAGTTTTTGTCCCGTGTCTTGATTGACGGCATTAACCACGATATGGTCGTGGAGGTGATCTGTATCGGTGTGAGTAATAACGGCGAACTGGAATCCCTTTCTTCCGAAAAACTCTCTGGCTGCTTCGATGCCTAGGGTATTAACCTCAGATGGAGAAAGCGTTTTTGTTTCCTCTGGACTGAAAGACAAAATGAAATGATAATATCGTCGCCCTTGCGTCTTACCATAGAGCTGCTGCACTTGATTGAATTGCTTTCCAAAATTATCAGCCCTGACATTGAATCCGTAGATGACGCTATCTTGGATTTTCTTGTCCTGTAATAAATAGTCCTCGATGGCTTGAGGATTGCGACGACTTGGTAGAGCTTTTAGGATTGCCATGCATTATCCCCTCTTTTTGAATTTTCATTTTTTTTAATTCTAGCTTTTTCAGTTGAATAGAAGCGTCGAGTTTTTTCTGCATTTCCTTAGTTTTATTTTCTTCTCTGCAAAGATTTAAAAAATCGCGATGATACCTTCGGAGTTCACGTAGATATGCCCTTCTTGCGGTCAGAATTTCGTCGCAGCATGTATCGAGTTTTTGCATTAGCAGATGTAATTCTTTTTCCTGTTCGGCAAAGTGTTTGCCACGGTGGAGCAGATGGGCTATTTGATTTAGATTGATGCCAATGCGATGAAGTTCTTTCATGAGTTTTTTGTCTTCATCGTCACGTTCTTTTTCTTCGGCCAGCGTGTGGCGAAGAATGTATGATGTTAAGGTCTGCTGTTCTTCTTTCGCATGAAGAAGCAGCTGCTGTTTTTGCTCATTTGTGACGCGAAAATAAATGCGGCAATCTTTCATTTTCAGATCCTTTCCGGGGGATTCCCAAGGGGGCAGAGTCCCTTTGGGCAAGATGGCCTATTGCTCGCTGTGCGAACAATAGGCGTATCTTGCCACCCACCTCAAAACACAGATTGACGGTCTGAGAATCTAACCACTAGTTGCTGGATGTGTCGAGGATATCTCAGAATTTGTCGCAACAAAATTTCGATAAGGATGCCGTCATGCCTCGCCATAAGATGGTGAATCTTACCAATAGACTTGCAAGGTGGGTGTAACTCTATCAGATAAGTCATAAAGGCTTGTAGTGGTTCATTATGGCCTCATAAAGATATCCCATTGGCTTATCCTTCTTTTTACTATCCTTGATGTATCGCTGTAATTCTCTTTTAGTGATGGATTCTTTTTGTACGGCATTGACCAGTTTAAAGATACCAGGACTGGCGAAGCCGGCCTCTTTTAGATCTTCTAGAGTGCAGAGGGAATCATCCTCCCTTTTGTTATGTTGTGTTAATTGGTTTGTATTGAATTGTGTTATGTTATGTTATGTTATGTTGTATTGTCATGTAAATTCATGTCGTCTGTCACGGTATCTGCCATGTTATCCGCCACGACAGCTTCGTGTAATTCCATGGAATTTCCTGTACTCTCCACGAAATTTCCTGTAATCTCCATGGGCTTTTCTGTAATCTGATTATTTTCAAGGGATAACATATCCATGTTTGACTTCTTCATAACATATTGACTCACCGACATAATTCGTTTTATCGTTTTTCCGTTCTTGGTAATTCCGACCATAATTTGAATATCAGGGAATTTTTCGGCTAAAAGTGGCAAGTAATAGCTGTCTCTTTTGCTGCGGGCATCCATATTTCGGTTATGTTTGCGATAGTCGGGAAGATAACCAATTGCCGGTTTTTCTAAAAATAGAACATATTTATTTTTTTCCAGTTCATTTAAGTCGGAAAATTGTGTGTGACTGACCTGCATTGGAAGATATGCATCGACGATACCGTCATCATCAGCATACATTAACAAGTAAAAATAGAGCAGTTTTGCTGTCGGTGGCAAGGTTAAAAAACGGCCGCTATTTACAGTTAAAATATCTATCATTGTTTGAGATTTACCCATGATTAACTCCTATCGTATAATGTACTTTTTGGCGAAAATTTGCTATAATAAAAATGGTAATTTTTGAGAGCTCCGGATCTGTGGTGCAACACGGGGCGGAGCTTTTTTAAATGGAAATTTTTTCTTCAAAATAACGACGATTGACGCGGCCGCGAAGAACCAGTTTCCCTTTTTTGGTCAACTCGGCATTCATCTGTCAAATGATGCTGTACGCACGGGATGGTTTGATTTGCAGGATTTTTGCAACATCAGCAGCGGTAAGCATGATTTTTTCGTTGTTTTCCATAATAGGATCTCCTTTCGTACGAAATGATACACTACCAATTTACATATTTTAAATAAAAAATATTTTAAATAAAAAATATTTTAAATAAAAAATATTTTAAATAAAAATATTTTTATTAATACTATTATAACTGATAAACCAAAATATACAAGGGGAACGACTATGCTTTTTACTATATTTGGGGAAAATTTAAAAAATCTAAGAAATAGCTATCAATTAAGTCAGGTAAAACTAAGCCGATGCTTGTTTTTGAAAAGTCATAATGGCGTGGCTCGTTGGGAAACGGGGCGTAGCGGCCCAACTGTTGAAAAACTGACTGAAATAGCGGACTTTTTTGCGGTTTCTACTGATTGGCTGTTAGGAAGATCATCCGTTATGTATACGGACGATATGGTTAGCCTAGCTGAGGAAAAAGTGCTTGATTTTTTGTATCAAGTTCCTAAGAATAATAATGCCGAGATTTTTTATGAGGGGTATCTTGGATATTTTTTGAAACAATTAATAGAAACTCTGCCACATTTACCCTATGGAGATAGTGTGAAAAGGAAAAAAGAATATAATTTAGAAGTAAGAGCTAATCTAGTGGTTTTATTTCAGATTTTATTTGTTAGCTATATAAATGAAGTTAAATTTGCAATCCATCAGTTAAATCAGAATCTTAATGTAGATGAAGACCGTAAGGTATTAAAAGGATTAATTGTGCCATTTACAACTAACCAAATAGATACATATGGTGATACTATGGAAAAGTTTTTAGCGTTATTTACCCAGAAAGAAAAACATGCTCTTTATCATGTCATCCAGAAAAAGTGAGTCCTGTTTAAATATATAGAAAATTACCATAATTACCATAATTACCATAGCAAAGGGGCTTCCCTTGGGATGACGATTACCGACGGGGCGTCAGCCTCAATGGGAATCCCGATGCAAGGTGATTCGCCAGTACAACTTATTCTGCGATGGTGGACGAAATTATCAAGGTGGCAGGAAAGCGTCGCAGATTCAAGATTAATCATGACAGGGAATAGGCACTGAATCAGTTTATCTTAAGGGGTTATCAAATCATGATGACCTCTTTCTTTTATGACTTAACGAATGTCGCATAAACATATGAGCAAGCTAATTTTGGTAGATATGGAGGAGATGGAGAACGAATAAGTTTTGGAAGATATCCTGCCCCTAATGGATCTGGAACATATACATTTGATTATCACTATTCTCCAGGCAAAGATGGGCAAACCTTATATTGGGTGAATTTAAATGCCAATGATATAGCATATTATTATAATCAAACAATCCTAAACAATGGCTACTATAGTTATAATCCGCCAAATGGAATAATTATTGGAGAAGATGTCAACGGGAATAAAATTTATTCAGGTGATTCTTATCGAAATGGAGAAGACTCTGATTATCAGTTACTTGCGAATAATTGTACGACAACTACGATGCTAGCTCTTTATGGACCTAGTGGGAAAGATAATTGGCTATTGAATGATTTGAGTGATGAAATATCTCCTTATATAGTTAATTGGAAATTGCAGCAATGGGGGTTTGCAAGTGGTTTGGTTTCAGCAATTTACGATCCAGAGGAAAATTAAATTTAAAGTAATGGTTTTTATCTTTATACTGGCAGGCCTTTTTACTGGGGGGCTTTTATTCAGCCGTGGCAAGGAAGGAGTAGAGTGGGGACCGCTTACTGTTCTTGAGATTAATTCAGGTGATTCTTGTACTTTTGTTTATCCTCAGGAAAGGTATTATCATGTCACGTTGGATAGAAACAAGCTTGTATTTCCGGAAATAATCAATCATCAGGCTTGTGATTGTAAAATTGATGATGATAAAATTCTTGTTGCTTATATCAATACGAAATCTCCCAGTGAATTAATTTTTAAAGTGATTACCGAAGGTAATAGCCAGCGGCGGATTATATTGGAAACATTAAGCAATCAACGAATAGAAGAAGGTGCTTATCCTAAAATTTATATTACTGAGAAATCCTATTATGTTTTGTCTGGGCGTTTTCTGTATAAACTAAGTAAAGCGAATTTGAAAATAGAAAAAATACAATTGGAAAGTTATGAAACTCCATTGATTACGAGGGATGGGAGGTTATTTTTTAGACAGGGTGATTTCCTTGTTTTGGATGACGATTATGGTGATAAAAAGATGTTACCGTTATCCTCTAAGGAAAGAGTTCGTGGATGGGGAATTGAAGGAGAATCGGTTATTATCGAGAGGAAAGATATGGCGAAAATGGTATCGTTAAAAGATGAAACGCAAACCAAACTTAGAACTCCTAGCTATGGGAGATTGAACGTTGTTGGAAATATGGGCCATATTGCTATTATTCTATTTTCTCACACAAGTGGTGAAGTTCCCCTATTCGATCCGGCGTTGGCAGCTTATTCGATAATTGACCATGTCGACTATTGGTATTATTCTCCGTATTTATATGATGCTGTGCAACATAAATTTTATGATATACCTGACGAAGTCAAACAATTATTTCCTAGCCATGATGCCTCACTAACGGGGTATTGCGCTCCTCTGAATCTAAAGTTAATTGAAGCAGAATTTCATCAATACATGGATAATTGAGGGAACAATAGGGTATATACCGTACATACCGTAAGATGGTATCTGTTCTGGATAAGGAATCTGCGATGAAGAAAAAGAAATTAGGCAGATTTTAACGCAAGACTCTTATTTCTCAAAAAATGATTTTAAGTTTAGCGTACGCGTTCTTGTTTCCTCAGATGGAACCTATCAACAGACGAATACATTTGAAGCAGGAGGAGACATTTATACTATTGCCGGTATCGATCAATATAATCGGATTTATGGTGTTGATGCAAACGGAAATACGGCGTATTTAGACAAACAATATAATATAGGAGGCAATCGAACCGCTACTTCTGCCGGAAAGCGTGATGAATTTGGACACCTTATTGGTATTGCCAATGATACGGGAGAAACGGTTAAACTAAATGATTGGGTATTGCCGGGTGGTATCCATGCATGGTATGACAGAACTAATCGGAAAACGGGAGAAGTTATTGTCACAGACGGTATTGGTGAATACACGACGGCGCAAATAAAAAATCCGGGTATTTCTTCTGGAGTGACAGAAGGAGCGATGATGCCGCCGAACAATACGCCCGACCCGTCCGACTTGGCCGATTTACTGTTACAGAGCCAGCAGCACAATAATAATAAGCCTGATTATTCGAATGATACGTCGTTTCTATATGCAAAGAATGTAAGCAAAGCCCTGTTAGAACAGGCATTGAATCGTATAGGCGGAAAATATGGTGCATCTCATTTAGGGACGGCAGCCATTACTGGCAGTGGTGTTGTGACTGATTATATGCAAGGTAAAAGTGCTGAAGAGATTGTTTTGAACTCAATATTCTCTGCGGGTGTAGGGAAATTTGGTCAATATAATAGTGAACGAACCAAGACCAATCCTGATATTATGTCCGCTTTATTTGCAGCAGGGGCTGATACCATGATAGACAAAAATGATGCAGAAGAAGAGAAAAAGCGAGTAGACTTTAATAAGTGAGGTAATATATGATTTCTATTCATAATGTTAAAGAAATACTTATAATCAGCGGGCTTTCAGCTTTCTTTTTATATGCTTTAAAAACAGAGTTGCAGAAAAACTTTGATAAAAAATGTTGCGTGTTTATCAATATAGTATTCTCTTTTTTTTAGGAATATTTATAACTTTGATTTCATGGTTCGGATGTGTGTATTCATTTTACTATGCCGCAAAATATGCCCCCTGGTTGTTGATATCAACTTGCATGGGATATTCGCTTGTGATTTATAGTGATGGTATTTTGGCAAAATACCAAAATGATGAAAGAAAATATAAAAAGATAATGAATATGACAAAGAATTCGGCAAAATATCTAATCATTGCTTTATTTGCCCTTATTTTGAAGGAGTGGTTTATTTAGAAAATGTTTCTCTTCTGTTTTACGATAGTAGGTAGTTTTCTAATTCAGTAATGGTAGTGAGGTTGTACAATGCAAAAGCATATTATTATAGCAGATGCTGTAAGATATGCTTTTGCTGGTACGGTTTTGTAAAAGGAGAGTTTTTTTTATGAGACGAAGGCTTTTTATTCTATGGGGACTCTTGGTTTTTATGATGATGCAGTGCTTTTGGGTCATGGGGTACTCTACACGAGATAATCCGCCAGTATTTGGTATAGTACATCAGAATGATTCGAGCATTGTGTTTGCCAGGGAACATTTAGATTATAACGAGTATTATTTTGTAGAATTACAGAAGGTTCAAAAGAACGGAAATACGCAGACGCTGCTCCGTATTTGGGGTCCTTCTGACTATGATAAGGTGGAAATCCGCTCTCCAAAAGGAAAATCTGTTTTTCTGATTGAGGATACGAGCATTCCTATTCCTACACCCCAAATCGGTGAAGATCGGTGGTATACGGTCGATTTAAATGAGTGGATACAGTTACCCAATCCAGATTCCTGCCAGATTCGGCTGCATCGTCCGAACGGGAAATATTATACAGTAACCGCCAAGCGTCTGTTGGCATGTGCCCGACAACTGACAGGAAACATGCTGCCGCAAGATAAAGTAAAAGAGCCAAAGCCATATGGGCCATTTTACAGTATATTTTATCCTAATGTTTCGTTAGAACAAGTACGTAATACATTTGCTTATTATTTGAACGGGCCCTCTAAAATAGGGAATAGTAAAATATATCGCAAAGGAAATTGCCATTATCTAATGAGCACGAAACTGCCGCTGATTGCTTTTTTGCTGGAAGGCCAAAGCGGTCATGGGCTGGCAACTTTTAAAGAGGTAGCTGGCGGAGTCTGGATGGATATGGATTTTTGGAGCATAGGTTATACCCAGTATGGCTATTACTGTTCAACTCTGGTAGATGACGAAGTAAAAAATATTGGCATGGAGGCCGTTGCAATGACGTATAGGCACTTAGTGCCATTTGCGGATTATGGAATCGCATTAAACGGAGGATATAACAAAAGTAATCCGACGATTGACACAGTGAATTTAACTAAGCATCCAGAGTTAGCAGCAGTACAACATGGTGATAAAGTCTTATCAATTAATGGTATAGATCTAAAGGCAAGCAAAAACTATTCTGTGGAATACATGCTGACGTATGGAAATGCTCCCTTGTCTATTACATTACAGCGCAAAGATAATCCGCCTTATACTGTGGAAGTTATACCTCAAATGAATGTCCCTATGCATGCAGATGTTGATGTTACCGCAGAAGTAATGAAAGAAGAAAGGCAACATATAAAAGAAGAAAAATTATGGCAATTTTGGCCGCAAATGCCTCTTCCGGAAGTATTTGATCCTATGCAGTCCCCAGACACTCATATGGATTCGCCGCTTACGACACCATTGTTGAAAGGTGCTAGAACATAAGCGGAAACTGAACCCGTTGGGGGATCTTTAACCCGAAAGATTTGGAAGGACGGTAAAAATCTACTAGCGACATTTTTGAAAAAACTTAAAGTGGTGGGTCATCTGCAAATTTGTATTTGGCTATTGAGGTTGAAAAATCGAGAAAAGCTTTATCAGAAAAATGCCGTTGATTGAAGGGCAAAAAACATGCTGACGGATCGTAAAGAATACCGGAGCGTGATACTCAAATGATACTATTTTTTTAAAAACTGCTCAAATGAGGATGATTTTGAAAAACTGATGCCATAAAAATGGCTTAGTGAAGCCATTCTCATTTTTACGAAATGCCGATGGAGTAGAACTTAAATAATTTAAGTTTAGCATCATAGTTTAACAAATCAAACACCCTGTAGCTTAGGCCATAGGGTGTTTTTTTGTGGAGTGAAAATGAATTTAACGAAGTGCATCATACAGCCTTCTGGAATAAAATTAACAGTGAATATCAGGAAAAATAGTGTGTAGCTTGGTAAGCATTTTGAAATACTTAGATTAAAAACACTTCAATATTTAAATTATAAATTGACCTTTTAACGTTAGACGTAAACACTAATGTTAGAAGGCCTTTTTATTATGGAAATTTTTAAGAGTCTTCTCATAAAAGACGTATGTTCATTATAATACCCCCTTGTTGAATATTTCCTACAATCATGGTATGATTATATGGTGAAATAAGTCGATATACCGGTAGGGGTACACGCTATGCCTGCGTAATTATGAAAAAATGCAGGTGCCGGCTGTATTATATTGGTATAAGAACACGTATACCCTGTATTTTCAGGTAAAATATTTAAGATGTGTTGTAGTAAAAATGTAAGTATTGGAGACGGTGAAATGAAGAAGTATTCAAACTATGTAAAGGCGCTTTTAGTAGCGACTATTTTAGTGGGGGGCACTACCATTGCTTCCGCTGCTGACACAGCGAATACATGCTGTACCGGCAGTACAACAAGTACAATGGGTCAAAACATGACAGCCAATATGAGTTCCATGATGAACGGCGGTATGATGGGGATGACCGGAACTAACATGATGAACGGTATGAGTGGCATGATGGGCCATATGCACGGTGTTGATGATGTACCTGTTTTGAAACAGGTTCAGCAGGTTGAAAAACCATTGGCTATACCCCCTATGCAAAAAGGTACGGTAGATGGAAACGGCGTTCGCCATTTGGAAGTTGATGCTCAAGTCGGCAAAACAGCCATTAAAGACGGTGCTCTCACCGATACTTATGGCTATAACGGCAGCGTACTCGGTTCTACTTTATACATGAAACAAGGTGAAAAAGTAGCGATTAAATTGAAAAATGATTTGCCTGAAAAAACTACGTTCCATTGGCATGGCATGGTAGTTCGTTCCGATGTTGACGGCGGTCCTCATTATTCGATTGCCGCTAACGGCGGTACCGGTGAAGTAGACTTTACCGTAGACCAGGTTGCCAATACCGCTTGGTATCATCCGCATGCTATGGGCTTTACGGCCAGCCAGGTATATAAAGGCTTAGCCGGTTTTATCTATGTGGATGACAACAAAGAAGGTGCTTTGAACTTACCGCACACTTATGGCGTTGATGATATTCCGGTAGCGATTCAGGATCGTAACTTCACATCGGATAATCAATGGGATTACCGGAAAGATTACAATGCGGACGGTGTATATGGTGATACTCTCGTAGTAAACGGCACCATCAATCCGTACTTCGATGTAAAAACTAACGTAGTTCGTCTTCGTTTGTTGAACGGTTCCAATGCACGTACTTATACTTTGCAGTTGTCCGATATGGGCACGATGATGCAGGTAGCCGGTGACGGTGGCGTATTGCCGTGGCCGGTACTAAAACAATCTATTACCATTGCTCCGGGTGAACGTGTTGAAGTATTGGTAGACTTCTCCCAATATAAAGATGCTTTGCCAAGCTTAGTAACTCAGAACGGTAAAAACGGTACAGCTACAGTATTAGCATTTAAACGTGGTGCTGATACCCTGGCTGCAGAAGCTAAAGTAAATACGGACATGGCTGCTTGGAACTATAATAAAATTAATTCATCAGACGATTTGACAAAAACGGCTGACAAATCCATTGTGATGTCCGGCATGGCTCAAAATGTGTTGATTAACGGTAAGAAATTTGACATGGGTCGTATTGATTTCACCAGCAAATTGGGCTCTACTGAAATCTGGGACGTATCTAATGCGGATCCGGGCATGATGGGTATGATGCATCCGTTCCATGTTCACGGCGTACAGTTTGAAGTATTGTCCCGCAACGGTCAACCGGTAGATCCTTCTGAAAAAGGTCTCAAAGACACTATCCAGGTAAATCCGGGCGAACACGTTCGTATCAGACTCCACTTCACAAAACCGGGCGTATTCATGGTTCATTGTCATATCTTGGAACATGAAGAAAACGGCATGATGTTGCAGTTGGAAGTTAAATAATGTACAATGAAGAAGATTCAAACATTTTCAGAAATTCTCTAAACAGAATGGAGTACATTATGAGCAACGAAAACAAAAAAGTACAAGTACATTACACCGGCACTTTCAATGACGGCACGAAGTTTGATTCCTCTTACGATCGTGGCGAACCGTTAGAATTCATTTGCGGCGCCGGCATGATGATTAAAGGTTTTGACGAAGCTGTTAAAGACATGGCAGTAGGCGAAGTGAAAGATATTCACTTGATGCCCGCCGATGCTTACGGTGAACCTAATCCTGCTTATATTTTGACGACGGAAATCGCCGAATTACCGGGTTCTGAAAAACTTGAAGTAGGCAACCGCGTTCAGTTAACTAACACGGCAGGTCAACCGGTACCGGCTAAAGTTGTTGAAAAAACTGAAACAATGATTACTTTCGACGCTAACCATGAAATGGCCGGTAAAGAATTGAATTTTAAGATTGAATTGGTTTCCGTAGAAGACTAATAGACAATCTAAAGACAGTCTAAAGACAATCTGAAGATAATCCAAAGAAGCTGTAGCGAAGTACAGATTTATTCTGTATAAATGCTATGGCTTCTTTTTTTATATAAAGGTACTCATTTTAAGAAAAAAGTTTTCACAAAAGTGTAATGACGTACTAAAAAACGTCAAAACTCGTCAATACTATGCGTCAAACTCATTGTTGGTATACCTTGTTAGTTTGCGTGTTTGTTAACTGTTCTATAGAAAAAGACATTTACACTATGCTCTATATCCTTATTTGATATAGGTTTATCGCTCGTTTAGTCTTTGTTGTACATTGTATACATGTTATAATGAACGTGTCCGGTAGATATTGGATGGAGCGAACTTAGCTCATGCCGGACATTTCCTATATGTGTTTTGAATAATGACTGCGACTGAATGACAATGTCGGAGTCTTGGACGATTGGAATGCATACAGATACGAATTTGAATTAAACTTAACAACATAACAATAAAAGGGATTTTAACCGATTTGCGATAATCGGTACATATAGTAGGTTGTAGAAGAAATGAGGTAAAACGTATGCGTAAGGAACATGATTTTTTAGGTGAAATGGAAATTGCCGACGATTTGTATTATGGTGTGCAAACATTGCGTGCTATGGAAAACTTCAATATTACGGGCAAACACATTGACCGTGATTTTATTAAATCCATGGCGATGGTTAAAAAAGCAAGTGCTTTGGCCAATTTGAAAACAGGTCGTATGGATCCGACGATTGGCAATGCCATTATTCAGGCTGCTGATGAAATTATTGTCGGTAAATGGGTAGAACAATTCCCAATCGATCCGATTCAAGGTGGTGCGGGTACATCTTTCAACATGAATATGAACGAAGTATTGGCTAACCGCGGCCTTGAAATTTTAGGGTATGCTAAAGGTCGTTTTGACATTTTGTCGCCAAACAATCATTGCAACATGGCACAGTCCACAAATGATACGTTCCCGACGGCTATTAAAGTTTGCGCCATTTTAAAAAGTAAACCGTTAATTGAAGCGTTACAACGTTTAGTTGACGAATTGGAAAAGAAAGCGGAAGAATACAAGGAAGTTTTGAAAATGGGTCGTACTCATTTACAGGATGCGGTACCTATTACGCTCGGTCAGGAAATGGGTTCTTATGCATCCGGTATTCGTCGCGGTATTAAACGTATTCAATCTTCCATCGAAGGTGCTCATGTAGTAAACATGGGGGCTACTGCTGTAGGTACCGGTCTTAATGCGGAACCTTCTTATATCGCAGATGTAGCTCATGAATTGTCGGAAGTTGTTGGTGAAAAATTCATTACTGCCGACAACTTGATTGATGCGACTAATAATACGGATATTTTCGCCGATATTTCCAGCGGCATGAAAGTAACGGCCCTTGTTTTGATTAAAATGGCTAACGATTTCCGTTTGATGGCATCCGGCCCTCGTTGCGGTATCGGCGAATTAAAATTACCACCTCGTCAACCGGGTTCTTCTATTATGCCGGGTAAAGTTAACCCTGTAATTGCTGAAGTATTGAATCAGGTTTGCTACCAAGTAGTGGCTAATGATTTAGCCGTAACCTTGGGCGTTGAAAACGGCCAGTTCGAATTGAACGTAATGGAACCGGTTATTGCGTATAACTTATTCAATGCTATGTGTTACTTGAAGAACGGCGTAAATACTTTTGTTGACAAATTGTTAATCGACTTGGAAGTAGACCGTGAACGTTGTGCATACTGGTTGAACCGCAGTGTGGGTATCGTAACTGCCTTGTTACCGCATGTTGGTTATGAAAATGCCTCCGCTTTGGCTAAAGAAGCCTATACAACCGGCCGTGCTATTAAAGACATTATTTTGGAAAAAGGTTTATTAACCGAAGCCGAAATGAATCATATCTTATCGCCGGCTGAAATGACGAAACCTGGTATTGCCGGTGCCGACATTTTAAAAGTAAAAGGCAACTAACAGGTATTAATATCATATCGAGTATTAGATATTTAACGCCTAATGCCCAATACCCAATGCTCAATATTTGAATATCTAAGTGCTCAATAATGATATAGTCAATGACTAACTATAAAAACCACCCTAATCTTTTCTCTGCTAAAGATTAGGGTGGTTTTTGTTTGTTGTGAAATTGTTACCTGCATACGTCCGTGAGGATTCGTTGATAAAATTCAGCTTTGCTTAGTCGATTAACAAGTTACGCCATTTTTGTGTGTAACTCTTAATATCGACTTGTTCCATGGTTTCCGTCATCACATAGATGCCTGCGTAGTCGTTTGGCATGAGGGGGTATGTATTGAAATTGATCCCACCGATGCCGTGAATGGGAATGTTGTCTTCTTTTGCCAATTCGAGAATACGTTGACAATCAGTTTCCGAGCGAGGGGCTAAACCGGGCTTACAGCGGGAGGGGAAGAGATGACCCAGCACGAGTCGACGGGCCCCGGTTGAAATAGCGGTATTTGCTTCTGCTAATGAATGTACGGATACGCTAACAAATGGCAGTTCTGGAAGTGTGTTCGTCTTAGTCGACGTATTCGCTGAAGTCAAACTTGTGCATTCCATGGCTGACAGTTGCACCGGTACGTTATATTTCACTGCTAACTCTATATGATGGCTGACAATGAGTTGTACTTCGGACTCTTTGGCTGTGGGCAAGAGTTCTGATAGTAAGCGTTCATAATCTTTCGGAACTGACTCCTTAGCTCGCAGCAATAGGGCATTCGGTTTGGAACGGATTAACTCCTTTAGGTAGTCTGTAGCCGATATAAATGAGTTAGTCTTTTTCAAGAATTTAGCGAGTGCCGGCAAGTGAGTAACGTAAGTTAATTCTTTAGACACGGATGTGGTCATGGTACACCACCTGTAACCCCAGTTTTTTTATATCATCGTGCATTTCGGCGACGCTGCGGGTGTCGTTAATATCGAACTGGTCACTGCTGCGATGTTTGTTGCCGGCACTGTGGCCGCCCACGTCAACTTGAACGCCGGCGGATACTTTGGTGGCGCAAATATTCATGACCGCATTACGGAATTCTCTGCTTTCACGACTGGATACGGTGATTTGGGCCTGAGGTACGAATAAACGATAAGCACACATAATTTGTACGAGGTCACGGTCGCTTACGAGATGGTTGAAGTGGCCGAGTTCGCCGTTAACCGGACGTAAACGTGGGACGGAGAAGCTGAGTTCGGCAGCCGGGAAGGCTTGTTGCACAGACCATACGTGCAGACCGGTAGCCAAGGCGTCGTAGCGGAAGTTGCTGAGCCCCAGTAAAGCGGCGAAGCCGGCACCGCGAAAGCCGCTGTTCAAGGCTCGTTCCTGTGCATAGAAGCGATACGGGAATGAGCGCTTGTTGCCGTAAGGATGATAGTATTCATAGGCTTCAAGGTCGTAGCTTTCTTGGAAAACCGTAATAAAATCGGCACCCACTTTATGGAGAATTTCGTAATCCGCCTGATTGGCCGGATAGATTTCGATGCCGATATTGGCGAAGTACGGTTTTGCCAATTCCAGAGCTTCGGCAATGTATTCAATGGAAGAACGGGCTTCCGATTCACCGGTTAAGAATAAAATTTCCTGTAAGCCTGTTTTGGCAATACTTTCCAATTCGCGTTGAATTTCATCGGCGGAAAGTTGTGCCCGTTTGATAGTTTGTTTGCTGTTAAAACCGCAATAGCGACAGCCGTTGCTGCAATAGTTGGCAATGTATAAAGGGGTGAAAAGTTGAATGTTATTACCGAAGCGGGCTCGGGTCAGTTCTTTTGCTTTTTGGGCCATTGCCTCTAAATAAGGGGCTGCGGCTGAACTGAGGAGTGCCATAAAATCGTGAGGCTCTAAACTATCTTTGGCCAAGGCGATTTTTACATCCTTAGCCGTAAAGTTTTCATCCGCAAAACTGTTTTTAGTATTGAGGACGTAGTTGAGCCGAGACATGTCTAATTGATCCATGGCTGATGTGTAAGCCATGATATTTTCTTTTAATAGGGCGGCGTCTTGTGCATTGGCCGTTTTAATACGACCGTTTAGTTGCGGCGCCGTGGTCTTATGATGATTAGGTAGTATATTCATTTAAAACCTCCTAAAGTATTGGACAGATTAGTAATATGGGGATATATTAATTGTTTAAAAATCCGGTCAGCGGACTGGAGGCTTCGGCCTGGTCGGTAATGACACGGCCCGTTTTACCGAGATAAGCTAACCGGCCTGCTTCGATAGCAAGACGGAAGGCCTTACACATTTGGGCTACATTGCCGGCTGTGGCAATGGCCGTATTACACATGATAGCGGTGACGCCCATTTCCATGGCCTCACAAGCTTCTGACGGTTTGCCGATACCGGCATCAACGATAATCGGTAAATCGGTACTTTTGAGTACAATGTCGATAAAAGCTTTGGTACAAAGTCCGCGATTACTGCCGATAGGAGCGGCCAGCGGCATAATGGCGGCGGCACCGGCCTCTTCAAGCGCTTTGGTGGCATAGTAATCGGGATACATATAAGGGAGAACGACGAAACCTTTATCGGCTAACATCTTGGTAGCACGAATGGTTTCATTGTTGTCCGGCAGGAGCCAACGGGCATCGCTGATGATTTCGACTTTTACAAAATCACCGCAACCCATGGCACGGGACAGTTCGGCGATACGCACGGCTTCTTCGGCGGTACGGGCACCGGACGTGTTAGGCAATAAGGTAACATCTTTAGGCATAAAGTCCAAAATGTTTTCCTGGCCGTCCGGCGTAGCCCGACGAAGTGCTAAGGTAATGATTTGGGCTTGCCCTTCTTCGGCTACTGCTTGGATAAGGGGCAGGGAAAACTTACCGGAACCCAAGATGAGGCGGGATGAAAAAGTTTTACCGCCTAATGTGAAGGTATCATCGGCGGGTGAAAATTTAGAATTGGTTTTCATCGGAGAAGTTTGAGAGTTGTTTGGCATACTATGACTCCTTTTGTGTCAGTAATAAATGTAAGAGGATGGTCGCTTCGTGAGCAGCGCAGAGCATGACGCGCGGCGCCAAAAGACCGATCGTGCTTTCACTATGACCATCACCGGTTTGGTAATAGCGGCTGAATAATTCTTTGGTTTGGACTGTGTTCGGATGATCATAACCGCTTACGCCGCTGGCGCCGATTATGATTGTTTGCGGGTAGTGTGTTAACACGTAGCTTGTTAATTCCGCTTTGTTTTCGGCCGAATCGAAGGCTTCAACGATGTACGGGAAGTCTTTTAAATAGTTGTCATAATTGCCGCTGTGAATCGTGGTGTGAACGGCATTGACTTTGATGAACGGATTGATGCGGTGCAGAATATTTTTTAGTGCGTATACTTTAGGTTTACCCAAATCCGTCATTTCATACGCTTGACGACCGAGATTGGTAAGATCGACTACATCCTTGTCTATGATGGTGAGTTCGCCGATGCCGAGTCGGGCGAGACTGATGGCGATGTGAGAGCCGAGGCCGCCGGCACCGCAAACGGGAATATGACTTTGTTTGAAGCGGGTATAAATCTCGGTGCCGTAGCGCGCATTCCACACGGCATCATAGGTTGCTTCGTCGGGTACTTTGTTGCGTGACACACATAATAGGGCGTCGCCGTCTTGAAGCGGTGTATCGGAATCAACGGCAAAGCCGTTCAATAACCAAAGGTCATCGCTCTTGTTGGTAATGACGTCGGCGGTCACTGTGTCGGGAGCTACCGACACAGTTTGACCGTTAATTGTAATATTCATCAGCCGCCTCCTACAAAATGAACAATTTCCAGCGTATCGCTGTCCAGTAGCCAAGTTGATTCAAATTTGCTTTGCGGAATAATGGTGCGATTCCGTTCTACCACAACGCGTTTGGAATTGTAGCCCGCAGTTTCGAGATAGGCTAGAACTGTCACAGATTCCGCAAGCGGTTGTTGTTTGCCGTTGACGATCATGGATGCCTCCTTATAAAAAAAGACATGAAGGGAGAGCACCCTTTTGGTGGTGCTCCCCCTTCATGTCATGATTATAGATTGATTTTAGTATATCAGAGTTTAGTTGTAACGCAAAGCAAATTTTTCAAAAAAATGAATTTTAAGCATGCGAAAATAACGGGCGTAATTTATTTAAAAAAGTTTTTGACAAAGTAATTATATAATGCTATAATACTTAATTGCAAATGTACTTGGATATATATTGATTTATGTATTATTTTATTTTATAGACGTATGAATGCGACGCATAAAATTAAGGAGTACTTAATAAGATGACTATAACATTGTTACTGATAAAGGGTAAATCTTCCAAGGTTGTGTTAACCGGAGGCGAAGCAAGGTTCAAAATAAAAAATTAAGAGCCTTGCTTATTTTGTCATTGTGTTAACAGGAAAACTGAGACCTGGATTTTTGTCTGATGTCATACCGTTATAGAATAGAAGGTAAGCCAATTGAAATGAGGGGTGAAAGCTGGTATGTTCAAACCTGAGAAGGTAGGTAAAAGAACGCGTTATACGTATGCCAAGATTAACGAAGTTCTAGAAATGCCACATTTATTGGACGTGCAACGTAAGTCTTATGAGTGGTTTTTGGAGAGCGGTTTACAAAATATTTTTGACGATATTTCTCCGATTAAAGACAATTCAGGTAATTTAGTGCTTTCTTTTGAAGGCTTTAGCCTTGGGGAGCCAAAATACGACATTAACGAATGTAAAAACCGTGATGCTACGTATGCAGCACCATTGCGTGTTAACGTTCGTTTGATTAATAATGATCCTGAAAACCAGGATATTAAAGAACAGGAAGTTTTCATGGGTGACTTCCCGTTGATGACCGAAACCGGTACATTCATTATCAACGGGGCAGAACGTGTCATCGTATCTCAGCTCGTTCGTTCGCCGGGCGTTTACTACACTCGCGAAATTGATACCATGGGTAACCGTTTATACGGTTCTACGGTAATCCCTAACCGCGGTGCTTGGATCGAACTTGAAACGGATGCTAATGAAATCGTATCCGTACGTATCGACCGTAACCGTAAATTGCCGGCTACTATTTTAGTTCGTGCCCTCGGTTGGAGCACGGATGAATCCATTTTGGAATTATTCTGGAATGGTGAAACCGACGAAGAAGGCAATCGCGTATATGACGAACGCTTACTTCGTACACTTGAAAAAGATACTACCGAATCTTCTGAAGAAGCTTTGGTTGAAATTTACAAAAAATTACGTCCGGGCGAACCGCCTACTGTAGAAAGTGCCCGTAATTTATTCGACAATTTATTCTTCGATCCTCGCCGTTATGATTTAGCGCGTGTAGGTCGTTATAAATTGAATAAAAAATTAGGTTGGCGTCAACGTATGTTGGGTCAGACTTTGGCTCAACCGATCGTTAATATGGAAACCGGCGAAATTATCGTGGATGCCGATACGGTAATGAACGAAGAACAGCTCGATATCGTTGCACAGAGCGGTGGTTTCCGCGGTGAAGGTTTTGCCGAATTCTACGTGAAGAGTGCGGAAGGTCATTCCTTCAAGGTGATTTGCAACAACAGCAACTTGCCGTTCGAACATCGCACCGTAACTCGCGAAGATATGATTGCCAATATCAGCTATTTGTTGAATTTAATGGACGGCGTTGGTCACGTGGACGATATCGACCACTTGGGTAACCGTCGTTTACGTTGCGTTGGCGAATTGTTGCAGAACCAGTTCCGAATCGGTTTGACTCGTATGGAACGTGTAGTTCGTGAACGTATGACTATCCAAGACAATGCTATGATTACGCCACAGGCGCTCATCAACATTCGTCCGGTAGTAGCAGCCATTAAAGAATTCTTTGGTTCCTCCCAGTTGTCCCAGTTCATGGACCAGACTAACCCACTTGGCGAATTGACACATAAACGTCGTTTGTCCGCGTTGGGACCTGGCGGTTTGTCTCGTGAACGTGCGGGCTTCGAAGTTCGTGACGTGCATCACTCCCACTATGGTCGTATGTGTCCGATCGAAACTCCTGAAGGTCCGAACATCGGCTTGATTTCATCTCTTTCCAACTACGCGAAAGTTAATGAATTCGGCTTTATCGAAGCTCCATATCGTCGTGTAGAAAAAATCTACGGTACCGGCGATGAAGCTAATAAAGTTATTAAAGTACAAGTTAGTGATCAAGTTGTGTATATGACGGCCGATGAAGAAGAAGGTATGACCATTGCACAGGCTAACTCCATTCTTGATGAAAACGGTTATTTTGTAGATACTCATATTGCCTGTCGTCGCGGTTCTGAAGTCCTTGAAGTGGCTCCCGATAAAGTTGACTACATGGACGTTAGTCCGAAGGAAGTTGTTTCCATCGGTACTGCTATGATTCCGTTCCTCGAAAACGACGATGCTAACCGTGCCTTGATGGGCGCGAACATGCAGCGTCAGGCTGTGCCTTTGCTTCGTGCGCAGGCTCCGCTTGTAGGTACCGGTATGGAATATAAAGCAGCGACTGACTCCGGTGTTTGTGTACTTGCTAAAGAAGAAGGTATCGTTACTCGTTGTTGGGGTAATGAAATCCATGTACAGCGCGACAACGGTCGTGTTGACGTATATAAATTAAATAAATTCCTTCGTTCCAACCAATCCACATGTTTCAACCAGAAACCAATCGTATTCCGCGGTGACCGTGTTGTTAAAGGCCAGGTATTGGCTGACGGCCCGGCTACTGACGGCGGTGAATTGGCACTTGGTTTTAACGTGCTCGTGGCGTTCATGCCTTGGGAAGGTTACAACTACGAAGATGCTATCTTGCTTAGTGAAGAACTTTGCAAGGAAGATATTTATACATCCATTCATATTGAAGAGTACGAATGTGATGCTCGTGACACCAAATTAGGTGCCGAAGAAATTACCCGTGAATTGCCTAATACCGGTGATGACAATCTTCGCAATCTTGACGAAGAAGGTATCATCTGCATCGGTGCGGAAGTTCATCCGGGCGATATCCTGGTAGGTAAAGTTACACCAAAAGGTGAAACTGAATTGACACCTGAAGAACGTTTGTTACGTGCCATCTTCGGTGACAAAGAACGTGAAGTGCGTGATACATCCCTTCGCGTACCACACGGTGAATCCGGTAAAATCGTTGATGTTAAAGTATTTACCCGTGAAAACGGCGATGAATTACAACCGGGTGTTAACAAATTAGTTCGTGTATATATTGCGCAAAAACGTAAAATCCACGAAGGCGATAAAATGGCCGGTCGTCATGGTAACAAGGGTGTCGTTTCCCGCGTTATGCGTCAGGAAGACATGCCGTTCTTGCCGGACGGCACTCCGGTTCAAATCGTATTGAACCCGTTGGGCGTACCTTCTCGTATGAACATCGGTCAGGTATTGGAAACTCACCTCGGTTGGGCTGTTCAGGGGCTCGGCATGCAGATTAAAGCAACCGACCTCAAGATTCAAAATGTATTGAACCAAGCGAAAGCCGACAGCCGTTATTGGGATAATATCGACCGTATTAAAGAATTATATAGCGAAATGGACGCTTTAAAAGCTAAAGTGGCTGAAAATGTAACTGTAGCACATCTTGATGTAGACAGTGAAATCGATGCACGTCGCGAAGAAGCGTTGAGCTTAATTTATACGGAAGCACAGAATCAGTTAGCTGAACTCGGCGGCCGCGAACGTTACGATGAATTGCGTGCTATCGAAAAAGAATACAGTGACGCTGAAATTGAATATTTTGACGATGAAGAACAAGCTCCGGAAATGGAAGAATCCTTACAGGTGGAATTAAAAGACATTTCTGTAGTGGTTGATATCATCGATGCTATTGAATCAGCTCGTGAAAAACGCGAAGAAATCCGCAAAGATTTAGAATCTTACGGCTATGATTATGAAACTTACGGCATGCCGAAACCTGATGTAGCCGGTATTCACATCGCTACACCGGTATTTGACGGTGCGCACGAAAGTGACGTATTCGATACACTTCGTATTGCCGGTAAAAACGATGACGGTAAAACCGTATTGTATGACGGCCGTACAGGCGAACCGATGGATAACAAAGTTACCGTTGGTTACGTATATATGTTAAAACTTCACCATTTGGTTGATGATAAAATCCATGCGCGTTCCACCGGTCCTTACTCCTTAGTAACGCAACAGCCATTGGGCGGTAAAGCTCAGTTCGGCGGTCAGCGTTTCGGGGAAATGGAAGTATGGGCGTTGGAAGCTTATGGTGCAGCGTATACCTTGCAGGAATTGCTCACAGTTAAGTCTGATGACGTGGTAGGTCGTGTGAAAGCATACGAAAAGATTGTTAAAGGTGAAAATATTCCTGAACCGGGCGTACCGGAATCTTTCAAAGTATTGCTTAAAGAACTTCAGAGTATCGGTCTTGATGTAAAAATCTTAAATGAAGATCAAGAAGAAGTTGTAATCAAAGAACTTGATGACGATGATGATGTAGATACTAATGAAGATGAAATCAAAGAAGTAATGGAAGGCTCAGATGCAGTAGCTGACGATACGGAAGAAGCGAACGTTATCGAAGAAGAACCGGTAACGAGCGGTGAAGATGATGATGTACTTAGCACAATGGCTATGTATGATCAAGAGTCCGAAACTGATGAAGACTAATATTTGAGTATCCGAAAGAAGGGAGCGATACTTGTGCTAGACGTTAATGAATTCGATTCTATGCGAATCGGCTTGGCTTCGCCGGAACAAATCTTAGATTGGTCCTATGGGGAAGTTAAAAAGCCGGAAACAATTAACTATCGTACGCTTAAGCCGGAACGTGACGGCTTGTTCTGCGAGCGTATTTTTGGACCGACCAAAGACTGGGAATGTCATTGCGGTAAATATAAACGCATTCGCCATAAAGGCGTAGTCTGCGATAAATGTGGTGTAGAAGTGACTCGTTCTAAAGTGCGTCGTGAACGCATGGGTCATATTGTATTAGCTACACCGGTATCTCACATTTGGTACTTCAAGGGGATCCCATCTCGTATGGGTCTCATCCTTGATGTATCCCCGCGTTCCTTAGAGCGCGTACTTTACTTTGCTGCTTACATCGTTGTAGATCCCGGCAGCACGCCGCTCATGAAACGTCAGTTGTTATCTGAAACTGAATTCCGCGAATATGAAGCGCAATTCAATGAAGAAGATTACAAAATCAACGGTAAGCAGGTGGAAATCGAAACCGTGGCTCAGCGCCGCGATCGTTTGGCTGTTATTGCCGAAGCACAACGTAAGATTGCTGCTAATGAAGCATTAAAAGCTAATACCGAAATTGCCGAAGAAGAAAAAGAATATGAAGAATTGACTCGTGAAGAACGTTACGAATTGGGCGCTCAAGAAGAAGTGGAATTCGTATGTGTTGACATGGGTGCCGAAGCCATTAAAGCTTTACTCAGCGAATTGGATTTGGAAGCGCTTAATGTTGAACTTCGCAGTGAATTGGAAACAGCTACGGGCCAACGTAAAATTCGTGCCGTACGCCGTTTGGAAGTAGTAGAAGCATTCCGTCAGTCCGGCAACAAACCGGAATGGATGATCATGGATGTAGTACCGGTTATTCCACCGGAACTTCGCCCTATGGTTCAGCTTGACGGCGGCCGTTTTGCTACCTCCGACCTTAACGACTTATATCGTCGTGTAATTAATCGTAACAACCGTTTGAAACGTTTGCTTGATTTAGGTGCGCCTGATATTATCGTGCGCAACGAAAAACGTATGTTGCAGGAAGCTGTTGATGCCTTGATCGATAACGGTCGTCGCGGTCGTCCGGTAACAGGTCCGGGTAACCGTCCTTTGAAATCTTTATCCGATATGCTTAAAGGTAAACAAGGTCGCTTCCGTCAGAACCTCTTGGGTAAACGTGTTGACTATTCCGGCCGCTCCGTAATCGTAGTTGGTCCGGAACTCAAAATGCATCAATGCGGTTTGCCTAAAGAAATGGCGCTCGAATTATTCAAACCTTTCGTTATGAAACGTTTGGTAGAACGTCAACAGGCAAGCAACATTAAAGCAGCTAAACGCCAGGTAGAACGAATTGGTCCGGGCGTTTGGGAAGCTTTGGAAGAAGTAATTAAAGAACATCCGGTACTTTTAAACCGTGCACCGACATTGCACCGTTTGGGTATCCAGGCATTCGAACCTATCCTTTGGGAAGGTCGTGCCATTAAATTGCATCCGTTAGTATGTACTGCGTTTAACGCCGACTTCGACGGTGACCAGATGGCGTGTCACTTGCCGTTATCCGTAGAAGCACAGTCCGAAGCGCGTACGCTCATGTTGTCTTCTCATAACATCTTATCCACTAAAGACGGTAAACCGGTAGCGGTTCCTTCTCAGGATATGATTTTGGGTACTTACTACTTAACCGTAGTATGTCAACATACGAAGGAAAAAGCTAAATACTTCGCTAACTTTGACGAAGTTATGTTGGCTTACGATTCCGGCGTAATCGGTTTGCAAGATATTTTATATATTCGTGAAGAAGGCCGTGGTCGTGTAGAAACGACAGCCGGCCGTTTGATCTTTAACAACGCCCTCTATCCTGAACTTCGTCAGTACGAATTACAGGAAGACGGTCACTATACATTAGGTCGCGTTATGGACAAGAAGATGGTTGGTAAATTGGTCGACCAATGCTTCCAGTTATTCGGCAATGAAAAAACCGCTGAACTTCTTGACCGTGTAAAATCTTTGGGTTACTCCTACGCCCGTCGTGCCGGTATGACTATCGCTATTGCCGATATTAAAGTACCGACTGAAAAAGCTGAAATTTTACAAAAAGCCGATGAAGATGTAGAAAAAGTATCCCGTAACTATCGTCGTGGTTACATGTCCGAAGATGAACGTTATCGTAAAACTATCGAACTTTGGACTCAGGCTACGGAAGATGTAACGGATGCCATGATGGATACCATGATGCGTGACCAGGAAGGTTTCAACCCGGTTTACATGATGGCTATCTCCGGTGCCCGCGGTAACAAACAGCAGATTCGTCAGTTGGCCGGTATGCGTGGTTTGATGGCCGATCCATCCGGTCGAATCATCGACTTACCTATCAAGGCAAACTTTAAAGAAGGCCTTACTGTATTGGATTATTTTACATCCAGCCATGGTGCTCGTAAAGGTTTGGCCGATACGGCGCTTCGTACAGCTGACTCCGGTTACTTGACTCGTCGTCTCGTTGACGTATCGCAAGACGTTATCGTTCGCGAAGAAGACTGTGACGTAGTTGGTATTGACTTAGTACGTGAACGTGCTCGTTTGGCAAGCTCTACCCGTCAGGCGCTTTCCTTATTGAAAGATAAATTGATCGGTCGTGTGCTTGATAAAGACGTAGTGGATCCTGCAACAGGTGAACTCGTATTGGCAGCTGAAACTATTTTAACGCTTGCCGATTTGGAATCCTTGGCAGATCACAAAATTACCGATATTGATCTTCGCGGTGCTCATTTGGGTAGCGATAGTGATATCAACCATACTAATTTGGTGCAAAAAATCAGCCTTGGTGAAACCGATGAAGGCATTCGTCAAACATTGCGTGAAACCATGGTTCAGAATATGCTCGGCAAAGACACAGTTAATGCTGTAGTTGACAGCGAAGGCAACGAAGTGTTCCCTGCTCACAGTGCTCTTACCGAAGAAGGTATTGAAGCTATTCTTGACAGCGATGTTAAAGAAGTGCAGGTACGCAACAATGATATCCACGGCATCGAAGTGGAAGCCATCGTTGAAGGTTCCGGTATTATCGAACCGCTTAAAGACCGTATCGTAGGTCGTACGGCGGCTGAAGAATTAATCAATAAAGAAACCGGTGAAGTCATCGTTCCGCTTAACGGTGAAATTACGGAAGAATTGGCTGATGAAGTAGTTAAACACTACGAAAAAGTTAAGATTCGTTCCGTATTGACTTGTCGTTCACCATATGGCGTATGTATGAAGTGTTACGGTCGTGACCTTGGTACCGGTAACCAGGTACAGGTAGGGGAAGCTGTAGGTATTATCGCAGCTCAGTCTATCGGTGAACCTGGTACTCAGTTGACAATGCGTACGTTCCATACAGGCGGTGTTGCCGGTGACGATATTACGCAAGGTTTGCCACGTGTTGAAGAATTGTTCGAAGCGCGTCGTCCTAAACGTCATGCCATCATCAGCGAAGTGGAAGGCACTGTTCGTGTAGTACCTAATGATAATAAGAAAGGTACCAATACCATCTATGTTACCGACAAAGACGGTGTGGAATTCGATTACCTTATTCCTTACGGTGCCCGTATTATCGTTCGTGACGGCGATGTAGTTAAATTGGGTGCCCGTTTGACGGAAGGCTCCATTAATCCGCATGATATTATGCGTGTAATGGGTACGGAAGCTACACAGCGTTACCTCGTTTATGAAGTACAGAAAGTATATAAATCTCAAGGTGTAGAAATTAACGATAAACACATTGAAGTTATTGTGCGCCAGATGCTTCATAAAGTGAAGGTAGAAGAAGTGGGCGATGCCGACTTGTTACCTGGTGATCCTATCGATGTAAATACCTTTGAAGAAGAAAATCGTCGTCTTATCTTGAACGGCAAACAACCGGCTACGGGTAAACGTATTTTACTCGGTATTACCAAAGCTGCGTTGGCTACCGACAGCTTCTTGTCGGCCGCATCCTTCCAGGAAACGACGCGTGTTCTTACCGATGCTGCTATTAAAGGCAAAATCGACCCATTATTGGGCCTCAAAGAAAACGTTATTATCGGTAAATTGATTCCGGCCGGTACGGGTATGAGCCGTTATCGTAAGATTAAGGTAACTAAAAAGGAACCTCAAATCGAAGATATTGCAACGGTAGAAGCTCCGACTGCGGTTGAAGAATAAACTGTATAATAATTGTTAAAGTTTTAACAGTATAATAGAGTTGTTATAAGAGTGTCATTATGTTAAAAATAATGACACTCTTTATATTTATTGCGAAAGTTATGTATGCTAATTTTGCAAACATTGTATAGAATTGTATAAAAAAAGAAAAATTACGTAAATTTTGTATAAAATTATGAGAAATATACAAAAATAAAGCCTTTTGAAACACACGGATAAGTGTGCATATAAAATGTTGATTTAATGCGGTGAAAAGGCTATAAAAGTTGTTGACAGGCAGGGGTTAGTAATGCTAAACTGTTATAGTGCTCGGGGGAGAGTGTGCCTGAGTACAAGAAAAATCAAGGAGTAATGGTATGGAAATCGAAGTTTTAACATCAGCGAAAAAGACAATCGGAGCTAAGCAAACGTCGAAAGCAATTATGCGCGGCGAAGTTCAGATGGTATTCGTTGCCAATAACAGCGATGATCGAGTGGTGTTACCCATACTTGAACTTTGTGAGAAACACGCCGTACCGGTGAATCAAGAACATTCCATGGAGGAACTTGGTAAGGCCGGCAAGATTAAAGTAAAAGCAGCCGCAATCGGTGTGCTGCGCTAAATTCGGTAATATCTGCAGTAACACTTTGTTGCAGCAGAACAATTATAAATCTAATTGTTTGGAAAGGAGGTGCCCACATGCCAACTATTAACCAGTTAGTACGCAAAGGCCGTCAAACTTTGACTAAAAAATCCGACGCTCCTGCACTTAAAGAAAGTCCGCAGAAACGTGGTGTATGTACTCGTGTATATACAGCGACTCCAAAGAAACCGAACTCCGCGCTTCGTAAAGTTGCCCGTGTTCGTTTGACTAACGCTATTGAAGTAACTGCTTACATCCCAGGCATTGGTCACAATTTACAGGAACACAGTGTAGTACTTATCAGAGGTGGTCGTGTTAAAGACTTACCAGGTGTGCGTTATCACATTGTTCGCGGTGCTTTGGATACAGCCGGCGTACAGAATCGTATGCAGAGCCGTTCCAAATATGGCGCTAAAAAAGCTAAGAAATAATTATAGCTGACAATTGAAATCACACATCGTAGAGGAGGAAATAACATGCCAAGAAAAGGCCCTGTGTTGAAGCGTGATGTACTTCCGGATCCGGTGTACAACAGTAAATTGGTTACACGCTTCATTAACAAAGTAATGTACGATGGTAAAAAAGGTATTGCCGAAACTATCGTATATGATGCATTTGAAATTATTCGTTCCAAAATGGGTCAGGACCCAATGGAAGTATTTGATCAGGCTTTAAAAAATGTAATGCCTGTATTGGAAGTTCGTGCTCGTCGTATCGGCGGTGCTAACTACCAAGTTCCGGTTGAAGTTCGTGCCGATCGTCGTCAGACTTTAGGTATTCGTTGGATGGTAAACTATGCTCGTCTTCGCGGCGAACGTACCATGAAAGAACGTTTGGCCGGTGAATTAATGGATGCGTTCAACAATACCGGCGCAGCCATTAAGAAAAAAGATGACACTCATAAAATGGCAGAAGCTAATAAAGCGTTTGCTCATTATCGTTGGTAATTAGTAAGAGGAGTTGACATTCGTGGCAAGAGAATTTTCGTTAGAGAAAACTCGTAATATCGGTATCATGGCTCACATCGACGCCGGTAAAACAACCACAACGGAACGTATTCTTTACTACACAGGTCGAGTTCACAAGATCGGCGAAGTTCATGAAGGCGCTGCGACAATGGACTGGATGGCACAGGAACAGGAACGTGGTATTACAATCACGTCTGCTGCGACTACTTGTCACTGGAAAAATCATCGCATCAACATCATCGATACTCCGGGTCACGTTGACTTTACTGTAGAAGTAGAACGTTCGTTGCGCGTACTTGACGGTTCCGTTGCAGTATTCAGTGCTAAAGGTGGCGTTGAACCACAATCCGAAACTGTATGGCGTCAAGCTTCTACCTATGGCGTACCACGTATCGCTTATGTAAATAAGATGGATACCGTAGGCGCTGACTTCTTCAATGTTGTAAACATGATGAAAGATCGCTTGGGTGCAAACAGTGTTGCTCTTCAAGTACCAATCGGAGCTGAAGATACTTTCAAAGGCATCATCGACTTGATGACTATGAAAGCTGAAATCTACATCAGTGATGATGGTAAAGAATTCGAAATCACTGATATTCCTGAAGACTACTTACAAGTAGCTCAAGAACGTCGTGAAATGTTGGTAGATGCTATTGCTGAAACTGACGACGAAATCATGATGAAGTACTTGGAAGGCGAAGAAATCAGCATTGATGAATTAAAAGTTGCTCTTCGTAAAGCAGTTTGTGATAACAAATTGTTCCCTGTACTTTGCGGTTCTTCTTACAAGAACAAAGGTGTGCAGATGTTATTGGATGCAGTTATTGACTACATGCCATCTCCACTTGATATTCCGGCAATTAATGGCGTTAACCCTGATACAGGCGCTGAAGAAGCTCGCCCTGCATCTGATGAAGAACCATTCTCTGCATTGGCCTTCAAAATCATGGCTGACCCTTATGTTGGTAAATTAGCGTTCTTCCGCGTATACTCCGGTACTTTAGAATCCGGTTCTTACGTGTTTAACTCCACTAAAGGTAAGAAAGAACGTATCGGTCGTATCCTTCAGATGCATGCTAACAGCCGTCAGGAAATCGAACGCGTTTACTCCGGCGATATCGCAGCTGCTGTTGGTTTGAAAGATACAACCACCGGTGATACTCTCTGTGATGAAAAAGCTCCGGTAATTCTTGAATCTATGGAGTTCCCAGAACCTGTTATCTCCGTTGCAGTTGAACCAAAAACTAAAGCTGACCAGGAAAAAATGGGTATCGCTTTAGCCCGCTTGGCTGAAGAAGATCCAACCTTCAAAGTTCGTACTGATGAAGAAACCGGTCAGACAATCATTTCCGGTATGGGTGAACTTCACCTCGACATTATCGTTGACCGTATGAACCGTGAGTTCAAAGTTGAATGTAATGTTGGTAAACCTCAGGTTGCTTACCGTGAAACGATTCGCAAATCCGTTAAAGCTCAAGGTAAATTCGTACGTCAGTCCGGTGGCCGCGGTCAATATGGTGACTGCTGGTTGGAATTAATTCCACAAGAACCTGGTGCAGGCTTCGAATTTGAAAACAAAATCGTCGGCGGTGCAATTCCTCGTGAATACATCGGACCGGTTGAAAACGGTGTTAAGGAAGCAATGGAATCCGGTGTTATTGCCGGTTATCCAATGGTTGACATCAAAGTAATCGTATTTGACGGTTCTTACCATGATGTTGACTCCTCCGAAATGGCGTTTAAGATTGCCGGCTCCATGGGCTTCAAAGAAGGTGCTCGCAAAGCCGATCCAGTACTTCTTGAACCATACATGGCGGTAGAAGTTGACGTACCGGAAGAATACATGGGCGACGTAATCGGCGACTTGAACTCTCGTCGCGGTCGCATGGAAGGCATGGAAGCTCGTAACGGCAGCCAGCATATCAAAGCATTCGTTCCATTGAGCGAAATGTTCGGTTATGCAACGGACCTCCGTTCTAAAACTCAGGGCCGTGGTAACTACTCGATGACAGTAGACCACTACGAAGAAGTGCCTAAGAAAATTGCTGAAGAAATTCAAGCAAAGAAAAACGGCTAATCCCTTAAGGGTTAACACAATAAGTAAAATTTTAATTATCCGGGAGGACAATTCAAAATGGCAAAAGCAAAATTTGAACGTACTAAACCGCATGTTAACATCGGTACTATCGGTCACGTTGACCATGGTAAAACAACTCTTACTGCAGCAATCACTAAAGTTCTTGCTGAAGAAGGTAAGGCTCAATTCCAAGATTACAGCATGATTGACAAAGCTCCGGAAGAACGTGAACGTGGTATCACAATCAACACTTCCCACGTAGAATATGAAACTGAAAAACGTCACTATGCACACGTTGACTGCCCGGGCCATGCCGACTATGTTAAAAACATGATCACCGGTGCTGCTCAGATGGACGGCGCGATCTTGGTTATCGCTGCTACTGACGGCCCTATGGCTCAGACTCGTGAACACATCCTTCTTGCTCGTCAGGTAGGTGTACCTGCTATCGTTGTATTCTTGAACAAAGCAGATATGGTTGACGATGATGAATTGATCGAATTGGTAGAAATGGAAGTTCGTGACCTTCTTTCTACATACGAATTCCCTGGCGACGAAGTACCTATTATCGTTGGTTCCGCTTTGAAAGCTTTGGAAGGAGACCCTAAATACGTAGAAAAAATCAAAGAATTGATGGCTGCTGTTGATGACTATGTCCCAACTCCTGAACGCGACACCGACAAAACTTTCTTGATGCCGGTCGAAGACGTTTTCACAATCACCGGTCGTGGTACAGTAGCTACCGGCCGTGTTGAACGTGGCGAAGTTAAAGTTGGCGACACTGTAGAAATCGTTGGCTTGAAAGAAAAAGCTGAAAGCTACGTTGTAACAGGTCTTGAAATGTTCCGTAAAACTTTGGATTCCGCAGTAGCAGGCGACAACGTTGGTGCTCTTCTTCGTGGTGTAGACCGCAAAGACATCGAACGTGGTCAAGTATTGGCTAAACCAGGTTCCATTCACCCACACACTAAATTCAAAGGTGAAGTTTACGTATTGACCAAAGAAGAAGGTGGCCGTCATACTCCATTCTTCTCCAACTACCGTCCACAATTCTACTTCCGTACAACTGACGTAACCGGTGTTATCCAGTTGCCTGAAGGTACTGAAATGTGTATGCCTGGTGACAACATCACTATGAGCATTGAATTGATTACACCAATCGCTATTGAAGCCGGTCTTCGTTTCGCTATTCGCGAAGGTGGCCACACAGTAGGTGCCGGTGTTGTTACTGAAATTATCGAAGGATAATTAGTAGTAAAACGTAGGTCACAAACCTATAATTTATGCAGCGCAGAGCGGCATGTAAGTGCCGCTCTTGTGTTGTGTTTTTAAACTATGATATAGAAGGTTGCCTCTGCGGAGGAGAATTTCTATGGAGCAGTTCATTCATGAAATGAGCGACAGGAGGAAGTTATTCATGGCTAAACAGCAAAAAATTCGTATTCGTTTGAAATCATACGATCACAAAGCTCTTGATCAGAGCGCGGCAAAAATTGTTGACACTGCAAAACGCAACGGTGCATTAGTATCCGGTCCAATTCCATTGCCAACTGAAAAAAATATTTTTACAATTCTTCGTTCACCACATGTCAATAAAGACTCTCGTGAACAATTCGAAATGCGTACACATAAACGTTTAATCGATATTCTTGAATCAAATGCGAAAACAGTAGATGCTATCACCCGTCTTGAATTACCGGCTGGTGTGTCTATTGAAATAAAATTATAATAAGGAGGTGCGATTATGTCTAAAGCTATTTTGGGTAAAAAGTTAGGAATGACTCAGATCTTCACTGCTGAAGGTAAGTTAGTTCCTGTCACTGTAGTGGAAGCAACCCCAAGCGTAGTAGTGCGCGTTAAAACTGTTGAATCCGACGGTTACGATGCAGTACAGCTCGGCTATGGCTCCATTAAAGAAAAACATTTAACTAAACCTGTAAAAGGCCAGTTCGATAAAGCCGGCGTAGCACCGGTTAAATATCTTCGCGAACTTCGCCTTGCTGAAGCAACTGATTACACAGTGGGCCAAACTCTGGCAGCTGATATCTTCGCAGAAGGTGAGTTGGTTGATGTTGTAGGTACAGGTAAAGGTAAAGGATTTGCGGGCACTATTAAGCGCCACAACTTCCATCGTGGTCCTGTAACTCACGGTTCCAAATCTCATCGTGAACCTGGTTCCATCGGTCCTATGATCTCCGGTGGCGGCGGTAAGGTATACAAAGGCAAGAAACTCCCTGGACAAATGGGTGGTGGCAGAGTTACCGTACAGCGCTTATCTGTAGTAAAAGTTGATGCAGACCGTAACTTACTTTTAGTTAAAGGTGGTATTCCGGGCGCTAAAGGCAGCCTAGTAATGGTTCGCAACACGGTAAAACCTGTTAAATAACATTGTCGAAAGGAGGATCTCTAATGCCAACATTAACAAAATACAATATGTCCGGCGCTAAAGTCGGTGAAATACAGTTAAATGATGAAGTATTTGCAGTTGAAGTTAACGAAGCTGTAATGCATCAAGCCGTAGTTCGTCAGTTATCTAACGAACGTCTTGGCACTCACGCAACTAAAACGAGAGGTCTTGTTCGTGGTGGTGGTCGTAAACCTTGGAAACAAAAAGGTACCGGCCGTGCTCGCGTAGGCTCCACTCGTAGCCCATTATGGGTTGGTGGTGGTACCGTTTTCGGTCCGCAACCTCGCAGCTATTACAAGGCAATGCCTCGTAAAGCTAGACGTCTTGCAGTTAAATCTGCGCTTAGCGATAAAGTAAACAACAACGAATTAATCGTATTGGACGAATTAACCTTAGCAGCTCCAAAAACGAAAGAAGTATTAAACATCCTTAATAACTTCAACGTAGGTGACGCTAAAGTATTATTTATCACTGAAAGTGATATTAACGTAGAACGTTCCGCTCGTAACATCCAAGGTGTTAAAGCTTTGGCTTGGGAAGGCATGAACATTTTCGATCTTCTCCACTACGATAAGCTCTTCATCACTGAAGGTGCCGTAGCAAAGATTGAGGAGGTGCTCGCATAATGGAATTACGCGATGTTCTTATTCGTCCGATTATTACAGAAAAAACTACTCTGCTCATGGAAGAAGGCAAATACACTTTCCGTGTGCCTTTGACTGCCAATAAAGTGCAGATTCGTCAAGCTGTAGAAAAAATCTTCAACGTACAGGTAGAAAAAGTAGCTACCATTCGAGTTCTTGGTAAAGTAAAACGCATGGGCCGTACACAAGGTAAACGTAGTGATTATAAAAAAGCTATCGTAACTTTGAAGGCTGGCGAATCCATTGAATTCTTTGAAGGTGTTTAAGATAGTCTAGTAAGGAGGCCCCATAATGGCAATTAAATCATTCAAACCGTACTCCGCTGGTCGTCGGTTTATGACAGTATCTGCCTTCACTGAAATCACTGCAAGCAAACCTGAAAAGTCCTTGCTCGCTAAGGTTTCTCAGACAGGCGGTCGTAATAACACCGGTAAAATGACTGTACGTCACCAAGGTGGCGGTCACAAGCGTCAGTACCGTATTATTGACTTCAAACGTACTAAAGATAATATTCCGGCTAAAGTAGCATCTATCGAATACGATCCTAACCGTAGTGCTCGTATCGCATTGCTTAATTATGCCGATGGTGAAAAACGCTACATTCTTGCTCCACATGGCTTGAAAGTAGGCGACACTGTATATAGCGGTCCTGAATCCGATATTAAACCGGGCAACTGCTTACCATTACTCAACATTCCTTTGGGTACTCAAGTACACAACATTGAAATGAAAATCGGTAAAGGTGGCCAGATTGTTCGTTCTGCAGGTACTTCTGCTCAGCTTATGGCTAAAGAAGGTTCCTATGCATTACTTCGTTTACCATCCGGTGAACTTCGTCGTGTGCATATCAATTGTCGTGCAACCGTAGGTGTTGTTGGTAACATTGATCATGAAAACATTACAATCGGTAAAGCCGGTCGCCATCGTTGGATGGGCGTTCGTCCTGGCAACCGTGGTGTTGTAATGAACCCTTGTGACCATCCACATGGTGGTGGTGAAGGTAAGTCTCCAGTTGGTCGTAAACATCCTGTTACACCTTGGGGTAAGCCGGCACATGGTGTTAAAACTCGCGACAAGAAAAAAGCTTCTAGCAGCTTGATTGTTAAACGTCGTACAAAATAGGATAGCAGGAAGGAGATAAGACAGTGTCCAGATCTATAAAAAAAGGCCCTTTCGTCGCAGCTTCGCTCGTGAAGAAAATTGATGCCTTAAATGAAACTAATGATAAGAAAGTTGTAAAAACCTGGTCTCGTGCCTCTACTATTATCCCTAACTTTGTAGGCCATACAATTGCTGTGCATGATGGTCGCAAACATGTACCTGTATTCGTTACAGAGGATATGGTAGGTCATAAATTAGGCGAATTCGCTCCAACTCGTACTTTCAAAGGTCACGTTAAGAGTGAAAAAACAACCGGTAAGAAATAATATAGGAGGAATTAGATAATGGAAGCAAAAGCAATCGCTAGACACGTGCGCATCGCGCCTCGTAAAATCCGTATTGTTGCTGACCTCGTTCGCGGCAAGAATATCGGCGAAGCATTTGCCATCTTGAAGTTCACTCCGAAAGTTGGCGCCGATGTAGTAGAAAAAGTTATGCGTTCCGCAATCGCAAATGCAGAACACAATTTTGATATGAATGTTGACAATCTTTATGTATCCGAAATCTTCGTTGATCAGGGTCCAACAATGAAACGCATTCATCCTCGTTCCCGTGGACAGGCTTTCAAAATTTTGAAACGCTCCAGCCACGTAACAGTAGTAGTTTCTGAAAGAGCTTAATAGAAGGAGGGAATATAGTGGGTCAGAAAGTTAATCCCCATGGTTTGCGTGTTGGTATCGTAAAAGATTGGGACGCAAAATGGTATGCTGATAAAGATTACGCTGCAAATCTTCACGAAGACGTTTTAATTCGTAACTTCTTGAAGAAAACCCTTTTCATTGCCGGTATTTCCCGCATTGAAATTGAGCGTATTAATAAACGTATTAAATTGACTATCCACACTGCAAAACCAGGTATGGTTATCGGTCGTGGTGGTGCAGGTATCGAAGATATCCGCAAAGCGTTAAAACGCTTCACTGATAAACAAATCGATGTAAACATCGCTGAAATTAAGCAAGCTGATATGGACTCCGTATTAGTTGCTGAAAACATTGCCAACCAGTTGGAACGCCGTATCGGTTTCCGTCGTGCAATGAAACAAGCCGTAGGTCGCACAATGCGTCTTGGTGCAAAAGGTATTAAAATTATGGTTAGCGGTCGTTTAGGCGGTGCTGAAATCGCTCGTAGCGAATCCTACCGTGAAGGCAGTATCCCATTGCACACACTTCGTGCTAATATCGACTACGGTACTGCTGAAGCTCATACAACTTACGGTTGTATCGGCATCAAAGTATGGATTTACAAAGGTGAAGTATTGCCGGAGGCAAAACAAGCACCTGCTAAGAAGGAAGAAGGTGACAACTAATGCTTATTCCAAAGCGCGTAAAGCATCGTAAACAGTTCCGCGGTCGTATGAAAGGTCGCGCAATGCGTGGTAACACAGTTGCTCACGGTGAATTCGGTTTAGTAGCATTAGAGCCATCTTGGATCACAAACCGTCAGATCGAAGCAGCTCGTATTGCTATGACTCGTTATATCAAACGTGGTGGTAAAGTTTGGATCAAAATTTTCCCGGACAAACCAATCACAGCTAAACCGGCTGGTACTCGTATGGGTTCCGGTAAAGGTTCCCCTGAATACTGGGTTGCAGTAGTAAAACCAGGTCGCGTAATGTTCGAAATGGACGGCGTATCTGAAGAAGTAGCTCGTGAAGCTATGCGATTGGCAGGTCATAAACTTCCAATCAAAACTAAGTTCGTTGTTAAGGGTAAAGAATTGGGTGGTGACGTAAATGAAGGTTAATGACATCCGTAACATGAGCGCTGCCGAAATGGAACAAAAAGTTTCCGGCCTTAAAGAAGAGTTGTTTAACCTCCGTTTTCAGCTCGCAACTGGTCAATTAGAAAATCCAATGCGTATTCGCGAAGTTAAGAAAACTATTGCGCGTATTAAAACAATTCAGCGTGAAGCTGCTCTTAAAGGAAACGCATAATAACAAATTTTGTTTGGATTGAAAAGGAGGCTAATGGTCGTGGCAGAAGAAAGAAATGTACGTAAAGTACGTGTGGGCAAAGTTGTAAGTAACAAAATGGACAAAACCATCGTTGTTTCTGTTGAACGTAAAGTGCCGCACGCATTATATAACAAGCCAATGGTAACAAACAAACGCTTTAAAGCTCATGATGAAAACAATGAGTGCCAAATTGGCGATACAGTTAAAATTGTAGAAACTCGTCCACTTTCCAAAGATAAACATTGGAGATTGGTTGAAATTATTGAAAAAGTAAAATAATACGTGATGTAAGGAGGAAACACGATGATCCAGCAACAAACAATTTTGAATGTTGCCGATAACACTGGCGCAAAACGTATTATGTGTATTCAAGTTTTGGGCGGTTCTTATCGCAAATTCGGCAATATCGGTGACGTAATCGTTGCTTCTGTAAAAGATGCATCACCCGGTGGCGTTGTCAAGAAAGGCGACGTAGTTAAAGCCGTTATTGTTCGTTCTAAAAAAGGTATCCGTCGTCAGGACGGTTCTTATATTCGTTTCGACGAAAATGCAGCAGTAGTAATTAAAGATGACAAGAGCCCACGTGGCACTCGTATTTTTGGACCGGTAGCTCGTGAACTTCGTGAAAAAGACTTCATGAAGATCATCTCTCTTGCTCCGGAAGTATTATAAGAAGGAGGAACGCGACGATGTCCCAAACTAAACTTCTAGTAAAAAAAGGCGATACTGTTGTTGTTATCTCCGGTCGAGATAAAGGCAAACAAGGTGAAGTTATCGCTACTGAACCTAAAAAATCGCGCGTTTTCGTGAAAGGTGTTAACTTAGTTAAACGCCACACGAAACCAAGCCAGGCTAACCCTCAGGGCGGCATCATCACTAAGGAAGCTCCTATCCATGTTTCCAATGTAATGGTAGTTGATCCTGAAACTAAACAGCCTACTCGTATCAAAAAAGTAGAACAAGATGGTAAATTCGTACGTGCGACTGTGAAAAGCGGTGCCGTACTCGATAAATAATAAGGGAAAGGAGGGCTTTTAACTAATGTCTCGTTTAAACGAAAAATATACTAGTGAAATTCGTCAGGCTTTACAGGAAAAATTCCAGTACAAAAACGTAATGGAAATTCCTAAATTGGAAAAAGTCGTTATCAATATTGGTGTTGGCGATGCAGTCGGTAATGCTAAAGCATTGGAAGCTGCCGTTAACGACCTCACTATTATCGCCGGTCAGAAACCGGTAATCACCAAAGCTAAGAAATCCATCGCTAACTTTAAAGTTCGTGAAGGCATGGCCTTAGGTACTAAGGTAACTCTTCGCGGCGAACGCATGTATGAATTCTTAGACAAGTTGATCAACGTTGCGTTGCCACGTGTACGTGACTTCCGCGGCGTGAGTGCTACGGCTTTTGATGGCCGCGGCAACTATGCATTGGGTCTTAAAGAACAGCTCATCTTCCCTGAAATTGAATATGATCAGGTAGAACGTGTAACAGGTATGGATATCATCGTAGTTACAAGCGCTAAAACCGATGAAGAAGCGCGTGAGTTATTGACTCTTTGTGGCATGCCGTTTGAAAAATAATTAGGAGGAACTTATAGATGGCTAAAAAATCTATGATTGAACGCGAAAAGAAACGTGCTAAAATCGTTGCTAAATATGCTGCTAAGCGTGAAGCTTTAAAAGCTGCCGGCGACTATGAAGCATTGGCACAATTGCCAGCAAATGCTTCTCCAACTCGTTTACATAATCGTTGCAACTTGACCGGTCGCCCACATGGCTACATGCGTAAATTCGGTATTAGCCGTATTGCGTTCCGTGAACTTGCATACAAAGGACAGATTCCTGGCGTTAAAAAAGCCAGTTGGTAATTGGATTACGGGAGGAGGTTTTTAGAATATGGTAATGACCGATCCGATTGCGGATATGCTTACGCGCATCCGTAATGCAAATGCTGCTCTTCATGAATCCGTAGAGATTCCTGTATCTCGCATGAAGGCTGCCGTTCTGGAAATCCTTAAAGAAGAAGGATTTGTAAAGAGCGTTGAAACCGTTGAAAACGGCAAACACACAGTTTTAAAAGTAACGTTAAAATATGGTTCCAATAACGAAAAAGTAATTACTGGAATTAAACGTATTTCCAAACCGGGATTACGTGTTTATGCGAAGAAGGAAGAACTCCCTCGCGTACTTGGTGGTTTAGGTATTGCAGTTATTTCTACATCTAAAGGTGTAATGAGCGACAAACAAGCTCGTAAAGAAGGCCTTGGTGGCGAAGTACTCGCATACGTATGGTAATCAGGCAATAGGAGGTAGAAATAATGTCACGTATCGGTAGAATGCCTATCGAGATCCCTGAAGGCGTTACAGTTAACTACGCAAACCACGTAATGACTGTAAAAGGCCCTAAAGGTGAATTATCTCGTGAATTGCATCCGGATATGATTATTACTGTGGAAGGTAATACAATCACAGTAGCTCGTCCGAGCGAAGATAAAGCGCATCGTTCTTTACATGGCCTCACTCGCGCTCTTGTTGCTAACTTGGTAACAGGCGTTCATGATGGCTTTGCTAAAACATTGGAAATCAACGGTGTTGGTTACAGAGCAGCCAAACAAGGTAACAAATTAGTGCTTACCCTTGGTTTCTCTCATCCAGTAGAGATGGAAGCTCCTGCTGGTATTACCATCGACGTGCCGGCTCCTAACAAAATCGTTGTTAGTGGTGCTGACAAAGAAGTGGTTGGTGCTGTAGCTGCTAATATTCGTAAATGGAGAGAACCGGAACCTTACAAAGGTAAAGGTATCCGTTACGAAGGCGAAGTTGTTCGTCGTAAGGCTGGTAAAGCCGGCGCTAAAGGCAAATAATATCAGTAGAATTTAGAAAGGAGTGAACATCTTGGCTCGTAAATCCACAAGAAATATTGCTCGAGCAAAACGTCATCTTCGTATTCGTCGTCACATTTCCGGCACGGCGCAATGCCCACGTTTGAACGTATTCCGTAGCCTTAGCAACATCTATGCACAGGTTATTGATGACGTAGCTGGTACTACTTTGGTAGCAGCAAGCTCATTAGATAAAGAATTAAACTTGAACTATGGTGGCAACAGTGCTGCAGCTAAAGCTGTTGGTGAATTAGTTGCTAAACGTGCTATCGCAAAAGGTATCGAAACAGTAGTATTCGACCGCGGTGGTTACATTTATCATGGTCGTGTAGCGGCCCTTGCAGAAGGCGCTCGTGAAGCTGGCTTGAAATTCTAAGAAGGAGGAACTTTAGACATGGCGAGAATTGACTACACCAGTCTTGATCTTAAAGAAAGAGTAGTATTCATCAACCGCGTAGCCAAAGTAGTAAAAGGCGGTCGTCGTTTTTCCTTCAGCGCTTTAGTAGTTGTCGGTGATGGCAACGGTCACGTAGGCGTTGGCTTAGGTAAAGCGGCAGAAGTGCCTGAAGCAATTCGTAAAGGCATTGATGATGCTAAGAAAAATCTTATTCACGTTGTTATTAAAAACGGTACAATTCCTCACACTGTAACCGGTCGTTTCGGTGCAGGCAGCGTTTTCTTGAAACCGGCTGCAGAAGGTACCGGGGTTATCGCAGGTGGCCCTGTTCGTGCCGTATTGGAATTAGTTGGTGTTCGTAACATCCTTACGAAATCCCTTGGTTCTTCCAACCCTAACAACATGGTTCGCGCAACAATTGAAGGTTTAGCTCAGTTAAAACGTGCAGAAGAAGTGGCAGCACTTCGAGGCAAAACTGTAGCTGAAATTTACGGCTAATAAGGGGGATTGACTGTAATGGCACAGGTAAAAATCACATTGACCAGAAGCTTAATCGGTCGCCCTGAAGATCAGCGCGCAACTGTAAAAGCTCTTGGCTTAAAGAAAACTAACTCTCAGGTAGTTAAAGAAGTTACACCTCAAATTCAGGGTATGCTTCACAAAGTTAGACATTTAGTTACTGTAGAAGAAGTATAATATAGATAAGGAGGTGCACTGAATGAAACTTCATGAATTAGCTCCAGCAGCAGGTTCTAAAAAGACACGCACTCGTCGTGGTCGTGGTCTTGGTTCCGGTCTTGGTAAAACCGCTGGCCGTGGTCAGAAAGGTCAAAACTCCCGTAGTGGTGGTGGCGTACGCTCTGGCTTCGAAGGTGGCCAGATGCCTCTTTATCGCCGTTTACCAAAACGTGGTTTCAAAAATGTGTTCGCTAAAGAATATGCGGAAGTTAACATTTCCCAACTTAACCGTTTTGAAGATGGTGCTACGGTTGATCCGGTAGCTCTTATCGAAATGGGCATTTTGAAAAACGTACGTGATGGTATCCGTATCCTTGGTAATGGCACGTTAGAAAAGAAATTAACAGTTATTGCTAATGGTTTTACTAAAACTGCCGAAGAAAAGATTGTAGCAGCAGGCGGAAAAGTAGAGGTGATCTAGGGTGCTAGAAGGCCTCTCGAACATCTTTAAAATAACAGAGCTACGCAATAAAGTAGCGTATACATTACTTATGTTTATCGTGTTTAGGGCAGGCGTTCATATTCCGGTCCCTGGCGTAGATGCCTCTGTTATTGAAAGCTTATTTACATCCGGCGGTTTATTCGGTCTCTTAGACTTATTCGCCGGTGGTGCGTTAAGTAAGTTCTCCATCTTTGCCATGAGTATTACCCCATACATCAATGCATCGATTATTATGCAGCTGTTAACAGCGGTAGTACCGACGTTTGAACAATGGAGTAAAGACGGTGAAGACGGACGTAAGAAAATTGCCAAAGTAACACGCTATGGCACCGTAGTTCTTGGTTTTGTCCAAGCTTTCGGTATGTCCTATGCGTTACGTGCTAATAGTGCACTTATTGACAACAGTTTCTTATCAGTTATTGTAATTGCCATCATTCTTACAGCAGGGACTTGTCTCCTAATGTGGATTGGTGAACAAATTACAGCATACGGCATTGGTAACGGGATTTCCCTTATCATCTTTGCCGGTATCGTAGCGCGTTTCCCCTCGGGATTCAGCACAATCTACGAATATTTACAAGTTGGAACAATCAATATTTTTCAAGCAATATTATTTGCGATTATCGCTGTTGCAATGATCGTATTTGTAATTGCGGTAACCCAAGGTCAACGTCGTATTCCGATTCAATACGCCAAACGCGTAGTTGGTCGTAAAATGTACGGTGGCCACTCAACCTTCCTTCCTCTTAAGGTCAACCAGGCAGGGGTTATTCCAATTATCTTTGCGTCATCCGTTTTGATGTTCCCTGTGACGTTAGCTCAGTTTGTGCAGGTTGACTGGGTAAGAACACTGGCTAACTACTTTACATGGGGGACCCCATTGCAGACAGTTTTATATGCTGTATTGATTTTTATTTTTACGTACTTCTATACAGCAATCTCAATTAATATTACGGATATGGCAGATAATATGAAAAAATACGGTGGATTTATTCCAGGCATTCGTCCGGGTAAACCTACTGCTGATTATGTAGATCGCGTAATGACTCGCATTACCTTCGCGGGCGCCTTATTCTTGGCACTCGTTGCTATTTTACCTAACTTTATCGGTGGTATTACAGGCATCGAAGGTGTGTATTTTGGTGGTACAGCATTACTTATCGTTGTCGGTGTTGCCTTAGATACAATGCAACAAGTTGAATCTTTGGTATTAACCCGTCACTATAAGGGCTTTGTTAAATAGGAGGAAAATAGCTATGTATATTTTGTTAATGGGACCTCCCGGTGCCGGTAAAGGTACTCAGGCTACTCGTTTAATCGATAAATATGGTATTCCTCAGATTTCAACCGGTGATATGTTCCGTGCGGCGGTTAAGGAATGTACCCCTCTTGGTCTTGAGGCTAAGAAATACATGGATGCGGGCCAACTCGTACCGGATAGTGTTACGGTAGGTATTGTACGTGAACGCCTTGCCAAAGATGATTGCAAAACCGGCTTCATCCTTGACGGCTTCCCTCGTACAACTGCCCAAGCAGTATCATTAGATGCTATATTAAAAGAAATGGGAATTGTTCTTGATGCCGTTGTTAACCTCAACGTTCCTAACGAAGAGTTGGTACGACGCATCAGTGAACGAGCACGTCTTGAAAATCGTGACGATGATAAACCGGAAACAGTACAGAAACGTCTTGCTGTATACGACGAATCTACTAAGCCTTTAATTGATTACTATCGTAACAGTGGTTTATATGTAGAAATCAACGGATTACAGGATGTGGATGCAGTATTTACAGATATCATTAAAGCGTTGGAGAAATAATCAATGATTATTTTGAAATCGCAACATGAAATTGAGTATATCCGTCAGGCATGTAAACTCACTGCTGATACGTTAACAGAGCTTATCGCATTAGCAAAACCGGGTGTTACTACACTTGAGTTGGATCAATTTGCCGAAGAATATATTCGCAGCCATGGTGGTGAACCGAGCTGCAAAGGTTACTATGGGTATCCTGCAACAATTTGCGCTTCTATCAACGATGAAGTGGTTCATGGTATTCCCAATGCTCATCGCAAGCTGAAGAACGGTGATGTTATCAGCATCGATCTCGTTTCTTCAGTTAATGGGTATCATGGTGATTCCTGTGTAACCATTCCTATTGGGAAGGTCAAACCACAAGTTATGAAACTTCTCAAGGTGACAGAAGAAAGCTTGTTCAAAGGTATTGAACAGGCAGTTGTCGGGAACAGAGTGGGCGATATTTCCCACGCTGTTCAGACGTATTGTGAAAAATTCGGATTTGGTGTGGTTCGTGATTTTGTAGGTCATGGCCTTGGTCGTGAAATGCATGAAGATCCACAAATTCCAAATTACGGTCCGGCTGGGCATGGTCCCTTATTAAAGCCGGGTATGGTGCTTTGTATTGAGCCAATGATTACTATGGGTACTTATGAAGTACATGTTCTGGACGATGACTGGACTGCCGTTACTCGTGACGGCAAACCGGCAGCGCACTTTGAACATACAGTGGTTGTTACAGAAAACGGCCCTGAAATTTTGACCATGCGTGATGAACCCAGGTTGATAAAATAACCAGTAGCCGGAGGAAATGATATGTCAAAAGAAGACGTTATTGAAGTGGAAGGTACGGTCGTAGAGGCATTACCTAATGCCATGTTTCAGGTAGAGCTTGAAAATGGTCATGTGGTACTTGCTCATGTGTCAGGCAAAATGCGTATGAATTTTATTCGTATCCTTCCCGGTGATAAAGTTACTATGGAACTGACACCATATGACTTAAATCGTGGTCGTATTACCTACCGTTTTAAATAGTAAGCGGCAGCGACACAAAGGAGGTACTTATGAAGGTTAGACCATCAGTTAAAAAGATATGCGAAAAATGCAAAATCATTAAACGTAAAGGCCGTGTAATGGTAATTTGCGAAAACCCGAAACATAAACAAAAACAAGGATAATTGATAGGAGGTGGATGAATAGATGGCACGTATAGCCGGTGTAGATTTACCACGTGACAAACGTGTGGAAATTGGTTTAACTTATATTTATGGTATCGGACTTACTTTGTCCAAAGAAATTTTGGGAAAAACTGGTATTAATCCTGATACTCGCGTTCGTGACCTTACTGAAGATGAAGTTGCGAAAATTCGTGCTCTTCTTGATGAAGATTACAAAGTTGAAGGTGACCTTCGTCGTGAAGAAGCCCTTAACATTAAGCGCTTAATTGAAATCAACTCCTATCGCGGGAAACGTCATCGTGCAGGCTTGCCTTTGCGCGGTCAACGCACTAAGACAAATGCTCGTACTCGTAAAGGTCCTAGAAAAGCAATCGCTGGGAAGAAAAAATAATAAAGGAGGGATAAAGCGTGGCTAAAAAGGTAGTAAGAACTAAAAGAAAAGAAAAGAAACACGTTGAATCCGGTGCGGCTCATATCCGTTCCACATTCAACAACACTATCGTAACTATTACTGACACAAACGGTAATGCACTTTCCTGGGCTTCCGCAGGTGGTCTTGGATTCCGTGGTTCCCGTAAAAGCACTCCATTCGCAGCTCAGATGGCCGCTGAACAAGCAGCTAAAGCAGCTATGGAACATGGCTTACGTCAGGTTGAAGTATTCGTAAAAGGTCCAGGCTCCGGCCGTGAAGCTGCAATCCGTGCATTGCAGGCTGCTGGTCTCGAAGTAAACAGCATTAAAGACGTTACTCCGATTCCTCACAATGGTTGCCGTCCTCCAAAACGTCGTCGTGTATAATTTATAGTTTTAAGCGATCGCAATCTGCGGTCGCTATGATATACTATAGATAGAAGGCGTGTTTTATAGGAGGATTGTCCTGATGAGCGAAGAAAAGAAATTAAAAATCGAGAAAGTTGAAGTACGCGACAACGGTCGTTATGGTAAATTCGTCTGTGAACCATTAGATCGCGGCTACGGGATTACGCTCGGTAACAGCTTACGTCGAATTCTACTTTCGTCTTTAGATGGAGCGGCTATCACTTCCATCAAAATTGATGGCGTGCTTCATGAATTTTCTACAATTCCTGGTATTCGTGAGGACGTAACGGATATAATCCTAAACCTCAAGCAGTTGTGCCTTCGTCTTGACAGTGAGGCTCAAGTGCCGGTAGATCTCCACGTAGATATTCAGAAGGAGGGCGTTCTAACTGCCGGAGAATTGGAACGATTTTGTCCACCGGAATTAGAAATTTTAAATCCTGACCTCGTAATCGCTACGATGGATGAAGTGGCTCATCTCGTAATGGATGTTCGCATTGAACGTGGTAAAGGATATGTGCCATCAACGAAGAATAAAAAAGATGATGATGTAATTGGTCGTATTCCAATCGATTCCATCTTCTCCCCAATTCTTCGTGCCAAATATGAAGTAAGTGATGTACGTGTAGGTAATGAAATGGACTTTGATAAATTAACTCTCGAAGTTGTTACCAACGGTTCCATTACCGCTGCGGAAGCAGTAGCACGTTCGGCTAATATTATGATTGGCTATTTGAAAAACTTCACCAAGTTAGCTCATTCGGCTGAAGAATTTATCGTTCCTAGCGATGATGACGTTTTGGACGGTAAAAACGATCCGGATGGCGTTGATGGTCCGGATGATGACGGTCCATCAAAAATCCTTATCGACGATTTGGAATTATCCGTTCGTGCATACAATTGTTTGAAACGCGCAAGCATCAATACAATTGCCGACCTCTTGGATAAGAGTATGGATGATTTAGGTAAGGTACGTAATTTAGGTAAAAAATCCATTGATGAAATTGAAGAAAAACTTCAGAAACATCCATTGGGACCATTTTACTTGAAGAAAAAAGGCGAATAAGGAGGATGACTAATGTATAGAAAATTAGGCCGTGACAGCTCTGCTCGTAAAGCTTTATTCCGCGGTATGTTAACATCTTTCTTCCAGTATGATCGCATTGAAACGACTGAAGCTAAAGCTAAAGAATTACGTGGCTTGGCTGACCAGATGATTACCCTTGCTAAACGCGGTGATCTTCATGCACGTCGTCAGGTGCTTGCATACCTTATGGACGAAGATGTAGTTAAAAAATTATTTGACGAAATTGCTCCAAAATATGCTGATCGTCAGGGCGGTTACACTCGTGTAATTAAGCTTGGCCTTCGTAAAGGCGATGCGGCTCCATTAGCACTTATCGAGCTTGTTTAATAATTAGGAAGTCGGTGTTGCAACGGATGTTAGCAACACCGCTTTTTTATGCTTTTTTATGATATAATGAGATACCTGCGGTTTAAGGGAACTCTGTCACACATTTGTGGGGTATTTTGGCACATGCGTATATATTTATGGCTATATAAATAAAAACAGTTTTATGTAAATAATTAACTGATAGGATACAAATAGAAATGATATTGACAACTTCGTTTATTTATAAGGTTGACGAATCGTTGCTATTTTTATATTATCAATGTAGTGATATTGCAGTTTAATCATATAGATTTACTAAGATTTGAGGATATTATGAGCACACAGGATATAATGATACAAACCGAACACATGAGTCATACCTATCAAGATGAGTCCGGCAATGTAGTATATGCCCTCGATGATGTGAGCCTATCCATTCGTAAAGGGGAATTCGTAAGTATTATCGGTACGAACGGTAGCGGTAAAAGTACCTTGGCTAAACATTTTAATGTATTGTTGACGCCGTCTAAAGGGACTGTTACGGTTCTTGGTATGGATACGAAGGATCCGAAACATCTGTGGGATATTCGTCAACATGTGGGTATGGTCTTTCAGAACCCGGATAATCAGATTGTAGCGGCCGTGGTAGAAGAAGACGTGGCTTTTGGCCCGGAAAACTTAGGTGTTGAACCTAAGGAAATTCGTCATCGTGTTGATGAAGCCTTGGCCAATGTCAATATGACAGATTATGCCTTACATTCTCCGGGGCTTTTATCGGGCGGACAAAAGCAGCGCATTGCCATTGCCGGTGTCTTGGCAATGAAACCGGATTGCATTGTTCTCGATGAACCGACGGCCATGTTGGATCCGGCAGGACGACAGGAAGTGTTGGATACCGTTCACCGCTTAAATAAAGAAGAAGGTATTACCATCGTATATATTACGCACTTTATGGAAGAAGCCGTAACATCTGACCGCGTGGTGGTTATGAAAAACGGTAAACTTTTGCACGACGGAACACCGCGTGAGATTTTTTCACAGGTACCGATGCTTAAAGAATTGGGGCTGGATGTGCCGGTTGCCGCAGAAGTGGCAACAAAGTTACGTCTTGATGGGGTCACCTTATCAAACGGTATTATTACTGAGGAAGAATTGGGGGACCAATTATGCCAATAATTTTAGACTCCGTTTCCTACGTATATGGTGAACATACACCGTTTCGTAAGGAAGCATTGAAGGAGATTAACTTAACAATCAACGAAGGTGATTTTGTAGGCATCATCGGTCATACCGGTTCCGGCAAATCCACCTTGGTGCAACATTTGAACGGGCTTTTGCATCCTACGGCCGGTAAGGTTACGATTAACGGCGTCGATGCAGCACTTAAGACCGAAGAAGCTAAATTAATGCGTCATAAAGTGGGCATGGTATTTCAATATCCGGAACATCAATTGTTTGAAGAAACAATTGCTCAGGATATTGCGTTCGGCCCTAAAAACTTAGGCCTCAGCGATAGCGAAGTAGATGAACGAGTTCGCGAAGCTATGGACTTTGTGGGACTTGATTATGAAACATATGCCAATCGTTCGCCGTTCCAATTATCGGGCGGACAAATGCGACGCGTTGCTATTGCCGGCGTGGTAGCACTTAATCCGAGTTACCTCATTTTGGATGAACCGTCCGCAGGGCTCGATCCGTTCGGCCGTGAAGAAATCTTCCAAAAGATTATTGATTTACATGCTAAAAAAGGCATTACGGTTGTACTCGTATCTCATAATATGGAAGACATATCACGTATGGCTAACCGTTTAATTGTCATTGATAACGGGCAGATTCAACTGGATGGTAAGCCTATCGATATCTTTATGAATAAACGTAAGGAATTACAGGCTGCCGGAGTTGATGTACCGCCGGTATCTAAATTAGTTGAACATTTACGAGACCGCGGCTTGCCGGTTTCACAGCAGGTTATCTCCGTAGATGACGCTGTTAAAGCGATTGAAGTTGCTTTAAAGGAGGTTAACCATGCTAAGTAATATTACTATCGGACAATACTTCCCGGGCGATTCTTTCTTGCATCGTATGGATCCTCGCGCTAAAATCATTGCTACTATGATATTCATCGTAGCAATCTTCTTGGCTGAAACAACGTTAGCTTATACGATTGTGGGATTATTTACCTTGTTTACGGTTGCATTATCACGTTTGCCGATGCGCCTCGTTTGGAATTCGGTTAAACCGCTTTGGATTATCATCGTATTTACTATGGGGATTCATGTTTTTACGACACCGGGTACGATGATTTGGCAGTACAGCTTCTTGCACATCAGTGAAGAAGGGGTACGCATGGGCAGCTACATGGCAGCTCGCTTGGTATTCCTGATTATTTTCTCGTCTTTACTTACGTATACGACGTCACCGATTCGCCTGACTGACGGTATTGAACACTTGTTAAATCCATTTCGCCGTATTGGCGTGCCGGCACATGAGCTGGCTATGATGATGACTATTGCGCTTCGTTTTATTCCGACTTTATTGGAAGAAACAGATCGCATTATGAAAGCTCAGGCTTCACGCGGTGCCGATTTTACAACAGGCAGTTTGGTAAAACGAGCTAAAAATATGGTGCCGTTGTTGGTGCCGCTTTTTATCAGTGCGTTCCGGCGTGCCGATGAATTGGCTATAGCCATGGAAGCTCGTTGCTACCGCGGTGGTGAAAATCGTACACGTATGAAAGAATTAACGGTAACAAGTTATGATTATATTGGTATTTCCGGTATTTTGGTGATTACGGTTGTACTGTTGGTATTACGCTTTATACCATTGGGGTAATTAATTCGCGGAGTTCATCGATTGGGCTCCGCGAATTGCAGGTTATAATGATTTTGTAATTTTGTAATTTGTGATTTTATAGTGCTCAGTCAACGGTTTATGACTGGTGCTTTAAAATGAGGAGGGCTGTCATTGGCGGCAAAACAGCGGAATATTCGTTTAATCGTTGCTTATGACGGCACGGAATTAAACGGGTATCAGAGTCAGGTAAACGGCATTACGGTACAGGATTGTTTGGAAGCGGCGCTTACAAAAGTGTGCAATGAGCCGATTTCCATTTATGGAGCATCCCGTACTGATGCGGGGGTTCACGCACGGTTTCAAGTGGTTACTTTTTTTACGACCGGCAGCATACCGGCAGAAAACTTAACACGCGCTTTAATTGCTCATTTACCGCCATTTATTGTGATTCGTAAGGCTGAGGAAATTCCTTTGGATTGGCGTCCGCGCTGGCGCATTGTGGGGAAGGAATATATATATACGATTCATAATGACGTCATCGAAGATCCGATTAGCATGCGTTATCATTGGCATGTTAAAAAGCCGTTAAATAGGGCAGCCATGATGGAGGCTGCTAAAGCCTTGGAAGGGACACATGATTTTACGACCTTGCAAGGGGCCAATTCCACACCGGCTAATCCGGTGAAAACGATGTTTGCGGTGACACTTCGTTTTATAGGGCCCACCGTGTACATTCACGTTATCGGCGACGGTTTTTTATATCATATGGTGCGCAATATAGCGGGCCTTTTAGTTGATGTAGGGCTGGGCCGGTTTGCTCCGTCACAAGTCCCCGATTTAATAGCCGCTCGTGATCGGCGCGTAATCGGTAAGACGGCACCGCCGCAAGGTTTATGTTTGGAAGAAATTTTCTTTAATGAAGGTCGACGTCAAGCTGTGATTGAAAGTTTACGCAGTTAATATGATTATATGTTATATATAGTCATTCCGGCTTATAATGAACCGTAAAATTCGGTTAAAAGGGAACTAAATTGTGGGGATATACCGTTTGCTCATAGCTTGCGGTGAGAGAACTGAAATTGAGTCGGAAATTCTACAGAAACTCTTTCTCATATCATTCTTGTGATATTTCAAACCGGTTCTTATTCAGAAATATAATTCAGAGATTTACTTACATACATAAATAAAAAATTAATAAAATGCAAAAAATAACTAAGCAAATTCTCATTTATTTGATTAAATCAGATAGACGATTGGGGGGCCATTAACGTATAAATGACTATGACAAGGCTGTTTTTACATAATTTTAGACTCACTTTGGTAACCTTACAATTGACTTTTTAAGATTTTTAACATTAATAAATATTATTTATTTAGGAATTAATATTCATAAATTGGTTTTTGTAAAATAATTTATACACTATAGAATATAACGATAATTCACTATAATTATCGATTGCAGGCTAGTCATAGAGATGCCATTTCTTTGGCGTATGATGATTGATGATTTTGTATAAAAATGTTAAAATGTAAAGTAGTTGAAAGGTTTTACAGATCCACTATACTAAGTAATGTTAATCCTAAGGAGGGTGAATCTTTTGCAAAAACGTAAAGATTTTATCTGGAAAATGGGTGGCCAGCAGGGCGAAGGTATCGAAAGCTGCGGCGAAATTATGGCCACAATCTTAGCTAAAGAGGGTTACTCTTTGTACAGCCAACGTTTATTTGCTTCCCGTATTAAAGGCGGCCATACAACGTTTGCGTTGCGCATTGCTCTTGAGCCAATCATGACAATAGGTGAATCCATCGACTTTTTAGTTGCTTTGGATCAGGAAACTGTTGATATGCACGGCGGTGAAGTTCGTAAAGGCGGTTATATTATTTGCGACAGCAAAGTAAACCCTGACTTCTCCAAATATGAAGGTTCTCCAATTACTTGTTTAGCCGTTCCGATTACCGAAACAGCTATGAAACAAGGTTCCTTATTAATGCGTAATATCGTAGCTTTAGGTATGTCGGTAGCCCTTTTAGGATTTGACAAAGCTCCGTTCAGAACAGCTATTGCAGCTCGTTTTGCGAAGAAATCGGAAGACATCATCGATAAGAACTTAAATGCTTTCGAAGACGGTCATGCACTTATCGTTGAAAAACGCGGTGAAGGCGACGTTGATGCCTTGCCTGTACCTGAACCAAAAGATCAGATGTTCTTATTGGGTAACGAAGCATTAGCTTTAGGTGCTATTGCGGCAGGTTCCCGTTTCATGGCTTCCTATCCGATTACACCGGCTTCCGAAGTTATGGAATACATGATTAAGAAAATGGACTCTATCGGTGCTACCGTTGTTCAGACAGAAGACGAAATTGCTGCTTGTATGACTGCTATGGGCGGTGTATATGCAGGCGTTCGCGGTTTCACTTGTACTTCCGGCCCGGGCTTAAGCCTTATGGCTGAATCCATGTCCATGGCTTCCATGGCTGAACTTCCAATGCTCGTTATCGATGTACAACGTTCCGGCCCATCCACCGGTATGGCTACTAAAGTAGAAACTTCCGATATTAACGCAGCTTGCCACAATGCTCATGGTGACTATGCGAACATCGTTATTTCACCAACCAGCATTGAAGAATGTTTCTATGAAATTCAGAAAGCATTCAACTTGGCTGAAATGTATCAATGTCCGGTAATCTTCATGCCTGACTTACAACAAGGCCTCAATAAACAATCCGTTCCTTCCTTTGATTTGAATCGTGTACCGATTGAACGCGGTAAATTGATGAAAGAAGAAGACCTTCCTGCATTGGAACGTCCTCATTACTTCAAACGTTTTGAATTGACTGAAGACGGTATTTCCCCTCGTACAATTCCTGGTATGAAGAACGGCTTGTTCTTATCCACCGGTCTTGAACATAACGAAGAAGGTAAACCGGCTGAAGCTCCTACTATGCACGTTAGCCAGACTGACAAACGTTTGCGTAAATTGAGCACAGTTGCTGAAGTATATGATCCATTCCTCAACAATGCTAAACATGATGAATGTGACGTATTGGTAATCGGGATTGCCTCCAGTCGCGGTGCTATCGAAGAAGCAGCGGCTGAACTTGAAGCCGAAGGTGTTAAAGTTAACCACTTGCAACTTCGCTTGATTAAACCGTTCCCTAAAGAACAGTTAATGCCATTCTATGAAAAAGCTAAAAAAGTTGTTATTTGCGAACAAAACGCAACAGCTCAATTAGCTGACATTTTCCGTATCAATATGCCTAACAAATGTAAGCTCCATAGTTGCTTAAAATATGATGGTAATCCATTCACAGCAACCTATGTGAAGAAAGCAATTAAGGAGGTTTTATAAGATGGCACAAGTGACCGATTACAGAAATGATATTCGCCCTAACTGGTGTCCCGGCTGCGGCCACTATGGGGTACAGGCTGCCATTACCGATGCGGTAACTCAGCTTGATATTGCTCCGGAAAGATTAGCCGTTATTTCCGGTATCGGCTGTTCCAGCCGTATCGGCGGTTATTTCTACGCATATGGTGCACATACGACTCACGGTCGTGCGTTACCTTATGCTCAAGGGGTAAAATTAGCTAATGAAGATTTAGAAGTTGTTGTTTGCGGCGGTGACGGTGATGCGTTCGCTATCGGTATGGGCCACACTATCCATGCATTCAAACGTAATGTAAATATTACTTACGTTGTAATGGATAACCATGTTTACGGTTTGACTAAAGGTCAGACATCCCCTCGTTCCGATATTGGTTTTGTAACTAAAACGTCTCCACACGGATCGTTTGAATCTCCATTACCAATTTGTGAAACAGCAATTGCTGCCGGTGCTACTTTTGTAGCCCAAGGCTATATGATTAATCGTGCCGAACTCGTTGAATTGATTAAACAAGGTATGCAGCATGAAGGTTTCTCCTTCATCAACGTATTCAGCCCTTGCGTAACTTACAATAAACGTAACGGTTATGATTATTTCAAAGAAAACTTAACGTCCTTAACGACGATTGAAGGCTATGATCCTACAGATCGTGCCGCTGCCCTCAAAACATTGGGCGAACACGAAGGCTTGTTGACCGGTCTTATTTACGAAGACAAAACGAAACCTTCCTTCGAAAAAGCTTTGGCTGCCGCTAACGGTGGTCCTCATGCACGTGCTTTGGTTAAAGATGTGGTAAAACCTGATGCTGCCATGTTCCGTGGCTTGTGCAATGAATTCAAATAAGATGTACGACAACAGTAACTTTGACAAGTGATGTGACGTCTTAGTGATGTTCATGGAGCTTGTATCGGTAACAGGCGATACCAAGGTGTCGCCTGTTACTCTGTTTACTGTCAGACAGTTCGTAACCATCCTGTCTTTAAATAAAACTAAGGAGATTATAAAATGAATACTTTAAGTACAACAAAAAAGCTGACTATTTCAGGGCTTTGCTTAGCCATGTATATTGTGATTATGATGATGACGCAGGGATTTGCTTTCGGGCAATACCAAGTGCGTATTGCTACGGCTTTATATGGTCTGGCCGCTTTATTTCCGTTTTCCGTATTGGCGTTCGGCATCGGTAATTTGGTAAGTAATTTACTTATGGGCGGTTTGGGACCGATTGATGCTATCGGTGGTTGTTTGGTAGGTCTTATGACGGCCGGTGGCATTGCGTATGCTAAAAAACGCGGTGTCGGTAATTGGATTGTCATTCCGTTTATTACATTGGTTCCCAGTTTGGTAGTGCCACTTTGGTTGGCACCAATTTTGAATTTACCGTATGGATTATTAGTATCTTCATTATTAGTGGGGCAGAGCATTTCTGCAGTAGTGAGCTTTTTTATTGTGAACGGCTTAGAACGTTATGCCGGAACTATGCTCGGTGTGGTACAATCTAAGCAACAGCCGGTTGAAGCGGCTGAAACAGCTGCAGACGATGAAGAAACTGTGCTGGATGTGAATGAAGCAAGTAAAGTGTAAGGAGGTGCCTCTTAATGGCAAGCGGCAGAACAAGTGAAGAACTGCAAGGCGTACATGGCCTTGGCAGTCAACAAACAAAGTATCCTATGGATTATGCACCGGAAGTGCTTGAATCATTCGTTAATAAACATCCGGGCAATGATTATTTTGTAAAATTCAACTGTCCTGAATTTACGAGCCTTTGTCCGATGACGGGGCAGCCTGATTTTGCGACGATTTATATTTCTTATGTGCCGGATGAACGCTTGGTAGAAAGTAAATCACTTAAATTATATTTGTTCAGTTTCCGCAATCACGGCGATTTCCACGAAGACTGTGTGAATATCATTATGAAGGATTTAATTAAGCTTATGGAGCCAAAATACATTGAAGTATGGGGCAAATTTACGCCTCGCGGCGGCCTCGCCATCGATCCGTATGCAAACTACGGTAAACCGGGTACTGAATGGGAAAAGGTAGCTAAAGAACGTCTCCATTTCCATGATATGCAGCCGGAACGCGTAGCGTATCGCTAAAAGCTGAGTAGCTATAGCGATTAAATTTGTAAATTAGTTCGTAATTAAAACGAGCAGTGATACAATAATTAAACAGCCATGAGTCTTATTACTAATTAAGACTCATGGCTGTTTTTTCATAAATTTTTAATTAGATTTTAAAGGGTGGACAAAATGTGTTGGTAAAAAGTCTGAAACCCCTTGCTATATAAGGGTTAAATAAGGTTATATCTTTCTAGAAAATATATTTTTTAGGAGGTATTACTTTATGAGAAAAATTAAATGTCCTTATTGTGGGTTTGACTGTATAAAATATGGAAAAACTCGAATAGGTAGCCAACGATGGCGTTGTAGAGAATGTCATCAAGTTTTTACTAAACCTTATGATCATACAAACTCTGACTTTCGGCTTTTTCTTCAGTGGTTGTTCAGTAAAAATGTACAAAAAGATATGCCCGGTGCCGGTCGTAATTTTCGCAGAAAAACAGTTAAATTCTGGGAACTTTGGCCTTTGCCACCCAAAGTTGAAACTCAACGCTCGATTGTATTCATTGATGGTATTCACCTTGGAAGAAAGGCCTGTATATTAATCTGTTGTGATGAAAAGCATGTGTTAGGTTGGTATGTATGCCGAGCTGAACTAGCGCAGGCTTGGGAGGCTTTGATGAACCGTATTGCTACGCCTAAAGTCGTTGTATCTGATGGTGGTACCGAATTTCTGAAAGCATTAAAAAAAGTTTGGCCAAAGGCCAAACTTCAAAGATGTATTTTTCATGCTTCTCAGCAAGTAAAAAGATATACGACAACCCGTCCTAAAACACTTGCTGGTGCAGAGCAGTCACTCATTGTATTAATAAAATCCGGTACCTTATTCACTTACCTAGATGAGACATTAGATTTTGACTGTTCATCTACTAATAACCGTATTGAAGGCGGCATAAATGCTCAATTAAGAGCTATGTTGCGTTACCATAGAGGGATGAATATTGAAAGACGAATAAAAGCGGTTTTCTGGTGGTGCTACATGCACTCACCGAAACCGCTTTCACCCGCTGAAATACTCGAGGTTATGCCGACCAACAAAAGTATTTCTCAACTATATGATACCATGAATTCTAGAGAAAGATTAGAAGATTCTATCCCAACTTGGGGTGATGCTATTGTATGGAGTGATTTTCATTTCTCTGATCCATATCCTAACTATCTTTGGGATTAAATTACCAACTCAAAATGTCCTATAACCCTAAATTTTATTTAGTTGATATCTATATGATAATAAATGGAGTATAATAGAGACATAGGTTAAGTCGTTGTATGGCGGCCAAAAATTCGTTTAGGTAAACAGGTAAGGAGTGACATGAGTATGTCAGAGGTATATTTTACATCGTTGCGCACACGCGTAGGGGAAAGTCTTTTGGACAAAATGGAACGACTTGTGCGCCGTGCTGGGATTGACAAAATTGATTTTAAAAACAAGTATGTAGCTATTAAAATGCATTTCGGTGAACTTGGCAACTTGGCGTATATTAAACCTCCATATGTAGCACGCATGGTAAAAATCATCAAAGAATTGGGCGGTAAACCGTTCCTTACGGATTGCAATACTTTGTATGTAGGCGGACGTAAAAATGCTATCGATCACATCGAATCGGCCTATCAGAACGGTTTTAATCCGTATAATACAGGGGCGCATGTTATCATCGCCGACGGCTTAAAAGGCCTTGATGAAACACTGGTACCGGTTCCTGACGGGAAGTATGTAAAAGAAGCTAAAATCGGCCGTGCTTTAATGGATGCTGATATCGTTATTTCTATGACTCACTTCAAAGGCCATGAAGCAGCCGGCTTCGGCGGTGTTATTAAAAACCTCGGTATGGGCGGCGGTTCTCGTGCCGGTAAAATGGAACAACACAGTGCCGGTAAACCTTTCGTACAGCAGGAAATTTGTGTAGGTTGTCATAAATGTGAACAGTACTGTGCTCATGATGCGGTTCATGTAACTAACGGTAAATCCTTCATTACGGAAGAAAAATGCGTAGGTTGCGGTCGCTGTGTCGGCGTATGTCCGGTTGATGCTATTTCACCTAAATGGGACGAAGCCAATACCGTATTAAGTGAAAAAATGGCTGAATACACGGCAGCTATCGTTCGTAATCGTCCACGCTTCCATATCAGCTTTATTATGGATGTATCGCCATATTGCGATTGCCATGGTGAAAACGATTTACCGATTGTACCGGATGTAGGTATGATGGCATCTTATGATTTGGTAGCTCTTGATCAGGCTTGTGTAGACAAAGTTAATGCTCAGCCGCCAATGCCGGGCAGTATGCTTGATGAAAAAGAAGAAAAATCTTGGGATCACTTCCATGATATTTCACCGGATACAGATTGGGAAGCAGCGCTTAAGAGAGCGGAAGAAATGGGACTTGGTTCCAGAAGCTATGAAATTGTTGAAGTAAAATAAATATTGAAGATAATAAAAAAAAGAGCAACAGCCGAGGCTGTTGCTCTTTTGCGTTCTTCGTAAAGTACTTCTTATTTGGAGTACAATTCGACGATGAGCGTTTCGTTAACTTCGATAGGAAGTTCGGAACGTTCAGGAAGACGGTTGAAAGTACCTTTGAAGCCTTCCAAGTCTTTAGTGATGTAAGGAAGTTCGAAAGAACGAAGTTCTTGGAAGTTTGTTTTGAACATTTCGTTGTCACGGGATGCTTCGCGAAGTTCGATTACATCACCAGGTTTGCACTGGTAGGAAGGAATGTCTACGCGACGACCGTTAACAAGAATGTGGCCATGGTTAACCATCTGACGGGACTGACGGATGGAGTTACCGAAGCCAATGCGATATACGAGGTTGTCAAGACGGGATTCCAACAATACTAACATGTTTTCACCGGTAACACCCTGCATTTTTTTCGCTTTATCATAATAGCGTACGAACTGGCGTTCAAGCAAGTTGTAATATGCTTTAACTTTTTGTTTTTCTAATAACTGCATGCCATATTCAGACATTTTTTTCTGACGTTGGTCTTTCTTTACGCGCTTTAAAGCTTTGGAGTGACCGAAAACGTTCACACCGAAGCGACGACATAACTTAAAGCGTGCTTCTCTTCTCGTTGCCATGTGTTTATCACCTCATAGTAAAAAATAAAAATATAATAGCTGTATCCGAATAAGATACCCAATTATGATAGCATATTGGCGGCTAACTGTCAATTTATATTCACCGAATTACCGGCGATTTACAGAGATTTTGGTACGTTTTTAGTCCTACGGGAATGGGGTGAGATACTTCACTTGTTTTTTCAAGTGTTGGGGGATTAAGTTGGCCGCGGAGACAGAGCAGACTTGAATTTCACTTTGAATTTTACTTTGAATTTTGGTATACTTTTTTGGTAAGAAATAATATTGAAATGTAATCTTTTTTTATGTAGGTTCCTGTTTAAACTTTATTTAGTCTAAAAGTTTTACTTTACTTCAAGGTATGAATTAATAAATATTCAAAAAGTATTCATGATAAGGATGAATGTATATATCAAGTGAATACTATTATAAATCAATACGAAGATTTAGGATTTTTATTTAGAAACGGCAAAAAATGCGATTTTTATTTTAAATTATCGCAAAAATTTATTCGGTTTTTATATAAAGAAAACCACTTTCAATATTCGTTGTATCTTATGAAGATGAAATAATCATGAGAAAGCATGTGCTAATTATTATCAAGTAAATTCTAGAGAATTTAATGCAAAAAATCTATACTTATTTACTTGGGTATACTCTTTTTTAGTTGATTAAGAGTGTTTATAAATGAATAGATAAAAGTACTAATAAAAGTTTTGAATAATACCGTTAACGTCATCATTTAATGTTCGAAAGTATATAAAAATTTATAAATTTTTTGTACCTATCTCTTTTCTAACTGATTCAATACATGGTATACTATGGTTAAAGAAGAGGGACTACCTTCGTCAGTCGTTGAAAGATTTTTATACTTACTGAGAATGTATGAATATGTATTGCATGAAAAGGAGATGATAAGATGGATGAACTACCTACTCTGCAAGAGTTACAAAGTTTTATAACCTATAGTAAAATGGGTAACTTCACGTTAGCTGCTCAAGCTGCTAATATTACACAATCTGCTTTTAGTGCGCAGATGAAAAAACTGGAACGTTTAGTTGGTGTAAAATTAATAGCTCGCTCTACCCGTGGCAGCCGCCTGACAGCGGAAGGTGAGAAGTTCTTACCGGAAGCGGAGCATATTATCGAAACATTAGAACGAGCTATTCATAGCATTCGTTTGGCCAATAAATTGGAACAGCCTATGCTCAACGTAGGTATTTTGCGGAGTATCGGTGACGTGCGTATGAATGCGCATGTTTCGTATTTTCAACAAACTAACCCCAATTTCTCAATTTCCATTTATGATATGGAAGAAGAAGAAATGTTACTGGATTTGCGTGAAAACCGCATTGACATTGGTACTTGCTACTTACCAAATAATAAAGATATGAGTAGCTATGAAAGTATTGCTATCCGCGAAGACTCCGTAGTTTATTACGCACCTAAACGTGAGTTACCGGCCGGTAAAGTATTGTCTTGTGAAGAATTGTTGGATTATCCGATGGTTATGTATCCGCCAAAATACTTCATGAGTCATCGCTTGAAATCCTACTTCTCGGAAGAAGGTCGTCAGTCCTTGCCGCATTTGGTTCGTTTATCTAATCCGTATGCTATGATTGACTATTGCCAACGCAATGAAGCGGGTGCTCTTATTTCCCGTCATTTGTTGGATGCACTTGGCATTAAGGATGGTATCTACGCCTTAGCTAAACCTTTAAACTTGCAGGTTTGCTTTGTGTATCGTAACAATAACTCCAAATGGGAAACCATGAAAACATTTATGGATTATATTGTACAAAAAGTAGGGACTAACGGCTGATTTTGGGGAAAATTTAGTTTTGTGCTTTACATAAGTTTGTCTCATCAAATTAAAACGCGGTTTGCACCTTTCGGGCAAACCGCGTTTATTGCATTATTTTGTTGGAACTTAGAAGTAATTAGAAGTCTGAGCACAGTGATGTATGCTCTTCTTCCTAAATAATGCCGTGTTTAGTCATACAAAGAGTTAGAAGTTTACATCCTTGCCGTAGTAAGCTGCTTCGTAGATCTTTTTAATTTCTTCCACGGTTGGTTTACGTGGGTTAGTTAATGTACAAGCATCATCAAGCGCACGTTGGCTCATGCGATCAAGTACGGCTAAGAATTTATCTTCAGGAATTACCGTATTTAAACCGTCTTTGATGGTTTTGCTTAAGCCTAAGCGTTTGTTGAGATTCCAAATAGCACGTTCAAGATTTTCAATACCGAGGATACCTTCTAATTGAGCGTATTTTTGGGTAGCTTTTTTGTTATATTGAATGATGTACGGTAACAAAATAGCATTGGCTTCACCATGGGTTAAGTGGAATTCACCACCGATTTTGTGAGCCATACTGTGAACGATGCCTAAGGAGCAGTTGGTGAAGGACATACCGGCCATAGTGGACGCATTATGTACTTTGTCGCGAGCTTGAATATTATCAGGTTCGTGGTAAGCCGTTTCCAAATATTCAAAAATCAACTGAATGGCATGGAGTGCCAATGGATCGGTGAAATCATCAGCGGCTGTGGATACATATGCTTCAACGGCATGAGTTATTACGTCCATACCGGTTTGTGCCGTAATGAGCGGTGGCATTTTGGATGGAATGCGGCTGTCCAATAAAGCGATGTCCGGAACTAAATCAGGGGATACCAACGGATACTTAATGTTGTTATCCGTATCGGTAATTACGCTGAAAGCTGTGATTTCCGAAGCGGTGCCGCTGGTGGAAGGAATGCCGATAAGGCGTGCTTTAGTGCGTAATTTAGGGAAGTTGAACTTAACAAGTTCCATGAAATCGTAACCCGGATATTCATAGTATACCCACATGATTTTGGCTGCGTCCATAGGGGAGCCGCCGCCTAAGGCAATGATCCAATCCGGTTGGAATTCGGCCATTTTAGCGCCGCCTTCTTTACAGGTTTTGATGGATGGATCCGGTTCTACGCCGTCGATAATTTGGACTTCCATACCCGCCTTTTCAAGTTGGGCTTTCGTTTCGTCGAGGAAGCCGAATTTGCGCATTGAGTTGCCCCCGGTTACGATGCTAGCACGCTTGCCTTCTAATTTAGAAAGGTGCGTGAGGGCATCATCGCCATGAATGATAGTATTTGGAATTCGAAATGTTGCATAAGCCATGGATTTTTCCTCCTAACGGTTACTTAATTCGAATAACGCTTATATTTGTATTGTACGCTTTTTTCAAGATTGTGACAATGTACAAAAGTGATTTAAATTATGAATAATTTAAATAGTAAAAGCTGTGAGAATGAGACCGTGGCTACATTGATTCCTTGGGGAATGTTATATAATATATGAGTGATATCTGCTAAATTAAGCATATATTTTTGAAAAAATATACGCTATTTATGAGTAAGCGGCATTTGACAATTCTTCGAAAATTTACGATTTAAAAGAGTATTTCACGAATTGTGAAAACAACGATGTCGGTAAATTGAGCCTTACCACATAAAGTAGGGCACACATTACTGAGGATGGTTTTAGTAACATAATTGAAGCGGATTAAAAGAAATGAAGGTGAATTATGAAAAAGATAGCCATATTGGTTAACGAAGATACGATGCAACGTTGTTCTTGCGGCGGTTGTTTAGGTGCGTTTATGGGCAAAAAAGATTCCTTTGAGCGCTATGAAGGTGAAGATATTGAACTGGTCGGGTTTACCCATTCCGGAGGTGATTTGACAAAGAAACTGGAAACACTTCGTAAAAAAGGCGTTGATGCGGTACATATTTCCACCTGCACGAAGAGTAAAAACGAGGACTACGAAGCTATTGCCGATGCTTGTGCCGAATATTTCGACGTTGTCGGTTATACGCATGGCAGTCCCGATGGTAAAGGCAAGGGTAAAATGGCAGTAGAATTAAAAGCGCGTCATCCGAAGGAGGCAGAATAATGGAATTACGCAAAAGTCAGACTTTTTTCTTAGGCTTGCAGCACGTATTGGCCATGTATGCAGGGGCCGTTATCGTACCAATTATTGTAGGCAGCAGTTTGAATCTTTCAACGATGCAAATCGCCTATTTAATCGGTGCCGATTTATTGACATCCGGTATCGCAACGTTACTTCAAGTATGGCGTAATCGTTTCTTCGGTATCGGATTACCGGTGGTATTGGGCTGCACCTTTACCGCTGTATTTCCGATGATTGCCATCGGTAAAGAACTGGGCTTGGGCGCTATTTACGGGGCTATTATTACTTCAGGTCTTATTGTTTTTATTATCTCTCATTGGTTTGGCAAATTAGTGCGTTTCTTCCCACCGGTGGTTACGGGATCGATTGTAACTGTTATCGGTGTTACCTTGGTACCGGTTGCGATGAATAATCTGGCCGGCGGACTCGGCAGCTCTGATTTCGGCAGTGCCATGAATTTGAGCCTCGGTTTTGCCGTTTTGGTATTTATCCTTATTTTAAATCGCCTTTTCAAAGGTTACATTCAAGCCATCTCCGTATTGTTGGGGCTGGTTGTGGGTACGATTGCGGCCTTCTTCTTGGGCATGGTGGACTTTACACCGGTTGCCGAGGCCTCTTGGGTCCATATTCCGCAGCCGTTCTACTTCGGTTTACCGACTTTCCATGCCAGTGCTATTTTGACCATGACCATTGTGGCCATGGTGAGCATGGTGGAATCGACCGGTGTGTTCTTGGCCTTGGGGGAAATTTGTGAACGAAAATTAACGCCTAAAGATTTGGCTCATGGTTATCGTGCCGAAGGTTTGGCCTCTATCATCGGCGGTATTTTTAACTCCTTCCCGTATACGACGTTTTCACAAAATGTGGGACTCGTTGAATTATCTAAGGTTCGTAAAACGACGGTTATCGTGGTTTGCGGTATTATGCTGGTTGTATTAGGTTTGGTGCCTAAGTTTGCTGCCTTGGCCACGATTATTCCGACATCTGTATTGGGCGGTGCTATGATTGCTATGTTTGGTATGGTGTGTGCGGCCGGTATTCGCATGTTGGGTAAAGCAGATCTTACTGATTCCAACACCATGCTCATTGCAGCTTGTTCTATTACCTTGGGGCTTGGCGTGACGGTAACACCTAATTTATTCGCCCAATTCCCTTCTTCTGTGCGCATCCTCTTGGAAAGCGGCATTGTAGTCGGTGCCTTGACAGCTGTTGTGCTCAACATTTTATTTAACTATGATAAAATCAAAGAAAATAAATAGATTTTTTTAAAAAATATATATTTAACGCTATAGTCCTATGAATCATCGTTTGAACTTCCGGTTTAATGACAATTCTTCGAATTTACGTTATAATAAGAAGGTGACTTAACAAGCGAATCAACAAATGGTACTTGGTCATTAATTGGTAGGAGGCGATGATTATGAAGATGTTTCCCGCAATTGATATGGTAGCAACAGGCGCTCAGATTCAAGCTTTACGGATTAAAAGCGGATACTCCGTTAAAGACTTACAAGAGGCATTCGGCTTTAACGACCCGCAAGCCATTTACCGATGGCAATGGGGGCAAAGCTTGCCGCGTGTAGATAATCTGGTGGCGTTAAGTGTATTATTTGGTGTAACAATTGACAGCATTCTCGTTCTGGAACAGAACGAGGATGCTGTTTCTGTTTTTATAACCCTATTTTCGGGCGGACTCTCTCCTATAAACTCGTATAACATATAAAGTCGTATAAGATTATTTTTATTTTATAGTCTATATTTTTGACTTTTTGTATACAATAAGCAGGAAAATCAAATTTATGCGTAGAAGTAATTATAAGAATGATATAAAATCATTTTTTAATGTGCGTGTTTTGAATGTATGAATTTTTTTGAATTGTTACTATTTAGGAGGCGGACGTATGACATTTTTATGGGAACAGGGTATTCCGGTGATTAAGTTGGATATGATTGCTACATTGGCGCTGGCAATTTTGCTATTGCTTCTAGGGCGTGTCATGGTTAATCGAATCGGTATTTTGGGGCGTTTTTGTATTCCGGCACCGGTGGCCGGCGGGCTCTTGTTTTCTATATTAATGTTAATCTTGCATCAGAGTAACATTTTAATCATTAAAATGGATACCTTATTGCAAACGCCGTTTATGTTGGCCTTTTTCTCCACAATAGGGCTTATTGCCAGTCTTAAATTGGTAAAAAAAGGCGGTAAATTACTATTGTTTTATTGGCTTCTTTGCGGCTTCTTGTCACTTATGCAAAACGTAATCGGTGTCTCTTTAGCCCAAGTATTTGATATCGATCCGTTATTGGGTGTATTGATGGGGGCTGTATCTATGGAAGGGGGCCATGGGGCAGCCGGTGCCTTCGGTCCGGAAATAGAAGCTATGGGCGTATTCGGAGCCACCGCCGTAGCAATGGCGGCCGCAACTTTTGGCCTTGTTTCGGGCGGTTTAGTCGGCGGTCCGATTGCTAAGTACTTACTGAATAAGAATAACTTGAAATCCACTGAAGCATTGGAGTTGGCTGGTGATGGTACTGTAACGGCAACCGGCGGTAATAACGGTGTAAGCTCGAGTTCCGATGATGCCAAGGCGGCTAAAAAGGAAAGTGAATATGCGGAATCAGCGATTTCGGCTCACTCTTTATTTATTCACACGGCCATCATTGCCGTTTGTATGACCATAGGTTTAATGGTGGGCAGTTGGCTTAAAGGCAGCCTCGGTATTGCACTTCCAAGCTATGTAGGGGCTATGTTCTTTGCCGTAATTTTGCGTAATATTAATGATCAGCTCAACGTGGTTAAACTTCATACGGAAACCATTAATTTGATTGGTGATTATTGCTTAGGTGTATTCCTATCTATGGCATTGATGACACTCAAATTATGGGAACTTGTAGATTTGGCAATTCCGATGATTGTCGTGTTGGGGGCACAAGTAGTATTCATGATTGTATACTGTTTGTTTATCGTATTCCCATTGTTGGGTAAAACGTATGATGCGGTTATTATGTGTGCCGGTATGGCCGGTCATGGTTTGGGTGCAACGCCAAATGCGATGGCTAATATGAAAGCGGTTACTGAAAAATTCGGTCCGTCCACTAAGGCTTTCTTAATTGTGCCGCTTTGCGGGGCGTTCTTAATTGACTTATTTGCTTTGCCGTGCATCGTATGGTTTATTAACTACTTCGCCCATTGAAATTGAATAATATAATTTCAGGGTAAGTTTACATGAAATAAAAAAGGCTGCAGCCGGGGTTATACTATCTGAGGATATGGCGTGTAATATCTGTAAACAGTAATCCGGATTGCAGTCTTTTGTTATTTTATATGAGATATATCTACTACAAATTACACCTGCCTTTAATCAAAAATATGCATAATTAAGCAAAAAAAGTCAATGAAAATCATTATGAATCACCTGTGACTATAATTTAAAAGAATATAGAATATATTTTTAAGTTATAGGTTGTTGTTAACAGGAGAAATTGAATTTTTAACGAATACTTTAAATTGTGAGTGTAAAGGTATTCATTTGTGGGAGTATTTGTGTAGCATGGAGAAGAGTCGGATTGTCAGCTATAGTGTAGAAAATGTAGCCTATGGGAACCTGTAGTATAGAAGCTTTTGAGGGAATGCTATAGCCTTTTCGCGGTCGGGTGCGGGCCGCATCTTATGTGTAAACAGGGTGTTAGCCATAATTTTATTCTTGTTGGCTAGGAGGCGAAAGTATGAAATTTTTGTGGGAACAAGGTATTCCGGTTATTGAGCTTGATATGATTGCCACATTGGCACTGGCAATTTTATTGCTGTTATTGGGGCGTATCATTGTTAATCGAGTCGGCTTTTTGAGTCGTTTTTGTATTCCTGCACCGGTAGCAGGCGGTTTGTCATTTTCCTTGCTTATGTTGGTTTTACATGAGACTAATATTTTAAATATTAAAATGGATACAATTTTACAAACGCCGTTTATGTTGGCATTTTTCGCTACCGTAGGTCTGATTGCCAGTCTTAAGCTTGTAAAAAAAGGCGGTAAATTATTATTTTATTATTGGGCTCTTTGTGCCTTTTTATCCCTCATGCAGAACGTAATCGGCGTATCTTGGTCTAAAGTGTTGGGGCTTGATCCCTTACTTGGTGTTTTAATGGGCGCCGTATCTATGGAAGGCGGGCACGGTAATGCAGGTGCTTTCGGACCTGAAGTAGAAGCTATGGGTGTTTACGGTGCTACGGCGGTAGCGATGGCAGCCGCAACATTTGGCGTTGTAGCCGGTGGTGTAGTGGGCGGACCAATCGCACGCTTTTTCATCAATAAATATAACTTACACTCCACTGAAGAGGAAGAGTTGGCTGAGGATACTGAAAAAGCTGCTTTAGCACAGGATTTAGATCAAGTAGCCGGTCCGGATACAACCAGTGTAAACGAAGCGTTAACTGTTGAAAAAATCGAAGAAGGCAAGGAAATTAGTGAAGAAGTAGCCGCTCATGTATTTTTATTGCATGGTTTTATTATAGCTATTTGTATGGTCGTAGGTATGGAATTGGCCGTAGCCTTTAAATCTTGGTGGGGGATTGCCATACCGAACTATGTAGGCGGTATGTTCTTCGCTGTATTACTTCGTAATATTAACGATAAATTCCACTTCGTTGAGTTGCATAATCCTACCATCGGGCTTATCGGGGATGTGTGTCTCGGTATTTTCCTCTCCATGGCGCTGATGACGTTGAAGTTATGGGAATTGGCCGATTTGGCATTGCCAATGATTGTAATCCTTATGTCGCAAGTTATCTTTATGATTGTGTACAATATGTTCGTGGCGTTCCCTGTTTTGGGTAAAAACTATGATGCGGTGATTATGTGTGCCGGTATGGCCGGTCATGGTTTAGGTGCGACCCCGAATGCGATGGCGAATATGAAAGCCGTTGCTGAAAAATTCGGTCCATCCACGAAGGCATTTTTAATTGTGCCGCTTTGCGGTGCGTTCTTGGTTGACCTGTTTGCGGTACCTTGTATCGTATGGTTTATTAACTATTTTGCACATTAAAAGTATTTTCGTGAAAATTTGAGATAAAAGTTTAAAGGCCACCATTTATTTTAAAAAGAAAAATGGTGGCCTTATCAATAAAATAAAAAAGAAGAAAGGCATTGCCGTTCGGTATGGCAATGCCTTTCTCCTTTAGGAGTGGGATTAAGGGGGATCTATTTGAATAAAGCGAAGTATATAACGTAGAGCCATCCGAATAGACCGTGAATAATGGCCCAAGGAATGGAATGCCAGTTAGCATAGCTGACAATCATAGCCAAGGCGGATCCAAAGGAAATACCTGTTGTTACTGTTGCGGTTAAAAATTTCATTAACAAACCTCCCTATATATACGACAGTTCTAATGCAATTAAAACTGTCATGTTAAATCTGAATATTTCAATATAATTATAATGCATTTTGAGATATTTGTATAGTGAGATTTTTAGATATAAGGCTGAAATCGTTATTTTTTTGAAATAATTAACTAAATTGCGTCCGCTTTTTTGTACTTTAGCCTTTCCGCAAATTAGTTATGAATGGTGTATAATAAAATAAGCAATGATATTGTTTGATTAAAGAGAATTAGTATTATATTGCAGTTATGCTATATCTTAGTGAATAGCAGCATGTATAGAAGTAAGGAGTGATACCATGTCAGATTTAAAAGTTGGCGATAAAGCACCGGACTTTTCCGTTGTTAATGATGCAAATGAAATGGTAAGTTTAAAAGATTTAGCCGGTCAAAAAGTAATCTTATATTTCTACGCGAAAGATAATACACCGGGGTGTTCCATTGAAGCTCAACAATTTAACGAAGCTTATAAAAAGTTACAAGATGCCGGATACGTTGTATTGGGTGTCAGTCGTGATACCGTAAAACGTCATATTAATTTCAAAGAAAAATATGACCTTCAATTTAATCTCTTGGCGGATACTGATGAAGCCGTCTGCAACGCCTATGGTGTTATGAAAGAAAAGAAACTTTACGGTAAAATCTCTATCGGCATCGAACGCTCCACTTTCGTTATCGATGAAAAAGGCGTGTTGACCCACATTTATAGAGGCGTTAAAGCAAAAGAACACGTAGGACAACTGCTGGTTGATCTCGGCTTATAAATCACAACTCTAGAATAGCTTGCGAAATATATTCTAAAATTCTTAATAGAAAAGCACAATATACCTATCTCTCAACCCCCCACCCGTTCGGCTAATGGGTATTCAAGATAGGTATATTGTGCTTTTTTCCCTTAGTACGATTTTCTAAAATTTCGCAAGCTGTTAAGCCGGTGCCAACTTACTCCACCACTGTCGCCGATATGCCTTTATCCCTTCCAGTACGACTTTTGACGCTTTCGCCGCCAGTGCTTTGCCGGCCGGTGGAATACCTTCTAAGCGATAGGCGATGCCCATTTCTTTATATTTTGAGGCACCCATCACGTGATAAGGCAGGCAGTCGATAGTTTCGAGGTTTTTCAAAGAACCGGCGAAGAAGCCGAGGCGGTACCAACGATCCGCATTGTCGGTAATAGTAGGCACGACTACATGGCGCACCCAAATAGGCACATTGTGTTCATCGATGAAGCGGGCAAATTTTAAGATTTGCTTGTTGCTTTGACCGGTAAGGGCGATATGTTTATCATCGTCGAGTTCTTTTAAATCTAAAATAACGAGGCTCGTTACGGCCATAAGCTTTTCATAGGTTTCGCGCTGGCTTTCTTCAAAGTAGATGCCGCTTGTGTCGAGGCAAGTATGAATGCCACGCTCTCTGAAATAGCTAAAGAGCTCGATGACAAAGTCAATTTGCATTAAAGCTTCGCCGCCGGTGACAGTGAGACCGCCGTTTTTATAAAAACTCTGATTTCGCTCAAATTGCTCCCATACTTCTTCAATGGTAATATTTTTACCTTGCTGCGCATCCCACGTATCCGGGTTATGGCAATAGGCACAGCGCATCGGGCAGCCCTGTAAAAATAGCACCATTCGTACACCGGGGCCGTCAACGGTGCCCATGGTCTCTAAGGAATGAATTCGTCCAATCATAGTACGCCTTTCAAAAAAAATACGGTTGACCTTCTGAAGGATAGTTCAGCTTAAGGTCTAAGTCTTAAATAAAGTCTTAAATATGACAATAGGCTCCTCGAATCGGGGAGCCTATTGCACTATATATAACTACTGAGAAGGGGATAAGGCGAAGTTACATTTGTTCGTGGAAGGTACGAGAAATAACTTCGTCCTGTTGTTGTTTCGTCAATTTGTTGAAGTGCACGGCATAACCGGATACACGAACGGTCAACTGTGGGTATTTTTCAGGATGTTTTTGCGCATCGAGAAGCATTTCACGGTCAAACACATTAACGTTCAAATGATGACCGCCTTTTTCAGAATAGCCGTCCAATAATTCTACTAAATTATCGATTTGTTGTTCGTTGCTCATATTACTTGTCCTCCTTTTCGGAAATGGAAACATTAGGCTCGCGACAGGCCAGGTTTTCATTATTGACAGGTAAACCGGTCGGCATATGGCTCTGTAAAACTGCATCAAGATCCAGATCGATGTCTAAATCACTCATACGAACCATGGTTTCTCCGTTTTTAGCGAGTGCATCCGGAATAATGGAGAAGGTGTTGGAAATACCGTCACTTGCATCGCGCCAAGGCATTTTGGCAACGGAAGCCATGGAAGAAACAGCCCCGTGAGAGTCGCGTCCGTGCATCGGATTAGCACCCGGTGCAAACGGTGTACCCTGTTTACGGCCGTCCGGTGTGCTACCGGTGGCGTTACCGTATACTACATTGGATGTAATTGTCAAAAGGGACATGGTAGGCACACTTTCGCGGTAGGTAGGATGTTTACGGATTTTGTTCATGAATGCGGATACAACGAAGGCCGCCAAATCATCAACACGGTCATCATCGTTACCGTATTTAGGGAAATCCCCTGTGATTTCAAAATCAACAGCTACCCCGTTTTCATCACGAATCGGTTTTACCTTGGCATATTTAATAGCGGACAAGGAGTCGGCTACTACGGATAAACCGGCAATCCCGGTGGCAAACCAACGCGTAACTTTGCGGTCGTGAAGCGCCATTTCCAATTTTTCGTATGCATATTTATCGTGCATGTAGTGAATGATGTTGAGGGCATTCACGTAAACGCCGGCCAACCATTCCATCATGTCGTCAAAACGTTCCATTACTTCATCGAAATCAAGGTATTCGGAAGTAATCGGACGATATTTAGGTCCAACTTGTTTTTTGAGTTTTTCATCGACACCGCCGTTGATTGCATAGAGCAAGCATTTTGCGAGGTTACAACGAGCGCCGAAGAACTGCATTTCTTTACCGATACGCATAGGTGATACGCAGCAGGCGATAGCATAGTCGTCACCGCTGTTAGGACGCATCAATTCGTCGTTTTCATACTGAATCGAAGACGTTTGGATGGACAATTTAGCGCAGAAACGTTTGAAACCGTCCGGCAAGCGAGGGGACCAGAGAACGGTGAGGTTCGGTTCCGGAGCCGGGCCTAAGTTGGTAAGCGTGTGCAAGTAACGGAAGGACATTTTTGATACCAACGGACGACCGTCGGAGCCCATCCCGCCGATAGATTCGGTTGTCCAAACCGGATCGCCGGTGAAGAGGTTATTGTATTCGATAATGCGGGCAAAACGCACCATGCGAAGTTTCATGATGAAATGGTCAACCATTTCCTGAATTTCTTCTTCTGTATAGCGGCCTTCTTTGAGGTCACGTTCAGCGTAGATGTCGAGGAAGACGGTGTTACGACCGATAGACATGGCAGCGCCGTTTTGTTCTTTAATAGCGCCTAAATAACCGAAGTATAACCACTGAATCGCTTCTTTTACGTCTTTAGCCGGCTGGCTGATATCAAAACCGTAAGAAGCAGCCATGGCTTTTAATTCTTTTAAGGAACGAATTTGGTCACGAATTTCTTCACGGTCGCGAATAATCGTAGCCGTCATGTCGCCCATAGTAATGGCGAACTCTTTTTCTTTTTCTTCGATTAAGCGGTCAATCCCGTAAAGGGCTACACGGCGATAGTCACCGATGATACGACCGCGGCTGTACGCATCCGGTAAACCGGTAATGATGTGTGCAGAACGAGCGGCACGCATTTCCGGGGTGTACACATCGAAAACGCCGTCATTGTGAGTTTTGCGATGTTTTTTGAAAAAGTCTTCCAGCTGAGCGTCCATTTCAAAGCCGTATTCTTGTAAAGCGCTTTTGGCTGTACGTAAACCGCCGTACGGGAACATAGCCCGTTTTAACGGTTTGTCGGTCTGGAGGCCAACGATTTGTTCTAATTCTTTAATGATGTAGCCCGGGCCGTGAGAGGACACCGAAGTGGCAATATCCGTGTCGGCATCAATAACACCGCCGTTTTTCTTTTCTTCATCATAAAGACGAAGGACTTCTTGCCAAAGTTTAAGTGTACGCTCGGTAGGCGCGGTTAAAAATGAGTCGTCCCCAACATAGGGGTTATAGTTACGTTGGATAAAGTCACGAACATCGATGGCTTTATCCCATACACCTGTAATGAAGCCTTTCCATGCAGTATTTTGCATTGTGGCACCTCCATTAAGGAAATGAAGAATTATTATAAGGTACTTTAAGTGTATACCGATTTAGTATTTAATTCAATAATTATAATGATATTAATTTTCGATTTAAATTATGCTAAAAATAAAAGATGTGTAAAAATAAGATGTTTTGACCTCTATTTATAAAAATTTGTGTCAGAAAATGAAAAATTATTTTTAGCTATCATTACAGTGTATGACTGAAAAATGTCTTTTTGGATTGTTTTGCGCGTAATCGATTCTGACATTTTCTATGACTTTATTATAAAACAAAGTATAATGCTATTCGGTAGCTATTTATATAAATTTAATAGGAATTAAAAATGTAGCGCTGCTGAAACACTTAAATTCACTTGTATTTTGTATTTAAAAAATTAAATATAGACTAAACATAAACGTAAAAGGCTTTTTGAAATATAAAATAACACACTTACAAAATGTTTATTCTAAATTTACGTTTTTACTACTAGACAAGATAAATAAAAAATATTATCATTAACTCATAGAAAGATTGAAAAAATTAAATATAATGAATTAAGCTTACTTCCAAAGTAATCTATGATTATAAAATTCGATAATTTTTTTTTCGTAACACTTTGTTATGTATTATGTTTTTATCCCCTTGGACGGGGAAGGAGGTATTTTTATGGCATACACATTACCAGAATTACCATACGCTTACGAAGCTTTAGAACCGCATATCGATGCAGAAACAATGCATTTTCATCATGATAAACACCACAACACCTATGTTGTTAACTTAAACGCTGCTATTGAAAAACATCCTGAATTGGGTGAAAAAGACGTAGAAGCGTTAATCACTGATTTGAACGCTGTACCGGAAGATATCCGCACGGCTGTCCGCAACAATGGCGGCGGTCATGCTAACCATACTTTCTTCTGGAACATTTTAGCTCCGAACGCAGGCGGTAATCCTACCGGTGCGATTGCAGGTGCTATTGACGAAGCTTTCGGAAACTTCGAAAACTTCAAAGCCGAATTCGGTAAAGCAGCTACCGGCCGCTTCGGTTCCGGTTGGGCTTGGCTCGTAGTAAACAATGGCAAGCTTGAAATCTTGTCCACTGCTAATCAGGACTCCCCGCTTAGCGACGGCAAAACTCCTGTATTAGGCCTTGATGTTTGGGAACATGCATACTACTTGAAATACAAGAATGCTCGTTCTGATTACATCGCAGCTTTCTGGAATCTCGTTAACTGGGATCAAGTAAACGCTCATTATGCGGCAGCTACTAAATAAGAGCTGACTGCTTGATGTGAGTCTCGTGATGGCTCGTATAATTACATAGTTTGTAAAAGCGCCCCCGCTTGCACAGCGTGCAAGCGGGGGCGCTTTTTTTTGCTCAATTTATTTTTTGAGGATAGGGGAAATGCTTGATGAAATTAATTAAATCTTTCATAGCGTAGGATAGATATTTGTTTTTGCGAAAGACTAACCCGATGGTCACGGTTAGGGGCGGATCCATGGAAATCAGTTGGACATCATTTCGATCTAATTTTGCTATATCCAATAAAAAGGAGAGCCCCACGCCTTTGGCTACAGAATCAATATTTGTTTTAATCTGATTGGATGAGAGTACGATTTTAGGCAAAAAGCCGCATGCTTCGCAGTGGGCCAATACATTTTTCCGATGGACCGAATCTATTTTCATCAAGATAAGCGATTCTTCTTTGAGTTTGTCAAAGGGGACTTGGGAGAGGCTATGAAAATGATGACCGCTGGGAATACATAACTTATGTTCACTTTTAAACAGGGGAATCGCTTCCAGCTTCGGCGATATATTATCGATAATGACGATCCCCAAATCGGCTTCATCGGCTAACACTCGCTCAGACACACCGACAGAGCCTTCTTCGAGGACATTTAACTCCCACTGAGGATATTCTTGGCGGAAGTGATTTAGCAACGGCGTGAACAAATAGGCACTAATCATCGGCGGGATACCGATGGTTACCGTGCCGGAGAGCTTATGTCGCTCATCTTTAATTTCGGCCACTGAGTTTTCCAGCTCGGCCAATACGTGTTTAATCGACGTATAAAATTGGTGCCCTTTTTCAGTCAAGGTCATCTTTTTATACTCTCTTTTAAACAACTCGACGCCTAATTCATCCTCTAACTTTTTTATGGCAACGGTAATATTAGGTTGTGATACATAGTGTTGCTGTGCGGCTTTAGTCATGTTACCCAGTTCAGCTACTGAAATGAAAAATTCTAATTGTTTTAACTCCATAGTACCATCCTTGCTGTATAGTGCGAATACAATGATACGCTAAATATACATATTGCGAATATAATGATGAGCTAAATATAAATTATATTTAGCCCTATAAATAAAATTTATTGCATAATTATTATAACATATTTCACAAAAAGTTATAGAGTTGTTATGCTTGTGCTAACAAAAGTTGTTACAACACAATGGATAAAAGTTTAGTGTATTTCAAATTAGGAGGGTTAACATGAGAGTATTACAGACAGAAGCCTTAATTCCTGTCATTGAAAAGTTATGTATCAAAGCCTGCTGTGAATTAAATGATAATGTAATGGATGCATTCCGTAAAGCCGTAGACAACGAAGAATCGCCAATTGGCAAAAAAGCCTTGGAAATCATTGTTGAAAACGGTGAATTTGCTAAAAAAGAACAATTGCCATGTTGCCATGACACCGGCGTAGCTGTTGTACTCTTAGAATGTGGCCAGGAAGTGGCTTGGGAAGGTATGCCGTTGGAAGATGCCGTTAATGAAGGGGTTCGTCGCGGTTATACGAACGGGTATTTACGTAAATCGGTAGTAGCGGATCCGTTGAATCGTGAAAACACCAATGATAATACGCCGGCTATGTTGCACGTTGAAATCGTACCGGGCGATCAAGTAAAAGTAATGGTTATGCCAAAAGGCGGCGGCAGTGAAAATATGGGGGCCTTTAAAGTATTATTACCGGGTGAAGGCAAAGAAGGGGTAAAACAATTTTTACTTGAAACCGTAGCTAAAGTAGGCGGTAACCCTTGCCCACCGTATATTATCGGTATCGGTATCGGCGGCACCATGGATACATGCGCTTGGATGGCGAAAAAAGCCTTACTTCGTCCTATCGGTGAACACAATCCAAATCCATACTATGCTGAATTAGAAAAAGAATTCTTGGAAGCAGTTAATAAATCGGGCGTTGGTCCTATCGGTATGGGCGGTATGGTAACGGCCTTGGATGTGCATATTGATTATCATGGTGTACATATTACAGCCTTGCCGGTAGCTATTAATTTCCAATGTAATGCAGCACGTCAAGCAAGTGAAGTTATTTAGGAGGCTATTATGGAACGGGATGTACAATTACCATTAACGAAAGAATTTGTAAAACAATTAAAAGTAGGGGACGTTTTATATTTATCCGGCTATGTATATACTTGTCGTGATGCGGCGCATAAACGTATTCAGGATTTGTTGGAAGCCGGCGAAGAATCACCGTTAGACTGGACCAATCAATTGGTATATTATGCCGGCCCATGCCCACCGCAACCGGGTCAGGTATTTAACTCCAATGGTCCTACAACTGCGGCTCGTATGGATCCGTTTGTAGAAATGATGTTCAAATTGGGCGTCGTAGCTTTCTTGGGTAAAGGCGACCGTGCACCTTATGTAGCCGATTTATGTAAAAAATACGGTGGTGTATCGCTATTAGGTGTAGGCGGTGCGTCAGCCATCAATGCAGCTCGTATTAAGTCGGCTGAAGTTGTTTTGTATCCTGAATTGGGCACTGAGTCTATTAAAAAGTTATACTTTGACCGTTTCCGCGTAATCGTAGGCATTGATACAGAAGGTAATGTATTGCAGCAGCAAGAAGTAGCAAAATATAAACGTGATTAAGCGTAGAGCGGTATTTACGTTCGTGTGATTAGAGAGCATACTTTTGGATTAGGTACATAGGGATAGTTATGAACAATAAGAGTAAAACGATAGCGTCTTGGATAATACCGATTATGGTCGGTGTTATCATAGCCGTTTTACCGGTGCCGGCGGGCTTGTCCACGCAGGCATGGTATTTGCTGGCTATATTTTTGAGTACGATTATTGGGTTCATAATGCAACCGCTGCCGATTGGCGCTATTGCATTAATCAGTATTACAATCACCCAATTAGCGAATGTTTTAAAACCGAGTCAAGCGTTAGCCGGCTTTGGCAATAGCAGTATTTGGTTAATTGTGGCAGCCTTTTTGTTTGCGAAGAGTTTTATAAAAACAGGGCTCGGTCGCCGCATTGCGTTTTGGTTAATTACTAAAATGGGAACGAGCACGTTAAAATTGGCCTATACGATTATTTTGAGTGATTTGATTATCAGCCCGGCCACACCGTCCAATGCAGCGCGCGCCGGCGGTATATTGTTTCCTATCGTAAGGGGCTTGGCGTCGGCTTTTGATTCCGAACCGAATAAAAATCCTCGTCGGGTTGGCGTCTTTTTGTTACAAGCTGAATATCAGGGGAACACCGTAACATCGGCTATGTTTATGACGGCGATGGCCGGGAACCCATTGGCCATTTTGTTGGCCAGTCAGGCTTTGGGTATTAATATGACGTGGGGCACTTGGGCGTTGGCTGCCATCGTGCCCGGTCTCATTGCGTTGACCGTGATTCCGTATTATCTGTATAAAGTGTATCCGCCGGAATTGAAGAAGACGCCGGAAGCACAAGCCTTGGCACAGCAGGAATTAGCGGAGATGGGACCTATAAGTTATGCTGAAAAAGCCGTAGCCTTTATATTCGTAGGGGCGTTGTTGTTGTGGAGCACATCGAACCTTACGGGCTTAAATGCAACCGTAGTTGCTTTATTGGGCGTGTCCAGTATGCTGGTAACAAAAATTTTGTCTTGGCAGGATGTATTGGATGAAAAAGGTGCTTGGGACACTCTCGTTTGGATGGGGACTTTGGTAGGCTTAGCGGGTCAGTTGGCTAAATCCGGCGTCATCGATTGGATGTCGGGGCATATCAGCAGTGCTTTAGTCGGCGTATCCTGGCTCGCAACATTGGTTATTCTATTGCTCATCTACTTCTATATTCATTACGGCTTTGCCAGCTTGACGGCTCATATTACAGCATTGTACTCGACCTTTATTACAATCGCTGTAGCAGCCGGCGCACCGGCCTATTTAGCAGTATTGGTGTTTGCCTTTGCTTCTAATTTATGTATGTCGCTGACTCATTATGCAGCGGCGCCGGCGCCGATTTACTTCGGGGCAGGTTATGTACCACAGTCGACGTGGTGGAAGTTGGGTTTCCAAGTCTCTGTTATTAATATAGTAATCTGGTTTGGCATCGGCTCCGTTTGGTGGAAAGTATTGGGCCTTTGGTAAAAGCAGATCTATATGCTTTGGTAGTGAAATTTAATAGTAATACATAAAAAACTTGGCTGTAGCTAAATGCGCGTTTAAAAGCACAATTAGTTACAGCCTTTTTTAGGTCATATGTATATGTTTTAAATTAGTTCCTTATTATTTTCAAAAAACTGAATAAACTCCTGTATGGCCGGTGTCCGAACAGTCTGTTTATTTGTTGCCAGAACAATGGTGATAGGGAAGGTAATATCTGTGAGGAGACAAACCAGATTATCTTTAGGCGTAACGACTTTGTCGGTCAGAAACGCGGCAGCTACAGAGCTACCCACTAATTGTTTAATAGTGTGGATTTGATTCGTGCGTAATCGGATTTTAGGGTTTACGTTATAGAGCTGGAAATATTTAGTGATGATGGCCTGTATATAGGATGTTTCTTTATAAAAAATCATGGGGATATTCTTGTAATCATTTAAGTTAAGCAGATGATTGGGGCGACTTTCGGCAAGTTGTACCAACGGATCGTCCGGACCGACATAAAGATGATATTCGGTTTTCAATAATGTAGTAAAGTCTAACAACTGGGCATCTGATTCATTTTCAATGAGGAATGCAATATCTAATTTTTGTTCTTTTAGCATTTGTTTTAAGCGAAGAACGCCGGATTCGTAGACTTCAAACTCTATATGGGGATAGGCTTTTTGGAAGTGGTTAAAGATGACCGGAAATATAAAGGGACTCATCATAGGGGCTACGCCTAAGCGAATAAATTGTCGACCTTTTTGTAACAGCTTGATGCGGTCCTCCAAGTTGGCTGTATGATTTAGTAGGGACGTTACTTCCTGATAGAATTGTTTGCCCGTTTTGGTTAATGTTAGTTGGCGTTTACTTCTATCAAAAAGAGATAGTTGTAACTCCGATTCTAAGTTTTTTAGGGCAACGGAAAGGCTGGGTTGCGTGATTAAGAGCTTTTTGGCTGCCTCATGGATCGATTTAGAGTTTACAACGGTATAGAAATAATTCAGCTGTGTCAGAGTAATCGTATTCAATAAATCCAAAACAGAGCCCTCCTTTTATTGTATATGTGAAGTAATTTTCCTTTACAAATTATGATAGTTTAAAACTATCAAATGATTATTTATTAGTATTTTACACTATATAATATCAGCTGTATACTTTGAATTATAAGAAAGCAAGCATAAGCAGTGTGGCTAACATACAAGCCATAGGAAATGTAAAACTTAGGTATAGATTATTAATGGACAAGGTTAAATGAGGAGGACATTATGCACGCTATTGAAAAGTTATTGGCAAAAAAAGCCGGCTTGGATTCGGTTAAGACCGGTCAAATTATTAATTGTGAGATTGACTTAGCCGGGATTAATGATTTGTATTTGCAAACGGTTCGTTCCTTTTTTGAAATGGGGGCCACTAAAGTGAGTCATCCGGATCGCATTGCCATGTTTTTAGACCATTATGCACCGGCGTCTACGATTACTCAGGCCAATAATCAACGCCAATTCAGAGAGTTTTGCGAAGAACAACATATTGAAAAACTTATGGATATCGACCAAGGTGTTTGTCATCAAGTTGTGGCGGATAAAGGCTGGTCAAGACCGGGGCGCATCATTGTTATCACCGACTCACATACAACTACTCATGGTGCCTTTGGTGCTTTTGGTACCGGCGTAGGGGCTACTGATTTAGCGATTATTTTGGCAACCGGTCAATTGTGGTTCCGTGTACCTGAAATTATTAAGATTAATTTTGAAGGGACCTTACCGGAAGGCGTATATGCCAAGGATATTATCTTGCATGCCATCGGTCAATTAAAAGCTGACTTTGCCGTATATAAAGCGGTTGAATTTGCGGGACCTGTTATTGATGCATTGAGTGTGTCCGAACGCATGGCATTATGCAATATGACCACTGAAATGGGTGTCAAAACTTCCTACATCCAGCCGGATGCGGTAACTAAAGAATTTTTGGCAAGCAAAGGTTTAGTAGAAGGCCAAGACTATGAAGTTTACACAACTGATGCGGATTTCAAGTATGCCGATGAAATCACTTTTTATGTGAGTGATCTTACACCCCAAGTAGCGGCACCATCCAGTGTAGACAATGTGTTTGATTTGAAAAAATATGAAGGTCAGACGATTAATCAGGCTTATTTGGGTTCCTGTACCGGTGGCCGCGTAGAAGATTTAAAAGTGGCTGCTGAAATTGTGAAAGGTAAACACATTCCCCGTCTTGTTCGTTTTGTCATTGTACCGGCTTCCAAAGGTGTATTTTTAGAAGCTATGGCTAAAGGCTATGTACAGACTTTGGTTGAAGCGGGGGCTACGTTCGTAACACCGGGTTGTGCGGCATGTTTAGGTACCCACGAAGGTATGATTTCATCCGGTGAATATTGTATTACGACAACTAATCGTAATTTCCCGGGCCGCATGGGCTCAACAGATGCTCATATTTTCTTGGCCTCGCCGGCAACCGTGGCGGCATCGGCTATTAACGGTAAGATTACCGATCCCACACCATACTTATAATGGGTAAGTAATGGTATACAGTGAAACGAGTAATAGTCAATGAGGAGAATAGTTATGGACAAAATTATTAAGGGCAAAGTATTTACTTTTGGCAACAATATTGATACAGATCAGATTTATCCGGGGCGCTTTGTAGAACTTACCGATTTAAAAGATATCGTACCGCATACCATGCAGGGCTCTGACCCAACGTTTGCGAGTACATTTAAAGCCGGCGACATTGTTGTGGGTGGTACCAATTTCGGTTGCGGATCTTCCCGTGAGCATGCGGCGATTTGTTTGAAAGGCATTGGAGCCGGCGCCGTAATTGCGGAATCATTTGCACGAATTTTTTATCGGAACGGCATTAATCTCGGCTTGCCGCTCGTGGTGTGTCCCGGTATTAGTAAACTGGATTTAAACCATAAAGAAATCTCGCTAGATTTGGAAGCAGGAACGCTCACAGCAGATGGTAAGGTTGTGGCTCAAGTGGAACCTTTCACGCCGTATGTGTTATCTATTCTTGAAGCGGGCGGCATCAAGAATATGATTCGGGCAAAACTGAACGCCTAATATATAGGAGGTATGGGTATGTTGGAAGATAAATACTTTCCGGGATTTAAACAACAATTTATAGAAACCGAGCCCGGTGTTAAAATTAATACTTGGATAGGCGGCCATGGGGATACGGCGGTACTTTTATTGCATGGTCATCCGGAAACGCATTTAATCTGGCGGTTCTTGGCGCCACGCTTGGCTGAGGAATATACGGTGGTTATGACGGACCTTCGTGGTTATGGCGATAGTTCAAAGCCAAAGGGCTTACCTGATCATGCTAATTATTCGAAACGAGTTATGGGGGAAGATCACTTTACGGTGATGAATAAGCTTGGTTTTGAAAAGTTCCATCTCATTGGTCATGATCGCGGTGCTCGTGTTTGTCATCGCATGATAGTAGATAAACCGGAGCGTATTTTAACCTGCACGATGATGGATATTTTACCAACATTGGAAATGTATGCCGATACGAATGAAGAATTTGCTACTAAATATTATCATTGGTTTTTCTATATTCAGCCAAATGGTTTTCCGGAAACATTATTGGGTGCGGCACCGGAATATTTCATTCGTTTTAATCTGGAGAGAAAAATCGGACCAACTGCACGGGCTAACTTTCAGGAAGACGTAATGCAGGAATATATTCGTTGTTTTTCAAATCCGGCTACAATTCATGGTATTTCGGAAGATTATAGGGCATCAGCCACGATTGACCGTGAGCTTGACAAAAAAGATATTGACGATAAGGTAATTATAAAGACACCGTTATTAGTTATGTGGGGCAAAAACGGTGTAGTCGGTAAACTTTGGGATGTATTAGCCGGTTGGCAGGCTAAAGCGGAACAGGTTGAAGGCTATGGCATAGATAACTGTGGGCACTTCGTACCGGAAGAGCAGCCGGATATGGTTAATCAGCATATTTTAGATTTCTTAGTAAAATATAAATCATAACTAATAAATTATAAGTGTCTTGAATTTAATAGCGTATATTATCGGTAAAGAAAAGCTGTCGAGCCAGGCGGCTTTTCTTTTTTTGCCATAATTTTAAGGACAAAACTATTGAGAAGTGGTATCATATACATAGAAACGAAATTATTCAATATAATAGAATGCAATTAATTACAATGTAATAGAATACAATTAATTGCAATATAATAGAAGGTAATTGATATAATATAAATCAGCAAGAATGCTGAACGTGTTTTTAGAATTAAACTCGTAGTATAAGAAATAAGGACACAACATGGATAACGAAAAGAATTTACGCATATTAAGCATTAATCCGTTTGCCTTGGCGCAGATGGATAATCCGACGGACGAGATGAAGTTGACGGCGTTGCGCAAAAACGGCATGGTGCTGCAGTTCATCAAAAATCCGACGCCTGAAATGATAGATATAGCTCTGTCGAACGCACCGCGGGCCATTCAGTACATTGAAAACCCGTCCCATGAGATACTGGAACAAGTGGTAAGCAAGGGCTGGAATAACTTGGGCTTGATTGAAAATCCCGACGAATCCTTGGTTCGCTTGGCCTTAGCCGAGTCGGGCTGGGCCATTCAATATGTAAAAGCCCCGAGCGAAGAGCTTCAAATTTTGGCGGTAAAGTCGAATTATGACGCCATCAAATTTATCGAGAACCCGTCCAAAGCGGTGCAACTCGCTGCGGTAGGTCAGAATTATCAGGCTCTCAGCTATATTAAAGAACCGGTACCGGAAGCTATTGATTTTGCGGTCACTTTAGACCCGCAGGCAGTACGCTTGTTGGGCACGGTGACGGTAGATCAAGCACTTCATTTTATCGGCATCAGCAGTTTGATTACCAAGTATTTGCCACCGGATTACATGATTCCACCAATTTACTTGGAAGAACGGTTGAAAGAAATTTTGGCTGATGAAAACACGAGCGAACAGTACGTGCGTGATTTACTTAATTGCACGTACATCGGTAAGCATAATAAAGGCTTTGAGGCGGATGTGGTCGGTCTTATCGACCAATTCGGTACGCAAAAAGCACGCCGCATCGCGGTTGATGAGCTTTTGAAGTTTTAAAGACTTTTAATACGGCCCATCGCAGTTGATGAGCGTTTAAAATTCTAAACTATTGAGAGCTAAGCAACTGAGATTTTAAAACTGTTCAAATTTTAATAGAGTTCGGACGCTTATGTAAAAGCTGTCCCGGATGAAAATCATAATTTAAAATATATTAAATAAGGGAAAAGGAAACATATATGAACTTTGTAGAAACAATGAGAAGTGTTGAGTTGGTATTATCGGCCGGTCAGGTACCGCTTTTAGTCGGTGAAACGGGGATTGGTAAAACCTCTTTGGCACATCGTTTGGCTGTAAAAAACGGCTGGTCACTCGTAACCATCGACGGCAACTTATTAAAAGAAGGCGAAATCGGCGGTTTACCGACGGTAGACAGTTTTTCACGAAAAATGAATGACGGCACGACGGTTACGGAAAAAGTGACTGTTTATGCTATTCACTATAAATTAAAGCAGATTGCCGACTATATGGCGGCCGGTCAGCAGGTACTCTTGTTCATCGACGAAATCAACCGCTGTGAACATGCGGTACAGCAGGAATTGATGAACTTGATTTTGAACCGTGAAATCAACGGCTTTAACCTTGGTCATTCCGTACATATCGTAGCGGCTATGAACCCGACGAACAGCTATGACTATCAGACGGTGGAAATGGACGTGGCCCAGCAGAACCGTTTCGTGTGGCTCCAGATGGAACCGGATTACATGCAGTGGCTCGATTGGGCGGCGGAAGCCAAATTGGAACCGATGGTTATGGAATTCATCAGTACCTATCCGGAATATTTACACAAGATGAACGAAGACGATATTTACGCCACACCGCGTAGTTATGAACGTGTATCGGCGTTGTATGCCATGTATAAAGCGAATAAAGAAGCCATCGGTAAAGATGTGTTCTTTAACGTTATCCGCGGTAATGTGGGCAAAGTGATTGCACAGGAATTCGTGAGCTTCGTAGAAGCTGACCATGAACCGCTTCTTACATATGATGATGTATTTACCGGTGAAATCATGGCGGAATCTGTATTGGAACGTCTTAAGAAAGAAAGTCATACCCGTCTTTATTTGACGGCTAAAAACTTAATGCGGGTCATTGAAATGAGAGCCAATCAGCTGTTTGTTGACGAAGCAGCGGCTCAGGTAGTGATTAACCGCTTTATGGACTTTTTAAAAGCTTATCCGGAAGACTTGCAAATGGCAGTTATGAAGGATATTCGTAACACCTACCCGCGTTTTTATAAGGAAGCCATCAAAAGTGATGAGTTTGTAAATAACTTCTTTGATTTACAGCGGAGCTTATAAGCTATGAATGGTGAAATAGATATTGTAACCAGACGCACATTGAAACCTGATTCGCAAGTCAATGCCGAAAAGGAAAAGAACGGCGGAGCCAAGCTTGAAGCCGGCAGCCTTAGTAATCAGGATCCATTGGATGCGGAACGCGTAGCCCTATTGGCGATTACCAAAAAACTGGTAACAGCTTGGCAGCAAGAGCGTGATGCGCTCCAGCGGGCCCAGGAAATTAAAGATAATGCTTATACGAATTCTATCGGCTATGCGATTACGGAAGCGGCGGCGTTGGCGGCGGGCAAACGTGATTTGACGGCCGGTACGAGCGATTTTACCGTCGATAAAGAGTATGAAAACCGCTTTTTCAAACTGGTGTCTAAATTAAACTTGCGCCTTATTGAAAGTGACTCTTTCTTCGGCTATTTCTTTTTACAGGTCGGTCAGGAATTACGTTTCGGTATGACCAGTGGCACAGGGATTAACTTCAAAGGCAGTCGTTATGTGATGTATTTTAACCCGTTAATTTTTCTCGACATGACGCCGGCGCAAATGATTAGTTCCATTAAGCATGAAATCCTTCATGTGATTTCACTTCATTTGGTGCGCGCTAAGCGCCTATATCAGCGGTATTCGCCACTCGCCATTAATCTGGCTATGGACATCGTGGTTAATAACTATATCGACCCGTTGCCGCCTAATGCGATTGACGTGAAGTGGCTCAATAAGAATTTCGGCACCACCGTGGTGGCCTTTAAGCCGTTGGAATGCTATGTGGATGAGATTCAGGCACACATAGATATTGCTCGTGAAACGGACGGTGAAACGGAAGTTGAGGATACGTTGAGCGATGCGCCTATGAGTAATTCACCGGATGTGGCCGATACCTTTGATGCGGCCAAGAGCCATGATTTGTGGGGCGAATCGGATCAGGTCGACGGCGATTCACAGCAACAGCTCACGAATAAGATGGTGGAAAACTCTGAAAAAGGGGAATTGGCCGGTTATTTGTCGGGGCTTTTGAGTGATATGAAAAAACACCAAGCCTCGTTGCCGTGGTCGGTGTATTTAAAACGCTTGGTCGGTTCGGTGGCGTGGGGGCATAAAAAAACGACGACCCGTCGTAGTCGTCGTCAGCCGGAACGTTTGGAATTGCGCGGAACCTTGCGCAAACGGCGTGCTAAAGTAGTAGTTGCCCTTGATTGCAGCGGTAGTATTACGGACGGTGCCTTCCGCCAGGCCATGCTTGAAGTATTGGAAATCACCAAGAGTTATGACTTTGAAATTACCGTCGTGGAATGCGATAGCGTGATTCGTCGGACCTACACGGTCAATGCTCTAAAAGACGTGCAGCCCCGCGTAACCGCCAGAGGCAGCACGCTTTTCACTCCGGTTGTTCAGTATGCCAACCAAATGCAAGCGGATCTGCTTGTTTACTTTACGGACGGTAAAGGTGAAAAGCATTTAAAGGTGGATCCGAAACATTATAAAATCCTCTGGGTTTTGGTGGGTGAAGAAGCTAAACTGTCATTAAAAAATCCATGGGGCCTTGTGAAACATTTGGCGCAGACTATTAAAGATTATGATATGACGGTCGACTATGAACGTGTAGACGGTTTCTCCATGAATAATCAGGAAGGTTTCTCTATGGCCAATCAGGAACGAGATTGGGAAAAATAAGATATGTAGGTTAAGTTTTAGTGACGCTTTAGCGAGCCGAAACTGAGACATAAAAAAATGCCACCAGCTTTCGGTGGCATTTTTTGTGCAAATTTTACTTTTACCCAATCCACAGTCCCACACTTACCAACAGATGATAAAGTGTCACGCTGATGGACGTAAATTTCATGGCTTCGTTCATTTTCACCACATCCGCATAACGTTGCAAGATGGCGGCACTTTTAAAGGCCGGGAACAAAGCGATGATGCTGAGTAAGGACGCTGACGGCAAATGCTCTAAGAACACCCATAAGAATAACCAGAGAATGCAGAAGATAAAAAGGGTGCGCAATAAGCGAATCCCTTCATCTTTGCCTAAGAGAATAACCAAGGTGCGGCGCCCGTGGGCTTTATCGTTACTGAAGTCGCGCAGGTTATTGGTCATCATAATGTTGCCGATGAGGATGGTGGACGGAATAGCGGGGATTAAGAAATCCCAGTATAAGGTGCCTGTCCAAGTATAGGCCGTAATATAGACAATGGCAAAACCCATGGCTATGCCGGAAGCAAGTTCACCGAAGGGGGTGCGCGAAATCGGTTTTGGACCGCCCGAGTAGAATAAGCTGATCAGAATACAAATGGCGCCGGCCGGCAATAACCACCAAGATACTTGCGACGCCAAGAAAATGCCGAGCACAAGCGGCGTGAGGGAAAAAATATAGCCCAGTTTTTTTACCTGCTGCGGCGAAATTCCTTCACGTACGATGGTGCCGCTGTTGCCGGCTGCCTGGTTAAGATCAAGGCCGGATTTAAAATCGAAATATTCATTCCAAATATTGGCGGCAATCTGCGAGCTCATGACGCAGATTAGAATTAAAAGCGTGTAAAACAAGCTTAGCCCGAAGCTGTGAACCGCCGTGTGCGCAGTTGCCGCGTAGGAAGCACCGAGAATAACGGGACTGAACGCGGCCGTAAGGGTACGAGGCCGGGCTAAGCGATAAAGTTGTGAAGCAGTCATACAAAATTAGTCCTTTCGACCGAAAAACGGTCCTATAGATAATTGCGGTGGGGATGGAAGTTGCGCCAGTAAAACGCCGAAGCACATGGAGACGAGCCCCCAGATTTCTTGATGATCAAGCCGTTCATCCAAAATCAAATACCCTAAAATACCGGTAAACACAATTTCAAGACTCAAAATGAGAGAAGCTTCCGTTGGCGGTAATTTGCGTTGTCCTAAAAGCTGCCCTGTAAAACCGATGCCGGCGGATAAAACGCCGCCCCAAACGATGAAAAGCCAAGAATCGGCGATATTTTGAAAAGTTGTGGTTTCCAAAAATAGGGAGGCTATGGCCGAGAATAAGGCACAGCCGAAGAATTGTCCCATGGATAATAAGAACGGATTATATTGTTTGGATACCGTATTTAACAGTAAAATGTGAATGGCCCAGAACAGCGTGGAAATCAGAATGATACCGTCGCCGTAAGAGGGAATAAAACTATCTTTTAAGCTCAATAAAGCGGCTCCAATGATGGCGCAAACCACACCGCCTAAGGCGGTCAGACTGAGTCGTTCACCTACAAACAGACCGAGTAAGGGCACGAGAACCACATATAAAGCTGTTAAAAAGGCGGCTTTTGACGCCGTCGTATAGGCGATGGCGTATTGTTGCAAACTGGCACCCAAAAATAACATAAAGCCTAAAGCCAAAGACGGCCATATGATGGAACAGCGAGGCTTTTTCAAAGGTGCTCCCGTTTTTATCCAGAAATAAAACGGACTTACGGTTAATACTCCCAACAGAAAGCGTATCGCATTGTACGCATTGGGACCGATTACATCAGACGCAAGACGCTGGGCTACAAAGGTGGAGCCCCAAACAAACGCAGTGAGTAATAAACATAAGCGAGCTTGTAACATAAAAAGAGGATTCCTTTCTATAAATGTAGAATTGTATAAAAATAACCCTTAACAATTGTAACTAAAATAAGTTTAGTTGTAAATTGTTACCCCCAAAGGTTTATTACCTTTTGTATCAAAAGGTGTAGTATTTGAAGTGGTAAACTAAAATTGGACACGGAGGGGGTAATTTTTGGACATACGGTGT